>TARA_R110002111_G_scaffold262289_1_pt1 | contig 193662 bp, 140 predicted proteins | sample TARA_R110002111 | Tara Oceans TARA_R110002111 (sample SAMEA4397363) | marine metagenome | biome: Polar Biome; feature: [ZZZ] marine water layer (ENVO:01000295); material: water (ENVO:00002006), including particulate matter (ENVO:01000060) such as... | depth 199 m
CCACTCGGTTTGCCCGCAGGAGTCGCAGGAGGATTGAGCGGTAAGTACTTAAATCATAACCGCGCAAACGCGGCTGTCAACAGAATTTAACGGTGCAATTCCGGCGATTTCGTATTCTGAACAGCAATATTTGTAAAAAACCGGTTTTGAGACTCGTGGAAGGCGCGAAAAGCAGCTGCGACTTAACCTGTTGCTGCATCAAGAGATGTTTTCTGAAGCAGGAGTTGCATTTCCATCCATTGAATCTTTCGGGCCAACTCATTCAATTCCTGATCCTGGCTTGATTCACATTCCGCACAGCAGTCCACAAAGACATTCAGTGACCAGCGGTTGTTTTGCAATAACCGGTTTTTCCAGTTCAAAACGGATTGGCTTTGAGACAGGTCAAATAATGGCTGGGCTGCTGCTGGTAAAATATCATGCAGAGGGTGATAACCAACGGCCCTGCTCCAGTATTTGGCGTTGGAGTAATCCGGTTCGCGACGGTGCATAATATGGTGCCAATAGTCCCCAGCATGGTGCAAGCCTTGATGCTCTACCGATTGCGAGAATTGATGGCTCTCCTCGAGATAATCGTGGATACAGAATAATCCTGCTTTCAGAGCCGTTGCATCCGGTGGAGACGAAATGGAAGGCAAATCCTGGGCTGGCTGATAGGCCCGCAGTAAATGCAGCAGCCAGTCACGGTCGGGACCGGGATGCTGCGGAGCCAGTGTGGGGAACTGTTGTTTTGATTTGCTGGCACGGGTGAGCGGTATTGAATCGATTAATCGACTTTTCGTGCCCGCTTGCGCCAGAAGAATCAATGTTTGCCAGAGAAGCTCCCCTGAATCAGGGAGTTCCTGCAGGCCTGAAAAAGCTGACTTTGGTATCAGTACCACTGCATACTGAAAAGGATTCATCGCGAGCGATGCTGCGAGTGGAGGCAGGCACTCATAGGATTGAATCAATGATTTTGAATCACCGAAAGGCAGCAGACAGATTCCGGCCTGGTCCGCATTTAATTCAAGGCCGTGCAACTGATTGAGTTGTGTTGCGTCCGCCAGCAGATGCCGGTCGACAAAACCAACATATTCCGAAGTGGTTTCGTCAAAGAATGAAACGAGTTCATCGCGACGAAGGCATTCAAGACTTTTATGATTCAGGCTGCGGAAACGAAGGTTGGCATGATCGGTCAGGCTCTCAGGTGATGCGTGATGATTTTCGGAAAGAAAAAGATTAATTGAAGTTGTCATGCGAATGAAATTTCAGCTGGAACAAGAATGAGGGCATGTCGATTTACACAACGTAACCAATTTGCAGTTCGGCAGAAAGGCAACAGTGAAGGATTACGCCTCTTCAGGATTATTCTTTGCTGAAACAACAGAGTTGGCCATTTTCCAGTGAAACGATGATTCTTCCTTCAGAATCGATGGCGGTTCCCCCCTGCACTGCCAGTGCGGGGAGTGGATGATTCCAGAGGTCTGTCCCGTCATCAATCTTGATCGCCGTCAGAAAGGGATGTTCCGGTTCCAGATCCGGATGACCGGCTGTTAACAGGGTCTCCGGCGAGACAATAAAACTGGTAAAGCGGCGCTGTTTCTGGTCTTCCCAGATATCTTTGCGTTGGAATTTTTCACCAGTCCGTCGGGCACGCATACTTAACCAGCGGGCCACTTCTTTTTTCTCTTTTGGTGCGCCAGGCGGCAACGCTTCTTTTAGTGTCAGATTGGTAAAAACGCTTCCTTCATAACTGGCGTCATGCACCAGTTCCCGCCGGTCAGCCAGTGTGTGTTCGATCGAGAGATATTTTCCATAGTCCGGGTAATAAGGGTAGAAAGCAGTGCGATACTGCGATGTCACCTCCATACTGGGAGTATTCAGGCATTTTAACGTCTGCAGATCGTAACGGGCGATTTCATAAACGCCTCCTGCAAGAAACCGGACTTCATTTTCATCAATGTATAAACTCCCCTGCAGGCTGATTCCGCTACTGACAGTCTCTGATAAATTTCCCGAGGAATTATTTTCCTGTCTCAATTCCCCGGTCATCGGATTCAAGGCAACGATATGAGTTCCATCGAAATGGGCAATGCCGGCGGCAGCATAAACCGTATCATTTTGAACGACCACTCCCCCTGCCACCGGCCAGGTTGAGATTAGTTTACCGTAAACGGGGATCAAGCGTTGCGTGGGAGCGACGCGGAACGACCAGAGCGGTTTTCCCGTTTTAGCTTCATAGGCATATACGCGTCCGTCTGCCGAGCCAACAAACAGTCGATGATGATTGACGGTTGGCGGATAATAGATCGCACCTCCGGTATATCGTTTCCAAACCTGCTTCCCCTGCATGTCGAAGGCAGTGACAACACCATTTCGGTCACCAGTAAAAATCATATTTCCTGCGATGACAGGAGCCGTCGGCAGTGCGGACTGCGTGACCTGAGTTGTCCAGGCGAGTTTCATTTTCGCAGGAATAGAGACTTGCGTGGTGGCTGATTGCCGAGTGTCACCACGAAAAGTCGGCCAGTCATCAGTGTGGACCGGGAGCGGTTCGACGTTCGACAGGTCACTCACGTAAGTGACGCGTCGCGGGGGAGTCTGTGCTGTTGGCGTCGAGGAATTCTTTTCCGGTCCCAGGCAGATATGTCCGTAAAGCGACAGTTCACAGCCACACATCCAGGGGCCCCAATATAAGAGACCGTTGGAAACAATAACCCCATCCTGACAGGGAGGCCGCATGGGGGCAATATGTTGAGCAGTATGTGATTCCGTTTCCAGTCGAACGGTCCCTCCTGTCGTACGGAAAAAGACGCTGTCGATACTTCCCGTAGCGCGGGTACAGGCTCGACGGGTGGGGAGTGATGCCACTTTTTCGCCGGTGGCATAATCCAGTTTCATACCTGTCTCTTTGGGGCCGGCGGCATAAATGCCATCTTTGCGCAAAACCAGTTGCAGATTTCCATGTTCTTTCTCCCACAGCATATATCCATCAGAGGCGGAAGCCGTGACCAGATGCAAACGCTGAGGTCCTGCAAAAAACAGGTAATCGTCGCTGCATTTCATATAGGCTGTCGTGGCATATCCGGTTACGTAATGCTGGGCTTTTTGATTGGAACCGATCGAGGCGAGTAATTTTTTATCAGCATTTTTCCAGACCTGTTTTCCATTTTCGAGATTCAGAGCGGCCAGGAATTTATCAGGGCAGTAATAAAAAATACGGTCGTTTTTCATGCAGACACCACGACTGTCGATATAGTCCTGCTCGCGAAAATGCCAGAGAACTTTTTTATTGGCAGGATTGATCGCGACAAAGGTACGACCAAAGCCAAAAGCGTTTTTGAGGTCGGAATAATCATGACCTTTCCACATGCCCCATGGCCAGTGTCCCAGACCGCGTCTTGCCGATTTTTGAGTATCAACCTGGATTTCTTTATTTCCGATCAGTGCATACAGAGTTCCATTTTGCATACCCATCCATTTCCAGACGGGACCGTCAGCGAGTTTTTCATCAATGAGGATTTCATCACGAATGTTGCCTGTTTCACTATCGATGATTTTACAGGATTCATTATCCGCCATCAAAAGGGCATCTTCGGTCCCGATCATGGTGTTGCGATGAATCATGAAACCTTCGGGCAGTTTCCGTTTCCAGAGAATCGTTCCGTTATAAGCATTGATACACATTAAAGTGTTCAAGATCGCGTTTTGATTTTCTTTATGTGAGATGTGTCCGAAGGCTTTGAAAACTTTGCCTCCCGCTGCTACCGAGACTTCAGGCATCGGAGAAAATTTAGGATCAGCCAGGAACTGAGTTCGATAAGGCGAGCGTGCATTCTGGTCCGTTGATTGAGGGTTGTTGTCCGGGCGGTGATAGGGATGGTCCCAGTAGTCATTTCCCTCAGGAATCGGCTTCGTCACTGCGGAGTCGGGATAATACGCGGTACCCTGCGGCCGTAAAACTCGCAAGAGTTCCTGCTGGGATGCCAGTTGACCAGCCGTATTTTGTACAAAGATCACATCGGCCAGATTACTGGCGAGCGCAATAGCGCTGTTTTTTCCCTGATCCGCAAAAATACGTTGTCCCAGGAAGCCTGCCTCATCAGCCAGACGCTGAACTTGAGCAACTTCTGCCGGAGATTCCGACTGAAAGTAAATTTGTAAATCGCTATTTTGGATGAGTTCGACGACAAAGGACGCCCCATTGGCTTCCGGTAAGCCCAGCACGACGCAGAGCCCTTTGTTGATTTTCAGCTTTTTGAGACAGGAACTGGCAGCAGAAGAGACCTGCTGTTTCTGCTCCTGAGCTTTCAGGTTGAATGGGGGCAGCAGCAGAATAGACAAAGCCGGGATGAGCAGCAGAAACTTTGTGATGTTTCGATTCATCGTGTGATTCTTCCTCAGTCCGAGTTGAATTGTCGAGAGAGTGAACCAATTCCAGTCAGTGATGATCACTGAAATCCAATGCGTTCAGCTGCCTTTATCATGGCAGTATTGAGTCAGATTATCAAAGAGAATCTGGAGTTTTGTGTACGGTTTCTCAGTTGAATTCACTGAACGGCAGCACGTCTTACCGGTCAAAAAGGCTTGTTCCTGTTGAATCCGGGGGCTCTCGTCAGGAAAATCGGTACGTATACAATTGGTTCGATGGAGGGGTGAAATCCGACGGATCTTGAGAAAAATTCAATTGTCGGCTGGTTTATCTTTTCAAATATGTGAACAATGAGGGCTGAATAAGTTGCCAATCAAGCAGCACATCTCGACGAACAGATAATAGAAGTGCAAATTGGCACCATGTTTGAGCAAAAACAAGGGGACCTGTTTTGATGCTCAAACGAATTTTTTTTTCGACTGGTGATCTATTCTTATCACTGGCGGTATTCTTGTATGAACCACATCTTACCTGATTATTTTGTAAGTGAGGCGACATGGTTCTACCTGTCGCTATTGCTCTCGCTCGCGGTCTTTTTTCGATTTGATCGCATTATGTCATTGCGCAATCTGGATTTATTACTGCTGCTTTCGATTTCCCCCGGGCTTTTATTTGTCGGTGATCATCCTGTTCTGGGGAATATCTGGCTGTTTGTGGGAACCGGATTGCTTGTGATCCGTATGAGCGTCGATTGTTTTTTTCAACGCAGACCACGTGGCGAACAGAATCTGAACAGTTTCGGAATGGCGTTTCTCTGCATCTCGATTTTTGCTTTTCTGGTGGTTCGAGTCTTCACGGAAAAACCGGCGCCGGAAACCATTCAAACAGTAAGACAAGCCGACAGTTTATTGAGTATGCAGGATGTCACAGTGGATCAGGATAAAAAAATTCCCGAAGCCGGCCCCACTGCCCGGCTATTGACTGCGCCTGTGGTTCCTTTTTCAACAGCCGTCGTAAAAGGCACGACCTCGGTGACCAGTCCTGAAACAACGCTCGATCATTCCACACTGGCTGCGCGCATTATGTCCATTCTGGCGCATGCATTTGTGGTTGTCGGCCTGATCATTATGGGGAAAGTACATTTTGCCGATATTCAACTCGGATTGGCGATGGCACTGCTTTACCTCTTACTGCCTTGTACTGCCTATGATGTCAGCAAAACAAATCATGTGTTACCGGCGGCATTACTGGTTTGGGCATTTGTAACCTATCAGAAGCCAGTCCTTTCGGGCATTTTTATGGGGCTCGCATGTGGGGCCATGTTTTTTCCCGTCTTTCTCTTACCGTTATGGGCCAGCTTTTACTGGAAAAACGGGCTGAAACGTTTTGCTTTCTCGGGCGGCGTTGTTGGAATTATTTTACTGGGGAGTTTAATTCTGACATCCGTTGATCATTATTCATTTACCCAGCAGACCATTGGTTCGATCGACTGGTCAGTCCTCAAGTTTGAGGGGGGACAAAAAATCCCCGGATTCTGGAGTACCTATGATTCCGCTTACCGGATTCCCGTTTTTGTCGGCTTCCTGCTGCTCATCGCCTGCCTGACAATTTGGCCGCGCCGCAAGAATTTAGGGCATCTGATGTCACATACGACAGCCATTATTATTGCGACATTGCTGTGGTACCCTCAGCAGGGCAGCGTTTATCTGTTGTGGTACCTGCCGATGCTGCTGATGGTTGTGTTCCGACCGCGGCTGTTTCATCCTTCCCAGAAAGTGGATGTCGATCGAAATCAACAGGGAAGTGAAAAACCTGCTTCCCGATTTCAGGATTCGGTCAATATTGTGAGACATTCATCTCAATAAAGAGGAATGCCCTGCACTCTTGGTACAGCATTCCTTGATCAGGGCTGCCGGGAAAATTCGGAGTCAGCATCAATTTTGGAACTTTGAGAATTCTCTGACTTTGACAGAAGCGGTGCATCAACTTCAGGGGCATCGAAATTGGTTTTACTGCCCACGATAAACATCGGGCGGGCTCTGACCTGATCATAAATTCGAGTCACATATTCACCTAGAATTCCAATTCCCAAAGCATTCAGCATACCGAAAAACGATGCTGTGATGGTGGTCGATGCCCAGCCGGGAATCGCGAGTCCAGTGAAGATTTTATGGTAAAACACAAAGGAGATCAGTCCCAGGCAGACCACTGCCGACAATGCGGCAATGATGTAAAAAACGGTGAGTGGAAAAAATGAGAAAGAAAAAATTGCCGTTTTAGCCAAACCGCATAACTGGGCAAACGAGACGCGGGGATTTTTGTCATAACGAGCCAATCGTTCGACGGAAACACCAATCTGACGGTAACCAACCCAGGACCGCAATCCGGGAAAGTAGCGGTCACGGTCGTTGAGTTGTGCAATCTGAATGGCCACTTTGCGGTCAATCAATCCAAAGTTACCGGCATCCCGTGGAATCGATGTACTGGCAATGAGATTGAGTGTTTTATGAAATGTTTGGAATGCCCAGCGTTTTACGAGGTTTTCTTTACGGTCTGTGCGAATGGCATAGACGACATCATAACCCGCTTGCCACTGTTCAATAAAGTCAACGATGGCAGAGGGGCTATCCTGCATGTCAGAATCCATGATCACGACAGCATCGCCGGTTGTGTGGAGTAAGCCCGCCTGCACTGCTGCCTGATGTCCAAAGTTTTTGGCAAAGTGGAGCACTCTGACACGTGAGTTCAACTCGGCAAGATCATCAAGGATTTGGCCGCTTTGGTCTGAGGAACCATCGTTCACGAATATGATTTCATATCCACATCCTGCTGACTGTAATGAGTCTTCAACCGCCTGCAGTAATTGAGGAAGTACATCTTGCTCATTAAAGACCGGCAGGACAATCGAAATGAGTGAATCGGCAATCGGCTTGCGCAACGTTTTCGAATGTTGAAAATTGGCTGCTTTCATTTGACCAATACTCCCACGAGTGAAAGGCCAAAGGGAACTCCTGTCGAATGAATCAGCTTGCGCTCAATTTGGGCACACGACTTCAGGCAGGCATTCGTGAATCGTGAAACGCGGGTGAAACGTGGGGGAGAGTCTTCCGTACGATTCAGTATTCTATCTCGTCCGCGACAAACGATGGCAGCGGGGAGAGTAAACGAATTCCAGTGCGTCACCCACTTCACCTTTAATCCAGCCTGCTCCGCGTTTTGACGAAATTTTGATTTTGTATAACGGCAGAAATGTCCCAGTTTTCGGTCCCAGTCAGAATAGAGCATGGGATAGGCGGGAACCGTAATAATAATCCCGCCGTCATCCGTCAGGGTTTCTGCTGCATTTTTCAGTAACTGAACCGGGTCCTCCATATGCTCCATTACATCTAACAGGAGAACTGCTTTGGCTGAGGCGGCAGGAACCGGCCAGGGTTGACTGAGTTCGTGTACGTGTAGATTATTCAAACCACGCGAACGGCCGTGTTCCACGGCATCTTCCATCAAGTCAAAACCTGTGACTTCATAACCCAGTCGGCTGAATTCGAGCAAATTTCGTGCAGAACCGATTCCCCCTTCTATAATCAGACCGGGAGCGGGAAATTCATTGGTCAAAATTTCCGTGACTAACTTACGTTTGGCGACGTGCCACCAGTAGTTTTCTTCTAAGTCAATCAGTTCAGTCAGGTGTCCTGGATCCACGATTCTTTTGTTTCATTTTGGGAGTGATGGACTAACGGGAATAAAAAAGATAGCGAGATGACGTAAAGAACGAGGTCTCACTGAGCCCAGCATAACAGTGAGGTCAGGAGAACTCTTCTGGTTTCCTGACAAAAATGGCAGATTTTCATCCAATTAAGGCGTATTTATTTTACCTATGCTGCTTATGTTGTCTATAGTGTTCCGTGGTACTATTGCCCGATGTCAATTTATTGTGTGTAAATTTGTGGAGTAGTAGGTATGGAAGATCGGCCAACCGGGCAAACAACTGGGTTCACTTGGGTAGCCGCAGTCATTTTCTTGCTGATTCTTATTCTGAATGTCCCTCTGTTTATCAGAATGCCTGTCGCAACAGATGTTGTGCTCTATGATTTGCAGGCGCAAACGGTTCTTAACGGGGGAACTTTATACCAGGATATGTTCGAGACGAACCTGCCAGGAATTGTCTGGTTGCATATGCTGGTTCGTTCTGTCGTTGGGTTGAGTTCTGATGCGATCAGGTGTGTCGATCTGCTGATCTTCAGTGGAAGTACTTTACTTCTGATGCTCTGGAATCGCAGGAACCACCTTTCCATGACGGGGATGCTCTGGCTGGGGATTGCCTTATTTTCATTTTATTTTTCCCTCTCGGAATGGTGTCACTTTCAGCGGGACACTCTGATTCTCCTCCCTGCACTGGCGGCACTCTGGTTACGCCGTCAACAGACGGATCGACTCGTTGAAAGTCTTGAGTCACCGGTCTCCCGCGCATCCCTATTGGGATGGGCTTTTCTGGAAGGACTTTTATGGGCCACTGCATTTTGGATTAAACCATTTGTGGCAGTACCTGCATTGTGTGTCTGGATTGGATCATTTTTGATTGTCCGGCAATATCGGAAGCTAATGCTTGATTTCTCCGGCTTACTGCTGGGTGGCTTAGTACTAGGAGGAGTGGGCATCTGCTGGATGTGGCAGAGTGGTGCCTGGCCCTGGTTTTATGAGACATTTACTGAGTGGAATCCGGAATATGTTGCAGCCCGTAAAGCGGGCTGGCAACCGTTACGGTTTGCCCAGTTTTTATTTCGCTTTTACCCCTGGTTCCTGTTACATCTTGTTGCAATACCCCTCGCTTTTATTGCGATTAAAGACTACTGGAGACTTAGTGCAAAAACCGACGGGAATCCCCCGATTGAATCCGGAAAACGCGATGCGGTTCTGCTGGCTTTAATGTACCTCGGCTGGTTATTTCAATCGTTCGCGTTTCAGCACCTGTTTGATTATGTGCATCCCCCTTCCCATCTATTAGCAATCACCGTGATTGGAGGCTTTCTGGGGAGCCGATTTCGGAATCAGTCTCTGACCTGGGGCTGGAAAGGGGGAATGGCTTTTTTCCTGATGATGGTTGTCTTATCACATCCGGCATTCAAGCCACAACGGGCAATGTTATGGAAGACCTGTCTGTTGAATTCCAGCGATGCCCGGTTGAAGTCTCAGTTGGCATTATTAGTGCAGGTCGATTGGGAAGATCTGGATGCCGTCAGTAAATATTTACAATCGCAGAATCTGAAGGACAGAGAATTACACTGCTATAACAGCACCCTGGTTTATTTGTATCCGGAACTCTCCGTCAAGCCGGCGACCCGGTTTGTCTTCTTCGATTCGGTATTGATTTTTTGTCCTAACCATCGAAAAGAACTGTATGCTGCCATCAATGATAGTCCGCAGGAATTCATTGTGACCGATCTGATCGACAGCGGTTTTGGCAGGGAGGCTGCATTGGCAAAGTCATCCAATCCCGATCAGATTACGCCGCCAGACTATCCGGTCAGTCTCAAAGGAGCTTACCCCTGGTCGAATCCTGTTGTTTTTCGTTCGGGAAGATACCTGGTGCATAAAGTCGAGCGTCCCCTGGGAAAGTTTCTGGGGAGCGGAAAAGTGCCAACAGAAGCACAGGTCAAAGAGTTTTATCGTCAGCAGGAAAAACAGAAACAACAGAAATAGTCGGATAAGCCAGTGCGTCGCTGACGAAAATGTTTCTTGCTGATTCTGCCTGGTCGTATTTTCAAGTACGGAAGGTTTTAACCCGCTTTGTTCTCGCGCGAGGAACGCAAAGACGTCAGCAGCAAAATCAGTATGATGGCGAGTGTTGTCAGCGAGAGGATGCGTCCGATCTTAAATCCGGGGGGAGTGAAGGAAAGCATGACTTCATGTTCGCCAGCCGGAAGGGGAATGGCCCTCAATGCAAAGTCTGCGGGCAGGATGGGGGATTCTTTTTCTTTGATCTGTGCAGACCAGCCCGGATAATAGATGTCTGAGAGAATCAGATATCCCGGCGCATCCAGTTCAGCCTTAATTTGTAACTGGTTGGGAGTCGCCTTGATGATCTCAGCCGCTTTGTAAGCTTGCCGCTTGCCTGCAGGCAGCACATCATGCGGTAACAGCACTTCGTTCCGCGGCTGGACTTTCGCGACCGTGGCGACGATTTGTTTGCTTTGTGCATTCGGATTGAGAGGTTTTGTATTGCCCGTTAAGAATGCTCTGGGGAGTGGTTTTGTGTTTTCCAGAATCAAATACGGGATCTGGGACGGTTCAGAGTTTCTCAAAGTAAATTCTTCGGGAATGGCTCCTTGTTCGACGGTCTTCCAGCCCTCCAGCTCCAGACGTTGGTCCGTTTGCAGGATCGCGTATTTCACACTCATCAGATCAACTAAGGGGAGGCGTGCGGTGGTTAGTTGCGGCTCGCTATAACCTGCCATCATCAGAGCTGCATCTGCCTGCGGAAACGTGGCTGCTGCCAAAAGTCCGAGGCGTGTCAGAGGAACGGGTTCATAACCCTGGATTTTCAGGATTTGACTGCTCCAGGCTTCACGATCACTGAGTAATTTCTGGCCGACGAGCACGCGATGTTGCCCCAGGTTCTCTTTTAAAAATTTTGTAATCTTCGTTTCTTCTCGGAATGAAGTCTGCGGAATGGTTCTTAAGATCTGCTGACTGTGTGCGGAAAGTTCCCAGGATGAAAGCGCACAAAGTAAGATGATGCTTCCTGTTGCTGCTTTACGCGAAAGACAGGCTGAGAATACCGCCACGGAAATACCCAGCACAGCCACGATGAATGAGGTCGGATGGAGTTTAATGATTCGTGCCGGATCAAGTGTCAGGGAAACCAGACCTTGTGAAACGAACACCAGATACATCAGGCAAATAAAACCTGCAGCAAAGCAGATGATTGAAAGATTACGATACTTTTTTCTGGCAGGATTGAAATATAATGACGAAATCGTCTCAGAGCCAAAGCCCGCCAACATGGCTATCACCAGCGAACAGATCCACAGCAAACGTGCAGGGATGCGAAACATGGAAAAGCCGGGGATGATCTCATAAAACAGCGTGTAAAAAGGGAGATGTGGTCCGAATGCGAGTAAGAACGATGCGAAACCAATCAGAGTCAATCGAATGACAGACCGGTTTCTGATGTTGGCAAACATGCCCAGGCAGGCGAGTAATAAAGGCAGGCATCCAAAGTAGCAGACCGCTTCCCAGTAATAGCCCCCCGGTCCTCTGTAATTGGCCGGCCCTCCCCAGACAAAGGGATCGAGCAACTGCAGCAGACTGGGCAGCGCGAGGCTGCCACCTTCCAATGCCTTCAGATCAATGCCACTGGCTCTGACTGCCTGCTGGGTATAGATATAAACGGGAATCAAATCAACGGCGACCAGTCCGATCGTCAGGATTCCCGTGATCAGCCACGCTTTGATTAACCCCCCCGCTGAAATCGTTGTTTCTGAATGATCAGTCTGTAATGCAGCAATTTCAGCTGGATCTTCCGCAGTCTGCTGTTTTTTTTGAAAAAATACGATCAGTGATTCAATGGCGATGGAAGCTGTGAGAAACAGCAGCAGATAATAAACTTCCTGAACATGACCGCAGAAGAAGGCCATCGAAATCAGAACCGCCATGATAGGAACCGCTTTTTTGCGACCTTCAATCAGAAGTTCATAACCATAAAAGATCCAGGGGAACCAGGCGATCTGGGTGATCGATGTGAAATGGCCTTCACCAGTTTTCGCAACAAAATAGGGAGCAGCCAGAAAGATGATTCCAGACAAGAGTGAGCTGAAGAAGTTGAGTCGGTATTTGCGACCGAGCAGATAAGCTCCCCAGCCAGCCCACCAGTGATGAAAAACCAGAGTCCAGCTGATTGTGGTCAATGCGCTGGTGAAAAAGAAAATCCAGTTTCCTGGGTAGAAGAGCGATGACTGCGGGCTTCCCAGCCACGGCATTCCGAGCAGGGAATAAGGATTCCAGAATGGCAACTGGTCGTGTTGCTCAAGGCAAATCTTCTGGTAACTTTTAAAAGCAATAAATTGGTTTGTGGTGTCATTGTGGCCCTGGTCCTGCGCGCCCACGAGCACATCCGTGGGATTGGTCAATAAAACCTGAAAGCAAAGACCGGAAATCGCTGCAAGAATCAAAGCGGCTGTCACATTTTGAAACAGTCTGGAATTCATGTGCGTCTTTTCTTAAAAGCCTGAACGAGCCGGGGTTTCAGCCAGGAAGTGCGATCCGTTGTTAAAGAACCGATACACATCAGCGTAAAATGATTTGAATCAGAAACATGAGCCCTGTCCTGATCGTCTGCATTTCCGGGAAGTTTAACGGATTGCTGTGACGGAGGTGTCTCAGCCTGAATCTTCACATAAATAGCATAGATTGTGCCAAAAATGATTTTACTGCGAATCGTTGTTGGCATTTTCCTTCAAAATCCAGGGAGGGAAGAGACAATGATTGAATTTCAGACTTGATCAGTTTCGGTGCGGAGGCTGCAATCCATGCGGTTCAACGATTTTTCCGTACATTTCAGGACGCCGGTCTGCCAGTCGATCAATGACATGTTGATCCGGGACACGATCCACTCGTTTGTTGCGGGCAATCGCAGGATCAATCGTGGCATACAGGATTTTTTCTTCGGTGCCGGAAGCGGAGGCTAACGTCTCGCCGGAAGGAGCACAGATACTGCTTTTTCCGATAAATTGAAAACCGCGTTCCAGTCCAACTCGGTTAATGGCACAATAATAAATTCCATTCTCCATCGCACGCACATTGATTACGTGCTCTGCCACGCATTCTGCTCCCGAGGGCCAGTTGGTCGGAAGGACGATCAAATCTGCTCCCTGCAGAGTCATGACGCGTGATGATTCCGGAAAAGCGCTGTCGTAGCAGATATTAAGTCCGATGTTCGCTGCAGGATGAGAGTAGACGGCAAATTCACGATCGCCGGGGGTTGCGAATCGATCGACTCCCAGAAAGGGTAAATGGATTTTTCGATAACTTCCCAGGACGCCTTCAGGTGTAATCAGGACGGCTACGTTATAAACACCCTGCTCTGCCAGTTCGAGCATGCCGACGACAACAGTATGATTCAATTCACGGCAGATCTGTTGCAGCCTTTCAGTAGAAGGGCCTGGAATCGGTTCTGCATAGGGAATGGCTTCTTCGAGACTGGCAAAACAATAACCGGTTAAAGCACATTCCGGGAAAACGGTAAGCTGAGCACCTGCGGAAGCCGTCTCATGCATTTTTTCAATGATATGGCTCAGGTTTGCTTCTTTTGCCATCAGAGCGACATTCATCTGTACGCCGGCGATTTTCATATACCTCTATCCCTGAAATTGCGATCAAGCGGGGCCATCATTGCATAAAATCAAATCCTGCAACTATAATTGATTATAAACAGCAGCAGGATATGTTTCTATTTAGTTTTGCCGATTGCCCCCATTTCATTATCGATAAATTGTATCAAAGGGAGAGGCGTGTCGGATGGGGCTTGTTTCTTGTGTGGGAGTGGCTTGTTGTGGCGGAATCAGAACACCGGAATCAACCAGAGTGATATAGGTCAGGGTCAGTAGAATCGCGTAGGCAACGGCATTTCCAAACAGGCCTTTGCCGAACCATTTGAGTGCGCTGCCAGAGGATTTTTTCAGACGGATGAGGACTCCCTTACGTTCCACGCTGTAGACCTCATCCAGAATAAGATGGGAGAGAAAACCTAATGAGATTCCACCGGCCATGAGAAATTTGACGGCATACGATTCACTGAAATAGGCGAGGAAAACGGACTCGCCGGCAATGATCAACGCGGGCAGACTGTGAAACATGCCGCGATGAACTGCAAATTTTCCCAATACGGCTGATCCACCATACCGGACAGCCGCATAAGTGACGACGGCCATCAGGATCGCTGCATCAGGATCAGCGCCTTTTCGAATCATACACCGCATGGCAACAAACGAGGCGATCGCCGCTGTCAGACTGAAGAGTTCCTTAATCGGACGGCCGGTTTCGGAATCGAGGTCCGGCAGCATGCCACCGATCCAGGTCAGTACGCCTGCGAGGATGCCCTGCGTGGGGGTGAATCCGAAGAAGACACTGGCGATCGAACCGTACCCGATTCCCAGTAATCCACTGACACTGATATGTTCCGTGTAACCGGCCATACTATTCTTCCCTGAGGTTGTGGCGCAATTCTGGAATATGTGAGGCGAGATCCTCCTGCCTGAGATCGTAGCAAAGAATGCTGATCGGAATCAATGGGACTTCAAAACCGGGCTATTGCAGGCGAAACGATCCGTTTACTGCGAAACAATCCGCAGCACTTCGTCTTTTAACGCAGCATTCACGGCCATACCGTTTCCAGTGTAAATCGAAGGATTTCCATCGAAGTCAATCCAGTGTCCGCCTGCTTCTTCGAGAATGGGAACCAGTGCAGCGGCGTCCCAGGGGCTCAAAACGGGGTCAATCATGACTTCAGCCCGCCCGGTAGCGACCAGCATATGTCCGTAGCAGTCTCCCCAGCCACGTGCCAGATAAGAGTTGCGGCACAGATACTCATATGCCTTTTGTTTCCCGATCGTTTCCCAGCGGGTCATGGTTGTAGTGCAAAAGACCGATTCCGAGAGTTGGGATTTATCGGAAACCTTAGCCCGACGCGGTTCCTGATCTCTGATTTTCCACCAGGCCCCTTCTCCTTTAATGGCATATACCACTTCGTCTAATGCCGGGAACCGACAGACGCCCATGACGAGTTTACCGTTTTCTTCTAATCCCAGCAGAGTTCCAAATAGCGGAACACCCTGTGTATATGGTTTTGTGCCGTCAATGGGGTCAAGAATCCATTTGAATTCATTTGTGCCTTCAACGGCCGGGAATTCTTCCCCCAGAATACTGTCTTCCGGAAACGCCAGGGTAATTTCGGCCCTTAAGATTTCTTCTGCACCGCGATCAGCGATCGTGACCGGAGAATCATCACTTTTTCGATCCACTTTGAGGTCGGGAGACTGGTAATGTTTTAGAATCAATTCACTGGCTTTTTCAGAAGCTGCTAAAGCCAATTCCAATCGTGCTTTTAATTCAAATCTCTCTGAGTGTGTATTCATGATTTTTATTTTCAACTCGTTGTTTTAAGTCTGGTCATTAAGTGAAAATTGATAACTGCATACTGAGGAACTGGCCGTTAATCGCAGGTTAGTCGTGATCCAGGCGATAAAGATGCTCGCCTGCTTTTTTGACGAGAAGAATACCTTCTTCTTCCCGGTTTGCAAATGATTCCACATCAATACTGTCAGGGTCCCGGTAGCCGAGATTGATTTTTTGACACAGTTCCGGCGGGATTTGTGATGCCAGTGTGACCTGCACACGGGGATGTTCCACACCATTTTCAAAAGTTCCGGTTCCTCTGACATGGGTCGAGTGCGCCAGGGTTCCCCAAGGGATATGCTTAAACTGATCCCACTGCTTCGTGAAGTAATCACGAACGTGGTAACCGACACTCTCGATTAACGCTCCATGCGTGACTGAGATTTCTTTCATATGGGGAGCGTAAATAATCAGTTCGCCTCCATCGGCGACAACTGGTTCCAACTTATACATGCACTTTCCGGCGACCCATAATTCATCATACATGAGAGGAGCGCAGGACAGAACCTGTTTGAAAGGCCGGGGCATGCGTTTGATATGGATCTGGCCGGACAGATCAGCAGCGGATTCCCACGCTGATTGGGGAGTTCCATAAAACAGACCATACAGCGAGCTGTCGGGAGCGACGACAAAGGTGATACACCGTTTCTCGTTGGGAATCATCGCTGCAGAACGATTGACGACTTCACGGACAGGCGTATGTTTGACTCCAATGATCCCGACATTCGTGATCAAAGCTCCCAGCCAGTGGAAGAAGTTCAACAGATCCGGTCCGGAAATACCGGGGAAAAAATATTTACTGCCGCCAGAGAATCCAACGACTTCATGCGGAAAAACGGGGCCCATGACTTGCAGGATGTCATAATCTTTAATCCGGTAATTGATCGTAACCGGAACATCCATTTCCAGCAGGCCTTCAGAAATCGCGGCTGTATCTTGTTTCGTGAGAGTCCCTATTTCGATGAGTTTATCGGGTTGGTCCCATTCATGATTAAACAGGCCGACATCCTTGTATTCGGTTTGCCGCGCCGTTTCGGAAATTCCGAGTAAGCGACAAATATCCCGTTCGGGCATGGGGGGGTGGGTCCCTAACGCGATTAATACGTCGATGCGTTTTGCAACCGGGCTGAGTATGCGATGGAATGTCGAGAACAACAGCGGTAATGGTGCGGTTCGGGTCGCATCCGGAACGATGAGCAGGATGCTCTTATTTCGATAGTCTTCAACAGGCAGATTTGATTCAAACCACTGAATCACTTCCTGTTCATTGAGGGTTTTATGGATGTTTTCCATAGTCAGTGATGCTTTCAGATAAGCCCGATTAATCGCTGTTTTCTTGTTAATATGGACGGGCTGACAATGAAAACGAATTATATAATTATTGATTGCAAAAAGTGAATCGAATCGCCTTTTCTGTGGGAGTCGTATACCACACTTTTTATGGTTCGACCAGTCTCAAGGGGATGATCTTCCCAGACTATTTAATATAATGGAATGTTCACATTCTTTTTTAATGGAAGTCAAAAATTCAGAAGAAAACCACTCAGACTGACTGGTCAAAAGCAGCGTCAATCAAGTAACCTCGTAGGATGCGGCTTGGATTTGGTTTAAGAGCCAAGTTTTCTGTTCCCAATCTGGGCTGTTTTGACTTTTTTCGAAACTGAGAGATCAAAATTTTAGTGTTCCGACCGATAACATCGTTGGTCCAAGATAAACTCAGGACTGACTTATGCAAATAAATGGGAGTGTCTCAAGAATGCAAGTGGCGTTTTGGGATCAGGCAGGAGGCCGTCCATGACGTTGGCAGAACTGCTTGAAAATCAATTTCGTGCAGATATCCGATTTCGAGGTGCAGCCTATATTGAAGCGGAACGGGTTGAACTCACTCGTGTTACCGCAGATCATATCTTTGCCGTTGTACGAGATGGCGTGGAATATCAGACGCAACTTTCGCGCGATGATGGCAATCTGAAAACATATTGCACCTGCGATCAATTTCAAAAATTTAATGTCTGCAAACATCTCTGGGCATCCATTCTCGCCGTTGATCATGCGGGATATCTGGCAGGAGCTGTCAAACCTGGGTATATCCCTCCTTTCATTATCGAGAGTGCGCCACTCTCGTTTGATGAGAATGATCCCGACTTTGATTATTCCATGCCTGCCGATTTTGATTTAGGCGGTCCCCGTTCCAGGAAGTCGAAATCCGGTAGCAGCCAGTCGATAACCGTTCCCCCCAAGCCACGGTTGCGTGACTGGGAAGCCCGGTTAGTAGAACTCAAGAACGAGTTTGTATTAACCCCCGTCCTTTCAAAGACAACCCAGCAGGAACGGGAAATCTTTTATGAGATTGATGTCGAAGAGAGTCGGGAATCAGGACAACTCGTAGTCCAGACTTCACAACGTCAGCGTCGCGCGAATGGTCAGTGGGGGAAGCTGAAGCCTCTCAAGCTGAAAGCGGGGCAGCTACAGGAAGTGGAACATGAGGATGACCGTCGAATTCTTGCATACCTTTCCGGCGGAACTCCGGAAAGAACGAATTGGCGCGCCCAGCAGACAGAAACCCAGATTGCCGCGTTCCGGTACCGAATTCCCTTTGAACTATGCGAGTTGATTTTGCCATTGATGTGTGGCACAGGGCATGTTCGATATCTCGATCGCCAACCTGATGATGTTGATTCATTAGCTTGGGACGGGGAACATTCCTGGGAATTCTGCATGGGGGTTGAACGGGACAGGAAATCGTCAAGTTGGAAGTTGAGTGGTCATTTAAAGCGGGGAGATGACGTTCTGGAAATCTCCTCGGCACGATTAATCGTTGCCGGCGGTCTGGTATTAACACGCAATAAAATTACCCCGTTGGAAGATTACGAAGCGTTTCCCTGGATTAAAATGATCCAGTTAAACGAAACAATTGAAGTCGAAGACGGTGAGCAGCAGGAACTCGTTGATCGTCTGCTGGATATGCCGGTTCTTCCCCGACTCGAACTTCCGACTGAATTACACCTTGAAGAGATCACCTGCGATCCGAAGCCTGAACTGTTAATTCATTCCCCGCAGAAAAAACGCTGGCAGCAGGATCGCCTTTACGGCGAAGTTCATTTTAACTACCTGGATCATCTGGTTTCCGGTTCCAGCACACAATGGGCCATCGTTGATCGCGAAGAAAAACGCTGTATCCTCCGTAATCGGGAAAAGGAATCAAAGGCCTGGACTTTACTGCAGGATAGTGGTTTTCGCAGGTTACTGGATCGTCGTATCCAGGGCCGCGATGTGGAAATCTCCGCCAGAGATCTGGGGAACGCGGTTCGAGATTTGATTAAAGAAGGCTGGGCTGTCCGCGCTGATGGCAAACAGGTCCATCAACCGAGTAACATGCTCTTCAAAGTTCAGTCCGGAATTGACTGGTTCGAGCTGCATGCCGACATTGATTTTGAAGGTCAGACGGTTCTCTTTCCTGAACTGCTCTCCGCGCTGGCACGTGGCGATTCTTCGATCAGGCTCGACGATGGCTCACTGGGGATTCTGCCTGAAGAATGGATCGAGCAATACGGCATTCTCGCCGGAATTGCCGTCACCGATGAAGATCATCTGCGTTTTGCCCCCAATCAGGTTGCTTTACTTGATGCTTTGCTGAACGCTCAGGAATTTGTCGAAACAGATGCCGTCTTCGATGAGTTTCGAGACAAGATTCGTTCTTTCTCCGGTATTTCGATCGACAAAGAACCCGAAGGCTTTTACGGGGAATTACGCAAGTATCAACTCGAAGGCTTGGGGTGGTTACAGTTTTTACAAGATTTCCATTTCGGTGGCTGCCTGGCTGATGACATGGGGTTGGGTAAAACGGTTCAATTGCTGGCGCTATTGATCCGGCGTAAGCAGTCACGTGACGAGCATTTTCCTTCACTGGCAATCGTTCCCAAATCACTCATGTTTAACTGGATTCAGGAAGCGGCTAAGTTTACTCCTTCGCTCAAGACGGTTGAATATGCGGGGGGAGATCGCAGCAAGCTGATTGAACAATTGACTGAGTATGACCTGGTGTTAACAACCTACGGTACGATGCGTCGCGACATCAATCAGATTAAAGACATCCAGTTTGATTATGCTGTGCTCGATGAAGCACAGATGATTAAGAATTCGGGTTCGCAGGTCGCGAAAGCGTCACGCCTGCTGAAAGCGAAGCACAGGGTCGCGTTAAGTGGTACCCCCGTTGAAAATCATCTGGGAGATCTCTGGTCGATCTTTGAATTTCTGAATCCCGGGATGTTAGGACGCAGTTCTGTCTTTAAGGCATACACCAGTGATATCGAGGATAAAAATTCGCGTGTCATGCTGGGGAATGCATTGCGTCCTTTCATTTTGAGAAGGACAAAAGAACAAGTTGCCAACGAGTTGCCTGAAAAGGTAGAGCAAACCCTGTATTGCGATATGGGCAAAGAGCAATCGCGGCTCTACGATGAACTCAGGCAACACTACCGTGACTCAATTTTGGGCATGGTGGAAACCAAGGGGCTTGGTAAGACCAAAATACACGTGCTGGAAGCATTACTACGTTTGAGGCAGGCTGCTTGCCACCCTGCTCTGCTTGACCGCGGTCACGCTTTGGACGCTTCGGCAAAAATGGATGTTTTGATACCGCATCTGGAAGAGCTGATAGAAGAAGGCCACAAAGCGCTTGTGTTCTCTCAGTTTACCAGCATGTTGTCGATCGTGCAGGAACATCTGGACCAGAAAAATATTGTCTATGAATATCTGGATGGTCAAACTCGCGACCGCAAAGAACGCGTGGATCGGTTTCAGACTGATAAAGACTGCGGCATTTTTCTGATCAGCTTGAAAGCCGGGGGACTGGGTTTGAACCTGACAGCCGCCGATTATGTTTTCATTCTTGATCCCTGGTGGAACCCGGCTGTCGAAACGCAGGCCATTGACCGGGCACACCGCGTTGGCCAGACCAAACGTGTGTTCGCCTACAAATTGATCTGCCGGAATACGGTCGAAGAAAAGATTACGGAACTGCAACAGCAGAAACGTGAGTTGGCAGATGCGATCCTGGAAGAAAATCAGAGTGTGCTCAAGAACCTGTCGAGCGAAGATCTCGAACTGCTCTTGTCATAAACTCGCTTACTATTCAGACGATTTTTTCTCGGCCAATCCGCGGGTAAATGCTTCGTAGGCTTCCCGGTATTCTTCGGGAACGGGCAGCCGACGGGGCCCGAGACTTTCATTCGTCTGCTTTCTGGTGCTTGTGCGATCACGTTGTGCTGCGCTGGAAGCGGGCTTGAGTGATTTTAACATCTCTTCGAACTGACGTTGGCGCGCCTGGGATTCCGGCGTCTGTTGATTGGAATCAGGAATCTGGAGTTGCTTTTGCAGGCGTTCAGAAAATTGTTTCATTTCCTCTTTCGACCAGCCTAATTCGTTTAACAATTCCTGATTGACTTCTTTCCGTTTGAGTTCATCTTTAATCCGTTTCAGAACCAGATTGGCAGCTTCTTTACCATATTCCAGATTCGCATCTTCCGCCTCGGGCAGATTGGGGTTGTCTCCAGTTCCGGCTGGCTGATTGCCGTCTGCAGCAGCCTGTCCTCCGTTGGTGGCACTGCTTCCCTGCGGATTATCTGACTGAGAGCCTGTGCTGGAACCCATGCCTGACTTGGATTCGCCTTTACCCTCTCCTTGAGATGCGCCGCCCTTGCCTTTCGCATCGGCGCCTTGTTTTCCGGATTCTGATTTACTGTTCTGGGATGAATTCTCTCCCTGTTTTCCCTGACCTTTGTTCTCGTTCATGGATTTTTCGGAACCAGATGGTTTTCCCTGAGAGTCCTGTTCCTGATTCCCCTTTTGGCCTGTTGAATCGCCTTTACCAGGTTGTTTACTGCCTGGCTGTCCCTGGTCGTTTTGAGAACTCTGACCGTTCTCGCCTTCCTGAGGACGTTTCGATTTTTGTTCGGTGGGACGATTCTCGCCTTTCGGGGCGTCGTTAGAACCGTCGGGCTGATCCTCCCTCTGTTTTTTATTGGTCCCGTCTGATGGTTTCTGTGTATTCGAGGGAGCGGGATTTTGATTGGAATTCTCCGGTTTTCTCATCCCTTGTTGTGGTTTATTTTCAGATGAGGGGTCTGGTTTTCCGGGAGAGCTGTTCTGGTTTTCCGGCTGCCCGTTCTGTTGGGGTTTGGAATCGGAAGACTCTTTATTTCCCGGACGAACGGCGGGTTTGTCTTTGGGATCGCGCTGAACGTCTTGACTGCTCTTTTCAGGTTTCGCATCGGGATCGTGGTCCGGCGTGCCTTTCCCTTTGGTATTTCCATCGGATTTTGTTTTCATTGCATCGTCCGAGGGGGCGGATGGTTCTTTTTTACCGTCCGGAACAGGGCCAGTTTGTTTTTGCTTCTTTTGTCCTGATGCAGCGTCTTTCTCAGGTTGATCGGCCTTTGAAGAGGGTTTCGGTTGAGAACCTTTATTCTCGGACCCCTGGGGAGTTCCCTCTTTGTTATCAGAAGATTGTGAAGGAGAGGAATCCGGCTCCTGGGAAGGATTCGCCGATTTTTGTCCCTGCATGTTCTGGTCGGACGATTGATCCTGTGAATCTGACTTTTCGGACTCCGGTTGCTTTTGCTGCGAACCGGGCTCTGGTTGTTGTCCTTCTTTTTTCAGTTGTTCCAGAATTTTCTTGATCGCTTCCTGATCGTCTTTGCCGTTACTGTCCAGGCCTTTATTATCCCCTGGTTTCTGCTGATTTTGTTCTGTCGACGGCTCTTCTGTTTTTTGAGGATTGCCGGACTCGGGCTGCTGTTTGCCTTTTTGATCCTGCTGATTCTGGTCCATTCCCTCTTTACTTTGATCGCCTTCTTTTGTTCCTGCGCCAGATTTCCCCTTATCGGCTTGATCGGGTTTTGTCTGTGAAGAGGCATCACCACCGGTTTGAGAGTCTTTGCTCTCCCCCTTTTCGGATGGTTTTTTCTGAGCCGGGTCTGGTTGTTGCTTTTCCTGCTCGGCCTTTTGCTTTTGTTCCTGCAGTTGTTTTTTGGCTTCTTCTTTGGAGACGGGCTCTAAAATTTCAATTTTGATTTTCGGAGTATTCTTCCGGTTTCCTGATGGCTGCTTGTTATCGCGGGCTTCGACCCAGAAGAATATGGTTTCTCCAGGAGTGAGTCTCAACGGTTCCAGTGAGAAATCATGATTCAGGCCAACACTCTTTTCCGCTCCCTCAAATAAGGTTTTATCCAGAATACGGATTTGATCTTTATCAACCCGCAGATTGAGATAGCGGATTTGAAAATCCGGATCTTCTGCGATGACAGAGATCGGAACGGTGCCGTTCGCCGGCATTTTTAGGTCCTGTTTTGGTGTAAGCAGCGTGATTTCGGGGGGCAAATCGGGTCGGATGACCAGTGGGTAAACCGTGGGAGAGAGCGTCGTCTGCCCTGCTTCGTTCCGACATTTAATCTGATAGAAGTGGGGGAAACTGCCTTCGGCACGCAATTTCAGCTTCCACGATGCGGTAATTGTGTTCTGTTTGATCGTTTTCTCTACTTGGAATTCTTCCAGTAATGAAGCAGAATCTTCTTCATCCGAGAAGAGCACTTCAAAAGAAGTGATCGGCATATTTGTTGTTGCGTCGACGGTGACCTTAGTTCCTTCCCAGGCATCAATGGCGCCCCCTGGTTGTTGAACAGGCGAAAGCCCCATGTACTGAGGATATTCGTAGCGGATAGAGTGAACGGTGGCAGAAGGGGGTTGAATGACTTTAACCTGGAACGCTTCAGAAACCGCGTCACCCGCTTCTATGTGATATGTTAATTCCTGCCTGATGCCTCTCCCGTTGACGCCAACGATAATCGCCTGGTAGCGTTTTAAGGTGTCATCCATCGAACGCAATGCCACTGGTTCATTGACCCTGCCCTGATCGCTGGATGTATAATACAGCATGACCTTATCAGGGACTTCGCCCCGCAGATCAACAATCACTTCCAGTTGGCTGCCGGAGAGGACTTCTGTATTGCCGGGGGTGACGGAATTGATTTGGGTTTGTGTGGCGAATTCTCGCTGAGGAGAAAAAGACATGGCTGCCGAAAGTGAAGGCCAGATCTCTTTAGGGGAGAACAAGGCATAGAAACACAAGAGCGCGACAACGACTAGCAGACCGTAGGAAAGCCGCATTAACGGGCGGCGGTCGACAGCCAGATCGGTATCCGTTTTAGAAAGAGTGAGAGCGGCTTTTTTTTCCAGTGAATTGATAATTGCGGGATTGATGGGGCGATTGGATTTTTTTAAATCAATCAGATTCAGGAGTGAGCCTTCCATCTCATGGGAAGTCTGCTCCAAAGCTTGTGCAGAATAAAGTCGCGTGACTTTTTTGAAATAAGGAATCACGAGTTTCCAGACAGCCCAGCCTAGACTGGCAAGCACCACTCCTGCCAGCATTAACAGACGGGATGTGTGTCCAAATCCCCCCTTGATGAGCCAATGATCGCAGAGGATAAAAATCAGCAGGTAACCGAGAAAAATGGTAGAGATGCCTACGGCTGTGGTGAGCAGGTCATTGGCCTTGATGTTTGAGCCGGTCTTGGAAATCTGAAAATCCACATACTCATCGAACTTCGCATAATGCCCTGCCCGGTTTTCTGTTGATTCGGTAGGTTTTGATGCCGTTGACATGAATTGTCCGTATCTAAAAAGAAACTTGTGCGTGTTCTCACGTACCCATTATAGGATGATCGACGCTGGCAATGGTATTAATGTTCCTGATTTTTTACCGGGATTCAATTTTACCGTTTTTCCCGCAGATTTTTGAACAAACCCTTAAAAATCGTTAAACCAGACCTTTGTATTTCCTCAAGAACCATTCGCCGGAGAGCAACGCGACAAAGAATGCGAGGAAAAACCAGTTATCCCAGAGTGATATCCGTCTGTATCTTATCAGGTCGTTGTTCCAGGATTTCGCTTTATTCATGTCGGTCAGAAAACTTTCCAGCTCTTCGGGAGGAAGTGTTTTTCCCCCGGAAAGTGAAGAGATCGCTTCCAAGAGTGAATAATCGGCTGCCGGATTATCGAGTTCAAGATCACGCGGATCAACGATGAATCTGGTCGTGGCGTCAAACCCAAGTGCTGTGCCGTTTTTTTCTGCATGCACGGTCACCCAGTAGTCACCAGGTTCTGCTGTCTGGGAAAAAGTCGTCGTGGAAGAACCGCTGGCAGCCAATGATTCCATTTGAGCGGACTTGCCGGAAGGTCCTGTTACCTGAACTGTGAATTTGACGTCAGAAACGGGCTGATCCTCTGCATCTTTTGCTCCAAACTGGATGGGGACATTGGCGCCAGGTGATACGTTTCTAGGATTGATACGTGCCCAGATGCTCTGGCCGGAATCATTTTCCTTATGTGCCAACCAAAGTATCATCTGTCGCCAGAATCGTTCATGTTCCGTCCGGTTGCCTGCGAGGAACCACTGAAATGTTGTATCGCCGGCAAAGGCCATCACCCGCGCACTTCCCACATCGGATGCAAACAGCAAAGGGACTGCTTCACTTCCCGCTGATTGCGCCAGGATTTCGACTGTGTCATATTTTTTTCGTAACCGATTTGCTCCTTTCAAAGGAGCCAGCGCGTTCCATTTCTGTTGATTATCAACAGCAGAGTTATCAAGTTGCATCACATAACGTTTTAGTCCCAGCGGAGTCGGTATCATCTTGAGATCCTGGAAATAGTGCAGATCTTTCGCAATATTGTTGCCAGCCTGTTTTTCGCTGGGACGCATCAGAACGGGAATGAATTTGTCCAGAGGAGTGTCTGCAAAACCGCCGGGACCGAAACTGTGATAACCGCCGGTCATCAATAGTCCGGCTCCCTGATCGATCCGGCTCGCAATTTGTTGAATGACCTGGGGGCCCAGCAGATCAGCCGGAACATCTCCCAGAATAAATACATCGTATTTTGATAGATCGTTCAGATCCAGATTCAATGGTTGATTGCGACCAGCAAATCCATTGCCCACGGGAATGAAATCCAATTGGATTTTGGGATCATTCATCGAGCGAATAAATTTTTGTTCCGGTCGGAGCGCGTCGAAGTAAACTACCTGTATGCCCCCCTTTTGAACGGTGACTATGGTTTCCAGACGGTTATTTGTCTGTTTGATTTCCCCCTCCAGCGGAACGACTTCGACGGCAATTTTATATTCCCCCGGTATCTCCGGCGTCCAGAAAAGTTCAACGTTGCTGAGTTCATTATTCTGAGTGGGATGGATCTGCGTGACGACGCGGGAATTATTATAGGCGGGAGCAGGTCGCATCTCTCCTGCTTCACCGATTTTCTTCCCGGTACGGTCTTCCACCAGTAGTCGCACAGTCAGATCACGATTGAGCGCTCCCAGGCTGCGAACTTTCACGCTGATGGGGGTGGTCTTTTTTTCAAAAACCAGCGGGTCGATTACCAGGCTTTCCATCACGAGGTCCAGCGTTGTATCCTGCAGGTTTGAGGAACCAAATCCAATTGTATAGATTGGAATCCCTGCATCGCCAAAGTAACTCGCCCTCGATCGGGCATCGATGTCATAAGGGGGGAGCGCTCGCTCTGCCCCGTCAGAAAGCAGTAACAGGCCGACCAGTTTTTCCTGTTGCAACTGCGATGAAATGCTGTCCAGCGCATAACCAATGGCTGTTTGCTGTCCGCTGGACTCTTCTGAAAACTCTTCGACAGGTATCAGTTCTTTAGAAAAATCAAATTGTTTCACACCTATGTTTGGATCCATGTTTTCAAGCTGTGTTTTCGCTGCATTCAGAGTTTTTACTAACTCATTTCGTCGTGTTATGCTGCCTGGACCATCTTCAGTTTGCATACTGCGACTGGCGTCTGCCACAATATACAGCCAGGACTGTCTGGTTGTTTTATCCGTCAATTCGATGGCGGGACGCAACAACATAAATACGAGCAGCAAGACGGTAAAGAGCCGCATGCCCAGCAGCAGCCGACGCAGCAGTGGCGATAAATGTTTGATTCGTTTGGGGTAAGTTACCAGAACCAATGAAATCAATGCGACAACGATCAGTATCATCGTCGGCCAGGACCAGATTGGTTCAAGAATTGGTTTCATAACGTATTCAAAAAAAAGTGATCGAGTCTGGGGAGATTTGTCTTAATTCAGGAAGCGGTTTCTGCGGACTGGTCAATTTCGTAAAAATAGTTTGCCGTAACATGCTCCAGACAGAAAAAGACCAGCAGCAGTGTGGCGAGCAGCGGAAAAATTTCGACGCCCAGCCGCCCGGTACGAATCGTGCGTTTGAGCCCTTCCGTATCTTGCGCCAGGCTGTAGCGTTCTGTTCCCAGAAGCTGATTGAGTTCATCGACTGAGATCGGCTGGAAATTACTTTCTCCAGGGGACACGTTGACGCTGAAACCTGTCGATAAACGAGTGTTGTTACCTGAATTGTCAATGAGTTGATAATGACCAGCAACGGTCGTGTCGGGAATCAAAACCTGATGTTTACCCGGTGAAACTTCGATCGGCAGTTGTTTTAGATCGGGAGTTCGTAATAGAAAGGAATTTGCACCCTCAAGGGATGCGGGCCATTGATAACTGGCAAGTTCTCCCGCGAGATAGTTTGTTCGATTGGATCGTGTCCGGATCAGATAACGGGTCAGTTGGTCGGCAAACGCCAGGTAAGACCAGCGAGCTAATAAAAGCTGGCTCCAGCCGTTGGCGTCGATGCCTGTCGTGAATACTACCACTTTTCCCTGTCCCAGAGATTGTTCCACAATCGCAGGCGAATGTCGGGAATCCGTATAACTGGCGATGACCTGTCCGCGAGGGGCAGGATCGACGCGCCAGAATCGGCTGATCTCCATTGAGGAAAGCTCCCCCGTCCCACCCAGATTCTGAAAGTACGAGAATAAGGCGTGCTGGTTATTTTCCAGGTCTAAAAATTCAGGCGGAATAAATTTCAGAGAGCCAAGCAGCTCCATGGGGAGTAATTTCTGCGCGGCTTCCGAATTGAAAGAGATGATCATGGATTCGGGCGCATTTCCATCACTGCCTAACAGGAAACAGACACCTCCCCCTTTTTCAGCGTACTCCGTGAATTGCTTCCAGCTGGTGGCAGACAATTCAGTGACATTGATCAAATAGACGGCGGCAAACTGTTCCAGCGGGAGTGATTCAATTTCATTGAGCGAGACCACTTTGCATTGGTAACGATTTTTCTTCAAAGCGACGAGTTTTTCAGGAGCTAATACATCACTCCATAATCGTGCCGAATTCTGATCGGGGCTGACAATTAAAATTTCAGGTGGTGGCTCTGCCAGAATCGTAAAATATCGGACGTCGTCAGGAAGATAAGGGTCTGATGAAGTGATTCGTAATTCGCCTTGCGTGATTTTCTGACTGATATTCGGCAGACTCATTTCCAGTTGCGCTCCTTGAAGGGAAGGCGCATTGCGGTCAGTCGTTGCACTCTCTGATGCAGAATTCACTGTGGACAATGGTCTTTGATCTCGTTTGATCAATTGTCCTTTTTCATTTTGGGTGTACAGTTCCATGAGTATATTCTCAGACGTAATTCCGGAAGAAATGATTTCCGTTTTTAAACTGACTGAATTTCCAAGCGTAATGGACTCATGTGAAAGATCAATCTGTGATATGCCGACATTCTGCGGGTTCGTGACTCCCACATCGATGATATAGATTCCCAGCCACTTCAACTTTTCCAGTTGCTGTTTGATTAACTGTGAAGGCTGGCTGCTCCAGGCGGAACGGGCCAGATCCGTGTAGAGGTAGATCTCTCGTACGGAGTGCTCCGATGGTGACGTCTGAGTTTGTGAAGACGGTTGCTCATTTCCGCTTCGTTTGAAATCTTCTTCCTGACGATTGATGGCAGAACGTAACCGATCATCCAGGTACAGTGAATAGGCAGACGTTTTTAATGATTTCAGTCTTGATTGAACCGCTGACAGGTCTGACTGATAGGGGGAGACGTCTTCACTGCTGCTGTGTACCACGGAGACTCTGCTTTGGGCTGGCAGATTACTCAAATGTTCGCTGGCAATTTCTTTTGCCTGATCCAGGCGGGATCGGTTTCCCTGCTGGTAATCCATACTGAGGCTGGTATCAAATAAAAAGATGGCAGTGACAGGAATGTTCTCGGAAACGGCAGGTAAAGGTTCTGATATTTCTGCAAAAATTCGACTTTGGTAAGGCCAGAATACCAACAACAACAAGAGCAGAAAAGCTGCCGTCCCCAGCCCCCCTCTTAAATAGGTGCGACGTGTATTTAACGTTTGTTGTGAGAGTCTTTGTTTTTGAAAGCGTTTGATCAATCCGGCATAAGCCAGGATCGCAATCACGACGATGGTTAAGAACATCACAAGTTCATATGTCGAAAAACTATAGTTAGCTGGTGGAAGTGAGGGTCTGGTCAGTGCAACAACGATGGCCACAATCACAAGGATTCGCAGTAACAACAGCCACAGATGACGCAATTTGAGTCGTCGGGAGTTTTGTATTTTTCGCCGCTGCAGTAAAGCCAGGGCAGGAAAAATCATTTTTTTGGGTTTGGACCGCAGCAGGAAATGTAAAATCACCGGGATTATTGCGAGAAAGATTCCAAGTAATAAACCAGGGTGGATTAATGACATATATCAACTAGATCTATCTGGGTGACTCATTCTCAAATCGATAATGTACGGTTTCACTTCGAATTGGCTCGATAGAATATCAGGAGCCTGTCAAAAATTTTGTCTTTCGGATGAGGAATTGGGTTTACCGCCACCAGATCGAGGTGAGACGATGTCGACGGTTTCCAGACTAAAATCCATGTGTTCTTTGAGCTTCGATTCACGCGCGATGTTTTTGGGGATTACCAGCAGAATGACGACCTTATTGTTTCCCTTCTCGATCAGATAAATCAGAAACTGATAAGGAATTCCCGCGATTTGCGTTTCCGGTTCGAACGTGCCGACCAGAAATGATTTCGCCTCGGAATATCCTTTCCCCTTTGGAAATCTTTCCGTGGTAAATTCATCAGCGTTCAGGAATTGATTAAATGTACCGGCGAGCTGATTGTTGACATCTTTATAGAAGTTGAGCGCTTCATCCATGTTCTTTTCCTGCAGCAGATAATGATTGCTGAGGACATATAGATAAGCGGGACGTTCGATGGTTTCCTTATCCTGATCGACCGGCACGTCAACGCGCCAGGCACCTTCCAGCCCGGGTAAAATGAGATTGATATAATCTGGCTGTCTGGGATCAACGGCTTGAGACGGTTCAGGATCTGCCGGTTCAGACTCTTCAGAAGTTGTGGTAGCAGCCGGCGTGGGATCACTAATCTGTTTGAATTCAACCGGTGTTCTCATTTTGACCGTGGGAGAAGACCAGTTTCCCGATAGAGCATTATTACGGGCATCAACATAAGCGAAATACTGGGCTGTTTCCTTAAGTCGTTGCTCGTAGGTTTCCGTCCCGCAGCCGTTAAAAATGAGAACAGCAGTCAACAATAAAATGACGGGGCCGCCGGTTTTTTGAAGGCAATGATCACAAGTCAGGAATTTGTTTTGCATGGTGAATTTCAAGTCCCGTCAGTAATAAAGGCCTGGGATCTGTTTTTGTGGTATTAAATCGTTCGGACTTTGCTAAACCGGTTCAATCAGCTGAACTGATTTGCGCATGTCATGTCTGAATCTCATATCTTTCTTTGTATGTAAAAACTGATCCATAATGGATCATTTCAAAGAAGATTTATATGAATCAGAGAAAGTATAGCGATTTGTCAGAATGCTTTTAGATTAATCTGCTTATATTGTTGATGATACTCAGGGGAACGTCAACTTCGATCATTTTGTGTGTCGAAGATTATTATTTTTCAGCAGTATAGCGGACTTCACCGGAAACAAGGACAATTTCTGCCCTGCCTTGAAGCTCCTTCCCTAGAAACGGGGTATTTTGACTGGCTGATTTGAGATTGGCTGCTTCCAGTATGTATTTGATGTCCGGATTGATCAGAGTGATATCTGCATCTGCTCCTGCAGCCAGCGTTCCTTTGGCGAGTCCCAGGATTTTTGCTGGCCCGCAAGTCAATTTACTGATTAGTTCGGACCAGGATAAATGTCCCGGTAAAATCAGGCTTTGTAAACAGACTGGCAGGAGCGTTTCCAGCCCGATAATGCCAAAGTCAGCCCCCAGTATTTCGTCGGACTTTTTCTCAGTCGCATGTGGCGTATGGTCCGAACAGATGGCATCGATGGTGCCATCCTTCAATCCTTCGATGAGCGCATCGATATGTTCCTGCGAGCGAAGTGGAGGCAGAACTTTATAATTCGGATCGTAAGATTCCAGCATCTGGTCGGTGAGTGCCAGGTGATGAGGGGTGACATCGGCGGTGACATAAATGCCTGCCTGCTTGGCTCGTCGAATTTGAGAAACACTGTTGAGTGTGGAAATACACATCAGGTGAATCCGTCCCTGGGTCATTTCAGCCAGTGCGATATCACGATTCACCATAATTGCTTCTGCAGCAGCGGGAATTCCCTTTAGACCCAGCACGGTTGAGTAGTACCCTTCGTGCATTTGCCCTTTGTCGGTCAGTTCAGGAACTTGAGGACGATTCAGGATCGGACGATTAAACATGCGCGTGTATTCCAGCGCGCATCGCATAATCTCAGCATTTTCAATAGGGTGATCGGCGTCGGTAAAGCCGACTGCTTTGCCTGCCACGAGTTGTCCGATTTCTGCAAGCTCTTTCCCTTCGTGATTTTTAGTGACGGCTCCGAGTGGAAACACATTGCAATTGGCGGCTCGTCCTGCCTGGAGCAGAATAAATTCTGCTGAAGAGCGGTCGTCGACCACGGGAGAGGTATTCGGCAAACAAGCCAGTGAAGTGACGCCTCCCGCCAGGGCGGCGGCGGTGCCACTTTCGATTGTTTCGTCTTCTTCAAAACCAGGTTCACATAATGAAACGTGAAGATCGATGAAGCCCGGGCAAACAATCAGTCCTGTTGCATCAATGATTTCGTCTGCAGTGACCGTCGCTTCACAGAGGCCTGTGATTTTGCCATCTTCAATCAGCAGATTTCCCTGCACGTCCAGATTTTGCGATGGGTCGATGATTCGACCATTTTTAATGAGGATTGATTTCATCCTGGAATTCCCAAGGAAGCAGTACGCTGCAGGTGGAGAAGATAGAGACAGGCCATGCGGATGATTAACCCATTACTGACCTGGCCTAAAATAACAGAATGTGGGCCATCTGCCACGTCAGGAGTGATTTCGACGCCACGGTTGATGGGACCAGGGGCCAAAATCAGCACATTCTCTTTTGCTTTATTGATTCGCTGTTTATTCATGCCGAATAAATGTGCGTATTCGCGGATTGAAGGGAAAAAATGTCCGCGTTGCCGCTCAAACTGGATTCGTAATAAATTCAGGCAGTCGGTGCGATGGATGACGTCATCCAGATTATGGGAAACTTCGACCCCCAGGCGGGAAATTTCACTGGGGATTAAAGTTGTGGGTCCGCAGACGATGACATGGGCGCCCAGTTTTTTGAGCCCCCAGATATTGGAACGGGCCACTCTGCTGTGCAGAATGTCGCCGACTAATGTGACGGTCAGGCCTTCGATCTTTCCGAAGTGTTCCCGGATGGTGAAAATATCGAGTAGGGCCTGGGTGGGGTGCTCGTGAGTTCCATCGCCGGCATTGAGAATGTTCGCGTCCAGATGTTGTGCCAGCAACTGTGGAGCGCCGGGCGTTTTGTGTCGGACGACAACATAGGAGACTCCCATTGCTTCGATCGTTTTCGCAGTGTCTACGAAGCTTTCCCCTTTAGAGAGGCTGCTGCCGGACGAAGAAAAGTCAACGGTATCTGCACTCAACCGTTTGGCTGCCAGAGCGAAACTGATGCGGGTTCTCGTTGATGGTTCGAAGAACAAATTCGCAACCACAGTGCCAGCCAGTGGAGTCAACTTGGTCTCGCCAATTGCGGCTAACCGTTTGAACTCCGAAGCCTGATTAAGGATGATATTGAGTTCGTCTTTGGAAAGGTCTTGCAGACCTAAAATATGTTTGCGGGTCCAGCCGCTCGAAATGTCCGTTCGATACTCATGGTCGATATTCATAGTCGCATCAGATTTGAATGTGTGTACGTTTTCAGATCTTGGGTAAATCAGTCTGCGCACACCGACAGAGTGGTAATGACACAGGGCTGGAACAGATATTACCAAGGCCCTCTGCTCCCTTCAAGGAGTTCACCGAGAGATATTACCGACAGAGTCTTAGTTTTTGAGAGTTTGCAGGCGAGATACGAAATCAGGGAACTTTTCGGCCTGGATACCGGGGGGGAGTGCCGATTTGCGGGGAACTTGTGCTTCAATGATTTTTGAGTCGCCAGGCCGCAGACTCAGCGGGGCGGCATATTTGAACTTTCCTGTAGAGAGCCCTTCAATTGGCATCGTTGAGGTGTTCAGTTCTTCCAGGGGCTGTTCTCGCTCTGTCTGCCAGCCGGCAATTTGGATTTCGGACGACCCAACGGATCCTTCGCCGATCATATTGACAGAAGAAAGCCAGTTTTCGGGTGGTTTCAGACCCAGCACCTGGATCAGAGCTGCTTGTGAAAGATCAAAGACACAGTCTTGAGTCTCAATCTGAATCGCTCCCGGAATGATTTTCTGGTCAGTCCAGTTAAATAGCAGCAGTGGGCCGGCGTTTCTCAAGGTAAGATTTCGCAGGCTTAAGCTGATTTGCTGGTCAATTTCCGGAGGTCGTTCAAAGTAGAATGTCGAGCGTGATGTGATATTCAGACAGTTCATCAGTGAAAGACTGTGTGGAGTGTGTGTTAAATGAATCGCATGTTCTGGAACTGCAAACACAGTGTTGTGGATTTCAAGTTGACTTCGATTTCGTTGCTGAGAATCGATTGGTTTCCAGTAAATGGCGCTGCGGTTTACTTTATGACTTGTTTGATGTTGTTCATCCAGTTGTGCAAAAAAACAAGATTTGAGTATGACGCTTTGCGCTGTCACATTCAGCAGTGAGGGAAACTGCGAAGATTCTGCTGCTTTTTTGTCTGCTGCATTTGATTGACTGATGAAAATGACATTTTCCAGAGTCAATTGCTCGGCAACGATGCTAAACGCGTCATCATGAATCTGAATCACGGCTGGAACATCAGAAACCCCTCTGATCGTGAGCGGACCCACGGTGGTGATTTTTGTAGACTGATAGGGGGTTAATGAATCTAACAGGATAATCCCCTTTTCGTCAGGGGGAGGGATTAATTGTTTGCTGATAGCCACAGAGGCCGATGGATTATCGCCAATCGTTCCCGACGCTGAGTCTTGCGGCTGAGCCGCGTTCTGTTTCTGAAACGAAACGTGTGCGGTAATTTTAAGGAGCTGGTTGCGTGCCCCTTCATCCAGGAGTGTCAGCGAAAGTCCTGAAAGCACAAAAATTAAGGCAGCGATGAGAGGCAGCCGCCCTGCTTTTCTTTGCGTCGAATCTGCAGGAGATCGTGATGTTTGAGTGCGAAACGATGAATGAAAGTTCTTTAACGACTTGCGAGAAGTATGCGATTGGCCAGGCCATAGTTGTTGTGCCTGTTGCATATTTGAAGGGCGTTGTTCCGGGGTCGATGCAGTGAACTTCAGCAAAGCATCTGCAATGGCTGCTGGAGTCTCGGGCGCCCAGCTGCGAATATCGGGAATCGATTTTGTCTGGTGGCAGGCCAGTTTGGCTAGCGGGTCTCCGGTTGTGAAAGGCGGGCGACCGGCGAGCAGTTCCCAGAGCAGACAGCCTAACGCATACAGATCACTTTGCGAATTGGGGTGACGACCTGATCCAATTAATTCCGGTGCAATCCCATCGTAACAGCGAGGCGGTAACGAGGCATGTATTGTGAGTTCCGGAGAGAGAATGGCTTCAATCCCCGTGTCGACTAATGCCGCGATTCCATTGGGGGTGAGTCGTACATTCCAGGGGCGAATATCGCTGTGTACTACATTTCGTTTTTCCAGGGTCGCTAATGCATCCAGTAACTGGGTACCGATAGCGAGGACAACGTGGACGGGAAATCGACCTCTCCGGATCAGCAGTTCGGCTACCGTCGTGGAGGGCAGATGGCGACTAATGATGGCAAATTGCTGTGGAAGCTGTTTAATGACGCGGGGGAGTACCAGAGAGGGATGATCGAGCCCTTGCAGGCGCTTCAACAAATCCTGAAAGTTTTTCTGAACGAGGTTTGGCTGATCATTCTGTGGTCTGGTGATTTTTAATGCACAGAGTTCGTTACTCTCCGCTGTTTTGGCAATATAAGTGTGGGATTTGTGGCTATGGCCTAATTCAGAAATCAATAAATAGGGACCGACGGCCAGTCGTTCCGGATGACCAGACTCAAGGGTTCGGGCTTGAAAAGGGGTGATTTTCTGCGCCTGGACAAGTGCATCAATCCAGACCGAGTCAAACGCCGGAATGCCACGCGCCAACTTCCTGACCCGGCGTCTGCAACTCCGCAAATCTGCAGCCGTGCACAGCTTCAGTTTTGTTAATCGCTGCAATAACTCTTTGGAGGGCGGGTCCAGCAATGTGAAGAAATCCTTTTTCACATGGAATTTGTCTGCAGCGTGAGGGCTGACAATCTTCATTTTCGGTTTGAGTCAGATCGTCGAATCAAAAGACGAAATATCGAGACGCTTTATGTCAAAAAACGGCAAATTTGGCAAGAGGGATTTGCTTTTGGCTTCCGATGAGAAATTCGCAGAGAGAGCTTTTCTAATACAGGCAATTTAGGGTATAAAGCAGGGAGAAAGTCCTCTCTCTGACTGCTGATTTAAATAAGAAAATGGAATGATGGCCGATCCCGGACAGAAGAGTGTACTGATTATTGGCAATTCGCAAACGCGCGAAATGAGCCCTGTTTTGGGAGCGGTGAGCGAAATCTGTGAGGAAACATCTGTTTTTCATGCTCCCAGTCCGGGAATGATTTCCACAGAGGTTGTGTTTCCCGAGTTAATCATTGTCTGCCAAAACTGGCCGGATGAATTTTCCGCAAGTGATCTGAACGGTCTGGTCAGTCGTTTTCCTGTGAGCCGTTTTGTCTGTTGTTATGGGGCCTGGTGTGAAGCAGACGGGAGGACCAGAACTGTCTGGCCGCTGAGTATCCGTGTTCCTGCTCGCAGTGTTCGTGTTCGAATCCAGCAGGAGTGGGACATTATTCAGGGAATAATGAAAGCATTTCCCCTGACGGCAGGACGCGATGAGATTTTCCAGTTTGAAGCTTCTGACAAGCCGCTCAAGCTGAGTTTTGAAGGCGCTGCTCCCCTGATTGGAGTGCGCTCCGGCGATCGTGATTATCAGGCCATGCTGAACGAAATGATGGTTTCCTGGGGAGGACAGACAACGCACGAATCACAGCAGCAAGAGGCTGATCTGTTGATTTTAGATCTGGATCCCTGGGAGCTGGTTGTGAATCAACTGTCTGCGCAAAATTTTGCACCACTGATGATTGGTATGATGGGGCTGGCCCACGCCGAGACGATCACCGCAGCCAGATTGCTGGGCCTGGAAACGGTTGTTTGTAAAGTTGCTCCTGAGTGGGAACTCTTTCAGGCGGTTGAGCGTATTTTGAAAATCAAGGCGTTTCCGCAGGGAGCGTACTGACTTTCAGGTTTTTGAAATTCAAGTCTGTGGTCGGATCATGACCTTGCAGGCTGATATGGCCTGCTTTCAGGCGGAGACCTTTGCGAGGATTTTCGTCTGGTTTTCTGGTGTCTTCCCAGTCTGTGACCTGATAGCCGTCGATCCAAACCGCAATATGTGAGCCGTAAGCGGAAAGTGTTGTGGTAAACCATTCATGATCATTTGAAACAACACGCCTGGCTTCTGTTCTTCTGAAGATCGCACCCGTCCCGGCGTTTTCCGGCTTGGTACGATCGTTGTCTTTGATTCCGTTATGAATCTGAACCTCGTATCCATTGGCCAGACCACTTTCAGAGCCCTTCATCGCCCGGAAAAAGTAGCCACTGTTTAACGCGGCACCATTTGATTTTGCCATTGCCTGAAAGAGGAAATTGTCCCAGGTTTCTTCGGTTTCCAGATAACCCTGCTTTTCAGCCGTGACATGAATTGTTTCGTCGACGACTTCAAATGTACTCTGTGATCCGGGAACGACGCGCCAGCCTGCCAGGTCGACGCCATTAAAGATCGTCGACATCCGCAGTGGTTTTAAATAGATCTTGCGAAATTCAACTGCACCTTCATTTTTCTGAAGGCCTATGAAACCGATTTTTCGTTGATGGTCCGAGGTATCTTTAAAATTCAAAACTTCTTTCCCATTGAGGGATGCCTGAATTTGTGAGCCTTCCAGACGTACTGTAAATGATTGCCATTCCTGGCTGGCAGGGACCGGTTCTTGAATCTTACTGCGGCCGACTAAGCTGCCTGTAGGGTATTCTGTTTTCTGGTCACACAGGTTCAGTTCATAGCAGTCTTTTGCAGGGTCTTTGGGATCGAAAACGGTTCTGAGGAAAACACCGCTATTCGTTTCGGGGGTCAATCGGAAATCGAATTTGAGTTCGTAGTCTGCAAAAGGTGAAGTGGTCAGTAACAATCCCGGTTTTCCCGAGTCGGCTTTGATGACGCCCTGCTCTACGTGCCAGTTCACATCGTTGCCGGCTTTCCAGCCATACAGGCTGTGACCATCAAATAGTGCGATCCAACCGTCTTCAATTTCCTCAGCGGTGAGACCAGTCTCAGGAATCACATCACCGGCAGGTTCTGCTGCCGATTTTACGACGGCAACTTCACCTGCCTGCGGTTCTGCATTGGTTTTCGCCGCAGGAGAGGGATGCTCGACTTTCAGGCAACTGGTCAGAGAAAATGCAAATAAAGCAGTTATAACAACGAAATTGACGGTTCTCTGCGGCATTGTGTTCTCCCCGGTATGTGAGTTTGAAAACGGGCATATAATTAATTGCGATTAGTCGCCTGTCATTCCCCAGCGAAGAAATGATTCCAGGAAACCATCCAGATCCCCATCCAGAATCGGGCTGGGATTACCGGCTTTATATCCTGTGCGGGCATCCTTGACATACTGATCCGGATGTAAAACGTAATTGCGTACGGTTTGGCCACCGAATCCGATTTTCGATTTACCTCCCCGCTTGGCAGCCAGTTCCGCGTCGCGTTTTTCCTGCGCAATCTGAAACAGTTTTGCCTTTAACATTTTACGAGCTTCAGCCCTGTTTTTATGCTGGCTGCGATTATTCTGGCATTGCACAACGACGTTGGTAGCCAGGTGAGTTAATCTGATGGCAGAATCCGTTTTGTTAATATGCTGCCCCCCTGCTCCACTCGCCCGGTACGTATCTTCACGGATATCCTGGTCCCAGTTGATATCGATTTCCGCGACTTCTCCCATATCAGGAGAGACATCAATGGCTGCAAAAGAAGTATGGCGACGCCCGGCGGAGTCAAAAGGGCTGATTCGAATGAGGCGGTGATTGCCCGTTTCCCCTTTCAGGTAACCGTAAGCGTAATCACCTTCAATACGAATGGTGGCGTTCCGGATTCCTGCTTCTTCTGCGTCCGATCGGTCAAGCAGCTCCACATTGAACCCTCTGCGTTCACACCAACGCAAATACATGCGCAATAACATCTCTGCCCAGTCCGAAGAATCTGTTCCCCCTTCACCTGCCTGGATACTGAGGTAGGCGGCCGAGCCATCTTCCGGAGCCGACATCATCGCCTGGAGTTCTAGATGTTCCAGTGATGCTTCCAGTCTGTCTGCGGTAGCAGAAAGCTCGGGGATACTGTCTTCGCTGCCGTCTTCTTCGATGAATTCCAGCAGAACCTCAAGGTCTTCTGCGCCTTTGACCAATTCGGTTAACGGTTTCACGAGCAGTTGCAGCTGTCGCATTTCATGGACGAGTTCCTGCGCTTTTTCCTGGTTATCCCAGAAGCCAGCGGCCCCCATCAGCTCATTGATTTTAGTGGTTCTGTTTTTCTTGCCAGCATAGTCAAAGAGAGTCTCGTAGTTTTACGATGCGATCCATGATTCCTTTGCATTTGTCTTTGAGTTCGTGGTCCATTTTATTTCTTTCGATTTGTTTTACGCAATTACGTTTGAGCTGCTGATGTATTTCAGGCCAGCAGAATGATAGAAATTCCCGATTGTGTCTACCAGCGATTTCGCTTCGGAGACGGGTCAAGTCGGCTGTTTTGCTGAACTTAGGCCGATGCCAAAGTACTCGATCCCTTTGTGTTTCATTTTTTCCGGATCGTATAAATTTCGTCCGTCAAAAATAACCGGGTTTGATAATTTATGCAGGATATAATCAAAATCGGCGTGCCGAAATTCATGCCATTCGGTGACAATCACTAAGGCATCGGCTCCATCCAGTGTGTCGTAATGATGATCAAAGTACGAAAGCTGATCTCCATAGATGGCTCTGACATTTTCCATGGCCACCGGATCATGTACCTTCAGGTTTGCGCCCGCTTTCAATAGTTGATCGATCAGGATCAGCGAGGGCGCTTCTCTGATATCATCCGTTTTGGGTTTGAAGGCGAGCCCCCAGATTGAGATGGTTTTTCCTTGCAGGTCTTCTTGAAAGTAGCGGTTGATTTTTTCAAATAATACCTTTTTCTGTCTGGTATTCACCTGATCGACGGCGTTTAAAATTGTTGGTTCCATATTCTGACTGTCGGCGACCGAGATGAGTGCAGAGACATCTTTGGGAAAGCAGGACCCGCCATAACCCACGCCCGGAAACAGAAAGGAAAAACCAATTCGCTGGTCATGCCCGATGCCACGTCGTACCTGGTTAATGTCGGCACCAACACGCTCACACAGATTTGCCATTTCGTTAATGAAACTGATTTTTGTAGCCAGCATACAGTTGGCAACATATTTGGTCATTTCTGCACTCTCCAGTTCCATTGAGAGGAACGGGTTTTCTGTACGCAGAAACGGATTGTAAAGTTCAGAGAGTATTTCAGAAACTTCCGGACGCGTCACGCCAACGACCACCCGGTCAGGTTTGGTGAAATCATCAATCGCGGTTCCTTCTTTAAGAAACTCCGGATTCGATGCCACATCGACCACTCTTCCCGTCAGCGACTTTAGCAACTCAGCTAATTTGCGATTTGTGCCCACGGGGACAGTGCTCTTAATAATGACAATCGCATCATCAGCTAAATGAGGAGCAATCGATTCAGCGACCTTCCAGATACTCTCCAGGTTGGCAGAACCGTCTGCACGCTGGGGAGTACCAACTGCAATGAAAATACACTTTGCGTGAGGAACAGATTCCTGAAAGCTGGTTGTGAAAAACAAACGTCGGGCTTTGGTATTTCGCTTGACCATTTCTTCCAGCCCGGGTTCATAAATCGGAATTTGGCCAGACTTGAGCATTTGGACTTTGTTTTCATCGATGTCAATACAAGTGACATGATTTCCACTTTCGGCAAAACAAGTTCCTGTGACCAGACCGACGTACCCGGTGCCAATAACTGCAATTTTCATGATGCTCTCAAAATACTAGTTCAGTCAATATCTGCGAGATGCGAGTCTCACTCGCTCGTTGCCAGAGAGGTTCTTGTCTGATTCCATCATGGTTGATGTGATGGAGCGATGCAATTTGATTCAGAAGTATCAGGCTAAGATTTCAGGCGCGTTCCGTATTGCAGGTCATAATACTGTAGATATTTTCCGGATCGAATTCGGTTCACCCAGTCTAAGTTATCCTGATACCATTTAATGGTTGCTTCTAAGCCGGCTTGAAATTCGGTTTCTGGTTTCCAGCCTAATTCCGATTCTGCTTTACGACAGTCAATGGCATAACGTAAATCATGGCCAGGACGGTCTGTGACATATTTAATTAAACTTTCGGGTTTTCCCAGTAATTTGAGTAGTAAGCGGGTGATTTCAATATTCTGCATCTCAGAATTACCGCCGAAGTTATAAACCTGACCTGGTTCCCCTTTTCTTAAAGCAGCGTCAATTCCGCGGCAATGGTCAAGGACGTGAATCCAGTCACGAACATTGGTGCCTGCTCCATAAATCGGCAGTGATTTTTCTTCCAGAGCATTGGATATGAAGAGTGGGATCAGCTTTTCCGGGAACTGATAGGGACCATAATTATTGGAGCAGCGGGTGATGATTGCGGGAAAATCAAATGTGTTGACATAACTGCGAACCAGCAGGTCTGCTGAGGCTTTTGAAGCGGAATAGGGACTGTTGGGAGCAATCGGAGTTTCTTCCGTAAATAATCCTTCTGGCCCCAGGCTGCCATAAACTTCATCAGTCGAAACCTGGAGAAAACGATTGATGTTTTGATCGCGAGCAGCATCCAGTAGAATCTGAGTGCCCACAATATTGGTCTGGATAAAGGGACCAGAATCAAGAATACTGCGGTCAACATGCGATTCAGCAGCGAAGTTAATTACCGCATCAAAGTCGGTCGATTTCAGCAGGGAATTGACAAAATCGCGATCGGCGATATCTCCCTTGGCAAACGTGTAGCCTGAGTGCGACTCATATTCTTTCAAGTTCTCCGGGTTGCCGGCATAAGTTAAGTTGTCGAGGTTGGTAATGGAAATGCCAGGATACTCAGAGAACTGATATCGGATAAAGTTCGATCCGATAAATCCACATCCGCCTGTTACTAATATTTGCTTCATTTAAGTCTCCATTCTTACTAATGAGATCAGATAATTGAAACAGATCTCGTGTTTATGCCTTCTACAAAGTTATTCCTGGTCTGACGCAGAGTCGTTTTCTGATGTTGTATCTTCTACGATCGTATTTTCGGTCGTATCCTGATCGGCTGTGATTGCCGGATTCAATGTCTCATCACTTTCACTGTCATCGACGATTTCAGCTGGAATTCGCGCTAAGGAGACAAGCTTGTCATTCTTGTCCAGTTTGATGACGCGCACCCCTTGAGTATTGCGACCGACCTGGCTGATCTCACGACCTCGAACGCGCTGGATGATCCCATTTTTTGTGACCATTAATACTTCATCGTCTTCCGCAACGGGGATAATATCAACAGCTTGACCATTTCGTGCAGAGGTTCGGATGTCCCGAATCCCTTTACCACCCCGTCTTTGACGGCGGTAATGCATTCCACTGCGTGTTTCCTGTTCTTCATCAGAACTTTCCTCCACGTCAGTCTCAGTTGAGGGGAGTTCTTCATCTGTCTCAGGAGAATCATCTTCAATCGTTTCTGTCGGCACTTCTTCCGTTTCTGGATTGCTGGGAATAAAGCCAAAAGGAGTTCGCTTACCGAACCCGTTTTCGCAAACGGTCAGCAGGCAGGTATCCGGGTTGGCAATCACCATACCAACGACATGGCCCCCTTTAGAAAGCCTGATCCCTTTGACACCACGAGTATTACGTCCCATGCTGCGGGCGTCAGATTGTGCAAAGCGAATGGCCATCCCGTCAGAGGTTGCAAGTAACAGGTCTTCTCCGGGAGAAACGATCAATGCTTCGACGAGTTCGTCATCGTCATCCAGCTTGATCGCAATGATACCGCCTTTCTGTACGCGGCTGTATGCGGAGAGCGGTGACTTTTTGATAATCCCTTTTCGGGTTGCCATTACCAGGAAACGTTCTTCATCAAATTCACGCACTGCGACACAATTAGATACGGTTTCATCTTCCTGAAGCGAGAGCAGGTTCACCAGTGCCCGGCCCTTGGCGGTACGGCCTTGTAGGGGCAGGTCATAGACCTTTTGCCAATAGACGCGTCCCCGGTTTGTGATAAACAGCAGGTAGGAGTGAGTACTGGAAACGAACAAATGCTCAATCGGATCTTCATCGTCAGTTTTAACGCCCTTGACCCCTTTCCCACCGCGATTTTGCGCCTGATACGTATTCAATTGAGTACGCTTGATGTATCCCCGCTGTGAAAGCGTCACAACCATGGGTTCTTCTGTAATCAGATCATCGCGGTTCACGTCAGTCAATTCGTCCTCGGAAATATCCGTGCGACGTTTGTCTGAGTACTTCTGTTTGAGGTGGAGCATATCATCGCGGATCATGGAGCGGATATGATCTTCATTGGACAGAAGGTGCAGATATTCTCCAATGGCTTTGAGCAATTCTTTATGTTCGTCGCTCAGCTTTTCCCGTTCCAGGTTTGCCAGAGAACCCAGTTGCATGGAGACGATGGCTTCAGCCTGATTCGCGGAGAGCGAATAATATTCGTGAACCCCCTGTTCGTTCTGGTATTCCTTGAATCCATCTTCACCCAGCGCCCGCTCAATCAGTTTGCCATCAACCTGCATCCCCTGCAGGCTGATTTTGGCTTCGGCTCTGCTTGGTGAACGGCGAATGGTTTTTATGACTTCGTCGATATCGATCTGTGCAATCATCAAACCTTCGACGGTGTGTTTTCTCTTGCGGGCTTCCGCCAGCAGAAACTCGGTCCGGCGACGGATCACATCGATCCGGTGCAGGAGAAACTGTTGAATCATTTCCTTGATTGACAGCGTTTCCGGACGGTTTCCGACCAGTGCCAGCAGAATCACGCTGAAAGTGCTTTGCAGAGGAGAAAACTTAAAGAGTTGGGCCTGAACGACTTCTTTGTCGGCATCCCGCTTCAGAATGATCTGAAGATGAACTTGCCAGGGGGGGACATTTCTGTCGGTCAGGTCGACAATCCGTGAGATGCCTTTAACGCGATCATCCCGGACCAGCAGTTCCAGCTTTTCCCGGATGCGGTCGCGTGTTTCCATGTAGGGAATTTCGGTAACGACGATCACATCGGACTGTTTTTCGGTTTCGAAGTGGGTCCGTGCGCGTAGCGTAACCGTAGAGCGACCAGTGGCGTAACCTTTCCGAATTCCATAGCGACCGCAAATAATGCCCCCTGTAGGAAAGTCCGGGCCTGGCATGACCTGCAGAATGTCGTCAATGGTAGCATCAGGATTATCAATCAGCAGAATGACCGCATCACAGACTTCTCCCAAATTCTGTGGGGGAATACTGGTTGCCATCCCGACGGCGATCCCGCTTGATCCATTGACCAGTAAGTTAGGGAATTTAGCGGGGAGAACAACGGGCTCGTTGTTTCTCTGGTCATAAGTGGGAACAAAATCAACGGTGTTACGATTGATGTCGTCCAGCATTTCTGCGGCAACCGGTGACAGCCTGGCTTCGGTATAACGCATGGCGGCAGGAGGCAGCCCAGCCAATGACCCGAAGTTCCCCTGCTTATCAATCAGAACGTTTCGCATCACCCATTCTTGACCCAGACGCACAAGTGTCGGGTAAATGGAACCGTCACCGTGAGGGTGATAATTACCACTGGTATCGCCGGAAATCTTTGCGCATTTTACCCGAGAGGAACTGGCTCCCAGATTTAAATCGTTCATTGCCACAAGAATTCGACGTTGTGATGGCTTCAAGCCGTCGCGTGCATCTGGCAGCGCCCGGCTGATAATTACGCTCATGGCGTAAGTAAGGTAACTGTCGCGCATCTCATCCTGGATGTCCAGGTATTTGATATTTTCTCGGGTTTTCGGCTCTTCGCCGTTGTCGCTAGCCAATCCTTGTTCTCCTTAAGGAATTCAACTAATGATAATCTATCACACTTGTATAATTGAACTTGGCTCAAAACGTGAGTTGTCTCTATGATTCGTAATCATAGAAGACGCAGGTAGCCAATTCAGACGATGAGGAAACAGTTCGGTTGTGTTGATAGGAATGCCGGTTTCCTTGCTGTTTACATTGAGAAATACACTGCATGGAGCAGGCTATTTTTTGTCAAAACAGAGGTTGAAAAAACAGTAATGCGTTACAGAATTCAGGTCTGTAAAGTCTCCTCAAATTGTAGCCAGATTCCTGAAAATTCACAACTAACAAAGTACCTGAATTTTGTTGTCGTTAAAGTGAGAAAAACCTTGAAAATCAATAAGTTACGTTCTGACATTAATCATTGAGGGTGAGACGCCCATTGCATAGAATACAGAGAGTATCGAGAGGAATTACCAAGTTGATTCAGAGCGCGGAATTTCCTCCTTAGAGCAGCATTTATTAAAGATGATTTACTATGAACGAATCAGAACCTGACGAGAATGCTCAACCGGCTGATGGTCATCATCGTTCAGAGGAGGATTGGCAGGATTCTGAGCCGTGTGCCGAAGATTCTGCTGAAAAAACGCTGAAACAATCACCTGAGGAAAGATCGCATGCCGCTCATTTGAGTAAAGATCACCTTTCTCTACCGGCAAAAATACCCGGATATATTGTCATTCGGTCCCTGGGAGAAGGATCGTATGGCTCCGTGTGGCTGGCTCAGGAAGAAAATACCGGGAAATATGTCGCGATCAAGTTTTACACTCATCGGCGTGGACTGGACTGGTCACTCTTGAATCGCGAAGTAGAGAAACTGGCAGAACTCTACACGTCTCGACATATTATCAGTCTGCAGGGGGTTGGCTGGAATAGTGATCCCCCCTACTACATGATGGAATACCTTGAGAATGGTTCTCTTTCCTCGTTTCTGGAAGCAGGGCCCCTTCCCGTCTCAGAAGCAGTTCGGATTGCCAAAACGGTATTGCTGGCATTGATACACGCGCATGGGCGTGGCATTTTACATTGCGATTTAAAACCTGCCAATATTCTGCTCGATGCCAATTTTGAGCCAAGATTATGTGATTTCGGACAGTCCCGGCTTTCAAGCGAACAAAGTCCCTCTTTGGGAACATTGTATTACATGGCCCCTGAACAGGCTGATCTCCAGGCTGTACCGGATTCACGCTGGGACGTTTATGCCTTGGGAGCTTTGCTTTATCACATGTTGTGTGGCAAGGCGCCTTATCGTACTACTGAAAATGAGCTCTCAATTCGAAACTTGAAGACACTCGAAGAGAAGCTGAACGCATATCGGGACCTGATACGAAACTCATCGCGCCCTGCGGAACATCGCAAAATTTCCGGAGTGGATCGACGTCTGGTTGAAATTGTCGATCGTTGTCTGGAAACAGATCCTCAAAAACGCTTTCCCAATGCGCAGGCCGTGCTATCAAGTCTGCAGCAGAGAGAGCAGCAGCGGGCCAGAAGGCCGCTGATTGCGATCGGGATTATCGGTCCGCTGCTGTTGATCATCGGTTTGATTCCTGTGGCGGGCGCTGCCGTCAATCAGATGGTTCATAAAGTTCGGGAAAATCTGACGGAACGGGCTTTGCAAAGCGATTCGATTTCAGCCAATCTATTGTCGCAAAATGTTGATCATGAACTTGAGGATCGTCTGGATCAACTCAAAGATCTCGCATCCAGAACGTTTCTGCGAACCAATCTGGAAACAATTGAAGATTACCCTGCGGTGTTTGGATACCTGAAACAGGAGAAAGAGATTGTTGACGAGAAACGATCAGTACTAAAACGGGAAAAGGATACAAGTTGGTTCATCACCGATGCCAAGGGAACACAAATCTGGCGTGACCCGCCCGGGCCGACGATTGGGCAGGATTTTTCTTACCGTGATTATTTTCATGGTCATGGCACTGAATATGTCAAAGGAGAAGCACCTGATTCAATCAAACCGATTACCAAACCCTATGTTTGTCAGGCCTTCAAGAGTGATGCGACTCATCAATGGATGGTGGCAGTGGTGGTGCCGATCTGGAATTTAGAAGAAACAGAAGTCCTCGGAGTCTTAGCCAGGACAACCCATCTGGATCAGTTACTGAAGGGGTATGACGAAAGTATCCGAGGGGGTTCTGAAAAAATTGGAGATCGCAAGATTGCGTTGATCGACAACCGGGACGGGAAAGTGCTGGCTCATCCAAGTATGACGGCAGATAATTTACGGAAAATGAGCCGGGAAGCAGTGGATCGATTGGTCCTCACTGACCGGCATTTTGCACAGTTGCAGTCACTCAAGTTGGCAGAAAAAAAGAATCCGTTGGGGCCCTTCTCGGCTGTTGTGAACGATTACCACGACCCCGTCGAAGCGGTTCTATCGGCTGACAGTCAGGATAATGTCTGGCTGGCAGCCTTTTCTCCGATCGGTACGACCGGCTGGACTGCCGTTGTTCAGGAACGGCGCAGTATGGCGCTGCGACCTGTTGAGGAATTGCGGGACTGGCTCATCCAATATGGTTTAATCGTGCTGGTCACGACTTGCCTTTTGATCTTTACGATCTGGTATTTTGTGATGAAGGTTCTGACAGAACGGCGTGTCTGGGACTGGTCTCGTCATCAGTCTGAAAAACGCGCAAATCAAGGATCGACTTCATCAAGCGAACCTGAGAATCAATGAGTTTCAGGAAACGGCAGCTTTCTTAAAAGTGGGAGATTATTCTTGTTGGAATTAATGATATATGGATCCAATCCGGAGAATTCCAGTAGAATCAGTCTGCAGAATGGTCAGGAACTCATTCTGGGAAGGTCGCCTGATGCTGATCTTCCGGTTCCCTGGGATGATCGAATTTCACGAAAACACGCGGTTTTAACGGTACAACAGAAGCAGGTTTCCGTTAAGAAATTGTCTACGGCTGAGAACCATCTTTTTTTAGCCGGGATTGAACGGGATGAATTTCTGCTTGTACCGGGAAGCGCGTTCGTCATTGGTTCAACAACATTTCAACTGGTTGAATCGCTTTCCAGCTTTTCATCGCCTAGCGAGTCACCATTAGAAGAAGTAACTTTCAAACCAAACGAGTTATTAAAGGTCAGATATCGCGACGCCGACCAGAGAATCGATGTGTTGGCACATTTACCGGAATTGATACTCGATGCGCGGAATGATGCGGATCTGTTTCATCGTCTCGTGACCATGTTATTATCCGGGGTGAAACATGCAGACGCCGTGGCTGTGGTCCGTCTAACTGATGAAGACCGAGTTGAAGTACCATTCTGGGAACGCAGACGCCAGACCCAGGGCGGGTTTCGCCCCAGTGGGCGACTGGTTCTGGAAGCAGTAAAAAAAAGCAGACGGACCGTTTTACACGTCTGGGCAGCCAAAGATGAATTACAGCATCAGGAAGACTACACTGCGGTCGCTGAATTTGACTGGGCTTTTTGTACTCCGATCGAAGATGGAAATTCTGCCACGTGGGGGCTGTATGTTGCAGGGGAACTGAACCATCCTTATCAGGTGACCGTGCCGCAGGGGGCTGGTGGAATCGATCTGCAAGCGGATGTGAAATTTACAGAACTGGTTGCATCCATTGTCAAATCAGTAAGGCGTCTGAATCAACTGGAACGGCAACAGGCCGGTCTCAGGCAATTTTTTGCACCTCCCATTCTGGCTGCGATTGGAGATAACCTGAATACGGAGATCCTGGAACCCAGGGAATGCGATGTCACCGTTTTGTTCTGCGACCTGAGAGGTTTCAGCCAGCATGCAGAAGATTCATCGGGTGATTTAATTGGTTTACTGGACAGAGTCAGCCAGGCGTTAGGAATCATGACGTCACATATCCTTGAATTTGGAGGTGTGACAGGTGATTTTCAAGGAGATGCTGCATTAGGATTCTGGGGGTGGCCCTTCTCTTCCGATCTGGCACCCCTTGATGCCTGCCGCGCTGCATTGGCAATACGTGCTGCCTTCGAGCAGATCAAATTGCAATCAGATCATCCGCTCTCCGATTTTCGGATGGGGATTGGTATCGCACATGGGAGAGCAGTGGCAGGTAAAATTGGAACGAGTGACCAGGTCAAGGTGACCGTGTTCGGGCCAGTCGTCAATCTGGCCAGTCGTCTGGAGGGATTGACAAAGCATCTGCGAGTTCCGGTTTTGATGGATGAAGCGACCGCGCAGATTGTAAGAAATAAGATGGATCGGCAGGAAGCTCGGGTTCGTAAACTGGCTCAAATTCTGCCTTACGGGATGGAAAAACCCGTGACCGTCAGTGAGCTTCTTCCACCGGAATCACACTCAGAAACACTCACTGACGAACAAGTTGCGTGTTACGAAACAGCCGTTGATCATTTTATCCGGGGGCAATGGGAGGAATCATTTCGATTGCTGCATGCGATTCCCCCTTCCGACCGTGCACAGGATTTCCTGGCATTGCAGATTGCTCGAACGAACAGGATCGCTCCCGTTGATTGGGATGGAACGATTAAGTTTGACAGCAAGTAGTTTCGTCAATTCCGGTTGAACCGTCAATCTTGCGAGTTTGACACGTGTTCGGATTTTGCTGACTGGGTGGAATTCTTATATTAAGCAACCTTTTTCTAAGCCATTTTTTCGAGAAAGATTGGCCCTGTGATCAAAGTTGACCTATTTTTTAGCAACGGACATCGCTGGCTGTGCTTGTGATTTGGTCCTTTACAACACGGGATAATCAGAACAGTTGAGAGAACTTGTTATGAGCAATGCAGAGTTATTAGTGGAATCAGATCTGGAATTATCACAAACTGAGAAGAAATATACGGTGCCTGAAAAAATCGGATTGGACAATCGCTCCCAGGAGATGTTGCTTGTTTTAAATGAAGTCTTTGATTCAATTCATACTTCCAGTAAATCTTAAGTTGCGATTTTATTAGTAGGCTCCTCTCATGCTACAAGCATCAGAAAAAACAAATGCCCGCGTCCTGGTTATTGACGATGATCCACTCTTTCGAAATCTGATGGTTTCATTTTTGCGAAGAGAGTACATTGTTTCTGTTGCCAGTGACGGCTCACAGGGATTTTATAAAGCATTAGAATACCCCCCGGACATCGCCATTGTGGATGTACAGATGGCTGTGTGGGATGGGTTACAGACATTGAAGGCTTTTCGTTCACATCCTTTGCTCAGTCAGACGAAAATTATCATGTTGACGTCTGATGCAAGCAAGGAAACCGTCATCGCTGCCATTCAGGGTGGTGCAAATGATTACATCATAAAAACCAGTTTTTCGAAGTCAGAGTTTCTGGACAAAGTGCGAAAATTTGCCCAACCTGGACATTCCAGGCCGACGAGTACTCCCAATTCTTCCAAGCGATCAGCGACTGCTTCTGTTGCAAACATGGCGACTTCGATCACTCAGGAGCAGACCATCGAACATCGTTCAGTGAATGTGAGTCGTTCCAATTCCAGCTCCGTGGAAGATCAACTGGTGGATCTTTCTCTGAATCAAACTGAAGAAGAACAATTGCAGGAGCTGATGGAAGAGTGGGATTAAGCTACGCTCTCCTGACACGTGGCAGGCCTGGCTCGTCAACATCACTTCTTGAGATCGGGAGCAACTGATCTCAGGCAAACTGCATCGGTTAAGTTGGATAACGAAAAAACCGCACAGACTAAAGTCTGTGCGGTTTTACTGTTTCAGAGATCGGAAATGGCTTACAGGGTTTCTTTTGAAAACTTGGCTATGATGTTGCCAATAAATCTTAAAATCCCTTTATCCAACTTCGCCTTTCCATCAATGGAATCTCCCTCTCTCTTCATGACAAATGTGAAAGTGTCATCGGTACTGGTGAGAGATTTTAATGCCAGATCACGAATTTCCTGATTCCCTTTCGTTTCCCGTAGCTTGTCCATCAGTTTCAACCAGGGAAGCGACTTGACATTCAACTCGATCACATTCGGGCTGACTTTTTCGGGAGGGGCTTCAGAGACCATTTTGACAGCTGCTTTGATCCGTGTGATTGCGTCAGGACCAGCAGCCATCCAGAGCGCATCGGGAGTACTTCCGACATATAAAGCTTCCCCTGCCCCGAAAAGTTCATAAAAGCCTGCCTGTTGCTGTTCTCTGATATTGATTTTATGAATATTCAGGCCATCTTCTTTCACTGCATCGAGTTCAACCGTTTGTCCAATCAGCATTTTGGGAAGCAGCTCCACCAGTTCTCTGAGCTTGGCGCCATCCTTTGACCAGATCCCGCCTAACATGACATATTTACTATCAGCCACGGGATTCGAATCGATAAAACCATCAATCAGAGAAGTTTTGGTTCCTGCATCAAGCATCTGAATGATCAGTTCGGTGACTTTGCTGCCAGCGGCGATCTGTTCTTTGGTCAGCTTTTTGTTATTCGCGATGCGCTCTTTTAACGACGGCAGGAGCAGTTTGTAAAAAGCGTCGAAATTTGCTTTTCGCATTTCATCCACAGGATGATTAATTCTTCCATTCAGAATTCCATCTTGTTTGACCGGAACATTTGCAAAATAACTTGGTTTAGCGGCAAATTGCTTAATACTGTTTTCGAGAGAGGTGCCTTCAATGGCTTTTAGCGTAAATTCAAGTCGCCCTTCATTTGCTGTGGAATCTGTCGTCCAGCCAATGACCATTTTTTTTGACTCTGCAAACAATCTCTGCAGTTCATCCATCTGGTGAGTGAAGGCGAGTTTTCGGAGTTGATATGCGTTTTCCGTTTCATCCGGTTTTTTCTTGACCGCAGCAAGTAATTGTTTGCGGGTATTCTCCATCGATTTTTTGCGTGCCTCAACGCCTTCTTTTTCGTTGGTGATCAGCGCGCTGAAATCATATTTCTGATTTAAAAGTTCCTGAACTCGTTTGAGCGGATCTTTAATCTCTTCGACTTCACTCAGTTTTTCAGAAATGACGACATACTTTGAGTCCTGCAGATAGTTCATAAAGCCTTGAAAAAGGTTGCCTAACAGATAGGGACCATTTCTCTGCTTTTTTACCGTAATTTCGAAAACTTCCAGGGCTTCTCGAAACATTCCCAGATCACTGATGGGGAGGATCAACCGATAACGTTCCTGCTGGTTTTCACCGAGCAGAATATCGACTCTCATTGGGCGTTGTTTATCGATCCCTTCGAGGAAAGTGGGGAGCAAGTCATCAAGATTACTCCATGCTTTTTTATCATCAGCAAGGTCCAGAACCAGATATTTCAGATCAGCAATCATACCCTCGGCATTGATCTGAACTAATGAAATATTGGGAGCAGTAGAATCTTCAGCAGTCACTGTTTTGGGGAGAGAGATTCCAATCAACAGGATTAAAGCGAGATGAGCAATGCGGCTCATACATTTCCTCCATGATGTATTTCTGGGGATCATTGGTGATCTAAGTAATGATTGAGTGGTTCTGAAACGATTTTCAATTTGGACTGGTTACCACAGCTCGAAAACCACAACTGGCGGATGTTAGTTTATACCAAAAGTAATGAATAGGGAACTCTGGTCGAAGAAATAGCTAAAGTCCGAAATCGTTGAGATTGACGTCAGGTGTATCCGGTGAATTTAGAGTAGAAGGGTATGTGTTCGCATGTTCTGTTTGGTCAGGGGTTTTAAGTCGGTCCAGTACCAAAATTCGGCGGAACTTCCTGGAAATAATTAATGATGTTACGCGGCAGGAACAAAAAAAAGGAAACCGGGGTGTAATTTACAGAGGAATCGATTTGAACCAGCACTTACAGGTTTTTCGATTGTTCCTGTGGGGCAGTTGTGCCGGGCTGCTCATTTTTGGAAGCTTGAATTCCGCAAATCAATCCCAGATAGCCCGAAATCCTTTCAGTAGGAGTATAGAGACTGCCATCGAGAATTTTCTTTATCAGAGCGATTTTCCCCTGGATCGCTGCATCTGCACCAATTGAATTCAGCATGTCTTCCCGCAAAACAGGATCTTTGATGGCGGTGACAAACTGGATTGCCTGATCAAACTGGGATTGATTCATCATCGATGACAGCAGTTTTAGAGAAAGCTGCGCTTTCCAGGATTTTTTAAGAGCGGACTGATTTATTTCATGAGCTGCCTGCTCTGGTTTGCCATTTTTTACCAGAGAGGTTGTCAGGTGAATCAGTTTATCCTCTTTTGATAATTCCGGAACTTTATCTTTTAGTGTTTGTTTGATCTGTGAATTCAACTCATTATTCTTCTGGTCCACTACCTGCAGCATGACAGCCGGCAAACTGGTTTCTAAAAGTGCGTCTTTCAAATTTCCATCTGCAGCCCCCTGGCTTTCCAGAACAAGCTTCCACGTCTCAGCCGCTAATTGAGATTGAGATGCCTGTGAAAACAGTTTAACTAACAGAATCAGTCTGTCGTCAGCAGCGGATTTCAAGTTGCGTAATTGTTTTCGGTAGTTATTGACTCCTCTTCTGACACGATCAGCTGTATCAAGATTGAGGGCATCCTTGAACTGGTCCTGGAAACTGAAATTAGACGATTCATTAATTTTATCTTGTGTTGCGGCGACGCTTGGCGCGATGGCACGTATTGATTGCACCGCATCCTTCAAAAATTTGACAGCGTCAGCATTTTGACCCAGTTCGGATTCCGCACAGGCAATTTGCAGATATGTTTGAGCCTGCATTTCCAGGGGGCTGGCGGGGGGGAGCGTCATCTCATTTACTGATTTGATATCTCCCAATGTAATGGGAGCCGGAACCGGTGTGTTTGCCAAAAATGATTTAGATTTTGTCAGGAAAACACGGGCTGCATCTGTTTGTTTAAGCAAAACCAGTTTTCTGGCACAACGCGCATATACGAATGCGTTTCCAATTGCAGATAGCTTCATTTCTACAGGCTGAATGAGTGAGGTTTCCGGTTTCTGTTTTGCTTTCACAGCATGAGCTACCTGTGATAACGCCCATTGCGTTACCGCTTCCGTTCGGCTCATTGATTCTGGAGCCAATGCTGCCCAGTTTAAAGCCTCTTGTGGATAACCTCGCGCAATCAGAATTAATGTTGTTGCAACCCACTGAGGAGATTCCCAGTGTTGGTGCAGGTCAACCAGTGAATCAAAATTATATTGATTTGTTTCATGTGCAATCTGCAGGTAAGCAGATAACTGGGCCAGGCTGTTTTCTTCCTGATATTTTTTAATCAGTTCCACAGCCGGCTCTTCTTTACCGGTGGCAACCCAGAATGCTGCCAGACGAGCTACCAGATCCAGAGAGTCCCTTCCGCCAAATGCCGGAATCTGTTTGGCAAGTTGTTCCGTCTGCTCCAGCGTCTGCTTCAAACCAGACTCATCTTTTTCTTTTAATTGAATCCAGCCAATTTCAACTAAAGGAAAAATTTTGTAAAACGGCAGAGGGGGACTGACTGCATCGATCCGCTCGATCTGTTCCTGAGAAGATTTAATGTCTCCTGCAACCGCGTAGGCTTCCGCGGCGAGGCGTCGGCTGAACGGCTTACTGCGGTTTTCCCTGGTTCGGGAAAGTTCCACAATGGTTTCCAATGCCTCTTTTTGGATCAATGCGGGAGACAAAGGGTTTGTTTTGTTCTTGCTGGTTGCCTGCTGACTGTTTTTTACGTTGTTTTCCAGCGGATTGACGATTGTTTTGTCACGGTTGGGCAGAAATGATTTTTGTGCTTGCTGGTTTATCGCTGGTAGATCAAAAGGTTTATTTAAATCGGAACCGTCTTTCACATCCGTAAAGTAGAAATAGGCGCCACCCAGCGAGGCAGCGATCAGCAGCGTGACTGCAATCAGCGGCAGTCTCGAATTTTTCTGAGCTTGGGGTTTTTCCGGTTCCGTTGATTTTCGATCCTGGGCATCCGGATCAGTGACCAGAAACACGGGGGCCAGACATTCCGGGTTGCGACATTTCACTTCTTTCCCGACCACTTTTGAAGAAGCGAAACCGGCTGTATCACACATGGGACACACAACACGAAACATTTTTCCTTTTTCGGGTTTTCTTAATAAGGGAATTACTTTTGAGGTCTGTTGTTGCCGTTCGAGTTCGAAGGGATCGTCATCGGAGATCGTCTCACGCCTGTTGCGTGTGATCGTGGGTTTTTTCTGATCCGTCGGTGTCGGCACTGGCTGTTTCGCACCACTTGTTTTTCCTGCAGCAGATTTACGGGACGAAGACGCGGACATCGATGCACTGCAAAAAGGGCATTCTGTTGCATCTTCGTCCAGAACCGATGCGCCACAAGATGGGCAAGTTGGAAGATCCATATTCTGTAGTCCGATATATTATAATTGTCAAGGGAATTGAATGTTTGACTCAGCATAAGCGAGATAGATTGGATTATCGATATCGTAATTATATGATCAGAATGATACACAGAAATGTATTACCAGATCACGATTTCGAAAACAGACATCTAAACCTATTGTATACGCTAGATAACCTTTCCATCAAGGATTATCTATTAGAGTACATGGTATCTTTGGCCAAAGAAGGCATCCCTTGCGGGATACGAGCTGACTGAAAATGCCGGAATGACAAAAAAATTCCAGGGCTGATCAAATTGTAATCAGTCTGATATCAGATTTTTGGAGGAGTAGAAAAACAATGCAACAACAGGCCAGTGAGATTCTCGTATTAATGGAAAATGCTTTGGGGGAGAAAAAAACAGTGTCTCCTGTTTTAGACCGGATACTGGAAGTTTTAAGGGGGAGGGCAATTGGTTTATGGCGTTGCGGAAAAGGCAAACTGATCCAGATAGGCTTTCGTGCAGTTCCTCAAATGGATGAACAAATACGTAGACAATTCGCCGAATTTACTCAGGAGGTCTCGTTAGAGAATACCGGATTAGGAATCGTAAAGGCCGTTGTTGAACGAATTCCGGCAATTGGAACTCTGCAGGGGAAGGAATCCGGTCTTCCGGGGTCTTCTGAGTGGCTTCAAAAATTTGAGGCAAAGCAATCCTATGCGGTGCCAATATTTGAAGGGAATCAGGTGGTCGGCGTCCTGGCGATTTCCACGAATGGCATTCATCAGCCGGGAGATGCGGAGTGGGAAATTCTTGCGAAAATTGCGGCAGGAATGGGGGAGAAAAAACTTTTGGGGATGCTTTAGACTGCGGAATCGTTTATGATTTATTTATTAAAAAGAGCGGAATTGCCAAGGGTTAATTCGGTGTATAACATATTGGTATGAGCAGGACACCGTGTGCTGGAAGAGTGGTTTTATTTTCTTAACCAATCTGAAATTAAGCGATACCCCTGGTTTTTCAGTGAATTTATTCTTCAGGTCTTCGTAAGATGAGTCGTTCGAACCCATTGCATTGGTCATTTCCGATTGGAACCTGGTTCCTGACTCAGGTTCGTGTAAGTGTCTTTCTGCCCGTGTTACTGCTGGTCTTCTGGGCTCATTACTCATTAGGGCTGGGAGTCACACTATTCAGCATCCTGTTTTTAAGTGTTTTTCTACATGAGATGGGACACGTTGTGGCCTGTCGTATGAGTGGTGGAGAAGCAGATCAGATCGTGTTATGGCCTCTGGGCGGACTGGTTCCCTGTAATCCTGGTCGTACTGTTTCTGCCCGGATTCTGACAATTCTGGGAGGTCCGGTTGTCAATCTGCTGCTGTGCGGGATTACGCTTCCTGCCGTACTCTGGTCTGGTCACCTTGCGGAATCTTTGAATCCAATCAAATTGCCTGCCGTTGATTTGAACAATCATCTTGGTCTGACGATCCTTCTGCTGGTATTCAGTATTAATTGGCTGCTGTTACTGATCAATTTGATTCCCGTTCTGCCTCTGGATGGGGGAAAAGTGCTACAGATCATTCTGTCACGTCGTTTTGATGAAACTGTCGTGCACATGATTTTGATCAACGTGGGCTTCTGGGTTGGCGGTCTCGGGATGATCATCGGACTGTGCACAACCAGCGTATGGGTGGTCTTTTTCAGTGCATTGCTGTTAATGCTTAATTTGTTGGAGTTTACGGCCGTTTCCAGGGAAGACTCGTTTGATGATTCCATATTTGGTTATGACTTCTCCCAGGGTTACACAAGTCTGGAGCGATCAAGTGGCCAACTGGTGGAGAAACAGGCCGGATTTTTCCAGCAGTGGCGGGAAAAGCGGAAACTCCAGAAGAAATTACGCGAGCGGGAAAAGAACCGGGACGCTGAAAAACAGCTGGATTTGTTATTACATAAAGTTCACGAATTCGGATTGGAGTCTCTCACGCCAAAAGAAAGACAGCAGTTAAATCAAGTGAGTGCCAGATATCGTAAGACCGATTCTGATTCTTGATGTTGGCGGTAATGACAATTTCCTCCCCCCTGCTCTCCTCCTTCGGTGACAAATCGAAACATGATTGATTAAATAATCATGTTGAGCACAATCATTTTGCCGGTCAGGGCGTATATTCGATCTATTTTTTCCAACCGTTACAACCTGACCATTGAGGCCAGGAGTTTCGTCTTAAAAGCGGTCTCAATGGTGAACAAATTCTGGAAACCACGCGTGAGAATTTCGTCGCCCAGCGTGATTTGTGGTTGTGTTTTAAGTGTATATAAAATAATGGGTTATCAGTTTGAGTAATTGCTCGGTCATCTCCGTGATTGCCAGTATTTATTCTGATTTGATGCATGCTGTTGGTTCTCTTGTTCACTGTCGATATTTGGGGACGGATTAATCAACGGTTTTCAGCACAGTTCCCCGAAAAAGGCCTTGTTTTCACTGGAGATAAGCCAATTTGGCCCAGTTTGATAATTCCTGTTTGCGAGCCTGAGACTACGAACTAACTTTTTAATAGGGAAAAATCCTTTAGAAAGTTGAGAGTAGCGTCATGGTTTTAGGAACAACGGAATCCTTGAAGAAGTTGTCGAATTTCAGCAAACGTGGTGGTGACTGGGATCGGGATTTGCAAAAAGAAGCAAAGATCGACCTTTCGATCAGCCATATGAAGCGGATTTCGGAGCTCACCGGACTGTCAATGTTCATTTTTGATTCGACGAACGGAATCATTCTGGACAAATCAAACGAACAATCTCTCCCGTTTTTCCCTGCTGACGTACTGAATGAAATTCAGAATGTGAATGGCCTCACACTCATCGAAAGTACCCATGGGATCATTCATTTTATGTTCCCGATTGTCTCTGATGAAGATCACAAAATATCAGCCGCCGGTTTTGTCTTTTCCAAAGAGAAGCGAAAACTGACCGAAATCGTATTGGCGGCAGTGGAACGAAAGTGGCCTGCGGAAGAGTTGAATGCCTGGTTTGAACAGCAGAGAATTCTGGATATTAAATCGCTACATGCCTTATTGAGCCTTGCTGTGCTTCATCTTGAAGAGGAACAGCAGTTAGGGATTTTGAATGAAGAAGTCGATAACCTGTCAGAGTGTCTGGACGAGACCTTCGAAGAAATCAGTCTGTTACATGAAGTTGCACAACACTTAAAGATCTCTGAAAGTCCGGAACAACTGGGGCAGCTTTGTCTGGAACGAATTGGAGCACTGATTGAGGCTGAGACCAATATTATCTGGTTTGAAGGTCAGGATAATACATCCCAGTTTATAACAGACAGTAAAACCGGATTTGACGAGCTAAATCTGGCACGACTGGTCGCCCAGTTTGACGGCTATCACTGGAATCAGCCACTGGTGATTAATCAGGTGGAGAGCTCCCTGCTGTCACTGGAATTTCCTGACTTACATAACATGGTGCTCGTGCCGATTTCTGATGGGACCAATTCCTTTGGTTGGATTCTGAGTTGTAACTTACTGAAAAGTGAAGAATACGGGACGATTCAGGCCAGCCTTTTGAATTCCGTCGCATCTTTTCTGGGTACCCACCTGAGAAATATTGACCTCTATGCTCAACAGGAAGAATTGATGTTGAGCTTTGTGAAGTCCTTTATCTCGACACTCGACGCTAAAGATCCCTACACGAGAGGCCATAGTGAGCGGGTTGCTTTGATTGCACAGCATCTGGCAAAACAATTGGGGTATTCTGGAGCGTTTCTACAGGAGATTTATCTTTCGGGCTTGCTGCATGATATTGGTAAAATTGGAGTTGATGACGGAATTCTACGGAAGGAAGGCAAACTGACTGACGAAGAATTTGCCCAGATTCAGAAACACCCCATGATCGGATATAAAATCCTGTCTGGAATCAAAAAACTGCAGAATATCTTACCGGGAATTCGGAACCACCATGAGCAAATTGACGGGCACGGTTATCCGGACAGATTAAAAGGGAATGAGATCCCCCTGATGGCCCGCATTATTGCTGTGGCAGACGCTTATGATGCAATGGGGAGCAACCGTCCCTATCGAAACGGAATGCCTTTGGAAAAACTCGAAATCATATTCAGAGAGGGTAAAGGATTCCAATGGGACTCTGATGTGATTGAAGCCTATTTTCAGATCCGTGAAGAAATCGTCCAGCTTTCTCAAAAATATAATGAGAACGCGAAATCGCTGGTTGGTACGCACCTGAACTGATAAACTAAGCTCTCGTATAAACGGACTCTATCGATTTAAGTGATCCGTATTGAATGGGGAGTGGATGGTGCAGGTAATGGTGCGACGGTTACAGTTCTTTTTGATTTTTCTGACACTGACTTCGTTCTGGGTTTACGGTTGTGATTCTGATTATGCAGATTCAAAAACCGATTTGCCCATTCCGGAAGCGGAGCCGCTTTCACGTTCGTCTTCGAAGTCCAGCAAAGCTGAGGCACAGACGACGGGATTCAAAGAATTTGACGGGATTCGGTTTCAAGTGCCTGCGGGGTGGGAGCAGATTACACTCTCTCCTGCGCAACAGGGTTTAATTACCGCCAGTTTTAAAATGCCTCAGGCGGGTAATGATATCAAGCTCACACTTTCTTCCGTTGGTGGTGGCATTGATGCCAATCTGCAGAGATGGGTCGGGCAGTTTCAATTGCCGCCCGGGGAAACTCCCCTGCAGGAATCGATTCGGGTGGATCATGTGGATGCGGTCTGGCTGGATTTACGAGGCACATTTGATTCGGGGCCGGCTTTCGATTCCGCTGCGGAATCCGGAATGAGAATGATCGGCGTGGCGATTCCCCGTGCCCCACGGGACTTTTATCTCAAATTAACCGGTCCGCGAGAGCAACTGCTGAAAGTTGAAGAGGAGTTTCGAGACTTTGTGAAATCGGCTCGCTTTGTGAATTAACCGAAATCAACGGGAATGATCCCATTTTCGGACCAGCCCCGCGACAAGGTGCCCGCCGAAACCAAAGGAAAGTTTCAGAGACGTTTTGATCTCTTTTGGTTCTGCTTGCAACGGTGTGTAATTCAGAGAACACTCCGGATCAGGGGTTTCCAGGTTGACCGTCGGCGGAACAAGATTATCACGCATCGCCAGCAGAGTGAAAGCCAGCTCGACACTGCCCGCAGCTCCCAGTAGATGTCCCATTCCCCCCTTTAAACTCGAACAACTGATCGTGCGAGAGAGTGCACCCATCGCGTTGTTGATGGCTCGTGTTTCATAGACATCATTGATCTGAGTCCCCGTGCCGTGCAGGTTGATGTAGTCAATTTCAGAGGGAGATACGTGAGCGCGCTTTAAGATTCCGGTAATCAGTCTGGAAAGGCTTTCTGCGGAGGGATCGAATTGCATTAAGTGCGTCGAGTCGGAACCCAGGCCTCCCGTTAACCATTCTGCATAAGGGACGGCATTTCGAGCCAGGGCGTGCTCTAACGATTCCAGCACCAGGATCCCGGCACCTTCGCCGACCACAAATCCGTTTCGTCTTCGATCGTAAGGTTTGCAGGCGGAACCGGGAGACTCGAAGTCTGTTGCGAGGACTCCCATGCGTTGAAAAGAACCGATGACTGCCGGCAGCAGGGAAGCATCTGCACTTCCTGCAAAAACCGTGTCGCAGATTCCCTCTCGAATCAAGTCTGCTCCTCTCATGACACTGGAAAACCCTGTCGCGCAGGCAGAAACCGGGGCTAACGCTGCCCCTTGCAGGTTATAGTGCGCCGCAACTGATTGACTGGCGGCACTGGGGAAACATTGCAACCAGAAATCAGACGGGATTTGTTCTGCCTGTTCGGAGTTCATGTGTGGCAAATCAGACATTTGTGCGAAACCGGCCATGCCCCCCTTGCTGGAGCCGATCACACAGCCCGCCGATTCTCTGGCCAGCCGATTCAAATCCAGACCGGAGTCTATGATAGCTTCCTCGGTCGCTTTCAAAGCAAGCGTGATCGAAGGTTCTGTCAGAAGCGGGACCTGTCGGGATAAGCCCGTCGATGAGAGAGCGCTATCGGGGATGACTCCGCCAGCAACAGGACGGTTTAACTGATTCGATAAATCACCGAGCAGACAGGTCGCAGAATGACCGGTGAGTAGTTTCTGCCAGGATTGTTCCCGGCCTACCGCGTAAGGGGTGATTAAACCAATGCCTGTAATCACAACTCTGCGGGGAGAATGTTCAGATACCGAAAACGTTGGTCGCATTAGAACTAAAATGTTGTAGAGGAGAAGCGGGTAGAGAGTGATCAGGAACGATGGCTGGTTCGACAGATGGCAAATAACGCGAGACCGAATAGCACAGCAACCAGAATATATTCAAAGATGGAAGTCTGCGATTCCGACACCAGACCACTTTGCTCTTCTGCCTGTGCCAAAACCGTTGTTGCTGCAGTCAGGAAACATCCCGCAATGGACAGGAATCCGGGCAGGCGTTTCAGCAGGTTTTGATATCTTTTCATGATCATGGAAGTCTACAAGTCAAAACGGAATTTAAGGGTTTTCTGTAGAAGTATTGTAACAATCCGTCCTCGGTACTGCATCAGGAAAAGGTACTTACTGTCGGAATCCAGATCGAAAAATGGGTGTCGTTTTCTGCTTCCTGACACTTGAATCAGCCTGCGCTTTCAGGATTGAATGATCGCATCTACAGGTTGTCGCATTTCATGAAAGTCCTGCTGGTGCAGAAACACGGTCTGCCAGCTCTGAGACCGGGGCCTCATTTTGAGACGGTATTCATCGTTTTTTACCAGATAGAAAGCGTAGAGACTCCCTTTGTAAGCAAAGAGTTTTTCCAGATTGTTTGAGATGGAGTCGGTTGGAAGCTGGTAGGCGAAAACGAAACCGGAGATAAAACCCTCTCCAAACAGTTCCTGCCACTGTTGCAGTCCCCTGATATCTTCAATGGTCGCCCAGTTTTCCCAGCGGCGTCTGTTGCTCTGGTCCGGAGAAATTTCCGTTCTGCCTTTGACGTCAATTAACAGGTTGGGCCCCTGTTTCGAATAAACAATGAAGTCCAGCGATTTGAGGGAAGCATTCTGAGCCAGCGCCCTGCGTTTCTCATCCACAGCCACGTACGGAATTCTTGAGGCGCGCAGATAGTTCTCAAAAGCGGCGTCATAATGATTTCTGCGGAGGACCATCAGCTTCAACTCCCTTTCACCTCATATGAATGAACTGGTCATATGACAATGGTAGCGGGGCTGATTGCAACGGTCTAGAGTTTTTGAGTCATTTTGACTGAACTTCAGTTCAAAAACCAGGCCGGTTATTCGATCGGATCTGGTGCCAGCAGGCCCTGCACGAATGCAAACAAGGCTGCTTCCCCGACTGCAGTCTGGGTGCCTGTCTGCAACTCCTTGACTTGCCATTCCTGCTTCTCGAAATCGTCCTCACCCGCGACGATGACAATTTTGAACCCATGCCGATTGGCATATTTGAACTGTTTTTTTATCGCTGTGGTGTCAGGATAGACTTCGACATTCAACCCGTTTTGTCGCAGATTCCGGGCCAGTCTGAGATAATCGGGAGTATATTTTTTGTCCATCTGAGTCACCAGAATCGGAGCGGGCGTGGAAACTTCCTGCAGCAGATTGAGCTCCTGCATCGCAGCCAGCAGGCGATCCAGCCCCAGGCTAGCTCCGACGCCCGGCAAGGCCTGTGTCGTGAAGAGTTCCGCCAGATTGTCATAACGGCCTCCCGAACAAACACTGCCGATGCCCGGCAACTGGTTCAGGAATGTTTCATAAATAGTTCCCGTGTAATAATCGAGGCCACGCGCAATGGAAGGATCCAGCACAATGCGTTCACTGGGAATACCGGCTCTTTCGACGGCTTGAAAAATTTCGCGCAGATATTGCACTCCCTGCTCTCCACAGGCATTGCCGGAAAGTTGCTGTTCCAGAGAATTCAGAATTTCCGCCGTCGACCCCTGGGCCGTGGTCAATGAAATGATTTTTTCTGATTGTTCCTGAGTCAGACCGGCCTGCTCTCTCATTTCTTTCATGACCGCTTCGGGGCCGATTTTAGGGAGCTTGTCGAGTGCCCGTAAAACTTCTGCCGATTGCGCCTGCAGCCCCAGAATTTCCAGCAGACCGTTCAGGATCAGGCGATTGTTAATCCGGATGGTAAACTCGGAAAAGCCAATTTTCACCATCAGGTCATGGATAATAAACAGCGTCTCAATGTCGGCGGAGTTGGAAGTTGTGCCGATGGTGTCGAAATCGCATTGAACAAATTCGCGGTAACGCCCTTTTTGTGGACGCTCGCCGCGCCAGACCGTACCAACATGGTAGCGTTTAAACGGTATTCCCAGTTCATTGATGTTCTGTGCGGCGAACCGGGCAAACGGGACTGTCAGGTCGAAACGCATGGCAACATCGCGGCCGCCCTGCTCAAACCGGAACATCTGCTTGTCCGATTCTGCCCCTCCTTTTCCGGTGAGAATCTCGGTGTATTCCAGGGCGGGAGTATCGATCGGGCTGAAGCCATAACTGCGGTAGACTGATTTTGCAGTTTCAATCAGTTGTTCCCGGGGAATCATGGCTGCAGGGAGATAGTCTCGAAACCCTTTGAGCGTACGTGGTTCAATTAATTTTTTCACAGTTTTCTACCGACTTTGATCGTGAGTGATCTCTATGCTGTCTTGCGAGTTAAATGCGGGGAGTGGTTGAATCAAAATTCTAAATTTGAACAACCGGCAGTTTTTGAGTGTGCGTCCCTGTTTGAGATTTTTTTCGTTTCTTTTTTACCGGAGGCAGGACCGCATGTGCATACTCCCAGATTTGCTCCGATGTTTCGAATAAACGATCGTATGTTCCGTCATTGTCGTATTCACAATCATCGGTTGTGTAGGTGCGGCAAATTTTGGGACGGTCTTCATAGTTGCCGCAACGATAATCCGGCAGAATGTATTTGCAGTCTCCATAAACCATCAAAAACCATACATCCTCATCCACAAAAATCGCACAATGACCGTGCATGATGTACCAGCGCATGTGGTCAAAATCTTCCCAATCTACAGGTGTTTCGATCGGTAATGCAAAATAACGACAACAGCGCGCTGTACAATAGCTGCATAAAACTTCCCCGGTTTTGAGGTCAGCTCGTTTCATGGTGACTGTTGACATGTCGTTTCCCTTGATGAATTAAATGAGTGCCAGGTCCCGGAAAGGTTCGGGGCGTTGTATCAATGAAATTACTGATGAGTGCTTTATCTTACAGATTCTCTCGTTCAGCGAAATAGTCAGCCGAAAAGGGACGGGGAGAAAATTCGGGTTCATTTCTGATTCCGTCGCCACCCTTCTCTGCGAACAATCAGGGTATTTTATAGGTCATCTTGCCGGAAAATGCACGGAATCGGGGGATAGAATGTTCGGGTTTTCAATCAGAATACATACTGGTTTACAGGTGTCATATTCAACGGGAGCCTGATCCGCGATCGCACTGAAACCCGTTTCTGATTCGGATTTATCGGTTTTACGGATTATCCCGTCAGGATAAGGTGTATAATTGCGGTTTCTCCTTGACCCTGATTTGTCGGAGGACTTATCATTAAATAAAAGCCCTGCTTAACTTTCTCAGCTTTCATGACAGCAATTTCTAATCTTCTCCGTGACGCAGAGAAATAATTGATACCATCGGATTTTTTTCGTTCTCACAGTCTTATGAGGACGATGTAATGAACAGGATCGGTACGAATTTTTTCCGCTCGCGATTTTATGTCAAAACTGAGATCTGCGGTAAGATATAACGAAAAGTACATTTATTACTCGAAATAGAATAACGGGACACATGCGCTCGTTCGATTTTCTCAAGGTTCAAAGAAGATGCATAAATCTGGAGTCGTCCTGGTATGGATTGTTGCCCTCACCGCCGTGGGAGCAGTCCTGCTGACCTCAAAGGTTCTCGACGTTCGCGGGAGCTGGTTGAAAACCGTTGAAAAAAATAAGGCACAAATTCAAAAGAATGAAGCCGAGATCGAATCCAAAGAGACGGAAAATAAAACGCTTCGCAGTGATCTGACCCGACTCATGCTGGGCTGGGATCGTTACTGGGATTCGAATGTGACCATCGCCAATCAGCAGACAGGTGAGATCCAGATCGACATCGGAGGAAATCAGGGATTGGGAACGGCGCAGCAAGGTGCTGATCCGGTTGCACAACCGGTCGTATTTGCATTTCAACCGGACCAGAGCAAGCCGGGTGGATCCAGTTATGTCGGCGCTTTCCGTGTGAATGCACTGGAAGCCAATCGCGCGCAGTTGATCTCAATCACGCCTCCCCAGCCGGGTGAAGTGGCGACCTGGAAAAATGGTACCTGGCGTTTGAGAGCACTTGTCCCCCCCAATTATATTTCTACTTTGAGAACCTTGAGGGACGATCTGGTGGAGCGCGCACAGCAGCTCCAGAGAAAGCAGGATCGGATTGCGGATTTGAATCGCCTGCTGGCTGCTGCAAAAGAGCGACTGGAAGCAAGAGTCAATGAACTGATCGGTTCCGAGAACGCCCCTCAGGATGAAATTTTGCCTGTGGAATTAAGAAAAGGCCTGGTGGCAGGACTGGAAGAAGAAGAACAGTTGCGCAATCAGGAGTTCCAGGATACAGATCGCTTAAGACGTGATATGTTGAATGTCTATCAAAAACAACTGGAACTGGTGAAAGAAGTCAGCAAACTGACCACGCAGTTACCTAAACCAAAAACATAATCGCTTTGAGTTGTTTCAAAGACTGCTCCTCAATAGCATGGACGGTGAGCGTTTTTTCTCGGGACGCTCTTGATTTCGGAATGACAAGCAAGGATAGGTTGGGCAATGGGGATTGAGAACCGGGAATACCTGCGGCATGAAAGTGGCGGAGGAAATTACAATCCCTTCCAGACCACTTCTGGTGGCTGGGCCATCAAATATTTGATCATTGCCAATGTGATTGTTTTTTTGTTTGAGAATTTATCCCCCTCGATTCTTGATTATCTCGCATTACAACGAGATGCCGTTTTTCCTACCTTTCAGATCTGGCGGTTTGTGACTTATGGTTTCTGTCACTCAACAGCTTCTTTAGGGCACATCTTCTTTAATATGTTTGTGCTCTGGATGTTTGGCCGCTCCGTGGAGCCGATCCTGGGCTCACGGGAATTTCTGGCGTTTTATCTGATGGGGATCGTGATCAGTGGTATCTGCCACGTCGCCATCAGTCCCAATCCTGTGATCGGGGCTTCAGGCGGCGTGATGTCCGTGGTGTTTCTGACCGCCATGTATTTTCCTCGCATGACCGTGCTCTTAATGTTTATCTTTCCGATTGAACTGCGCTGGCTGGCCGTGCTTTACGCTGTGGTTGATGTATTCGGATTTGTCAGCCCGCAGCAAGGTGACAGTACCGCTCACTTTGCTCATTTGGGAGGTGCTGCGTTTGGAGTTGCCTACAAGTATTTTGGCTGGCATCTAACCGGAAGCTTTAATCAGAAATGGAATGCTTTCAAATTGAAGCAGTCTGCCAGGAAGAATCACCTGCGCGTGTATACCGAGCCGGATTCAAAACTTTCCAAGGCCAAATTAGACGAAAAAGTGGATGTGATTCTGGAAAAAATCAGCCGCGAAGGGGAAGCCAACCTGACGGATCAGGAACGTGCTTTACTCAAAGAAGCGAGCAATAAATATAAAAAACGGTGATCTGTCTGCTCCAGCGGCGGTGTCCCCCTTTTCAAGTCTGGTTGAAAACGTTTGCAGTATTATCTGGCTCCGGGGCGCGACGATGTCTCAATCACATTTTGAAGAGTTGATTCAGCGAGCCCGAGCGGGAGACCGCTCTGCAGAGAATGAATTACTGCAAAAATGCCGTGCTTATGTCTCGATCATCGCACGTGCCCAGATTGAGGGCTGGATGCGCACCAAATTCGATGCCTCTGATCTGGTTCAACAGACATTGCTGGAAGCCCACCAGGGACTCGAAAATTTTAAAGGCGAGACAGAGGCCGAGTGGCTGGGCTGGTTACGGGGGATTTTGAATCACAATGCACTGGATTTTGCCCGGAAATATCAGGGCGCTGCCAAACGCAATGTGAAACGAGAATTTTCAATTGATCAGCCGGGGGGCAATTCAGGTCAGTCTGGTTACCAGCAATGGGAACTGAAAGATCAGGCGGAAACGCCCAGTCGCGTACTATTGAATCGGGAGCAGGAAATTTTGATGGCAGAGGCCGTCGCGCAGCTTCCCGCTGACTATCAGGAAGTGATTATGTTACGAAATCTGCAACGGCTTTCGTTTAAACAGGTCGCTGAAAGAATGAATCGCAGTGCAGGCGCGGTGCAAATGCTCTGGCTGAGGGCCTTAAACCAGTTGCAGGAACTTCTGGAACATGTCTAGAACTGATGTCTAAATTTGTTCAACTGACCTGCTGCAGAGGGGCGTTGAGCAAGAGAAAGTATTGAATCCGGTGGCAAGCGAACAAGACGATCAATCAGAGTTGGCGATCGAGGTATTGAATCAATACCTGAATTACCTGCAGACCCATGATCAGGAAAGCTGCCATGGATTACGGGTGGTCAATCCTGAACTGAAAAAATTAATGGCGTGCCTGGATTCACTCGAACGGTTAGCGCCTGACAACGAACATTCTGTTCGGGAAAAGCAATCTCCAGGACCGGAAGAGGCCACGCTTTTGCTTTCGAAAACTCATTCGGCACGACCGTTCCCTCATCAGGCGATCGAATTCGGAAACTATGAACTGCTGGAAGAACTCGGTCGCGGCGGCATGGGCGTGGTTTATAAAGCGCGCCAGAAAGACTTAAATCGGATTGTCGCCTTGAAGACCATCTTAAGTAACCAGTTTGCTTCGGAAGAAGAAGTACGCCGATTTTATCTGGAAGCGCAGGCGGCGGGACGATTGCAGCATCCCCACATTGTTCCCATTCACGAAGTGGGGCAGCATCTGGGGCAGCACTACTTTACGATGGACTATATTTCAGGAGGCTCATTAGCCAATCACAGAGCAAAGCAGTTATCCGAAACAGCACAGACCGATTTTTATCAAGTCGCCTCGCTGATGCTGCAGGTCTCCCAGGCCGTACAGTATCTGCATTCCAAAGACATCATTCATCGCGATTTAAAGCCCTCCAATATTTTGATTGATGAAAACGGGATGGCGCATGTGACTGATTTTGGTCTGGCGAAAATATTTGATGTGCTTCACACCGACTCTGCGGATGAAGCTCGAACCCAGAGCGGCATGATCGTGGGAACTCCCGGCTATATGTCACCGGAACAGGCGGCAGGACAACTGGCCGATATATCTGCACGCAGTGATATCTTTTGCCTGGGCACGATTCTGTATGAGCTTTTGACAGGAGTCTCTCCGTTCAAACAGAACAGCCCCCTGGATTCTCTGGTGTATGTGATCGAAGGCGAGCCTCCCCTGCCTCATACACACAACGCCCGCATTCCTTATCACCTGGAGTTGATCTGTCTGAAGTGCCTCGAGAAAGATCCGGATTTACGTTATCAGACTGCGGGGGAACTGGCTGATGATCTGGAGCACTTTATCGCCGGGGAACCGATTCAGGCACAACCGGCGGGATTCCTACAGAAATTTCAGCGCTGGTTTCGCAGACAGCCGGCTTTAGTTTCTCGATTGTCAGCGATTTTTCTCGCGACAGGAATCATTCAGACGGTTTACTCCACGCAAGGCGTGGATCTCAATTACCATCTCAAAATGATGACCATTTTTGGATTGTGGGCCAGCCTGGCTTTAGTTTTTCAATGGGGCCTGGATCACGGGAAGAATAAGGTTAAAGTACGTTTTTGCTGGGTGGCTGCAGACGTTTCTTTATTAACCGGGCTGTTAGTTCTGGCGGATTCACCGATCGGGATTTTGTTGATCGGATATCCGCTGCTGATTGTCTCAGCCGGACTGTTTTTTTATGTGAGGCTGGTCTTATTTACAACCGCTCTGTCTCTGCTTGCGTTTTCCGTGCTGGTACTGCTCAGGCCGGAATTAACGGAGTTATGGCAATATCCGGTGATTTATGGGATGGTGCTGGCAATCCTGGGAATGATTACCGCCTATCAGATTTATCGTCTCCGAGTTTTGAGTCGCTACTATGAGCTGCGCCGACCAGAAAGATAACCGTCGTGAGCATCTCAGGCAGCTTTCATATTGCCTTGAGATGTGTGCTGGGAAATCAGGCGGGATAAAGCCTGCCAGACGCGTCCGATTTCAAGCTCCTCCATGCAGCATAAGTTTTGAGGCCCCCGTTTGGGACAACGTTTGTGATAACTGCCCGCACAATCAACATTCGTTGAAACGAGTTCGTGCTGGTCGCCCGGAGGTCCCGAACGAACCGAACTCGTGCAGGTAAAGATGCCCGTAACCGGTGTTCCCAGTCCTGCGGCAAGATGCATGGGGCCCGAATCATTTGTCAGCAGAAAATCAGATTCAATCAGCACCGCCGCCAGTTGTTTGAGGGTCGTTTCGCCTGCCAGATTAATGACATGGCCTGTGGGTACAAACTTGTGTAATAATCGCTCAATATGATTGGTCAAAGGTCGTTCATCTGCAGTGCCAACCAGCACAACATTGCAGCGGAATCGGCGAATCGCTTTGGCACCGACGGCTGCAAAACTTTCAGGCGGCCAGCGTTTTGTGATCCACTGCGCACCAGCGTGAATCGCCAGTGTGGGAGTGGGATGATCCTCCAGGCGGAAGAGTTTATTTTTCGCCCAGGCAGTGTCTGCTTCACTGAGATAGATCTCCGTTTGTCTTTGGGTTCCACCGAGTCCCAGTGCATCTGCCACGCGCCAATATTTTAAATAAGCCGGGATCTGTCGCCCGGTGTCTGGAATAGTCAGATTGCAGGCCAGATGAGACCCTTCGCGCGCCGCTTCGATTCCAATTCGCCAGCGGGCACGTGTGGCTGCCGTCATGATGCCGGTTCTTAATAATCCCTGCAGATCCAGTACCAGATCAAATTGACGCTGCTTCAACTCTTTCAGAAAGTTCCACCAGTAGCGAACAGAACTGCATCGATTGAAGGGAATAATTTCATCGAGGTGGGGGTGCCCTTCGAGCAGGTTTGCAAAGCTGTCGCGAATGACCCATGAAATCTGAGCGTCCGGGAATCTTTTACGGAGCACTGGCAGGAGGGGAAGCGTCTGCACGACATCGCCGAGCGCACTGGGTTTGATGATACAAATACGCTTGGCATCAATCTGATTCAGTTGAGATAGGGGATACTGCGAACTCATCGTATTAATTTAACAGCTGTTGCTTGAGGGTTTATTTGGACAGGGAAAACCAGTCAGCGCGGCATCATAATCGGAGAGGCTTAATCGGGGCAAGATCAGCTTTGTAAACCTCTGTTTTTGAGAGAAAACCTCTATTAATCGCAAAGGACAGCCCGAATAATTCCCAGTCTGCTTTTTTTCTCGAGAAACTGCGAAACCAATCTTTCCCAATCGCGTTTAATTCTGAGTGACGTGAATCAGAAACGGGAATAACTTTCCTGACCATATTTTTGAACATGAGGAGTGATCTTGATGAAAGTAAGCCTGTTCGTAGTATCGACATTTGTGTTTGGGGTTGCTGTTTTAACCGGAAGTTCAGCCATCCGGGCTGAAGAAGGAAAAAAAGGAGAACGACCCAACCGGGAAGAAATTATCAAAAAATTTGATAAAGATGGAGACGGAAAACTAAGCGAAGATGAGCGCGCAGCAGCGCGAGAGGCGCGTGAAAAAGGTAAAGGTACTCAGGGACCTGGTGGAAAAGGTCGTCCGGGCTTTAACCGTGAAGAGATGCTCAAAAAATTTGACAAAAATGGCGATGGAAAACTCGATGAAACAGAACGGAAAGCTGCCCAGGCGGAGCGCGGAAATACGGGGCAAAAAGGCCCACGCATGAGTCGGGAAGAAATGGTGAAGAAATTTGACACGGATGGAGATGGCAAGTTAAGCGAAACAGAACGCGAAGCAGCGCGCAAGACAATGGGAGCAGACAAAGGCCGCCGTCCTGGTATGAATCGGGAAGAAATGATCAAGAAGTTTGATAAGGATGGTGATGGAAAGCTCAATGAAACAGAACGTCAGGCAGCCAAAGCGGAAATGATGAAAAATCGACCGAAGGGATCATCCGGCAAACGACCCAATGGTGCCGCCGGAAAAGGTAAAAAAGCTTGAGTGTGCTGCAGTTAACTGAAAACATTACTTTGGCTATTCAGGTCGGCCAGTGATGTGAACAGGAAAAGCCGGCTGAATTCGTTTCAGTCGGCTTTTTTCGTTTGGAAATCAAGTCTGGTCCGAAACGATTTCTTTGTCGAAATAATTCGTTCCCATACCGGCGTCAATCACAATTCCCTGCGAGTTAATACCTGATGAGCGGGGACTGATTAAAAACGCGACCGTGTCAGCGACTTCTCTGGTCTGGACGGCTTCTTTCCGAAGCGTTGCCTTTTCCGCAAACAGATAGCTGTCAACATAACCGGGGATGCCTGCAGAGGCAGACGTTTTCAGTAAGCCGGGACAGACTGCGTTAAAACGGACTTTCGAAAAGTTGGAAAACGATTTGGCAAGAAAACAAATTGAAGAGTCCAACGCTGCTTTGACCGGAGCCATATAGCCATAATTCTCCGCAGCCATTCGCGTTGTTGAGATCGAAATCGTAACGACACTCCCCTGCTCCGGATCAAGCAACTTGCTGAAAGCATTCGAGAGCGCGATCAGAGAAAAGCAGGAAATATCTACTGCCTGTAAAAATGCGGCTCGGGGGGTTTGATGAAAGGGAAGCCAGCCCGCTGAATAGTCCGCAAATGCGATCGAGTGGACCAAGCCATGGATGACATCATATTTTTGACTGATTTCCAGTTGTAACCGGTCAATCTCCTGCTGATGTTCGACATCACAGACATAGATCGGGGCCTGTTTTATCAGTTTGGTTAAGGATTCTTTGCGTGCCTCAGATCGCACGACATAAATGACCTCGGCGCCTGCTTCTTCCAGAACTTTGCCAGCCTGAAAGGCGACACTTTTTCGGTTCGCGACTCCAAAAATCAGAATCCGTTTTCCTGCCAACTTCAAAAAATCCATCAATCATCTTTCCGAGACAGATTAATATAAACAAAACCGGTGTACCGACGGCTCACTCTGACAAATTTTCATTTTTTTCGCAATGTGGAATAGATTGTCACTCTCAGATAAGTGGTAATTCGCAATAATGAACAGTATCGCAAAAGATATGTGAATCCCTGTCAATTTCTCAAATGCTCCCTGAAAGTCGTGTTCATGTTCAAGGCCCGTGCTTCACTGAAATCGTTGGCTATTTTCTGTCGATCATTAAGCACCATGCTGGAGTCGGGAGTCTCCATCACGAAATCATTTGAATTGGCATCGAAAAAAATGGGTGATCACCGCCTGCAGCAGTCTGTGCGTGAGATTACCGTGGAGTTGAAATCGGGCAACGATGTGACCTCGGCAATGCGGAAACAGGGAACCTTTTATCCCGAACTTCTGGTGAATATGATCAGCGTGGCTGAGCAGAGCGGCGGCTTGCCTGAAGTTTTGAAAGCGCTCGCAGACCACTATGATCACCTGCTGCAGATGCGAAAAAACTTTGTACGACTGATTGCCTGGCCGGTGTTTCAGTTTGTCGTCGCCATTCTGGTGATTGCTTTAATGATCCTCATCTTAGGGTTGATTGCCGGCGGGCAAGGTGGAGAACCGATTGATGTGCTGGGGCTCGGGTTGGCTGGCCCGAGTGGAGCCATGATCTGGCTGACGTGTACGTTTGGGTCGATATTCGCCCTGTTTGTGGTTTATCAGATACTGGATCGCCTGCTGGGGGGAAAACGCTATTTTCACCGTCTGTTTCTGAGAATTCCGGTGGTGGGTGGATGTATGCGTTCGTTTGCCATTGCGCGGTTTTCCTGGGCTTTTGCACTCACGCAGCAGGCGGGGATGAATATTCTCGACTCATTGGATGCCAGCCTGAAAGCCACTGGAAACGGAGCATTTATTGCAGAAATTCCGCAGGTGAACGGGGTGATCAATGATGGTGAGCATCTCACGGTTGCCTTAGCGGATACAGGATTGTTCACAGAAGAATATATTCACATGGTTGATGTGGGAGAGACTTCGGGAACGGTTCCTGAAACGCTGCAGCGATTGAGTCCGCGCTTTCAGGAAGATGCACAGCGGAGCCTGGCGACATTGGCTGCGGTTCTGGGCTGGCTCATCTGGGCACTCGTTGCCGCTTTCATCATCTTTGTTGTCTTCCGGATCGCTTTCTGGTATCTCGGAATTATCAATGATGCCTTAAAACAAGTCTGAACATTCAGTCCCGGCCTCATCTGAATCGTGATTAATGAAATTTTCTTTTCCAGAGTAAGTCAAAGTGTCTCATTTTCAATTCGAACTGATCCATACTGATCCTAAAACCGGAGCGCGCGTCGGACGCTGGCATACTCCGCATGGCATCGTCGATACCCCGGCTTTTATGCCTGTGGGCACGTTAGCGTCGGTGAAAGGGTTACTGCCTGAGCAGCTGAAACAGGTCGGAACCCAGCAGGTTTTAGCAAATACCTACCATTTAGCATTGCGGCCGGGTGCCGAGATTGTGGAAGAAATGGGGGGCCTGCATGAATTTATGAACTGGGATGGGCCGATCCTGACTGACAGTGGCGGTTTTCAGGTTTTCAGTCTGGCACAGCTCACAAAAATGGATGATGAACAGGTTGTCTTCCGTTCGCATATTGACGGCAGTCTGTTTGAATTGTCACCAGAAAAAGCGGTCAAAATTCAGGAACAGCTGGGCGCGGATTGCATTATGTGTCTGGATGAATGCCCGCCACACGATGTGCCGCCCGAAAAAATGCAGGATGCGGTAGATCGCACGACAAGCTGGGCCGCACGCTGCCGGGATGCCCAGAAACGCGATGATCAGGCTCTGTTTGGCATCGTTCAGGGGGGCACAGATCAGAAAATGCGGGAACGTTCTGCAGCAGGATTGCTTCCACTGGATTTTCCGGGTTACGCCATCGGTGGTTTAAGTGTCGGGGAAAAACCGGAAGATATGTACTCTACGCTGGATTTTACCACTCCCATGCTGCCGGTCGAGAAACCCCGTTATCTGATGGGGGTTGGACGGCCCTCCGATCTGATGGAAGCCATCATCAGAGGCGTTGATCTGTTTGACTGTGTGATGCCGACCAGAAATGGAAGAAATGGCATGGCATTTACCAGCGAGGGACGGGTGAATTTACGCAATCTAAAGCATGCCAGGGACCCACGTCCTCTGGATCCAGAATGTGATTCACCAGGATCAAGGGACTATAGTCGTGCTTATTTAAGGCATTTATTCATGTCGCGGGAGATGCTGGGCCCCATTTTGGTCTCGCTGCATAACATTGCCTTTTATCAGAAATTATTGCGAGATATGCGTCAGGCAATACTCAATGAACAAGTTGAGGAGTTTAGGGCGGTTCACCTTGCCCGTTGGAACGCTTCTTTCTAAGATACAGCTTAAATGATTGTTAGATAACTCCTGAAATTGTTTAGGTTTGGGCCGATTCAGATCGCACTCTGATCGACGGGCTCGTGGGAATTGAACCTGCAAAATCAGGAAGTGGAGTGTCTCTAAGTTATTATTGAATAATGCTTTAAGAGGGCACTCTTTAGCCTTTAGAAGAGAATTGAATGAACATTTTATTCACGACGTTATATTTTTTTGCGGAAGAAGCAGTTGGCAACGAAGGCCCTGCCCCTTCTCCCATACTTCAGTTTTTACCTTTGATTGCCATCGTGATTTTCTTTTACTTTATCATGTTCCGGCCACAGCAAAAGGAACGGGCCCGTCGTGAGAAGACGCTTGGCGAATTAAAGAAAAATGACCGGGTCGTGACCATCGGCGGGATTATTGGCACGATTGCCAGCATCTCAGAGAAAGAGCAGGAAGTGACCCTGAAGATCGATGAGAATATCAGAATCAAATTCCGTCGTAGTGCAATCCAGGGGCTCTACCAGGAAGAATTGAAAGAAACGGCGACCTAGTTTCTTTGAGAAAACGCTTAGATTTAATCAGTTTCTGACACCACGGTGTCAGTTTAAACCTTCATTGCCGAACGAATCGGCCCATACAAACAAAATAGTTTTGGGACTAATTGAATGACAGGGATTGATTTCCACTCAGCAGCCTTATTTGCTGCAGAAGCGACTGAAAAAACGACATCAAACATATCCGGGTGGTATATCTTACTCGTGATTCTTGTCGTATTCGTTTTACCATTTGTCCTGGGAGCCCTCATTGCGAGTGGCCTCAAGATGAAAGACTATTCACGGAAAATCGGTCTGGTCTTATTCACCGCCGTCATCGCCTCGACTCCCTTTGTCTGGCAGATTGCCAGTGGCCACGACTGGCGTAATGCCATTCGGCTCGGGATTGACCTCGCGGGCGGGTCGAACATGGTGTTTGAAGTGGACGAAGGCAAGAGCGAAAAAGATCTTTCCAATGAAGTCATGGATCAGATGGTCGGCGCGATCGGGCGTCGTATCAATCCTTCCGGTACGGAAGAAATGACGGTTCGAAAAGTGGGGCAGAACCGGATTGAGGTCATTGTTCCCGGAGCGGACACCGATGACGTGCAACGGATTAAATCACTGATTACCCGCCTGGGAAGTCTGGAATTCGATATTGTGGCGAATCAGCGTGATCATGCCACGCTCGTCTCGCGTGCTTTGGAGAGTCCCGGTAAGGATATTCGAGATGGCGAAGGTCGCGTGATTGCCAGCTGGCGTGAAGTGAATGATGATGAGCCTTTCAGCCAGGATGACCAGATGGTTGTGCGGCCTTACACACGCAAAGATGGCACTCAAGGCGAAGAAGTCCTGGTGATCATTGAGCCCAATGAAGACCGTCGCGTGACTGGGAAATATCTGGTTCGTGCGCGACAATCAACTGACCAGAACGGTTCCCCCGCAGTGTCGTTTACATTTAATGCCCGTGGCGGCAATCTTTTCAGTCAGTTAACTTCGAAAAATCGTCCCAGTAAAGATGGATTCCATCGTCACCTGGCTGTGCTGCTGGATGGAAAAGTTCAATCCGCGCCGCGCCTGATTACCACCATTGGTGCTGAAGGACAAATTACCGGGCGGTTTACACAAAAAGAAATCTCTGATCTGTTAAACGTTTTGAATGCGGGAGCTTTGGAAGTTCCTTTGAAACCGGAACCTGTTTCTGAATTTTCCATCAGTCCTCTCCTGGGGAGTGACGTTCAGGAGAAGGGAAGACAGGCGATCATGATTGCTGCGTTTGCCGTCATTATTTTCATGCTGATCTACTATCGTTTTGCAGGTCTGGTCGCAAATATCTGTTTGACTTTGAACCTGTTGCTGATTATGGGAACGATGTCGTTTATCAATGCGACATTTACCCTGCCTGGTCTGGCAGGTCTGGTGTTAACTATCGGTATGGCCGTCGATGCCAACGTGCTGATTTTCGAACGAATTCGGGAAGAGAAAGCCCGCGGTTCCAGTTTGAGGATGGCGATTAATAATGGTTTCTCGCGCGCCTTTACTACGATCGTCGATGCAAACCTGACGACGCTGATTGTGGCAGTGGTCCTGTATATTATCGGTACTGATCAGGTTCGTGGTTTCGCAGTGACATTATTCATCGGGATTGTGATGAGTATGTTTACGGCGTTATACGTCGGACGCATCGTGTTTGACATCTTCGAACGGAAACGCTGGATCAGCGATCTCAAGATGATGAGCATCGTGGGAAATACCAGCATTGACTTCATCGGTAAGAAAAAAATTGCCGCTGCGTTCTCGCTCGCACTGATCGTGATCGGAATGGGTGTTGTGGTTACTCGCGGTACTGATAATCTCGATATCGATTTTACCGGCGGAACGATGGTGACTTTCGAATTCGAAGACAAGCAGGACATTGATGCGATTCGTGGCTTACTGCAAGGCCCCTTTGGTACCAGTCTCACTCTTGAGCAATTGCAACTCTCGAATGATCCGAGCTCAGATGGACGTTATTTCCGGCTGCGTACTACCATGAATGATTCCGACGCAGAAGGAAAAGAATCAAAAGCAGCAGACAATATCAGAACTCTGTTAAACGAGGCCTTTGAGGGTACGGATCATAAGTTGCGAAAAGTGACAATGAGTTTTGGTGATATCAAGAAACTGGAAGGAAGCGAGAACACTCCTGCCGGGGCAGAAGTCGAGCTGAGTTTCAGTGGTGAGGTAAAACCATCCACAATCGATAATTACCTGAAAGAAGCCATCGCTAAGGTCAAGAATGCGGATGACACTGCGAAATATGAACGTATTCCCGAATTTCAGTTGAAGGGAATCACTGCCGGTAAGACAGAAGAGGCCGCTGATGAATCGAATCGCTATAAAAAGATGACCATGCAGGCCGGACCGGATCTGCTGGCTGACGATTTGAGCACTGCGTTAAATACCATGCAGGAAGTAATGGCGACGACCGCGATTCTGGACGAAGTTAACAGCTTTGACAGCTCGGTTGCCAGTGAGATGCAGGAATCAGCTCTGATGGCCATGTTGATCAGTTTGATCGCGATTGTGGCATATGTCTGGTTCCGATTCCAGAGAATTACCTTTGGTCTGGCAGCGGTTGCCGCGTTAATTCATGACGTGCTTGTGGTATTGGGGCTGGTAGCTCTGGGAGCGTATTTAAGTGATACCGGTTTAGGGCTGATACTGGGCTTGAATGACTTCAAAATCAATCTGCCTATGATCGCAGCCTTCCTGACCATCGTTGGTTACTCTTTGAATGATACGATTGTCGTGTTCGACCGAATTCGAGAAGTGCGTGGCAAGAACCCTGCTCTGACCACTTCGATGGTCAATGAGAGTTTGAATCAAACGTTGTCACGTACCTTGCTGACATCCTTCACGACATTGATCGTAGTGTTGATCCTGTATGCCATTGGTGGCGAAGGGATTCACGGCTTCGCTTACTGTCTGGTACTGGGAGTCATTGTCGGTACTTACAGTTCGATCTTTATTGCCAGTCCCGTTTTGCTCTGGCTGATGAATCGTCCTGGAAGTGCAACAGCGCGTGCCACTCAGCAAAGTGAACGACAGGCAAGTGTCACCAGAACATAAGCTGGATTGACTACCTGCGGGAATTTGATTCAAAACAGAATCATGAATAAAGGGGCTGATTTTTGGATCGGCCCCTTTTTTGCGTTAAAGCCTTGGGGGGAAGTTCATCGCACCTGTGAAACCTGCGGGTTCGATATTCGCCAGCCTGTGTCCCGGTTTACTGTAGCGTCTTCCAGACTATTTGGGTCGAGTATCATAGAACGAAGGATACTATGGGCACTCAAGATGGCTCCGGATTCCTGGACTATTCTGAAGCTCAGCGAACTTTCCTGCCCTCAATGAAAACTGCTTCAACCGAACCGGGGAACGTGACTCCTTCAAACGGAGACCAGCCACATTTTGTTTTCAGGTCTTCTTGTCTGATTGTGACGGGCTGTTTCAGATTCAGAACCGTCAGGCTGGCAGTATATCCGGGTTCAATTTTGCCGAACTTCTTTGGTGAAACATAGGGATTTACAAAATCTCCCGGGTTTTCAGAGCAAAAGCGTGCAGCCTGTTCCGGAGTAAATTTCTGGTCCAGTATCAGCCAGGTGACAAAAGCACCAAAGGTATCCAAGTGCGGTTGACCGGAAATCCCCTGCTCGTTTTCTTCGAGTGTATGAGGCGCATGATCGGTGGCAAGATAATCCAGAGTGCCCTCACGCAGTGCAGCCAGCATCGCCTGGCGATCTGCAATGGTGCGCAATGGGGGATTCATTTGCATTTTGCCACGATTTTGATCTGTCAGGTCAGACTGATCAAAATATAAATGATGCGGAGTGACTTCGCAGGTGACCTTCACGCCACGGCTTCTGGCTTCCCGAATGAGCGGTAATCCTTCGCCCACCGAGTAATGACAGAGTTTGCCTTTGAGCTCGTATTTTTCGATCATCTGGAGCGCAAAACGAGTCGCCGAGATCTCACATTCTGCGGGCCTTTTCTCCTCATGAGTGGCTGCAGTGGCATGTTGTTCGAGAAGGACCGGATCCTCACAGTGAAAGCTCACATCACAGCCACGATAGCGGGAGAGCGTTTCGTCGAGCTGCTCAAGGGTTTTGAAAAAAAGATCACCCACACTGGGACCCATGTAGGCTTTATAGGGGACCGCAAACGAAAGCGGGTTTGTTCCCGGGCCGATTCCTGCATACAGAGTGAAGTGAACGGGCGGGTTACGCTTTTTCAGATGCTGAGTTTTTTCCCGGTAGCTCTCGTCCGTGATTGGTGGGACGGGGTTGTTCGGCATGTCAGCAACATGCACGACTCCCCCATTAATCGCAGCTGCACCGGCGGTGCAGAAGTCTTCTTTGTACGTTTGGGATTCACCCACGTCATCACGGGCATGGATATGAATATCACCCATGCCGGCAAAGATGAGACAGTCGTCCGAAAAAGAATAATCTGCTTCGCCCAGGTGAGAGCCCACTTCAACAATATAACCAGCGTCGACTCGAATCTGGCTATGTGCAGTGCGTGAAGAACTTGCAAGAGTTCCTTGTATGATCATCGGATTGAAGTCATTCCGTTTCTGCTATGCGAGTGCCGCGAGCGTGAGTTCAAGAACCGTTACCAGCCGACTGACATATTCGTTTCAATTGCCAGTTGGGCTTCATGCAGGTCGGCTCCGGTATCTCGCATATACAGCCTGATGGCGTGAACTTTGTCGCCCGAAGCGCGGAACAGGCATTCACGAGCCATATCGCAGGGTTCTGTATGCCCTTCAATGCCCAGCAGACGCTTTGAGATAACCCACATATCACGAGGACGACGAGTGACCCGCAGGATCTCGTCTTCAGGATAGTTCTCCTGAGCAGCATTTTCCGCTTCCTCTTGAGTATTTGCCCAACCCACCATGATGTGTGCGTTTGTTTCAATCTCGTAAAGAGCCATAATTCAACTCCAGTCTGAAGAATGGAAAAGTGAAAATCCGACGAACAACAGGGACTCTTTCGAATTTGTCGCAGTAGTTCATAAACTCCGGAGTCTGAAAATCGAACAATTCCTTGACCAGTATTATAGCCAAGCGCGATTCGGGGTGAGAGTGTCTTCTTGGAATTGTTTTAAGAAAAAAAGAAATCCAGATGCGTGGATAGAATCGCTTCATTGACAATGCCCGTTGCTGCTGTTTCGACAGGAATTGCCCCTGATCAATCGGCATTCATCTGTCGAGTCGCGTCCCATTTTTCTTCCGCTGCACTTTTCCTCAGATAAAACGGGGTTAAATCCCAGACTTCACTCAGGGCAGCGTGCTCTGCAGGCGGACTGTTTTGCAGGATTCGTGCCGTAATTACCGCGATTTTCGCGGCGTCCGGATTTCGGAATTCCGGTTCCAGCAGCCGATATTCCAAAAGAGATGACGTATCCAGTAACTCAATTCCCGGCCCATTGACGGTATCTCCGGGTTTGAGGGAGCGGCAAAAATCAGCAATTTCCCATAAGCGGATTTCAGACGCGCTTTCCCACTGATTGTCTGAGATTTTGCGATATTTGCCGACAAACAGGTCTCCCCGCTGTGCATTGGAAATCACGTAGGTTTCACTGATTTCTGGTGGACAATTGAGGGCAATCGCTTCAAACGTATCCACGCCCAATACCGGGCAACCAGTGACATATCCAAATGTTTTTGCGAAAGCAGCTCCGATTCTCAAGCCCGTAAAGCTGCCAGGACCACGGCTGACACCAATCCCGGTTATCTGATTCGGAGCCAGTTTCAGTTGATTCAGCAGGTTTTTTACTTCTGCGACCAGCGTTTGTGCGTGCTTTCTTCCCTGCTGCTGCAAATCTGTTTGCAGCAGCTGTTGCGCATGCGAGATTGCGATAGAACCGTAACGTCCCGAGGTCTCGACACCTAAATAAAACTGAGAATTTTCCACACTGACTCAAACAAAGTACATCGAAAAGTAGATACAAATGCGTTAAAACCGAGTAAGGAGTAAAGTATGGCAGACTTCCGTAGGGGAGCCAAGTCTTCAAACCGGAATTTATCAGTGTCTGCTTAACAAAGAATCGACGGCACTTGACCTCACTGCTGTTCAAAGGCAGAATTCTCCAGGATTCACCAGGCGAACAGCCGATTTTCTAACCACTCTCCAGATTGTAACAGTTCAAATATGATTTTACTCAAAAAATTTGGTGAGTTTCTGGTCTCATTTGACCTGAGAACGAATGCAAAATGGTTTGTTCTTTCCAGTTTAATCGGCATCGTCGCCGGATTGGGGGCCATCGTGTTTGATGTCCTGATTCAGGTCGTCGAACATAATTCCCTGGTTTCCATCGCTGGCTTTGATCATCCACAAACTGTGGGCGAGCATTCCATCTACAAGTCAAAAGAGGACAACTCAGATTTTTCACCCTGGTTAATGTTGGTGGTGATTACTTTAGGGGGCCTGGCTTCAGGTCTGATTGTCTATACTTTTGCCCCTGAAGCGGAAGGCCATGGTACTGACGCCGCCATTGATGCATTTCATACGAAACGTGGAATTATACACCCGATCGTGCCTCTGATCAAAACCATTGCTTCCGCGTTGACTCTGGGGACAGGAGGTTCCGCAGGTCGTGAAGGACCGATCGCGCAGATTGGAGCAGGTTTCGGTTCGTGGGTTGCGACTGCATTAAAACTTTCCGCACGTGATCGAAGAATCATGCTGGCTGCCGGCGTGGGCGCAGGTATTGGCGCTATTTTTCGTGCTCCTCTTGCGGGGGCTCTGTTTGCAGCAGAGATTCTTTACAGCAACGCAGACTTCGAATCGGATGTGATTGTCCCTGCTGCGATGTCTTCGATTATTGCCTATTCGATCTATTGCATGTCTCTCCCCGCAGGGCTGCGGTTCATGCCACTCTTTGGCAATGAATTGCAGCATACGGTTGGCTCGCATATGGAGTTAATTCCTTATACGATTCTGTCAGTGATCCTGAGTTTGTCAGCTATGATTTATGTGAAGACGTTTTATGGCACAAATCGCATCTTTAAGGCCCTGCCGATCAAACCAATATTCAAGCCGGCAATCGGGGCTTTTTTTACGGGTGTGGTGGGAATTAGTGTCTACTATCTATTTGCAAAAGATCTGCGTGCCTTATCGGTCTTATCAACAGGCTATGGTTTACTGCAGGATGCGTTGACCTCAGCCTCCGATGTGGGAATTCCGCTCTTACTTACAATCGCGTTCGTTAAAATCTTTACCACTTCACTCACAATTGGTTCGGGAGGATCGGGAGGAGTGTTTGGACCATCCATGGTGATTGGTGGTTGTGTCGGGACTGCCACCGGTCTGTTTTTACAGCGACTCTGGCCTGATCTGGTGACGCAACCCGAAGCATTTGGATTAGTGGGAATGGCCGGTTTTTTTGCAGGAGCCGCCCATGCACCGATCTCGACGATTATCATGGTTTCTGAAATTACAGGGAATTATACTTTGCTCCTGCCGACCATGCTGGCGTCAACGCTCTGTTTTGTCATGTGCCAGAAAGTTCATCTCTATAAGAAACAGTATCCCAGCCGACTTGATTCACCTGCGCATCGAGGAGACTTCCTGGTCGACGTTCTTGAAGGCAGCCATGTTTCAGACGTGTTTGATCCGGGAAGAAAAATTCAACTGATCCATGAGGCAAAATCATTAGATGAAATCGTGCACTCTCTGGCAGGAACCCAGCAGCATTATTTTCCAGTAGTAGATGATGCGGGACGCATTGTCGGCATCTTTTCGGAAGATGACGTACGGGCATATCTGTATGATGAGACAATCTGGAAACTGGCTGTTGCGCGGGATATTATGCAATCTGATTTCGTGAAGGTCAGTCCGGATGACGATTTGAATACCGTCATGCAACGTTTTACATCAATCAATGTAGAGGCGTTACCGGTTGTCGATGAGCATGATCCTGGTATTTTGCTCGGAATGCTGAACCGTAAAGAAACGATTGGATACTACAATCAGCAATTATTGAAATGTAAGCGGGCGGGTGAAGACAGCGGAGAAGTATAGATAAAGTGTTAATGGTTACTCTTCGTCACTGCTGCGCATTTCAAACAGGAACCGTGAAGGGAGTGTCGGCTGTTTCTTGCCCCATTTCGTTCGCGTGGCAGCACGACTTAATGTCAAATAGTCTTCTGCCCTTGTGATGCCGACATAAGCGATCCGTCTTTCTTCTGCAATTTCTGAATCCGTTCCTTCTACCGAGCGTTTATGCGGCAGGAGTCCTTCTTCCATTCCGACTAAGTAAACACGCGGGAATTCCAGCCCTTTGGCACTGTGCAGCGTCATCAGCTTGACGGCGTCCTGCTTTAATTGATCTTCTTTTTCATTCAAATCGTCCCGGTCTCCCAATGCAGTTTCTTCCAGAAAACCGATCGGTGTCGGATCTTTGCTACGCTGGCAGTATTCTTTGATTGATTCGATGAATTGCTCCAGGACAATGATGCGGGCCTGTTGTTGTTCCGATGTCTTATACTGTTTTTTGATTTCCGATTCGTAATCGATCTCCTTAATCAGTTCCTGCATAATTAAAGAGAGGTCCCGGGGAGCGCGATCAAGACGTGCGCGATATCGTTTGAGCAGATCGTGAAATCCGTTTAAGGCGGCGCTGGCACGCGCACTCAACTCGCTCGTTTTTTGTGCAGAAGCAACCGTATCCCAGAACTGCTTGCCTTCTTTTACCGATTGGTTGACTAATTTTTCGATGGTACTGTTGCCAATGCCGCGGGTGGGTGTGTTGATGATGCGGAGCATGGACAGTTCGTCCTGGGGAAATGCCAGGGCTTTCAGGTACGCCAGTAAATCACGAATCTCACGACGATCAAAAAATGACTGACTGCCAATGAGTTGATAACGTACGTTTGTGCGACGTAGCTCTGTTTCGAAGACTCGGGGTTGTTCATTTGTCCGGAAGAGGATGGCAAAGTCACGCAAGGCAACTTCCTGGGCTTCGTGCAGATACCGGATTTCACCCACAATTTTTTCTGCTTCGGTCAATTCGTCTGACAGTTCGAGGAATCGTACTGGCGATCCCCCCTTTTTGTGAGCAATCAATTGCTTTTTGTGTCGATCGCGATTATGTGCTACCAGACGATTGGCCAGCTCAACAATTTTGTCTGTACAGCGATAATTGTTTTCAAGTCGAACTACTTTTGCACCGGGGAACTGCTGTTGAAAACCGAGGATGTGCTTCACTTCTGCGCCGCGCCAGCCATAAATGGACTGATCGTCATCGCCGACAACACACAGGTTCTGATGCGGTTTGACCAGCGAACGAATCAGACTGAATTGTGAGAGATTCGTATCCTGATATTCGTCAATCTGGACATACTCAAACTTACTCCGGGTTCGTTCCAGAGCCTCGGGAGATTTTTCAAAAAGTTCGTTGGTCAACATCAGTAAATCATCAAAGTCCACTGCGCCGCTGGAACGCAATTTGGTCTGGTATTTTCGATAAGCCATCGCGGCGAGAAAGTCAAAATCATTCTCTGTGTAATTTGTGGCCTGTTCGGGCGAGACGTTCGCCATTTTCCAGCCACTGATACGATTCAGCAGGTCTCCGGGACGCAGACTTTTGTCGTTCACGCGAATATCTCGCAGTGCCGAACGGGCCGCTGATTCCTGGTCGCCACGATCATAAATGACAAACTTTTCAGGATAACCCAACAGAGAAATTTCTTCTCTGAGAATGCGCACACAGAGAGAATGGAATGTAGAGATAAAGGGCTTGGCAGGCAGTCTTTTCCCTAACAGGGATGCCATGCGTTCCTGCATCTCGCGCGCGGCTTTGTTTGTGAATGTGACAGAGAGTATTTTATTCGGCGCCACACCCTTTCGGATCAGTTCTACCATACGATAGGTAATGACTCTGGTTTTTCCTGTGCCTGCACCTGCTAAAACCAGAAGTGGTCCAGACAGAGTCGTGGCCGCTTCACGCTGCGCAGGATTGAGTGATGATAATTGGCTCGATTGATTCGGGCTGGAAGAAAGGGACATGAACTTGATCAATTGTCAAAATATGTGATGGATAGGTAGTTTAGCCGCTGTTCAGGTTTGTTGTAGCGTCTCCCAGGACATTCGGACCTGAGATAATAGCACGGATGAAGCGCTGCTTAAATGGGACGTACTCTAGAACATCGAAAGATTATTGACAGCACTTGCGTGAACTTCAGGCACTTTCGTCAGGATGCTTTCGATTGTGTTTTGGCGACTTCTTTTTCTTTGCAGAACGGTCTGCATTTAAAGGCGTTTCCTGAGACTTTTTTTCTTTTGAGGTAGAGTATGGTGCTTGTTCTCCCCCCTGGGGTGTCTGTTGCTGCTGATGAGACTCGGGATCTTTGCTGTTATTTTTTGCATCCGTCGCTGGTTTTGTACGGCGAGCCATTTTGTCAGCAGGAGTTTTTTTACTGCTCTGTCGCGAAACAGATGACGGTGAGGGCTTACGCGATTGATTTGAGGAATGAACCACGTCTTTGGGTTTTGCTGCTATGCGTTGCTGGTTGATTCGATAAACTTCTTTGAGAGGCTCCAGCATTTGATCCATTGTCTGCCAGCGATCTTGAGGATAGAGTTCCAGGCCTTTCATGATCGTTTCTGCGATTTGGGGATTGAGCTCAGGCAGCAGATTCTGAATATTTTCGGGGGGCGTATTGATATGCTGCAGGACGGCGTCCAGAGTTTCTGCCGCTTCCCAAGGCAATCGTTTCGTGAGCATTTCATAACAGGTAACGGCATAGGAAAAAATGTCGATTTTCTGGCTGGTCTTTTGTCGTTTGATGAGTTCCGGCGCCATATAGGCTGCGGTTCCCGTGCGGTTTCCCGGTTGTAGAAAAGGAGCAGTATTCGGAACGACCAGGCCAAAATCAATCAACTTCAATTCATGCTCATTATTCACCATGATGTTTCGTGGGCAGATATCCCGGTGAATCCAGTTTCCCTGGTGAAAATATTGAATTGCCTCTCCCAGCTGAATGATATAGTTCAGGCAATTGGCTCGCATGTCTTCATTTTGGGCTTCCACCAGAAAACTGAGACTGTAGCCTTCTATGAATTCCATCACCAGGAATTGTTCAGATTCTGTTGTGACGCCATGCTCTAAGGTTTTGACGATATGGGAATGGTTCAGCTGAACTGCGATTTCCCCTTCTGTCGGTTTATTGAGCCCGGTAAAACGAGATTCGAGTTCCAGAGTTTTTTGTTTATGCAATACTTTGAGGGCCACAACCTTTCCGGTATTGTAGTCCCTTGCTCGCCAGACCTTGGACATACTGCCCTGCCCGACGCGCCCAATCAGTTCGAAGCGTTGTTTGATATTGACGCGGGGGATGTAGGGCTCTTTTGAAAAGAAACGTTTTAGAAAATTCATGCATTCACCAGAGAGCAAAGAGTGAATTCAGGGCAAGTCTGAACCCTGGAATACAATCTCAGAAGAAAATAGCCAGCCCAACTCAGATAGTATATGTGTCTGCGCGGAAATACGCAAAGTGGTGCTGTCGAAAGCTACAGGATCTGGCGGTGAAATTTTACCCGGGTGACGATGTAGACTGGCGCGTTATTTCAAAATCCAGTGAGTTTTCAGGGAGAATCACACGCAATAGTCAATCAGGCGCGCTAATTCAGATCGAAGTTTAGGTCTGGCAATAATTCGATCAACAAAACCATGTTCCAGAAGGAATTCACTGGTTTGAAAACCCTCGGGTAGCGTCATTTTTACCGTCGCCTGCACAACGCGCGGACCCGCGAAACCGACCAGCGCTTTCGGCTCAGCGATCACAATATCCCCTAAGGATGCGAAACTGGCGGCAACCCCTCCCATCGTCGGGTTGGTGAGTACGGAGATAAATAATCCCCCTTTTTCGTGGTAGCGCCCTAATGCTGCAGAGACTTTTCCCATTTGCATCAAAGAGAAAATCCCTTCATGCATTCGCGCTCCTCCTCCTGAGCCGCTGATGATAATCAGAGGGAGTTTCAACGCGGTAGCCTGTTCGACTGCACGAGTCAGTTTTTCTCCCACGACCGATCCCATACTGCCCATAATGAAGGAAGAATCCGTGATGCCAACGACCAGGGGACGGCCGCGCATGTAACCTCGTCCCACGATACAGGCATCTTTCATGCCCGTTTTCTTTTGTTCAATGATGAGGCGGTCTTTGTAGGTTTTGTTCTTGTCCGCAAATTCGAGTGGGTCGCCTGCCGTTAAATCTGGAAACCATTCTTCGAAACTGTCCGGGTCAAGCAGTTGCTGAATCCGGGTATGAGCTGAAATGTAAAAATGGTGATCGCATTCGGGACAAAGCCCCAGCCCCTGCTCTACCTGTTTTCTGAAGACGGTTGCATTGCACTCATTACAGCGCAACCATAAACCTTCCGGAACACCTCGTTTTGGGCGAGATGAATGGCTTAACCACGAATCAACATTAGATTTGGGAGCAGAACTCATTTCACTTAGCCTCCTCGAACCGCCACTTTTCGTCATGGCTTCCCTGACCCTGTTTCGAACCCGCCTTATCAGATTGATCGTCAGAAATTACCTGTTTTGAATCACTTTTTTTCGGAGGTGACTCAAGAATTTCAAACATTTCATTATGACAAAATCGTCCGCTATGCTCAAAAGAGATTTTTTCGGATTCATTGTTTCGTATTACATTGGCAATGATTGTGGCCAGAGGTTCAGATGCCACGATCGCAAAATTTTGTTTCTTTTTCAAATACTTCTGGAGTGTTTTTTTGACACGTTTGACTGCTTCCGATGCTAATTCTCCTTCGGGCGGACAAACAGTCTCCGGCGATTCAGTCCACTGTTTGAGAAGTTTTGGGTACTTTCGGCGAACTTCCTCAAATTCCAGTCCTTGCCACAGTCCCTGATTCAGGTTTTTTAAGCCATCTTTCTCTTTTACAGGGACGCCGAGATTTTCTCCTAAATGTTCGGCAGTGGAAAGCGCGGGTTCGGAAGAAGACGTAATAATGGTTTCGATGCCGGAATTTTCAATCTTCGCTACAAGATTTTTAACCTGTTCTTCCCCTTCTGCATTCAGTGGGAGGTCCAAAGTTCCTTGAATTCGTTCGTCTCTATCAAAATCTGTACAACCAGGACGGATAAGTACCACAGTTGGCATTGTTTCAAATCTCTTTTAAGTGAAGGAAGCTGTTTCGCTCCTGGCTTTTTGCACCAGTTCGCGGACAGCAATAGAATAGTCGGCCTGACTGAATAGCGCGCTTCCTACAACAAAATAGTTAGCGCCAGCCTGGGCCGTTTCAGCAATCGTCTCCATTCCAATCCCCCCATCAACAGAAAGAATCGTATTACTGGAAATCATCGTTTTGAGCTGTTTAATTTTTTGTACGCTTGATTTTATGAATGACTGGCCTCCAAATCCGGGTTCGACACTCATAACGAGAACTAAGCCACATGATTCGAGATATGGTTCGATCAGCTTTAAAGGAGTCTGCGGGCTGATCGCTAAGCCAGGCAATACACCAGATTGATTGAGATGATCCAATAGATCTTGCGGGTTGGGAACGGCTTCAATGTGAATTGTAATCGAATCACAGCCGGCATTGATATACTCGTCAATGTATTTTTCCGGGTTGCTGATCATCAAGTGGGCGTCGAAGAACATCTGCGTTAAAGGTCTGACGCGTTCAATTAACAGGGCACCGTATGACAGGTTAGGAACAAAATGCCCATCCATGACGTCCCAGTGGAGTACCGGGGCTTTAGCCGCTTCCAATAGCTCAATTTCCCTGTGAAGATTGCCAAAATCACACTTCAGCATCGATGGGGCAATCACAGGTAAATGAGATTTTAATTTATTTTGCAGGTCAGAATTGATCATTGATTTTAAGGAATCATATGCAGTTCAAAGTCAAAATCAACTGCTTTGAATCTTTGATGGGTTAGTCAGTTATTATATGCATGGGATAAGCCAAATGATAAGCAGGACATTTTGACGATCTTGTTAAGCGACGTCTAGTCGAAAGTAATTACACGTGTTCCTGCGGACAGTGGCAGGGATGGAAAAACAGCCGAGATGCGTCCATCTCGGCTGGGTTTTTCATCTCAAGTCATAGTTCAAGAAACAAGTAAGCCTTTAATTAGACTACAGTTGTGCTAAACGGGCGATCAAATCTGCTGTTCGATTTGAATAGCCATATTCGTTATCGTACCAGCTTAATACTTTGAGCATATTTCCACCAATGACGGTGGTCCAGCTGGCATCAAAGATAGAACTGTGAGTATTGCCAATAATGTCGCTGGAGACAATCGGATCTGTATTGTACTCGAGAATACCTTTGAGGGGGCCTTCTGCAGCCGCTTTCATGACGGCATTGACTTCCTCGACGGTGACATTTTTGTTTAAATTGACAACCAGGTCTGTGATACTGCCTACGGGAACAGGAACGCGAAGACTTAGTCCCGTCAGCTTGCCATTCAGTTCCGGCAGCACGAGCCCTACGGCTTTCGCAGCTCCCGTTGTGGTAGGAATGATATTGATTGCGGCAGCTCGTGCCCGAAGTGGGTCGGAGTGCAGCTGATCTGATACTCTTTGGTCGTTCGTGTAAGCATGCACTGTTGTCATCAGACCATGCTCAATACCAAAGTTTTCATGGATGACTTTGGCCATCGGCGCCAGGCAGTTTGTCGTGCAGCTTGCGTTGGAAACGCATTTATGTTCTGCCGTTAACTGATCGTCATTCACGCCGACCACAACTGTGAGGTCCGGAGCATCTTTCGCGGGAGCAGAGATAACGACTTTACGTGCCCCTGCAGTCAGATGGCTGTCATAACCTGGCTTGCCATCAGCTTCGCGATTTGTAAAGAAACCGGTCGACTCAAGGGCAACATCAACTCCGAGCTCTTTCCACGGAAGCTCGCGCGGGTCACGTTCGGCACAGACTTGAATTTTCTGGCCATTGACAATCAGAGTATTGCCTTCAACTTCGACTGTTCCGGGAAAACGTCCCTGCACACTATCATATTTTAAAAGTAACGCCAGTTTCTTGGGATCTCCCAAGTCGTTGATCGCAACAACCTGGAATTCTTTAGGACGAGCAGCAAGTGCTCTTAATGTGATACGACCAATACGCCCAAAACCATTAATACCAACCTTGACAGCAGCCACAGGACTAACTCCTTGCTCTAAGAATATTTATATCTCTTCTATATAGAAGGCAACTGCGAAGGAAAACGATTCCTTGTAGATTTCGTTGCAGTTGCCAGCTGATTTTTAATCGGGATGGATTGTAATAGGCGAGAGGTAACCACACAACCGAAGGCAGAGTTCCACTTTCACTTCTTAATAATTGAATATCCTTAACTATATTATATTGTCTTTGAATGATTGTCTTTGAGGACGAAATGAGGAACTCCAGGCATCTCAAGGGATTAAGAGATCAGTAATATGCGTGTTCGAATGTTTTATTTTGGGAAAAACATACGAGGATTCCCCTCCCTTGGTGGACTCGGGGTAACGCATCCTCAAGGGGCATCATCAGAAATGACGATAGTGATTCTGGGGAGAACGCTTCTGATTAGGGGGAATGTATTGACAGATCATGCATAAAACCTTGTTGATAAGATCTTGCTGGTTAGCGACTTAAATCCCTTCACGACGTCTTTAAACATACATATTTCGATCCCTTATCACCAGGACGGGCTGATGGACGACATTCTGCAGGAGTTTTTGGCAGAAAGCTGGGAGAATCTAGGTCAACTAGACTCAGAAATTGTTGAGCTTGAGAAAGATCCAAAGAATGCGGAGCTGATAGCCAGCATATTTCGCACGATACATACCATTAAAGGGACTTGTGGATTTCTCGGGCTGACGAATCTGGGGGCTGTAGCTCACTCTGCTGAAAATGTACTGGGTAAAATGCGAGAGGGCATTCTGGATGTTTCTCCCGGAGCGATATCACTGGTTCTTGAGGCGATTGATCAAATCAAGGAACTGTTGCAAGGTCTCGAAGCGACAGGTGAAGAGCCTAAGGTTGATCATTCCTCATTAACTTCCATGTTAGACGAACTGGCCGATTATGCGACAAAGCAGGCAGCCGAAGCGAAGGCTCAGCCCGCACCCGTTGTTGAGCAAGCCCCTGCCGAGGTTTCTTCAGGCAGTCAACAGGCTCAAAGTATCGCAAGCGAACAGCAGCCGCTTAAAGAAGATGTGGATATCTCTGAAGCCCCTCGTCTGGAAAGTGAAGCAGAGTCTACAGGGCTCGCAGTATCAGCGGGCGTTTCAGATGGGGAAGCTATTGCTGCCAAATCATCCAAAGTAAGTGTGGCTGACTTGTCGATTCGTGTGAACGTGCACGTTGTTGACAGCTTGATGAATATGGTGGGTGAACTGGTTTTAACAAGAAACCAGCTATTACAGTTAGCACGAGGTGACGAAGAATCAAAATATGCGGCCCCAATCGCACATTTAAATCGAGTGACCACGGATCTGCAGGAAGGGGTCATGAAAACTCGAATGCAGCCGATTGGGAATGCATGGAATAAGTTACCCCGATTGGTTCGCGATTTATCGCAGGTCACAACTAAGCATATCGAATTAGTTATGACGGGAGCAGAAACCGAGTTGGATCGGACTGTGCTGGATGCCATCAAGGATCCCCTGACCCATATGGTCAGGAACTCAGCCGATCATGGAATCGAACTACCGGAAGTGCGTAAGGCAAGTGGAAAGCCAGAATCCGGAACGATCCATTTAAATGCTTACCATGAGGGTGGGCATGTGATTATCGAAATTCAGGACGATGGGGCCGGTATCAGCCGCGATAAAGTTCTGAAAAAAGCAATTTCTCAAGGGCTGATAAAAGAGGCAGATGCTGCGAACGTTACGGACAGTCACATTTTTTCGATGATTTTTCAAGCCGGTTTTTCGACGGCTGAGACCGTGAGTTCTATTTCCGGTCGTGGTGTCGGGATGGACGTTGTGCGGACTCAGATTGAAAAAATTGGCGGTACGGTCGATCTCTCTTCCAAAATTGGAAAGGGGACGATGGTCCGAATCAAAATTCCATTGACTCTGGCGATTGTATCTGCCCTGGTGCTGGAGAGTGGTGGGCAACCATTCGCGATTCCTCAGTTAGGAGTCGTGGAACTGGTTCGGTTGACTACAGAAGACCGGAAGAAAATCGAAACCATTCATAATAAGGAAGTCTTCCGGTTGCGTGATCGGTTACTGCCTTTAGTTCATCTGAACGAAGTGCTTGAACTCGAAGAGAAGCCCCTGGCAGACGATGACGTGCATGATACTAATATTGTCGTCGTGCAGGTGGGCGAAGATCAATTTGGGCTGATTGTATCGAGAATCTTTGACACGGAAGAGATTGTGGTCAAACCGGTAGGACGTCTCTTGAAAAATATCGGCCTTTATCAAGGAACGACAATTTTAGGGGATGGCAGCGTTGTGATGATTCTCGATGTGGCTGGGATCTTTAATAAATGTGGTAATTCACCTCATACTCAAACGATGGCAGAAGAAACCGCTCAGGGGACGAGTCGCGATACCATCAGCATGCTGCTGTTTGGTGCCGGTGAAGATGTAGTGATGGCCGTTCCCTTATCGCTGGTTGCCCGGTTGGAAGAATTTCCACAGAACCATATCGAGCATAACGGTGGTCGAAAAGTGGTTCAGTATCGTGACAATCTGCTCCCCTTACTTTCGATTGAAGGTGCAGGATATGGAAATAGCGAACCGATCGATCCACAGCCTGTGATCGTCTTTTCGGATAACAGCCGATCGATGGGACTCATGGTCAATGAAATTAAAGATATCATCGACGAACAACTTGTGATTCGAATGCAGTCAGATCGTCCCGGCGTCTTAGGGACAGCGATTATTGGTAAGAATGCAGTCGATGTCATTGATACTCAGTACTACGTTACGCGTTCGATGCCGAACTGGTTTGAGAAAGTGGAAGATAAACGAGCCATGCGAGCATTAGTGATTGATAGCTCCATGTTCTTCCGCCAATTGGTAGCGACTGCTTTGGAAACAGAAGGGTTTTCTGTAGTTACCTGTGACAGTTGTATTTCCGCAGTTGATCTCCTGGAGAGAGACTCAAAGTTTCATGCGGTAATTACTGATCTTGATTTTCCAATGATGAATGGCTTTGAGTTTTGTGAATGGCTCAGGGAACAAAAAAATACCAAGGATATTTACTCGATCGCTTTAACGTCCTCACATAGTCCTGCTGATCGATCAAGGGCGAATGAAGCTGGTTTTGATGAATTCCTTGTCAAATTCAATTCTCAGGAACTCATTTCGAGTCTGGATGGGTGTTTTGACAGAATGAAACAAAATGCAGGAGTCAATGTATGAGCGCAACAATGACTGATTCGAATCATGGTATGGAATCACAATTAGACTACACAAGCCAATATGTCTCGTTCTGGGTTGATGGTCAGTTGCTTGGCATGCCGGTAAATATGGTTCAGGAAGTGCTCTCCGAACAAGTGATTTGGCCGACACCTCTGGCGCGGGCTGAAATTACAGGGCTCTTAAATCTTCGAGGCCAAATTGTGACGGCGGTCAGTTTGAGGAAACGCCTCGGGCTGCCTGACCTGAAAGAAGGCAACTCGATGAATGTCGTTACCCGTATGGGGGAAGAGTCATTCAGCCTGCTGGTTGATGAAGTGGGTGATGTGATTAATGTTTCAGGACGATCCATGGAGCCCGTTCCAAGAACGCTGGATCCACATTGGCGGTCTGTTACGGTTGGTGTCTTCCAATTGGAAGAAGGCTTGTTTGTCATACTCGATGTTGGAACGATATTGAATTTTGATTGAGTATTTTCCAGTATTCGGCTGATTATTAAGGGTCCTGCTCGTGGATTTAAATGTGACCGCACTTCGAGAATCGTTCGAACTGGTAGCACCTCGTGCTGATCAGTTATCAGAACGTTTTTATGAGAAGTTATTTGAAGATTATCCAGATTTACTGCGCTATTTCACGCATACTGATTTTTCAGAACAACGTGGTAAGTTGATTCAGGCACTCGTGCTTGTATTGAAATCGCTTGAGAATCCTCCTGCCTTAACCAAGGTGTTACATCAACTGGGGGGACAGCATGGAGAAATGGGAATCAAGGAAGATGACTATCCGCCGGTGACCAATACACTGTTAAGTGTGTTGGGCGAGTATGCCGGAGAAGCATGGAATGAGGATCTGGAAGAGACCTGGCGTCAGGCACTCGAAGCAGTAGCGACAATTATGATTGAAGGTGCCAAAGACTCGAGTCGCGCAAAACAGCTTCAGTCGGCAGTTGTATCAGGCTCACAAGGAGCCGGCTTTGAAGATGTGGAGTCCGTTGAGGATCAATCACATTTCTCAGAGGAAGAAAATAAACCCTTAACCGAACTACCCTTACGATCTGGAGATCAGATCAACAATTCAAAGGAGAATAGTGATATGTCGATTGATTCAGTACAGAAAACGGGACAGAGCGCGGCTACTGATCAGTCGCAGAATCTCGATCACTTTTATGGGATCGTGGAATACAGTCCCCAGGCCATTCTGTTTTTGGATACAGAAGGAACCGTTACCTATCTGAACCGTAAGGGACAGGAATTAATTCAACAGCTTAGCAGTGAATTAGGAATTGGACCTAAGCAGCTTGTGGGCGGACAGATCAGTCAACTGTTTCAGAAAATTCCTAATCTACAGTCAGCATTAAGAGGTCTGAATGGCGAGCAAACGATCACCGCTCGCTTGGGTGAGCGTTTTGTTGAAATCACTCTGAGTTCTGCGAAGTCTGAGAATGGAAACTCGGTAGGGACCGGGACCGTGCTGAGCTGGGAAGACGTCACTGAAAGTGTGAAATTGGAAGAAACGAATTGTGATTATGCGGGGCAACTCAGTGCAATCAGCGAAGCACAAGCTGTGATCGAGTTCAACATGGATGGCTCAATTATTACCGCGAACCATAATTTCTGTAGTACTTTGGGCTATTCGCTGGATGAAATCAAAGGTAAGCACCATAGCCTGTTTGTTGAACCGGAATACAAAACCAGTAATGAGTATCGGCAGTTCTGGGAAAACCTGAATGCAGGACAAAACCAGGTTGCCGAATATAAACGGATCGGTAAAGGCGGTAAAGAAGTTTGGATTTCTGCCTCATACAATCCCATCAAAAACCAGGCTGGCAAACTTTTTAAAGTTGTCAAATATGCGTCCGATATCACATCGAAAAAATTAGCCGAAGATGATATGGTTCGCGTTCAGAACATGATGGACACGATTCCCATCAATGTCCTGCTAGCGAATACCGATTTTGAAATGGTTTATATGAACCCTGCTTCGTATAAACAATTAAAAGAGCTCGAACACTTGTTGCCGAAACCGGTAGATCAGCTCATCGGAGCAAGCATTGACATCTTCCATAAAAACCCAGAGATGCAAAGACGTCTGTTGTCAGATCCATCGAATCTGCCTCACCGAGCCAAGATCAAAGTGGGAGACGAGACCCTGGATCTTCTGGCTACTGCCATCTACGATAAAAACAAGAAATATATCGGTCCTATGGTTTCCTGGTCTGTGGTCACAGGTCAGGTACAATTGGCCAACGATTTTGAGAGTGAAATCCAGGGCATTGTGAGTGTGGTTACTTCCTCTGCCACCGAGATGCAGGCCAGCTCCAAGAGCCTGTCCGATATGGCTGATAATACCGCCCGCCAGTCGCAGGTTGTAGCGGCAGCCAGTGAAGAAGCGACACGCAATGTCGAAACGGTTTCTTCAGCCGCAGAAGAATTAAGTGCTTCGATCAGCGAAATTGCCCGTCATGTTCAGGATCAGTCACACATGACATCTCAGGCCGTGAAAGAAGCTGACAGCACGAACGCTACGATTAAAGAGCTTGGTGTTGCGAGTACGGAAATTGGTCAGGTTGTCAAAGTGATTACTTCTATTGCTCAGCAGACCAACTTACTTGCTTTGAATGCAACGATTGAAGCTGCTCGTGCAGGAGAAGCCGGAAAAGGATTTGCTGTTGTTGCGAACGAAGTGAAAGAACTCGCTCGCCAGACTGCTCGTGCGACAGAAGAGATCAGCGAAAAGATCAATGCTATCCAGGGATCAACGGGTATTGCTGTTACGGCAATCGGTTCGATCGGCGAGAGCATTCGCAAGATCAACGAAATCTCAACCACCATTGCCAGTGCTGTTGAAGAACAGACGGCGGCAACAAACGAGATCTCTCGTAATGTTGCCGAAGCTGCTCGTGGTACTGCCGAAGTGACAAACAATATTTCGGGTGTTTCTCAAGCTGCAACCGACAGTGGAACAGCATCAGGCGACATGCTGGCAGCTGCCAAAGGTTTGACAGAGGAATCTGTTAAATTAGACGCAGCAGCTACCTCGTTCCTCGCTCGAATGAGAGCGATGTAATCCTTCGGGAAGACCTGTTTAGAGTAACGTACAGATATTATATTGAAGAAAACTGCCGTCAGGATAAGCAAATGTTTATGTGCATGAGTTTAAACTGACGGCTTTTTTACGTCTGGAAGTTGGGCATCTGTTGAGGGATAAGTCTCAAAACAGCCAAAATTTCAGGAAATTGCAGTTTGATCGGCTTTCCTGCTCAATCATGTTCTAGACTTCGTAGGATAGTTAGATTACTCGCTAAAACAGTGAATTGATATGTAGGTGCTACATCTGATTCCTGGGTTAGTAGTTGTTTATAAAGCGATAATTTTAAATACTGGGAGACCGGTGGAAATGAAAACGATATTACTAGTTGATGATTCCCGGGCAGTTCGACTTGTCGGCCGCCGTATGATGGGGACCCTTGGACTTAACGTTCTGGAAGCAGAAGATGGCAAGCAGGCTCTGGAAGTTGCCAGGGCAAATCCTGAACTGGATGCTGTATTGCTGGACTGGAATATGCCCATTATGGATGGGATGCAATTCTTAACTGCACTGCGGGCTGATGATCGGCAAAAACAACCGATTGTCGTGATGTGTACAACGGAAAATGATATGCCTCAAATCGTGCAGGCCATGCAGGCTGGTGCGAATGAGTATATTATGAAACCGTTTACTGAAGACATTGTCCGTGACAAACTGGAAGAAACAGGTGTTTTGTGAGCCACTCGATCATAAAAGTTCTTTTGGTCGATGACTCTGCTGTGATCCGGGGCTTAATGACTCAAGCCATCAATTTGGATGCCGATGTCGAAGTCGTCGGTTCTGCAATGCATGGCCAGACGGCACTTAACTGGCTTCAAAGAAATCAGGCTGATGTGATTGTGCTTGATGTGGAAATGCCTGTCATGGATGGGATCACTTGCTTAAAGCATCTTAAGCAGGATTATCCTGATATTCCGGTTATTATGGCCAGTTCTCTGACTCGTGCAGGAGCGGAAGTGACTTTGCAGGCGCTTGACCTTGGAGCAGCAGGTTGTATTCCAAAACCTGTTGCGACAAATACAGCCGAAGCGATTGCACAGGTTGCTCGAGATCTGGTTCCATTAATCAAGGCATTGGCGCAAATCGGTAAACCGAGTTCGTCAAGTCAGATACCTCTTCGAACAAATGCAGCAGTACCTCCTGCTAAAACTCCAATGATCTTGGTTGTTGGATCCAGCACTGGTGGGCCGAATGCGTTAAAAACGATGTTATCGGCAATACCAGCGAATTTTACGATACCGATATTGATTGCGCAGCATATGCCGCCTCTGTTTACGAGAACGCTGGCTGAGCACATTGAACGGGAAACAAAGCGTCCGACAGCGGAAGCCGTTGATGGCGCCCAGATAGAAAGAGGCCATATTTATATCGCCCCTGGTGATTATCATATGGTGATTGATAAGCAGAATGATCGAATGGTGATCCGTTTGAATCAAAACGCTCCCGAGCATTTTTGCCGTCCCTCTGTGAATCCATTGTATGCTTCTGCAGCACAATGGTATGGCAGTTCCGTTCTGGCTGTCATGCTGACAGGAATGGGAGACGACGGGATTGAAGGAGCGAAATCGATTAGTGAGCGTAAAGGTTATATTATCGCGCAAGACGAACAGAGTAGTGTTGTTTGGGGAATGCCTGGCGCAATTGCCAAGGCAGGGCTTGCCAATCAGATTTTGCCCCTCAGAAATATTGCTCCTGAATTAGCCCGGCTTTGTTCTTTATAGAAAGTGGTGATCTCGTGTCTCCAGAAGATTATAAATATATTACAAAATTTTTGTTGGATACGACTGGGCTTTCTCTCGGCGAGAATAAAGAGTACTTACTGGAAGCCCGCCTGATTCCGGTCGCTCAGGCGAACGGCATGAACGGTATGCAGGATCTCGTACTGAGTTTAAGAACTCATCGCGATAAAAGTCTGGAACAGGAAGTCATGGAAGCGATGACAACGAACGAGTCTTCCTTTTTCCGTGACCGACGTCCTTTTGACGAACTCAAGTCAGCGATCCTGCCTGATATCATTGCAGATCGGAAAATGACTCAGAAGTTAAGAATCTGGTGTGCCGCTTGCTCTAATGGCCAGGAACCTTACAGCATCGTGATGGCCTTGCGGGAAAATTTTCCGGAACTGGCTAACTGGAATATTCAAATTACGGCAACCGATTTATGCACAAAAGCATTGAAGCGGGCTGAAATGGGCGTTTATTCCCAGTTTGAAGTTCAACGTGGTTTGCCAGTTCAGCTCTTAATGAAATATTTTGAGCAATGTGAACAAGGCTGGAAAATAAAGCATGATCCAGGGGTGAGCATTCAGTGGAAACATTTAAATCTTCTTGAAGATTTCCAGCATTTGGGAATGTTTGACATCGTTTTTTGCAGAAACGTATTGATTTATTTTGAGCCAGACATGAAGCGGAACATTCTGGATCGAGTAAGAAACCAAATGAATGCGTCAGGAGTTCTGTTACTGGGAGCTGCCGAAACCGTACTGGGAATCTCGGACAGTTATTCCAAACTGTCCGGATGTCAGTCAGCAATCTATCAGATCGCTGGACACACACGGGCAAAACAGGGAGTCAGTTAAAACCTTCCTGGTTTAGCCTTACATCAACGGGGATGACTGAAATTCTGGTCTCTCAAATGCCGCAAGGCCGCTATTTTTGATTATTTCAGAGGTTAAAAGCACTTCCCATATTCGTGTCTTTGTGCTATTAGTTCAGCAGAATAGGACCAGTGTTGTCTCTGTTTCAGATGGATTAAATTGATAGGTTTCTGTTGATATCGCACAGGGAAGTGCAAGGCAATGCGGCTGGCAATCTTCGAGGATCATTTTGCACTGCAATTCGCTCCGGTTTCTTTGATGAGGCCGGTGTTTGAATTATTGTGTGGTCAATTTACTTCTCGAGAACGATTATTAAAATCATTGCCCGTTGATGAGTGGGGCGTATTAATTCGTCCTGCGCTCACGGAAGTTTACGCAGAACAATTTCCGGATGCACGCATTAATGATGCGATCTGGTTAAGCGAAGATTCAACCCTGTTGATTAACGCACGCTGGCTTCCTTCGAATCGTGAGATTGGTCAACTTGCGGAAGTTTCATCGGATATTGTTGGGGTGATGGGGGATTCTGTTGCTTTTTTGCTTCTGGAGCCTGAAGAGTCCGCCCTGCTGACGACCGAGGCCTGGGATAACGCGATCAAAAAAATTGCAGAGACCCGGCAGGCGGTGGAAGTGGAAGGCGTAGAGCTTCAGCACCCCTGGGATCTGGTGAATCAAAATCGCCGTCAATTACTGGCCGATTTTTCTTTCAACCAGGCATCTGATCAAAATGCCGGAGATGCGAAGAATTTGACAATTGTGGGGCCGCCCGGCCTGGTGAAGTTGTCTGCTTCTGCCGAGATCGACCCGTTTGTGGTTCTGGATACGCGCAATGGTCCGGTCGTTATCGATGAAAATGCGAAAATCCAGGCGTTTACGCGAATCGAAGGACCTGCTTACATCGGGAAAGGGACCCAGCTCTTTCGCGCAAATATTAAGGCGGGCACTACTGCTGGACCACACTGCAGGCTGGGTGGTGAAATTGAAGAATCCATTATTCATGGATACGTCAATAAATATCATGAAGGATTTTTAGGGCATTCGTATATTTGCCCCTGGGTTAATCTGGGCGCTCAAACCAGTAACAGTGATCTCAAGAACGATTACTCAGAAGTCAAAGTTCCCCTGTCTGGAATTCCGATTGAGACGCATACCGTCAAGGTTGGCTGTTTTATAGGCGACCATACAAAAACCGGTTTGAACAGTCTGTTTAATACGGGAACTTCTGTTGGCGTGATGTCGATGGTGCTCCCGACCGGGGAATTGCTGCCTAAACATATTCCCTCGTTTTCGCGGTTTTGGTTAGGACGAATCGACAGTCAGATTAACATTTCAGATCTTTTTCAACTGGCTGAATTCACAATGCAGCGGAGAGGTTTGACTTTCACTGCAGGCCAGCGAAAACTTATGGTTTCGCTGTTGCATGAAACGGCTGAAGAACGCGAACAGGCAATCCAATGGTGGGACCAGAAACTGTCATCCCGCCCTGCCCCTCAGGAAACGCGATTCAGCGCGATAAAAAAAGACGCTCCTGATTCATTACGGGGATGATGATTCGGTTCGTATTCATCAGTTTGGGGGCCGTTTTTGATCCATACACAGGCGAACTCGGTTCGGGCTTGAGTTGTCATAACAGTAAGAGGGTTAATACTACGGGGTTTGCTGGAACTTTAGGGGAAAATACATCAATTCGACCAATTCGTAAGATTTATCATCTTGATGTAAGAATGTCGCAAAATGACGACAGTAACTGCAGAGCCGAAACGTCGTTTGTGAATATTACCAATACGATTTGGCATCACAGGTACAGCTTCAGTAAGCGTTTACAGTTGCTGCCTTCGTGAATCGGTTTTTTCGGTCAGTTTGGTACAGTCCTTGCGATTCTCTTAGCCATTAAGCTTTTCCGGAGGTGAGGAGCAGCAGCATATTTCGAATCAGCGGATTCGAGGCTGTGAAATGGAAAAAACAAAAAAGCAATGAATCGATAAAGCAGGAGATGAGGGTCATGTCAGATCAGGTCATGGAAGAATTATGGAACGGTTTGGCACCAGCAGCAAATGGTGCCGAACTGGTCAATGCCGTCGTTGATCGATTACTGGAGTTGAATATCGATTTACAGGAAGTTTCTCTCGCGGAGATGAAAACACTGATGGCGTCTGTCTGCCTGCAACGGGCAAGCGGAGATTTGCAAAAACGGAACCGACGCGTTTCTGATTGTGTGATTGCTTCTTAAAGTGAAGACCCTCACATGAATCGGAGTAATTCAAAGAACTGAGCCACATCATTCTTGAACAACTTAAGCCCCTGGTGGTAGAACTAATGGATCTACCATTTTTATCTACCCCAGGGAGGGCTGAAATGAACGAGTTGGAAAACGAGCAGCCAGAGAACGAGGGAACCGGTCAGCAATCTCAGCTGGTTGTGCAGATCGTGGAATCGCTTCGGCAAGGCAATAAGATTCAGGCGATTAAAGACTACCGGGAGGCCACAGGCGCCGGCCTGAAAGAGTCAAAAGAGGCGATTGACGCCTTGATTGAAAAGTATGATATCAATATGAAGTCAGGTTGTGCCTCAATGCTGCTGTTTGCCCTGTCTTCAGCGATTCTGCTGTTCATTGCCTGGGGGCGATGAATCTCCCCCCCCCCATTTTCAGCCGTCTCTGGCTCTAAAGAGACGGGCAAACCTGGCTGAACTGCCGCGCAAGTCCGATCGTAGATAACTTCATTCTACGATTCTGTTCCCAACGATGGTTACCCCTGCGGACCCATTCGGGAGACTGTTTTTTTGTAAAACTATTAAACAAAACATGATTTGTTCTTGAGGCGGTCGTTTGCATAAGTATACTAAGTTAATTAAAGCCACCCGCAATGAAAATTCGCTCTCATTTTCCTGTTATTAGATCATTCATCTGGCTATTCATCTTCAATCTTGATTTGAAATGCATGATTAAGATTCATTAGCTGGAACTTAATATTTTGTGATTTATATCATTTCTTTATTGGGAGATCGTCATGTTTTCAAGTCAAAAAAGGCGGCCGGGGTTTACGTTAATCGAGTTACTGGTTGTGATCGCGATTATCGCGATCCTGATTGCTCTGCTGCTTCCTGCAGTCCAGCAGGCCCGCGAGGCTGCCCGGCGCGCCAGTTGCAAGAATAAGATCAAACAGATTGCTCTGGCATTACATAACTATCATGAAACACATCGCGTGTTCCCGCCGGTAGCAATCAATTATGGCTGGTGCAGCCCTAATGCCAATCAGGGGGCAGATCGATTAACGCATAACAAAAATGGCCTTTCTTTATTACTTCCTTTTCTGGATCAGGGGCCGCTTTACAACAGAATTAATCAGGAGACAGCAAATAGCGCTCAGAATACCGGCTACTGTTGCAGTTACCCTGGAGCTGGTGTTCCTCTCGCTGGGAACCCGGACGATAACGCGGATGAAATGTCGGTTCTGCTAGATGTCTTTTTGTGTCCTTCCGATAGTGGATCAACTCATTTAGGAACCAGTACAGCGTATGGGACTTCACTGTCACCAGGGCCTGCGCAAACAAATTATGAACTGAGTGCGGATCAAACCATTGCTTGTAATTATTGGTCTACACAGGGACCCAATACCCGTAAAATCTTTGGTGAAAACAGCAAGTCTAAAATCAGCGATATTAAAGATGGGAGCTCCAATACCATCATGGTTTGCGAAACGGCACGAGAAGTTGCTAACGGCGAGGCACCAGCCTGGGGGATGCGAGGTTGGGTCACAACCGGGGGTGACGTGGATCCCGGAATCAACGTTTGGGACATTCCTACGGGTTGGACTCGTCCCGATGTGGGTAACTTGAATAGTTGGGGACAGGTCGGAAGTTTGCATACAGGCGGGGCGCATTTTGGGCTCGGCGATGGTGCTGTCCGGTTTATCTCCGAAAATACGGATCTCACCTTGTTGAAGCGACTGGGAACGATGTCTGATGGTTTTGTTGTAGAAATACCTTAAAGATTCTGATTCCCATAATGTGAACAACACAGGTACAAGGTGATCCATGAGCGTGAATAACTGCAGACCATTGTCGCCTGTTATAGCGGTGTTAATTTTCTGCTTGTGCTTTGGATGTAGCTCAAAAGATCCAGGGCCTGAGTTGACTCCGGTAAGCGGTGTCGTATTGTTGAATGAGCAGCCGCTGGTAAATGCAGATCTAATTTTCATCCCGGTGGAAACGACGCCAGGGGTGGGCGGACAAGCAAGAACCAAAGAGAGTGGTGAATTCGCTGTGATTTACAGCCGTGGCGGCGAGGGGCTACCTCAAGGAAATTACCGAGTGGCTGTCAGCTATCGCTTGATGCCTGACGGCACTCCCGTACCTGAAGGTGATACGACACCACCGATTGAATCACCGGCTAGTGAAACACTTCCCCGGAAATATTCTGATTATGATCATTCCGAATTGACAGCAACGGTTTCTCCCGGAAAACCAATTGAGCTGAAGCTCACCACGAAAAAAAAGTGATCTGATTTTCAGAGTCAGAGGACGCTATGGGAAATCAGTTGCATTCTAGCGGAGTCTGGATGCAACTGGTGGCAGATCGCTCGTTTTGCCTTGTCGATAAGCAAAAATCAGAATGCAGTATACAGAATTGGATTAGTTTGTGCGATTTCGACTGCTCCATCCCGCCTGGATTCACTTCCAATAAAAGATACTTATTGAAATCATCTTTTCTTCACAATAAGCAAACAATTTGTCATCATAGTATGTAGATTCGTTTTACTGTATCTGCGATTTTGCAGATTTGAGAGAAAATCGAATTTTGCTACCCGCCCGATTTACCCTCCTCGAAAGGTTTTTTCATGCGACGGTTTATAACCCCTTTGACTGTCGTTGGTGTTCTGTTGACATCAACTCTGATTTGGGCATGCTCGGTTCCGGTGTTCCGTTACGCATTGGAGCGTTGGCCAGCTGACAAATATAGCGTGGTGGTTTTTTACCGTGGCGAACTGAATCCGGCGCAGCAGAAAATTGTTTCACAGTTCGATCAGGCAGGAACAATCGGCCAGCAGTCAGCCAATGTGGAACTGCGACTGATTGATCTGGACTCGAAACCGGCGCCGGAAGACGTGGCGCTCTGGAAAAAACAAAAATCGGAAACCTTGCCATTAATGGTCGTGCGAACTCCCCTGCCCGCTCCAGTACCTGAAGGTTACTGGTCTGCCGCATTGAGCGAAGACCACGTTACGAAATTAATCGATTCTCCCCTGCGTCAGAATATTGCAAAACAATTGATCAACGGCCAGACCGCCGTTTGGGTTTTTCTGGAAAGTGGTAACCCCGAAAAAGATAAGCCGGCTTTCGAACTGCTGGCCAAAGAACTCAAACAAATGGAGAAAAAACTGAAACTGCCTGAAATCGACCAGGCCGATATCGAGCAGGGACTGGTCAGCGTTGCCCCCGATAGTTTAAAACTGAAATTCAGTCTGGAAAAATGCTCTCGAGAGGATTCGGCGGAAATCGATTTCACACGCATGCTGCTTGCGACGGAAAATGACCTGAAAGATTTTAATGCAGAACCGATGGCATTTCCGGTGTTTGGACGCGGGCGAGTTTTATATGCGTTGATCGGTAAAGGGATTAATCCTGGCACGATTGAGCAGGCATGCCGGGATTTAACCGGTCCCTGCACGTGTCAGGTGAAAGATCAAAATCCGGGAACCGATCTGCTGATGGCTGTCGACTGGGAAAAACTGGTGACTCCCTCGACACAAGATGAAAAGGAACTTCCGCCGCTGACAGGGCTGATTGGTTTTTCAAAAGAGTCAAACGAAAAATCAGAAGCGCTCAACATGCCTGATATTCTGAAAAACGATTTGGCTCAGAGCAATGCCGGTTCTGAAAACACGGGAACCAGTCCCGGGAAGAAAACAGCTCAGTCTGAAGTGGCCACCGCTGCAAAAACAGGCGACAGCACTGTCTCGCCATTGGTGTCAGGTGCGATAGAGAATTCGAATCAATCAGAGGTGACTGAAAGCACTCAAGGCAGTTCTCTGCTTCGAAATCTGTTGATCATGGCTTCGTTGATGATCGTGGTGATTCTGGGGGCAAGTTATTTATTGATGGCACGAAAGTAAATCGTTTTAGTTCGAGATTCAACAAAGTGTCCTTTTCACCTTTTAATTAAAAAGAGCCCGGCTCATGTCATTATTCCGTTTGATCATTCAGGAAATGCAGCATCGCAAAATTAATTTTTTGCTGGGACTGTCGTCTGTCGTGATCGCAGTGACTTGCCTGATCGCTGCTTTAACTTTGTTGCAGGCGGATGAGATCCAGACGACCTTCATTCTGGAAAAAAAGGCAGAGGAAGTGCAGGAAGCAGGCGCTCAGCTTGAAGATGCCATGCGGAAAATCACAAAGGGACTCGGGTTTAATATCCTGATCCTGCCCGCAAACCAGGACTTGAACGACTTTCATCTGACCGGCATCGTTTCTGGAACGATGCCTGAAGAAAACGTCAAAATTCTGGCAGAATCGAAAATCGTGACAGTCAATCATCTGTTGCCGATGGTCGCGAAAAAAATCAATTGGCCTGAAAAAAACTGTGAAGTGATTCTAACGGGAACACGAGGCGAAGTTCCTATTTTACATCGCGCCCTCAAAAAACCCCTGCAGCAACAGGTTCCCAGGGGAACCATGATCGCCGGCTATCAGATTCAGAAAAAACTGGGTTTTAAGCCTGGTGATGAAGTTCAGCTGATGGGGAAAAACTTCAAAGTTACTCTCTGTTATCCAGAGCGTGGCACGGCAGATGACAGTACGGTCTGGGTTAATCTTGAAGAAGCTCAGGAAATGCTGGGAATGCAAAACCTGGTGAACGCGATACTGGCTTTGGAATGTAATTGCGAAACGGAAGATCGCGTTGCTCAGATACGCAACGACGTGAGTAAAATTCTTCCCGGCACGCAAGTCATTGAACGCGGTCCCCCTGCTCTGGCCCGCGCGGAAGCCCGTAATCAGGCCCATGCGAGCGCGGTGGCTTCGCTGGAACAGGAGAAGACCAATCGCCTGCAGATGATCAAACGCCATGCCGATTTTGCGGCAGTGCTAGTGCCTCTGGTTGTGCTCGGCTGTGGCGCCTGGATCGGTTTTCTGTCTCTGGAAAATGTCAGGCGTCGTGCCACGGAAATTGGGGTGTTGCGCGCGATTGGTTTGCGTTCTACCCAGGTCTTCGGGATTTTTATCATCAAGGCATTTGTGATTGGCGTGATCGGTGCTTTGATCGGCTATTTTTTGGGATACGCGATCGGGATTGTCTGGGGCAATTTGCCTGAATCGGTCAATCCTGAAGAAGCATTGTTTTCAGCCCGGTGGTTATTGTTAAGTTTGATCTTCGCGCCGGTTTTAGCGAGTTTGTCCAGTTGGATCCCCGCATTACTGGCCGCCAGACAAGACCCCGCCACGATTCTGCAGGAAGGGTGATCGGTAAAATATGTTATTGGAACTGATAGAACTGTCAAAGTCATTTAAGTCCGGATCAAAACGGGTTCAAGCCGTGAACGGGATCAGTCTGACTGTCGACGCGGGGGAATTTGTCGCGATCAAAGGCCCCAGTGGCTGTGGGAAATCGACCCTGCTGTTAATGGTGGGGGGATTATTGAGCCCTGATTCGGGACAGGTAATCATCGAAGGCACTGATCCTTATCAACTCTCCAATGATCAAAGAGCCCGGTTTCGTTCGACACATCTGGGATTTGTGTTTCAACAGTTTCACCTGGTCCCCTATTTGAGTGTGCTGGATAACGTTTTGACTCCTGCCCTGGCGACGAATATGCCTCATGCGAAAGAGCGTGCGCGTGAGCTGATCTCACATTTTGGTTTAGAGCATCGTTTACAGCACACGCCTGCGGAATTGAGTACTGGCGAAAAACAGCGTGTGGCCTTGGCCAGAGCCTTGTTCCATCAACCCAAAGTTCTACTGGCAGATGAGCCGACCGGTAATCTGGATTCGGAAAACTCCGAAATTGTCTTGAACGCATTGAGTCATTTTTCCAGAGACGGGGGATGTGTGCTGATGGTCACACACGACGATCAGGCTGTCAAATCTGCGCAGCGGATACTGGGGATTAAAGAGGGGCGCTTAACGCCTGAAGCCGAAACAGAAGTGATCATGAATTCGTAAGTGCTAACTGAGTCGTAACAATTGGAAAATATAATGAAACAGTTTCGCAGCCATCAGTGGGATCAGGGAGAACATCGCCCGTTTCCAAGAGGGAAAATCAATAGCGGAATGGCGTTTGTGGGAGGCTCACTGGCCTTCCTGATCATCATGCTGGGAATACTCATTTACTCTCCGCCCAAAGATACATCAGAAACTCCCGCTCAAAGAAATCAGAATTCTGACAACCAGCAGACAGCGATTGCCGATGATGAAGCGGGATCAGAAAACAACGAAGATGAGTCTCTGTTGATGTACTGTGCTGCAGGAATTAAACCGCCGGTCGCGGCTGCGGCAGCGCAGTTTGCAGCAGAAGAGTTCGGTGTCCCCGTTCATCTGCAGTATGGTGGTTCCGGTACATTGCTCAGTAATTTGCAAGTCGCTAAAAAAGGCGATTTATATCTGGCGGCAGATACCAGTTATATTGAAATTGCCCGGGAGAAGAACCTTGTCAGAGAAGCGATCCCGGTTGCACAGATGCATCCGGTCATCATGGTCAAAAAAGGGAATCCGAAAAATATTCAGTCGATTGATGATCTGACTAAAGAAGGCGTGAGCTTTTCACTGGCCAATCCTGATGCCGCATCGGTGGGAAAACTGACAAAAAAAGAGTTGGAAAAAGTCAAAAAGTGGGATGCCATTTCGAAGTCGGCCCGCGTCTTCAAACCGACTGTGTCAGAGGTGGCCAACGATGTTCTGCTGGGAGCCGTAGACGCCGGCATTGTCTGGGATGCGACCGTGAATCAGCATCCTGATCAGGCAGAAATGATTGAGGTTCCCGAGTTCGCTCAGGCAGTGAAAAATGTCACAGTCGGAATCTTAAATTCCTCGAGAAAACCTCAGCAGGCTTTAAGATTTGCCCGCTATCTGCAGGCACCCGAGAAAGGACAAAAACATTTTTCCAGCATGGGTTATCAGCCAGTCAAAGGAGATGCGTGGGACCCTCATCCTCAAATTCTGTTATTCAGTGGTGGTGTGAACCGGCTGGCGATTCAGGATACCTTGAAAGCGTTCGAGCAGCGCGAAGGCATCTCAATTAATGTTGTCTATAACGGTTGTGGAATTCTGGTCGGGCAAATTAATAGCGGGCAGCGCCCGGATGCTTATTTTGCCTGTGATACCTCTTACATGGTGCAGGTGCAACCGATGTTTACCCTGCCGTTAACCGTTGCGGAAACCGACATGATAATCATTGTCGAGAAAGGCAATCCTAAAAATATCAAGTCTGTCTATGATCTGGCTGGTGAAAATATCAAAGTGGGTATCGCGCATCACGAGCAAAGTGCCCTGGGCGCTTTGACCAAAAAATTACTGGGGCCACTGGTGCAGAACGATAAAAGTCTATACGACGCAATCCAGCCGAATGTCAAAACGAATACCCCGACGGCTGACCTGCTTGTGAATCAGTTGCGGACCGGTTCTCTGGATGCGGCGATCGTTTATCGTGCGAATATTTCCAAAGTCTCGGATAAGATCGACGTCGTTGAAATCAAAGAGGGGCGTCCACTGGCAGAGCAGCCGATTGCCATTTTGAAGTCGACAAAGTATCCCAATCTGATGCAGCGACTGGTTGATCAGTTAACATCGGAATCGTCGCGCGTCATTTTTGAATCCAGGGGATTTCGCTGGCGCATCACTCCGGAGTCGCTATGACTGAGCAGACGACTGAGGTACATGCAAATACATTAAAATCTCGCTCTGATTTCCCCTTCTACACGATTTTTATCGTCATCAGTTCCATTTATGTTCTGCTGATCGTGGCGATGCTGGCGGCGGAGACGACTTATACGACTCCCGATCATATCTGGGGGGCGTTTGCCAAGCCGGAAATTCGCTATGCAATCTGGCTCAGCCTCGTGTCATGCGCCATCACGACCGTCCTCTCGCTCTGGGTGTCTGTGCCGATTGGATATTTAATGTCTCGCCACGATTTTCGGGGAAAAACGCTGATTGATGCGATTTTAGATATTCCGATTGTTTTACCCCCGCTGGTAATTGGGTTGTGCCTGTTGATCATGTTTCAGGTGGAAGTGCCGCAGATCGAATGGGTGAACAGTCTGCTGAAGTCAATTTCAGGAACTTTGTTTGGCAAAGAGATTTCTGTTGCCAAAGGGGACTCTGTCGATGACATGATTCGCAAAACCACCGGACTGTTATTTGGAAAACCTTTCGGAGTGACCTATGAAATTCCCAGTGTCATTTTAGCCCAGTTTATGGTGGCCTGTGCGTTTGCAGTCAGAACGATGCGCGTGACGTTCGATCAGATCGGGCCTCGCTATGAGCAGGTTGCTTTGACTTTAGGCTGTAATCGGGGGCAGGCATTCTGGCGCGTGGTGTTTCCTCAGGCATATCGCGGGCTGCTGGCGGCCGGGACGCTCGCCTGGGCTCGTTCTCTGGGAGAATTCGGACCGATCCTGATTTTTTCCGGCGCCACACGCATGAAAACAGAAGTGCTGCCGACAACAGTGTTTTTGGAGCTCACTGTTGGTAACATTGAAGGTGCGGTTGCCGCTTCGTTAATTATGGTCGTTTCTGCGTTGTTCGTGTTGGTGATTGCCCGGATGTTCGGGTTAACGCGCACGGGGATTTAGAATCCTGTTTGAACAGTAATATGCTTGACAGTAGTGGCAGTCTACTGTCTGATTTGATATGTCATGATTTCAGTAAATAAACTCTGTGTACAAGTTGGCGATTTCAAATTGAATGAAATCAGCTTTGAGGTTCCCGAGGGGCATTATGCCGTATTAATGGGTAAAACGGGGAGTGGCAAAACCACCATTCTGGAAACCATCTGTGGCTTGAAGAAAGTGCTTTCCGGGACGATCCATCTGAATGGGAAACTTGCCACACACGCGAAGCCGTCTGAACGCGAAATTGGTTATGTTCCTCAGGATGGTGTCTTGTTTCACACGATGACAGTCAGAGACAATCTGGCGTTTGCTTTAGAGTTACGAAAATGGAGCAAACAGCAGATCGATGATCGTGTGGATGAGCTGGCCAGTCTGTTAGGAATTACAGGCTTGCTGGATCGTACCCCATTCGGACTGAGTGGCGGAGAAATCCAACGTGTTTCTCTGGGCCGGGCACTGGCGGCGAAACCGGCGATTTTGTGTCTCGACGAACCTTTGAGTGCGTTAGACGAAGACACACGCGACGAAATGTGTATTTTACTGCGTGATGTGCAACGAATGACGCGTGTTACGACCTTGCATATTACGCATAACGTTTCGGAGTCAGATCGTCTGGGAGATATGAAATTTCAAATCGTGGAGGGAGCGGTTCAGCGCCTGTCCTCGAAGACTGCTGGGAAATTATCAGATCTGACTGGCCAGGTGAGTCAAGGGACCGGATCGACCTCCGAAAAATCTGCCAAGATGAAAGCCGAGTGATATGAAAATTGTAGTGGAATATACGGCGCAGGTGAAAAAAGCCGCCGGCCTGAGCAGAGAAGAATTTGAGATGAACGAGGGCAGCACTCTGCAGGAACTCGTGAAAGCGATCGCTGAACAGCACGGCCCGTCTTTGAAATCAATTCTGTTCCCCAATTCGGCAGAGCTGCATCCCTCGATCCTGTTATTTATTTCCAACGAGCAGGTGTTGTGGGATGAGCCTGTGACGTTAGAGCCGCATCACGTGGTGACGATTCTCTCGCCTATTTCCGGGGGTTGATTCTTGGGTCTGGCAAGAACATCATTTCAGTAAACCAAAATACGCGAGATACAGGAGTTATCATGTCCGGATTCGCTCCCCTGACAGATGAAGAACGGGCTGTCTACGAATGGCAGATCTGGGTACCGGAATTTGGTGAAGCCGGTCAGGAAAAATTGAAAAATGCCTCCGTTCTGATTTCACGCTGCGGAGGACTGGGCAGCGTGGTTGCCTACGAATTAGCGGCTGCAGGCATCGGCAAGCTCGTGATTGCCCATGCGGGAAATGTCAAACCCAGTGATTTAAACCGCCAGTTACTCATGACTCATGACTGGCTGGGGAAACCGCGTGTCGAATCGGCGGAACGTCGGCTGAAAGAGTTGAATCCCCGTTTGGAAATCGTCGCGATTCCTGAAAATATCTGTGAAGACAACGCGGAATCGATTGTGAATCAGGTGGATCTGATCGTCGATTGTGCCCCGCTCTTTCCTGAGCGGTATGCGATGAATCGCCAGTCAGTCCTGCAGCAGAAGCCGCTCATTGAATGCGCCATGTATGATCTGGAAGCACAGTTGACCACGTTTATTCCGGGGCAGACCGGATGTCTGGCCTGTTTGTATCCACATGACCCGCCCGCGTGGAAACGCGAATTTCCCGTATTTGGCGCTGTGTCTGGAACCGTCGGATGTATGGCGGCGATGGAGGCGATTAAGGTGCTTTCCGGTTTAGGGGAGCCGCTGACGAATCAGTTGTTGATGTTCGATTTGCGCGACATGACCTTTCAACGCAATACAATTCAACGTCGAAAAGATTGCCCCGTCTGCGGGCAGCAGGCTCATTAGTTTTTGATTTCAAAATCAAGGGAAATTTCATGAAGATTCAGAACCGTCCGATTGTATTTGTTGTTGCGCTGCTGGCATGGATATCCTGCGGTGCCGGGAGCAACTTGCTGTCAGCCGAAGCGGTTCAGAAACCAGAGTGGCGTGCAGCCGCTGTCTCGGTGGTCATCACACCTGAAAAACCAATGTGGATGTCAGGATACGCGGCCCGGGACAAACCTTCGGAAGGCAAGGTCCACGATCTTTACGCCAAAGTGCTGATCATCGAAGATGCCAGAGGGCAAAAAGTGGTCATCGTGACTACCGATTTAATCGGGATTACACCCGCGCTGAGAGACCCGATTGCTGCCAGTTTAGAATCGGAATACAAAATCCCTGCTGCTGCTTTGCTGATGAACGCCTCGCATACGCACTGCGGCCCGGAATTGCGGGAGGACAAAGCATCCCGCCGGGGGCTCGGAGGAGACCGCGGAGCGGAAGCGCGTGAATATACCCAGGCGCTGGGCAGAAAGATTGTCGCCGCGATTGGTCAGACGTTGAGTAAGCTCGAGCCGGCTACACTGAAATATTCGTATGGCCGGGCCGGGTTCGCCATGAATCGACGGCTGCCCACACCCCAGGGAGTGATTAACAGCCCGCATCCGGAGGGGCCCGTCGATCAGCGGGTGCCTGTATTGAGTGTTGCACGTCCTGATGGTTCAGTGATGGCGGCACTCTTTGGATATGCCTGTCATAATACGACGCTCAGCTTTTATCAATTTTGCGGAGACTATGCAGGCTTTGCTCAGGAATACCTGGAAGCCGATCATCCGGGTATGGTCGCTTTATTCATGATGGGCTGTGGTGGCGATCAGAATCCTTACCCGCGGAGATCATTGGATCTTGCGAAACAGCATGGGCGGGCACTTGCCAACGCAGTCGAAGTGGCATTAGAGGTCAAACAGCCTCGCCTGATTCAGGGGAGACTGGGAATCGCCATGGATGATGTCGAGTTGGAATTTGCGACGCCTCCCTCCAGGGAGGAACTGCTCAAAATCAAAGAAAGTGGAAATAAATATGAAAACAGCCACGCAACACGCCTGCTGGAACAGCTCGAAGAACGTGGCGGGATTCAAACACGCTATGCGTTTCCGCTCCAGGTGATTCAGTTTGGAAATGATCTGACCCTCGTCGCCATCTGTGGCGAAACGGTCGTTGATTACTCGCTCAGACTTCAGAAAGAACTGAAATCGGGATATGGTGCAAGCGGGGACTCAGAGCCGGTCATCTGGGTTGCCGGTTATTCCAATCATGTGTTTGGTTATCTGCCAAGCCTGCGGGTTTTGAAAGAAGGCGGTTATGAAGGAGCCACTGCAATGATTTATTCGGCTTATCCGGGGCCTTTTACCGATTCCGTGGAAAACCGTGTGGTAACCAAAATACAGGAATTGACGGCGCTGGCGCGTAAGGCAGCGAATTAACCAGAATATTGGAAATAGATTTGCGGAGTGGCAACAGGCATCTGCTGTTCTGTGTTGAGGATGAATTGGCTCCTCAAAAAGCCCGTTTTCTTCTCAAAACGGCTACAATTTGATGGCCGATTTATTCTAAATGAACAGAATTATGAATTTTGCATTCTCTTTCCTAAATCGCGTATTTACAATAGGTTAATTCTGATTAAAGATATTTAGATCTTAGAGGGTCTATTTCTTCCCGCCTGGAGTAGATTGTGATGTTGTTCAGCGCTTCGAAAAAATTGCTCATTGTTTTCCTGACTTTTTTATCTGTGGCAGTGTTTACCTCTGGTATACAGGCCCAGACCGATCAGGAAGTGACCGCGTCCCGGTTAAAAGGGATCGAGTTCTTGAAATCCCAGCAGAAAGAGGATGGGAGCTGGGAATACGAAGGGCATCCGGTAGGGATTACGGCACTTTGTACGCTGGCTTTGCTCGAAAACGGAGTCCCGGTCAATGATCCTCTGATTCAGAAAGGGAGACTGTTCGTCCTGAAAGAGTCAGAGAAACTCAAATCGACCTATGATCTTGCGCTGGCAACGCTGTTGCTTTCCCGCATTGGTGACCGGGAAGACAAATCGATGATCCGAAAATATGCCGCGCGGCTGATTGCCGGTCAGATGACAACAGGTGGCTGGAGCTACAATTGTCCGCTGGCATCGTCGAGTTCACTCAATAATCCAAGAGCGCGTCCCAAACTGGGAACTTCACCCGGCGATAACAGTTGTACGCAGTTTGCCGTTTTGGGTTTGTGGACTGCCTCCCGTTCCAACATCGATATCGATGAGTCGATGATCGGGGTTGCCAGACGATTTGTTGAGACTCAGAACGAAAATGGTGGTTGGTCTTACAGGCTGCCGACAGAAGAGATGCCAGAACCTTCCAGCAATGCGATGACTCTGGCGGGTCTGTTTTGTCTGACCGTGGCCCGCGCCGCAAAAATTCGGTCGATTCAAGGGGAACAAGCGAAGGAGTCAGGATCCGCAAAGGAAGTCCTGGGAACCACAACTGAAACCGATGAGAAAAAAGAGGGAGATACTTTGATCTCCGATCCGATCTTTTCCAAAGGACTGGAAATGGCCGGAAAATATGCAGCGGGAATCAGTGCTTCTTCATCCCGCTATTTTCTCTGGTCGACGGAACGCGTGGGAGTGCTGTTGGGGCTTGAAAAACTGGGAGATACCGAGTGGTTTTCCAAAGGCGCCAGTGTACTGATCAAAACACAGAAGGAAGACGGGAGCTGGGAGGATTCGCGGGGGAAACTGGCAGATACGTCTTTTGCAGTTCTGTTTCTGCGAAAAGCGAATCTGGGAAGTGATATTTCCCGGATGTTAAACGGGGAACCGGAAAAGAAATTTCAAATCGTCACTCAAGAGAAAAAACCGCAATTTTCCAGTCTTGAAGAGGCTGTGGAAGCGGCGAAGGCCGGCGATCTGATCCGCGTGAATGGTGACGGTCCTTTCCCAATACCACACGTTGAAATTGATAAAAATTTGAGCATCGAAGCGGGCTTCGGTTATGCACCGGTTTTCGTTTATGGAAGAGGACGCAACACACTGGGATTGCGGGCTCGTCCTGAACGTGATCCGAACGTGCGTCATATTTTACGTGTTTCGAAGGGCACGCTGGATCTGGAAGGCATCTACTTCGAGTTTGATCCCCCGGAAGTGGGTAAAGACGTCCCCTGGGCGGCGATTGTCGTCAACGGCGGCAACCTGCGAATGCTGAACTGTTCCATCTCAGAACAGAACAATAAAGGGATGGCGGCTGTTCAATTGTTAAAGCCCACCGATTCTTCGGTTACCAACTGTTTTTTCGTAGGGGGACGGGCTGCCTTTGAAATCGAAGGTACGGGAAAGCAGACTTTGCTCATCGATGATTCCATTTTGTTTTCGAAGAAAATCTTCTCGATTCTTAAAAGTTCCGGGCCAACCGCTGGCGGGAGCATTAATCTCAATCTGTCTCACTGCACGATTCAGGGTGTAGACGCCTTTGATTTCGAGCGATTCGTGAAAGACATCAATGTGAAGAGTGACCATACCGCCTATAAAGTCGAAAATCTGGGCCTCTCCATGTTGTCTTCGAAGTCATCAAAAGAGAATCGTTCTTTTACTGGCGACGGGAACGTGTATGACGTCGGGAAATGGCTGGGCCTGGGAGGTAAAGCGGAAGCGAATGTGACAGATGTGAAAAGCTGGAGCCGCTTCTGGGGAAATACCGATGATACATCGTTACAGGAGACGCTTGCTTTTACATCGCGTCGTCCGAATACTTCGTTTAATCATCGGTATAAACCTGAAGATTGGGAACTGTCCGAAGATTCCAAGGTAGCTGCCCGGCAATATGATTTAGGATCTAAACCAGCGAGTGTGGGAGCCGGTCCCGGATACAGTCGGTTTCGCAGCAGTATTCTGTATAACGAATGGAAACAGAAACAGGTGGCAGAAGCGAAATAGCAGAACTGGAAACAGACAGGAATTGATTTCCAGGATGAAGACGTTAGAATTCGGATGAGCTTCGGTTCATGGTTGTCCATGGACCAAGCTCCTTTTCCTTTCTTCGATTCGACGGTGAGAAAGTTCACCGATTTTTGAATGAACGCCAGCAAATTGCGCCGCCAGATCATATTCGAAGCGGCACGACTGATGTATTCCCGCCAGGAGTCTGAGTATTATCGGGCCAAAATGAAGGCAGCCCGAAAAGTCTGTCAGGGCTGGGTAAAACCTTCCGAATTGCCCAGTAATCGTGAAATACGAGACGAAATCCAGCGGTTTGCCTGCACGTTTGAAGGCGACAGTCGCACCGGGAATCTGCTTTCCATGCGCATGCAGGCCTTACGTTTTATGCGGTTGTTGAAAGCCTTTCGTCCCAAGCTTATCGGCAGCACCTTAACAGGCCACATCCGCCGGGGCTCGGATATTGATATTCATGTATTCTCGCACAGTTGCGAGGCGGTGACTGCGCAACTGGATGAAGAAGGCATTGACTATCGCGTCGAGCATAAAACTGTTAAAAAACATGGTGAAGAACGGGTTTTTACGCATATCCATGTGCAGGACGAATATTCTGTGGAATTGACGCTTTATCCCACAGAACGCTCCAGTTACGGGTTTAAATGTTCGATCACTGGAAAACGGATCGAACGGGCGACACTACCGGAGTTTGAACAACTGCTCGGGAAGGAATACCCGGCGATCGACCTGGATCAACAGTTGGCAGAGGTGGAAGAGAGCGTGGACCGATTTCAGATTTATCGCATGCTGCTGCTGCCTTTAGCGGGTGTCAAACAATCCAAAAAGTACCATCCGGAAGGTGATGCGTTATATCACAGTTTGCAGGTTTATGATCTGGCGTGTGACGAACTGCCATACGATGAAGAATTCCAGCTGGCTGCCCTGCTGCATGATGTCGGGAAAGCCATCGATAACCAGAACCATGTGGAAGCCGGTCTGCAGGCTCTGGAAAGTTTTATCACAGAACGAACGGCCTGGCTGATTGAACATCATATGGAAGCGCATGCGATCCGAGCGGGAACCATTGGAGCGCGTGCCAGACGGCGATTAATGGCAAATGAAAACTATGAAGATCTGTTGTTACTGGAAGAATGTGATCATGCCGGGCGTGAGCCAGGCGTCGCAGTGCCGGATCTGGAAGAGGCGCTGGAGGCGATCCGTGAACTCGCCAGATTATGTGACTGAATAAACACTGAGTATTCGATAAATTTTAACTGCTGCAGAGGATCAATTTAATGACAAAGAGAGTGTTAAGCGTTGGACAATGCGTCCCAGATACAAATTCTCTGGTTCGCTTTTTAACGAGCCATTTTGACGTAGAGATTGATCAGTCTGACGTGGAAGATGATACGCTGCAAAAGTTAAAAAACCAGGCATATGATCTTGTGATGATTAATCGAAAACTGGATGCTGACTATAGCGATGGAATTGAACTCATCCGGAAAATTAAGCATTCAACCGAATTAATCCCATCCAAGCTGATGCTGGTTTCCAACCTCGCTGAATATCAGGAAGAAGCCGTCGAAGCGGGGGCAGAGTATGGTTTTGGTAAGAACGAATACCGGAACCCCGAAACCGTGTCGCGATTAGAACCTCATTTGGGTTGATATCGCACGTAACGTCCGGGGAGCGTTTCTGAATCCATCTTTAACGGAACGTTGTCCCGGACGATGGGCACCCCATTGGAAATGACATAGTTGATTCCGGATGAAAACTGCTGTGGTTCCTGATAGGTGGCATGATCCTGAACCGTCAGCGGGTCAAACACGACAATGTCGGCAAAGTAGCCTTCCTTCAACAGGCTCCGTTTACCAAGTCCAAACCGTTTGGCAGCAGCCCCCGATAATTTATAAACGGCATCTTCGAGCGAAAAAAGCTTGTGGTCTCTGACGCAAGGCCCGAGCAGACGCGCTGCAGAGCCGAATTGCCGAGGATGGATCATCGCTCCTTCCATATAAATGCCGTCCGTGCCCATCATATACAAATCATGCTGTAGAACGGGATCAACCAGTCGATCATCCCCCATGTTGAAGACCAGCAGCACTGCCATTTCTTCTTCGATCAGCAGGTTGATCAGCGCTTCTTCTTTGGGAAGACCGGTTTCTGCCACATATTGACTCAACGATTTTCCCTGGTGCTGTTTATTTTTTTCCGTCAGCACCCAGGCAATCTGAATCGCAGAGATATCCAGCAGATAGTTTTCCAGACCATAACGAAACCGCTGCCGCATTTCAGGTGTCTTCAATTTTTCGATCGCACGCAGTGGGCCCGCTTCAAAAACTTCATAAGGGAGCAGAAAGTGCAGCATTGTTGAGCCTGGCTGATACGGGTAAACATCAAACGAGATGTCCACTTCATGGCGTGCGACCTGATCAATATACTCCAGCGCTTCTTCAGCCTGTCCCGGATATTGCCCCTTCATATGCGAAATGTGAACTTTGACCCCTGCCCGTTTGCCGATCTCGACCAGTTCTTTAATCGCCGGCATCAGCGTTTTTTTATACCGTATATGAGAAACATACAGGCCGTCGTATTTGGCCATCGCCTGGCAGGCTTCGACAATTTCCTCCGTCGGAGAAAAACATTGCGAGATATAATCGAGGCCCGTAGAGATCCCCACCGCGCCTGCTTCCATGCCTTTCTGGACTTCATAGCAGATCTGTTTCATCTGAAAATCATCGACCCGTTGCCGACCGAATCCACAGGCCATCGAACGCAGATTGGCATACGGAATGTGTGTCATCACATTCTGTACGTTTCTCCCGTCGAGGAGATTCATGTAGTCCTGCAGAGTTTCCCAGCCCGTATATTCTTCAGGACTCAGCCCATCCAGTGAACGCAAATAATAAACCCAGTCGTGTGCGGTACACTGATCGACGGGAGCATAAGAGATTCCGTCGGCCATGATGACTTCTGTTGTGAACCCCTGTGATGTTTTTGAAATAAAGTTGGGGGTGTTCAGGAGCCAGCTGTCAGAATGATTATGCACGTCGACAAAACCGGGAGCCACAATTTTATTCTGAGCATCAATCCGGAACGCGCCGGTAGACTGTTCCAGGTTTCCCAGCGCAACAATTTTGTCTCCTTTGATGCCGACATCAGCGAGATACCGGGGAGCGCCGGTGCCATCGATGACCGTGCCGCCTTGAATCAAAACATCAAAATCTGTGTTTTGGGGGGAGGATTCGCTGGTGTTCATGGATCACGTCAATTTCAGTTTGAGGAGTGACACGGGGGGGAACGCTGAATTTCAGCTTACTTTGACATTTTCAGGGCTGGGGGAAAAGTCTCTTTGGAAAAAATTTCAAAATAAATCAGGGCTCACTCCGGGAGAATGGTTTCGGTTCAGATTTGGCGATCATTGCCTTTTCGGGCGTAATTCTGTTTTCTTTCATTCAGGCAGTAACTACAATAAATAAGATATTCCTGATGTAAGATTCATAAAAGTTAAGAAACATTTTAACCGACTAGAGTAAAATGACGTAAGAAGATTACTTTAGAACATTCAAACAGGAGCACTTCATGAGTCAACGTAAAACTCGGCGCGAGTTTATTAAGCAAACCTCGGCTTTAGGCGCCGCCTTCTGGGTAGGCGGCCAGAATCTGCTGGCTAAAGAAGAGAAATCCCCCATTGAGCGGCTGAATTTTGCTTCAATCGGTGTAGGCGGTAAAGGGTCAAGCGATTCTGCCGAAGCCGCGAAGCATGGAAATCTGATCGCCATTTGTGACATTGACGATAAGCACCTGGCAAAAGCAGCTGCCCGTTACCCGAATGCCAAAAAGTTTAATGATTATCGGGAAATGATCACGGAAATGGGAGATCAGATTGACGCGGTGACCGTCAGTACTCCCGATCATTCACACGCTCCTGCCAGTGTCATGGCGATGAAAAATGGCAAGCACTGTTTCACCCAGAAGCCCTTAACCTGGTCTGTCCAGGAAGCACGCATCATGCGTGAAGTGGCCAATAAAAATAAAGTGGCTACGCAGATGGGAAATCAAGGGACATCTTACAACGGTTTCCGCGAAGCCGTTGAAGTGATTCGTTCCGGTGTTCTCGGCAATGTGCGCGAAGCCCATGTCTGGACGAACCGCCCTGTCTGGGGGAAATCAGTTGAGCGTCCCCCTGAAGGCGAACCGGCTCCAAAGCATATTCACTGGGATTTATTCCTGGGCCCTGCTCCCTATCGGGAATTCAGTACGCTGTATCATCCGTTTGAATGGCGTGGCTGGTTGGATTTTGGCACCGGCGCTCTGGGAGATATGGCCTGTCACACGATGAACATGCACGTGATGGCGCTGGATCTGTTTGATCCTCTGACTGTGGAAGCAGAACAGGAAGGCATGATCGAAAACGAAACCTATCCGAAGTCGACCAAAATCACCTATCAGTTCGGACAGCGCGGCAAGCTGGTTCCTCTGAAATTGACCTGGTATGACGGCGGTAACCTGCCCCCTGAAGAAATTCTGATGGGTGAGAAAATGAAATCCAGTGGGGTCGTTCTGGTAGGCGATGAAGGCAACTTCTACACACCGGATGACTATGGTGCAGAGTATGTACTCTTGCCAAAAGACAAATTTAAGGATTTCAAAAAACCTGATCAAAGCCTGCCTCGATCACCGGGCCACTTTGAAGAGTTTGTCGTGGCCTGTAAAGGCGGAGACCCGGCGATGTCCAACTTCAACTACGCCAGCCGTTTGACCGAAACAGCATTGCTCGGTAATGTTGCCATTCGTGCCGGCGAGAAAATCGAGTGGGACGCCAAGAAAATGGAAATCACGAATCTTCCTGAAGCGAATAAGTTTTTAAGTCGTGATTACCGTGACGGGTGGTCTCTGTAGATCACATCACATTTTACCATAGCGTCTCTCAATCTATTATACTCGGTCCAAAAGGCCTTGGAGACGCTACAGTAAAACTGGACACCGTCTAAACCGGAATCTCTGGTTTGAGAAGTGAATTTGAAAACCCCCGCAGGGCTCTGGTCCTGCGGGGGGTTTTGTTTGTCCGAATGGATGTATGAGCCCGATTAACAGATAATGTCTTCCAGCGCAGAAAGTGAGACCACTTCCGTTCTGGAAACCAGCGTTCTGCTCCGATTGGCGGCGACACCATGTAAGCCGATTTCATGCACGTACATTTCATGGGTCGTTGCGGTATCTCTCAAGTCATGGACGTCTGCATTTTCCAGAAACAGGTACTGCTGGTCCTGTCCCATTAAAGTGCCGGCGATCACATACAGGCTGGAAAGATCAATCACGACGGGCTTTCCGATCAGTTGTTCAAAATAGTGGCTTTTATGACTCATGGAAGCATCCGACAAATTAAAGAGAGCGGAGAGAGATTCAAAAACCTATTTTGACGCGTTTCTCATCGAAATCAACCAGGCAGAGGTTGTCACTTCCCACATCGCAATTCAGGCGAACCATTTTTGGCGGCGATTCCGCACGAAAAATCGGCTTGACCTCAAGCCGGGAATCAATTATGAAAACGATCCTCATCGTGATTCCTCTCCTGATGCAGCCATTCGTTCTCTCGCAGTTTATTTTAAGTTCTGGTGACCATTTTACTTAGGTCTGTTTTTCGACTACCAGAGTCATTTCACCACACCCCCTTCTCTTACACCAGTTACGCTTTTAACATGATGTATTTGCCCTCTCATTTCGTACCCGGCATCAAGCGGACGCTGACTTTTCTCTGTCTCGTTCTGACCGGCCTGTGGCATGTTTCACAGCTTGCAGCGCAAGAGCCGATTTCGTCTCAGTCTGACTCGCTGTTGATGATGCGCAGCGGGCGCATCGTTTCCGGTCAGATCGGCGAAGGCGCGGGGGGATATCTCGTCAAGAATCCCTCGGGGAGTATGGTGGTTCCTTACAATGATGTGTTATTCGAAGCGAAGAATATCCAGGAAATTTATTCAAAGCAGCGCAATGCGATGAAGTATCCCACAGCGAATTCACATCTTGATCTGGCACGCTGGTGCATCACCAATGAACTCTACGAAGAGGCAAAAAAAGAGTTGCGGGATGCCATCAGGCTTGAACCCAAACGTTCGGAGCCTCAACTGATGTTGCAGCGATTGATGGGAAGTACTTCAGATAATCAGCCAACAGTCAATGAAAAAATCCAGGAGACGATTCTCAGCAAACAGATGTCACGCTCGGAGGAAGCAACTTCGTTAACGGGCATCTCTCGAGAGCAGTCGGCGATTTTCGTCAGAAAAATTCAGCCCGTGCTGTTGAATAAATGCGGCAATGCAAGCTGTCATGGCAGTGCGGGTAAATCTGAATTCCAGTTAACGCAGGTGAGCCGCCGTTATGGTAATCATCGCGTGTATGCAGAAAAAAATCTGGCAGAAGTCCTGCGCTGGATCGATCTGGAAGATCCTGTTCGCAGTCAATTACTGTTCAAACCGGAAAAAGAGCATCCGCAACAGGGAATGATCGTGTTTTCCGGTTCTGCCGCCCGGAAACAGCAGCAGCTCATTCAAAAATGGGTGGCGGATGTGGTGGCCGATCGGATGCAGCAGGACAAACTCAGGGCGGAGCGACTGGCCCGTCGCGCGGAACATCGACATGGTCAGGCCAAACAGAATCTGCTGGACCCCAACTGGGGAAAAACTTCGGTCAAACAGGCTGCAATGGAAGTCGAACCCACGGCGTTAAAAGGTGAGATCTCTTTAACAGCTGGCTTTGAACCCAAAAAACTGACGGATGAAGAGATCGAGGAAATGGTTCAACCAAAACCAATTGACCCGTTCGATCCGGCGCTCTTTAATAACCGTGCCTCCTCTACTGATCCCTGAGTCAATACGAACCTGATCAGCAGATTTCAGTTCAGCAGCACCAGTGTTCGAGCAGCGCCGCGAACTTCTGGGTACCCAGCTCCAGTTGCTCCAGCTCAATGAATTCATCGTGTGTATGCGCCTGCCCGATGTCTCCAGGGCCGAAGACGACCATGTTTTTCATTTCCGGGAACAGGCTGCCATCGGTTCCGTAAGAAACGGTTCGGGACTTTTCCTTACCGGCGATCTGGAGCACTTCGTTGACAAACGGGGAATCGGGATCGGTGTATACCGGTTGTCCACCGCACTTGAACTGGAATTCAAGCCCACATTTTTCAGCCGCACTGCGAGCCCGCGCGACCAGTTCGTCTGGTTCCTGTCCTGGCATCGGCCGGAAATAAACCGTACAGATACTTTGGGGGGGCGTGATATTCACAGCGTTCGTGCGGTCATTAATGCCGATGTTCCAGCCATTGGTCGGAGGATCGAATTCCGGGTTCTGCCAGCGCGGGTCGGTCATACATTCATCGTACAGTTTTTTCATTTCGACGAGGAATGGGATCATCGCCAGATTTGCATTGATGCCTGTGCTCAGGCTCGAATGTGCGGCACGCCCGTGCGAAACGACTTGGAATCCATAGGTTCCCTTATGAGCGTAAACGACTTCGAGTCGCGTGGGTTCACCGATGATGCCGTGAGTCTCTCCCTTTACCATTTCGCGATACATAGTCGATTTTTCAGCCACGTTGCGGGCGCCGTGATAACCGACTTCTTCATCTGCAGTGCAGGTAATATAGAGTGGATGCTTCAGGTCACGGTCGATATACTGTTTCGCTGCAGCCAGCATACAGGCGATGGAGCCTTTCATATCGCAGCTTCCGCGGCCGAAGAGCTTGTCATCTTTCAACGTCGGAGTGAAAGGGCCAAATTCGTCTGTGAACCAGGGATCGGCGGGCACGACATCGGTATGAGCGAAATAAGCCATACCCCCCTGGCCTTGTCCTCTGCGTCCGAGGATATTGGCTTTGCGAACGCCTTTGGCATCATTGTATTCCAGACGCTCGATTTCGAACCCCAGAGTCTTCAGGGTTGCTTCGACATAATCGCTGACTGCGAGATTGGAAAGATTACTGGTTGACTCAAATGCGACCAGTTCCTTCGTATAATTGAGTGCATCCATGAATGAGTTCCGAAATCAAATATTTTATTGTTGAGACATCAAATGGCGTTGAAAATGGGATAAGGTTTTGTCCCACATCACAGGTGAGAGCACGTGCCCTGACCCTTCTTCAATATAATAAGTGAAATTCGTTTCTGCATGCTTGGCAGCGTAGTTGTTTGCAATTATTTTGACACCGTCCCGAACATCTTCAATGGGGCTGCCCCCGTCCAGGTCCCCGAAATTCAGATGGAAGGGCCGCGGTGCAATCAGAGCGGCAATGTCGGGGGTGTCGCCAAATTCGTATATTCCGGGGATGAAATTGGGGAAACAGTGCAGCATGTGCTCGCGATGAATGCCTTTATAGGTAGGCAGACAGCAGTTCCCGACCAGACATTTGATGCGTGGCTCCCAGGGGCCGATCAGCCAGGTATGCGTCGAACCCATCGAATGCCCATAACAGCCGATTTTCTCGTCAATGACTTCCGGTCTGCTTTGCAGAAAATCGATGGCCCGTTTCATGTCCAGAATGTTCTTCCAGGCCATACATTTTCCGGCGACGACATATCGCAGAAATTCAAACCGTTCGTACTGCCCGGCTTTCAGTTTGCCGGTGGGGTCCTGGCGTTCTTCAAAACAGAGGGCATCGGGGCATAAGACAACGAATCCCTCTTGCGCCAGATCGACACCCGTATGGTGCATCGGATTCCCGGCCAGACCCGCAGGCTCACTTTTTCCCAGATGGTATTGCCCGGCATGCTGATGCCAGATCGCGACGGCGGGCGCGGGATGCGCGGGCGTGACGGTATCGGGAATCAGCAGCATGGCAGGAATCGCACCGCCGGGCTCGGCTTCGTAAGTCAGCGATTCGATCCGGTAACCATCCTTCTGGATCGTTTCCCGCAGTTTGACATTCAACGCAGGCGGCTCAGGCCATTCACCACCTAAACCCTGTAATAATTTCGTTTGGAAATCTGCGACTGCCATCAATCATGCTCCAGGTATCAGAAAGGGACGATTCCAGGGGATCACTGTCCTTTCCGTTATACCATTCAGGAGTCTTACAAGAAAGCGAATCGATGCGAATGAGATACCGGTTTCAATCTGTATTTCTAATGATGAAGAGCCGAAAATCGTGTGTCACACTGGCTGCCACTTTAAGAAGTATAGGCCAGCAATGCGTTACGCAGGTTATTTTAGCAGCGAGTGTCATTTTTTGATTGACGCCACAACTTTTGTGGCCAGTTTCTTCACATCTTCCGGTTTAGAAAATTCCTGAAAGCTCTGGACGGCGACAGCCTGTTCCATGTGGCCGGCGTTTTCCAGGCCGACGGTCAGGTCTTGCAAAACGTCTTCATATTTGCCCGTCTCGGCGATTTTCTGGAGTGTGGGGACGAGCTGGTCCTGCGTGAGACCGGGGCTGACTTCAGGAACAGCGGTAGAACTGTTGTTACAGCCGCTGAGGGACAAGATCAGCAAACAGACAGCAATAATTTTCATGAATGTAGATTCGGTTATTAAGAGGGGGAGATCAGGAAAGAACCAGCTGCATCGTCTGTGAAAGCCGACGCAACTGGTTGAAATGTTTCAGCGGTGCTGAGTCGGTTACGGCAACTCGACCACATTGCCGTCTGAGATATATCCCAGATCACGATACGTATTGAGGTCAATATTATCACTGAGGAAGCGAACGGCACCATCACCCATCAGAAAATGCACACCGCCTGTATGCGAACTGGTAAAGTTCCAGGAGCCGGCGGTTCCGTTGATACCATAATAGGCACTGTTCGTCGCGATGGCGTTCTGCGTGTAGTAAGCGGCATCGGAATAGTTTCCGATCCAGATCGTGCCATTTTTTGCTCCTTCGGTGCCTCGCTCTCCGATGATGATTGTATTGCTTAAGCCATCACGGTAATCACGAAAGGACACATTGGAATTATCGTAAAAAGATCCTGTGGGTTTGGTGGCTCCAGAGCTCTTGTAAGTATTGCCGGCGACACCGGTGTAGTTGGATTTTCCGTAGTTACTGAGATCAGTATTGATACCGCCCATCGGATCGGAGGGGCAGATGTAGGTACTCAGGGCCACTTTGGAATAGGGCGTTTTAACGGTGGCACTGGGAGTGATCATGTCGCTGATAGTAGTCCAGTTGTTATCAAAACCGCCGACAGCACCGATCGAATCGTACAGGGCAGACTGCTCGATATACGGGAGAATGAAAGTTCCCCAGCCCAGCAGATTGTGGTTCGTGACATTGGCTGCGGGATCATCGTCCAGATAACCGGGAGGCAGAGTTCTGTGGACATCATGGTAATTGTGCATTGCGATGCCAATCTGTTTCAGATTGTTTTTGCAGGAACTGCGGCGGGCTGCTTCCCTTGCCTGTTGAACGGCGGGCAGCAGCAGCGCAATCAGGATCGCGATAATTGCGATGACGACCAGCAGTTCTATCAGAGTAAATCCATTTTTTCTTCGATTTCTTCGCAGCACGAGTTCATCTCCTTGGAGGTTTTAAAAGTAGTCAGGGATCAGAGCGAATCATTCCGGTGGGGGAAACGAATTATCGTTTCACAAGATTGATGCAACAGCGGTGGTGAAGGATTGCAAAAGCAGACGACTCTGAAAGTCAAAATGATTTTGCGTTAAGTTGAAGACTCTTTTATCAGGCTTATTTAAAAATTGTATTGTCGAAATATTAATTGTTGGCGAAGACCGCCTGTTGTTCTTAGACCTGGGTTGATTCTGTTCTGATTCAATGGTTGAGTATTTCGGATGTTGAAGCAAACTTAAGTTGAAAGCAGTGGAATCTATCTCAGGATCTGATAGCATAAACCGACTTCTATACAGATGAATTATTGCAACCAGATTTTTTGTTAAAAGAATGATCTTTCGGACGTGAAAGACGTTCGAATAGGTATCTCATCACAGAAATCTGCGCGTTCAAATGGGTAGCCAGTATGACGATCAAAGTAAGCTGTGGGATCTGCGGAAAGAATTACAAAGCCCCTGATAAAGCAGCGGGTAAGCGGTTGCGCTGTAAAGAGTGTGGGGAGTCGATCAGGATTCCGGAACCGGAAGCGGAACATGACGAAGACGATTTTTCCAGCCTCCTGGCTGATGCGGTGGAACTGGAATCGAAATCTAAATCGATCCCGCGGGCAGTCCGCAAGCCAATGGTCAAAGCAGAAAAATATCGGGGAGACGAGGATGGCCCCGTCACCCGGATAAAAGAAAATGACTACACGAAAGATCTCATGGAAACGTTACTGTTTCCACTCGACCCTGCCAATCTGTTGACATTTGTTTGTATCTGGATCCTGCTCTGCCTGAAAGATCTGGTGCTCCCTTATGGAGGGCGTTTTGGCTTTCTGGGAATGCTGATTATTCTTGGCTGGTACAGTAATTATCGATTCAGCGTCATTTACGAAGCGACGGCGGGGAGAAAAGAGCTACCGGAACTGAGCCCGGAAGAGGGATATTTTATCCCGATGCTCAAATGGGCGGGAACCTGGATCCTGGTTCACCTGCCGGCTTACCTCTATCTGGGAGTGGCGATTTACTCGCTTTTAGGAGAGGCCGGTGATGAGGGCATGCCAAATCTGATTCCACAAGAGATTGCCGAATTAGTACCCCTCTTCCATCTGGGGGTATTTGTCTTCCTGTATTGTGCCGGCCTGTTTTTCTGGCCGATCCTTGCGCTGTGCGTCGCAGTGGGAGGCTTTGAAACCGTGTTCCGAATGGATTTGATGATCGTCACCATCTACAAATCATTGGCCATTTACTTCTTTACAGCAGGCGCCATTTTTATCACAGCAGTGGTTCAAATATTTACGATGATCGCGGCGTTTCAGCTGGGAGCAGTGGGCATCATTTTTATGATGGCGATCATTCTTTATCTGGAAATTGTGGCGCTGCGCATGATCGGTCTCTATTACCATCATTTCAAAACACGTTTCGCCTGGAACTGGGGATGATCCATGCGAAACGGATCAGGCGTTTATTTTTCATGAATGGTTTGCACGACTTGGTCAAAAGCAGGCCGCATCGTATCAAACATTTTATCATCGCACAGGCAGATCAGATTGAACTGAACTCTGCTGGTGAGTAATGTCACGCGGTAACCTCGCTGTTTTCCGCCCAGCAGACTTTTGGTGGTGAAAATGGACTGGCAGGTGTCCCCCATTTTTGTTTTTAACAACTGATAATCACCAATTTCTTCATAGTTCGGGTAATCATCGACAAACTTATTTTTCATTAAGCGATGAATATCAACCACGGGAGGCTCAATTTCGTCCGAGTCAGCGCCCTGTGTTAATGCCAGGCCTGCCCCTCCCATCGCTGCCCCCGACATGTTACCGCGAATTGAGATCGTGACACTTTCATCGGGAGAAAGAAATTGAGCCCAGCTCTGTACTCCCCCTGTTCCACCACCACTTTTGAGTGTCCAGCCCTCAGGATATTCGCAACCAAAATTGCCGACTTCCGGTTCAAATTTAGCAAATTTAGCCGGTGCGATAATTTTATTGTTACTCGCCACTCCGCCATTCAACGGATTCCCGATTGAAGTAGAGGCGAAATAAATGAGACCTGCCGTCACTAAAAAACCGAACAGGCTCCCGCCGATGAGCAGTGGAAGTGGTAAATTCTTTTCCGGATTTTTGGCAGACTTCCCCTTCTTATTAGGTGAAACCTTTGTGCTGCTTTCCGCGCCCGTGCTGCCTTTTCGTTTGCGTAAACGGCGGGCCTGCGTTTGTGACGGATCGTAAAGATCATCATCGTCACTTTCCGATTTCGCAGTCTGCTTTTTGCGAGAGGACTTTACGCTCTGCTTACCGTCTGCTTTCAACACATACGGTGTTTCACAATTTCGACAATTTACTTTTTTACCCAGTAGTTTTTCACTTTTGAGCTTGGCTTTGGCCTGGCAGTGAGGGCAAGTTACCGTTAATCCTGACACGATTATCTTCGCTCCCTGTGAACCGAATGCTGCAAATAATAATGTTACGTCACCCCAGCATCGAAATGCGACACAGTAAATCATCTGGTTCTCACTTCAACTTATGTTGATGTTTGCCCACCAGGATTGTTGTGGATACTACTGATATAAATAAAGTGACAGAAACGCAAGACTTTTTAGAAGATCTCACATGGATTTCACAAAGGAAATTGCCTCGTTTTGAAGATGAGAAATTCAGTCGCGTCTTAAAAAATCTCATCTTCTTCCGTGTTAACTGGTGTCTCAGAAGGATTTGCTGATAACCATGATTTCCATGCGAATTACGGGAGCCAACGGAGCGTTATTTTTCAAAGGAAAAATTGTCCGAAATCTAAAACAAATCAGGAACTGAAATGGATCAATAGAATAACAAAGCCCGTTGATTCGTGTCTGTTTCTGGCGCGACAACACCGTATCGATGGGCTTTGTTTTTTTTCAGAAGCATTTTGTTCAAGGACGGGAAATGGATCGGCTTCGTCGTGAACCCGAATGGGCCCGTCGATCATAGTCTGCCGATCATCTACGTAGCGGACGAAGTCGGGAACTTACGTGGTCTGATTTTTAACCAGGTTCGTCAGTATCAAAACAACAGGCCAGCTTCCCGAAACCGATCCCGCTCTCGCACAGGTCTGGAAGTTCGGAAATCAGCTTACCATGATTTTTCGCTGTGACAGGCAGCTGATCTCTATTTTGAGGCGGGAAATATCCAGCAATTGGTCAATTCGGTGGGAGAATGGCAGTATTTTTTGCATTCAGATGAAGCATTCTGGGGCGTAAGTGTTGAGAATGAAAGCAGTTTCCAGCTAAAATCACTTTCCGCTCAAGTCTGGGTTCAAAGCGAACTGATTTTGCTGCAGAAGAGTCATACTAATCAATACGCGCCCGTAGCTCAGCTGGATAGAGCAACGGACTTCTAATCCGTAGGTCGCTGGTTCGAATCCAGCCGGGCGTATTTATAATGCCATAATCCACAATGGGTTATGGCTTTTTTCTGTATTGTATTCTTTTGGTGTTGCTTAGCTCCAATTACTGACAAGAACAGTTGGTCCTAATTATTGAGCTGGTTGGCTGGAATTAGTCTCTGAAACAGTTGGTCCTCATTTGTGTGCTGTCGATCTCAAATTAGTGGCAACAACAGTTGGTGCTAATCTGACTGAGAAGCCTGAACCCGTTCCTGTTGGGCTTTGACCTGCTGCTCCCCGCTCTGATAAGTCGAGTCTGTTTTGTTTTTCAACCAGTTTGTCAAATTCCGTTTCAGGAACGATTTCGTTCTTCTCGTATTGCTTCAGAACTTCAAGATAATTCAGCGTTGCCTGGTGATTCTTCTCTGACAGTTTCGCAATGTAGATGCTGTTCAGTTGGTATTTTGTGATCAGTTCCCGCAGTATTAGTGTCTGACCTCTTTGCTTGCTTTCCATATTCGTTATTCGTTTTTTCTACCACGAAAAACACGAAATGACACGAAAAAGTTTCTGGTATTCGTAACCGTTCAGCAGATGCAGGCTGTGTTGATGACAGGAACAAATTGTTTTTTTCGATGCCGTTTGAACTGCTTCCCGGTCAATAAATTGCCCCTTTTGAAAGTGGAAATTCTGACGGTGACGATGGTTTTCACCTGATCGATTTCAGATCATCATTTTCGTGAGCTTTCGTGTTTTTCGTGGCAGCAATTAATACAGCTCTCAAGTGTGCTGGTATTGTCTATTTGATGGCGGAGGGAGCAGTATGAATTCTGTTCGGGTCTACCTGAATGCTTTCTCAACTGTTGCCCCGTATTGGTTAGCTTTGTTAAGATTATAAAAGTCCCTGCGGGGACAGAATCATTTCTTATTGTGGAAGCTCACCCGAGAGTTGATTCACTCCTGGTCTGAATAGTGTCAGGCAACCAAATGAATTTCATCACCAAAGTAAGGAAATAAGAGCATGCCATCCTGGCCAGATAAAATGTATATTGATGGGAAATGGGTCGACGGTCGTTCGAAGACCAGTTGGACGATCATGAACCCGGCAACCCGTGAACCGTTGGCTGAGATTGCCCTGGCGAACGCCAGTGATGTTGATCTTGCCGTCACTGCCGCCCGCCGTGCGTTTGACAAGGGGGAATGGCCTCGCATGGATCCCCTGCAGCGGGGCCGATTGCTCTATAAGCTGGCAGAACGCATTCGCGAATCCGCCGAAGATCTCGCGATGACCGATACGCTGAATATCGGCAAGCCGATTCGCGACACGCTGGGTTTTGACATTCCCTGCGGGGCTGACGTAATTGAAAGTTACGCAGGACTGCCGGACAAAATCGCCGGGCATTCCTATGGAGGTTTGCCGGACAATGTGACGATGCAGTTTCGCGAGCCCATGGGGGTGATCGCTGCCATCGTTCCCTGGAATTATCCGATGACCAACGCCGCCATTAAACTGGCGCCGATTCTCGCCTGCGGAAATACGGTGGTACTGAAGCCATCCGAAGTCTCCCCCCTGTCTGCGTTAATGCTGGCGAAAATCGCCGAAGAAGTGGGCTTTCCTCCCGGCGTCATTAATGTGATTCACGGTACGGGCGCAGAAGCGGGTGTGGCACTCGTGAAACATCCGGGTATTAACAAAATCGCGTTCACGGGACGGCATGAAACCGGTGCCCAGTTAATGGAAGCGGCGAAAGACGGCATGAAAGGCGTGCTGCTGGAACTTGGTGGCAAAACTCCGAGCGTGGTCTTTCCCGATGCGCCGCTGGATCATGTCGTGAATGGTGTGATCACGGGCATCTTCTGTCACCTGGGTCAAATCTGTGTTGCCGGCTCAAGACTGCTGGTGCATGAGAGCCAGCATGAGGAACTGCTGGAGCAGATTATCGCCAAAACCAAGAGTTTGCGGCAGGGTGACCCGACCGATCCCGAAATGCATCTGGGATGTCTGGCAACGCCGACTCACTGCGATTTTGTACGTCAGCGAGTCGAACAGGCGAAACAGGAAGGGGCACGCTGCGTCCTGTCGGGCACCATTCCGGAAGATCCTCAGGACTGCTTTTTCCCGCCGACGATTTTTGACCAGGTTTCGCCGGACATGGCTGTGGCGAAAGAAGAAGTTTTCGGTCCCGTCTTGAGCGTGATCACATTTAAAACGGAAGAGGAGGCGATTCGCATTGCCAACGATTCCGACTTCGGCTTAATGGCGAATATCTGGACTACCGACGGAACACGAGCCCTGCGCGTCGCGCGCGAACTGCAGGCCGGCCGGATCTCCATCAATGGTGGCGGTTACCTCCGACCGAATGTGCCGATCTATGGTTACAAAAAGAGTGGATTCGGAGCGGAACTGGGCTTTATCGAAGCCGCCCATGAATACTGCAATTCCAAGGCCGTGATTTATTCCCTGGCGACCGAGAAATCACCCTGGCCTGAGTAAGCAGCAGTCGCAGTTGCGAGATCAATCTTACCGGAAGATAACCAAAGGGGCGGGACTCAAATCACTGGAGTCCCGCCTTTTTTTCTCCCCCTGGGGATCGAACTTGACCTCGGTGGAATGGCGCAAGTCGGTAAATATGGCGTTGTTCTCGACGATGCCCTCTCTTCTCAAGCAATGCCCGGGTCTGCGCAGGAAGCAGTTCTCATCGTAATGACCTGCTTTTTTTACCATGGATCGGAAGCGAAACCCTAGATTCTGCTTCTGCTTGCAATTAAACTGGGACTCTCAATCAAATTTACACCTAAATGCTCTTCGCACTTTTTTTACGGATGCGCTCGAACAATGAAACAACTTTCCCACCTCGTTGCAGACTCCCCCATGAAATCCGCTTACTGGCTTGCTTTTCTGTGCTTGTCACTTCTCGTTACCAACTTCGCCAGTGCCGCGCCGCTGGTTTATGAAGGAACTGAGGGAGTTGGTAAAGGAAAGCATATTGTTTTCCTCGCCGGCGATCACGAATACCGGTCTGAAGAATCGTTGCCGGAGCTGGCACGCATTCTGGCAAAACATCACGGCTTCAAGTGCACCGTGCTGTTTAATATCGATCCGGAAACGGGTGAAATCGTCGCGGGCAACTCAAACATGCCGGGCATGGAAGCACTCAAAAAGGCAGACCTCGCGGTTGTGTTTCTGCGATTCCAGAATTTCCCCAAAGAACAGATGCAGCATTTCGATGATTACCTCAAACGGGGTGGTCCAGTGGTGGGAATGCGAACCTCGACACATGCCTTCAACATGCCTGCGACGGCACCCTTTTCCGAATATTCGTACAACAGTAAAGACAAGGACTATGAACTTGGCTTTGGTCATCAGGTGCTGGGACAGACATGGGTCGGGCACTACGGTAGAAATCATCAGCAGAGCACACGTATTACCATCATTGACGACAAAAAGACGCACCCGATTTTGCGTGGCGTGAAAGATATCTGGGTGCAGGCAGGCGGTTATGTCGGCAAGCCCACCGATGGTGAAGTCTTGACGAAAGCGCAGCCTTTGAATGGAATGAAGCAGGATTCTCCCGCCGATGAAACGAAGCCGCCGATGCCTTCGGAATGGACGCGGACTTATCAATCCCCTTCAGGAAAGATGGGCCGCGTGTTTACGACGCTGTATGGAACGCCTGAAGATATCTTGAATGAAGGCTACCGTCGGATGCTGGTCAATGCGTGTTTCTGGGCGCTGGGAATAGAAGATGCGATCAAGGCGGATGCCGACGTGTCCTTTGTCGGGCCGTTCAAGCCCAACACTTTTGGCAATGCGACTTACGCACGTGGCATCAAACCGGAGATGTATGCCGGATTCGAAAGTCCGATCCCTGCTAACCACAACACGAAAATCCCGGAAGCAAAACCCAAGGGGCATCAGCATTCCCCCCAAAAAGAGAACAAGCCCAAAGAAAAACAGGCAGAGAAACCGGGTACCGCTTCACTTGCGACAGGTAAGCCGGCCCGGTTTGTGCGAATTGAACTTCCAGGCGACAAGCGGATTCTGACGCTGGCGGAAGTGGAAGTGATCAGCGGCGGTAAAAATATCGCGAAAAATGGCAAGGCTTCGCAGTCGAGCACCATGGGGTCCGGAGTCGCAGCCAAGGCCCTGGATGGCAATAAAAGTGCCGACTGGGGTAAAGGGGGCCAGACGCATACCGCCAATGAGGGAAGCACAAATCCCTGGTGGGAAGTCGACCTCGGTCAGGAAGTCGACGTGGAAAAGATTGGTCTCTGGAACCGGGACGGATTCGAGAGCCGCCTGGACAATTTCACGCTGACACTGCTGGATGCGAATCGCAAAGAGGTGTTCCATCTCGCGAAAGTGGACGCTCCTTTTGCCGTGGAGATTGACGTCAGGAACCGGGGAAAGCTGGACTACCTGACCTTCGATGGAAAACCTGGTGTCCCGTATAAGTCGACTTCCAAGTCAGTCGGTTCGAAATCACACAGTCAGACCGCTGACCCTACACTCGCCGATGTGCCCGCCGATTACCGTGACCCGATGCCGTTCGGATTTCAAAAGGGTGACATGGTTGCCATTCTCGGTAATGGACTACCCGATCGGATGCAGCATGATGGCTGGCTGGAAACGCTGCTGCAGAGTGAACTGCAAGACAAGCAGGTCCGTTTTCGTAATATGAGCGCGAGCGGCGACCGTGTGGATTCGTTCCCGCGCAGCCAGGGCGCCGCCACGATCACTGAATATCTGCGGCACGTGCAGGCAGACGTTGTTTTCGCGTTTTTCGGTTACAACGAATCATTTGAAGGAGTGAAGAAAGCCGACGAGTATCAAAGAAAGCTCGTGGACTTTGTCAAAAAGACCCGTGGTTCGAAAGCGAACGGAAAATCATTCCCGCGGATTGTATTGTTCAGCCCTATCGCGCATGAAGATACCGGAAGCAAAAATGTGCCTGACGGCAAGGCGCACAATGTTCAACTCGCCGCCTATACCAAAGCCACGGCAGCCGCTGCCCGCGAAGCGGGAGTGGCGTATGTTGATTTGTTCCACCCTTCTCTGCAGATGTTCAAGGAATCGAGCACGCCACTGACAATCAACGGGGTCCATCTGACGGCGGAAGGCAACAAACAACTGGCCGAAGTGATTTCCTCTGCACTGGCTGGTCATCAGGTGACCGCGTCGCAAACGATGGAGCCCCTTCGCTCGGCTGTACTGGATAAGGATTATAAGTGGAATAACCGCTATCGCGCGCGTGATGGGAATGACGTCTGGGGCGGCCGCTCCATTCTCGCGTTCACCGACGATCAGACCAACGCCGTTGTTTTACAGCACGAGCTGTCGATGCTGGATGTGATGACGAACAATCGCGATGCCCGTATCTGGGCGGTTGCCAAAGGTCAGGATATCAAGGTTGACGACAGCAATGTGCCGCAACCGGTGAAGGTGATTTCGAACGTTGGTGGCGGCAGCAAGAGTTCCAGCGCTGTGAAAGAAGGAAATCTGAACTATATCAGTGGTCAGGAAGGCCTCAAGCATATGGCTGTCGCTGACGGGTTTGAGGTCAGCCTGTTTGCGGATGAAAAACAGTTTCCCGAACTGGTCAACCCGGTGCAAATGCAGTTCGATACCAAAGGCCGCCTGTGGGCCGCCGTCTGGCCGACGTATCCCAAGTGGGAACCGCTGAAAGAGATGGACGACGCACTGATCATTTTGCATGATGATAACAACGACGGCAAAGCGGATCGCGTGACAGAGTTTGCCCGGATTCAGAATCCACTCGGGTTTGAGTTCTGGAATGGGGGCGTACTGGTCGCTTCCGCGCCGGAAGTTGTGTTCCTCAAAGATACCGATGGCGATGACGTCGCCGATGTGCGTACTGTGCTGCTGCAAGGCCTCGATTCTTCCGATACGCATCACGCAGCGAACAATTTGATCTATGGTCCTGATGGTGCGATTTACTGGCAGAGTGGTGTGTTCATGGTGCATAACCACGAGCATCCCTGGGGCCCTTCTCTGCAGGCTGCGGAATCGGCCATGTATCGCTTCGATCCGCGACGGTTCACGATTTCGATGCATGCCGTCAATTCGCCAAACCCGCATGGCATTGCGTTTGACTACTGGGGTTATCAGTACGCGACCGATGGCACCGGCGGCCGGGCCTATCAGGTTCGTCCGGACAAGGCCGGGTTCAAGATGCACGAGTTGCTTAAGAAAGAAGTGCGACCCGTGACGGCCAGCGAAGTCGTCAGCAGCGCTCACTTCCCGGAATCCATGCAAGGCGATTTTCTGATCTGCAATGTGATTGGTTTTCTCGGGATCAAACACTACGACCTGGCGCGTAACGGCGAAGATGGTACCGTGTGGGGCGAGCCTGCCGGCGCTGATTTGACTGTCACGCGGCTCAATGCTGACGGCTCCAAAACAGATGACAAATCAAAAGGGCTGATGATGAGCGGAGACAAGAATTTCCGCCCCGCTGATGCGATTTTTGCCCCCGATGGCTCATTGTATTTCTGCGACTGGCACAACGTGATCATCGGCCACATGCAGCACAATGTTCGCGATCCTAACCGCGATCATCAACATGGCAGGGTTTACAGAATGACCGCCAAGGGACGTCCCCTGCAGGAACCGGTTGCTATAGACGGTCAGCCGATAACCGCCTTGCTCGACAATTTGAAATCGCCCATCGATGGCATTCGCCATCGCACGCGTATTGAACTGAGTGAACGCGATTCAGACGCCGTGATCGCTGCCACGCAGGAGTGGATCAAACAATTTGATCCGAATAAAAAAGAGGATGCACACCATCTGCTCGAAGCACTCTGGTTGCATCAGCAACACAACGATCGGAATCTGGAATTACTGGGAGTTCTTTTAAAGTCTCCCGAGCCGCACGCGCGAATTGCCGCGAACACGGTGAAACATTTGTGGTTTAACGTTGAAGGCACGATGCGTGGCGGTGTGATCGCGGAAACGGAAGAAGCGGCGACACAAAAGTCGGGCATTCTCAGTGACACGCCTGAACTGACAACAATTCGCATCGGGACCATCCGCGAACGCATGCGATATGACGTCACGAAACTCACCGTGAAGCCGGGTAAGAAGGTGAAACTCACGTTTGCTAACCCGGATTATATGCCTCACAACATGATGCTGGTCAATCCCGGGAAAGCCGACGAAGTTGGTCTGGCGGCGATTGCTTTGGGAGCCAGCGGGTTTTCGGTCGGTTTTGTTCCCGAGAGCAAAGAAATTCTCTGGGCCAGCAAGCTGGTTGACCATGGTCAGGAAGAGACGATCGAGTTCGTCGCTCCGACCAAAGAGGGTGCGTATCCTTATATCTGCTCTTTTCCCGGGCATCACATGCTGATGCGGGGAATGATGTACGTGACCAACGATCTCAAGGATTTTCTGGCCCGGAACCCGGAACAGGAAGTGAAGATCACCAAATGGAAACTGGCCGATCTGGAAAAAGACGTGAAACGTGTGGGCGAACATCGGAATTTTTCGCGGGGGCAGGAACTCTTCACGAAGCTTGCCTGTGCCCAGTGCCACAAGATGGATCAGAGCAGCGTGACTCTCGGCAAGAATCTCTCCGTCGGTCCCAATCTGGACGAAGTGGTGAAGAAGCATAAGCAGGACGCCAAAGCAATCCTGGCAGAAATTCTCGAGCCCTCCCGCAAAATTGAGGATAAGTACAAAACGGTACTGCTCCTGCTGGAAGATGGACGAAGTCTCAACGGGAACATCGTTTCTGAAGATGAGACCTCGTTAACACTCGTCACGGGGCCGCCCCAGGTGAAGGAGCAGAAGGTTCTGAAGAGTTCGATCGAATTTCGACGATCCTCACCCATCTCCATCATGCCGGCCGACCTGCTGAATACACTGGACAAAGAACAGATTCTCGATCTGCTCGCGTTCGTACTCTCAGGCGGAAACGCAAAAGACGCTGCATTCCATCATCACCATTAGGGATGGTCAGCGGTTTCTGTATTCAGGTCGAGCTGGACGCGGATACCGGCGGGTCGCCGCCTACGTGTATATTCGTCATACGTGCTGAAATGTAGGGGCTGCCCCATGTGTCAGCCCTGTCAGCCCGTACGGGGTTGGTGGGTAATGTGGCGTGCGGAGGGAGTGCGTGGTTCCATTGTGGGTGTGAACCGGTGGGAATGTCGCAAGGCGGGCAGGCACGTAGACCTGCCCCTACGTGGGAGTGAAACCGGTTGTTATCGATGCGTTGGATTACAGGTCGAGCTGGAAACGGATGCCGGCGACGAGGGCGTCGGGGAAGAAGCCTGAGGGGTGGTTGATGTACTGCAGGTCGGGTTGGATTGTCAGGGTGGAGTTGATTTTTGCTTTGTAAAACAGTTCGACCATGAACTCCTCGCGGGTGCCTCCCTTGTTGAGTTCGACCCAGCCGATTCCGGCGCCGATGATGTCTGCATCGCGGCTGTGGAGCAGTCCTGTGTAGGTCAACCCTGCCAGCACGTCTTTGGGGATTTGGGGAAAGGGTGAGCTACCATCGCTGGCGGTGGGAAAGTGTTGGGCGAAGAAGAACAGCCCTTGTGGACTGTCTTGCTCGCTGCCTGCTTCGAGATACAGGAGTTGCTCGAACTGGACGTAATAGCCGAATGCTTTGGGGATGGTCCCGGCAGGATCAATGCCGGGCGTTTCATAGGTTGCCCCGATCGTGAATGTGCCGGGCAGCTGACGGTCGAAAATGCTGTAGCGGTATTCGAGTTCTCCGACGAAAAGGGCCGAACCATTGCGGGAGAAGATTTCATTTTCTCCGCCATGGTAGGCGTCCCAGAGCCCCGCTTTGAAGCTGAGGTCTGGTGTGAGATCGGTCATCATGATGATCGCCGGGCTGGGAGACGGAAACGAGGGGAGACCGGCTGAGGGCGAGAGGCCGAACGCGGAGTTAATGAAGTCACTGGCGGAATCCATGGTGATGAATTCCGCGCTCAGGTCCTGTTTGCCTATTCGCATGGTGATTCTGTTTTCGAACAGACCGAATTCCCACCAGAGTTCGCTGATCTGAGTGATGTTGTTGAGCGAATCGATGCTGCTGAGGATTTGCGTCGCGCCGACGTTTCTCTCCAGCCCTCGACCATGGGTATTTTGAAAGAGCAGATTGACACGGCCCGGGAGCGGAGCCTGCAGCTTTTCGAGGTCAAAGTCGAGAGAAAGATCGAGCAAACCTTCATACTGCGTCGAATTTCTGGTGGCGATGCCGCCGTGTGCGTTCGTGAAGACTTCGCCGTAATAAACGGGGGTCGCGGTGAATCCATTGTCGGTTTCCAGCCAGGGACTCAGCAGCCGCGCGTCTGTTACTTCCGTGCTGTATTTGTCGGTCGTGAAACTTTCGGAGGACTCCCCTGCTGCTTCCTCCACGGCGCACTCCTGCCCGGCTGCCTGGTACGCAGGTAGCGCCACTAACAGGAACATGAGTGGAAGGAAGTCCTTAAGCCGCACAGTCACGCTCCCCGTTCGCACTACGCTTCCGATGCCGAAATAAAATGCAGAGTCCTCTACTACTCTTTTTCGGCAGATTTGACGGGGGGTGTCCAGTTTGAATGAATAGTCAGAATAGGGTGAGATTGACGGCGTTTTTGACCCCGTTGCGTGAGTGAACCGGTGTGATCTTGTGAGACGGGTCGGCACATGGGGCGACACTTGCGTGGGAAACTTGAGGCAAAGTCGTACGTGGTTCGTGATTGTGGCGGATGCGGAGGCTGGAAATGGGGGCTTACGGGAAGATGTTTGAGGGGCCGTCGTGGGGCATTACCAAAGGAAAAAAATCGTTGTCAGTCAGCAAGCGTCTTGCTGGTCTTTAGTGATGTCCCGCTTCGTTTTCAAGATTGATTGTTTGTGACAGTTTGAGGTCGTGCGCATCACCGGATTTTGAAATGATGCGCGATGCTTTCATTTTTTATTGATCGACGGTGTAGCGTTAATTCGCTGTTAATTGAGGATTACCCCTAGGAATTAGGTGTAATCCTCTTGCGTTGATTGCATTTAAATGCTAAAGTTTGGCACGCTATTGTTATTTCAGAACCTTACATCCCGATTGCAGATACCTTCAGTCATAACCGACTTGGGTTGTTGGCGGTCGCTCTTGCTCATTCACATCTTTTCTGAAACGTCTACTACGATTTCCGCCACGCATGAATAGCGCGTTGTAAGTTTAATCGTCTGCTGCCTATGGATTAGGCACGGCTTGGTGAATATGCCAACACATTACGCGGCTGCATATCGGCAGATCCTGTGATATGTGCTGGTTCATCACTGATTACCCATAACCGACGATTATGAGCCGTGTCCGGCACGGCGTTTGCCTTTGTTTTGTATATTCAAAGGCATTAAAGAAGTCCCGTCTAAATCAATTATTGAGGAATGAATAGACGATGAGGATCGCTCCCTACCAGTCAGATGAGAGTTTTGATGAGATGTTTGCTCCCGATGGTCAGCCCCGACCGTGCGGGGCCCAGTTTGTCGAACGCCTGCAGGCACTCTCAGAAGGAAATTTACAGCAACGGCACAAAACAGCCGAACTCTGCCTCCAGAACATGGGAATTACCTTTAATGTTTATGGGCATGAGGCGGGCACGGAAAAAGTCTGGCCGTTCGATCTCCTGCCCCGAATCATTGACGCGCATGAGTGGGAGATGGTCGAAAGCGGATTGAGACAACGCATTCACGCGCTGAATCTGTTCGTCGATGATATCTATAACGACCGCAAAATTATCAAAGATGGTGCCGTCCCGGAAGAGCTGATCCAGACGTCCAAAACATTGCGAAAACAATGCGAAGGTTTTCATCCGCCCCAGGGGGTCTGGTGCCACATTACGGGCGTCGATCTGATTCGTGACCGCGACGGGCAGATTTATGTTCTGGAAGACAATCTACGGTGTCCTTCCGGTGTGTCGTATGTGCTGGAGAATCGCGAGTTGATGAAACGGACGTTCGCTCCTGTCTTTCAAGGGATGTCAGTCGCGCCGATTGAAGATTACAACGAACAGCTTCTCAAAACCTTGCTGGATTGTGCGCCCGGAGGCGTGATTGATCCGACGGCAGTAGTGCTGACGCCGGGCATTTATAACTCGGCTTATTTTGAACATACTTTTCTGGCACAGCAAATGGGGGTCGAACTGGTCCAGGGGTCGGACCTGGTTGTCGAAAACGGTTATGTTTTTATGAAAACGACGTGCGGACTGAGCCGCGTGGACGTGATCTATCGCCGGATCGACGATGATTTTATCGATCCCAAATGTTTTCGATCCGATTCCACGCTGGGCGTCGAAGGTCTGATGGACGTGTATCGGGCAGGACGTGTGACACTGGCCAACGCTCCTGGAACCGGTGTGGCGGACGATAAAGCCGTTTACGCGTATGTACCGGAGATCATCAAATATTATCTTGGCGAAGAGGCGATTATTCCCAATGTGCCGACCTATTTATGCTCGGACGAAAAACAGCGCAAGCACGTGCTTGCCAACCTGGATAAACTGGTAGTGAAGCCGACCAACGAATCGGGCGGTTATGGCATTCTGATGGGGCCGCAAGCTTCAAAGGCAGAACGCGACAAGTGTGCTGAGGCGATTTGTGCGAATCCGCGTGAGTGGATTGCCCAGCCGATGCTCAATCTTTCGACCGTTCCCACGCTGGTGGGAGACGAATTGCAGCCGCGGCACGTCGACCTGCGGCCGTTCGTGCTGTGCGGGAAGGAAATTTATGTGATGCCCGGTGGTTTGACGCGAGTTGCCTTGCGTGAAGGATCGATGATCGTCAACTCGTCGCAAGGTGGGGGCAGCAAAGATACTTGGATTCTGCGTAACGGGCATTCCGCGCCGGAACCACACATTTTACAGGCAGCTCGGGAGAAAACAGATGCTTAGTCGAGTCGCAAATTCGGTTTACTGGTTGAGTCGTTATATTGAGCGGGGGGAAAACGTCGCTCGATTTATTGACGTGACTTATAATTTGACGCTGGGCGATACGGATACGCTCGGCAATCAATGGGCGCCACTGATTTTTACCACCGGTGACCAGGAACTTTTCGAAGAACGCTATGGAACTTTCACGCGCGAAAATGTGTTGAAGTTCCTGCTGTTTGACAAGGAAAACCCGAACTCAATTCTTTCCTGTGCCTCGTTTGCGCGTGAAAATGCCCGGACGATCCGCGAGATCATTCCCTCTGTGGTCTGGGAACAACTGAATCAATTCTATTTTATGGTTCGCTCGGCGGCGAGCGGCGTGGCTGCCTTGGATCAGCCACAGGAGTTCTGCGAGCGCGTGCGGCTGGCCAGTCACATGCTGGTCGGAGCCACCGATGCTACGATGTCCCACGGTGAAGGATGGCATTTCTCGCGCGTCGGTCGATTGATCGAACGGGCTGATAAAACATCGCGTATCGTGGACGTGCAGTATTATATTCTGCTGCCAGACGCACACGATGTCGGTACGGCACTCGACGTGGTTCGGTGGTCTGCGTTACTGCAGTCGGCCAGCGCCCTGGCGATGTATCGGCGTCAGCATGGTAAGATCGTCCCCGAGCGTGTTGCCGACTTCCTGATTCTGGACAGTCAGTTTCCGCGGGCGATGCACTTCTGCCTGAGAAAAGCCCAGCAGTCCTTGCGAAATATCGTGGGCAGCAGCGCCGGCACGTTTCAAAATCTAACCGAGCAGCGGATTGGGATGTTGTGTTCCAGTATGGACTACACCAGCATCGAGGAGATTATTCAGCATGGATTGCACCAATATATTGATGGTTTTCAGAAGCAGTTGAATCTGGTGAGTGAATCGATTCGGGACGACTTTTTTACGTCTTCCCATTCGCAACAGTCACAGACCCAGTCACAGACGCAGACTTCCACGGCGGGCAGTCAGTCTCAAACGAGTTAATTCAGCACGCTTGTGTAGCCTTTATTAGTCTTTTAATTCTGAATGATTGAACAACATGATACGTGTCGCATTAAATCACAAATCTATTTATGAGTATGACCGGGATGTAGAACTGGCTCCGCAGGTAGTTCGCCTGCGTCCCGCTCCGCACTGCCGCACACCGATTTGCAGTTATTCTCTCCGGGTGACTCCGGAAGAACACTTTGTGAACTGGCTGCAGGACCCGCACAGCAATCATCTGGCCCGCCTGGTGTTTCCGAAAAAAACACGACTGTTACAGGTCGAAATCGATCTCGTTGCTGAGATGACGGTGATCAATCCGTTTAATTTCTTTCTCGAACCCGATGCGATGGAATTCCCATTCCAATACGAGGCGAGTCTCGCGAAAGATCTGCAGCCTTTTCTGCACACCACGGCTCCCGGCCCTGAATTGACTGCGCTGATCAACTCAATCGACAAGACACCCGTGAAAACGATTGATTTTCTGGTGGGCATCAATCAACGCCTGCAGGAAAAAATTCGATACGTCATTCGCATGGAGCACGGCGTGCAGTCGCCAGAAGAAACATTGTCGCTGGCCAGCGGTTCGTGCCGCGACAGCGCCTGGCTGATGGTGGAGTTACTGCGTCATTTAGGGCTGGCCTCACGTTTCGTTTCAGGATATCTGATTCAGCTCAAGCCGGATGTGGAGTCGCTGGACGGTCCTTCGGGAGCGCTGGAAGATTTTACTGATTTGCACGCCTGGACTGAAGTGTTTCTGCCCGGAGCGGGATGGATCGGGTTAGACCCGACGTCCGGTCTGCTGGCGGGGGAAGGACATATTCCGCTGGCCTGTACTCCGGAACCAACGACTGCCGCGCCGATCAGCGGAAATGTCGGGAAATCTGAAGTCAAATTTCATCATGAGATGTCGGTCACACGGGTTTACGAAGATTCTCGCGTTACAAAACCCTATTCCGATGAAGAGTGGCGACGTATCGAAGCCGTCGGTTATCAGGTTGATGAGCGATTGGATGCCGGCGATGTTCGCCTGACGATGGGGGGCGAGCCGACTTTCGTGTCGATCGACGATATGGAAGGGGACGAATGGAAAACGGCAGCCGTCGGTCCTGTGAAAAGGAAACTGGCTGGAAATCTGATTGAACGTTTACGGGAGAGGTACGCTCCTGAAGGACTGATTCATTACGGACAAGGCAAATGGTATCCCGGCGAGCCATTGCCGCGCTGGGCTTTAACCTGCATGTGGAGAACAGACGGCGAACCAATCTGGAGAAACACCAACCTGCTGGCCGATCCCGATCAACCGCACGGTATCAAAATCGAGCATGCGCAGCTGTTTTCAACGCATTTGGCAAAACGACTCAATGTCAATCCGGACCATGTATCACCGGCGTTCGAAGACGCGATGTACTATATGTGGAAAGAGCGGCGTCTTGCCGTCAACGCAGACATTCTCAGTGCGGACCTGGAAGACGCAGAGGAACGAACCCGGTTGGCCCGTGTTTTTGAACAGGGGCTGGGGACTTCGACCGGCTGTGTGTTGCCGATCGCGCATCGGTGGAAGGATTCTCAAACTAAATGGATGAGTGGTCTCTGGCCCGTCCGTTCGGAGCAGATGTTTTTGATTCCCGGTGATTCACCAATGGGGTTGCGTCTGCCGCTGGATTCCCTGCCCGCCGCAACGTCTGGCGACTATGTGTCCGTACCCGTTGTTCCGTTCGAAGCCGTCGACGATCTGCCGGACTACGAACGCTTTCATCAGCAGGCGGTATTTCGTCAAACCGGACAGCAGAAAACCGAATCGGTTCAGCATCAGGTCCTGCAGCGTGTTGGCTCAGGCGCTGGTGTTGGGAAGTCTGATGAGAATGAGCCGGTTGAAGAGTCGCAGAACGAAGCCAGGCCGAGTACGTACGAAAATGGTGTTGTTCGTACGGCGATGTGTTTTGAACCGCGGGACGGCAATCTTTACATTTTCATGCCGCCACTGGACCATCTCGAAAGTTATCTGGAACTGCTTGCCGAGATTGAGCAGACTGCGGAAGAACTCGATATACCGGTAATTATTGAAGGTTATCTGCCGCCTCCCGATTATCGACTGCAACATATTAAAGCCACACCGGATCCCGGAGTGATTGAAGTGAATGTTCATCCGGCGCAGAGCTGGCAAGAGCTGGTTGAGATTACCTCGACTCTCTACGAAGACGCGCGACAGTCGCGGCTGGGTACGGAACAGTTTGACCTCGATGGGACTCATAAGGGGACAGGCGGCGGGAATCATATTGTGCTGGGTTCTTATACTCCGCATGACAGTCCGTTTTTGCGACGCCCTGACCTGCTGCGCAGCCTGATCGCCTACTGGCACAATCATCCCGCGTTGTCGTATCTGTTTTCGGGGCGGTTTGTTGGTCCAACCAGTCAGGCACCCCGGGTCGACGAGGGGCGATGCGATGCGACATACGAGTTGCAGATTGCTTTCGAGCAGATTCCTGATAAGGGTGATTTTCCGCCGTGGCTGGTCGACCGTGTCTTTCGGCATCTGCTGGTCGACCTGACCGGAAATACGCACCGTGCTGAATTCTGCATTGATAAGCTGTATTCTCCCGACAGTGCAACGGGCCGACTGGGTCTGGTGGAATTTCGTGGATTTGAAATGCCGCCACACTGGCAAATGAGCCTGACGCAACAGTTGCTGATACGTGCGCTGGTTGTCCGGTTCTGGGATCAACCTTACAAAGAGAACCTGATCGACTGGAACACTTCGATACACGACCGCTGGATGCTGCCGCATTTTATCCAACAGGATTTTGAGGACGTGATTCTCGATCTGGTTGCCGATAATCTTCCGCTGGAAGCAAACTGGTTTGCACCGCACTTTGAATTTCGTTTTCAACACATCGGTGAAATGGACTATCGGGGAATTCATCTCGAACTGAGAAACGCAATCGAACCCTGGTATGTTCTGGGAGAAGAGCCGGCGGGGGGCGCTACTGCGCGTTACGTGGATTCTTCCGTGCAACGCATGCAGGTGAAAGTAAAGGGCATGTCCGACGGCCGACATATTGTGTTGTGTAACGGGCGAAAAGTTCCGTTGCATCCGACGGGCATCGAAGGGGAATTTGTTGCCGGTGTGCGTTATCGTGCCTGGCAGCCGACGAGTTGTCTGCATCCGACTATTCCGGTCGATGAACCCTTGGTGTTCGACTTGATGGACACTTGGGCGAGTCGTTCTGTGGGGGGCTGTACCTACCATGTGGGACATCCGGGCGGGCTGAATCCGGGATCTTTCCCTGTCAACGCATATGAAGCCGAAAGCCGACGGGCTGCCCGGTTTTTCAAGATGGGGCATACTGGCGGAACCCGAGCGGTCCCCGAAGATGAGAAAAATGCTTTGTTTCCTCTGACACTTGACCTTCGCCGGAATCGCGGCATCGTGTAAGATTTCCGTACCACACCAGCGAAGATTCAGAGGATGATCTCAGAATCTTCGCTGGTGAATCTTCCACGGGAATGGTGCGAATGGCATATTCGCTCCCGTTGTAAATTCAATCGTGGTCAATCCTGCAAATAGAGTTGTATCAAAGTCTTTAGGAATCTAACGAATCGTGTCGACCTCCCCCCTTTCTGTGAAGAATGTATTTCAAGGTTATACACCGCCCAGCGGTGTGTACGATGAGTTCATGACGGACACGCAGCAGCCGCGTGCCCATTCGAAATTATTTCTTGACTCGATTGCTCAAATTGGCCGAAATGAGTTTGAACATCGTTGGCAGCAGGCCCAGCGCACCGTGCAGGCCAACGACTTTGCTTACAGCGGCTATGCGACACCGGAAGATAAGGCACGTCCCTGGGAACTGGATGCCATCCCCTTTCTGATTACGGGTGCGGAATGGGATACGGTGTCTACTGCTTTGAATCAGCGTGCGCATCTGCTGAATCTGGTTCTGAAAGATTTATATGGCGAACAATCACTTTTAAAGCAGGGGATTCTTCCGCCAGAGCTGGTTTTCGCGCATCCCGGATTCCTGCGCGCGTATCATGGACAGCAACTGCAAAACGACTGCTTTCTGAATTTTTATGCTGCTGATCTGGCACGCTCTCCCAACGGAGAATGGTGGGTGCTGGCGGATCGCACGGAAGCACCGTCGGGAATCGGATTTGCCTTAGAGAATCGAATTCTGATCTCGCGCATGTTTCCGGAATTATTTCATCAATACCACGTTGAACGTCTGGCGCCGTTTTTTATTGCTGCTCAGGAAACATTACGCAGTCTTGCACCGCAGGCACAAGAAAATCCGCGCGTGGTTCTTCTTAGTCAGGGGCAGACCAGTCAAAACTATTTTGAAGACGCCTATCTGGCGCGGTATCTCGGCTACACGCTTGTCGAAGGTGGCGATCTGGCGGTGCGGAAGAATCAGGTCATGTTGAAAACCCTGGGGGGGTTGATTCCGGTGGATGTGATCCTGAGGCGGCAAAACAGTAATGACTGCGACCCGCTCGAGCTGGATTCGTCTTCCCGGAAAGGGGCAGCCGGTCTGACACAGGCCGCGCGGTCAGGGCAAGTGGGCATCGCGAATGCGCTGGGCAGCGGCTTGATTGAATCTGCGGCCTTCATGGCTTTCATGCCTCGCTTGTGTAAATCTCTGTTGGGTGAAGAATTGCTCATGCCCGGCGTCGCCTCCTGGTGGTGCGGCGTACCGGATCAGTTGGATTACGTGTTGAAGAATCTTGAGAAACTGGTGATTCAACCGGCGTTTCGCATGCGTGGAAAAAATAACCACACGCCCGGGGCCTTAAGTAAAATGTCGCCGAAAAAACTGGCTGAATTAATCAAGACCGATCCGACTCAGTTTGCCGCCCAGGAAATGGTGATGCGATCGAGTATTCCCGTCTGGAGAGGGGATGTGCAACCTGCCTATCTGTCTTTGCGTACTTTCGCAGTCAACAGCGGCGACTCGTACACGGTGATGCGCGGGGCACTCGCCCGTACTGCTTCCCTGCTCGATCCGCTCGAATTATCGCTCCGGAAAGGTGAAGGAAGCAAAGACGCCTGGGTTTTGGCAGACAGCCCGGTCGAGTATGTGACCCTGCTGAAGGAGCAAGGTCGAACGGTCACATTACGTCATAGCGGTGCCGAGCTTCCCAGTCGTGCTGCGGACAATATTTTCTGGCTGGGGCGTCAGTTGGAAAGAGCCGAAGCAATCGCGCGGTTGCTGCGGAGCACCGTCAGCCGGTTGAGCGGTGAAACCAGATCGACCAGCGATCTCGAAGTGCCTGTCCTGCTGCGTTGTCTGGCGGATCAGGGGCAGATCGAGCCGGGGTATGCCATTGATAAACTGCGGAGTCAGTTGCCTCCCGTCGAACAGATCTTGATTGCATCGGTGTTTGATAAATCACAACCTACTTCACTGCGTTCCGTACTGGATCAGTTGTTTCGTCTGGGATCGATCGTGCGGGACCGTATTTCTCTGGATACATGGCGAATTATCCGTCGCATTGACAAAGGTTTTCTGCCGGCGCCCTACGGCGTCACAAACCTGTCTGACGTGTTGACGATGACGAATGACCTGATTACCGAACTGGCAGCGTTCAGCGGTATTATCATGGAAAGTATGACGCGAACACAGGCGTTTCGTTTTCTGGAACTGGGGCGCCGCGTGGAGCGATCGTTGCAGATTATGAGCCTTGTCAAAAACTGTTTTGTTCCCATGCCACAAGCACAGGGGCCGATTTTTGAAACGGTACTGGAAGTTGCAGACAGTCTGATGACTTACCGTTCACGTTACCTGGCAAATCTGCAGCTGGCTGCCGTACTTGATCTGCTGTTGACTGATGAAACCAATCCGCGGTCGCTGGTATTTCAATTCATGCGGCTTTCCAAACATGTCGAACAGCTTCCCCGCAATCAGGCGCAGCCCGGATATACGGCGGAACAACGACTGGTGATGACGCTGCTCCATTCCGTGCGCATGTTAGACATCCAGTCGATTGCAGAAGCCCACAGCCTGGGCGACTATCAACCGCTTGAAAGTCTGATCGAAACCTGGGAATCTCAGTTACCCAAATTTTCAGAGGCAATTTCGCATCGGTATCTCGTTCACGCTGTTTCTTCTCACCAACTCTCAGATATCAGCCCTCAATGAAATATAAAGTCACACACACTACGAAATATGCTTATTCGCAGGCGGTCCCGGTTTGTCATAACCTGATTCATCTGGCGCCGCGCACTTTACCGCATCAAGTCTGTCACGATTACAAGTTGCTGGTTCACCCTGAGCCGTTCAGCATCAGTAATCGGAAAGATTACTTCGGTAATGATGTTTCCTACTTCTCGATTGATCAGGCCCATCTGGGACTTGCTGTTACTGCCACGAGCCGTGTGACGGTTTCTCCCATCCCTGAAGTTTCAGAGGCCGAAACACCCTCATGGGAAACAGTGGTCAAGGAATTAGCGAATGACCGTTCCCCGGAAGGGCTCGACGCAGATCAATTTGTGTTTGATTCCAGGGGTGTCAAACACTTCCCTGCTCTCGTGGATTATGCGAAAGTCTCATTTGAAAAAGATCGTCCTATCTTATCTGCCGCGCTTGATCTGACCTCGCGCATTTACAAAGACTTCAAGTATGACCCGCGTGCGACGACAGTGCATACGGAAATTCATGAAGTCTTTGAGGAACGGCATGGCGTCTGTCAGGACTTTGCACACTTCCAGATTGGCTGTCTGCGTTCGATTGGTCTGGCGGCGCGTTATGTGAGTGGCTACTTAAGGACTGAACCGCCTCCAGGCAAACCACGCCTTGTCGGCGCCGATGCATCGCACGCCTGGTTGTCGGTCTACTGCGGAAAAGCAGGCTGGGTCGACATGGACCCCACAAACAATGTCCGGGCTTCAACCGATCATATTACCGTGGCCTGGGGCCGTGATTATTATGACGTTTGCCCGATTCAAGGTACGATCGTTGGAGGCGGCGAGCATAAAATGAGTGTCTCGGTGGATGTCGCCCCGGAAGATTCCGTGACGCCACAAAATCAGGTCGACAGTCCCACATAGCGTGCGATTTTTGGGCAGGTGGAAACCTGGCACAAGCACGTCTGTCAGCACTCCACAGCAGCTGTTTTTGTCGCTACGGACTCTCCATCCGTTTGTGTGCATGATATTTGTGGCATTGCAGACAGCTTTGAGTTTCTGTGGTTTTATTATGACAGGTGACGCATGTCTGATGGCTGACAGGCTGGAAGCCGCTGGTGCAGGTCTGCTGGCCGTCAACGTTGATCTGCCAGAACAGATTCGAGGGATCGCGGACGAAGTAGTCACGCTGCAGGATGGCTGAGTTGTCTGGCCTCGACGGTTCGAATGCATGACAGCCTGTGCACTTCTCATATTGTCCCATTGATAAATGCGGCGCATGCGAAAATTGTGTGAAGCGTTCCGTTGTCTGTGAGGCAGGTAACGGTAACCAGTTGATCCGGGAGAGGCCCGTTTCGGAATTTTGATCTACGGAGTGGCACATCAGGCAGCGTCCCGAAGCGAGTGCTCCTTGTGTGTCTTCTGTTCCGGAAGCGGTCGGGTTTGAGAGAACCCGCCACATACTGTCCCGATCTAATGCCTGCGTCTGACTTTGGACCACTTGATCGAGCCAGCCTTTGAGCAGCGGGTCGGCGTGTCCCAGTGGACGGTAGCGAATGGTGAAATCCGATTCCGAAAGGGTCCAGCCATTGCTGGCGTCTCGTGGAATTCGGACTGTTTGCGCTTTGCCCTGTTTTTCGGCCGCCGTTGGGATTGGTTTTTTCTCCCGATGCGATCTCATTTCGGTCGCCAGATTCGGAAACCAGATCTGCTGTGCTTGCAATAACGTCGGGATGATGGACGGATTGAGTAGCAGGTATTCGGGATGGGTGTTGCCCAGACGCTGTTGCAGAACGGATTCACCGTCGGTGGAGATGTCGTAGAGCAGTCTTTTGATAGACCAGGCAATGTCTGCCACTGCGGCAGACTGGTCTGGATCAACGCCGTTCAACTTGCGGTAATCGACCGTCCCCAGTTGTCTGATGGCGTTTTGGTATTGCGGATCCTGTTCCAGCAGCAGTTCCATCAGTTGCGGCAGTCTGGCAGTTTTAAAGGTGCCTGTCGTGTTTGGCCACGCGCCCTGCGATTTCATGATCTGGGGAGAGATGGCGGGGAGCGCAAAAAACGGAACGCCGGGGAATTCTAAATCTTCGATTTGAGGTTCGTGGCAACTGGCACAGGTGTTTTCAAAACTGCCTGTCAGCATGAAGCGGCCTGACGCATCGGGGGTATGACAGGAGTGGCAGGAATCGGGTTTGACCCCGGCGGGCATCGTACGCTTAAATTCATCCTTCACAAAATAGCGATTGAGGTGCGCGTCATGATCGAAGTAGATGCGTGATCGCCGGTTGTAAGGATAGTCCCCCAGAGCCGGATGGCCGTGCTGAAAATCCTCGAATTGTCGAGTGTGGCACGTCTGGCATTGTAAGTCGGTCAAATGTGTGAGATCCGCTTTCCTGCCGTGATGCTCTCTGTGACAGGTGGAACAGGAAAGCTGGTCCTTCGTTGCAGGGGGACCGGTCAGTGAAGCAAGCTGCAGCGCGATTGGCGTTGAAACCGGTTCGTCTTTTGTTTGAATTCGTTTGGTGATTTCAGCCAGTCGTTTGAGAGAAACGCCATGCGCGAAGAGGGCTTCGTTTCCAAGTTCTGTATGGCATTTCAGACAAAGACCAGAATCTTTCAATGCGATTTCATCATTGAAGGCGATGTGTATCCAGGTACCAAGGCCCCCTTCGGCTGCGGTATGACAGGCGGTGCAGTTCGACTCAATTTTTGCATGAGAGGCTGTGACTGCTCCCGGTGAAAGCAGCGCTGATGGCGACGCACCACCGAAAATAATGAGACACAGCGAAGCGGCAATGAACGCAGCGATGCCTCCGAGTAAACGACGTCTGGCCAGCAGACTGCGCCGCGGTTGGCAACTGGTATCAGGCTGGCAGCAGGTCCCGTCGGGTGCTGGTCCTGCCTTACACTTTCCGCCATGCAAAATGGAGCGGCTGCATTGATATTTGCCCCCTTTTTCTTCAGGCTCACATCGGCTTTGTACCTGGCAGTCTCCCTTGCTGCTCGGACCCAGACGGCAAGGCAGACCTTCTTCGCATAAACGACCGCAAACCCAGGTGTTTGCAGGGCGTTCATAATTGCTGCTCTTCCAGTCGAAAGGTTGTAATGGTTCTGTCATCCGCTGGTACTCGCAAATGCGCAGACAGCAAGTGTGTGATACAAGGCAAAAATAATCAGGGAATATGTCAAAGGCACATGCACGAAGGGCCATAGTTTGATAATGGCCTGAAAGACATACTGGTAATCGAGATCGTCTTTTAACTGAATCTGTTCTGTGATCTGCTGCAGGACTGCCAGTTCCTGCGTATTCAGAAATGGCTTGAGTGCTGTGATTTTCTGTGACAGTTCATGTCGATGACGCTCAGAATGCAGGATGTGGCGCAACTGGTTGCGTGGACCTTCAAAGAAAGTTCGCAGGTGTTCCTCGTAGAAATCCGGTATCGCTGCCTTCTCTGAAGTGTTACTTTCGCGTACGAGTGATTTGACCTTCTCGTGTATGTTGCGTCGATGGAGTGGAATTCGTTCAAAAATAACCTCTTCACCGCGCGAGAGCAGTCGATGGGGAATCCGCCTCGACAAAATCCATCCGGCGATACCGCTGAAAAATACAGTCAGATAATTCAGGAAAAGCAGAAATTCAAACAGGCCATCCGGAATGTGCATTTTGATGTGCAAGATAAACAGCACAGATGTGAGCAGGCCGAGAAAAATATGAAATTGCAGCCAGGCCGAAGTCTTTCCAATCAGCAGGATCGACAACTTTTTACGCAACTGATAACCTGCCAGAATCAAGATGCAGATCAGTAACACGGTGCCTGTGGCAAAGGATGTTTTCGAAAGGGTGATCGCGAACAGATTACAGCCTGCAACAATGATTAAGGAAATGATCACGAATGCCGCAATCGTGTTTCGATTCTGGAAGAGAAGTTTTCTCATCTTGAAAACGCCTCTTCCACTTTGGTTGCATCATGCATATCTACCCGAAAAAGTGCATCATGCGGACAGGCACGCTCACAGGCAGGACCCCCGCGCTGGTCAATGCAAAGATCGCATTTGGTTGCCTGTGTAAGCGGAGCTTGAGTTTGGGAATCCACGATGAGTGCCCCTTTCGCATCTCGAATATCGACCATGCGAATGGCATCGAAGGGACAGTTACTGGCACATTGGGCACAGCCGATACAGGTCTGTTCGTTAATGATGATGTCGCCTTGCGCCAGATCGCGAAAAATGGCGCCTGTCGGACATTCAATCATGCAGATCGGATCTACGCAATGCAGACAGGAATTGGGAATCATATACTGATTGAGTATGGGACCATGTCGAACGAACCGGGGGTTGTTGTCGTGCGTTGTTGCACATGCACGCACGCAATCGTCACATCGAGTACAACGATCCAGATCAATCACCATTAATGATGTCCCCTGGACATAATGGCGATCGACAAGCTGGCTGAGCAGGATGTCGTTATTGAGTTTGACAGACTGACTTCCCGTGGGGCGAACGTTTTTTTTCTTTTTTTGCGAACCGGATGATTTTGATTGTGAATTCTGTACGAGAATTTCTTCGACCAGCGCCGTGGGAACCAGTACGGCATTCAAGTGACCAATCGCGCTGAGTTGTGCGTTGCAGGCAACCGGAGTGAGCCCCTTCACTTCGGCCTGAATTTCATCCAGGCCGAATATCTGGCCGGGAGACAAATAGCCGATCGTCCTTTGTCCGTTATAATGCCGCTGGCTGATTCTGGCCAACCCGCTCCGAATCATCACGATCCCGCTGGGGTAATCTCCTTCCCGGATGATGACCGGCTCTCGTCCATCGGTCTTATGATTCTGATCTTCGAGCAGTTGTTTAAACGGTTTGTGTGAGTCGTAGTTTCCAAAAGTATGAAATTCGACCTGCTCCACAATTCGCTGCATTAACTCCGGTTGACATGCTTGAAAGAGAGGGTCGGTTCGCAGGAACGCAGACAGAGCGCGTTCCCGGAAGACGTCTTCAATATACTGCTTCAGGCTTCCCTCTTTGTCATGTCGCAGAATATCACGGATTCCCTGCCAGCGAATTTCAAGAAGCTGTGACACCCCTTCTGAGAAGACGGTCGCTACGCGGCTGGTTCGTCCCAGAGCAGCGACTTCGCCAAACCACTGGCCTGGTTCGAGCCGTGCCGTGCGGTATTTGTCGAGCACCGCGGAAACTTCCTGAAGGTAAATTCGTGTGCCGCCATGCGTATTTCTTGAGTGGAAAGTGGCCTTGCTGCTGCTCACAGAGGCAATCTCACGCACTTCAGGTTCACTGTTGTTGTGCCAGAGTTGAGTCAATGATTCCCAGAATGTTTTGACCCTGCTGGTGCGGCGTCCCAGAATTTCATCGGGCAACGATGTCTGCTTCCTTTCCAGTTCCACACGCATATTACCCGACAGAATAAAAAATGCCGAATTTCCCCAGTCGCCTCGACGCACGATGATATCACCTTCGTCAAAGCCGACGATGCGGACATCATTCTTCAGGATATCACGCAGGGGTAGCGACCGCTTGAAGCCAGAGGGGTCAATCCTGGAAAAGGGAGGCGCTTTCAGCAGCGATTCGACCATGTCATCAGTCATTTCCTCCTCACTACCCACCTCGAGCGAGAAGGGTTTATCCCAGCGGCGCGGTCGTGAAATCGGTGGCTTCGACATAAGAGGAGGTCTTGCTGCTAGCTGGGATGTGACAGAGACATCTTAGTTTTTCAGATACTTGTCCTGGTACTGCTGAGAATAATGTGGTGGCAGCTGGTCGATCATGGAATCCAGTCCGGCGAGATGAGAGCCATCGTGAGTTTCTGCGAACAACTTTGTCTGTGTAGCGACTTCGTCTGCCGCTTTGGTGTAAGTCTCTTTATCAGTAGGCAGAGGCGCAAAGAGTGTGCCAAACATTGGGGTAATGAGCATGGTCACTTTTTGAATTTCGGGAGTTGGTGCGATGGCATTGATCTGGGTCAGTTTCCCGTTTGCCGCTGCGATGATCCCGCTGAGTTGAGGGATGACCGCCGGGTTGGATGCCTCGGCACGTAAGCGTAACGCGGTTTCTAATTGGACGAGTGTGCCCACGACGAACTTCATTCGCCTGCGATTTTCAGCATTTCCGCCGGTGCGTTCCATCCATAGTGAGGGGGCATCTGCATTATCAGATTTATTGACCAGGAAGTTATGCCTGACTTCACCACTCGACCAGGAAACAAAATCGAAGGCGCTTGCCGCTTTGTGTCCGGCGGCGATTAACTTTTCATTTCCCACGAGATGGCAGTTAAAGCAGGCTTTCGACAGACTATAGAGATTCGAGGATCGTATCATGCCCGCGTTGTCACATGCTTTGAGCCGTTCGGCACGGTGTTCCGGAGTTTCATCTGCACGCGGAATCGGCATGCTGGCATGGTAAGACTGATGACGATTGAGCCATCCCTCATCCCCGCCTGCTGCCCCGTGGCACTTTTCACACGAAACGCCGGAGATGACTTTCACCTGACCGTCCCGGATAGCTTTCGTGGCATGACAGTCGGCACAGATTGAATCAGCGAGTAAGTCTGCGCTCGTCAGTCCCATGGCTGTTGCGTATTTTTTTGTGTTCCCCTCAAACTTGTAGAGTCGCAGATCGGGCGATTGAAAGTGCACTGATTTCATCCAGGTTGCTACTTCCGCAGGATGGCACTTTTTGCAATCAGCGGCGACGACGCCCATCGTATTTTTTGTGTTCTCTGAATGTTCTTCTGCAGCAGTTTTTACAAATGCTGTTGCCGTGACGACAGGCTCTGTCGCATACATTTTTTCAGATAAGATGGAACCGGCGATTTGCAGAAACAGGCAAACAATCATCAGCGTCAACAGGCAATGGACTTGCTTGAATGAGCGAAATCTGCGTTGGGCGAGATTCATGATGAGAAACTTTCTTTGCATGTGAACTCAGAGACAGGCTGGAGCAATTTTGCGGATTGTATTAGTCACTCTGCAATGAGAGTATTCTGGACTGTGAAATCTGGAAGTGTGAGACCAACAAGACCGCGTGAAAACAAAACTACTCTAGCTTTTTAACGAGAAAGAAATTCTGATTTCTACTCATTTTCTGACGAGTTTTAAGAATTCCTGACGTTTCCACGATAAGGACGGTTACCCTGAGTCAGAAACCACGTTTTGTATGTAGGGCCCTGTGATATTACGAATTCAAACACGCTTGGATCCAACGTGTCAATACTATACCGGGGTACCATACTTCGGTCAATCTCTGAATGACGCATACTTAACAGGAGTTTCCAATGATGCATCTGGTTGCAACAGGCTCCAGGCCGGGCGAAAAAATAGAATGGCATATCCCCGATTCGAAACCATTGCTGTTAGGTCGGAGCGCCGAAAATGATTGCGCGGTTCCCTGGGATTCCACCATTTCGCGTATCCACGCCGAGTTCGAGCGAAAAGAAGATCTGCTCAAAATTCGCTGTTTTCCCAGTGTGCGAAATCAAATCTGGTTCGATGAGCAGTTCCACAGTGAGTTGATGGTATCAGTGGGAGATTCATTTCAGATTGGTACGACTCAATTTCAGCCGGTCGACAGAGGCGATAATTCGGGGGTCCTGGAAATACTGGATGACCTGGATACCGATTCCGGTATCTTGACGGAAGCCAGCCTGCGTGCTTCTGATTTCCGCATCGAAGCGGTTTCCAAACAGGTGCCAATGTTGTGGCTGTCGAAAGATGAAGATAATCTGGCACGAAGCGCTGCCCAGATTCTCAAAGACGTGATGCACCATGCAGATGTGGTTGCCGTCATCAAAAGTAAAGGCGAAAAAAAGTGGGGCGTCGCGTTTTGGGAACAGCCGGTTCCCGGTTTTCGGCGTGTTTCGATTGTCAGATCACTGGTTCGCGACGCCTTAAGAAAAGGTGAGACCGCCATTGAGGTTGAGAGCAGTCGGCGGGGAGAACCGCTGGCCAATGGTCGCTGGGCATTCTGCACACCGGTCAAGTCAGATGAAAACGATAAATGGTGTCTTTACATTTGCGGTCGATTCGGGGAAGAGTCCCCTTCCAAGGCGTTTTTATCAACAGAGGATCTGCAGGACGATTTAAATCTGGTGGAGTTGCTGGCTCAGATGCTGTCGGCAATCCGCCGCGTGCGCAAGCTGGAAGATCGGTTTGCGGGTATCGAACAGTTCTTCTCACCCGCCATTATCAAAATTGTTTCTGAAGAAAATACAAAACATACGCTGGAACCCACTGAAACGGATACGGCGGTTTTATTTTGCGATCTCCGCGGGTTTTCGCGGATGACAGAACAGGCCTGCGAAAATTTAAATCTGTTTCTCGGACGATTGAAGAATGCTCTGGGAGTGATGACTCAAGGCATCAGCAGTCAAAATGGTGTGATCGCCGACTTTCAAGGCGACAGTGCTCTCGGCTTCTGGGGCTGGCCGCTTCCGTTGACAAAAGGGGCCCTTCCCGCATGCCGGGCAGCGCTGCGCATTTTGCAGATGTTCCGAATTTCCAATAGCACTCAACGGAATGAATTAAGCGGTTTCGAAGTGGGAATTGGCATCACCCGCGGCCACGCCATTGCCGGGAAAATTGGAACCCGAGAACAGGCCAAAGTGGGTGTGTTTGGTCCGGTGGTCAACCTGGCGTCTCGTCTGGAAGGGATGACAAAACAGATTGGTGTTCCGATATTGATTGATGAAGCGACGGCCGAAGATGTTCGCAGCCTGCTGCCGGAAACAGAAGGCCGCTGTCGGCATATCGGTTTATTTCGTCCTGCCGGTCTTGAAGCGCCGATCTCCGTTTATGAGTTACTTCCTTCCGAAGGAAAGAGTACGATTTCAAATCAGAACATCGTCGACTTTGAAGCAGCAGTGGCCGCCTTTATTACAGGAGACTGGGATCATGCACTCGACCTGTTAGGACATCTTCCTGCCAAAGATCGTGCGAAAGATTTCCTGCTGCTCCAGATCGCCGGTCAGAATTACAGTGCCCCCGTTCATTGGGATGGTGTGATTGCGCTGAAGAAATAGGACCAGCTTGCATGGTGTCGGGCAGCTGCAATTTTGTTGGCCCGGGTTGGCGAGGCGCTCGCGCATTGTCTTTTGTGCAGTAGTGCATGTTGTTTTTTGCTCGCAGCAGCAATCCACCTCGTTAAATTCTCATCAAAAAGTCCGATTATTCCGATTATGACTATTAAGTAGCGGCAGTAGAGCTGCGCGCAGATCAAATTCCGTCTTACTATTTAGTTTATTCTACGCATTGTGGATCGGGAGTATAGGAATGGAGTCCTCTCCTCACGGGAATCGAATCAACGGCTGGCGTTACCTGGCGTTCGCGGTCGTATTTCTCGTTATTCTTCTGCCCAATATCTATTACCAGTACGCACAAGCGGAAAATAAGGGTTCAGTCAGGCTCACAGCTGCGGAGACGGCGCACAAAAAAATCACCGTTGCAAAAAATATCACTGGCATCAAAGCAGAAACCAGCACAGCAAAACTGGATGAAGTTCTGCAGTACGCGGTTGATCAGGCGCATGCCGAGTGTTATGAAGACGACCCCTTCCCCTCGGCTGCGAAATGCGGCAAATGTCATCCGCAGCATTATCGCGAATGGTCGGTCTCGCCGCATGCGTATGCCCAGTTGAGCCCGGTCTTTAATGCCATGTCGAATAAACTGATCAAATTGAACAACGGCACGCTGGGAGATTTTTGCATTCGCTGCCATACCCCGGTGGGCATGGCGTTATCCGAGCCGATTAATATGAGCAATCTCGACAGACCCCCTTCTTCGCGTGAAGGTGTGACTTGTGTCACCTGTCATCGCATCAATCAGGCATGGGGTAAAGGGGCAGGACGACAGGCGCTGGTGAGCGGGGATATCAATCAGGTTGTGTATGGGCCGAACGGTGGCGAAATTCTGGCAGACGTCCTGGCGAATCCTGATAAATATGGTGTGCTTAAAACGGACGATGATCCCGCGATCCGGGGGCGTGCCATCCATGCAGAAGCGTATGAGTTTTTCCAGTTGACCACGCCCGGTTTCTGCGGAAGTTGTCACGATGTATTCGCTCCCAACGGTTTTCGGCTGGAAGACGCCTTCAGTGAATTCAAGCATTCCCCTTCCGCCAAGATGTGTAAAGAGAATTGCCAGGACTGTCACATGGGAGCGGTGCCGGGTGAGCCGCTGGGATATACGTCCTCGCCTGCCGCCATCATTGGCAACGTGCCGACACCGGTCCGCAAACATAGCAATCATATGATGGTGGGCCCCGATTATTCGATCGTTCATCGCGGGATTTTTCCGCATAATCCCAAGGCGGTTCGCGAAGAAGATTCAAAACCTGCACCCGATCAGGGGCTGGCCACCATGCGGGAATGGCTTTGTTATGATGACGCCGCTGGCTGGGGGAGACCGGAGTTCGAAAAACATGTTGCGCAGGACGCCTATTTTCCGGCACCCTGGGATGATCAGATACTACGAATGAAGGCCCGTCAGATTCTGAACGATCAGTATGAACTGCTCGGCGAAGCAGCCACACAGAGGCTGCAGATATTGAGAGCTGGTTATTTTCTGGGAGAGATTCAAGTCGAAAAAGCAAAGTGGTATGGAATGGATTTTTCTGTACCCGTATCCAATATTACGCTGGGGCATGGTGTGCCCACCGGCTTTGATGCAGAACGCGTTGTCTTTTTGAGGACCATGGTCTGGGATCAAAATGGCAGACTCGTATTTCAATCGGGAGACCTCGACCCTAACGGAGACATCCGCGATTCACACTCGTTGTACGTCCATAATGGAGAGCTGCCGATCGACAGGCAGCTGTTCACGCTGCAGTCACGGTTCATCACCCGCAATATTCGCGGGGGTGAGCGGGAGCAGGTTTTGAATGTGCCTTATTCTCTTGACCCGCTCCCTTATTTTCGACCGGAAACACGCCCGTTTACCGTTTTAGGACGACCGCAGGGAGCGCGCAAGCAAAAGCAAAATATACCGCCGCGAAGCGAACGCCGGGCCAGCTATTCTCTGTCACGAAAACAGTTGACCGGCCCGGGCAACTATACCGTTCGCATTCAATTGATCGCAGGTATGGTGCCTGTCAATTTAGTGCATGATATCTCGGACGTCGGGTTTGATTATGGGATGTCAGCCCGTGACGTTGCCGATGCCGTGGTTGCCGGACACATGGTGCTTTATGAAAAAGTGGAAACCATCTGTATTCCCTGATTTGAATCATGAAACTTCGTAAAAATAAACAACCATTCCTGATCCTGATGCTGGCGAGTACACTCCTGCTGTATTCGGGAGTTGTGGCTGCGCAAGATCCAGAAGAGCCGGGCAGAGTCATTCTCCACCCTTCTCCTGAATATGCTGCAGAAACGGAAGCCGCTGATGAGAATGATGAATTCTACATCGACCCCTACGCCGAACGCGTCGAATATGACCCGTACGTCAACTACGATTCATCCCCAGTTTATCTGAAGCTGGGCGAGACTTTGATGGACATGTTGTCCGCACCCGCCGCGCCGCTGGCAAATTTGGGACAATTCATTCTGTGTGAGGAGCATTACGCTCCTGAAACGCCACTGGACGAATATGCGATCGGGTTACAGCCGATTCCCGACCGTCCCGATTTACTCATTGAAACGAACGAGAAATTTCTGGATATTGGCTTTTTGAATCAGGGAATTGTCATTCCCACAGGGGCGGTCTGGCGTCCTTCTTTCTGGGTGTTTGGTACCTATCGCACCGGCCTCAACTATTTTAATAATCGTGCAGGCAGCAATGTCAGCGAATGGGCCAATCGGCTTGATCTGTTCGGTCAGTTAAATCTTTCGGGAACCGAACGACTGCTCGTGGGTCTGCGATCGCTGGATAAGGAACTGACCGCCTCGCGACTGTTTTCAGGTTATGACTTCCGCGATGGTCAATGGCTCGATGGTTTGAATGCCGACATTCAGACACTCTTCTTTGAAGGTGATTTTGGAGAAATCTTTCCCAACCTGGACCCTTACGATGTCCATCGATTCGACATTGGTTTTTCCGTCGGTCGACAGCCGATGTCGTTTCAGCAGGGATTGCTGATTAACGAAGACATGGTTGATGCCGTCACCGTGACGCGTAATACCATTAATGGCGGAGGCATTCTGAATATGCGCGTTACCGGTGCGTATGTGGAAGGTGATATCAACCGCAATAACAACGTGCATGATCCCGATTCGAAAATGTACGGCGTCTTCACTGAGACGGATCTGGAAGTCAGTACGGTCAACGCTGATGTGGCCACCGTCACTTCCAGCAATCCGCAGTTCGGCAGCATGACGGCGTTCGGGTTGAGTGCCATTCAGCGATTGCACGGGTTTCATAACACATATAATACCTCGTTTCAGGTGCTGGGATCATTTCCGCATGATGGCGAGACAGCGGCCTCCGGTCAGGGAGAACTCCTTTTCAGCCAGATATCGATGACGCCGCACCATTCAAACGATCTGGTCTATTTCAACACGTTCTGGGCCATCGATCAGTTCACTTCTCCCGCGCGCGGTACACTGGCAGGTGGACCCCTGGGTCAGGTGGGGCTGCTGTATGCTGCTTCCGGACTGGGACAATATGGCGCGCCTTTGAGCAACCAGGCGACCGATGCTGCGGGGGGGAGTCTGGGTTATCAGCTTTTTTATGACAAGACCCGTCAGCAGCTGATTTTCGAAATTGGTGGCCGTAAAAATACCCAGGGAATCAACGATGGTGCCGTGGCGGGAGCCATTCGTTATCAGAAAGCGATCGGACAGCATTGGATCATGCTGCTCGACAGTTTTGTTTCCAAACAGGAATCGCGCGGTGTCGGCTCCGGTGCGAGAATTGAATTTCTGGCAAAATTCTAGCGTAAACCCGTCAGAATCTTTCGCTGGTACGTAGTAGTTCCTGTAGCCTCTCCAAGTGACTTCAATCGAATATAAATATAACCATTACAGGCCGTGTAATCGGGACTCGTGGTGCGACTTGTCGCCACCGGAAGCAATCGGGTACAATCATTGTCCGATAGCAAATAGACACTGCCTGGGAGAACAATTGATTGTCTGATGAGCACGAAAACACGGAAGAGTTTCTCAACCGGTTACGACAGGATCCGGAAGGGGTACTCGCGGATGAATACAGCCAGTATCGTGACCGTCTGTGGCGCATCGTGAATTTTCGTATTGATCGGCGTCTGCTGGGCCGTGTTGACGCGGATGATATTCTGCAGGAAGCATACCTGGATGCAGCCACGCGAATTGAACATTATCTGAATGACCCTGCCACTTCATTTTTTATCTGGTTGCGGACTGTCGTGGGCCAGACTTTGATTGACGTGCATCGACGTCACCTGGGTGCCCAGAAGCGTGATGTACGACGTGAGGTGAAACCGAAACGCAGAGTTTTTTCCGCTTCGACTTCGTTTCAAATTGCTGATGTACTTCTGGGCGATTTATCCTCTCCGAGCCAGGCGGCGCTCAAAGAGGAACTGGCGGTTCAATTGCGCGAAGCGCTGGAAAGTCTGAACGAAATTGATCGCGAGATTTTAGTGCTGCGGCATTTTGAAGAATTATCAAATCTGGAAGCCGCGGAAGTGCTCGAGATCGAATCCAAAACAGCCAGCATGAGATATTTTCGTGCATTAACCAGATTACGCTCCATTCTGGTGCGCATTCCCGGTATCATTGAGTAACGGGTTGTACGAGAAGAGACTTTAGTTGCAGAACGATATCGACAGGACAGCAGGTAATGTTATCTCCCGATTCACATCACGCGATCAAAAATCTGACGCCTCCGGAAATTCCTGACCTGGAACAGATTGCCGAAGAGTTTATCGCCCGGATTCGTGCAGGAAACAAGCCTGAAATTTCCGAGTTTGCCGAACGCTATCCTGATTTCGCGTCCGACATCGAGGAGTATTTTCCTGCAATCGCTGCATTGGAAAGCGGCAAACATATCGAGCAGGTTCATGGCAAAGTTTCCCTGGGAGCGAGTACGCCAGAGCAGCTGGGCGACTTCAAAATTGTGCGGGAAATCGGGCGTGGCGGAATGGGGGTGGTTTATGAGGCCGTGCAGGAATCGCTCAACAGACGCGTCGCGTTAAAGCTGTTGCCGCGACATGCACTGCTCGAAGAAAAACAACTGAAGCGGTTTCGTCGCGAAGCAGAACTGACGGCCTCGCTGCATCATACGAATATCGTGCCGGTATTCGGTGTCGGTGAAAATGCGGGCTTCCATTATTACGTAATGCAACTCATTGACGGTGTCGGGCTGGATGAGCTGGCTCAGAAAATTGTAGTGACGGCTGCCGACTCGTCTTTAAAGAAATACAAAACGGCGAATGCTTCAACCACTCTCACGGGGAGTGATACCGCGCCGGGCAGCAATACCGGCTCTGAGGGAGAGCCGTTCAAAGAACCCACTGCAATGGGAGCCGACAGAACCGAGTTTGATCAGTATGTCGATTCACCAGCCAGCATCGCTGCGCTGGGAGTTCAAGCCGCTCACGCTTTACAATATGCCCATGACCGCGGGATATTGCACCGGGATATCAAGCCGGGGAACTTATTGCTGGACCGGGATGGCCTGTTATGTATTACCGATTTCGGTTTGGCGCGGGTCGCCGAACAGAGCGATCTGAGTAAATCAACGGATATGGTTGGCACGCTGGGTTACATGGCCCCGGAAATGTTTCGTGAAGAGACCTGCGCTCAGAGTGATATCTACGGCCTGGGTATTACGCTGTATGAATTATTGACCAGACGTTCTGCGATTGTGCGTACGAATCGGCATGAGATGATCGAACAGATCACACACGGTTCGATTATTCCCCCGCGGCGTCTCAATCCTGAAATCTCTCGCGATCTCGAAACAATTGTCCTCAAAGCCATCGCGCCGGATACGAAACATCGCTATCAGAAAGCCAGCGATCTGGCGGACGATCTGAATCGGTATCTGGAAAACCGTCCGATTCGGGCGCGACGCGTTACGCTGATCGAAAGTCTTTGGCGCTGGAGTTGCAGAAATCCTGCTATTGCAAGTTTATCGGGGCTTGCGGTCAGCTTGCTGCTGCTGCTGGGAATCACGATGGCGGTTGGCTTTGAGAGGGAACGTCAGGAACGAAAACGGGCGGAAGCTTCTTCCCAACTCGCGACCGCAGCACTCGACCGTGTTTTCGACCGGTTTGTTCCGAGCCGCGCTCACTCTAGTGACAACACGAATTCAACGGCCGACTATTCGGAGCCGGTGTTGTCACGGGAATCAGCGGATCTGCTGGCCGGCATGGTGCAGTTTTATGAGCAATTGGCAGAATCGACCGGGTCACAGCGCGAATTTCAAATTAAGGCTGCCAATGCGCAACACAAGGTCGGTGATATTCACCGTCGTCTGGGGGATTTCAAGTCGGCATTAGAGGCGTATCAGAAATCGCTCGGTTTGTATCAGCAGAATCCCGGCAAATCAGATATTCTCACGATTGCCACACTCTACAATGAAATTGGACGAATTGACTGGTATCTCAATCAAGTCACGGCGGCGAACGATTCGTATCAGAAAGCGGAGCAGTTGCTGAAAGAGGAACTCTCAAAAAATCCGGAGCAGCCTGCTATCCGATTTGAACTGGCACGTTCCTATTATTTGAAGTCGCGTAAATTTCGTCCCGGTCAAGTGAAGGGACGCAGAAGAACGGATCCCGCCCCTCGGTTCCCTGCAGGTGGTGACGAACAAAGGGCAGATCAGCTTCAATTACAAAAAGCCATCGACTTACTTGAGCCATTGGTTAATATCGCGCATCCGGAACCCGAATCCCGCTACTTACTGGCACTCTGTCTGCAGGAACAGGTTTCGGATCATTTCCCGCAATCACCGGAGGATAACAGCAAACAGGAACGTGTGCTGAACATTCTGGAAAGTCTGGTAGAAGAACACCCGCATGTTGCCGACTATCGACAGGCAGTCGTAAAATCGTATGAGCGAATCGATATCAGTGATGCAATGCCGCAAGATATGGATGAGTCTTTGATTGAACGTCTGCAGAAAGCAATTCAACATGCCAGCCGCCTGGTTTCCGATTATCCCACCATTCCGGAATACAAGATCTCGCTGATACACGCGCATAATAAGCTGGCTCATGCGCTGGATACCGTTTCCGACGGCGATTCTCCGCCGCATGAGGCACGACATCGTCACGATGCTGCTGAGCTTTCATTAAGAACCGCACTCAGGTTACAAAAAGAACTGACGCTGCAATTTCCCCAGTCACCTGAGCACAAAAAGTGGCTGACAAAGTTTAAAATCGGCCTGGCGAGGATTCTAATCAGGAAAGGCAGTGATACAGAGGCAATTGGTCTCCTGGAAAGTGCCATTCAAAGTCTGGAAGCAGACTTGAAATCCGATTCTCAGTCGGCTGGCCTCTATGCAGAGCTGCTCAACGCCACCGAGGAACTTGCCAGAGTTTACCAGAAAACACAGGATGATGTGGGGAGCTGGCTGATGTGGGAGAAATTTGATCAATACGAGGCTGCATTCAGGGAACTGTACCCAGATGGCATGCGCCGCCGTTTTGATGAAAGACGACGTCCACTCCACAACGGACACGGTCCGCGGGACGATAGAGACGACAGACCTGAGCCCCCTCGAGGCAGACGCCCCCCGCCGCGCCGGTGAAATGAACCGTTTTGCTGCCTTCAGTGAACTTGGTCTTGTCGTTTCCAGAATGCAAACCAGTTTCCTTTGAAGATGCTGTGATTTTTGTTGCGCCTTTTTACATGCCTGCCATTGATGAATCTTACAAGATCCCCACTGAGTGCTTCGGCTGATCGATACCGTTGTTGTTCCGATTTTGCGATACAGTTCAAAATGATCGTTTCGAAATCAGAGGGTATCGAGGGATTTCGTTCGCGTGGTTTCATTGGTTCCTGATGGATGATCTGTTCAACAAGTTCACTCGAACTATGCGACTGGAATGGAAGTGTGAGGGTTGCCAGTTCGTACAACACGATCCCCAGAGAATAGATGTCGCTCTGCGCATGATTCTGATTCAGGAGTCGCTGGGGAGCCTGGTAGCTTAATGTTTTTGCTGCCTGCTGTTTTAATGCTCCCTCAGCAACTTGAGCCAGACTGAAATTATTGACCCAGGTATGTCCGGCAGCGTCGATTAATAAATTTTCCGGTTTTAAATCGTGATGCAATGTTTTGCGGTTGTGGGCATAACTCAACGCTTGCGCGGCCTGTAACCCCATGCTCGCAAAGGTCCGCCATGGGTTGTGCTGCATGGTGCGTGCGACTGCTGCCGTTTGTGCCTCGGTTTCATGCGGACGTGATTTCTTTTCTCCTGCGAGATACGTAATGATCTGATGCAGTCCGACCCCCTTCACCAGTTGCATGACCGAAAAGCAGTATCCCTGATCTTCTCCGGTGTTATAAAAGGAGACAATATTCGGATGTCGCAATCGTGAAACCAGGCGTGCTTCCCGCTCGAACCGTTCTCGCCAGCGTGGTGTCATCTCTGATTTCCAGGGCAGCAATTTTACTAAAACAGGACGATTCAACTTCCCCTGCACGGCTTCATATAAAATTGAAGTGCGACTGCGGCTGATTTCACGAATGATGCGGCAGTCTCCCAGCTGTTTGATACGGGACGGATCAGGAAGCTGCTTCCGCAGACTGGTATATTCCTGGTTGCCTTTCCACTGTTCCATGGCAATCAGTACGGGAAAACTCTCGCGAATTTCTGTTGCATGTTCCGGATAAGCGACTGCATAAGCTTCCACAGAGGGATTCATCCACCGCCGATGCTCATCGACAAACCGGCTCGCTAATAATTCCAGTGGAATGCGTTCCGTTGCGGAATCAGCAGAAGTTATCGTTTCGATTCGATTTTCAGAATTCATGTTGACCCTTAAGAGATTCTGAAGTCACGCAGGCAAGTGGCAGGCCTCCTTTTCCCGACGGATATTCAGTGCAAGGATGCAGCTGAAAATTCAGGCTGGAAGGAAGGTTCAAGGGGGCGACCGTGAAAAGAAACACGCCAAAACTATTCGCAGTTTCTTTCCGGGGGCACTCACTTTAAAACGTAGCGAGCAGCCTGGTTGCTACCGGGAATCTTTTCTGTTTTATTAATTTCAGCAACGTATGTTCCCCTGATGGCAATCTGACGCTGCAAATCAAGGTGTTTTAGAGCATTTTATGGAGTTTGTATGGTGAGTCAGGATGCGGATTTCGGGGAGAATCAGCAGGAGCCCGCTTCATGTCAGCGGCGATCCGAAATCAGGAAATTCGGACTACTTTCGGACTACTTTTTGCTCTCAGATTGTATTTCGAGTGTAGTGAAATTACAGTAATCTATACGACCACAGTACCCTAAACTGAGTACGATAATTCTCACCACTGACAGCAAGAGGAATGACTTATGAATATGCCGGTTTGTCTGAAGCAAAGTCTCTTTTCATTATTGGTTTTCACGCTCCTGAGTTCTTCCGTGTTATCAGCGGGTGAGAAAAAAGAGTCGGAAACACACAATCAGCCGCCGGAAGGTTTTATCGCTCTGTTTAACGGGAAGGACTTGTCTGGCTGGATCGGGATGAACTTTCATTCCGTCAAAGGTAAAAGCCCGCTGGCTGTGAAGCAACTGCCTGCAGAGGAACGCGAGGAACTGCTGAAAAAGAACTGGGAAGACGTTCTGAAACACTGGTCTGTGGAAGAGGGAGAACTGGTGAATGACGGTCATGGGGTTTACCTGACGACAGCCGAAGATTATGGCGATTTCGAATTGCTGCTCGATTATAAAACCGTCGCGAAAGCAGACAGCGGTATCTACCTGCGTGGCGTGCCACAGGTCCAGATCTGGGATACCACCAAAGAAGGCGGCAAATGGGATCGCAAGGCCAACCTGGGTTCAGGGGGATTGTTTAACAACAAAGGCGAAGGCAAATACCCGCTCGTGCACGCTGACAAGCCGTTTGGTGAGTGGAACAAGCTTCGGATCATCATGAAAGGTGAAAAAGTCACTGTTTATTTGAACGGCAAACTGGTTGTAGATAATCAAAAGATGGATAACTATTACGAAAAAGACGATCCTATCTACGAGACCGGTCCGATTCAATTACAGACACACGGCGGCGAAATTCGGTTTCGTGATGTCTTCCTGAAAAAATTATAATCGATCAGGAAAAGTATTCTGAAACGGCACTCATTCTGTCTTTTGAGCAGAATGAGTGCGAACCCAGTCAATGAAAAAATGTCCCGCCATCAAACTTCAAAAAAAACAGCTTCAAGGAGGAGTGAACCGGATGGTCTCATTTTCTAATCGATTGTTTCTGATCGGAATTCTGTTGTTTGCGGGTTGTACGAAAACGACTCCCGTGGAAGAGATTTCGGTACAAGCCAGCGGCGTCTCATTAAGTGACTCTGAGCTTCCCAATCTTTCGACGGTCTGGCCGGGCTGGCGCGGGCCAGAGCGGAATGGCCACGCACCCGACCAGAGCCTGCCGATCGAGTGGGATGAAACAAAAAACGTGATCTGGCGGACGTTTATCCCCGGGCGGGGACATAGTTCGCCTGTGGTCGTAAACGATCTGGTTTTGCTGGCCACTGCCGATGATGTGAATCAGGAGCAGATGGTGATGGCCTTCGATCGTGCCGATGGAACGATCCGCTGGGAAACCGTGGTGCATACAGGCGGTTTCCCTTCAGCAGGAGAACTGCATAAAAAAGGGACCAATGCGAATGGCACGGTGTACTGTGATGGCGAACGCATTTATGCCGTTTTTCTGAATTCCGGAAAGATCACCGCGACGGCCCTCGATCTGAACGGCAAGCGACTCTGGCAGCAGGAAGTGGGATCCTTTAATTCGAAATTTGGTTACGCCCCTTCCCCTCTGCTCTATAAATCGTTCGTGATCATCGCGGCGGATAATCAGGGGGGCGGCTATCTCGCCGCTCTGGACCGCAAAACGGGAGAAATCGCCTGGCGTGTTTCGCGGCCTGCGATCAGCACCTATTCCAGCCCGGTGGTGGCACATGTCGGGGGCCGCGATCAGTTGCTGATCAGCGGTTGCGATCAGATCACCAGCTACGATCCGGCGACGGGGAAAGAAATCTGGAGCACTCCCTGTCTGGCAGAAGCGACTTGTGGCACGATTGTGACAAGCGACGACCAGATTTTTGCGAGTGGCGGATATCCCAAGCGGGAGACGGTCTGTCTGTCAGCCGAAGGCAAGTTGCTCTGGTCTGACAGCACCAAGATCTATGAACCGTCGCTGCTGGTGGATGGAGAACAGCTCTACGGAATCACGGATGACGGCATCGCCTACTGCTGGTCAACCGAGACCGGCAAGGAACTCTGGAAAAATCGTTTGCGCGGTTCTTTCAGTGCCTCGCCGATTCTCTGTAATCGGTTGATCTATGTCACGAATACATCAGGGGAAACGTTCGTATTTGAAGCGAATCCGGACGGTTATACTGAAGTGAGCAACAACAAACTCGGCGACGACTGCTACTCAAGCCCGGCTGTCGTCGATGGCCGGCTGTTTCTCAGAGTGGGTAAACAGTCAGGCGGGAAACGCAAGGAACAGCTGGTGTGCATCGGTGCCGACAAACCTTCTGAATGAAAATCATCATTACAGACTGATCACTTTAGTCTCGCTTATTTATGCCGCTTGCCGCTGAGTTCGCGTTTCCATTCCAGTTTTTTCTCGATGGATGTGATGATCATGCCCGCGATATCTTTACCTGTGGCGGCTTCAATTCCTTCTAATCCAGGGGACGAGTTGACCTCAAGTAAGAGCGGGCCATTTTTGGATCTGATGATGTCCACGCCGGCAATCATCAGGCCGAGCGCTTTGGTCGCTTTGACAGCGAGCCTGCGTTCGGTGGGAGTGACTTTGATGATGGATGCGGTCCCCCCCTGGTGAATGTTGGCTCGAAATTCACCGGGAGCCGCCTCGCGTTGAATGGATGCCACTACTTTACCGTCAATCACAAAACAGCGCAGATCTTTGCCGTCTGCTTCTTTAATAAACTCCTGTACCAGCAGGTTTGCCCGGAGTGCTTTGAAGGCGTTGATCACGCTTTCTGCTGCTTTTCGGGTTTCTGCCAGAACAACGCCGCGCCCTTGAGAACCTTCCAGCAATTTCACAATCAGTGGTGCTCCGCCAACCATTTCAATCAGGTCATTGGTATCCATGGGGGAATTTGCAAATCCCGTAGTGGGAATATTAATGCCGTTCTTGAGCATTAACTGCAGCGAATACAATTTATCGCGGGACTGGGTAATGGCGGAGGATGAATTCACCGTCAGCACACCCATGCTTTCAAACTGGCGTGAGAGTGCGCAGCCGTAGTAGGTAATTCTGGGGCGAATGCGCGTGATGACCGCATCCAGATCGTCCAGGATCTTTCCGCCACGATAGTGTGCTTCCGGCTCCACCGCATCGAGTTTCATATAACATTGTTTGATATCCAGGAACTCCATCTCATGGCCGCGCTCTTCACCCGCTTCCAGGATGCGCTGGTTACTGTAAAGTTCCTGATTGCTGGCTAAGAGAGCAATCTTGAGACCACTCCGGGTGTGTTCTCTTTTTCCGTAATGCTTGTCGAGTACGTCACTGGTAACCGGACCCAGGCAAAAACTGAGAGCGGGGTCTACCAGCATGCGGCCGCTCATTGCTTCGCGGCCTAACAGCATTCTGAAACCCATCGAATCCCGATTGGCCAGGGTGAGTTCAATTTCCCAGGCTTCAATACCCATTTTCAATGTCGCGAGAATGACATAACGCGTTTCTGTGATCCCGCTTGAACTTTTGACGACACGCTTGTCCACAATTGGTCTTTCACAGCGTACAACAATCCGCCTGTTGTTCTGCACCGGGTGGACTTCAAAACTGACCCAGGTTTCTCCCTGACGCCGGAATTTTTGCACGTTGAAGGCATGGATGGAAGAGGTTTTTGCACCTGAATCGACGCGTGCTTTAATGGCAGGCAGGCCCAGATCTGGAAAGGAGCACCATTCTTCACAACCGATAATTTGTCTGGGAGTACTGTCTTTCATGGATTCTGTTGATCAATCTCTGTTAATAAGTGAAAGCGAAATGATGTGTTTCTATGGCTCTCTGGAGCATCGCGCCAGTGTGGTCAGGTGGCGCGTTTTTTGATGGCATTAATCTCGGAGAGTTGCTCAATCTGCATTTCCTGAATTTGCATTAATTTTTCCCACTGTCGGGAGAGGAGATGGTCCAGCTTTTCATGAACCAGTTTGATCTCTAATTCCGCTTTTAAATTGATCTGATAATCATGCTGGGCACGAATACGGTCTTTGGCTTCCTGGCGATTCTGACTCATGATGATGATGGGGGCCTGAATGGCGGCCAGACAGGAAAGCAGCAGATTTAATAAAATGAAGGGATACGGGTCTACCGGTTGCCAAAAGACAACCAGTGAATTGACGGTGACCCAGACCATCATAAACAATGCAAACACAATCAGGAAGGACCAGCTACCGCCCCAGGTGGCGATCATGTCGGCCAGCTTTTCGCCGGGCGTCCAGGTTTGCTCAAATTCGTTCTCGACATTGGAACAAATTAACTCATGATTCTGCATGGCGATCAGAATTTCTTTGTCGAGCTGCGACAGCTCGCCTCTTTCGGATTCCAGCAGAGAATGAACATATCGGGAACGATACAGGGACAGATCTGCCCGGCAGATACGACTTTCATCAGACCAGCCCGGGTGTTCGAGTTGGATCAGGTTGGAGAGGGGCTTTCTCACTAAAGGAGCCTGAATTAATTCATCCAGTCGAAATGATTTTTGACAGATCGCACAGGTAAATAATTTATGATTACTCATGACTCAAAATCCTGCAGCTTGTACAGACAATGATTCAACATTACAGATTGAATGGCGTGCCTTGAGGCTCTGCGGCCCGCAGGTGATTCCGCCGCGTGTGTTCTCTGCCATAAATGGATCACTGGTGGCTCATCTGACTTTATAATACAACGAAGTCTACACCGTAAAGTCGTAGGCATAAAATTGTTCGTCTCTCTTCCAACCGGTCGACTGGTACAAGGCTCGCGCGGTCTCGTTGGTGATTTCAGTCGACAGAGTAAGACGAACGGCATTCAATGTTCTGGCATAATCAACGGCCGCTGACAGAAGTCGTGAACCTGCGCCATTCCTTCGATGATCTGCACTGACGAAAAGGTCGTTCAGAATAAAAGTCCGGCCAAGCGAGACGGAAGAGAAACTCGGATAGAGCTGAGTAAAGCCAACTGGTGTGGCGGCAGCGAGTGCGATGAACATGACTGATTCACCATGATTGAACCGGGCGGCGAGAAATTCTCGTACCGCACTGAGATCACTGGGACGTCCGTAGAATTGGCGATAGCGGTCGAACAAAGGCACCAGGGCTTCGAGATCGGAAAGAACGGCTTGTCTGACGGTGATGTTGTTCATGTTTCGCTGAAAGGGAAATAGACAGGTGAATCTCAAAAATGCGTAAACGTAAAATACCTGTTGCCCCGGTTCTTGTCCACGACCTGACGGGCAGTATTTGAGGGAATCAAGCTTTCTCTGAGTGAAACACAGTGAGAATAACGGATCAAGAAGCGTGCCTGGTGCTGCGCCGCTCCGGAAATTGTGTGCATCATTTGAGGCCGTCAAGAAGTGAGGAAGATCTGGTGTGCTGGCGCTGCGGAACGCAATTAATTCAATTCGCATCGAAGTTGTTCCGGCTTTCCACGTTCAATTCTTAATCAGAAGCGCGTCGAAAATTAATTATTCCAATATTTATGTAAATGCAACAGAATTGCATTTACATAAATATGACGTTTGCTATGATTTCTCAGATGGCTGTGACCATCGGAGCGTTAACAGGGAAGTCGCCGAGCGGATGCAGTTCGTCAATCAGGTTTCAATCAAGGACTTTATGAAGGGGATAAAAATGAACCGACATCGACAGGGTTTTACATTAATTGAATTGCTGGTGGTCATTGCTATTATCGCCAGCTTAATTGCCTTGTTATTACCGGCGGTCCAGATGGCACGCGAAGCGGCGCGGCGGACTCAATGTAAGAATCATCTCAAGCAACTGGGATTGGCGTTACACAATTATCATGAGACGCATTCCCGCTTACCTCTAATGGCATCCGATTCGCTGTATGGTTATTCTCCTTCGGCACAACTGCTTCCCTATCTTGATCAGGGGAATCTGCACAATTTGATTGATTTCAGGCAGCCTTTATTATCCGGGCCTGCCTGGGCGGCCACTTTAAATCCGGCACTTGAAAATGTGGCCAGGCAGACTCTGCCTCTGTTTATGTGCCCCAGTGATGCGGGAAATGTGTATTACACGGATGATAATGGGTCCATCTGGGCGGGAACGAATTATATGGTTAACGGCGGTTCCGGACTGAACGACCAGTATTGTTCTTCCGCCAATGATGGTTTGTTCTGGCGTGGATCCTCGACGCGATTTCGGGACATTACGGATGGCACGACAAATACCATTTTTATGGCAGAAACTCTGTTTGGTGAGCGTGGGCCCGATACCGCAACGCTGGTGAATCCTGATCGACAACTGAAACGCGTGAGTGGAGGTGGCCCCTGCTCTGCGACTTCCGATGATCTCGTTGCGCGTGTCGCGACCGGATATGAAGGACGGCGTGCAGGAGGCTGGATCCGGAATATTGGCTACAACACGCTGGTAAACGGCTATTTTCCGCCGAATTCACCCGAACCCGATGTTGCACATCATGGAGAGGTGGTTTCCGGCCCGCGAAGCTGGCATGTGGGGGGCGCTAACATCCTGTTGTGTGACGGGAGCGTGAGATTTTTGGGAGAAAATATCGATTTGACAACACTGAGAAACCTGTTCAGTCGCGCTGATGGAGCAGTGCTCGGAGAGTTTTAATCAGAGGGGTGATACCCGCCTGCAGTGAAAGATCTTCTTGAATCCAAACCCATCTGATGATGAAACCATTTAATGAAAATTTCTGATAAAGATTCTATTTTGCTTTACAAAACCAAATCACTCCTGTTGTGCTGCCTGCTGACTTCCTGCTGGATGGGGCTGGCAGCCGGTTGCTCGGACGATGCGGCCCGTGAAATCATGCCCGTCACAATTTCAGCGCCAGAGGCGTTCGAATCTGATGGAATGAAGTGGCGCAGAGAAGCGAGACTGGGGCCTTCGGACACGAGAATATTGTCGCGTTTTTTTGAAACAAATCCCAGTATGGTCGACAGCCCGATTATGAAAGGGGTGCCTTCGGTTTATCACGGAACCAGCCATCGCCGCCGTTTTTACTGGATCAAGGGGACTGCTTCAGAACCCGTCTGGGTCTGTGTGCATTTCGAAAGAGGAGCCTTTCAACTTCTGGAAGGAGTCGGCAGTCCCTATGGGAATCGCCGGAATTAAATCTGATTGCCTGTGCTTTTCATGCACTACATTAATTTTTTTACACATTTGAGAGGATGATATGAGAACAGTGCGCTTTCAATTTCGAACGATCGTGGTATTGAGTTTCCTGGCCTCCATGACTGGCGGTCACTTGGATGCCGTTCTGGCGGATTCCAAGGCTAACGTCAGCGTGGAACAGCAGCATGAAAAATCAGTTAAACAGAAAAAAAAGAAACAGACCGTCTGTCGGCTCTTTTTTCAGGATGATGAAACGAAAACTGTCAAATGGGCCGACATTATTTCCGGTGAGACGCTACAGATGGGTACGCCTTCCGTGATAGAAGGGTTTCCCCGTCTTGATGCAGAGAAACAGAATCTGGTGCAAATGGAAAGCAGCCTGGGCACGATTCTGATGGGGGTTCGCGATCATGCGGGAGGCGAAAATCAGAGCGGCTGGATCTTGCTCGACTCGGGCGTGAAAGAAGAATCGCATGGAAACCATACACACTGGTACTATAAAAAAAATCCGCAAGTGATTGCTTCAAAACTGGATGCCCGGCAGGGCAATCCGGCTCATTTATATCTCTATCAGGGTGTATATTATCTGGCGAATGATCGTAATTCCGGATATACGCGACTCGATCCTCAAACTTTTCGGAACCAGCCGAGTCAGGAGATTAAAACGGGTTTCCATCGTGGGGGCGGCAATCATATTACTCTGGCGGTTGTTGAAGGGAAAACCGGATATTCTTCGTGGATTGACGGGGAAGGTTCACAAAAAGGGCTGATTGATGTCACACGCATTTTACCTGAAGGGAACAAGGAAATTGCTTATTCATTTACGTTGCCTGCAGGTGCGATTCATGGTGTCACAACGTGTGCAGGGAAAGTGTTTTTCGCTCCCGCGGATGGCATCTGCTGGTGCAAGGCAGATTTGAATCCCCTGCCTCAAAATCAATCGAATGTGAAAGTGCATCATCTGACATTGGGGAAAGATGAAGAGACGAAAAAACCAAATCGCACAGGGGCCTTCTCAACTCACCGGAATTATGTATTGTTCGTTTCGGGTAAGGGAGACGCGGCGCGGTTATGTCTGTTGAACGCAAAATCAGAACAACCAGCTCTGATTTCTGTCCCTTTAAATATGCGGGAAGGAAACGCGCCTGCTGCTTTAGAGGTTACCAGAACGGCTTGGGGAAAACGGCTGGCATTTGTATTTCATAACCATCCACAGGAACAGGAACAGGAGCAGGATGAATATCTGAGCATCATCGACCTCGACCCGGATGCCAATCTGGATTTTCAGGATGCGAAGCTGTTGAAGCAAATTAAAGTTGGTCCCAGCAAAGTGGAAGGTCATTATGGACATCATGCGATCAGTTTTGACAATGCCGGCCGTTACGCGTTCTGGACGGAACCCGGTGCGGGAAAAATCAGAACACTGTCGCTCGAAACGCTGGAGCCAGGCAGCAGTTTTACCGTATCGGGTGTTCCCGCGAAACTGATTGTAATGGGTCAGCAGGACGGCCGGGATTAAATCGGACCTGATTGCTGGTTGTGCTTTCCGCATACCTGTTTATGCAGAAGCAGTGGCCGATATTCATCTTCGGAAGAAATCCTGAAATCAGATAGAATACGAAATGAATTCAGACCGCGAGGTTCGTGCCTGCTGTCGGTTCATTTCGTATTTATTTTGATGGGCTGTTTCAGGCAAGCATTTTGGGCGATGGTCTGGTTCAGAAGTGATCTCCTTAAGGCCTTGGTTTTTGAATGGTTGTTTTCTGACGGAAGCCAATCTTCGCGAAAGGCGTGAACCGGTCAAGCGATGCTCAAATAATGAAGATCTATGATACTCAGATGAAAATCTATGAATGAAAATGAAGTTAATATGAAGCTCTGTGATCGCAGGTCAGAAACAGGTGTCAGTGGGGGAAGTCTTTCAGGGGACCGACAGAAAATCAGCATAAAACCCACGGGTTTTAACGTGCAGGAATCAACAGGTGCATAAGTATTCAACGAGACATTATCGTTTCATTCGCACGCACCGCGCTAACTACGCAAGTATCCCGGAAGGCGGGAAACGGTGAATCCAAAAAAAATCCCTGAAAACAGGGATTTGATTGAAATCAGGAAAGTCTTGAACCTGTCGAAAGGCTTTATTCTGCCTGAATTCTTTGTCGCAGGAAATCCATGAACATGTCCGCAGCACTCTGTTTACTACTTCTGTTTTTCGAGGCAATACAATTCGGTTCCCGTACGAACGAGGACGGCCTGATCGACGGCGGCAGAACCATACACGGTCTGCCCCAATTGAGGATAACCAGCCGTGGAACGAGATTGTTCGCCGGCATTTTCTGAAGCCGGTTTTTCATCCTGTTTTGATGTGCTTGATTTTGCTGATTTTTGTTCCGCGTTATTTTCTGCGGGTTTTTCAGCAGGAGCTGTCGGCTTTTCTTCAGAATCTGAAAAGAGTTCGTTCGTAGCCAACAATTCAAACTGGGGTCCCTGTCGAATTACATCGGTTTGACCTTTTTTCGTGAAAAAATAAACCTGCTCCCCTGCCCCTAAAGGCGAACTCCAGCAGGGACCGGACAGGCGTTGTGCAAAATGCTGTTTGCCTGTTTCGAGGTCCAGGCAATAAACAACGCCGACTTTATTCACGAAATAAGCACACCCCTGGTACGCCAGCGGAGTGCAATAATAGGAGATCGCTTTCTCTGCTTTCCAGAGGACTTCGTATCCGGGTTTGCCCTCTTTTGTGACAAGTTTCAGGCAACAGTTGGATGCACTCGCATTTTCTGCATCAGGATTTCGGCGATCAGTCGAGGCACCGATCAATACATAATTTCCCAGGACTGAGGCAGAGGGAATCGTGTTTCCGCTGATGCCGGAGTGCGTCCAGAGTAATTCACCGGTCAGCCCCTGATAACTGTCTACGGTGCCTCGGGAACTTACAATGATTTCCGGGGTTCCTGCGCGGTCTGCGATGACAGGCGATGTCCAGGCAACGCCTGCTTCCCGGTCTGTTTTCCAGGTGGTTTCACCGGTTTTTTTATTCAAAGCCAATAAGTAAGAAGGGCCGTCATGTGCCGTTAAAACAATCAAATTATCAGCGGTTTGAGCGAGGGAGTTACCGATGCCGTGATTGCTGACAAACGGACCGTAATCTTTTACCAGCGAACGGTGCCAGAGGGGAGCCCCGGCATGAGTGTAAGCGACGACATCTCCACTTTCGAAAAAGGCATAAATTCCGTTTTCATCAACGGCCGGTGTGGGTGCGGCCCGGGAAACCATCGACGAAGTTTTTTTCGTCTGACTGGCTTTGATCTCTTTCTTCCAGATGAGTTTACCGCTGGTTAGATCGTACGTATGCAGCAGGCAGGTTTCCTGTTGTGGCCCTTCAATGGATGTCACAAATACCAGGTTTTTCCAGACCACGGGAGACGATTGCCCGTAACCGGGAACTGTTTGTTTCCAGCGAATTCCATTTTCGGGGGACCATTTGAGAGGTAGATTGGCTGCGGGAGAAATGTTGGAGCCATCACCGCGAAAACCGGTCCAGGTATCGGCGGCCGACAAGGATGAGTTGAAACAAACGAGCGTGATCAGACAAACCAGAGCAAACTTATTTTTGAACACAGTGCTGTTCCTTCATGTTAATCTTCGCGGGAATCGTAAATAAATCTGCCAGTGATGTCTGGTTCAGAGCTGTTTCCAGCATGGAAAACGTCTGATTCAGATGATCGTGCAACTGGCAGATTTCATTTGAGTCGGAGGGCGCATACAGGGGCGACTCTCTGGTTGTACCTGATTTGACAGAATTGATCACATCCAGCAGCGAAATGTCGCGGGGAGCTTGAACCAGGGCATAACCACCATTCTGTCCGCGCTGGGATCGAATCAGTCCTGTGCGATTCAGTTCCAGCATGATTTTCGGCAGATAAGCGTGAGGCACCTGAGTCACTTCTGCAAGCTGGTCTCGGGTCATATAACTCGGGAAACGAAATGCAAGGCAGGTCATCGCCCGCAATGCATATGCTTCGGTTTGAGAGATCATCTTTGTTACTCGCGAATGCCTGAACTGGATTTAAGAATGAATTGTTTTGCCATGATAGAATGCAGAGCGCCTGGCTGCGTAGGTTAATTATTCAGGGAGTCGGTAAACCGTGCTGAAAAACGATTTGATGGATTCCGGATTTCGGACGGTTGCAGACGTTTCAGTAATTTGTGACAGATTTCGCGCCGGGGGTCATCTTTCGCCTGGGAGAAAATGGTGATCAGTTTTGCCAGGCATTCAGGACACTGAATTTTATTCAACTCGGACGTATTGATTTCCTTGACAACCAGATAGGCATCTTCAATTTGACCTGACTGTAACAGCAAATGACTCAAAGCCATTCGGTAGTGACGATTCTCAGGATCAATACACACCGCTTTGCGGAGCACGTTTGCTCGATGTTGTGGAGGGTAACCCAATTTTCCCATAAAGTAGGCCATGGCTAACCAGGAGTCGCCGGTTTCCGGATTGAGTTGAATTGATTTTCTGCAGGCTTCGAGCGCTAAATGAGTCAGATCAGGATGTTGCCCCAGTAAAGCTGCGATCGCCGTCAGTAGTTTTTCCGGAATATCGTTTCTTTGAAGCAGGATTGAAAAGACAGATTTCGCCAGGTCATGCTTACCGATTTGCAGGTAATTTTTAGCCAGCACATACTGACCAGAGGCTGAGATCGGAATTAATGTCGTAGCCGTTTCAAGTGAGCAGATCGACTTACCATGCCAACTGAGCGAATCTTCGACGAGGCCTTTCAGTTCCCAGGCTTTTCCTGAATGGGGGTGAAGTTCCAGAAGTTGTGAAATTATCTCAATAGATTGATAGTGCAGTCCCTGTCGGAAGCAGCCGATCGCGTTCTGCAATGTGTTTCGAATTTCCATCGTATTCTCCTCTGTAGGGAAAGAATCAGTTTGATTCGGAATAAGAGGAGAGACAAGAGCTCCCGGAAATGGGGCGTATCCTCAATGGAACTCTTGTCTCTTCAAGCGGAAAACTCGCTTTAATTCAGTTTCACCTGCTCAATCGATTTCAGATGCCCTTTGCGGGAAGCACCACCAATGGCGAGCAGTCCTCCATTCCCGTCCGGCAGCAGACGGTGGAAGAACCGTGGAGTCGAAAGAGTTCCCGATTTTTTCCAACTGTTGTTTTCCTTATCCAGTTGGAATACATCGCCGTCCATACCGCTGACATAGAGGTTTCCGCCAATGCTCCAGGCAGTGGTGCCAAAACCGTTCATCGTACTTCCGGGCAGTTCAGGGCCTTTGGTCCATTTGTCTGTTTCAGGAGAGTAGATATCCACTTCATGGCTGATATCGCCCCCTTCGTCGATTCCCCCCATGGCGTAAATCTGTCCCTGATGCGCGGCTGCAGAGAGAGCGCGTCGCTGGAACGGTTGCTTGATGGATTTCCACTTTGGTTTTTCCTGTGAAGCATCCAGCACGAGCATTTCATCCCGCCAGATGGATTCATCGCCTTTCTGCATCGTCCAGCCGCCGACAACATACAGCTGGTCTCCCAGAAAGACGGAATCGTGCGAGGAACGACCTGCGGGCATCGGTTCGACTGCTTCCCAGGTCTTCTTTTCAGGCGAATAACGCTCAACCGTGGAGATTGATTCCAGCAGAGCATCTTCTTTATCTTTATTGGTGACGGAGAGACCTCCGACTCGATAAACGCTGTCACCGTGCGGAGCCATCGCTAAACCCTGCAGCGGGGTTTTCAGTGGCAATGCTTCCCATTCCTTCGGCTGTTTCAGGTTCAAACGCTGGAACTTTTGCGAGAGGTTTTCAGCACTGTGTGCGTGAGCGCGTCCGATATGACCGCTGTATACGTAAAGATAATCACCACTGACGGCTGCTCCAAAGCTGGAGATCGCATCAGGCAGTTGAGGGAATTTACTGTCTGCTTCAGGCGCCGTATCTGTGACTGTGGTTTTGTTGTTTTCAGACAGAGCGACGAAAGGCAGAGTCAATGTGGAATAGTGTCTGATGCTGTCGTATTTGTCGCCATTGTGTTCGCCTTTTTTCTCTTCCGTATGTTTCGTACGAATCGAGTAGACGCCGTCTGTAAATTTGGTCTGGAATTGTCCTTTTGCGTTTGTGGTCGCGGTCACGGTTTCACTGCTGGTTTCAGGGCCGATGAGTTTGAGTTCGGCGTCTGCCAGTGGTTTGCCGTTCCAGTTAACCTGCAACGTGACTTCTTCCCCTTTCAGGACGGGAACGATTTCCAGCGGCAGTTGTTCCGAACAGGAAATTTTGTCCCAGATTCGCTGGCTTTTTTGTGGAAATGCTTTGGCATAATACTTCAGCAGGAACTGACTGTCACCGCGGGTGATGACGCCGTAGGTATGGTCGAGACCATAGGCTGCCCGGCCTGCTCCTTTGGGTTCCGGAGTGATGAACAGTGAATCATCGCCTGCTGTTAATGGATACGTTTGCAGTTGACCTTTCTGCGGCTTTTCCCAAACTTTGATGTCAGTGAGTTTTTTGAGCAGGTCGGGGTCATCCGGTTCAGCGGCTTCTCCAAAATAAAGTTGAACTTTGGCGGCGTTGTTTTTGCCTTCTGCCTGAGGTAAGAGCCAGAGGAAATGAGCGTAAGCCTGGTTTGTCATCAAGACCGCCAGCAGGCAGGCGATGGCAGTGATCCATTGAAAAGTTTTCATGCGAGTTCTCTTGAATTGAAAAAGGTGGTTTGATTCAAAGTTATTTAGATTCTGTCTGTGAGATCGATTCGGGAGTGATCAAGCTGAAGTTGGACAGTTTGATTGAACCGACGTTTCTCTCGAAATTTTCATTGCATTCTACCGTCAGCATCGTTTCCGGCAGGTCGAAAGTTCCCACACGCTTGAAGGAAAAGGTGTTACTGCGATTGGATGTGATCGCTCCCGTTTTCGGGTTACGGTACGTCACGGCTGTATCACGAGGCAGAATTCCGCCTTCTTTGGTACGCCAGACGTCGAGTGTTGTAATTGTGAACCATGCTTTATCGGAACGACGGTGGACTTCGGTCATGACATCGTCTTGCAGACGAAAGGAAGTGTTTTGACCATCGATATTCACGAGACGTCCCAGCGGGTGATTGACTTGAGCATCGGCAAAAGTCGCAGGAATCGGTTTCTGTTGACGGTATTTGCGATGCCCGATGACGGAATTCAGCTTAGGCTGACTCCACTCTTTCAGTTGTTCGTTATCCAGGCTGAGTATGACTTTGAAGTCTTTGTCGGCGGTGAGTTTTCCCTGGGTTGTTTCCCCATTATAGCTGACTGTGACATCGGCAGTGAATCCGGGGAAATCCTGCCAGAGGGCGCGTGCTTCTCTTACTTTTTGATAGAGTTTTGTGGCTTCCGCCTGTTCCTCTTTCGAGGCAGGTTTTGCTTGATCTTTGGCGGGCGTCCATTGCATCGTCGCCGAGAGAGTCAGCAGGACAATCAGCCCGGCCAGGCCCCATTGTTTCAGTTCGCGTAGAACCGTTTGTTGGAACTTCATGAGATTTCTCCGTATGCGGTCGAGGAAAAGTAGTCGATGGTTATTTGGATTCAATCTTAAATTCGAATGTGTTTTTTCCGTCTATGGTGATATCAGCCGTCAGTTTGGAATTCTTGTTATAAGCAGCAGGGATTTTGACACTGGAAGGGTCTTTAAATGGCTTTCCCTGTTTTTTTGCTTCTTTTTTTAGTTGCTCCAGTTCTTCCAATTCAGGAATGGTGGGGTAGATTTCGACACGTGCTTTACCGGCAACCGGGCCTCCTTGTTCAGGAATCTGATAAATGCCTTCACGAACGATGCCAGCCGATTTTACTTTTCCTTCAGGGGTGTCTGAAATGAAAAGAATGCGGGCACTGGTTAATGGGTCTCCATCGTAATAGACGAGACCTGAAACAGGGATGCGTTCGCCACGCGGGTCATCTTTGGCTCCGCTACAGCCGAGGCAACTTAATAAAAGTAAACCGAGTAGTAGGCCTGATCTAAAGGAAGAGTGATTGGATTGATTATTCATTGTTGGTTTAGCTTTTGGGGACATTTTAAAACTCCTCAGGTGTCTTGCAGAAGTAGAGTTCACTTCTGCAAGACATTGGAGATAATTCTGTGCATTAGAAAGGAACGACCGATTAGAATTCACCGATAACTTCGCCACCCGCACGGGTTGCGAGTGCATCGAGTTTATCAGCATCGATATTCTCACTGACAAAACGTACGGCACCATCTGCAAGCAAAAAATGTGCTCCACCGACATGATCACTACGCCATACTGAGAAATTTGCATGGTTGCTGGCATTAAATTCACCATCAGTATTTGCAAGTGCGGCACCTGGATATGCTGAAGCCCATCTAGAATAGCCCCAGCGAGAAGTTCCAACCAAACTTGCGTTACCCGAGCAACTACTCCATGTATAGTCTTCCATGCCAAAATTCATTTCGCCAGCCAGAATTGTATTGGATAAACCATCGGTTATATCCCTAAATTTATAGGTTCGGGATGGAGCGTAGAAGCCGTTGTAGCCTTCGAATAAACCATTGTCCCCAGTATCGTCAGAGCCTGTTGAAAGAGCATAGCTGGTGGGACCTCCGTCCTCACCACAAGTCACTAAAGGAACAGCACGTTGTAGCACCATCGAAGGACAGAGATAGACTGGAATCGTTTTGTTAATTGCATCTAGATTTGCAGGATCATTATAACTTAAGTCGAAATCATAAAGATTTTGTAGATTCGCTTGGTCAAGGAATGGAAGGATTGCGACTAGAGGACTCATAAGACCGGATGATTTGAGACCTATAGGGAGCGATGTATAAACATCATGATAGTTATGCATCGCCAGGCCGATCTGTTTCATGTTGTTTTTGCAACTGGAACGTCGGGCGGCTTCGCGGGCCTGTTGGACGGCGGGGAGCAGTAAGGCGATCAGAATCGCGATGATGGCGATGACCACCAGAAGTTCAATCAACGTGAAAGCGCGTCTTGGTTTGGTGCGGGGTAACATGGTTTCTCCTGATTGGTAGCGGGTTACCAGAATTAAAAATATTGAATGGGGTTTGCCCCGATTCAATGGACATTCTTCTGGCTGGCTTGCTACTAATGATGAAAAACCATATTTGCTGGCTGGCTGATTGAAATTGAAACTCAATCTCAATAAGGCGATATTATCCTTCCATCGACTGCCCTGCAAGATTTCTCGCATCAGATTTTGCGAAAAACAGGAAAATACACTCGGGTAATCTGTTAACTACATGAATAGTTACGGCTTACAGCGTTATTCTGTGGTGGCGAGCAGAAGCATATTGAGAAACAAAACGATCAGGCAGCTTGAATTCACGTGATGGCAAGTTACTTGTGAAGTGAGCTTTCAGATCGTTTTCAGCCGTTGAAGCTGGCGATACAGTCCAGAAACTGCTGTCCAAAATCATCGCATTTTTTCTGTCCCACTCCCCAGATTTCGAGGAATTGCGGCAGCGTCTGCGGTTTGTGGCGGGCCAGTTCTCTTAAGGTCGTGTCTCCAAAAACCATGTAAGGCTGCAGGCCTTTTTCACTGGAGATTTCTTTTCGCAGGCTGCGCAAGAGTTCGAAGAGCCCCTTGTCGACACCTTTCCAGTTCAAGTTTGCCAATTCATCTTTTGTGTCACGCGTCCGGGGTGTTTTTGTTTCCTGGGTGGTACGCATGAGTTGCGGAGTCACCTCTCCCCGCAATAATTTCCAGCCGGAATCGGTGATTCGCAGTTGTTGATACTCGGCGGTTTTGGTTAGGAATTTTTGAGACACCAGTTGATTCACCCAGTGGCGAATGGTGGCCAGACTCTCCTGTTTCAGCAGCCCGTAGGTACTCAGTTGATCGTGACGATTGGCAAGCACTTTCTTGTCTTTCGATCCTTTTAAAACCGCAGCCGTGTAGGATGAACCAAAATTCTGGTCCTGTCTAAAAATAGACGAGAGAATTTTCTGACCAATTTCCAGTGCATTGTCGACCTTTTGAAAATCACCACGACAAAGATCGCAGCCTGTTTCGCAATCCTGCTCCAGGTCCTGCCCGAAGTGCTGCATCAAATAGCGGTGCCGACAGTCAAATGCGTGACAGTAATTTTGGATGGCCTGCAGAGACTGCAAAGCGGTTGCCTTCGATTCCTCCGGCTGATCGTCCAGGATTCGTTTCCAGATCATGGCATCCTGCTCGGAGTAAAGTAACACGCATTCCGCTTCCAGGCCGTCCCGCCCTGCCCGGCCGCTTTCCTGTTGATAATTTTCGAGTGACTTCGGCAAGCCGGCGTGAATCACATATCGTACGTTGGGTTTATCGATGCCCATGCCGAACGCGATCGTGGCCACGATGGCATCGACACGATCCTGGATAAACGCTTCCTGATTGGCTCCGCGTTCCTCATCTGGTAATCCGGCGTGATAGGGTCTGGTTTCATAACCGGCATTGTTGAGCGATTCACTGAGTGATTCGACGTCTGCACGGGAAATGCAATAGATGACTCCCGATTCATTTGGGTGACGATCCAGAACTTCGCATACCTGAGAAAAACGGTCGGCACGCCGTGCGACAGAATACGTCAGGTTGGGGCGGTCAAATGACCCGATCAGAATTTCCGGTTTTTTCAATGCGAGTTGCCTCGCGATATCTGAGCGTACCTGTTCGGTGGCGGTGGCAGTATAAGCGTGAATGGCACACTTCGGATAGATGTTCTTTAATTCCTGCAGCTCTCGGTAATGTGGTCGAAAATCATGTCCCCACATACTCACGCAGTGCGCTTCATCAATTACGATGAATGACAATTTGATCTCGCCCAGCAGGCAGAGCATACTTTCCAGCATCAACCGTTCGGGTGCCACGTACAACAGTTTGATTTCTCCCGCGCGCACATCCCGCATCACACGTCGGGATTCATCCTGACCTTGCGAGCTGTTGAGATAAGCGGCGGATATACCACAGACGCGCAACGCATCAACCTGATCTTTCATGAGTGAGATCAACGGGCTGACCACGACTGCCATGCCGTCCATACAAAGTGCGGGGGCCTGATAGCAGAGCGATTTTCCCCCGCCCGTGGGTAGCACGACCAGAGAATCGCGACCTTCCAGAACAGCCGTCATAGCCTCCTGCTGGAGCGGTCGGAATTCGGCGTAGCCCCAGTATTCGTGGAGTTTATCCAGTAACGCGTCATCCATCCCTGCTCTGGCCATCTTAGAATCCCGTCAATTATGTATCATCTGAAAAGTTGCCTTGTCGGCTGATACATATCGTAGCGGGTCACACTGAAAAGCTAAAGGATGGAATTTTCCCGGCCGAAAAAAAGAGATTAAATGATTTCGGGCATGGGCTCATAACCATCGACCAGATAGTGCGGTCGACCAGACAGATCCTCAATCGGGGCATTGGTGAAGTTGATTCCCAAATGATGATACAGAGTGGCGAAGACTTCACCGAAGTGAATCGGTCGGTTTGCGATCTGGGCTCCCATACGGTCCGTACTCCCGATGACCTGGCCGGTTTTGAAACCGCCACCGGCAATTAAGCCACCACCGACTGCCGGCCAGTGGTCGCGGCCGCCATCTTTATTGATTTTCGGAGTGCGTCCGAATTCACCCCAGGCAACGACGGCAACGTCATCTGCCATGCCGCGTTCGTGCAGGTCTTCAATCAGCGTGGCTAAGCCCTGGTCAAACTGCGGAAGGTGTGTGTCTTTTAATCCACCGAAATTGTTACTGTGAAAATCCCAGCGACCGAAATTCAAGGTGACGATTCTGGCTCCTGCCTCGACCAGACGTCGGGCCATCAGGAAATGTTCGAGATTACGGGGAGCACCATCGCCGAAGTTCCTGGCATCACCCTTGCCATAGCGTTCTCTGGTGGCTGCGTCTTCCTGCGAAAGATCCAGGGCATCAACCAGACGGTTGGATGTCAGAATATTGAATACCTGCTGGTTCATATCATCCATGCCCGTCATCGAGCCGCTGGCGTCTGCGTCGCGTTTAAACTGATCAAATGAGGCCAGTAACTGTTTACGATCATTGAGTCGAGTTGCATCAATGCCGTTCAGGACCATATTCTTACGTGCCGGGCCGGATGGACGGAATGCGGAATGACTCACTCCCAGAAATCCGGGATGACCCGGTGATCCATAAGGGGGATGACCGGTGTCCGGAGAGAGTCCCACAAAAGGAGGCACAGCGGCGTCAGCAGGACCTTGCAGTTTGGAGACAACGGAACCGATGGAAGGCCAACCGCCGGCGGGCTGGTTGCGAGTGGTTCTTCCTGTGTAACAAATGAAAGAATCGTGGGCTCCATTCGGCGAACCGTGAACGGAACGGAGCGGAATGATTTTCTCAGCGATGTTTCCCAGACGCGGAAGGTGCTCGCAAATTTGAAAACCGGGAACTTTGGTATTGATCGGGCGGAATTCACCGCGAATTTCCGAGGGGGCATCCATTTTCAGATCGTACATGTCCTGATGCGAGGGAGCACCGCACATATAAATCATGATGACCGCTTTTTGACGTTTGCTCTTCCCTGTTGCCGACTCTGCCTGCAGGAGCTGAGGCAAACTCAGGCCGCCCATTCCCAGGGCGCCGATTTTCAGGATTTCCCGACGTGAAATACGATCACAGAGCTTCGTTTCTGGTCCCCAGATAGACAGCATAGGTGTTCCCTTCTCAAGGAATGGCAGGAGTTTAGTGTAGATATCGGTTGGTAGGCATTTTGGGTGTGAATGCAATGATAAAAAATCATTGATATGACTAATTGTAGCAGCTTCCAGAGTGGAATTCCAAGTCCAAATTGCCAAAGTCAGTCCCCGGATCAAGAAAAAAGTGGAGACATGTTTTATTCTGGGAAAAGGAGTTGGAACGGAAAATCGGGATCAATTATTCGTTCTTTCCGAAATTGTGTAATCACAGAAAAAAACAGTCAACCCGGTCAACGAGACACCAGACATGTTTTTAATGACTGTGGAGTTTGTTTGTGTACTTATGTTCCAGGGAGATCGCAAGCTGGGAAAATATGCAAATTGTTCTTAGCTCAATTTTTAAAATTTTGAGATTAGTGATCAGAAATTCAAAAAGGAATTGAAATTTCCATTCCTTCAGTGAAAATAAGAAGCGGTACTGTCTATTCGAAGAATTATTAGTTCGAGGATTTTTAAAAGCGTTTTCAATCGAGTGAGAATCGGGTCGTCGCAGTTCGGGAGAACCACAGTGAATCCAACAAAGTCAGACTCCACACCCAAACATGCTCAACCGGGAGGAATGACTGGTACAGAACGTCATGTTGCACTTTCTGATATTCATGCTCGTTTACCAGACCCGCAGAGAACATCTGGCAAAGCAACCGCTTTGGACCGATGGCTGATGCGTACCATGCTGCAGAAAGCAGGTAATCCGGAAATTGAAGTTGTCTTATGGGATAACACCATCATTACAACATCGCCGACCTCCCCTGCTGTGCGGCTCATCATTCATCAGCGGAGTACCCTGTATAAAATGTTGATTGATCCCAGCCTGGCTTTTGGAGATGGGTATTCTCAGGGCACGATTGAGGTGGAAGGAGGTTTGATCGCCTTCCATGAAGCCATCGATCGATGTACCCATACGGCCGATACCAAACACTTTTATCGAGATGGGATTCGGAGCTGTCTGGGCTGGTTACAACGGAATACGATCGACGCGGCCCGCAGTAACATCCATCATCATTATGATATCGGAAACGAGTTCTATGAACTTTGGCTGGATCAGCAACTTGCTTATACGTGTGCCTACTTTTCCGATCCGGAGATGTCGCTCGAAGCGGCTCAGATCGCCAAGATGGATCACGTTTGCCGGAAAGTCGGTTTGAAACGGGGAGATACAGTTGTTGAAGCTGGCTGTGGCTGGGGCGCACTGGCGTTGCATATGGCTAAATATTATGGTGCAAAGGTGAAGGCATTTAACATTTCACACGAACAAATTGTCTATGCCCGTGAACGTGCCAAACAGGAAGGCTTGAGTGATCGAGTTGAGTTCGTGGAAGATGACTGGCGTAATATCACCGGCAGTTATGATTCCTTTGTGTCGGTCGGGATGCTGGAGCATGTCGGCCTGAAAAATTATGAAACCCTGGGGAAAGTGATCGCCGGTTGTCAAAACCCCCGCGGTCGCGGCTTGATTCATTCGATCGGCTGTAACTCGCCGCGAATGCTGGATAGCTGGACGACCAAACGCATATTTCCCGGGGCGCATGTTCCCAGCCTGAGCGAGATGATGCAGATTTTCGAACCTCAGAAATTTTCGATTCTGGATGTCGAAAATATTCGCCTGCATTATGCGCTGACGCTGGAACACTGGCTGCAGCGCTATGAACAAAATATCGATCCGGTGCAGGAAATGTTTGACGAAAAATTCATCCGGTCGTGGCGTCTCTATCTGTCGGCTTCGGTGGCTGCATTTCGGTCTGGTTCTCTGCAGTTATTTCAAGTTGTCTTCACGCATGGGGGGAATAATGAGGTTCCCTGGACGCGCGCTGGTCTGTATCAGGCTGATCCTTCGCAGGCGGTGAGTCAATCATGACCGGCAGCGAGCGTGAGACGTGTGATGTACTGATTGTGGGAGGGGGTCCAGGCGGTTCCTCCTGTGCCCGGGGTCTGTGTGATTCTGGCCTGGATGTCTTGATCATGGACAAGGCGACGTTTCCGCGCGATAAAGTCTGTGCCGGCTGGATCACGCCCCCCGTTGTTGATCTACTTGACCTGGATCTGGCGGATTACGCCCGGGAACATGCTCTGCAGCCGATCACCCGCTTTCGAACCGGTATTATTGGAGGTAGCGCGATTGAGACCGAATACGGGAAGGCGGTCAGTTATGGTATTCGTCGTTGTGAGTTTGATGACTACTTACTCAAACGCTGCGGTGCCCGGACGCAATTGGGTGTGCCTCTGAAAACGATGGAACGAAGTGAATACGGTTGGCTGATTAATGGTGCTCTGCAGGCAAAACTGGTCGTGGGGGCCGGCGGTCATTTCTGTCCGGTGGCCCGCGGATTGAATCAGGCGCATTCGTCGGAAAAGTCCGTCGTGCTGGCACAGGAAACAGAATTTGAACTGACTCCCGAGCAACAGAGCGTGTGCCGCGTGCAACCGGATACGCCGGAATTATATTTCTGTCGCGATTTAAAAGGGTATGGCTGGTGTTTTTATAAAGACGGCTATCTGAATATCGGGATGGGACGGGAAGGAGAAAAGCAACTGTCAGCGGTCCGAGATGAATTTACGGACTATCTGGATCAAGAGGGACGTGTGCCTAAGGAGATCCTCGGCAAATTTAAAGGCCACGCTTATCGTCTGTATGGATTGCAAAAACGGATAATTATTGATGAGGGAGTCTTGCTGGTGGGTGATGCGATCGGGATGGCATCGCCGCAAAGTGGAGAAGGCATTCGCCCTGCGATCGAAACAGGGTTCATCGCCGCGGATGTGATTCGCAGTTGTCAGCAGGATTATAGCAAGGCACGTTTAGCCGTTTATCAGGAGAAGCTGTTTCAACGATTTGGAGAATGGTCGGACCATCCAGAAACGAGCCTGATTCCGGCGGCACTCCGGCAATTTCTGGGACGACAACTCATGTCGACCCAGTGGTTCACGCGTAAGGTACTGCTCGATCGCTGGTTCTTACAACAAAATGTACTGCCGCTGGTCCGTAATTAACTCAGTTTCGACCATTCGAGCTCGATCCCCTGCTTTGTGAGCGTGGACTGGAAATCCTGGAGCTGTCGTTGGTCGTTGCGAATTTTACGCGGTGTGGTTTGTCTGGAAATCGCCTGAGCACATAAGGCACCGGCTGCTTCACCGATAGACCATTCCACGGGATGCAGGCGGTAGCAGCCATTCGAGATATGTGTGGTGCCGATATTTTTGCAGCCGGGAATCAGATTTTCGACACGCTGCGGAATCATGGCTCCCAGAGGAATCTGAAACGGAACACTGCCCATGTCGATGTAGTTATCTCCACCCGAACTGGGATGCAGGTCCAGGTGGTAATATCCGATGCCGACGGAATCATCGAATGGTTTAGCGAGCAGCGGCTTTTGGTTTTTGCCTGCGATTTTAAATCGTTCGGAATAGGTCAGATCCTGTTCCTTGATGGTCAATTCGGCCCGGATGCGGCGAGACTCGCGAATATACGGGTATTTTGCCAGCCCATCTTCGGTGCCGACAATATCCTTTCGCAGACGCAGTCCTTTCCAGCCTTGTTTGCCGTCCGGACGAGGGGCTTCGGTTTGTAGCCAAAAGAGTAAGGAAAGGCTGAGCTGTTTGGCGGCATTGATATGCTTCTCGCGCTCGGCCGGCGAGACATCGGTGATGTTGCCCCGCATGTAGTCATTCTGCGGCCAGTTAACGACGGTGATATCACTGGCATAAGATCCAGGTGTGAAGTTGTTGCGATCGATCATCCGTCGATAGAGCCAGAGATTCAGCGATTTCGTTTTTGGCGCAGCCGTTTCAATGCCACACGGCACAAAGGAAAGTTCTTTGGGTTTCAACGTGCGTGGGGATGAGTAATCGAGTGAAAGAATTTTACCCGACCAGGCAGGCGTTAACGGGGGAACATGATTTTTCCAGAAATCATACATCGCCGGGCGTTCGATGGTGTGGTCTTCCCCTTCGAGATGATCAATGGCAAAACAGTGTGTAAATGCCTGGATGTTGGCGGGGTTCGCCTGTTCCGGAGCGTGTGCTTCGTTGGTTTCAGCCTGTGATTCCGCACCCAGTACATATTCGGTTCCCGTTAACGGTAGCAGGTCCCCTTCTTCGCTGGCATCGATAAAGTAGGTTCCGTGAAGGGTAACCGATGTTCCCGCACCCAGCGTCTGGCAGGTCACAGTTTCAATGCGGTCGCCGGACTGGCTGGCACTGACGGGTTGTGTATTCAAAAGTAGGGTCAACTGGCCGCGGCTGATTTCGGGAGCCAGCATCGACTGCAGGGCAGCGATGCCGACCTTCGGTTCGTGGCAGATACGCGAAACGGAGCCATTGCCCGGATTCAGATGGGCGATCTGTTGTGCTTTACTGGTTAAGGGATAATGCTGCTTGTAATAGCTGCGAATCAGAGTCCGCAGTTGCGCATACGATTGTGTACGGCCAAACGATTCAATCCACTGATGCTCATCGGGAGGGACCGCCTGCTGTGAAATCTGGCCTCCGATCCAGTCCGTTGGTTCCGTGAGAATCACACGAGCCCCGTTGCGGCAGGCGGCTAACGCGGCGGCGCAACCCCCCAAGCCGGCACCAATGATCACAACATCGGCTTTGAGTTCCTTCGGGGAGGAAGCATAACACTTGCGCGATAACAAAGCCTGCAGAAAGGTGGGACTGAAGATACCAGAACCAAAGATGCCACACTGCTGTAAAAATCGTCGTCGTTGCATGAAATTGATTTTCAGGATTGAGGAGAGATTAATCGTGGATGGAAGATTATGATGACTGGTAACGAATCCTTTGATTCGATTTGGGAACCTCTTTCAGTATAACGAAAGAAAGACCTGACGGAAGGGATTCTTCGTTTTCACCGGTAGTGTGGTATGGAAAAATTCAGAGAGTATTTCATGTCAAAATTGTATTCCCTGTTACTCGTGCTGATGCTTTGCTCTTCCTCTTCGTTAAGGGGGGCAGATTATTTTCAGATTCGGGTAATAGATGCAGAAACGGAACACGGTATTCCGCTGGTGGAACTGGAAACGGTGAATCAGATTCTGCATGTGACTGACAGCAACGGAATTGTTGCCTTTAATGAGCCGGGCCTGATGAATCAGGAAGTCTATTTTTCAATTCGCAGCCCCGGTTATGAATATCCCAGGGACGGGTTTGGATTTACCGGTAAAAAACTGCAAGTGATGCCGGGTGGCAAAGCGGTGCTGAAGATGAAACGCATCAATCTGGCACAGCGGCTGTATCGTGTGACTGGCGGGGGCATTTATCGGGACAGTCTGCTGACAGGAGAGTCGGTTCCATTAAAACAGCCGGTGTTGAATGGGCGTGTGTTGGGTTCGGACAGCGTTGAGAATACGGTGTTCAAAAATAAGGTCTACTGGTTCTGGGGAGACACCAATAAGCCAGATTATCCATTAGGGAATTTTGATGTTCCCGGTGCCGTCTCTGAATTGCCTGCTCAGGGGGGCCTGGATATCAAACAGGGCGTGAATCTGAACTATTTTCTGGATGAAACCGGGTTTGCCAGAAAGACCTGTGATATGCCGGGAGAGGGACCGACCTGGATTGATGCATTAGTGACTTTGAAAGATGAGGCTGGCGCAGAACGCCTGTTTGCGAAGTATGTCAAAGTCAAAGGGACGTTGACTGTGTATGAGCGGGGGCTGGTAGAATTCAACGATGAAGTAAAACAGTTTGAGAAACGGCAGGTGTTTGATTTTGATGCCCCGCTTTATCCGGTGGGACATCCGGTGAAACATCAAATGGATGGGGTTGAGTATGTGCTCTTTGGTCTGGCGGCTCCACTGATTCGGGTACCCGCGACACCCGCCGCGTTGGCGAACTTATCCGAGTATGAAACCTATACCTATTTAAAACGGGGTACAGGCACAGAGGAATGGGCCGTGGATCGAGACACGCAAGGTCTGCTGCAATATCAGTGGCGCAAAAACCTGCCTCCGTTGAGTTATGAACTGGAAAAGAAACTGATTCAGCAAAAAAAACTTACCGCAGAGGAAGGCTATTTTTATCTGCGCGATCTAAACACGAAACAGGTCATTCAAATTCATAATAGTTCGGTCGCCTGGAATGCTTACCGCAAAAAGTGGACGATGATCGCGTCGCAGAAATTCGGAACGTCTGTGTTGGGCGAGATCTGGTATTCCGAAGCGGACAGTCTTATGGGCCCCTGGAAGTGGGCCCGCAAAATTGTGACGCACCACAAGTACAGTTTTTATAATCCGAAACAGCACGCAATGTTTGCTGAGGAAAACGGACGTCTGATCTATTTTGAAGGGACGTACACAACGTTGTTTTCCGGGAACGAAGTCAAAACGCCGCGCTACGATTATAACCAAATCATGTATCAACTGGATTTGTCTGACCCACGTCTGGCACCGGAGTTGTTTCAGCAATGAACGGGAAATGAAAAAAAACACAGAGATCAAAACGGTTTGGTCTCTGTGTTCTTAGATAATTCCACGTTTGAAATTCGAATCAGGAATCTTTTTTCAACAGCTTATCCATCAAAAACTCGTTTGGATTGGCGTATTGTTTTGACGTGGAAACTCCGGGAATCAGGAGATGGCATTCCGTCCCCACCTTGTCGGCTTTTTCTTTCATTTTCACGCCATAAACGGGGTGGTGAATTCCATGGCCGGCATTTTCGGAGGGGAGTTTCATGTTGTTGCCGTAAGTCATCAGGAGTGGCGGGTCGTCGGCGGTCAGATGGTTATAGGGAGAGAATTCTTTGTAAAGCGCTGCGTGTTTTTCATAGTTGTCCATGACCTCTTGCATGCTCTTGCCGCCTACTGATTTATAGATCATGGCATGTTTGAGTACATTCGGCCCGAGCCAGGGTTCAATGACATTGGGGTCGATGGAAGTCTGGCCGCCTGCAACCGCAGCAGCGGTGACGCGTGTGGATTCACGCAATACAGGATCTTTGGCTTTGGGATCAGCCAGGTCATCGTGCAGTAACAGCCACATTGAAGTGCAGGCCCCTGCACTGCCGCCGGTCAAAGCGATTTTATTTTTATCGATATTCCATTCGTCGGCTTTGGAACGGATGAACTGAATCGCGCGGGCGGCATCATGCACGGGCGCAGGCAGTGAGGCTTCACCAGTCAACCGGTAGTTGATTGAAGCATAGGAGATGCCTTTATCGAGAAAGGACTGTATTGCACCGACGCTGTTTTTATCACCGCCGATCCAGCCGCCGCCATGAATGTAAACCAATAGTGGCCGTGGGCCCTTTCCTTCTGCCTGCCAGAAATCCAGTTTATTCATGTTGTGGGGACCATAAGAAACGTCCGCCTGTGTTGGCTTCGGCGTTTTCGGTTTATCCGCTGCGACAGCAACCGAAGAGCTAAAAGCGAACGTCAGTAGCAAGGAAAACAGGAAGCGCAGCATGGCATCGTATCCTTTATGAAGAGCAAGTAAATCGGTAACCCGGAATGATACACGATTGCCGCGTATCATCTTGAGTTGTTCTGGGATCTAAATCAGGAATCTATTCAGGGCAGCTCAAAGATTGGCATTGGATGTGCATAGTAAGTCTGGG
>TARA_R110002111_G_scaffold256979_2_pt1 | contig 191348 bp, 150 predicted proteins | sample TARA_R110002111 | Tara Oceans TARA_R110002111 (sample SAMEA4397363) | marine metagenome | biome: Polar Biome; feature: [ZZZ] marine water layer (ENVO:01000295); material: water (ENVO:00002006), including particulate matter (ENVO:01000060) such as... | depth 199 m
TCCTGCAGCCATTTCAGATAAACGACATTATTGACATGGCCCAGTCCGTCAATTTCCTCTGTCGTCACTAAATGACGGTATTCATAAATGCGATGCATGGAATTTGTATCCCCGCTTATGGTATGTTATTAACAGAAATCATCGTGTGATGTGTTGAGTTGAAATCGCGATTCTCTGCAGATCGTCTGTATTGAAATAGTGTAATTGAATTGAATGAGAATTGAATCAGAGTTCCATGAATAATTTAACGTCGCTGCCACTGGTAATCGGTTTAGGTGAATTGCTGTGGGATTGTTTTGGTGATGAGAGACGCCCGGGCGGCGCGCCGGCGAATGTTGCCTTCCAGGCGAATCAACTCGGCTGTCGAGGGACTGTTGTTACGCGCGTCGGACAGGATACGCTGGGAACCGAACTGCTGGATTTCTTGATGCAGCAGCAGCTTTCCACAGAATATGTGCAGGTCGATGCGACATACCCCACGGGGACGGTGACCGTTGAATTCACCGATGCAAACGATCCGCAGTACACGATTCATGAGCAGGTCGCCTGGGATCATCTGGAATTTAATGACCGCTTAGCCGCATTGATGAAACAGGCGCAGGCTGTCTGTTTTGGGACGCTGGCCCAGCGAGAACAGGACGCGCGTGAAGCGATTCACCAATGTCTGGCTGCGACGAATGCGGATTGTCTCGTCGTGTATGACGTCAATCTGCGTCAGCATTATTTTGATCCCGGTTGGATCAAGCGATCTCTGACGACAGCAAAGGTGGTTAAACTGAATCAGGAAGAGGCCCATATTTTAGCCGGTCTGCTGGAGATTTCTGCAGAGGATCTGCAGGCGTTTGCGTTACAGCTTCAACAGCAGTATGGAGTGGAAGCCGTCTGCATTACGCGCGGTGCCGAAGGATGTTTGATTTATACCGGCGATCAAGACTATGATATTCCCGGCACTCCTGTCGAAGTTGCAGATGCTGTGGGAGCAGGCGATGCGTTTACCGCGGCTTTGATTTCCCGGCGTCTGCTGGGATGGTCCTGGGAACGGGCGGCTCTGTTTGCGAATCGCGTGGGTGGTCTGGTTGCGAGTCAAGCCGGGGCGATGCCTGTGTTAAGGGCGGAGTTCGAACGCCTCAGCCAGGAAATTCAGAACAGCTAAATAAAGTTTGAGTTCATAAATATTTTAATTACTTCAGATAGTGTAAGGATTGAATTGATGTCACGTTTGACTCTCTTGGCGTTGTCTCTTGTTGCGATGTGTATAATCGGATGTTCCAGCGAAACCCCGACAGCCAGTGATCCCGGGCTGCCCGAAGCTGCTTCCGCAGGCAAACAGCCTGCTGCCACCAGTGCAGACGATTATCAGGTATTACTGGAAACCACGAAAGGCAATATTATTCTGGATGTGCATCCGGAATGGGCCCCCCAGGGAGCAGAACGCTTCAAAGAACTGGTGGAACTCGGTTTTTATGATAACTGCGCTTTCTTTCGCGTGATTGATGGATTCATGGCGCAGATTGGCATCAATGGTGATCCCGAACTGCACGCCAAGTGGCGCGATAAAAACATTGCCGATGATCCGGTGGTTGAATCCAATACACGCGGTATGGTCTCTTTTGCCAATGCAGGTCCCAACACCCGTTCGACCCAGTTTTTTATCAACTTTGGTGACAACTCGAATCTGGATTATGGCTTCTCTCCGTTTGCGCAAGTGACCGAAGGTATGGATGTCGTGGATTCTCTGTACAAGGGTTATGGAGAAGGGGCACCAAACGGACGCGGACCCGATCAGCAGCGAGTCGTGGGGCAAGGGAACGACTATCTGAAAAAAGAGTTTCCGATGCTGGACTACATCAAAAAAGCAAGAATCATAAGTGGACCAGCCAAGGCCGAAGCGAAACCAGAGACGGCTGCTCCGGCTGCAAAAGACGATAAGCCAGCGGCAGAACCAGCGGCGGAAAAGAAAGAGGAAGCCGCCGCCAAACCGGAAACAGAGACGCCGAAAACAGAAGCCGCCACGAAAGAAAAATAAACGAGGGTTAATCGTTGACCGGCATACGCACAAAGGGAGCCCGGATACAGGCAAGTTCATCCAGCTCCCTGCTGGCTGCCTGGAAACGTCCTTCCGTTGTGAGGTGCGTCATAATGACCAGCGGCACAATCGGGTAGTCTTCACTCTGATCAACTTCGGGGGCTTCGTGTTGTACCAGACTGGCGATACTGATCTGGTGGTCGCCCAGCACGTTCGTGATATCCGCCAGGGCATGCGGGCGGTCTTCCACGTTGAGTCGCAGGAAGTAACGCCGGGAGATGTCTTCGCGGGGCATGATTTTAATGTCCCGACGCGGATTCCAGAGATCCAGTCGGGGAAAGGTAATCGCGGCCCGGCCGACGGCGACGTCGATCAGGTTGGCGACCACTGCCGAGGCGGTCGCCATCTGTCCGGCTCCCATGCCTGACAGCCAGACTTTTCCGACCGCATCCCCTTCCAGGGCAATCTTGTTGTAGGCGTCTTCCACATGGGCCAACGGGTTGTCATTGCGAATCAGCGTAGGCTGGGCGTGCATTTCGAGTTGGCCATCCAGCAGTTTGGCTACTGCCAGTAACTTGACGGTGTAGCCCAGTTCGGACGCGTATTGTAAATCGGCCAGAGAGAGTGAATCGATTCCCTGTCTGAGAAATTGATCCAGGCCGACTTTGATGCCGAGCGCCAGTTGCACCAGGATTCCGAGCTTCTGGGCGGCATCAGTGCCATCCACGTCCATCGCGGGATCGGCTTCCGCATAACCGATTTCCTGGGCACTCCGCACGGCATCTTCATAACTGACGTTGTGCGAAAACATTTGTGTCAGAATGTAATTGCTGGTTCCGTTTAGAATAGCTTCAATCGAAGTGATCTGGTTGGCCGACATGGCCTGAGTCACGGTTTCGATTAAAGGCACACCGCCGGCGACCGCCGCTTCGAAGCAGATGCAGCGTCCCAGTTCTCTCGCGCGCTGGAACAGGCTTTCTCCCTTTTCACAGAGGAGAGCCTTGTTGGCAGTGATGACGTCTTTGCCGCTTTCCAGAACCCGTAGCATGATATCGTAAGCAGGATCTATCCCGCCGACCAGTTGGATGACGACATCGATTGAGGAATCGTTAATGACCGCTTCAATGTCGTCTGTCAGTACTCCGGGAGCGAGGGCGACGTCGCGTGTTCGGGAAAGATCTTTGACGACAGCCCGCTTGAGGTGAATCGGGCGGCCTGCGCGCAGCGTCATTTGTTCGACGCGATTCAGCAGAATTTTCGCGACACCAGTGCCTACGGTTCCCATACCGATAATGGCGACATTTAAGGGAGAAGACGACATTCCAGATTCCTGAATATGTAAACACAATGAATGGATGCGAGGGGCTTTTGATTCAGTTTCGTACTATAGACGGTTCCCGGGGCAAGTGGAACCATTGCCTGATAAATCAGTTGAATTCAGTCTGATAATATCGTCGAATTTATCGATTTTAAGGGTCGGTTTAAGATCGAAAACAGTGATCTGGTGCAGTGGATTTGTGGAAAGGGGCAGGGGATCGCAGGACTTCAGGTCAGTCGCAGGAGAGTAATTCTTTACTGCCGATAAAGTTTTTCCAGCAGGCGTATTTCGCATGATTCACCTGTTGTTGCAGCAGCGGGTTGCGGCTGGGTTTGGCTGGCTTCTGGAGCAGTTTCATACCCGCCTGAGAAGGCGTGCGTCCTCCTTTTCTGGTATTACAGCGATGACAGGCGCTGACGATATTTTCCCAGCTCATGCCCCCTCCCTGGGAGCGGGGGATCACATGATCCAGACTGAGTTGTTTTAAGCTGTACTTTTTCTGGCAGTACTGGCAGCGATAGCTGTCTCTGATAAAAATATTGCGGCGATTGAATTTGATCGTGTTGTTGGGAATCCGGTTATAGTGCAGCAGGCGGATCACACGCGGAACCTGAATTTCGAAATTAACCGAGAGAACCCAGTCTTCCAGTTCCGTTCGTTCATTAAATTCCGATCTCAGCTCGCTGATTTCAATCCAGGAGCTGAAGTCATAATTCATGAAACCGCCTTCTTCGACACTGATGACTTCTGCAATGTCTTTACTGAGCAGGCAGAAAGCACGCTTGGCGGAGATAACGTGAACCGGCGAATAAGTCTTGTTCAGCGCCAACACGCTGGCCTGCATGGCGCTGGACTGTGCCTTCTTCCCGGTAGTTGCTGAAATCATATGGCGCACACCCTCCCGCTCTCTTAGCAAGGTTATGGCAATATCAAGGTACGATTTAACTCAACGCGACTCACAAAGAAAGAATCATTGGAATTGTCGGGCATAATACCCTAACCAGTGAACCAGTCAATTCAAATTATTATAATCCTTTCATTATTGAGGCGCGCACCCTCATCGCAGATATTTTATCCTTCGGGGGGCCCCTGGATCAACTGTTTCCGGGGAATCAGGAGAAATGTATACTGAAATGGCTACGTCGCTCCACCAGATCTGTCAGGATTTGATGGAGCGACTGTTAAGCCAATATGAGCTTATTGCAACCAGGACAGCGGGGCTGTTGCCGGCGGCATTTTAATGAGTTTCACGCAGGAAACGTCTTTGTGCTGGGCGACTTCCGCGAGTGCCGCTTCGGGAACATCCCCATCGACATTCAGGACCGCGATGGCTTCGCCACCGGGCTGGTTTTGCAGGCGTCCCAGAGCCATGTGAGCAATATTAACATTGTGATTGCCCAGAACCGTGCCGATGTAACCGATGAGCCCGGGGACATCATGGTGTCGGTAAATCAGCAGGTTGCCATCGAGATACCCGTCGAGGTAGAACTCGTCCAGTCGTGTCAAACGTAAGAAATCCTGTCCGAAAATGGTTCCGGCAGCGGAATACTTGCCTTCTTCCGTTTCAACAGTCGCCGAGATCAGCGTGGAGAGGGTTCCTGCTTCGGTGGAACGGGATTCCGAAATATCGATGCCCCGTTCTTTCGCGAAAATTGTTGCGTTTACGATATTGACGTCTGCTTCAAACGCATTCGAGAGTAAGCCGGCGGTGAAGCTGGATGTGATCAGCTTCGTCTGCTTGTCTGCCACTTCACCCCGATAATGTAACTGAACGCATTTCAGACTGCCTTTGGTTAACTGTGACAGAAACAGTCCCAGCCGATGTCCCAACTCGATATGAGGCTTGAGATCTGCCATTTCTGCTCCCGAAACGGGAATCATGTTGATGGCGTGGCGGATTTCATTCTTCGTCAGAAAGTCAGAAATGATTTCCGCGGCTTCCAGCGCCACCATTTCCTGGGCTTCATCAGTGGAAGCACCCAGGTGAGGGGTCGCCAGCATGTTGGGAGCATCAATCAGCCGACGGTTTTCAGGCGGTTCCTGTGTGAAGACGTCGCAGGCGGCACCGGCGACTTTGCCTGATTCGAGTGCATCGGCCAGATCGTCTTCATTGACGATGCCTCCCCGGGCACAGTTAATGATTCTGACACCGGGACGCATGGTGGCGATCCGTTCGGCGTTGATCAGATTGCGGGTTTCATCGGTCAGAGGAGTATGGACGGTCAAAAAGTCGCAGTGTTTGACCAGCTCATCCACTTCCTTGTAGAGTTCGATGCCAAATTCGGCAGCCCGTTCTGCGGAGAGGAACGGATCGTAGCCAATGACTTTCATTTCCAGTCCCTGTGCCCGGTGCGCGACGGACAGCCCGATGCGTCCCAGGCCGATGATGGCCAGTGTTTTGCCAGCAACCTGCGTTCCCGTTAAATTTTTACGCTCCCACTTTCCGGCCTTCATTGTGGCGTAAGCCGGGCCGATATTGCGGGCGAGTGCCATCATTAAAGCAATCGTCTGTTCTGCCGTACTGGTGGTGTTTCCAGCCGGGGTATTCATGACGACAATCCCTTCACGGGTGGCGGCTGCGCGGTCGATATTATCAACGCCCACACCGGCCCGGACGATCGCCTTTAATCTTGTCTGGCCTTTCAGAATCTCTTCGGTCAGTTTTGTGGCACTGCGAATGATGATCCCATCAGCCGTTTTGAGTGCTTCCCGTACTTCTTCCGGCGAAAGACCGGAACGAACATCAAGTTCGATTTCCGGGTTATCTTCAAGAATTTTAAGACCGGCTGGCGAAAGATTGTCCGTGATCAGGACTCGGTACATGGAACTCACTCGCTTCTTTAATACATGGGAAAAGGGTCAGGGAAATCACAATGACTCCCTAATGATACAGAGGTATCGTCCCTTAGCATAGTTCGCCAAAAAATCGCGCCAAGGCAAACGGCACCGCAAACTCGGGAAATCTAAAAACAGTTTGATACGTCCGACGGGCAGATCCGTTTTTCATCAGTAAAGCGTCGATTTCTGCCTCTAAAGGGGATAACCTCAGTCAAAATGAGTATGATATTCTGTGCACATTCGCTTAATGATCTGAGGGATTATTATTTTTGAGAATTCATCGATGAAGGTAGATATGAAGCGATCTGTATTCAAAATTCTGGCCGTAGTCCTGCTGATTTCCCTGCCCGTCATTCTGCATCAAACCTATCGGTGGATGACGGCTTTGCCCGGTCAGATCGTCATTGCCGCCGGTCATCCCGAAGGCCGTTATTATGGGATGGCCGTGCAACTCAAAACGATGCTGGAACAGCAATTGCCCATCCAGGTACAGGTTCTGGAGACGAAAGGATCTCTGGAAAATCTGGAGTTGTTGCGCCGCGGAAAAGCGGATCTGGGATTTTATCAACCGGGCACCGAATTTGCGCTGGCTGGGCTGAAACCAGATCAGCCGCAACCGGCGATTTCTGCGACAGACCAGATCTGTTTCATTGCAAGTCTGTATTCGCAAGTACTGCATGTGATTGTGCCCGCCGACTCCGACATCATAAGTGTAGAACAACTGAAAGGCCGCCGCATTGCAATCGGGCAGCGCGATTCCGGAGATCTGGCGGCCAGTCTGCCTCTTTTACGACATTTACAAATCAGTCTGGATGAAATCAATCCGGCATATCTTTCCTATCAGGAAGTCGAAGAACAGTTCGGTAAGAAAACACTGGATGCGGTGATTGTGACAGTGGGAATTGAGGCACCCGTCCTGCAGTACCTGCTGGAAACGGGTAAATATCGGATTTTAGAAATTCCGTTTATCAGTGCGCTGACCCGCAAGGAATCGAGCTTTTATGAATATGAAATTCCTGCAGGCATGTTTCGACGAATGGGGCCGACAATACCGCCGCAAAATCTGCAGACGGTCGCCTGCGGTGCGCATCTCCTGACAAGAGAATCGTTACCCGACGAGCTGATTTCCGAAGTAACGTTGATTATTCTGCACGAAAACTTTTCGCGGCAGATGCATTTGAACGAACTGTTTTCGCAAGGCACCGTTTTTGCGCGAGAGACACAGGGGTTTCCCGTTCATTCCGGCGCGGATCATGTTTACAACCCCGAATTGAAACCCTTTCTGAATTCAGAATTTGTGGAAGCGACAGAGGGCATGCGGTCATTTATTGTATCGATGCTGATTGCCAGTTATTTGTTGTTTCGGTGGGTTCTGAAACAGCGCGAAAAGGCAAAGGAACATAAACTGGATCGCTATATCCGGCAACTGGTGGAACTCGAAATGAAACAGATGCGGGTCGATGGCAATCAACCGGACGACGGGCCCGCGTTACATTCGCTGCTGGACGAGGTCACCAGTTTACGTCAGGATACACTGAAACAATTTTCTGCTCACGAACTGAATGAAGATCGGGCCACCGATGTTTTTCTGGAAATGTGCCACGCATTGAGCGATAAAATAAACGCCAAGCTCTTAGGCTGGAAAATTGATCGCCTGGGTGAGAAGATAAACAAATCCTGATCTCGTCTGTGTTTGATCAAGTGCTGTTTAACGCTCTACTATTTTTATCGTCCGGAATCGGATCATGCTGGCTAACGACAATCTGATAAATGGTTTGATGATCCTGGTGGGAATGATCGTCGGCTATCTGTTCATTCTGATTCCCATCCTGATTTATTATGCGATTCAGCATATGAAGTCACCACAGTTGATTTTGCTGCCTGAAGCGGACTGGGATGATTTTCTCTCGGTGAAATGCCGAATTGAATCTGGCTGGGCGGAATCCAATCAATTCAAACTGGTTGGCGTTTATCGATTGCAGCAGAATTTTATTCTAGTCTGGGAGCATGTAGATAACGCCGCTTATTTTCACATCACACTGTCTCCCTACGGGCGGTTTCACTGTTTCAATACGGTTTTTGAAGAAGACTATTCTCTACTCACCGCCAATGATCGGGAATCACTGGTTTTTCCCTCTCCCCCCAGGCGATTTGTGCAATCATTCGGGATCGAGAAAATTGAAGCGTTGCATGAGAAACACCAGTCTGGTGTCGCTGATTTGATCAAAGTCAAGCATCTAAAATTACGGGAGAACTTTCCCGACTTTGAAGAGGCATACATCAGTCTTGTCCGGCAGCAGCACGAACATGTGCGGTCGGTGTTGTTTTATCCCATCCGGGGGATCTGGTGGTATCATGTCGGTCGTCGGGTCAGATTCAATCAGCCCATCGACCTGCAGCAGGCTGTGCTAGATAACTGAAAGACTGCCTTCGGAAGACTGCGAACACGCGCGGAATTATTTCTGCAGTTCCCAGAGTCCGCGGTGAATGATCCAGCCTTCATTTCGTTTTTTTCGTTCGAAGCTGGTCTGGTAATCCATGTCATGTTCGGGATTATTTTCTTTCGGCGCTTCCCGGCGTGTGAACTGGCTGGCATGGTCCATCAGATTTTTGACCCGTTCGAAGTATTCTTCCACGTCGGTCCAGAAGTGAAGTTCCCCGCCGTTTTTCAGTGCTTTGGTGATCTGTCTGACAAACACGTCGGTAAAAATCCGGTTTTTGTGATGCCGTTTTTTCCACCAGGGATCGGGAAAGTAAACGTGAATCTCCGAGATTGAGGAATCCGGGATGAATTTGTCAAAGGCAATTCGCGCATCCCCTCCCAGAACGCGGGCATTCGGTCGGCTGGTTTTCAGCAGCCGGGTCGCTCCCCGCCGTCCTTCGCGATAATCGAGTTCCATCCCCAGAAAGTTTTTGTCCGGGTTGGCGCCACTGGCATTGAACAGAAATAACCCCCGGCCCGCTCCCACATCTAAAACCACCGGATGATCATTTCCGAAAAAAACACTCCAGTTGAAGGGGCCTTCCAGATCTTCGAGAGTTTGAAAGTAGGGTTTGAGATCAGTAATGGGTTTGGAGCACGACATGATATTAGGAGAGTGACACTTTCAGATGTTGTAAACAGGCGATTATTACGATGCACACACTGTAGAATAGAAGCCGTGGCGTGTAAATTATCAATCGCTGACCGAAGTTCGTTTTTTGGGGAGATTCCGATGTTACCTGAGTTTTTAGTGCAAGCCGCCACGGATGTGAAAGCGGCTCTGGCGTCGCAGAACGAGAAGCTGGTGACTGCGGAAAGCTGTACAGGGGGTTTGGTGGCGACATTATTGACCAGCCTGCCCGGGATTTCCGATTATTATTGTGGGTCGGCAGTGGTTTACCGCTGGGATACGAAAATGAAATGGCTGGGAGTACAACCGGAAACTTTGGCGAAATATACGGATGTGAGTCGAGAGACTGCCAGAGAGATGGCATTAGGTGTCTTAAATCAAACTCCCGAAGCATCATTGGCTGCTTCCATTACCGGGCACCTGGGGCCGAATGCTCCCACACATCAGGACGGGCTGATTTGTATCGCTGTGGCACATCGATCTTCAACCGATCTTCACAGCCCGCCGGAATTGATGATCGTCGAATCTTTCCAGTCGGATCAGCTCATCGACGAGTTTCCCTTTGAAAATCCCCCAGGCCCGGAACTCACACTTCGGCAACGCAGGCAGCTTGCTGCCGCCCGGCAAATGTTGAAGCTGGTATTGAACGCGTTGGAACGGTAGTCATTCCGCAGTACGGGAATTCCGGAGGAATCCAATTTTGTCAGTTTCCGCTGCGAGGTGAATCTGCGATCTCCTGCCCGCTGTGCTCGGCCCGAATGGTATTCACGCCCACCTGTTTTCCGGAATTCTGGTTTGTATTGGGGAAAAACCTTTCAGGACATCCCCTATTCGCCACGGCATATTCCGGATAATCGTTAAAAGCTACCCCCGCAGAAAAGGCTACTCTCTTTTTCCACGTGTTGCAATCGATTCTTCCGGCGCGATCTTCGTTATGGATGCGATATTCTGTACTTCCCTTTGTATCAGTGCAACGTGAATAACCGAATTATTCAGTAGGCCGTGATTGGTCGTTCAAAGCATTTCATCTGGCATGATCGGTGTAAATGGAATTACATCCGAAAGAGTGATCAGGTCGGGAGAGGTTTGAACGGGCTCTCAGATTTACTGATTGAATCGTATTCACAAAAACGGCTGAAGCAAACTAATCGCTCTCGACTCATCTTTTTCGAGGATATCATAATGAAGCGCTGCAGTATTTGGACCGCAGTTCTTTCAGCGTCTGTCGCTGTTTCCTTCGCCGGCTGTTCTCACATGCCTACAGCCATGCTCCCTTCTTCCGCACGGGAAAAAGTCCTGGATAGCAAAATGGTTGTTGCTCAGGATCTGGAAAACAAAAAAGAATTGGAGAAGGCGAAACAAGCCTACGAAACAATTTATAAAGCAGATCCCAAACGGGCTCTGGCCTGTCACAGGCTGGCAATCGTCAGTTACCGATTGGGTGAGCGTGAGGAAGCTTTAAAGTATTTCGATAAAGCGCAAACGCTGACACCGGAAAATGCGGAGCTGCTGAGTGATTATGGTTATGCCCTGTACAAGATGAAAAAGTATAAACAGGCGGAAGAAGTTTTAACGAAGTCTGTCGGTTTTGATCCCAAGAGCGAGCGTGCGATGACCCGTTTGGCAACGGTTCTTGGCATGCAGGGAAAAATGCAGGAGAGTTACACACAACTCTGCAAGTTCAGTTCGCCCGCCGAAGCACATGAAATTATCGCACACCTGCACTCGGAACGCGGAGAAAAGCAACAGGCTTTAAATCGTTACCAGCAGGCACTCGCCATCAGCAAAATTGAAACCAGTCGGGATTTAAAGCCGGGTTCCAAAGCGTTCGAACAGAATGAACTGTTATTGAAGCGGGTTGAGCAGAATATCGCTCAGCTTTCCAGTGACCCGACTTTGAATGCGAGGCAAACCGATATGAAGATGGTCAATCATTCTCGTCCTCAGCAGACAAAACAGGACTTGAACTCAGCGGCTATGGAGAATGATTTCTTTCAACAGGTAACAGAAAAATCTCTGGCCAAGACCGACAAGAAAATAATTGATACGAAACCGAAAACGGAAGTCGCTGCTGCAAAGGGTTCTCCTTTCCGGGGGATTCGTGAACGACTCGGAAAAGGCAATGAGGCCCAGGAAATCGAAAATCCGTTCCTCGCTGATCCAGAGTTAAATGAATCTGCGTTTGATGAACCGCAAACGGAAATTGCCAAAGTGGAAATTATCAAAACGGAAGAAGTGAAAACAGAAGCAAAGCAAAAACGCAACGAGCTGGATGCGATGCTGGCACAGTCAGAAACCCGTCCTGCTGAAAAAGAAGAAATTTCGTTTAGAAGACTGACAGATCAGGATTTGAACCGGGTGGAACCAACCATCAAGAAAGAACAACAGACGGTTGAAGTGGCCAGAACAGAAATGGACGCCCGCAAAATGGTCGCCCGCGTTGAAACGAAACCGGTTCAGACAAATCAGACTCAGGCAAAAACGAAGCGCTCTGCTTATGAATTGATGCGTGAATTACAGAATGAACTGATCGCGGATTTCACTCCTCCTGAAGCAGATCTGGCAGTGGAAGAACCTCAATTCCAGCTGGTCCAGCAGTCAGTACCTCAGGCTGAAGAGAAACACCCTTTTGCAAACTACAATCAGGAAACGGCTGCCAGGTCTCCGTTTGAAGGAGAAGTGGTGACTCAGATTGGGAAATGGAAACCCGTTGATCCCGATGTGAAAAACTTCGAAAAAATGCCGACGCTCAGTACTGTTTCACGAAATCTCGAAACCCAGCCTGTTGCTCAGACCCAGAAGCCCTTTATGCAGAACGCCATCGTGAGCCAGCCTAAGCTGGAAATCACTCAGCCGATGACAGCCGCAGCAATGTGCCCGGACGCGAAAGGGGAAGTGTTGGAACTGGTTCGACAGCTGGATTCAAATGATGTGCCTATGCTGAAGCAGTCCATTCAACGTCTGGGAGCAATGGAAACAGGAGCGGTTGCTGCGGTGCCTGCATTACGATCTTTATCGCTGCATGAGAGCACGGGCGTTCGGATTCAGAGTGCGTTTTCCTTGTGGAAAATCGAGGGGAATACCGATGATTCGATTCCCACTCTGGTTGATGCCATGAATTCGACTGTCGAAAGTGATCGTTCCTTCGCTGCCGCAGTTCTGGCACAGATTGGTTTTAATTCTCAGGAATTGACGCCCATTCTGGTTCGCTCACTGTCAGACAGTAATGAGTATGTTCGCATGCATACGGCAGAACTGCTGGCTCGGGATTCGGAGTGGAAATATCAGGCCAATAAAACACTGGCTGATTGCCTGCTGTCCAAAGATGTCAATATCCGCTGGTTAGCCAGTTATAGTCTGGCTGATCTGAAACCGGAAGATGATCGGGTGGTCGCTGCTTTATCCATTGCCTTGCAGGATAAAGCCAGCCAGGTTCGTGCCGGAGCCGCTTATGCGTTGGGAGAAATCGGGCCTTATGCTCACAAATCGATCCCGGAACTGCAGAAAGCTCGGTTTGATACGAATTCCGAAGTCAGGACCGCTGCGAAGAATGCCCTGAGCCGCGTGCGTCGGGTCACTCCTCCCTCTGCTAATTAGTATAAACGTGGAAGTCAGAGGCGGTTTCTAATCTGTAATAGACAGGTTAGAACCGTCCTCAGATGTCCGCAATGCAGCAGGCAGTGGCTAATAGCGGTTTCGATACGGGAAGGCCTGCAGGTTCACTGTTTGGTATTGGCTGCTCTGATCATAACAGGCCGCAGCAACACGCTGTGGTGAGTTGGATTGGGAGTCGTTTGTGAGATGACGTTCCAGTCGTCCTTCCAGCGCTACTTCTTTTTTCTCCATCAGCTGCTGGCGTCGCTTCCGTTCTTTGGTGCTCGCCAGCGCCCCCAGTCCAAAATAGGAGATCAGGCCAAACACGCCCATCATCAGGTAGGTGCTGTCTGCGGGGAGATGAGAAATCGTACCGGTTGCCATTCCGAGCACAAAGATACTGATAATCAGGATCGAAGTGTGGCTCAGTAAAGGGCGTGGCCCTGTTTCTGCCAAAGATCTTGTTCTAGAATGTGTCATTAGAGATCTCAGTCCCGGAGTAATTCGAGCAGGGAAATTGATTGAAAGCGGGCTTTGACAGTGACCCCGTTCCCTTGAGAGATATGGATCTGCTCATCTAAACTTAGTTCGAGACTGTTGATCGGTCAAAAAAAAGGCCGCGATTCGTCCTGTATTTTTTAGAAGTTCAGTTGAATGTGAGTTTGTTTTCAGCGAATTCTGGTATTGCAGCCGGAATGACCGGTAAAATTGTTATTACGATGACATCAGTTTCGGGAGTAAAGAACGTCTGTGAAAATTGCTTTGGCACAACTGAATCCGACGGTAGGCGATCTGCGCGGAAATTGTCAGCGAATTCTGGAGTCCGTGCAGCGGGCAGAACAGGCGGGCGCTGACCTGATTCTATTTTCAGAACTGGTAGTCTGTGGCTATCCTCCCAAGGACTTTCTCCTGCGGGAAAGTTTTATCGAGGCATGCGATCGGGCGGTGGAGCGTCTGGCGCGACAAATCAAATCGAAGATCGGTGTGATCGTGGGGCATCCCAGCGGGCGGGATCTGCCTGCGGGGCGATTCGCCAACGCCGCCAGTTTGCTGCATCAGGGAAAAGCAGTCGCCCGCATTCATAAACTGCTGCTGCCCAATTACGACGTGTTTGATGAGCAACGCTACTTTCGTCACGCCGATCTGAGCAGCATCAAACCGATTCTGTTCCAGGGGCTCAAACTGGGATTGCATATCTGCGAAGATGCCTGGTGGGGGCAGCCGGATACGTTTTACCATAATCAGCCTGTCGAGTTACCCGATCCCGTCAAGATCCTGGCGGAAGCCGGCTCTGATGTACTGATCAATATTTCTGCCAGCCCGTTTGAACTTGATAAGCGGGAACGCCGACATGAAATTGTGCATTCGCACGTGGATCGTTTTGCCATTCCCTACCTGTTTGTGAATCAGGTGGGAGGCAATGATGACCTGGTGTTTGACGGCCATAGCTTTGTGGCAGATCGGGAGAGCCGGATTGTGCTGCAGATGCCCGGTTTTCGAGAAGACCTGCAATACTATGATACAGAGCAGTCGGGGGATGCTGGTCTCAGTGAAATCAAATCGAGTTCACGCGAGGAGCAGTTGTTTGCCGCACTCGTGCTCGGGTTGCGGGATTATATGCAGAAGTGCGGATTCACCGATTGTGTGCTCGGTTTATCCGGCGGGATTGACAGTGCGCTGGCCTGTGCGATTGCCGCCGAAGCCATCGGGCCTGAGCGCGTGCATGCACTGTTGCTTCCCAGTCGCTACAGCAGCGAGCACAGTATTGCTGATTCGCTGGAGCTGGTGAAGAATCTGGGTCTCGACTATGAAATTATTCCCATCGATGAAGTACATCGTGCCTTTGAAAACCTGCCCGTGATCGGCGACGATTTGAAAACGCAGCCTGCAGGACTGCCCGACCAGAATCTGCAGGCGCGGATTCGCGGTGCGAATGTGATGGTTCGCAGCAATCAGCATGGCTGGATGGCTTTGGCGACCGGGAATAAAAGTGAACTGGCGATGGGTTACTGTACACTCTATGGAGATATGGCAGGCGGATTTGCCGTGCTCTGTGATGTTTTTAAACAGGACGTCTATCGGGTATCCCGTTATGTGAATCGGCGGGCGGGACGGACAGTCATCCCCGAACACATTCTGGAAAAGCCGCCCAGTGCGGAATTGGCGCCAAATCAGCTCGACCAGGACTCATTACCTCCGTATGATTTACTGGATGGAATACTGAAAGGTTTGATCGAAGACGAACGTTCCATCAAGAGTCTGGCGAAACAATTTCCGATCGAAACGATTCGCTGGGTGGCGAACAAACTGGATCGGAATGAATTCAAACGCAGACAAATGCCTCCGGGGATTAAACTTTCCAGTCGCGCTTTCGGCTCGGGACGTCGCGTGCCGATGGCGGCCCGGTTTCAATGGGAAGATGAGTAACAGTTCCATAATCTCAGGATTCAACTTGACTTCAGCAATGGGAATATTTGATGAAGCGCCACGCTCTGATTGCCGTCTGTTGCCTGTCTCTATTTCTTAGTCTGCAGCATGGTACAGCCGGAGCCCCGCCGCGATTGCCACACGTTAAGCCGGAAGCTATCGGCATGGATGCAGGGCGACTGGCTCTGATTGATTTTGTGGTACAGCGGGGACTCGAGAGCGATTCGATGCCCGGCGCTGTCGTGCTGGTGGGATACCAGGGAAAGATCGTGTTCCTGAAAGCGTACGGCGATCGTCAACTGCAGCCCGAAAAAGTGGCGATGACTGTCGACACGGTATTTGATCTGGCGTCGTTAACAAAACCCGTCGCCACCGCGACAAGCGTGATGCAGTTAGTGGAGCAGGGGAAGATCAAACTCAGCGATCCGGTTTCGCAATACATTCCGGAATTCGCCGTGAATGGCAAGCAGGCGGTGACCGTTTATCAGTTACTGACTCACCAGGGCGGGCTGATTCCCGATAATTCGATCAAGGATTATCGGGACGGCCCCGAACAGGCGATGGAACGCATTTATGAGTTGAAGCTGTATTATGAGCCGGGAACCCGTTTCGTTTATACCGACGTGGGATTCATTGTACTCGCCGAGGTAGTGAAACGTGTGACAGGTCAGTCCGTGCATGAATACTCGGGCAAAAATATCTTTCAGCCTTTAGGTATGCAAGAGACCGGTTATCTGCCCGCGCCCGAGCTACAGCAGCGTGCCGCCACGACTCAGCAACGTGAAGCACGCTGGATGCAAGGCGAAGTACATGATCCGCGGGCGTATGCCCTGGGAGGTGTTGCCGGTCACGCTGGATTATTTTCAACGGCGGAGGATCTTGCCATTTATGCGCAGGCGATGCTTGACCGGGGTGCGTATGCGGGCGTGCGGATTTTAAAACCGGAAACCATCGACATCATGACACGCGGTTATCCCGTTGAGGATGTCGTCCGTGGTCTCGGCTGGGATGTACTCTCACGCTACTCTTCCAATCGAGGCGATTTCTTCTCGCGGCAGGCGTTTGGTCATGGCGGGTTTACGGGGACCTCGCTCTGGATGGATCCGGGCCAGGACCTGTTTGTGATTTTTCTCAGCAATCGCGTTCATCCCGATGGAAAAGGTTCGGTCAATTCGCTGGCAGGACGGATCGGCACGATCGCAGGCGCAGCGATAAACGAGCGGCCAGTTTCGCAGACAACGGCGATAGTCGCTGCCAGTGATGAATTAAGGGTGCTGACCGGGATTGATGTGCTGCGACAGGAACAGTTTCAATCACTGAAAGGCATGAAGATCGGTTTGATTACCAACCATACCGGTTTAAGCCGCGATGGTCAGAGCACTGTGCAGATCCTGAATGATGCACCCGACGTGCAACTGGTTACCCTGTTCAGCCCCGAGCACGGTTTCGCCGGCAAGTTGGATGTCTCAAAAATCGGCGATGCCACTGATGAAAAAACGGGGCTGAAAATCTTCAGCCTTTATGGAAAAACGAGAGCGCCTACACCAGAGAGCCTGCAGGGGCTGGATGCGCTGGTATTCGACATTCAGGATATCGGCACGCGGTTTTACACGTACATTTCCACAATGGGAAATGCGATGCAGGCAGCAAAAAAACAGGGGATCAAATTTATTGTGCTGGACCGTCCCAATCCGATTAACGGCGTGGATTTTGCCGGGCCTGTTCTCGATGAGGGGTCACAATCGTTCGTCGGCTATCACCGGATTCCCGTCCGTCATGGGATGACGGTCGGCGAACTGGCGCGAATGTTTAACAGCGAAATGCAGATCGATGTCGAGTTGCAGGTGATTCCTCTGCAGAACTGGAAACGGGAAATGTATTATGATGAGACCGGTCTGACCTGGGTGAATCCTTCTCCCAACATGCGGAATCTGAATGAAGCGGTCTTTTATCCCGGCATCGGCTTGCTGGAGACGACCAATCTGTCTGTCGGCCGAGGGACAGATACACCATTTGAATGGATTGGGGCCCCCTGGCTGGATGGCAGGCAACTCGCGCGGCAGTTGAATCAGTCGGGATTGCCCGGAATTCGTTTTGTTCCCGTGTTCTTTACGCCGGAGTCCAGTAAGTTTGCCGGTGAGTTATGCGGGGGCGTGAATTTTCTCATCACCGATCGGCGGCAGTTTCAGTCTGTGCGAACCGGTCTGGAAGTTGCGCATCAGTTACGCCAGTTATTTCCCGATCAGTGGGAAACAAAAAACTTGAATCGCCTGCTGGCCAGTCAACGCGTATTTGATGCCATCGTGGCAGGCATACCAGTGGCGCAAATACAGGTTTTGTATCAAGCGGATCTGGCCGAGTTCGCCGTCAGGCGGGCTCAGTATTTACTGTATTGAACGGCCTGTGATTCGGATTGATTTCTGGCTCACCATTCACTCGTGTCATAAATCACTTCTTTCGGACCAACAATTTTCGGGTCAATATCTCCCACGAAAGACTCGTCCTTGTTGGGGTAATCAAACTGGTCGAGTACATAATGCAGGCAGTTCAGGCGGGCACGTTTTTTGTCGTCAGTTCGAATGACAGTCCACGGACAGGCTTTGGTGTCGGTCGCCATGAACATGGCGTTTTGTGCTTTGGTGTATTCGTCCCAGAGTCCCAGGCTCTTAACATCGATTGGACTGAGCTTCCATTGTTTCAACGGGTGGGTCTCTCGCGATTTGAAGCGGCGGAACTGCTCTTCACGACTGACAGAGAACCAGAGTTTAAACAGATGAATGCCGGAATTGACCAGCATGGATTCCAGCTGCGGTGCTTCGCGGAGGAATGTATGGTGCTCGGACGGGCGGCAAAATCCCATGACTGGCTCCACAACGCCCCGGTTGTACCACGAACGATCGAAAAAAACGATCTCCCCTTTGGTCGGCAGGTGCTCAATATAACGTTGGAAATACCACTGGCCCTGCTCGGTTTCAGTCGGTTTTGGCAAAGCAACAATCCGGGCACCGCGAGGGTTCAGGTGCTCCATGAAACGTTTGATGGTTCCTCCCTTGCCGGCAGCATCGCGCCCCTCAAACAGGAGCACGATTCGCTCCCCCTCCAGTTGAACCCACCGCTGCAGTTTCAACAGTTCAATCTGTAACCGTTTTATATCCCGTTCATACTTCTTGCGATTCATTTTGGTCCGGTAAGGATAGGATTCACAGAGAATCTGCCCGACCTTGGCCGACTTTACTTTCTGCTGGATCTCTTCCGGAACAATATCTTGCGGAAGTTTCAAATGATATGTGACTGGCAGAAGTGCGGGATCTTGTGATTTTTTTCCGGACTTGGAACCCATGGATTGACCTGTTTCGTTTTATTTCCAATCGAAATTGGGGCGAGAAATGAGAAAAGAGGCATTTTATTATGAAGTTCGTATCAGAAAATGAAAACCGGATGAGGCTCAGGCGGAGAAAATATTCCGGAAACAGACAGTGGGTTATGTTTGTAAGTGGTTGAATCACAGTTGCTTACATTGTTTTTGTTTCGGCATGGACGCGAAGGGCATTCGGCAGATGTCCGGCAGTGACTCCTTCCGAGGGTTCAAAGTTCCTCTTGCGGCAAAACAGGCTTTTTTTTAGGCTTCGCGTCTCATCTCTCATTTCTGATCCGATTCTCTTCTGTAATGACTCCCTGAATGACTGCCGGTGGAATTCACATTCTGTGAAAGCGACGGCCGTTCATCTATTTTATCCCAGGAAAGTAAAGCCGCTATGTGGAGATTAATGCTCATCATTGGCATGTTTGCTGTCGCGCATGTTGTGAGAATCGATCCGTGTGTGGCGCAGGAATTTCGGATTCGTACAACCGTTTATCATCATCAACCGGACGTGGATCCTGCGATTGTTTCCCGCAGTGTTTCGATCTTTCACGCAGATAAAGTTTATGATCATGTCGATGGACTTGGTGAAGTAACAGTTTTCGATCCGGCCCAGAAACGCGTGATGATTCTCAATGAATCACGGATGGTGAAAGCCGTGATCAACTTTGATGAAATTAAGAACCTGCTGAATGTGGCGCGGCATCAGACACAGGAATACATTCACGACCAAATCAAAAAACGGGAATCGACGGGCAAAGAAATCGCCGTACAATTGAAGTTTCAGCTCGATCCTGTGTTTGATATTCAGTTCGATGAAAGCAGAAACCAGCTGGCTTTGAACAGTCAGCTCATCAACTATCGCGTACAGTGCGTTGCCCCCGATCAGAAAGAGGCCGCCGAAACGTATTTGCGATTTGCAGACTGGATGGCACGTTTGAATTATGTGCTGCATCCCTACACACTGCCCCCTGGTTCGCGGATTGTCTTGAACGAAGAATTAAGAACGCGGAATCTGATTCCTACGGAAGTGGAACTTCAGACCCTGTTCGAAGAGAAACTGCATTTACGGGCTGAACACAGAATTCACTGGAAACTGGATCAGCGCGACCGGGGACTGATTCATCACTGGGAATTGCTGCGCAAGAACAAAGACGTCAAAACGATTACGATTCAGGAATACCTGAGAAACCAGTTTGCCAACCTGCGGAAATAAGTTTTCGTGCGGTGCCGCTGAGCATCCCGAGCAGGCGTTTGTTTTATTTGCCGATAACGGGAATGGTTGCCGGTGGTTCGTACCAGTCGATTTTCTGCTCCAGCAGTTTGGAGAGCGTGGCCAGATTTTGATTGAGGTATTCAATCAGCGCCTGATCTTTGCGTGGTTTCCAATCGTATTGTAACAGTTCCTGGTAGGCTTCTTCGGGAGTCTTTTTCTGAACCAGCATGCGATAAGCGGCGACAACACCACCCGTTCTCTGAGCGCCGGCAGCACAATGCACGAGTACCGGTTTGCCTGCTTTCTCGCAGCGCATGATTTCGGCGACCGCTTCGGCATAATCTTCAACATCGCCCGTGCCATCACCGATCAAGTGCAATACCTGATGATCAATCTTCAGCTTCCGGGCCGTTGCCACTTCGGTTTTGAGATAAGCTTTGTTCAAGTCGCTCCCGTTCAAGGCGATGACTTTTTCAATTTTGTTCTCGCGGAGCATGGGCTCAATCAGGTAGCTGGAAACCTGGCCGCTGCGATAGATCTTGCCCGGCTCGACCACTCCCCAGCGTTTGGCAACCAGCCGATCCTCCAGAAATTCCTCCCAGACCAGCACGCTGGCCGCAATGATCACGCAGACGGTGATCGAGATTTTGAGGAGTTTTCTGTTCTTTGCCGGCCTGGCAGGTGGTGCGACGACGGTTTCCCTGTCAGCGGTATTCATTTTGAGCCTCTATGGTTTTGAAGCAGTTGCAATCCTGTCTCCGGGAAACAGGGTCCCGGAGCTGGCATTGTAGTTGAAGTTCACAAACCATGAACAGAGGAAAATAGGCCTGAACACAGGCGGAGTTCAAGCAGCTTCAAAGGGGCTCGCGGCCGCATTGGGGAAAAACTTACACATCAGAATCCCCAACTCATACAGGATGATCAACGGCAGCATCATCAGGATCATGCTCATCGGGTCAGCAGGCGTCATCAGCATGGAGATAATTGAAATGATCAAAATCGCCATGCGGCGTTTTTCATGATAGTCCTTCACGCTGAATACAGAAATCCGTTCCAGGAACAGCATGACCAGAGGTAATTGAAAACTGAGACCGAACATCACGGGCAGGGTGATGGCGAAACTGATCCACTCCGAGAGTCGAATCTGGGGGTTCACGCCCAGTAATTTATTAAAGCCCAGCAGGAAGCTGAGGACGAAGGGAAACACGGCGTAAAAACAGAACAGGGCACCACCCAGAAACAGAATGATGCTGATCGGCAGATAGATATAAACGTACTTCCGCTCATGTGGATAAAGTCCGGCAGCCACAAACAGCCAGATTTGATAAATGACCCACGGGCTGGCAAAGATTAATCCGGCGACGAAGGAGACTTTCAGATAGATTGTGGTAAACGCTTCCTGAACCGCCAGTGTCACCGGCTCTGCCATGGTTTTTTCCAGGCTGTCGATACGGTACTGGTAATCAGCCAGAATTTTTTGCAGCGCTTTTGTCTCAGCTGTTTGTTCCGGCTTGCTGCTGAGGCCTTCGATTAATTCATTGATGGTCGCATTCTGGTTTGGATCAGGATCATCAGGATTTTCTGCAATCTGGTGCGGCAGCTTATCCAGATTGTATTCTCTCAAGGCGGAATCGATGGGAGCGCGTACAACCGCGACGATTTTATGACCAATAAATAAAGAGCCTACCACGCATATCGCAAGGCCGATTAATGCTTTCCATAAGTGAATGCGAAGGGTTTCGAGGTGATCCCCGAAACTCATGGTAGATTCATCAAATAGATCGTGTGACTGTGGTTTCATGGGACTTTATCATTCTGGAGAGACCAATACCGAACAGAATCACCACTGTTTGCGCTCCTCAGGAGGAGCCGCAAATGACATCGGTTGGATGAGCGGGTACTGCTCGGAACAAATGGAATATTGTATATTGGCTCCCGATGAGATCACGTCACTGAGGCAGAGCGAATCAGGAGTACCCACTCCATTTGCCCGCTGGGAAGCAGGAGGGAAGAGCGGTAGTAACACCACCCTATTGTAAACAACCAGACAGGACTGTCAACCAGAGGCTTTCAGCTGGGAGCGGATTGATAAATTAAGGGGCCGCCGGTTCCGCGGGAGGCGCCTCCGCCGCGGGATCTACAGGGGCTTCCGCCGCGGGTTTGGATTGTTCTGGTTCGATCATTCCATAATCGAGCATCGTATAAACGATGAAATTGGAGACCACAATCGAAAGTGTCCAGGTTAACATGGTTTTACCCATTTCTTTATCTTTCCCGGCATACACCCAGCCCATCGAATACGCATAAATGGAGATGAAAAAGCCAACGACACATTGCCCGGGCCCCTCGTTTTTGAAAATTTTGACAAGCGTTACGATAAAACACACGAATTGAGTGAGGATGGCAATGCCCAGGAAAACAAAAAGTAGAAGCTTAGGCAGCATGGATGCGAGGAAGTAGATTACTAATCCTATGGCGACCCCGCCCACAACTGCGATGACCGCCTGTTGCCAGCGCGGCGTCGCTGCACCCTGGGCGCGTTCCGCCTTGGAAACGTATTTGATTTCATCTATTTTGGTGACCAGATCCAGGTCGGGTTTGCTGTGAACGGCCAGTAATCCGTTGACACGGGCGTTAAAGATCATGGCAGGAGCATAAAAAAGACAGGCGAGTGCCCAGAGGATTGACGGAACGATGAGAATTCCAGGCTCCAGTTCCCTGGGTTTTTTACCCGCCAGTTCACCTTCCTCGAAGTCTTTGATTTTGTTTTCGTCTGCATCGGCCTTTGCCTGATCATCGGCTGCGACGGCTGAATTGTAGCGCACATTCGAGAAAAATGTATCCAGATCGCTACCGTAAACGGCGCCGATTGTTGCCAGGCAGCCTATCGCGGGCAGGTTGGTGATCAGGAACACGAAACACCAGAACATCGCTGGTTTGAAAAGTACCAGAAATACTTTTCCCAGTTTGTGCAGCATCCAGCCTGGCGAGGAGTCCGCCATCGTCATGTGTGGAATGGCCAGGGGAAACATCAGAAATGTGGGAATAAATCCAACAGCGATCAAAATCACTCCGACGAGAGTGGAGTCGTTGCTGATGTAGTAGTAGCCGATGGATCCGAAGATAGCCTGTGCCGGGAGACTGAACAGGACGAACCATGAGATAAACTTAATTCCCAAGGCGGAGCATAAGAAAAAGTCAAAGTTAATCCGTTTGAGTTTATCTTTTTTCTGTAATGCGAAACGAACGACTTCGGTCTGGATAAACCAGATCCAGCCGGGGATCGCCATAATGGAAACAAAAGCGATGAACCCCCAGAAGCCTCGGGGAGGTGTACGATGACACCAGAGCATCATAAAAACTGAGCAGAAAAACAAGATGCTGGCGATGACACTATACGTAAAAGTCTTAACAGCCAGCCCTTTATGGTTTCCCAGAAACTTGTAAGCATCTCCCCAGGATTTTGAGTAGAAGTCTTCAACAGCAGGGCCTTTGCGACCGCGTTTTCGACGAGTCGCTTCCCGCATGCGTCCGGTGCTCAGTTCGACACCACATTTGGGACACTCGATATCTTCCTCGTTGACATCATAGCCACAACGGGGGCAGATCTTGGAGTCTTTGTCTTCAATCTTATTGATATCAAAGCTGGCCAGAAAATCATCGGTGTCTTCAGATTTGCTGGAAGAAGTCCGCTTTTTTTTATTCTGTTCCGCAGAAACTTTGACAGGCGCGCCGCATCCTTTGCAACGAACCCGTTTGCCTTTTGCTTCATCTTTCACAGAAAATGAAGTATTACATTCTTTACAGCGGACCTTAATGGGCATGAATGACCTTCGAGATGTTTTGGAAAATCGCTCGTAATCTAATTTGAGTCGACTCACCCCCGGGACGGAATGATCCGGTTTCGGGTCAGGATGTGGAATTAATGAACCGACTTCTCGTTCTTCCTAATTATCAACAGACAAGGGGGCAATTCGCAAGTGGACAGTGACTGAAATTCGAATGGTCCTGCTTTATCTCTCTCAAATCAGCGCCATTAATTCAACAGCGGGTCATGTTCCCGAACCGTGAGCAGGCGTTGCATTTCGTGCAATCGAGAACCCGTCTGTTGTTCTTCAACCGAGTGATGGCTGTGGGAAAAACAACTCATGGAACGCGTGAGGCAACGGATCGCGCGACGGGAACGGCCTGATACCCAGAAAAGTTCAGCGAGATGTTTCAAATCCTGGCCCATCGCAGGCAGGTTGCTTGTCTGTTTGTGAAGCAGGTAGGCTTTTCTGAGATACGAGATCGCCCGTGCGTGATTTCCCTTCAATCCCTGAATGATTCCCAGGTTTCCCCAGTCTGCAGCCTGATTATCAGAACTTCCGTAGAGAATTTCCCGGGTCAGTGAAATGTTCAGTAATTGTTCGGCCAGTGGGTAATCCTGCTGGATGATGGCATCATTCGCGCGACCTGTCAGGTCACAGGCGGCATCATCTGAGAGTTGTTCGACTTCCTGATCCAGAGTGAGATGGTTTGCGGAACGCAGATCACCCCAGGAGATCGAATACTGCTGGAATTGCGCGGCCAATTCAAAATAGCCTAAGTTGCGATACGCGGCTGCCATGTTGTGGCAGACGATGGAACGCAGGTGGTTTTCCTCTTGCTGATGGGCATGGTCCAGCACGAGCGAGAGTTGCTCGATGGCCTCTGATGCACGCCCTGTTTTCAGTAAAAACTGGCCAAAATGCAGGCAACGCTCCCATTCGGCAGCCTGGATGTCCGGTGAATGGAACAAGGCTCGCGCTTCAGCTCGGTTCCCCTGGGAAAATAATTGGTAGGCCTCTTGTACCAGTTCAGGTAAGGCTGGTTTGTTTTCGGTGGGGGAAGTGGAAGAAAATGGCTCAGACACGTCAGACTCCTCTCTTTTGTCTTATCTCAATGAATTGGTGACGAATAAATTGAGAGAGAGTGTGTCGTCATGAGTACAGGAATCGAGGATGAGGAACCCTCTGCCCTGAATGAGAGCTTCAGGGGGTCTTTTACATTTGATGGTGTCGATATTACCTATTTTAACAGTTGTGTCAATTGTGATTCCTGTTTATTTATCAAAATGGCTTTAGAATCGGGTGAAGTGTATTTCTGTTGCCGTTGCAGAAAGAATTGGCGTCCTTGGGTGGAGTGATCTCCGAAAATGCTGCCAAATTGGCAGCGGTTTTGAAGTCCGGGAAGACTGACCGGCAGGAAAGGGCATTGGTTCGAAATGAGCATGAAGAGAGTAAGTGTTATTTATGATTGATGTTATGGATTATTACAGAAATAGGCACGGCGTTCGCAGCTAGCAGACATCACACTAAGGTCTGCGATGCAGATCAGTGTCGCAGTTGCGTTGTTGTGGAAGGGCTCACCCGCCGCCACAGATCATAAATACCATCCGATGTGAAGACATTTGAGTCCAAATTCAAAGAAAATCTAGGAGATCCCAATGGCGAAGAAGGCTGCCAAAGCGAGTAAAGGCGCCCGGATTGTCCCTCTTGGTGACAAAGTCGTTCTGAAAAGAGAAATTGCAGAAAAAACCACTGCTGGCGGAATTGTCCTGCCAGACAGCGCCCAGGACAAGCCACAACGTGGTGAAGTGGTCGCCGTGGGAGACGGACACGTCAAATCCGATGGAACGAAGCTTCCATTGACCGTCAAAGAAGGGGATCGAGTTATTTTCAGCCCCTACGGCGGGGACGAAATTAAAATTGGCGGAGAAGAATACCTGTTGCTTCGCGAAAGTGACATTTTGGCAACTTACTAAGTTGTCACCGTTAGTACTTAAGAGTGACGGCCCCCGTTCAGGTTGGGCCTGTTACTCTTTTTCTTTCAAACAAATTTCAAACTGCGTACATGGAGATATAGTGAAATGGCAAAAATGATTGCCTTCGATCAGGAAGCTCAGGAAGCAATGCGACGCGGCATCAGCAAATTGGCGAGAGCAGTTCGTGTAACGCTCGGACCAAAAGGCCGCAACGTAATTATTGAAAAAAGCTTTGGTTCACCCACAGTCACGAAAGACGGTGTTTCCGTTGCTCGTGAAATCGAGTTGCCTGACAAGTTTGAAGACATGGGCGCTCGCATGGTTCGTGAAGTAGCCAGCAAAACATCAGATGTTGCCGGCGATGGAACTACCACAGCCACGATCATGGCAGAAGCCATCTACAATGAAGGTCTGAAATCGGTTGTTGCCGGAGTCAGCCCGATTGCGATGAAACGCGGCATGGACAAAGCCGTCGAAGACATTGTGGAGAAACTCCACAAAATGTCGATCGAATGCAAAAACAAAAAAGCGATTTCTCAGGTCGGCAAAGTCGCCTCCAATGGTGATGAAGAAATCGGTAAGATCCTGGCAGATGCCATGGAGCAGGTTGGTAAAGACGGTGTGATCACTGTCGAAGAAGGCCAGAGCCTGCAGACCAACTTCGAAGTTGTCGAAGGTATGCAGTTTGACCGTGGTTACCTTTCGCCTTACTTCGTGACCGATCCTCAAAGCATGTCCTGCGATCTGGAAGATGCATATGTTCTGGTTCACGAAAAGAAGATTTCCAATATCAAGGACCTGGTTCCCGTACTTGAAAAAGTCGTTAACGCCGGTAAACCACTGCTGATTATTGCAGAAGATATCGAAGGCGAAGCCCTTTCGACTCTCGTCATCAATAAACTCCGTGGTACCTTCCGCTGCTGTGCAGTTAAAGCTCCCGGTTATGGTGATCGTCGTAAAGCCATGCTGCAGGACATCGCTATTATGGTTGGCGGCCAGGCTATTTTTGAAGATCTCGGAATTCAGCTGGAAAATCTGCAGCTGTCCGATCTGGGAACAGCCAAGAAGGTTTCTGTCGATAAAGACAATGCCACCATTATCGAAGGTGGTGGTAAGACTGGCGAAATCAAATCCCGTATCGAACAGATTCGTCGTGAGCTGGAAAATTCAAGCAGCGATTACGACAAAGAAAAACTGGAAGAACGGATTGCTAAACTTTCCGGTGGTGTTGCTCAGATCAATGTCGGTGCAGCAACCGAAAGTGAAATGAAAGAAAAGAAGGCACGCGTCGAAGATGCTTTGCATGCCGTTCGTGCTGCTGTCGCAGAAGGAATTCTTCCCGGCGGTGGTGTGGCTTTGCTTCGCTGCTCACGCGCCTGCAAGCCAACCGGTCTTTCCGAAGAAGAAAAAGTGGGTTATGAGATTATTCTGCGGGCCTGCCGTGCTCCGCTGACTTCGATCGCCAATAATGCCGGCGATGATGGCAGCGTCGTTTGCGAAAAGGTTTCAGAGCTGGAAGGCAACATGGGCTACAATGCCGCCACTTCCAAATACGAAGATCTGGTCAAGACCGGGATTATTGACCCGACTCGCGTGACACGATCTGCTCTGCAGAACTCTGCCAGCGTCTCGACATTGCTGTTGACCAGCGATGCTCTGATCGCGGAAAAGGGTAAAGACGACCATGGCGACAACGACCTGCACTAAAGTCAGGTTTCGTCCCGTGTTCTAATAGATTTGAAAACACCCGGCAGTTTTGCTGTCGGGTGTTTTTTTATTCCCGCCCTGATTCGGGTTTCTCAACGCGATTTCAAGGGATTCGGGCCAGGTATTCCAGCAGGCAGGCCGTGATGATTTCGTGGGATGTGCTTTAGAATGTTAGAATGTGCGCATTGCGGACCCGAACTGATAATAGTACCATTTGCATCAATCGCAGAGACCGTCAACTAAATTATTGACTCCTTCAATTCCAGAAGATTGGTAGAATTTCGTGGCAAGAGAAAAAGTAGTTTTGGCATACAGTGGTGGCCTGGATACTTCAGTGGCCGTCAAGTGGATCAATGAAAAATATGACATGGACGTGATCACTTATACCTGTGATCTCGGCCAGGGTCGCGATGTGGATGGAGTTAAGGAAAAAGCACTCAAAACCGGCGCTGTCGAAGCGGTGGTTGAAGACACCAAGAATATGTTTGTCGATTTTTTCGTGTGGCCCTCGCTGATGGCAGGGACCATGTACGAAGGCAAATACCCACTGGCAACGGCGCTGGGACGACCGTTGATTGCACACCGCATGGTGGAAGTGGCCAAAGAATATGGTGCGACGGCTGTGGCACATGGTTGTACCGGTAAAGGAAATGATCAGGTCCGGTTTGATGTCTCTTTTCAGACCCTGGCACCGCACTTGAAAATTATCGCTCCCGTGCGTGAGTGGCGATGGACGCGTACCGAAGAGCTGAACTATGCCAAAGAGCATGGCATTGAGGTCGAAGCCACAAAAGAGAGCATCTTCAGCATCGATCAGAATCTGTGGGGACGTTCTGTCGAAGCGGGCGTGCTGGAAGACCCCTGGGTGGCGCCTCCCAAAGAAGCTTACAAGTGGACAGTTTCACCAGAAGATGCCCCCAATCATCCTGTCGAAGTGACGATTGAATTCGAGCAGGGCCGCCCGATTGCCATCGACGGTAAGGAAATGGACGGCGCCGATTTAATTCTGCTGTTGAACAAAATTGGTGGAGAGAATGGCGTTGGTCGCATCGATCACGTTGAAAACCGCCTGGTGGGTATCAAGAGCCGTGAAATTTACGAAGCTCCAGCCGCGCTGATTCTGCACAACGCACACCGCGAACTCGAATACCTGACCTTAAGCAGACAGGCCCTGCGATTCAAAACGTTTATCAGCCAGACTTGCAGCGATATCATCTACGATGGTCTCTGGTATAGCTCGTTTCATCAGGACTTGATGGGTTTTGTAGAAAAGAACCAGCGTTTTGTCTCTGGAACCGTTCGGGTTTCACTGTATAAAGGAAATCATACGGTGACCGGTTTGAAGAGTGAGCACAGTCTTTACAGTCCTGAGCTGGCAACTTATGAGGAAGGCGATCAGTTCCCTCATGAGACAGCCCTTGGTTTCATCAGGATTCATGGATTGGCTCAACAGACGCAAGCACGTCAACAGTTATTGAAAGGGGAGCCCAGTTCAAAACCGACTCGAATTATGCCTCCCAGTAGATCTGACAAACCCTGATACGGGAACAGGAGCGCGTTTTCATGCAGCCATCGCGGACTGTCATCGATGATGAATGGTTCCGATGGCGCAGAAAACGTAGTAGTCACCCCGAATTCGGGCTAACCTTCAATTAATGTGGTCGTGTGATGGATCAATCGGCACAGAAAGGGCGAACGATTGCAATCGGTGATATTCACGGTTGCGATATTGCGCTGGGGACAATTCTGTATCATCTCGAACTGAAACGGGATGATACCTTTATCTGTCTCGGCGACGCCGTCGATCGCGGTCCCGGCACGAAACACGTGATCGAAATTCTGCTCGATCTGAAGGCCAGTTGCAAACTGGTGATGATCAAAGGCAATCACGAAGAGATGATGCTGGATGGCCTCAACGGAGGCCACTGGGAATCGATCTGGTTACAGCATGGCGGTAAAGAAGCCATCGACTCCTACGGGGGCCGCTATGATCTGATTTCCGAAGAGCATCGGATTTTTATGGCGACGGCCTTGGATTATTATGAGACCAAAACCGACATTTTTGTCCACGCAACGGCGGTTCCCGGAACTCCCCTGGCAGAGCTGACCCCGCAGGAATTACGCTGGGATCGGATCACCGGCGAGGAAGACCCGGACCCTTCCGGGCGTCGTATCATCTGCGGACATACTGCTCAGAAATCGGGAAGACCATTAGTGTTTGACGGCTGGGCCTGTCTCGATACCGCCGCCTATCGCGGAAATTATTTAACCGCCATCGACGTGCAGACCAACGAACTCTTCCAGGCCAAGCAGAACGGGAAATACCGCGCAGGCAGAACTCTGGAACGTTATCTGTTGAAGTGAACGATTCGTTTTAAGCCGCTTTCTGGCAGGCAGCAGGTGCGGCTTAATCTGTCAGATGCATCACGACCATTTTCTCTTCACTCATTTCGTGAATGGCGTATTTGGGGCCTTCTTTACCAGTTCCACTGTGTTTTAAACCGCCGTAAGGCATCGCGTCGGCCCGCCATTGACTGGACCAGTTGATGTGCAGGTTTCCACTTTCCACTTCACGCGCAAATTTCATCGCGCGGTCAATATCCTGGGTAAAGATACCCGCAGCCAGACCATAAGTGGTATTGTTGGCCATGCGGATGGCGTCGTCGATATCATCAAAATAAGACAGTGCGACGGCGGGGCCGAAGATTTCATCTTTTTCAACCTGCATCTCCGGGCTGGTGTTCTCCAGAATCGTGGGAGCATAGATCGCGCCCTGGCGTTGTCCGCCGGTGACGAGCCGGGCACCCTGGCTGATCGCTTCGTTGACCCACTGTTCAACACGGCTCGCATCTGCTTCACGCACCATCGGGCCGATTTTTGTCGACGCTTCCATCTGGTTACCAGTCTGCAGCAGATCCACTTTGGATTTCAACAGTTCCACAAAATCCGACTTGATGGCGGAAGACGTCAGAATGCGTTGAGCCGAGATACAAACCTGACCGGCATTTGAATAACCGGCCATACTGATCGCGGTCGCTGCTTTCTCAAGGTCGGCATCGTCCATGATGATCACCGGACTGTTACTGCCCAGCTCCATTGTGACCTTTTTTAATCCCGCCATGTCACAGATTTGAGTTCCCACTTCATAGCTGCCTGTGAAACTGATTTTGCGAATCCGGCTGTCAGTACAGATGGCACGTCCGATTTCTCCCCCCGGTCCGGTGATGCAGGCAATCGCTTCTGCAGGCAAGCCGGCTTCCAGCAGGATTTCGGTAAGCTTCAACGCAGACAGCGGAGTGTCGCTGGCCGGTTTAATCAGAATCGCATTCCCGGCGGCAATGGCGGGGCCCACTTTGTGACAGACAAGATTCAAAGGGAAGTTGAACGGCGTAATCGCGGCGACGATGCCACAGGGGACGCGGAGGGTGAAGCCAAGTTTATTCTTACCGCCGGCATTTCCTTCCAGAGGAATCATTTCCCCGGTCATGCGGCGGGCTTCTTCGCCTGAAAGCCGGATGACTTCGGCGCTGCGGACGGTTTCCACCTGACTTTCTGCCAGAACTTTTCCGACTTCCAGACTGATGGTGCGGGCAAATTCATCTTTCCGCGCCAGCAGTAATTCGGAGGCTTTCTGCAGAATCAGACTGCGATCATAGGGAGTCATGGCTTTCATGATGCGGGCTCCCTGTTCCAGCACAGTCACTGCTTTTTTGATGTCTTCGCCACCACCTTTGGGAACGGTATCAACCACTGATAAGTCAAACGGGTTGGTCACTTTGATGGTCTGATTCGTATCCTGCCATTGACCAGCGCAAAACATTTTCATCTTGAGGGAAACCTTGTGGAAAGAGGTTGCTGACGGAAACGTAATTCTCAATCAATTTCAGAATAGACGTGAGAAACGCATCTGACAACCCAGCAAATGATTCAAATTTGTTTCTGGTGCAGGAAAAATGACTTAAAATGAGAGGTAGAATCAAGTTAGGGCAGTGGATTGCCGGCCGGGATTGCTCTTGGCATGGTTTTGATAATCTGCTAAAAAACCTCTACATTTCCTGGGGCAATTCCGTCTCCAGAACCACATCTCTCAAGTAATCTGCTGTGTCAGCCCATTTTCAGCAGTTACGTGCTCTCCTGTTTTTTTCCTTCAATCAGGCGGATCTGATCATGGCCAACCTTCATCGTGTGGCGCCGTGGATGCTATGCGGCATTACTGTTATCCTGCTGAGTTCGGCGTGTGAGACTCTACCTGGATGGGACTCAAAAACGATGTCGAATACGCATCGTACTGAAAAGAGAACGACATCGGCAGAAGACTATCGAACGAGTTTTCTCACGAAACGCGATCCTAAGGCTCTGAATTGGATTCTTAAAAATCGCCTGTATTCCGGTATGTCTCGTTCCAGTGTCGAGAAAGAGATCGGCGAAGAAGGAGAGTTTCAGGAATCTTCCAAGTGGCTCAAGGCAACGGGTGGGACTTTTCGGACCACTGACGAAGCTTACCGCTGGGGGCCTGATAAAAGCGGGCGCAGCGTTTATCTGATTTTTCGGGATGATGTGCTCGTGAATTTCAACCCGGCAGATTTTGAATTGGAGTAGCGATCTGTGGATTGTTACTGAACCTGAATCAGGTCTTTTTCTTTTTCGCGATTCAAGCGTAACTGTCCACAGGCCGCGTCGATATCGTCCCCTTTTCGTTTGCGCACGGTCACGTTGACGCCCCCTTTTGCGAGGACCATAAAGAAGCGGTCCACATCGGTTGTCGAAGGACTTTGAAAGCCGGTTTCTTCAACGCCATTCGCCGGAATTAAATTCACATGGGCATTGCGATGTTTTAACAGGCCGGCCAGTTCATGTGCCTGCGCGGGGCTGTCGTTCACGCCTGCCAGTAAAATGTATTCATAGGTCACACGCCTGCCGGTGGTCACGTAATAATAGTCAGTCGCATCCATGATTTTCTGAATGCCGATTTTATTATTCGTGGGCACAATCTGGTCCCGTAATGTATCGTTGGGAGCATGCAGTGAGACGGCGAGAATGTAGGACTTGTTGACATCAGCCAGTTCCCGAATTTTCGCGGGAAGCCCGACGGTCGATACGGTAATTTTCCGCGCACCAATGCCCATGCCCCCTTTATGATTCAGGGTATCCAAAGCCGGGATCAAAGCCGACAGATTGGCTAACGGCTCTCCAATTCCCATCACGACAATATTCGAGATGCGTTCTTCTTCGCCGATGATACGATCCAGCCGCAGGATCTGTTCCAGGATTTCTCCCATCGACAGGTTACGCGTTAATCCCAGCAGGCCGCTGGCACAGAACACGCAGCCCATCGCACAACCCACCTGTGTGCTGATACAGACGGTGTTCCGTTTGGGCTCGCGCATCAGCACGCATTCCACGAGATGTCCGTCCTGCAGTTCCAGCAACAGTTTTTCCGTGCGGTCTCGGGAGGTCTGATGTTTGACGACGGTTGTCGAAAACAGACGAAAGTTTTCTTTCAGCAGGTCACGAAATTTCTTCGAAATATCGTGCATGGAATCAAAATCATTGACGCGTTTGGTGAAAACCCAGCGGCGGATCTGGTCAGCCCGATAGGAAGACGACTCGTGTTCAATGCACCACTGTGCAAGCTCATCACGAGTCAGGTCGGTAATCAAAGGGAGCGAGCTGACTTCAGAAGAGTCAGCCTGCAGAGTATCATTTTCGGACGACAACATGGTTTTGGCTCAAGCACGTGTGTTCGCAGTCGATCCAATGATGACGCGAACAGGGAACGCAAATAATTCCGATAGAGGGTCAGCCTGTCAACGCTGTGATGGCTGGTTATACAGTAGAGTCATCATAACGGGGTCAGAGGCAGAAGACTACTATTTCTCTGCTCACTTTTTCTGATTCCCGCACTGACAATCGATTGCAAAGGCTGTGATACGGTACATTAGTCATCTTCCGGTGGTGCCGGAAAACTGATGACCGTCCCTTTTTTCTTATTACTGGCTTTATTTTCTTCTGCAGTTTCCAGATCAAATGAAAGTGCCGGGATCGCAGGCGGCGAATTCGGAATGGTTAGATCGGGAAGTGACAGAGTAGGCAGTTTCGACTCGGTTTTGGCCTGCAAAGGCTGTTCGTTCGCCGGAATCTGTGGTTGAACTCCCTGCGACATGCGCGGGCTGTCCGGTGTCACGATTGGCTTTTGATGAACAATCCGACGGCCGTCATCTTCGATCGCGTTTTTACTGTTAAAGGCAATTTTCTGCCCTTGAATCTCCGCACCGACGATCCGGTAATGTTGTCCAATTGGCGGTTTGAGTGCGCTGATCATGTTGTTGCCCTCGGCGGGAGTACGTTCCTGCGGGGCGTTCGCCAGCATCAGTTCCAGGCTGGAACCATCCGGATATTTCAGTCTCAGTTTTGGTTGAGTGGTAGATACGTTGGAATTGCCAAAGGGATTTCCGAAATCGGCAACCCGTTCAAATCGCGCCAGAACTTCATTCTTTCCTGATACCAGCCGCGGGCGGGAATACGTTTTGTTGGCCATGACCAGTTCCGAATTCGACATATGCAAATGCCAGTTACCCGTCGAAGCGATCACAAGATCGTCAGGACCAAAATTCAGTTGTTTATAAACGTACAATGAAGATTCAATCTGGGCAGTGGCGACGGGGGGGGTTTTGTCTGCACCCAGAAACATGGCGCATTGAATCAAAGTCGGCACGGGCACGGCCTGTACGATCTTGGGGTGATTCAGTTGCGCGATCATTTTCTGTTTATTGTTGGTGGAATAATAGAGTGAAAGTAAGGCAACCGAACTCTGGTTGGTTTCCAAGTCGATATCTAGATTGCGCAGGATGGCTTCTTCTGCTTCGTCAGCCTGCTGATACTTTTGCAGGATCCGCGAGCAGAGCAGGTTTGCTTCCCAGACATCGCTGGAATAGGTCTGGGATTTCTGAGCCATTTTTGCAGCCCCGGGTTGTCCCAGGTAGTCGCGAATGCTTGCCAGATTCGCGGTTCCCGAAGCGAGCATGTCGTCGCGCCGGAAGTATCCATCGCCGATCGTTTCCAGTTCAGAATAAGTGTGAGAGGCTGCGAAGAGTTGTCCCTGCGCCTGCTGGGTACGGGCCACATAATACCAGTAAGGCGGGTAATGGCTCATAAAGCGTTCCAGACGCTTTAAGATCCGCTGACGAATGCGGGGGTTGGGTTCCTGCATTGCCTGGTCGAGCGATTCCAGATCGTCATCGCGGATCAACCAGTCATCGGGGATGTTTTTCTCTTGCGCCAGTTTCCAGAATGTATCCAGAAACAACGTGGATCTGGAAATCACAGCTTCCATGCGTTGTTTGTCGACCTTCCAGACATCCAGATCTTTTTGCGCTTCCACATTCCTGTAGTCCCACCAGCTGTTAGCCCCGTTACGGACGGCACTGCCGAACTGTAGTGTTAAGACATCGGTGGTCAAAGCGAGCGCGTTCGTCGCCATCTTTTGGCGCGAATGGTATTTGTGTTTATTTTTGAAGTATTCGCGTTCCTGCTCGGCGATTTCCACCTGACCGATTTCATCGAGAACCGCAGAGTAGAGTTTGACGACCTGTTCATCTCCGATGCCATTTAGATTCAGGTTGTTCAGAATTTTTTCGCGTTCCTCGAACATCACTTCTTTGGAACCGGATTTTTTGATTCGATAAAAGGACGCGCGGCAGTAGTTGAGCGCAACGGCTGTTTTACCGGCTGTCGGATGCGGTTCTTTCTTGTTGTCCTGAGCGCGCAACTGAACCGGAGCCGGTCCGCTGAGCACTAAAGCCACCAGGAATAGCAATATCGGATAGCGAAAAAGAGTCGGCATTGGATCTCCTTAACTGCCGATCAGTGTCATTATTATGGCAGGAGTTTGTTTTTTGTCGTGGATGCTTTGCACATCAATGCTGGAAATTAATTTCATTACATCAAATCTACACGACGAATGGGGCGCGTGTGGGCAATACCTGGATTTTTACTCGATTTTCCGGGACGCTGATCCGCCGGCATGCCGATTGTGTAAAATGGGCGGACTTTGCCGCAGTTTTTCATTGATGAGCAGAGGGGGATCCTGACAGGGTCAACAAAAAAATCCCACTGATTCCTGTAAGAATCAGTGGGATGATCGTATCCATAGGTCCGTTTTAACTGCTTATGCCGCTTTCGAAATCCGAGGCGTTTCTGAGTAAAGTGTGGGGAATTGTGATGAAGAAAGTCGACCCAGACTTTCTGCAATTCCTCGCACGACGATTTCCTGCTGAACTTCATTTAGTTCCGAGAAAATCGGCAACGCCAGACACTCGCTGGTAACAAGTTCTGTTTCCGGAAGATCCCCTGCCTTATATCCAAGATACTGGAAACATTGTTGCAGGTGTAAAGGACGGGGATAATAAATGGCACAGCCAATGTGCTTTTCTCTCAAGTCATTGAGCACCTTATCCCGTTGTCCGCCTTTGACGCGAACACTGTATTGGTTGTACACGTGCCGGCGGTCGGGCAGGACTGCCGGTGGTTCGATACAGTCGAATAACTGATAGTGCCGGAACAGGGCATTATAGCGACGGGCGTTTTCCTGACGCTCTGTCGTCCACTGATCAAGGTATTTTAACTTGACTCGTAACACGGCTGCCTGCAGTGCATCAAGTCGGCTGTTGATCCCGATTTCCGCGTGCTGATAACCGCCAATGTCTCCATGAACCCGCAGGCGTCTGATTCGCGTGGCCAGTTCGGGATCGTCGGTTGTCACCAGGCCGCCGTCTCCGGCACCTCCCAGATTTTTCGTAGGGAAAAAGCTGAAGCAGCCGATGGTACCTAAAACGCCTGCACGTCGTCCGCGGTATTCCGCACCGATGGCTTGTGCCGCGTCTTCAATGACTGGAATTCCATTACGAACCGCATTTCTCCAGATCGGTTCCATGTCAGCACATTGTCCAAAAATATGAACCGGCATGATGGCCTTGGTGCGTTCCGTAATTTTCTTCTCAATCGATTTCGGACACAGATTAAAGCTGACAGGATCGATGTCGGCAAAAACCGGGGTCGCACCGACGCGAGCGATAGAGCTTCCGGTGGCAAAAAAGGTAAAGGGACTGGTAATGACTTCATCGCCAGGGCCAATTTCCAACGCCATCAAAGCCAGAAGCAGGGCATCCGTACCAGAGGCAACACCGATGGCATTTCGGGAATCGCAATATTCGGCGACATCACACTCGAATTCAGCGACTTCGTCTCCCAGGATAAATGCCTGATCTTCGAAGACTTTCAGGACCGTTTCCTGAATTTCCGCTTTGATTCTCTGGTATTGAGTAACAAGATTGATGAAAGGGACAGGTGTGGGGGTGGTTTGTGTCATTCAGCGACTCCATTCGCTATGGGAATCCGGGGAGTTCCGTGCTCAAAAACAGTTAAGGTTGGTGATTTTGAGAGATTTGATACACCTTGTTTTCAGGTAAGATGCAGAATTTTCGAACACGTTGAGTTGTCTCCATCCTGGATTTCTCAGCGTTGATTCGAAATCTCGTCGGTAGATTATGTCGAGAACCATTTTCTGTCAATATGTGTCGAACTGAAAAACAGGAACTCTCGCAGGTTGTTGCAAGATGCTGTTCTCAGGCCTGTCGGGGCTTATTTCGCAAACAGCCAATGATTGTTCAGAAGATTGCCGATAGTAGAAACATTGCCAGTATTTATGTGTGGTTTTATAGCCTTGACACCTGTTTTTGCGGGTTCTACCATGAACGGCGAGTTCGAGGTTGAAACGAGATTCAAAAATCGGCTATATATTGAATATTCCCTGTTCAGACTTGGTATCACTTCGGTGGATTTCGCCTGACAGGTAGTTTTTAAATCTTTGAAGCCTATAATACCTGAGACGGTTTCAAACCCGACGTCAATGTCCATAAAGCAAAGTCCAGAAAGGAAAACTCATGGCACACGTGGTTACAGAGGCTTGCTTCAATTGCAAATATACAGATTGTGTCGTAGTTTGCCCGGTTGAGTGTTTCTACGAAGCAGACTCCATGGTCTACATCAATCCGGATGAATGCATCGATTGTGAAGCATGCGTTCCTGAATGCCCGGTAGAAGCCATTTTTCATGAAGATAATCTTCCGGAAAAATGGCAGGAATATATTCAAATCAACGCCGACAAATCGCAGGAACTTCCCGTGATTACCGAAAAGAAAAAGCCTTTGGCTGATTGCTAAATACTTTGGAATTCATGCGCCGGCTTGAAAATCTGAAAAATTAAAAAACGCCCCATTACTCGAGCAGTAATGGGGCGTTTTTGATTAATCAATGACATTGAGTCGCTGTCCCAGTTCTCGCAGGACTTCAATATCGCTGTCTGGTCTGGTCGGGCTCTGGGGATGCGTCAAGTTGGTTTTGGTCCAGCCGCGCAGCTGCAGGAATTGTGCAGCCGAGTGTTTATAAGCCGGTGAAGGGCCGCGAAACGTGAAGTAACCCAGGTATTGTAATTGATCGTTCAGTTCGTAAAACGCCGGATCGCCGGCGGCCCAGTACGCGTCCCGTTTGGCGAACAGGTCGGGGGCAAAGGTGCTTAAGCCCAGTAGATAATCACTGCCGTATTGAACCATATCGATGCCGAAATCATTGCCAGTGAAAACCTTGAAATCAGGCCGTTTCTGATCCCTTAACTGCAGGCGTTCCCACTCCGGTTCACGGTGGAAGGAGGAGTGCTTGGCTCCGATGCATTGCGGAATTTCCATCAACGCAGCATAGGTTTCCAGGTCGTACACAGAGCCGAAGGGGGCCAGATCTTTCGTTAATTCAAAACCAATGAAGCGATCTGAATTGGCGGCGATTGTCTGATAGGATTCGATGATCTGAGCCGGTGCCTGTTCGACTAAACCGAACGACTGAAAGATCACGGAGGTTCCGCCATGTTCCTGGATCAGGTCAATCTTTCTCTGATAACCTGAGGCATCAAAGCGGGCGCCCGGTTGATCGCTGACGAAAGCACCGGCGACAAAGGGACCGCCACTCAGCGTCTGCTGTGCAATCTTCAGGACTTCGATAAACGTTGGCTCATCGATGAGATTCACGTAACCCGTATCCATATTGACGGCGGGTGTAATTCCTACTTCCGCGGTGCGGGCGATGTGGGCGCTTAAGGAATCGCGGTCGATTTCGCCTGATTCCAGATAAGGCAGCAAAACGGCAGAAATTCCCGTCAATTTACGACGAGGTTTGATCATGCTGACCGGATCATAGGTTGTTTCTGGCATTTGAGTGTTCCTTGTTATATATTCGAGGTTGTATTAAATCATGGTAAATCGACTGTCAGGATACCAAATTGGCGCTCAATCTTGGAGGCATTCATGAGTTTTCGACACAGAGTTTCTGTTGCTTTGTTTTTTACGCTCTGTTGCATCTGTTCCCGCATCGCGATTGTGGATGCGGCACAGGAGCAGAAACAAAAGCCGAATGTTCTGTTTTTGTTTACGGACGATCAACGTGCCGACACGATTCACGCGCTGGGAAACTCTCTGATCCAGACACCAAATCTGGATGAACTCGTGCGGAGCGGATTTGTATTCAATAATGCCTATTGTCTGGGAAGTAACTCGGGCGCTGTCTGTGTTTGCAGTCGAAACATGCTGCTCAGCGGACGTACCTACTTTCGCTGGACGGGGCGTTACGCTTCCGCAGACAAATCGAATTTCCCTGACTCCATGAAACAGGCCGGATATTACACGTACCATCATGGCAAAAAGGGAAATACGGCAGTAGAAATTCATAAGCGGTTCGATCAGTCAAAATATTTGAATGATCAACAGGCACGTTTGCTGGGGCAGCCCGGAAAAGAAATTGTGGATGATGCCGTTCAGTTTTTAAAAACAAAACAGGACAAACCCTTCTTTATGTATCTGGCGTTTGCCTGCCCGCATGATCCGCGTGTTGCCGACCAGGAATATCTGGACCTTTACCGTCGCGAACAGATACCGCTGCCGAAAAACTATCTGCCCCTGCATCCATTCAATAACGGGGAACAGATCGTGCGCGATGAACTCTTAGCCGGTTTTCCCCGCAGCGAAGCAGAAGTCCGGAAGCATCTGCATGACTACTATGCCGACATTACAGGACTCGATGGCCATATTGGCCGGTTGCTCAAGGCGCTCAAGGAGAGTGGAGAATATGAGAACACGGTTATCATTTTCTCTTCCGATCACGGTCTGGCTGTCGGCAGTCACGGGCTGATGGGCAAACAGAGTCTGTACGAACACAGTATGAAAGCGCCACTGATTTTCAGCGGGCCGGGAATTCCGCATGGAAGCAGTGATGCGCTGGTTTATCTCTACGATATTTTTCCGACCGTCTGCGAAATGGTGGGAACGGAAATTCCACAGGGTCTGGATGCAGAAAGCATGTGGCCTGTGATCACCGGTAAAAAGCCACACATCCGGGAGACACTGTTTACGGCTTACAAAGACGTGCAACGATCGGCGCGCGACAGCCGATGGAAATTGATTACCTATCCGCAGATCAACAAGTCACAATTGTTCGATCTGGAGCATGATCCGGAAGAAACGAAAAATCTGTTCGGCCAGTCAGATTGTCAAAGTCATGCAGACCACCTGCTGGCTGTCATGAAAGACTGGCAGAAAAAGGTCGGGGACTCCAGCCCGCTGACATCGGCTGCCCCTCAAGACGCAACATTTAATGTGCCCACGCCGGAAGAACTCAAGAAATTGAAACAAGGCGGGCAACCCAAAAAGAAGAAAAACAAACAGCAATCAACGCAAGCGAGATAAAAACCCAATGGTATCAGAAGATCGTCCACCGATTCGTTTAGATCAGTTTTTAAAACAACAGGCTGCAGTGGGAACAGGCGGGCACGCCAAAGTCGTCATTCAGGCGGGAGAAGTCACTGTGAATGGTGCTGTAGAGATCAGACGCAGTAAACAGCTTTCACCCGGAGACATCGTGGCGTATGCCGGCGAGCAGTGGAGCGTTGAAGTAGACCAGGAGAGCTGATTATTTAGTTTTGCTGTAGTGAATATTGAAAAATCCACCGACGACAACCACACAGAGAATCAGCTTCAGATAGTCTGAAATCGTTGCATTGTGCCAAATATCCAGAAAGTAATACATCCAGCCATCGATCCAGAGTTCCATAAGAAGTCCCCCCGTTATTGGCCCGCAACAGATTATGCTATGTATATTCTAGCTTCTGTTTGCGTACATGACTGACAGGCACGGGAATAACACATGCAGTAAGGTGGATCGTTGTTTTTTAGAAACGGTGCGTTTCTTTTTGCGACGCCATTCTGCGGGCCTGCGTTTCAAGGTCCGGGTTGTGTCGCGTCCGTTTTCGAATCTGTAATCCTGTTCCTCAGCTTCAGGAATCAGAGCATCAAACCGCTGCTTCTTCAGCAGTAACTTGAACCGTTGTGGATTGTTCGGAATGAAAGTATTCGCCCGTTCAATCAAATGCAGCGATTTGCCGAGTACGCCGTATGCTTCAGAAGATCCCGCAAGCAGCAGCAGTTCCGCCAGGAGCGCCACTGTCTGGTGTGCGGTTTTGTCATCATGAAATGGTTCCTGATTTTTAAAAATAAATTTTTACTTTTTCCTTGCAGGCCAGGGATGTTGTCGTGAGCAGGTGTCGAATGCGGCTGCTGAGGCACTTCTGAAAACACTGCCGGAAAACAACAGTATTAAGTTTCGGAAACCGACATTAATCCCCGCCGCGGAGTCTCTGCCGTTGCATTTTGACGCCAATTGTTTCACAATTCGAAGCGCCCGGCCCGCCACATCGTTCAGCATCAGACAAATTCCGCATTCTTAAATTCTCAGGTGTTTATCATGGATGACAGCAAGCTTCTCTCTTTAAAACAATCTCTGCAGACCGTTGAGGAAACAGAACAATTAATTTCGTTTCTGGAAGCGCAGGAGACGTTTTCTTTTCCGGCTCTGAAAAATGGCCTGTTTCCCGCAGCGATCGCGCATGAGTCGACGGGGTACCAGAGTATCTGGGTGCGAGACAATATTCACGTTGCGCACGCGCTTTATGCCGTCGGGAATGAGGGGCCCGCCTGCAAAGCGATGACAACGTTAACCGATTATTTCATTAAACACCGAGATCGTTTTGACGACATCATTTCCGGCAAAACGAAAGCCGCGGAAGTGATGAAACGTCCTCACATCCGCTTTGATGGAACTACGCTGGGCGAAATCGATGAAAAGTGGGCTCACGCACAAAACGATGCGCTGGGCTATTATCTCTGGTTTTACAGTCTGTTGCTGTTGCAGGGAAAGTTGACACCCACTCACGATTCGCTGGAGTTACTGGCGGCTTTTGTGCGTTATTTCGAAAAGATCCGTTTTTGGGAAGACGCAGACAGCGGTCACTGGGAAGAGGCACGCAAAGTGGAAGCCTCCAGCATTGGTACTGTGGTTGCCGGATTGATAACGCTGAAACAGTATCTGGATCAGAGTGAGAACTGGAGCCAGTTTTCATTTGGCAAAAAACAGGTTCCCGCGGGAATGGTAGAGGCGCTGATTCAGCAGGGACAGACGACGCTGTCGCAAATTCTTCCCGCAGAATGTGTGCAGCCCGACCCGTTACTGGCCCGAAAATATGATGGAGCGTTACTGTTTTTGATTTATCCTCTGGGGCTGATACAGGGAGATCTGGCTGAAACCATCATGCAGGATGTGAAAACCCATCTGATGGGCGAGTATGGAATCCGTCGATATCTGGGAGATTCCTACTGGTGTGCAGACTACAAGGAAATGTTCAGCGAAGATGACCGAACGAGTGACTTCAGTGAGGATCAGGGCAGCCGGGATAAACTTTTGAAGCCGGGCCAGGAAGCACAGTGGTGTATCTTCGATTCGATTCTGTCCGTGATTTACGGCCAGCGATTTCTGCAATCAGAGAAGTCTGACGATTATGAAAACCAGCGTCTGCATCTGGATCGCGCGCTCAATCAGCTTACGTCTCACGAATCGAGTTTTGGTGCGTATCGCTGTCCGGAGTCGTATTATCTGGAAAAAGGCAAGTATGTTCCTAACGACATTACCCCCTTATTGTGGACGCAGGGCAATCTGATAATGGCTTTACACCAATGGAAACAGACTGTCAAAACACGCGGCTGAACGGTGGGCTGTCATGCTGTTTGTTTCAGTCGTGCAAAAGTAATTGCCGGATCAGGGCGCTGTATTTCCGATGGTCAGCATCGTGGAGTGCTTCCTCTGCCTGATGTAATAACTGGCTCTGTCGTTTCGTGACCGGGACAGCCGTGTTTTCATCGGGGATTTCGGGGACCAGTCGCTGGACCAGCTGATTCAACAACACATCAAGGCCTGATCTGGTTTTGGATGAAACAGGAATGGACTGCTCAGGCAGTGGTGCGCCCCAGCATTGCGGGAGATCAAATTTATGTGCGACCACGATGGAATCTGACCATTGGGAAAGCAGACGCTGGTCGTCTGCATGTAGCGGTTGGCTGGTGTCAATCAGAATCACGCGGCAGTCGGCTGCATTGAGAACCTGTTCTGCCCGTTGGATGCCCGCCGCTTCCAGGGGCGCCGCTTCGCCACGAATACCCGCGGTGTCAGAAAACTGAAAAGGCCAGCCTTGGATGGCCGTCGTGGCGGTCAGCACATCGCGCGTGGTGCCCGCTTCGTCAAACACAATGGAACGGTCGTAACCCAGAATCGCGTTGATCAGACTCGACTTACCCACATTCGGGCGACCGGCCAAGACTACACGCCAGGGAGCCGTTAAATGCAGGCCCAGATGTTCCCAGCGAAGTAACTCCTGGATTCGTGTTTGAAAATCATCAGGCTCAAAAACCGATGTTTCATCAGGCAGGAGTGCTGAGAATGCGGCTCGTAACAGGCCCTGCGACTGACGCAGCAGGATTTCCGCAGCCCGGAATGTCGTGGCGGCGGTCAGTGTTTCCTGCAGTTCCACTTCCAGCGCCGGTTCGGATTTTCTTGCTGAATCCTGCCAGGTCTGGATCTGACAGCCCTGTGTCTGCAGGTCTGTCAGAATGCGTTCCACGGCCGCCATTCCGCCATGACAGTGGATGTCGATTGTTTCATGATCAAGGCGGCAGAGTACCAGATCTTCGTTATTTTCCTGTCCCCAGAGCCCGTACACGATACGATTCATCGGCTGCTGTTCGAGAATTTTGTTGTTCACCGCGTGAAAACAGGCATTGATGGCGGCCGTTACCGGAAGCGTTTTGCCGCGTACGCGAATCGTTGCGACGGCTCCTCTGCCACGGGGTGTCAGCAATGCGGCTGAGCAGGACGATGAATTCGATTCGCAATGATCTGACATATTAACCGTCGCCACTGATTTTCTGAGCCACCAATGCCAGCCCCTGTAATGTGAGCAATGGTTCAAACCGGACAAAACCTTCAAGGTGTGGTGCCAACAGGGCGGAACCGCCGCCCGTTAATAACACGAGCGGAGTCACTTGACTGGTATGTGACAAAAACTGGTTTCGTTGTTGCGTAACGAGTTCCCGTACCGCTCCCAGTTGACCCCAGAAGAGACCGCTGCGAATGGCATCGGTTGTATTCTTTCCCAGCACGACTGGTTCCGCCTGACGCAAATCATCAACGGGGATCAGAGGCAGCAAGGCAGTGTAATCGTGCAGCGCCTTGGCAGATAATTCAAAGCCGGGCAGAATCGCTCCGCCAGCAAAACTTCCGTCCGGGTAAACAGCATCAACGGTCGTTGCGGTTCCCGTATCAATGATGATGGCGCCTTGTTCTGGCTCTCGAAGCCGATTGGCGGCGACCGCGTTGAGCAGGCGGTCGATGCCTACTTTGCGAGGTTCATCGACGCAGATTTCCAGCGGGAAATCTGCTGTGTTCAGCACTGTGACGGGAGACGGTAGAATTCCCTGCGGCCAGTTTTTGACAACCCGTTCAATTCCCTGTGGATTCGAACCAGCGACAACCGTCTGACAGGTTTCATCCAGTTGATCACCAAACCAGTCGGTCACCTGTTCCCAGGGGAGAGGGCCGTCGATCAAAGATGAAAACGCATTCACAACGAGCGGAAGTTGTCTGGTTGCTGCCGCAGATTCTTCAGTGAGCAGTGAGACAAATTTGATACGGCTGTTGCCGACATCAATGGCCAATTGTGAAAGTGATTGCGACATAAGTGATTCGATTGTGTTGCCAGTGAAAGGATCGGGGCCCGTTTTTAAAACAGGGTTCGATCATTGTTACTTTCAGTTTCCTCATCGTCGTTCTTTTTGGAACTGCTTTTACGACGCCCTGTTTTCGATGGGCCTTTGGAATCAATGGACGCAGTCGCATCGAAGTCTTCCAGCACGGGGTTGCCGTCCGCATCAACGCGGGTCAGAATCTCGATTTTCTGCTCGGCTGATTCGAGAGACTGATAGCAGGATCTCAGCAGCCTCACGCCTCGCTCAAAATGTTCCATCGACTCTTCCAGGCCGGCGGTTCCATCTTCCAGGGTATGCACGATCTCCTGTAATTCTGCCAGAGACTCTTCAAAGAGAGGTGCTTCCGAATTTGATGTTGCTGTCTTTTTCTTTGCCATGTCATCAGATCTTTGTGATTAATATTTTGCTGATTGATGAAAAATACTGATCGTTTATTTTGTTGTTTCGGTTTGTGTTTTTTCAGATACAGTCTGCACCTGGCTGGTAATACTGCCATCAGACACATGTGTTTGCAGTGTGTCTCCGGGGTTGAGTTGTCGGATTGAGTTGACGATGACCGTTTCTGCAGGCTGTTTCCCGGTTTCCACGCGCGTGATACTATAACCGCGACTCAAGACTTTCAAGGGGCTTAACGCATTCAGAGCAGAAGAGAGCCGTTTTGTTTCTGATTGAAATCGGGAGACCAGTTCGCGCGTACTTCGTTTCAGTCGGCGGTCCAGTTCATCAAGTTGCGCAGCGCGGTTATGAATCAGATCCAGCGGGCGCGTCAGGGCAGGGCGGGCCGCCAGTGCATCAAGCTGAAAACGGACCTGCCTGGCACGTTGTTTCAGGTTGTTCGCCAGCTGGTTTTTCCAGTGTGATAATGTTGACAACACGTCGGCCTGCAAAGGGACCGCCAGTTCGGCCGCTTCACTGGGCGTTAATGCCCGGCGATCTGCGACCAGATCGGCAATGCTGATGTCGATTTCGTGTCCGACGGCACTGATGATGGGGATCGGACAGTCGAAGATGGCCCGGGCAACCACTTCCTCATTAAACGCCCAGAGATCTTCGAGACTGCCGCCGCCTCGACCGGTGATAATTGTATCGACGTGGGGAATCCGGGCTGCGATTTTTATCCCGGCGGCGATCTGTTCCGCGGCCCCTTCTCCCTGCACGGCGACGGGCACGATCACAAGGTCGACCGCTTTCCAGCGTCTCGTGATGACCTGCAGCATATCGCGGACGGCAGCGCTGGTGGGGCTCGTGACTAATGCGATTTTTCTGGGGAACTGGGGAATCGGACGCTTGTGTTCGGGATTGAACAGGCCTTCCGACGCCAGCTTCTCCTGCATTTGACGAAAGGCCAGTTCGAGCGCGCCGACTCCCTGTGGCAGGAGCTGTTCGATATTGAGCTGATAAGTGCCTCGTGCCTGATACAGTTCCACCGGTCCGGCAGCCACCACTTCCATGCCATCTTCGATCTGGAATTTCAGTCGAGACGCAGTGCGTTTCCAGATCACAGCCCGGAGTTGGGCGGCATCGTCTTTCAGGGTCAGGTAGACATGGCCGGAGCTGGCCATGGTGCAGTTGGAAATTTCACCGACCACCCATGCGTAGGGAAAGTTTGCTTCGACCAGATTTTTAATCTGACGAGTGGTTTCCGTGACTGACAGGATTTCGGGTTCCAGAAGTGACATAGGATTGCTTTGGATAAATGCTTGACGTTAGAGATTAGTACAGAATCGATTCCAGATAGGTAATCGCGCGGCGACAATCTTCGAGCCGCTGATCACCTTGTGTGCGATCAATGGTAAGCCAGCCCTGGTAACCGGTTTCCGAAATCAGAGGCAGAAATTGATCCCACATGACCATCCCCTGTCCCAGCGGAACTTCAACGCCTCCCTTATCCATTTCCCGAATCGCATCACGCAGGCGATATGATTTAATCGCGGTGTGCAGTTCTCGAATGGATTTATCGGGATGATGGTTATTAAAAATCATTTCTGCGGTATCGAATTCGACACCAATCTGCCCGCTGCGGACTTCTGAAACCAGTTGGCGGATGACCGTGGGGGAATTATTTTCACAGGCGACACACAAGTCCGTACCAATGTGGGAAGCAAACCGCGCCAGATCATTCAGGACTTCACAGACGAGAGCGAAATTTCCTCCTTCTTCAGTCTGAATGGTTCCCGGATGAATGATTAATAATGGTCCCCGTAACCGCCAGGCAAATTCCAGAGCCGATTTAATCGAAGCGACTCTTTGATCGAGGAATTCGGGTTCGGTGAGTGCGTGCCGGGATGGCAGCCGCATTGAAGTGGCCGAGAGATTAAATTCATCCAGAAGTTTTCTGAAATGGCGATCACCGGAGGCCCCGAACGAAGTGGGTGTCACCTCGTTCTGAACATCCAGTTGCACCCCTCGCGCTCCGATCTGGGAGGCTGTCTGGATTGCTCGTTTGATCGGCATGCCAAAGCTACGGGTGGCAACTGCGAGTTTAGGTCGTGACATTCTTTTCCTTTTTGGGCCATTTCTGATTGCCAGTTTAACCGAGTGGACTAATTGCGACAATTGGATCAACTGGCAAAGTTTATCTAACCGACTGTTAAAAGAGAATGAAATCCCCTGGTTCATGGGAAGGATTGGAAAAACAGGGTTTTTCAGCCGTTTCCTGATTGAGATTCGATCAAAAAACGGACGATCTTTAGATAGAGGAATACTCAAATTCAGGAAACGTCCATGATACTGTCATCCCTTGTAACCTGCTACCTTGCATTACTGTTCGGTTTACCCGTCGAGGGGAACATGGTGGAAGATACGGTCCCCGTTTTGACCTATTCGTTTGAAACGAAAGAGGATCTGGATTTTGATGATCAGCCGGATGACTGGTCTCGTCGCAAAGGTCCTGGATATCCCCAATACGTGGATGTGAGCATTGATCGAAAGATGGGGCATACCGGACAGCAAAGCCTGCATTTTTCAGTGAACGGCGGACATGCAACCGTTTATTCCCCTCCAGAGAAGATTGATGCCGATCACGCTTATTTGTTTCGGGGTTTCATTAAGACACAGCATTTAAAAAATGACGCGGCTCTGATTTCGATTTCCTTTCTGGATCACAAACGCCAGCGTATTCAAAAATATGTGAGTAGACCGGTAACCGGAACCCATCAAGGCTGGGTGGAAGTAACCATTGGTCCGATGACGCCGAAACCAAACGTTCGATTTGTCGTTCTTGGCTGCCATGTGGCTCACAACAAGCAGAAAGATATTTCAGGCGATATCTGGTTTGATGATCTTTGGGTAGGCAGTTTGCCTCAGCTGGATCTGCTCAATAACTATCACCGTCATTTTGTCGATTATTCTGCGGAGATTCGAGTCAGTAGCCGCATCAGCGGGCTGAATCCGAAGAACAAATATCAGCTCGATCTGGAATTAGTTGACAGCATGGATCAAAAAGTGGCTGAGTCTTCGCTGGGTTTGATGTCAAACCCGGAAGATATCAAAGGTACTGCTGACAGCCGCCTGCTGGAAGGAAATAACCACACCGAAGTCTGGCGTCTGAAGCCGATGGAATATGGTTTCTATGAAGTCAGGTCCAAACTGGTACGTGATCAGAAATCGATTCTGGCAAAGAAAACATCATTTGCGGTCATCGATCTGGTAGTGCCCCGACCGCAGGGGGAGTTTGGCTGGACGATCTCTGAGGAAAATGATCAGTTGCCCATTAAGGAACTGCCGGATATTGCCGCACAGGCGGGAATTAACTGGATCAAATTTCCTCTGTGGAGTGTGATGGCGTCAGAGGATCTTCAGCGACCCAGCCAGATTGCGGAAATGCTGGATCAATGCTCGAACAGGGGAATCACCCCAATCGGGTTATTGAATCATCCTCCCAAAGATTTACGGTCGCAATTTGCAAAAGACTGGCTGGGAGTCAGCGGTATTTTTACAATGCCTTCCAGCTTCTGGTCGCCTTCACTGGAAGAAGTATTCGCCCGTTACACATCTTTGGTCAATTACTGGCAACTGGGTGACGACGACGATCCGAGTTTTATTGGTATGCAGAACCTGAATGAAACTCTGAAAAAAGTCAAAACCCAACTCGACTTAATTGGCCGTGATACTCATGTCGGAATTCGCTGGGATTGGAAGACCCCTCTGCCTGCAAAACGCCCGGGGCATTCTTTTTTGTCTGTCAGCAGTGGAGATCGCTTGTCGCCCGCAGAACTGGAACATCACCTGCAGATCGCCAAGGCATCGCAGGGAACCAGCCCGCTCTGGGTGACACTTACGCCGCTTCCGAAGGATGGTTACTTACCTGAAGTGCGGGGCGTTGATCTGGCGAAACGCATGGTGACTGCAAAATATATGGGCGCAGACGGAATCTTTGCTTCCTCAATCTTTAATGAGCAACATGGTCTCCTGAATGAAAATGGTTCTCCGACGCTGTTATTTCTTCCCTGGCGGACAGTGGCGTTGGCGCTGCAGGGGGCTAAATATCTTGGTGCCTTCAATCTGTCTAATAAAAGCACAAATCATGTGTTTGTCAGAGATGAAGAAGCGATTATGTTCGTCTGGAATAATGAACCGACAAAAGAGCCGATTTATCTGGGAGAAGACGTTTATGCGACCGATGTCTGGGGCAGCAGGATTGTTCTGGAGCGGGACTCTGATTCGGGGCGTCATATTCTTCCTGTGACTTCTGCACCTCTCATCATTCGAAATTCAAGTAAAGAAATTGCTTACTGGAGGATGGCTGCACAATTTGAAAAAGGAAAATCAAAGAGTGAGTACGGCGGTCATCCTGACGCGATCATCGGGAAAAATACGTTTTCGCAGAGTATTCGCGGAAAGGCTGTTTTGAATGTACCCAAGGGCTGGGAAACAGAACCGAAAGAGTGGGAATTCAATTCGGCAGCCGGCGATAATTATCGTCTGGAAACGTTTATGACATTGCCTTCCAATGCAAGCCTGGGGAAAAAAGATGTTTCGATCGATTTCGAAATATTTGCAGAACGCAAGTATTCGATTCGCGTTCACAGACCCTATCACGTGGGGCTGGGAGATATTATGGTCAAGATTGTTGATAAAAAACTCGAAGGCAATCTGTTGGAAGTCGAGCAGATTATCGTCAACAATACCTCACCTCTCGAAACACTTCAGTTTCGTTGCAGTCTTTTCATTCCCAGTATGAAACGCCTGCAGCGGTTTATCACAGAACTGAGAAATGGTCAGGATCGGAAACTGTATTACATACCGAATGCAGATGCTTTGAAAGGTAAGGAGCTCTGGATTCGTGCGGAGCAGACAAATGGTCGTCGGATATTGAATTATCGCTGGATCGTCGGTGAAAACTGGGAGCAGACTGATTCGATTCCCCAAAAAATGATTCCGCTGCAAGAACAGATCAAAGTGATTGATCCGGTCAAAGAGCAAGATCCGGAAGTGCGTTAACAGATGCCTGTATCGATCGGGATTTCAATCAGGCTGCATGCAAATCTTCATTTTCTTCTTCCCGCTGATCAATTTCTGAATCGGGTGAGAGTTCTGAATCGGGTTCAGACTCCAGTTCCGAGATGGCATCCGGTTGTTGCGTATTTTGCAGAGGCCTGATTCGCAGCGTTTCGCCCATCGGCAGCTCGTCCAGGCTTTTCAGACCGAAGATTTCCAGAAATTTCCGCGTGGATTCATAGAGAAAGGGGCGTCCGAGCGAGTCATCTTTACCGTTGATTCTGACCAGGCCCCGGTCCATTAATTGTTTCAACATTTCAGCGCTCTGGACCCCTCGGATGGATTCAATATCAGCACGGGTGATTGGCTGGCGGTACACGACCATAGCCAGTGTTTCCATTGCCGGCGCAGAGAGTTTGAGGGCTGCCTGCCTTTGATGGAGTTTGTTGAGCCAGAAGGCATATTGCGGCTGGGTCATCATCTGATAACCGGTTGCCACGCGTTTAATGTGAAACGCCGAATTGGTTGCGGCGAAAGTCGCGTTGAGTTTATCAATGATTTCGATGGCTTCTGCCGCATTGGCCAGGGTCGCCAGTTGTGAGATTTTCCTGGAAGAGAGTGCGCTGTCAGCAACAAACAGCACTGCTTCCACTTTGGCCATCTTCAAGCTGCGTCTGGTTTCCACTTCCTGATCAGTGGCAAACTGCTGAAGTGCTCCCTGTGTCTGGCGAATCAAAAAATGCCACCGAAAGGCGGCCGCATTCGATTGCCCGGCGGGACGATGGTTGCCGGAGTAACCAGCAGCGCGGGCTGATCCCGGGAGACTGTTTAAAAGAGAAGGACTGGAAAACATTCGTGGTTTACCGAACCGTAAAGTTTTGTGTGTAGGTTGCCACTTTCTGACTGATTTCGTCTTCCACAGTCAATTTCATGACGTGGGGGCCCAGTGAAATATTGCGTGGTATTTCAAATTTGTAACTGTGAAAGTAATCTTTACGGGCGTTACGACAGAGGTCTTCGGTTGTATCGAAAGGGATTTCCGCAACCAGATCTCCATTGGAACCCGCTTTGAAAATTTGAACTTTGGATTTTAAAAGTGTTCGATACGTGCCGTCGGCGGTCAGTTCGCTGGTGAAGTTTTCGATTTCAGAATAGACGAGCACCGGGCGGCCTGGCGTATATTCATCGCGTTCGAATCGTTCGTAACTTCCAAAACTGTTGATCTTGTGACAGAAGGCAACATTTTTCAGTTTGAGATTGGCATGTTCCTGCAGACGGGCGGTGGCCTGCCTTAATTGTGAGACGGTTTGTGTGGCACGGTCTGCCTGATTCGGGATTGCTTCACGATCGAAATAGTTGGCAACGGCCCAGAAGGTCTGCTGCCAGAATTCCTGATCAGCAGGGTCAATTCCGGGAATCGCTTCCAAGGCGCGTTCATGTTGATCGGCCATCAGATATAACATTCTGAGATAAACGTGCCGTTCAATAAAGTTCTGTTTCTCTTCAGGCGTTGATCCTGTTTGTAATTGCGAAATTTCGGCTTCCGCGACAGAGATGAGTTGTGCCAGTTGACCTGCTGATGAATAATTTGCCAGTTCTGCCGGATTAATGGCAGATGCCGTTTTCAGACTGGCAGACTCCTGAACCGCAGGTTGTATCTGGGAATTTGCGGGATCAAATGTCTGCGGAGCACCATCCTGCTGTCCACTAATGGCAGTGCTCGTGCGCGTAATGCCATTCTGTAACGCAGAGGTTCCCTGCTGGAATGCAGAAGACAGTTTCGTTTTTATTGTTCCCACGACAGGGATATTATTGAGTCCCTGGCTGATGGTTTGCGATGTGGTATAGGCTTGAGGTTGTGCGGGGTTAATGGCAGCCAGACCTGTTTCAGGATTGATGCCGACGGCTTCCAGATTCCCGAGTCTTACCGGGTTTGGCATGGCATTCATTTGCAGATTGCCGGGAGAGAGTTGACCGGGAGGTTGCAGTGTTTGCGCGCTGGTTTGTACAACCGGCGATTCAAGGCCTCCTGGCTGCGTGTGGCCTAACCCCGGTAGCATTACAGGCGAACCCACATCTGGTTTTTTTTCTGCCAGTTGTTCGTCGTGCTGTTGCTCCAGGCTGTTGACCATCCTCCGGGTACGAAGAATATTTTTGATCATGTCCGGATCGACGCCTTTGAAACTGCTCAAATATTGAGCGCGTTCCTGCGGAGTCGCATCTTTTAATTCTTCGTTGATATAGGCGAGGAGCTCGACATTATGCGTCGTCACTTTGTCCGGTTTGTCTTTGGAAGTGGTCTCTTTATTTTTCTTTGCGCTGGAATCACTGCTTTCAGACGAGTCGTCGACTGCGGCGACGGTTGCTTTTTCTTCTACAGACTTCTTTTTTGAAGCGAATATATTTCCCCACTTCCAGGGCGCAGTGGGAGCTTTCCAGGCCATCGTCTGCTGGCCTGATGTTGAAGCACACCCACTGATCAAAAATAAAATTAGAACAGCAGGGAGAACCGTGCTGAGCCGGAATTGTTTCATTACGTTGCCCGGATCATAGGGGTAAGGGGCTTTATTGGTCAGGATGAGCACAAAATGAGTGCTGATCGTTGATAATGTAAAGGGGATGAATAAATCAGAATGGAAATGACGCACTTGTAAGTACATGAAGTGACAGGAGAGACGTTTTTTATTCAAAATTCGAAAATGAAGCAAGATCGATTCAAGATCTCAGCGAATTTGGCCGGGAGACTCACGCAATTCAGACAATGGGAGTGCTGTGCGGGAGAGGTGCCAGGGGATGGTTATTGATTGTAAGTGATATGTTGGTAATTGTTTACGGATGAGGAGCCGGTGGTCTATTTTCCGGTTTCTTTTTTTGCTGCGACATTAAAAAAGTTTCCCCCTTTCAACTTCATGTCATCGGTGCCCCAGGCGATGGATTTGTCCTGTCTGGAGAGGAGAGGGATGTGTTTTGAGCAGTGAATGTAAGCCTCTTCGACTTCCACCAGGACCCAGCGCTCCGGTTTTTTCCCATCTTCGGTTGAAATGTCATCCCTGATTTCCTGTGGTATTTCGTTTGCTTCCAGAAACTCCTCGTTTTCCACAATGCGTGCGGTACCATTGACGTGCAGTCCAATAGTGGTTTTGAAGAAGTCGAGAAACATCAAACCGATATGTGGGTTTTCAGAAATATTGCCGAGCGAGGCTAAGACGCCGTTTCCACGGTATTCCGGATAGGCCAGCGATTTCTTATTGAGAACCCGCACAAAACCGGGCAGACCGGCGCGGAACGAGCTGTCGCATTCGCCTCTGGAATCGGAGGTGGCAATCAACAGCAGTTCTTGTTCCCGGATAAACTCCTGCATCCGGGGATTCAGGTAGTCAATCATCTGCCGGTCATAAAAACTGTCGGCTCGTTTCCGGGTTCCGTAACGTTCCTGAAGCGCGCGTTCGCCTTTTGAGCCGAAACAGGATTCCTGATCTTCCATTAAGTATTCCAAACGTTCCTTGTGTTCTGAAGAGTTGCGAGCGCGATTGATCCTGATTGTACTTACGGTAATTTCCAGTTGCTGTCGAACAGTTCTGCCCAGACCGTTTTATTTTCGAATGTTCCTGCTTCTGTTTTCTTAAACTGAATGATGGCAATGTCCCCCAATTTGGGAAAGAGCCATGAATTGGAAGCAAGGAAATCTTTTTCGTGCATCGTGTGGCCGGAATTAATCACCACATAACGATTCGGGTTTAATGGATTCGGATAGATCAGGGCAAGGCCATGATTTTGTGTGTTATAGCTTTTTCCGTTGACCGTAATTTGATCTTTAGTCCATTGAACAGGCAGATCTTCAACGAGTTTGGCAATCAGAGAATTCGAGCCCGGATCTCCGAACAGAACCAGATTTTTGTCGGCGATGATCTGGTCAGTGACTTCCGTATCGTTGATGACGGGCACTTTCGCTCTCAACCATTTATCGAATTCCTTTTCAAACAGAGCCAGAACAGAAAGCGACCATGCATTGAGTTCCGTATTCCAGGGCTTGCCGGTGCCTTTCACGCAGACGAAGGGCAGTGTAAACGCATCATCAATCGGGCCTTGCAGATTGTGGCGTTTTCTCTGTTCCGGATTGTCGATGAAGGTTTTGGAGTCTTCGTAATTAAGAACGTCCCAGCCACTGTTGCTTCTCACATAATACACCAGCGGCAGCAGGCCATTGGCGGCAGATTCAAGCGGGAGCAGGTTCCCATCCAGTTCGACTTTGGGCGCGACGTCCCGGGCAATGGAGAGGGCGTTCACATTTTCGGTCGTCAGCTCCAGATTGCCTGAGTCTTCATCAACGCCTCCCTCCACAATGGTGGGTTCATACATTTCGTCGAGTTCCTCGATCGTTAACCATTCGCATTCGTTGAATTTGGGGGTAAAGGTGATAAAGCGAATTTCTTTTTTGCCGGGCCAGGCAGGGCGTCCTTGTCTGGAATGATTTAATAGATCAGCGAGGTAATCCTGATAGGCGGGCATCCGCGACTGGTGGGCTGCATCCGGGCTGATATAAAGCGGGATTTCGATGTTCTGCTCTTTCGCTTTCTCGACCATTCTCGTGCTGGAAACCAGTTGCTTGTCTTTTCCGCCACCATAGGTCACGACGGGGACGTTGGCGGCATTCAAGGCGTAATCAATCGAGTCATAGATGTGCAGAGTTTTGTGCTGGTAATGTGGTAGTTTTTCCTTGTGATTTTGATACTGATAAAAATCAACAAAACCGGCACCGGGACCGACGCCACTCCAGAGGGAAGGGTAATGCAGACCCAGATGCCAGGCTCCCGCGCCCCCCATTGAAAAGCCGCGCAGTGTAATACGACTTTTGTCGATCGAATAGCGTTTTTTGACATCATCAATGGCTTCGTGCACATCGGTTTCACCGCTCCAACGCCAGCCATTATCAGTGCGGCCAAAGGGTTCCAGGTGCAGCCAGTCGTGTCCTTCACCGGCCCCTCTGCGATTCGGGTGGGTCATGAAAAAAACTTCATTGCGGGTACCGCCGCGACCGTGCAGTTCTACGTGCAGAGGCCAGCGCTGACCGGATTTCGTTTTGAAGTCTGCCGGGTACGTTAATGCATAAGGCTGGACCGAGCCGTCAATATTTGAGTAGTAGCCGAAGATGACAGTTCCGGTTTGCTGCTGCGTCCATTCCGGTGTGCCTGCCTTGAGCTGTTCTGCTCGTTTCAATCCCGTTTCAAGAACCTGATATGTGTTTTTGACGTACTGGGGTTTGTAAAATTCGTTATGTCTTAGAATCCATTCGGCCGCTTTGGAATAAACTTCGACATCAGCCAGTAATGACTGTTTGATTTTTTGATTCTGCTTCAACTCGGCGATTTGACTTTGTAGTGCTTTGAGCTGACTTTCCAGTTTTGTACGGTCTTCGGGAGTCGGTTCTTGCGCTTCCAGTTGTGAGAGGTTCGAAAAAATCGAGGCCGACAGACAGAGCACGAATGCAAGCGGGACACAAAAAAGGCGATTCATGATGGTATCCTGATTCTGATGATGCGAGTTTCTGTATGAAACGGATCGGCAAACGACGGCGGCACGAATTCCGGTTGATGGTATCGGTTGAGAGTCATTCCCACCAATAATAGAATACAAGCCGCTGCGGCATTCGTTAAATGCACTCTAAGAATAACATGATCACGGATGGAAAGGCCAGGCAAGAGGCACAATGATCACAGTCAGTATCCAGACGATCAAGGTCAGCGGGCCGCCGATGCGGAGATAGTCGCCGTATTTGTATCCACCGGGGCCGAAGACCATCATATTCGTCTGGTAGCCGATGGGGGTGGCAAAACAGGCGGCGGCAGAAATAATGAGCGTGATCACGAAAGGCATTAAATTGACATTCAAGGTCGATGCCGCCGCGACGGCGATCGGGAAAATCAGAGTCGCGGTGGCTTTCGCTGTAATCAGGTTTGTAAAAATTAACGTGATGAAAGACAGCATTGCCAGCACAATCAGGGGGCTGTTGTTTGCCATGCCGATGAAAGCCAAGGCAATCGTAGTGGCGGCTCCTGAATTCTCAATCGCACGACCGATGCCCAGTCCAGCTGCGATGGTGATCAGGACGCCCCAGTCAATCGAGCGTTTGGCTTCTGTGGCACTGCAGCAGCGGGTGGCGGTCATCAGTCCGGCTGCTACCATTGCCGCGACGATCATTTTGACATTGAAGATCGCCACCATCAAAATCATGGCCAGTAAAATCGTGCGGGCAATCCAGGCGCGTTCATGGCGGGGAGGTGTGGAGTCTTCCACCTGACTGACCAGAAAGAATTCGCGTGAATTTCTTTGCTGGTCAATAAATGAGGGATGGGCTTCGATCAGCAGGGTATCGCCGCGCTGCAGTTCGATATCACCAATTTTCTTATTGATCCGCTGCCCATTGCGGGCCACTGCAATCACGGCGGCATTGTAATTCGCGCGGAATTTTGCCGTGCGAATTGACATGTTGATAAAACGAAAACTGTCAGAAACGACGGCTTCGATCAGGCAGCGTTCCGAACGCGGGCCGGAAAGTTTAAACAGTTGATCGGTGGCCGGTTTGAGTCCGGGTATTTTTTGCAGGTCAATCACAGATTCCACAACGCCGACAAACACGAGCTGATCATTGGCAGCCAGTCGTTCATTGGAGGAAACGGCGGCGATGACTTCATCGCGACGATCAATTTCCATCAGATACATGCCCGGCAGGTGACGCAGGCCGGCCTGTTCGATGGTTTTACCGATGAGCGGGCAGCCGGGTTCGACCGTCATTTCGACGGTGTATTCCCGCGGATCATCCATCGGGGTAATCGCCGGTTTCCGTTCCGGCAACAACCAGCGTGAAAACACCAGTAAGTAAATCAGACCGATGATCATGACCGGGACACCGATCCAGGCGATTTCAAACATGGATAAACCGGGATGGTTGTCATGGTCCTGCAGTAATCCGTCTACGACCAGAGTCGTGCTGGTGCCGACGAGCGTGCACAAGCCTCCCAGAATGGCCGCATAACTCAAGGGAAGCATCAGGTGCGAAATCGAAATGCGCATTTTCTTGGCCCAGTCGGAAATGACGGGCATCATCATGGCGACGACAGGAGTGTTATTGAGGAATGCGCTTAATAACGCGGAAGGGAACATGACGCGTGCCTGGGCATCGGTGAGCGATTTGGGACGACCGAGTAACTGTTGTCCGGTGAAGGCAACTCCCCCGGTTTGCCGGATGCCTTCACTGACCACAAACAGAAATGCAACGGCGATCAATCCTTCATTGGCAAACCCGGCCACTGCATCTTTAGCCTGAACCACACCCGTGACGACCAGAATGGTGAGGCCGCCCATCAAAATCGTATCAGCGCCGGCACGCAGAAACGTAAGCGAGCCGATGACTCCTCCCAATACCAGGAACGTTACTACAATTTGCCAGTCCATGTTGGTCAAACATCCAAAAACGAAAGAGAGATCAGTAAGCAGGTCAGACGATTTTCAGAAAACCCTTTTATTGAGTGATCGCGAGTGCATCCAGGATTTCAATTAAAGCCGGATGCAATGGGCCATTTGTTACAATGACACCCTCATTATTCGTCAGTTCGTATCCCTGATCAAATTCCAGAGGTTTTCCATGGATGTCCGTCACGGTGCCGCCAGCTTCTTCCACCAGCAGGACTCCGGCTGCGTGGTCCCAGATCTTTTCCCGATAGCCGGCTCGGGTCGGCAGCCTCATATAAATGTCGGCGTCACCTTGTGCGACAACCGCATATTTGGCCTGGCTGTCAAGCCGCCGTGGTTCTTTCTGGATGCCCAGCTTCTCGGCCACCTGTTGAGAATGGCCGTGCGAGCTGTGCCCCGATTCCACTGATTCGCAAAATCGCGACTGCGAATAATCCGTCGTGGTTGTGACACGAACGGGAATCGCTGCGCGCTCCTGATCCAGTGGAATCGCGAAAGCTCCCTGACCGGCGACGGAGTAGTAAAGTGTTCCGTTTACCGATTCCTCTGCCGGGAATGGTAAGTTTGGACATCCTAATACGCCGACCGCTATTTTTCCGTCGACAATTAACGCGAGTGAAACGGCGTACTGTTCCTTGCGCAGAAAACCTTTGGTTCCATCGATGGGATCCAGGGTCCAGAAGCGGTTGCTGAACGTTTTTGCTCCTCCCTGATCGATCCAGCGGCAGGCATTTTCAGCATCGGCATCGGCGATGCCGGCGGAGCTGAGTTCGGCAACAATCTTCTCCAGAAACTCGTGGTTTTCCGGCTGGCGTAACTCTGCAGCATCTTCTTCGCCGATGATCGGATCTTCCGAAAATGCGGCGTTGATCGCCCGGCAGATGACTGCCTGGCTGCTAAAATCAGCAACGGTAACCGGACTTTTGTCTTTTTTCTCCAGCACGTCATCAGTAATTGCTGCTTGTACCGAGCGACAAATCTGAGCAGCCTGTCTGACCGCTGAGAGAGCTACCTGCAATTCGTGATGAAAGGGTGTTGTCATAATTCTCTGTCATTCAGTGATCTGATATTACATCCGTTTTCATGACTGAAACAATCTCAGACCATCACAAGGAACTCTTTGAAAGATAAGTCACAGGGGCAGTGTGACAGGTCCGTTTTTCTCACAACTTTGGGCGACCGCTTCTGTAAATTCCATGTATTTTACGCCTGTGGCGAAGTCGGTGAAGTGGACGATTTCTTCCCCTCGAATTGCTCCGATAAATTCCGCTTCCACGCGCCAGGCTCCCTGTTCTTCTTGCGGAATCTGGATTTCTTTCATGCTGTCTTCACCCAGATGTCCGACGAATATTTTTTCTTCCGGAGTGAAGTGAACTTTAATCGTTCCATGATTTCCATATAAGTGGATCTGCAGTCCGGGGCCAAACAGAATCGAACCGCTTAAGTGGTAGATGGCATTCGCTCCGCCCTGTAGTCGGGTCACGACTTGCAGACTTTCAGGGATGGTGACGTCGGCATTACCCTGACCCTGCGCTGAGGGGCGTTGCGGCTCGAAGATGGAACATTGTGCAAAAACTTGTTCCGTGGGAGGCACCCAGCGACTTAATGTCTCGTGCAGGATCCCCATGGTCAGAACATTGTTGCCGCTGATTTCCTTATCCTGCCGCCAGTGCAGTTTTTTACTATAGTCCCAGAATGTGTCGTCGGCTCCCAGCACGATGACTTCACGCAGGTTTCCCAGATATTTTTGCGAAATCAGCTTGATTACTTCCTGATTGCACTTCAAACCGAAAGGGCTGGGGACAATCTGGGCAATCAGATCGGGGCGGGCCTGTGAGACTTTCAGCATCTTCTGTGCTTCGGACAGATTGCGCGCCATTCTGGCTTCGGTCAGGACATGCTTACCTGCTTCCAAAGCCATACAGGTGATATCACAGTGCAGATTGGGCCAGGTGCCGATCACTACGGCATCAATCTCGGGATCTTCAACCAGCTCCTGCCAGTGAGAATAGGTTTCTGGAATCCCGTATTTGCGCGCGACTTTTTGCGTCGAAGCAGGAGTGGAGTTCACGACACCCACAATTTCGACATCTTCGAGAGCTTGAAATCCCGGAATGTGGCGACTTTTCGTATTTGCCCCTGCGCCAACAATTCCGATCCGTATCGTTTTTTTTCCCATTAGTGTACGTAATCCCGATAGTCCAAGATGCTTCATTCAGATGGAAAGGTTTTTGTCCAGTAAAAAGCAGTTTTCTGCTGAGAACCGGTCTGTTTCCCCGTATCCGAAGATTCTAACGAGCAGATTTCTGGAGGACCATTCACACAAAACAAACTATTAAAGGTTCCCCAAATTCTCATTGGAAATTTGGCCTTTTGTGCCTGAATTCACCAGATCCGCAGCAATGCAGTCTGTTTGCATGTATACTACGCTGCTTCTTTTTGGCGAGAATCGGTCTGGACGTGGCTCAAAATCGCTACAGCAGCCTCTGCAGAGGCGCCGGGAATCACGGTCTCGTTGTACAGCGAGGAGAGTTTATTGCGTGTCTGCTCCAGAGAAAACGGGGTGCCGAGCCAGTCACTGATGATGGTGTTAATTCTTGCGATATCTTTATCCGGAGATCCGACAGAAGGGAATTCGGGCATTAATTCTCGACCCGCGATCAGATTGGGCAGTGACATGTATTTGCAGGTGATAAACAGGTGAGCCATAAAGTACATTCCCCAGTGGCTGCGGTAGATCACAACGGCGGGAGTTTTTCGCGCCAGTAACTCCAGGCTGACGGAACCTGAGACCATCAGACAACATTGTGCTGCTTCGATAATCTCAGATGTCTTTTTCAAATAGAACCGGATCGGTAGTTCGGAGGCCTGTTGCTGCTCTGTAAAAATTCGACAGAATTCAAGATGTGCTTCTTTATAACAGGCGACGGGAAAAGTGGCCTGGGGAAACTGCTGCGAGAGTTGACGAATGATTTCCAGCATCATGGGAAAATTGCGGGTGACTTCACTGGTGCGCGAGCCCGGCAGGATGCCGACGATTTTTTGCCCGGACTGCGTAAGTTCATCCAGAACATTCTGATCTAGAGGCTTGGAAGCGACTTCATCAAAAAACGGGTGACCAATATAATCGACTTTGACGCCCCGTGATTCATACCATTCTTTTTCAAACTTTAAACCCGAGAGAACGTAATCAATATTTTTGCGAACACGTCGAATTCTCCAGGGCGCCCAGGCCCAGAGTTGAGGTGGCAGATAGTAAAACACGGGGATGCCGAGGGCCTTTGCTTTTTTAGCAATCCACCAGTTGAAGCCCGGGAAATCAACCAGGATCACAGCGTCAGGACGTTCCGTTTCCAGATACCGGCCAGCCTGTCTGACGAACTGGATGAATTTAAAAATCAACGGTAATACCTGGAAAATGCCCATCACGGCGTAATCGGTCAAACGTACTTCCAGATGGCAACCGGCTTCTTGCATTTCCGGTCCGCCGAACGCTGAAAAGCGGGCATCCGGACGGCGATTGCGAATTTCATGAATCAGGTGAGCCGCATGCTGGTCACCGCTGGGTTCGCCCACAGAAAAAAACAGGTGCATCAGACTATCCTATCCAGCTTTTTAATCGGTTCACAAGAAGAAACGAAACTCAACACGTCAGGAGATTGTTTTTGAAGCATCGGCGAGCAGCAGAAGCGGCTTCCCATGCTGAATTGATTACAAAAACCGCGTAAAGTTATGCTGAATAATGGCTTTTGGTCAACCCCGTTTTTGAACGCTCTCGATGGGGGGAGCAGGCAGATAAGTGCTGCCGGAAATACAAAAAGCTCTCTGAAACGTGTTTCAGAGAGCTTTTCATGAAATGAGCTTGTGCGGATCCAGTCCGCAATTCGCGCGCGAGCCGATGTGCTTCATTCAGCAGTCAGCAAAGATCTTAGGCTTTTGCGCCAGCAGGTTCAGCGGCAGCAGCTTCGACAATTTCCAGGCCGGGAACATTGATCGATTTGATCCGAACCGTGGTGTATTTCTGTCGGTGGCCTGTGTGCCGACGCGAATTTTTTCGTCGTCGAAACTTCTGGATTTCAAGTTTTTCGCCTTTCAACTCTGGCTGAACGACTTCCGCGTCCACGGTAGCACCTTCAATTGTCGGAGCACCAATGGAACTGGCTCCACCACCGTTGGCAAGCAGAACGCTCTCAAACGTAATGGGATCACCTTGTTTTGCTGTAGCACGGTAGTCAATGGTCAGGATTTCTCCTTCCTGAATCATGTATTGACGGCTGCCATCTTCGATAACTACAAACATCCTCAAACCTTCTTTTCTTCTTACACTTTGATCAATAATTTGCTGAAGTCGGATTTGTAAATCAAAGTCAATCCGGGTTATATTCAGAATCAATCGCGCAATGCCATTGATAGTAGCCAGTGAAACACTTTTGCCTTTGTGTTTATTTCGTGAAAGGATGGTTTGCCAAGCGCAGAACCTCTGCTACTCACACGAATATCGAGCAGGGCATTGTAAAGTGTCACTTTTGAAATTTCGAGTCAGAAACGACTAGAAATTCACTTCATTTCCAATATCGTCATAACAACGCGCGATTAAATGCTCCGGCTCGACATCTGTACGGGCGTTAATTACGATTGAGGTTTTGGCGGTCTCTTCGAGATTTGTAATGTCTTTGCGGCGTTTGTTATTCAGATAATTGGCCACATTTTCATGTACATTCAGCACAATACGCGAAATATTTTTCTTGTTGACGGTGGTCATCAGAGTTCGCATGACTTCGATGGCCATACTTTCAGCCGTTTTTACCTGGCCAGTACCACGGCATGACGGACAATCCTCATACATGCTTCTACGAAGCGAGGGGCGAATTCTCTGCCGCGTCATTTCAATCAAACCGAAGGGGCTGATTCGCAGCACTTTGGTTCGGGCGCGATCCCGTTTCACAAGTTCGCGTAATCTGCGTTCTACAGAGCGGCGATGCTTCTCTTCCCGCATATCGATGAAGTCAATCACAATCACACCGCCAAGGTCCCGGAGTCTGATCTGACGACTGATTTCTTCCGCCGCCTTCATATTGACTTTGAACGCGGTTTTTTCCGCATTGTCATCCGCACGATAATTGCCGCTGTTGACGTCAATCGCGACCAGAGCTTCTGTCTGGTCAATCACAATTGACCCGCCCCCCTTCATGGGGACGTGCCGATTTTGAATACTGCAGATTTCATCATCGAGATTGCTGTTGTAAAAAATCGGATCGTTGCCGGTGTAATGTTTGATCCGATTGACGTGCTTGGGCAGCACGACTTTCATAAAATCTCTGGCTCTTTGATAGGCAGTAATTTCGTCGATGTAAAGCGTATCAATTTCATTATTATAGATATCACGAATCGTACGAATCATCATGTCGCTCTCCGAGTAGATCTCGACGGGCGCAGGCAATTTTTTGATGCGCCCGACGATCGTTCCCCAGAGTCGGAGCAGATAATTCAAATCCCGCTTGAGATCTTCTGCAGACCGGTCAATTCCGGCGGTCCGGACAATGAATCCGAGACCTGGTGGCGGGGCTAAAATCGTGAGGATGGCTCGTAACTGACGTCTGACTTCTTCGTCCGTAATTTTACGGCTGATTCCGACGCGCTGCAGTCCGGGCATAATCACGAGATAGCGTCCGGGGATACTGATATAAGTCGAGAGGGTCGGCCCTTTGTTTCCGAGGCCTTCCTTGATGACCTGCACCAGAACTTCGCTGCCCCGTTTCAGGATTTCCTGAATCGGAGGTTTATTGGCGACACTGCGTTCATTGATACGGCGGCCCTTCGGGTTTTTGCCCGCTGCCGCTTTGCCGTTCTTATCGTCTTTTTCGAGATGTTTGTAGTATTGGTGTTCGATGTCGCTGACGTGCAAAAAGCCGTTGCGACCTACACCAAAATCAACGAAAGCAGCCTGAATACTGGGCTCGATATTGACGACTCTTCCCTTGTAGATATTACCTACGAGGTTTTCGAGACTGTTTCGTTCTACATAAAGTTCTTCCAGAATGCCGTCTTCTACAATGGCAATTCTGCTTTCCTCCGGTTGGAGGACATTAATCAGCATTTCCTTTTTCATGGAATACCCTCTGTCGTGTTACACGACGAACGATGTATTCCCCATCAGTCGCGGGAGAGACGGACCCTCTATGCAGATAAGTTGCATCGTTGCCATAGTGGTGTCTGTCTGTAGTCTGCCATGTCCATGGATAATCCAGGGGGAGGCAGGTCTCTTTGAATGTGTAGTACTTCTCCGAATGGAAAGTGGATAAACACAATCAAGGAGTGTTTCCTTGATGCGACTCATGAGTCGAATCACTTCCTGTGCGATGTCTCGAAAGAATGTTAACCCGGTGGGAACTGGTTTTACTCTGTTTGCACCATCAGCAGGCTCACAGGTCACAGGGCGCGACTCAAAGAGCTGCGCGTGATGACTGAGAAGCTGGTGTGTAAGACAGGCCGTTCCAACGGGTTCGGGGATCCTTCGTTGACTCTGAAAGTGCAGAATAAAAGCTGCAGCCGATCGCTTACAGTCGGCTTGTGCCGGCTGATAAACTAATTGCTGTAAAGGATCAGGCAGTTTATTCATGCGGTTACTGTTGTGAACGGACAGAGAGAAAGCAGGGCAAACTTACTGGATACAAATTACCCGGTTTGTTAGCGAGCTTTCTCAAGTTTTACTCACACTCTGTTGATTTCAGGGCCAGGAAATGATTTTACAGTCATTTCGTCTTGATTGAATTAGTTCTTACTCGATCCACTCACCGCCGAGGCGATATGGATGGCAGTTGGTTCGTTTCGTTTCCAAATGGGTTGAACCAGCTACAAAATGTAAACGTTAAATAGAATGATCAATACAAATTTGAACGATCAGTATTAATCAGGTAATTGATGTGTACCGGCTGCTTGAGGTCAAAAAGAATGTTCTGTTTTATTAACTGTTACAGAGGCAGTTCTTCATCAAACAGGTCAGGACATATTTTATACAGTTCTCCTCGTAAATAACTTTCTACGTCACGGGCGACATCGATGGTCATCGCATGTGCGGCGATTTCCTCTGCCCGAGGTATTGTCAGTTGTCTGATTACTTCTTTTACTTCCGGAATGGCCAGTGGTGTGGTGCTGATCTGTCGAATTCCCAGGCCTACCAATAAGGGAATTGACTTGAGATCAGAACTCATTTGACCACAGACTGTGACCGGTATATTTTTCTTGTGAGCCGCCTCTACAACCATCTTAATGAGCCTTAAAATCGAAGGATCTGATGAGTTGTATAAAGATGATACCGCAGGATCAGAGCGATCCACAGCAAGAGTATACTGAATTAAATCATTTGTCCCAATGGAGAAAAAGTCAACTTCCTCGGCAAATTCCTCTGCCAGAAGTGCCGCAGCAGGGACTTCTACCATCATTCCAATCGGGATATTCGGGTTAAATTCCACCCCTCGTTCTTCGAGGTCTTCCAAGACGTCGCCCACGATCATTTTGGCCTGTCGCCATTCCAGCAGCGTGGAAATGAGGGGGAACATAATGCGTACATCACCGTGTACCGCAGCGCGAAAGATTGCCCGGAGCTGGGTTTTAAACAGAGGCAGGTCACGCAGGCTCAGGCGAACGCTCCGCAGTCCCAGTGCCGGATTCATCCCTTCTTTGGCTAAATGCCGGTAACCTCTGGGGATCTTGTCGGCTCCCAGATCAAGCGTCCGGATGACGATCGGCCGGTTTTTGGCCGCTTGAACTACCCGGCAGTACGCATCGTAGTGAACTTCTTCAGTAGGTTCCGTGTTGGACTGGAGATAAAGAAATTCGGTTCGATAGAGGCCAATCCCGTCAGCGCCGCGTTCTGTACAGTGTTCGACTTCATTGGGAAACTCAATGTTGCCCATGACATGAATTCGAGTTCCCTCTTTTGTTTCCGAGCGGATTTTGCGTCGGGAAGCCAGCCGGGCTGCCATCGAACGCTGACGTTCACCCGTATTTTTATATTTTGCAAGCGTCTCTTCATCCGGGTCGATGATGACTTCGCCATTATTCCCATCAACGATGACCATATCACCGCCGGAGATATCCGAGAGAAATTCACCCAGTCCGACGACGGCGGGGATTTCCAGTGCTCCGGCGAGAATCGCGGTATGACTGGTGCGTCCGCCGACCTCTGTCGCAAAACCGAGCACAAATTCCTTGGCGAGACTGGCTGTCTCACTGGGGGTCAGATTGTTGGCCAGTACAATAATGGGTGTGGTCAGATTGGAGAGTTCTTCCCGTTTCTCACCCAGCAACTGTTTCAGGAGTCTTTTTTCGAGGTCGATGATATCGCTGGCGCGTTCTGCCAGATAGTTATCGCCCAGATGCTGGACCAGCTTGGTATAACGTCGGAATACCCGGCAGGAGGCGTGTTCCGGAGAGTAGCATTTTTCGCGTATTAAAGTTTCGATCTCTTCCCGCAGCCGGGGTGAACTGACCATCTGCAGGTGCGCTGCAAAAATGGCTCCGTATTGTTCTCCCAGTTTATCCGAGGCGAGCCGTTCGTTCTCGGCGATTTCTTCGCAGACCGCGTCGAGGGCTGATTTCAGACGTGAAATCTCTGTTTCGATTGCATTCACGCTCACAAATTGACGCGGAATGCGAAAGTCTTCCGTCCCCAGAATGAGTGCGGGGCCGAAATTTACTCCCGGAGAAACTGCAATTCCACGTTTAACAAGCATTCAATTAGAGCCTAGTATGGCGCTTTCCAACAGACAGGAGACTGGCGGGAAATCACTCAGTCGGTGTGTACGGGGGTTATACAGATGGATCAGTCAACTTCTTCGAATTTTTTATATCCCGATTCAAAAAACTGAACGATTTCTTCCATGAGCTTACTGGCATTATCTCCATTCGCCTCCAGAACGAGTTCCGTTTCAGGCATGGCCCTTAATTCCAGCAGGTCATAGACCTCTTTGGCACTTCCTGAATGTTCCCCATTCGAAATTTTAAAATCGCAAGGATAGAGACGGGCGATTCTGACAATCTCTGAAATCGGGCGAAGATGAAGCCCCTGCTTCATTCTGACAGTGACAACCTGGCGGCAAACAGATTCTTGCATGGCATAATTGATAATTACTCAAGCAACCTGAAAATTAAATCATGTCTCATTCAGGAATGATGACGTTTTCAGTCAGATTTCGTAATTACCCCTTTCCCTTTTGTTCAACAAGCAGCGAGCCAGAGCGAAGCACATCTTCTGATTGCCAGAATGAATGTTCGGCTTTGATATCAATTGGAAGCTGAATTCGAACAGGTTCTCCCTAACAACAATGCCTCGCGACTTAGTCCAGCTGGTTACTGTCAGCTTCGTTAAGTAATTCAACAATATCTTCCACCGTTTTGGATTGCCGGAGAAACTTACAGAAGTTTTGATTTCTCAGGTGGCGGGAAATGTTTTCCAATCCGCGTAAGTGATCTCCTGGACGATCCAGGGGTGAAATCAGTAAAAATAGAATAAAAACATCTTCACCGTCCAGACTGGCGAAGTCGACTCCCTCGGGAGCAAGCGCAACTGCGGCGGTCAGGTTTTCCACTGAAGAATGTTTAGTATGAGGAACGGCAACACCGTTTCCGATTCCGGTAGAGCCGAGTTCTTCCCGTTTCAGGATCGCGGAGACAATGCCTTCCTCATCTTCTGATGATATGCTGCCTGCATTTTTCAGGCCGGCGACCATCGTTCGAATCGCTTCTTCTTTTGTTGTTACATTCAATTCCGGAATAATCGCTTCCGAAACCACGAAGTCTGTTAACTTCATGTTGCTTCCTTCTAACTACATCTGCAAAAAAATTCAGTGTCTGCGGTCAATACGCAAGACGTGATTGTGAATTGTGACAGCTCGGGAAAATACTCTCAGAAGTGCATGTTTCCAGACTGATCACACTATGCTTAACTCAGGGCAGTCTTTTTATTATCGTCACATCGTAAAAAATGATGAGGACGATCAGGAATGATCTGGTTCCTGGTCTGCTTGGGCTTCGGCCTGGGCTTCCGCTTCTGCAAGTTTATTTGCTTCGATTTCATTCAGGGGAAGATCACGGCGATGGTCCTGAATTTTTTGTTTGTACTTTTTGATTTGCTGTTCCATCTTACTCAATGCAGAATGAAAGTTTGGTTTAACTTCATCTCCTTCTGCGTGGGCAACAAAATTGTGTTTATGTTCTGCATCGACAAGAATTTCGACCCGATTCTGGTTTTGACCCTGATCGATCGTTACTTGAATTGCAGTTACCCTTTCGAAGTACGTCAGTAACTTCTCACACTTTTCAGCAATATAATCACGGAGGCCTTCTGAAACACTACCATGACGACAAGTAATCGCAACTTGCACTGACGATTCTCCTGTTAAAAAAATATCCGAGCGGATATATACATATGTTGTTGATTTCGAGTTCAGTAATAGATGATGCTAACAGATTCTATCTGGGCAGGTCCAGCAATACCAGCCACTAATTCTCAAGCTTCAAGTTCAAATAAATCAGGACCTTTTCCTCCTCTGGTGAATGGGATACGATTCCAATCGACCAGCGTGAGTTGTCGTATGTGCATGTTGAGGGGTTGCTGGCTAACCTTATGGCGAGTTTGTAAGGCAGCGACGAAGCATCTCATCGGTCTGATCAGGAGAGAGCAATCTTATTTTTTCTGGAATTATACAGGCTTTGTCAAGAAAACGATATGATAAAGCGTCTGAAGGGGGATCGCCGCCGGGATCTGGGGTTTCGAGGGTTCCCGGCACTGTTTGACAAAGCGGAAAAGAGTAAATATTCCCGTGATTACATGGCTTCACCTGTGTCAGGTGCGTCAATAAAATTGTAAGCTGTTAAGAGTGAAATACAGGGGACAAGCGGAAAATCGTCTTTATATCTGCGATTTGAGTCCTGTCTTCGTTGAGTTGAGAGGTAATAAGGTAGCAATGCCTACTTATGTTTATGAAGTAATTAACCCGGATGGTACTCCGGGCGAACGATTTGACATTATTCAGAAAATGAGTGATCCCGTTCTGACCACGCGCCCTGAGACGGGTGAGCCGGTCAAGAAAGTGATCACTGCCGCCCATTTTTCCGGTAAATGGTCAGACGCGCAAGCAAAACGGACGCTCAATGATGATAAGCGGCTGGGGGAACTCGGATTCACCAAATACGTGAAGTCATCAAAAGGGACTTATGAGAAACGGGCCGGCGATGGTCCGGATCTGATCTCAGCAGATTAGCCTGTGTCCCGGTTGATGGTTGCGTCTCCAGGGCCATTCGGATCTAGTATTATTGTACGGATGACGCGATGGCTAAATGGGATGCGCGCGAGAATGTTTTTGAAAAACATTTTTGGTACGTCAAAACGACATCACTGGTTGAGAAGCCTGATCGATTTATTGCCTGAGAGTTTTATCTGTTGAGGAGGGTTGCTCTGATATGAAACTGCGTTTCGAATTATTTACACTGATGTGCATACTGGTGTGCGGGCTTTCTTCAGAGGGCCTGGCCGAGACTCCCGCAGATCCGTCCCCGAAGAAAATCGAGTATGCCAATGCGCAATGTGAGGGCACCTACCCAGGTCATCTGCAGGGAATTTGCATCGACGGTCAGGGGAACGTGTTCTGGAGTTTCACAACCGAACTGGTTAAAACGAATGCTGCCGGCAAAATTCTGTTGAAAATCCCTGTGGGAAGTCATCATGGAGATCTCTGTTATCAGGGGGGAAAGGTATTCGTGGCCGTCAACTTCGGTCAGTTCAATAACCCCGAGGGAAAATCAGATTCCTGGGTTTATGTGTATGATGCGGAAAAACTCCTGCTGATTGCCAAGCATCAGACTCCCGAAGTGATATATGGAGCAGGGGGGATTGCATCTCATCAAGGCAAGTTCATCGTGGTGGGCGGGCTTCCCAAAGACGTGAATGAGAATTACCTTTATGAATATGACGAGAACTTCAAATTCATTAAAAAACATGTGCTGAAAAGCGGCTACACCTTGATGGGAATTCAGACGGCGACGTTTGCGGACAATCAATGGTGGTTTGGCTGTTATGGCACAAAACTTCTGAAAGCTGACGCCAGCTTTAACTTCATCGCGAAATACGATCTTGAATGCAGCCTGGGCGTGGAGCGCGTGACTGATAAGCTACTGTTAATCGGCCGCGGAGCAAAGGTCGAAAACCAGCATACCGGCAGTGTCTTATTGGCTGATCCCGACGAAAAGCTGGGATTTGTCATCCAAAAATAATCAACGTCCTGTCTGATGTCGGGCGGATCGCGTGAGTCTGATACAGCAGATCAGCCTGTGTCCAGGTTTACTGTAGCTTCTCCAGGACCATTTGGACCGAGGCTATTAGAATCAGAGACGCTATGGTTAAATGGATGCGTTCTAGTTACCTCCGCCCCCTCCGCCTTGAAGATTGGAAGCTGCCAGTCCGAACAGAGCGCCTTCAAGCAGATGTTTTTCAACAAACGCACCAATGGCTTCTGATTTGGTATATTGCAAAATGACATAATCGCCGGGTTGAATCAGAACGCGCTGACTGGGGTTGCGGACTGCTTCATACAGATCAACTTTAATCGGCACCTGAGTCCCGTTGGGAAGCTGCCGCAGGATGATGGCATTGCTGGCACTGATCGTGACGTCCTGGTTCAATGCGGAAGGACCTCCGGAAGACTTGCTCGATCCGCCCCCGCGAGACGCCTGGGCAATCGAAATGGCTCCCAGAATATCCAGGTCATAATCGCGAGGCAGTGTGTATTGTCCGCCGCCCAGCAAACCGCCGGTGTAGAAAATTTCCGTTTCGCGCGACTCGATAAACACGACATCGCCATCATGCAGAATAATCTCTTCGCGCGTCAGATGGACCTGTTCCCCCGGGCTCAGACGAATGGGAATCTTGATGATTCCGGATCTCTGCATGGTCGACTCATTCATGATTGTCGGAGCCATGAAACCATCAGGGCCGGAAAACGTGTTGCCATCGATCGAGTAGAGAGGCTGGCCGACCTGGAATGCAGGATCTGCGGGTGTCGGAGTGGAAAAGGGAATCGGAGTATACGAATCGGAAACCTGCTGGATGTCCTGACGGGAAGTCGAATTGTCAGAAGTGCTGGAGCCGGTCTGAACGGGTTGCGGGCAAACCGAATGATTGACTCCGTGTGCGGCGCCGCGAATGATGTAGATTGAATTTTCTGCATCCAGGCCGGGAAGCCCGCCTGTTTCGGCCAGTGCATGCAGAACATCGTTGCTGTAAGCAGGCAGGTTGATCACGCGACCGGTACCCCGTTTGGACCGGCCGATGTTTAAGGTGCTGCCAGAACTGCTGACAACGTCATTGGAGTTTTCCTGGCGGATTACCAGCACACGGTATGATCGCGGTTTCTGGAGACTGATCAGAATTCGATCGCGTCCTTCCCGCAGGATACTTTTTTCCGTTGTATATTTTCGCCGGATTGTGTCTTCGAGCTGTGTGAGTGTGAGTCCTCTCGCAAAAATACTCCCGATGAGCGGAAGCGAGATTGTACCATCTTCACGTATGGGAATCGGATAACCGAGCGAAGGGGCTACTTCCTGCGACTGCGGAAAATGAACCGGTGGCACGTCTTTAAACTGGCCGAGGACGCCTTCGATATAAACTCCCAGCACATCTCCGGAATCAAGCAGATAATGTTTTGGCGCCGGCTGTCGCAGCAGCGAGAGATCAATGGTTTCCTTTCCGGAGCGCATTTCTGCCTTGTATTCAGAAGGCAGATATTGCGCAGGAATGCCCTTGATGGGATGAATTGCCGCGCAGCCGCTTAAAAACACGGACAACAACAGCGCGCAGAAAACCTGACACTTCATTGAGGATATTGATTTTTGTAAGTTCAGCATCCTGATCGAACCTTTAAATTCGATGACGGCGTTGATGAATAGTTGCGACATCCTGTCGTAAATTTCCTTTGACCTGGTCTCGTTTATGAAAATATTCCGCTTTCGATTCGATACTCGCCGATTTAATACCTGTCTTCATAAGTCTGCATGTGAGGCAAACGCGGGGGAGTTCTTGTGTGCTCGAGTTGCCTGTAATGAATTTGATTTCGGGGCATTTGATTGCCGGGTAATGGTGTATAAGGATACGACTGTAATGAGTACGGATTCGGTGGTGGATCATCATTGATATAAACAGGCGGTGCAGGGTGCCGGATTTCAGGGCGACGGTTATTCGCAGCAGGAGCAGCAGGCTGTGATTGTAGTGGCGGTTTCGGTGCCACGATCGGCGGCTGGTTGCGGATTTGCTGCCGGGGCAATACCGGTGGCGCCTGTGGCTGCTTCATCTGTGGAGCGGCCTGTACTGGTTTCGGGACGTTACGCTGTGGAACGGTAAATAAAGGTCGATCCGTTTGCGTGGTCGGCGGTGGCGGTAACACTGTGTTTGGTGAGCGCGGCGCGTAATTGGAATTCGCTTCAGGCTGAGGGAAGTTTTGATAATAGTCTGCATTGCCATTCCCATAATCGGACTGCGGTTGATCCCAGCCTGCTAAGGAATAAGGAGTCGCAATCTGATTAAATTCGTATCGTCCATCGGCCCACGCGTGTTCGGCACCCAGTTTGTATCCCGTGAACCATTCCTGGATTTCCTGATATCCTGCTGCGGTACGATAGTGGGCGGCCCAGTATTCTTCCGGCGGAACAGGAGGAACCTCACCCGACTCTCCTAATGCAATATCAACGTAAGCCTCTCGATATCCATCGCGAAAGGCTTTGGATGGCTTGTCTTGGCAGTTACATGCCAGTGTCTTTAATGATTTGTTTGCACACTTCCGCGCCGCATGTTTGACAACCAGCTTGTCAAGGTCCGTCTGATATCCTTCCAGTGAGCGATAAGGATGCGGAGAACATTTATCATGATGAAACAGAAAGGATTTTTTGACACGGGATGAGACCGGGTAGCATGCTTCGTTGTAACCACTGTCAGTGTTGGCACAGCCCTGTAGGCCGACCAGCATGGAACACAGAACGGCGCAGCACAGAAACAGAGATTCTGAGATCAACGAAATAAAATGATGAATGTCGTTTGGAGTTTTGGAATCCACTATTAAGCCACCGTGCGCAGTTTGAGTGTTAATCGATACGGAGGATTTATCGGACTCGAATCGTTCGGTCGTGTACGGTTTTTCCAGTCTTGACGATTATGAGGGGGCGTAATACGGATACAATCGGTTTATGTTCAAGAATCGAACCAATCGGCATAACTCGCAAGCTTTGGCTGGCTTGCCTGTTTTGACTGGCGGGCAGAAGCTGGAAGAGATACGCCGACTGAGTGGCAGAATGTGCCGGTGCAGGGTAAGAAGGAACTAATCGGCGACGAAGTAGTCTTTCAGGAGCCGGAAGACCCGGTTTGCACGTTGTTGGAACAGCGCTGGGTTCTTGATCCATCCCAGCGGAGAAATTCTGATCATGATTTCAACCCGTGGTGCCGAGGCCCGGTTATTTGATTGTGCTTTTTTGGTGACCGTTCCAAATTCTATTTCCACTTCGACTGGTCTACGGTCGTCCGTTTTCCCCCAGAAGGGGAGCAGGCCTGTTTTGCCGAGTCGCATCACGGCGCGATTGGTACTGACTTCAGTCAGCCGGGCACCATTATCGTTTACGAAGCCGCCCAGCTTGTAGACCATTATGTCTGAAGAGATGCAGGCGTTGAATGTGTGCGAGAAAGTCATCTCCTCAACGGTCGACTCTTCCGCATCAGTGACTGTGGGAACGATGCCCGACAGCATTTGTTGATTTGTTAAAGCACAGACCTTGTTTCGCCCTGTTTCTTTTGCATGATACAAGGCTTTGTCGGCGCGGCGGAAAATACTTTCTATCGAGTCTCCCGATTCCACTTCAGCAACTCCGAAGGAAGCTGACAGTGGGGAGCGATTCATGCTGTCAATTTTCAGATTATTGATCGCCAGCCTTAGGCGTTCGGCTTTTTTGACAGCATGTTCCAGATCTGTTTCCGGACAGAGAATCACAAATTCTTCCCCGCCGTAACGGCCGACCAGTTCTCCCGAGTAGGTTTCATGCTGAAACAGTCGTGCCATTTCGATCAGAACCTGATCGCCGATCGAATGTCCGTATGTGTCATTGACATTTTTGAAGTGATCCGCATCAATAAACATGATGCTCAACGGTGTGGGGTTTGGTTGTTTATTGACCCTGGCCAGCATGATTGCCAGTTGCGTTTCCAGTTCGCCTCGATTGGCAACCGATGTCAACGCATCTATGCTGGCTGCCAGTTTGAGGTCGTTAAATTCCTGAGGACGCTTTAAGCCGCGGGACAGGTCTCGAAATATTTCTGCCACGCCCGCCAGATGTCCATTTTCGTCGAACATGGGGACCGATTGGACCTCGATGTTAATCAGGCGGCCACCGGGTCGCTCCAGCATAAATTCCGTGGTCATCGGTTTTCCGTTTGCGATCACCCGGTTCATGGAGCATTCGGATGTGGACAGGCTGGTGCCTTCCTTGTTCGTCAAAGGCATGCTGTGACTGGTCCAGGCTTCTCCCAGGATTTCAGTCGCATTAATTTCAGTCAGCTTTTCCAGGCCCGGACTGAACAGGACAAACTGAAAATCGGAATTCACAACATAAAAACCGTCATACAGGCTCTCAATCTGAAACAGATATGAGAAAATGTTACTGATCAGGTTTGCGTCTTGTGCTTCCCGTTCTGTGAATGGCTTAGGCTGATAAAGTCGGTTGACTTCAACGATGGCATCGTGGAACGCGTCTTGTTCATTTTGTTCCCAGCGTGAAAGCGCGCAAACAATGTTACCGTCAAATTGTGTTCCGGCCGCTTCCATGAGGATTGTCATGATTTCATCATGTTTTTTTCCGGCTCGATATACCTGATCGGTGGCCAGAGAGTCGTACGCATCTGCAATCGCCAGGATCCGCGCTCCCTGGTGGACGTCGCTGCCGATACATTGATAACCGTTAGTGGCCCCACTGAAGTGGTAGCGTGTTTGTGATAAGATTGTCAAAACTTCATGGTCGGTGCGACACGCCTGCAGTACGTCCAGACCGATGTTGTGGTAATGCGACATCAGTTCAATTTCATCTGATGTCAGCTTGCCGGGCTTGAACATGATGTGATCGGGCACACCAATTTTTCCGATATCGTGTAATAACGCGGCGATCTCCAGCCGCTTCAGATGAATTCCCTCCCAGCCTAAATTCGTTGCAATACCTTTTGCCAGGAAAGCAACGCGTCGGGAATGGCATAATGTAGAGGCATCGCGTGCCTGGAGCGCAGTCAGCAACTTACGCAAATGCTTGCGAGAGATAACCTGATCAACAAAGTCTGTTTCGCCAGCCTCCAGCGAAAATTCTTCATACTCGGCCGAAAGCGCGAGCAGTTCCTTGAGTATGGCAGCAGAGCCCATATTATAGCTGCCATGCACCGATTTATGATTCGGCATGGAGTTGCTGTTTGCTATGAGAGGGCTGTTCATCTTGCGACCTTAACGTAGGTACGAACATCGAGCAAAGCTCTGACACAAATCGTTTTTTTTAAACGAGTATCGATTGCGTACCACTAAAAAAATCTGATTTATCGCAATGTCTTTGTCTGGAAACGGGTTTGTTTTGATAAATCGCAGGTCGATAGAGTCAGGGTATTATTACTTTATCGTGTCAAAACAAAGACAGAGTTACTGGGAGCATTTATTTCAGACGTTGATTTCTTTCCTGTGTTGAGAATTCAACTCATTTAAATATCAGCGCTGAGAGACTATGTTTACACTAGTTCGCGATCTCAGGTTGTCAAATCGCAACATTGCGTGAGATGACTTGAACTGCAGGCTGCCCTGCCTGATGCACCGGGTGAATCGTTCATGGTGAGGACGCCGGTCGTGCTGGTCGGAATGGTTGTGCCGAATGAGCAGCTGGTGCGGGCCGATAACTGCTCAGAGAACGAGACGATTACCGATTAAATTCTGCCGTCGCTGCATTGGCCCGGGATTGTACGATTTGACCCAGTGATTCGTATTCGTCCTCGGGAATGCGTTCCGCGGGTCCCGTAATGGTGAAGGCGGCAATCGCAATTCCATTTCGATCCCTGATTGGAGCCGCGATACAGCGAATGCCCACCAGCCCCTCTTCATGATCAACGGCATAACCGCGTTTGCGGATCAGGGCTAATTCACTGAGGAACGCGCGCTTCGAAGTAATCGTGTGCGGAGTGAACCGCTTGAAGCGAATCCGGTTGACCAGATCATCTCGTTCGTTTTCCGGTAAAAACGCGGCGATGGCTTTGCCCGGCGCACAACTGTAACAGGGGGCGCGGGCACCAATCTCGGCCGAGTATTTGAAAGCGTGGCGGGCCAGCAGTTGTTCGAGAATCACAATTTCCGTATCAATCAGACAGCAGAGCTGCGTGGTTTCAGCGGTGATGTCTCGCAGTTCGCGCATCGCTCCTATCGCACACTCGGATAAAGGGCGATCCTGGACGCTGGGAGGAATCAACTGCAGGAAACGGTTCGTGAGATAATACTTTTTGGTCACATGGTCGCGTGAGACATAACCCATTTCTTCCAGCGCTTTTCCGATTCGCAAAAAAGAAGCCTGCGGAATCGAAAGCGCTTCACTGAGTTCGCTGAGCGTGCAGCCATGGGAGTGTTTTGCCAGGTATTCGAGCAAAGCAATTCCCCGCTGCAGACTGGGGGAAGCAGCGGCATTGGATTTTGGATTTGTGTGCGGGAGACTCATTGTTGTTGACTTCATATATGAAATAGGTTTCAATAGTGGAATATACTATGAGCCTCGGACACGTGTGTCAACCTCATCATTATGATAGAGGCAACATGCTGCAGCACAACACTCCTTTCGAACAGCATTAGAAAGAATCTTGCCATGCGAGCAGGTGACAGATTATTCGTGGCGGTCACGGCGATTTTCTGGCTGACGTCAGCGGTGCTCTGTCAGGCAGAGGATCTCTTTCAAAATAAGGCAACGCAGCAGGCCGACTTTGATCGCGTGCTGGCTCCCCTGATCGCGGGCCGTTGCCTCGATTGTCATGCGGGCCTTGATCCGAAAGCCGGTTTCGATTTTTCCCGTCGTGCAGCCGCATTTCAGGGCGGGGAAAATGGTCCCGCTCTGCATGCTGGAAAACCGGAAGAAAGTTTGATCTGGCAGTATATTGAATCCGATGAAATGCCTCCCGAACACCCACTCTCTGCGGAAGAGAAACAGCTTTTCAAACAATGGATTCAAGCCGGCGCGCCGTGGGGCACCGATCCGATTGACGCCTTCAGTAAAACAACGAACAAACGCGGCGGTTACGACTGGTGGTCACTCCAGCCGTTACCTCAGACCGTTGTTCCTCAGGTTCCGGATGAACAAGCGATCCGAAACCCAATTGATGCGTTTGTGTGGGCACGCTTACAGGAGCACGGTCTTCAACCCCAGCCCCGCGCCGATCGCAGAACGTTGATTCGGCGGCTGTATTTCTCTGTGATCGGGTTACCTCCCGAACCGGAAGAAGTCGAAGCGTTTGTGAAAGATCCTGCATCGGACGCTTATGAAAAGTTGGTCGATCGCTTACTTGCCTCCCCGCATTACGGAGAACACTGGGCCCGACATTGGCTGGACGTGGTCCGTTTTGGCGAGAGCAACGGTTTCGAGCGGGATCAGCCGCGTTTAAACGCCTGGCCTTATCGGAACTGGGTGATTCAGACGCTCAATCAGGATCTCCCCTACGATCAGTTTGTGCGGTTGCAACTGGCCGGCGATCTGCTGGAACCGGCCAACCCGCAAGCGGTCATCGCCACCGGTTTTCTCGTCGCAGGCCCGCATGATGTGGTGATTCCCGTCAGCAAGGACATGCGGGAGACCATGCGGCAGGATGAACTGGAAGACAAGATCGGCGTTGTCAGCCAGACGTTTCTCGGTCTGACCGTCAATTGTGCCCGCTGTCACGATCACAAATTCGATCCAATCAGCCAGCAGGAGTATTACCAGGTCGCTGCTGCCTTAGCGGGCGTCGAACATGGAGACCGCGATCTTCCCGACCCCCAGTATGCACGGGCACAACAACAGCTTGCCGAAAGCGGCAAACAACTCCGTGAAGTTCAGGCTGCTCTGTTTGCGCTAGAGTCGCAGGCCCGCCAGCGTGTGATGGCCGGTCGCACAACGTCAGACAAAACAGACGTGCCAGTCTCAGCGTCTTCCCCAATTGCCGCCTGGGACTTTCAGAAAAGTACACAGGATCTGGTGGGGGGCCTGAAGAGCACGTTGCATGGTTCCGCCAAACAAAACGAACAAGGCTTGCAACTCGATGGGAACGGAGCATTTCTGCAGACAGAACCACTCAGTCAGAACTTGAAAGAAAAAACGCTCGAAGCCTGGGTGAAGCTGGCGAACTTCGACCAGCGCGGCGGCGGTGTGATGAGCGTGCAGACACGCGACGGAAATCTTTTTGATGCGATCGTGTTTGGGGAGCAGCAGCCCGGTCACTGGCTGGCGGGGAGCAATCATTTCAGCAGAACGAAATCGTTTCAGGGAGCGCCCGAGCAAGAGGCCGTAGAAAAAGAAGTGCAGCTTGCGATTGTTTATTACGCCGACGGTAAAATCGCCGCGTATCGCAATGGGGCACCTTACGGGGCCGCTTATCAATCGTCTCAGGTGCAGTCATTCTCTTCCGGGAAAACAGAAGTGTTGTTTGGTTTGAGGCATGGATCGCCGGGCGGGAATCGCCTGTTGAAAGGCATCATTAGTAAAGCCCGCCTGTATGACCGGGCCCTGACGCCCGAAGAAATTGAAGCGTCTGCGAAATGGGGGGGCACGTTTTTTTCGGAGGAAGAACTGACGGCAGTCCTGACGCCGCCGGAACGGGAATCGCGACAGTCGCTCCGTGAAGAACGGCAGCGACTGCAATCAGAGATCGAACGTCTGCAGGCGATTCAACCAACCAAAGTGTATGCAGCGCTTTCCCGTAATCCGGGTGTTTCGCATCTGCTGCGACGGGGAAGTGTGAGTGCGCCGGCAGGCGTTGTGAAACCGGGAGGGCTCAACGCGATCAAAGGGGTGAGCGGCGATCTGGAACTGGCTGCGGATAGCCCGGACCGAGACCGGCGCATCAAATTTGCGAACTGGGTGACCGATTCTCAAAACCCGCTGTTTGCCCGCGTGATTGTGAATCGCGTCTGGCATTATCATTTCGGACAGGGGCTCGTGAATACACCCAACGATTTTGGTTTTAACGGCGGTCGCTGCAGTCATCCGGAACTGCTCGACTGGCTGGCGGTCCAACTGATTCGCAATCGTTGGAGCCTGAAATCATTGCATCGGCTGATTCTAATGTCGGCGACGTTTCAACAGTCTTCCGAACCGAATTCGGACGCATTGAAAGTCGATGCAGACAATCAATGGCTCTGGCGGAAAAGCCCGCAGAGAGTGGAAGCCGAATCGATTCGCGATTCGATTCTGAAAGTCTCCGGCCAGCTGAATTCCGAAATCGGCGGACACGGATATCAGGATGTGAAATCGTATTTCTTTAAAGGAACTCAGTTTTATGAGCCGTTAGATCCCGTGGGCAAAGAATTCAACCGCCGTTCGATTTATCGTTTTTCCGCGCGGGGAGGTCGTCATCCTCTGCTGGAAACCTTTGATTGCCCCGATCCATCCACGACGACTCCGGATCGAGCCTCGACAACCACGCCGCTGCAGGCGCTGTCGTTGATGAATACCTCGTTCGTGTTGCGAATGTCGGACCTGCTGGCCGAACGCGTGACACAGCGGGCCGGCTCGGAAAGTCAGAAACAGGTGACGGAATTATTTTTATTGGCATTTCAACGACAGCCGCAACCGCCAGAAGCGTTGATGGCTCGTGAATTTCTTGAGCAGTACGGGCTGCCCGCTTTGTGTCGGGTGATTCTGAACAGCAATGAATTTTTATACGTGAATTGATTCCCTTATGACGTCTCCACTTCATCAAAATTCGGATTTCCGTTTTGTTAACGACTCGGAACAGATGTCGCGTCGTGATTTCTTTTCCTGGGCGCAGACCGGACTCGCGGGAACGGCGCTGATGGATCTGCTGTTGAAGCAGAAACCGCTTAGCGCAGCGGCACCAGTGAAAGCCTCTCAGGTTGCCACTCATTTTCCGCCGCGCGTGAAACGCGTGATCCATGTCTGTCTGATCGGAGGTTTGAGTCATCTGGACTCGTTTGACTATAAACCGACGCTCAAAAAACTGCATGGAAAACTCATGCCGACCGACAAAAAACCGGAAACGTTTTTCGGCCAGGTCGGGTTATTGCGCAAGAACGACTTTGGATTTCAGCAGCGTGGCAAAAGCGGCCTCTGGATTTCAGAACTGTTTCCGCACATCGCCACGCAGGCCGATGAGTTGACGCTGATTCGTTCCATGAAAGCGGACTCGGCGAATCATACGCCGGCGACATTTCAGGAGAATACCGGTTTTCGCCTGAACGGGTTCCCGGTGCTGGGTGCGTGGCTCTCGTATGGTCTGGGCTGTGAAACTGATGAACTCCCCTCGTTTGTTGTCATGCCGGATGTCCGCGGTTATCCGGCTGCGGGCACGATTAACTGGTCGAACGGGTTTCTGCCGGCCTTGCATCAGGGGGTGCCATTCCAGAGTGAAGGGCCGGCGATCCGCGATCTGTTTCCCGGTCGAAAGATTTCGAATTCCACTGAAGTCGCCAGTCGCCAGTTATTAAATCAATTCAACCAGAGTCATCTCGAACGAACCGGCGCCAACAGCGATCTGGTGGCGCGGATTCGCAGTCATGAACTGGCGGCGAAAATGCAGTTGGCCGTTCCCAGGGTGACCGATCTGACCGGCGAGACGGCTGCGACAAAAACCCTGTACGGCTTTGATTCCGAAGTGACGGCGCCGTTTGCCCGCAACTGTCTGTTGGCGCGACGGTTACTCGAACAGGGCGTACGGTTCGTGCAACTTTTTTCCGGTGGTCCGTTCGGTTCGCCGCGGATCAACTGGGACGGCCACGAAGATGTCAAACGCAATCACCTTCGTGAAGCAGCCCGCATCGATCAGCCGATTGCCGGTCTGCTCAAAGATTTACGACAGCGGGGCATGCTGGACGATACGCTGGTGCTGTTTTCGACCGAATTCGGACGCACCCCCTTTACCCAGTCTGCCTCGAATACAGTGGGCACAGGCCGCGATCATAATATGAATGGATTTTCTGTCTGGATGGCCGGCGGCGGCCTCAAGCACGGAATCAGTTACGGCGCCACCGATGAATTCGGCTGGAAATCTGTCGAACAGCCTGTCGCGTGGCACGATTATCATGCCACGGTTCTGCAATTACTGGGCATCGACCACACCCGGCTCACTTATTACCACAATGGCATTGAACGCCGTTTGACGAACGTGCACGGTGAAGTGATACACGACATTCTCGCCTGAAATTCATCAGGATTAGTTGTTTCTCGGTCTGACTGCCGGATTTTTCCAAGAACTCAATTTGTGCGCATAGACGGATCGACTGGAATCGTTCTAAAATGGTTCTTGAGTATGTTCATGATCGACATTGAGGAGGGCGCCGACTTTTCTGTGTGATTGGTACTAACGTCCTGTCTATAAAATTAGTGTGATGAATAATATACAAAGCCCTGGAGACGGGGCAGAGACCAAACGGATACTGATTATCGGTGGTGGTTTTGCCGGCTTGAACGCGGCACTGGAACTGGGCGGCGTTCGGGGAGTCGAAGTCACTCTGGTTGACCGTCACAACTACCACCTGTTTCAACCGCTCCTATATCAGGTCGCGATGGCCGGGCTCAGTCCCGCTGATATCGCCACGCCGATTCGCAGTCTGCTCTCAACCTATCGAAATACCAGCGTGCTGTTGGGGGAAGCAGAGTCGATTGATCTAGCCGCACAAAAGGTCAAATTTGATTTTGGCGAGCTGCCCTTTGATTACCTGGTGCTGGCCTGCGGCGCGACTCACAGTTACTTCGGTCACAACGAGTGGGAACAGTATGCGCCTGGTTTGAAAACGATTTCGCAGGCAACGGAAATCCGCAAACGTGTGCTTTCCGCGTTCGAACATGCCGAACGGATTACCGATCCTGATGAGCAAAAGAAATATCTGACATATGTGATTGTCGGAGGAGGACCGACGGGAGTCGAACTGGCGGGCGCCATTGGTGAGATGAGCCGCTTTACGCTCTCCCGGGATTTCCGCCGCATCAACCCCAGCCACACCCGCGTAATTCTCGTCGAAGCCGGCCCGCGCATTTTGCCGATGTTTTCCGAGCAGCAGTCGAACCGGGCTGCCCGCGATCTGGAAAATCTGGGCGTTCAAATCTGGACCTCTTCCATGGTGACCAACATCAATGCAGAAGGGGTCGAACTGGGAGGCGAGCGGATTCGTGCTGCCACCGTGCTCTGGGCTGCGGGCGTCGAAGCGTCACCACTGGGGAAAACGGGGGGCATGCACGTTGATAATCGGGGCCGCGTGATTGTAGAACCCGATTTGAGTCTGCAGGGATACCCCAATGTGTTTGTTGCCGGCGATCAGGCCACTTACACGCACCAGACAGGGAAACCGTTACCGGGAACAGCGCCGGTTGCGTTGCAGCAGGGAAAGTTTATCGGAAAAACGATTCGCGACGAAATCGGTGGAACGCCGCGCAGCAAGTTTCATTTTCGTGACAAAGGGCAGATGGCCACCATTGGTCGCAGCCGGGGGATTGTGGAAATCGGGCGGTTCAAATTATCCGGGTTCCTTGCCTGGGTGGTCTGGCTGGTCGTTCACATTTTCTATCTGACCGGGTTTAAAAACCGGGTGCTGGTGGTGATGCAGTGGGGCTGGTCATATCTCAGTTTCCGCCGCGGGGCACGTTTGATTGTGGACCGGGAATGGAGCCCTGAGACGACAGACGAACCAAAGCCAAAGCCTGAGGATCAGGAACTCCCCGTTTCCTCCAAGCATTAAAACGCCAAACGATGCGGAGAGTCTGCTTGCATTGCGAAGTGATCAGCGGGCACTGCAATAATCGACTTTTCAAGCAGTTATCGAAGTTCGTCTTCGGGAGGAATGGGGCTGCCGTGAGGGTCTTGGTCGGTGTCGAGGGTGTCTTCATTCAGCTTTTCACGCAAACGCCGATCGGTGAAGTGTTCCAGTTGTTCGGCCTGTTTGTGAATCGTTTCGGTTGACATGCCCGCATGTTCGACCAGATAGTGTTCCCACAGGCGATGCGAGCGGACAAGTTGACGCGCGCGGTCGCGGCCGGTTTCCGTTAATTCATAGTTCCCGCTGGCTTCGGTGATCTGACCTTGCCGGGTCAGATAGCGGAGCGTGAGCATGGTGGGAACGGGACGCGAGAATAGAACCTCTCTCAAGTAGGCTGCGTCGGGTTTTTGATGGGGGTCACGTTCTTCAATGCGATACATTAAAGCGATGATGTCTTCGGCAAGGATCTTCCAGGCGAGCATCTGCCGACGTACAGAAACGACCATAATACCATGCCGGGGCGCAAACAGAGCCGCCACGACAAACAGCAGACCGGCGGCGACGGCCATCATCCCGGCAGTGGAAGTGCTGTGATATCCGAAGCAGTGGGGGACGGTGATGGCGCTGATGTGTCCTGTTACCGCAGCGATCGTCGCCAGAATTGCGCTGAGGACAATCATGGTCCCCAGGCGGTCTGTCAGCATATATGCGGCCGCCGGCGGTACGACAAACATTGCCACAACCAGAATATTTCCCACCGTTTCAAAACTGGCAACCGCTGTGATGGCAACCAACGTCATCAAAGTATAATGGATGATCGTTGAATTAAAGCCGGTAGTCGTGGCCAAAGCCGGATCAAAGGAACTGAGTTTCAATTCTTTGATAAAGCAGATGACAAACAGCAGGTTGATCAACAACACAATGGAGAGCACCACAACAACACGCGGAATTTCCCAGCCAGCAATCAGGATCGTATCGAGGGGCGTGAGTTCAATCGCCCCATATAACACACAGCCCGGATCCAGATCCACGTGGTCGGCGGCCTGTACGATCATCACCAGCCCTAAGGCAAACAGCGAAGTGAAGACGACTCCCATGGAGGCCCCTTCATCCACTTTGCCGAAACCCCGAATCCATTCTGTGAACAGTGCGGTCAGAATTCCAGCGATCACAGCGCCGACAAACATCGGTAGACTGCTGCGGCTGTCGCTGATCATAAACGCCGCCGCGAGGCCGGGAAGAATCGCATGTGTGATGGCATCGCCGAGCATGCTCATTTTGCGCAGGACGAGAAAATTTCCCAGTAAAGCCGTCGAGACGGCACACAAAATACCGGCGACGATGATCCAGCCGTCCAGAAACCAGCTCCACTGTTCCAGGCCACTCATCAGGTCGTCCTCCGGGAACCGGGCCGGCGCGGGCTGGTGTTTTCCTGTTGGATTTCAATGGCGTGCGGGCTCTGCAGGACTCCCTCCGTCGACTGTCGCACGAGCAGCGATTCCAGCTCTGCGATGACTTCCGGTTCTAAAACGTGTTCGATGGCGTCCGCATCCTGATCGACCTTGCTGGCAGCGACGTCGGCATATGTAATCAGATACAGTTCCCACAAACGATGTTCGTGAACCACCCGAGCCGCTTCCTGGAGTCCGGCGTCGGTCAGCCGTAACTGATCTCTTCCTATCGTCTCAACTAACTGTTCCTGCTGCGCCCGTTTCACCATCTTTTTGAGGGCGGGCAGGGACCAGCTCCGCATCTGATGCAGTGCGGCGAGGGGAACGAGTGTGGTTTCCGAGATTTGTTTTTCGTTGAGCAGTCCCCGTGTTTCCAGATATTCATAAATGCCGCGCAGCAGGTGTTGTCGATGTACTTTCGTATTCAACTCATAGCGGCGCAGTTTGCGAATCAGAATTCCACGGGGGATGCCGAAGATCATGCTGAAGAGAAACATCGCCGTCGCGACCAGCACAATCATGGCGCCTGAGGGGAGATTGGGGAAGATGGCACTCATGGCTGAGCCGACCATCCCACTCAGGGCACCCAGAACGATGGCAACGACCGTCATATTGACGATTTTTTCCGTCCAGAAGCGGGCTGCTGCGGGAGGGATGACCAATAACGAGATCATCAAAATCAGTCCGACCGCCTGCAGGCCGATGATGGTGACGACGACGACCAGACCCATCAGTGTCATATCCAGCAACACTACCGGAAATCCACGCGAGATGGCAAAACCTTCGTCGAAACAGAGCAGCGTCAGTTCCTTGTACAGCAGAATCGAAATCAGCACACAGGTCAGTCCCGCAGAACCGATGAGCCAGGCATCAGTGGCAACCATCGAAGCGGTTTTTCCGTAAATAAATGATTCCAGGCCGGCGGCGTGGCCGGTTTGCATTTGTTGCACGATCCCCAGGAGCGCGATCCCGGCTCCGAAAAAGACGCTGAGTACAATTCCCAATGCGGCGTCTTCTTTTAAGCGCGTCAGATTGCGAATCAGCAGAATCGCTCCGATTCCCAGCAAGCCACTCACAGCAGCTCCCGTCAGCAGGATCGGCAGTGACTTTCCATTCAACCCCAGCGAAGTGGCAAGAATAAAGGCAATCGCAATACCCGGCAAAGTTGCATGACTGAGCGCGTCGCCCATCAGTGCCCGTTTGCGTAATAACGCGAAACTGCCGATCATGCCGGCAGCCATCCCCAGCAGTGTGGTGCCGAGGATGACGACGCGCGTGTTATAATCCTGCAACAGGAACACGCGTTTCCAGTCTTTCCATTCCGGGATCGCGATGCTGCGGTCGGTGATGGATTCACGGGTTTGAATTTCCCCACTGTCGGCAGCCGCGAACACGACGCTCTGCGGCCAGAAACTTGCGCAGAGCAATACCAGAGCAAACGCCCTCATAAAGACTGCTCCCGGCGTCGCATGGTTTCGGTGGCTTCTTCCAGCAGTGTCAGCCGTCCGCCATAGGTTTTCTGAAGATTTTCCGGCGTGAAAACGTCTTCCGTCAACCCGTGATCAATGATGCGCATGTTGAGTAGAATGACGTAGTCGAAATATTCGGGTACGGTCTGTAAGTCGTGATGAATAACCAGCGCGGTTTTTCCATCCTGTTTCATTTCCTGCAGGATTTGCACAATGGCTTTTTCGGTGGCGGCATCGACGGCGGCGAATGGTTCGTCCATCAGATACAGGTCAGCATTCTGAACCAGGGCACGCGCCAGAAAGGTCCGCTGTTGCTGGCCGCCGGAAAGCTGACTGATCTGCCGGTGTGCATAGTCGGCGATTCCCACGCGGTCGAGTGCTTCCATGGCCCGGACACGGTGTTTTTTGCGGACGGGAAGACACCAGCCGATTTCTTTGTAAAGTCCCATCGTCACCACATCGAGGGCATCGACGGGGAAATCCCAGTCGACGCTTTCGCGCTGGGGCACATAACCGACGCGGTGTCGATTCTTCTGATAGGGTTTGCCAAAAATCTGGACACGCCCTGAAGCCTTGGGGATGAGGCCCATGATGGCTTTGATCAGGGTGCTTTTGCCGGCACCATTCGGCCCGACGATCCCAACCAGTTTCCCCGGGGGAATTTCAAAGCTCACATCCCAGATCACGGGCTTGCGATGATAGGCCACCGTTAAGTCATAAACGGAGAGCGGGGTTTCTGTGGGGGACGATTCAGACTGCGGGGCGGAAGTGGAGCTTTCTCTCGTATTCATAAGGCCGATTTTATTTCATCAATGGTCGGAGTGAAATGATTTGTTTGAAGAATCACAGGAAAATGTTCCTTGAGCCGTTTAAGTATGCGACGTACGTTCGATCAGGGGGAAAGATTACCTTGCATGCCTTTTTCGGGAGCCGTTCCCCCCAGAGCCCGCGCGACGGTCGTGAAATTATGATCCAGCATCCCGACATAGGTGCCCTCATACGTGCCCGTTTCGCCCATCGCGTCGGAAAATAATTCGCCGCCAATCCGGATGTCGTGTCCTTGTGCTTTAACTCCATCGATGAGTGCGGTAATGTTCTTTTTGGAGACACTGCTTTCCACGAAGACCGCTTTGACTTTTTTCTCCACGAGCAGATCGACGAGTTCGTTGATCCGTTTCAACCCGGCCTCCGATTCGGTCGAGATTCCCTGAACGCCTTGAACATTCAGGCCGTAAGCACGACCGAAATAATTAAAGGCGTCGTGTGAGGTGATCAGGATGCGACTTGCTTCCGGAACGGACTGCATGGTTTTTAAACCGTACTGATGCAGTGCGTCCAACCTCTGTTTATAGTCTGCCGCATTTTTCAGATAGGTGTCAGCATGTTTGGGATCGACCTGAATCAAAGCGTCTTTCACGGCATCCACACATTGAGACCAGGCGGAGACGTCCATCCAGACATGCGGATCATAGTGCCCGTTGAAGTCTTCCGGTTCGAGTAATGTTTTCTGATCGATCAGTTCTGTGACCGCAAACACCGGCTTGTTGCGCGAAACTTTAATCAGCGTATCCGCCATCTTGCCTTCCAGCATCAGGCCGGAGTAAAAGACAACGTCGGCATTCATGATAGCCTGTACGTCGTCGCGGCTGGCTTTGTGCATGTGGGGGTCAACACCCGAACCCATGATTTGCGTGACGGCAACATATTCACGGCCGACATTTTTGACGAGATCCGCCACCATCCCCACGGTCGCCGCGACGGGAATCGGGTAGTTGAGCTGTTTTCCCGCCTGCTGCTGGTCTCCGGATTTCTCGGGAGAAGGGTTTTCCTTCGACTGGCAGGCAGTCAGAAAACTCAGACACAGCGTGAAAACGAAAAGCCTGCTCATGAACAATCTCCTGTCAGGATGTGGCTGTAGATAAACTCTAAAATGTAGCCTAGGCTACATTTTGTTGTATTCTAGCAGAGTCTGGCTGGGTGTCAACACCAGGGGAACGTCTAAAGATCAGGGTTTCAGATGCTGATCAAAAAATCCCAGCACGGTGGGCCTGAGATCCTGCTGTTTGGGCTGCAGGTGAAAACTGTGAGGAGCACCTTCGATGATCAGTATTTCTGCGGAGACGTTGCCTTGTTTCAGAGCAGCCAGCAGGAGTTCGGATTGTTCTACGGGCACCAGTGTATCTCTGGTGCCATGCAGAATCAGGAACGGGGGATCATCGCTGGTGATGTAACTCACGGCGGACGCCTGACGGCAGAGTTCTTTTTCCGTATCGGAAAAGGAGGGCAACTGGCCGCGTGACTCAGCTAACGCGAGCAGGTCATGCACCCCGTACATGGGGACGACGGCTTGAATGCGTGAAGAAAAACCGGCATACGGTTCCTGGGGTTCGAGAGCCGGGTCATCGCCGGTCACTGCGAGCATGGCGACCAGATGACCGCCCGCAGAACCACCGATGGCGCCGATGTGTTTGGCGTCGATCTGATACTGGTCGGCATGTTTTCTCAAAAAGCGGACTGCGGTTTTGCAGTCCTGCAGGTGGGCGGGCCAGACCTGCTTCAGAGTATCCGTAAACTTCGACTCTTTTTTTGCCAGTTGATAGTTGATGCTGGCACACACGTAGCCGGCTTTGGCGAGACTGGTGCCGATGTTCTGTTCTCGGCCGGCTGCTTTGTCTCCTCCGTGCCAGCCGCCGCCGTGAATGATGACGACCGCGGGGTAAGGGCCTGCTTGAAGTTTGGGATCGGGCAAGTACAGGTCGAGTTTTTCGGTACGTCCTTCGCCTAGATAACTGACGTCTTTTTTGACAGTGATGTGCGACAGTTCCCGCTTCACACGGTCGCCGGGCTCAATGAATTGAACTTTGTCCGGTCCTGCCAGTGCCACGATATCTTTAATGTCGAACTGTTGCAGTAAACCGAAGCAGAATAATTCGGGCGCCTGGTTAACCGACTGGTCGTCTTCGATCACTTGTTTCAGCGAACCCATCGAGCCTTGCAGGCTGACACTGGTGATCGCCTCGGGCTCAATGGCGGCAGCGACCAGAGTGAACAGACTGCTGCGCGGGCCCGCTGATTGAATTTTGACCGACGTCTGGTTTTGTTCATTTCGTAACCAGCCGGCGATGGCCGCCAGCTGACTGGCCTGAATGCCCAGCGGTCGTTCACCGACGGCGGCAACCAGCAGTCCATACAGAAAATCACGCTGGCTGATTTTCGATTCGCCGAAGTAAAACGGATCGACGGCTAAAACGGTTTCGCCTTGCGCGAGCAGTTTTTCGACGGTCGCTGCCAGGCCCTTACGACCTTCATCGGAGACGAGGATCGTGGTTGATTTAGAAGGGCCATTGGAAAACTCGACCGCGGGAACCGTCCAGTCATTATCGATTTTCAGTTTCCAGAATTTGACGGTGGTTTTATCTTTGGTTGCCTGACCGGTTTCTGTTCCCTGTACCTTTGCCTGTTTATAATGCACGTTTTTTTTGAGTGTCTCCCGTGGATCTTTTTGAGACGACTTCGATGGTTGGGGGAGATTCTGAGAGAGCTTGAGTGCCAGGCTGTGAAAGGTTTCGTTGTCGGCGGGCAGTTCCACTTTCAGTTCGTCAAACGATTTGAGTTCGGCGTTGCACTCAATTTCTTTCACGGGCAGAGGTTTTCCCGGTTCGGAAAAGTGCGCTGACAGCATCCGGTACAGCGCTTCGCGGTTGTCCTTGAGAAAATTGTGATCGCCGGGATCATCGTTGATGTGTTTCTGCAGATGGTTTTCTTTATCGTACAGCTTATAAATCGGGAACGCCGCTTTTAACAGTGGTGGCTGGGTATAACCGGATTCAAAACAGCAGTTGTCCTTCGAATTGTTGGAGAGCAGAGTCGGTCGCGGGGCACGCATGGCGGTCAGATGCGTGTAGTCGGCGTAGACGCCGAGGTCGTTGGGAGTCTGTTCGGAATCGCCGAGGTCTTTCGTATGATAAACGCGCGTCAAAAAACTGGAATAACCGGCGACCGGGTTGGAAAGTGTGACGCGTTCATCGAGCGAACTGATGAAGATGGTCTGCCAGCCACCCCCCGAAAGACCGGCAACGGCAACGCGATTCGGGTCGGCATGGGGGTGCGACAATAAAACGTCGAGCCCCCGTTTCATGGAAAGATAATGGGGCGCTAAACCGCTTGTGCCACACAGATCGAGCTGATTCATCTTATAATGTGTGAATCCGGGCAGGTTCAATTGGCCCATGCCCAGCCATTCGATGTTGAGGGCCAGCATGCCTCGCTTGGCCTGATTGATGCAGCGCACCTGTTTGTAATCGGCGACCTTTCCGTTACGATCGTGGCCATTCACGTTCATCACCACGGGGACTTTGCCGGTCAGCTGATTCGGAATATAGAGCAGAGCGGGTACCCAGAGTCCGGGCAACGCTTCAAATCGCAGCTTCTGAATTTTGTATTCGGGGCCGCCTTCGATGGTTTCGAGCCAGACGACATTCATTTTGGAATCGCGCCATTGGGCGGCTTCTCCCCGGTAGACGACTTTGTTCAGGACATCACTGCGGACCCGGGAAATATATTTTTCCCAATCAGCGACGCTGCTGATTTCAGGCATGCCGGGAACTTTGGGGGCGATGAAAGCCTGCACTTCTTTCCAGGGTTGGTCTTTTTCCAGGATCGGTTTTGCCAGCCAGGTCTTCAGATCGGATTCGGGTTCGGCTGCGGTCACCGAAATCAGGGGCAACATAACCAGGCAGCAGAATACGAATAAACGGTTCATTAGTTGGCAGGGCATGGATGGAACTCCCGTTGTTTTCAGGTGGGATCAGGAATGCAGGTGTGTTTCATTCTGAGATAACCGTGCCGGTAACGCAAGTTCGTATCTCAAATTCAAGAACTGTCGCTGGCAAATTAGACTACCTGAATGTTCAAGAGGGCTTCCCGCGCAGCATACTCGGGTAATGACCGAACCCGGTAAACCCAAGCGTAATTGCGCAGCCCGTCATTTCGATCAGGTATGCGTTTGGAAATACACAACTGGTCGGTGAAGCTTACTTGCTCAGCTTCAAGTCGATATTTGTGTCGGTCGGGTTTACCGTTGCTGTTAATTTCGTTGCCGTCGGGCTCGAATATTTGGGAGGCAGCAGCTGTCGCGCTCCTTTTTCTTCAGCTTCTGCATCGGATATTTCTCCTGCAAGAGGAGAGCCATCGGGCATGACCAGTTTTGTGATGTAGACGCGATAATTTGCAGGTACGGCCCCTTGTGATTTTTCTGGTGAATAGCCTGTGACCTGAGTTTGCAGGTTGTATTTACCTGTTTCATCAGTGAAGCCAAATGCCATCTCTGCACCAGGCGAATTCGCTTCTGGCAGATAGGTCACCAGCACGCCTGCGACCGGCGCTCCGTCAAGCGAGACAGAGCCGGTGACCGGAACGAGTTTTGAAAGAATTTCTGGTTCTGTGGCTGATGATCCACAGCCTGAAGCAGTCATCAGGCAACCAGCAAATAAAATGAACCGAAGTTGAGTAACACGCAGCAATGTCATGAGTCGACCTTTGAAGTATCAATAATGGATCATCGAATTCGCCCTGTGATCGGCGGAAGCCGAGGTCAGGGCGATCATGTGACGAGAGTAAAAATCGGAGTGTCTCACCATTCCCCGAGAGGATTTCCATCTGCAATCTGATCCAGATTTCTGTGAATTGATCGATCTGTACTATCGCTCATAAACCGGACAGCACCATCGCCGAGCAGTACGTGCAGTCCACCCACGTGGTGACTCCCCGTTGTACCCCAGTCTCCAAGCCAGGGAGCGAAATCCTTATTGCCACCAGGATAACTGCTGCTGTTCCGATCGGTTCTGTTCGGGGGTGTGGACGAATAGCCGAGGGTTAAGCCGATCTGTGTGTATCCGCGACCTCCCCAGTTGGCATTCGCACCATTTCCACAACAGGCCTGCCGCGTTTCCGCCATCATGGCCGTGTTAGAGAGTCCGTCGGTGACATCACGAGGGCGACACTTACTGCCGTCTTCAAACATGGTCCGCTGGGATGCGGCTCGAGTGACCCAGCCGTGACAGGAATTATAAGACAGTCGATAGACAATGAAGTCGTAGCTCGTGCGATGTTCGTTAGAACCATTGGGTAATGCATAGCTGGTACTAAATGGAATGCCTGAGGGCCCCGGATCCGAGGGACAACTGAAGATGACCATTTTCCGGTTCACGAGTGCTGAATTGAAGTTGGCATTGCCTCCCGGCAGTGGCGCTCCTGTACTGGGACCATAGTCGTCAAAAGCCAGGCTGAAGTCGAGTTGATTATAAAGGGCACTCTGGTCAAGAAACGGCAGTAACAGGACCAGTCCGTTTCCATTCAGCGTTGTGCTGGCTGCGGTACCAGTGGTGCAAAGTCCTTTTGCCACCGTACTGGACGGAAAGACGCTGTGGGTTTCTAAGTAATTATGTAAGCCGATCCCCAGTTGTTTGAGCTTGTTACGGCAGTCGCTGCGTCTCGCCGCTTCACGTGCCTGTTGTACTGCGGGGAGTAAGAGTGCAATTAAAATTGCGATAATGGCGATCACGACCAGTAATTCGATTAAGGTAAAACCGTTCTTGCGTCTGTGTAATTTTCGCACTTGTACATTCCTGTATGATAAAGAAAAAGTAAAAGATAGAGTTTAGATACTTAGTTATATTTATAAACAAATCAGCCTGATGTTTCAATGTGGAGTTTCAATTACAGAAGTGGATGCTTATGTAAAAGGGGGGGCAGAATCTTGGAGGAAGATAGACCGCAAACACAATCGTAGCCTGACCTGAGGCAACTGCCGTGCCCACAAGCTAAGAAAAAATGAATGAAAAAGGCGAGTTGCGATAATAGTGCGTGTTTTTAAATGGATTTTTAATTGGCAAGACAGCCGGAGAATGCATCATTGTGAAGTGAAAATCAGCAAGAATGGTTGTGTTTGTGCAGTATTTGTGTGCTGATAAAATAGGCAGCCTGCTCGAATTGTTTTGCGGGTTGCCAGCGCGCAGCAATACCCTTTCAGGTCTGGTTAACTATTTTTAATATTCGTTTGTCCTGTATGGTTGAAGTGGTACAGTTTGCTGAATATCAGGTGAACTTTGATCAGTTTCAGTAAGGCTTTACGAGCTCTGACCGAGTTCAATCGAGCGGTTTGTGGCTGCAGCAACCGCGTTCATCAGGCTGTTTCTTAAGCCGCCCGCTTCCAGCGCGTGGATGCCGGCGATGGTTGTGCCTCCCGGGCTGGTGACGGCGTCTTTGAGCGTTCCGGGATGTTCGCCGGTTTCGAGCACCATTTCGGCGGCGCCTTTGACGGTCTGGGCGGCCAGCTGGGTGGCGATATGTCGAGGCAGCCCCATGCGGACGCCGCCATCGCTGAGGGCTTCGATCACCTGATAGATATAAGCGGGACCGCTTCCCGACAAGCCGGTGACGGCATCGAGCTGTGACTCGGGAACTTCCACCGCGATGCCGACCGTAGACAGTAATGATTCCACCAGACTGGCGTCTGTTTCCGACGCCTGACCGCCGCGTGCGAAGGCGGAGGCGCCCTGTTTGACCAGGCAGGGGGTGTTGGGCATGACCCGGATCAGTCGCTTCGTTTTTCCGAGTTTTTCGACAAACAGGGACAGGGGACAGCCGGCAGCGATCGAAACCAGCAGTTGCTGATCCGTGAGGGTTCCCTTGATTTCCTCAAGTACGTCCGCAACATGATTCGGTTTCACAGACAGAATGATGACTTCCGCCTGTTCCACGACTGTCAGATTCGATTCGACGGTCTGGGCGCCGGTCTCCCGGGCAAATCTCTCTCTGGCTGCTTCGAATGTATCGCTGGCCCAGACATGATCTGTGGTCGTAAAGCCGGATGAGATCAATCCGCCGGCAAGGGCGGTTGCCATACGACCAGATCCGATGAAGCCGACTTTCACGCCTTTGTTTTCTGACATGCTGATAGTGCTTTCTAGTGCCTGTTTAATGGGAATTCTGTCTGATCTCACTGCCAAATTTTGTCCGACCTGCGCATTTTCGGGTAGATAGTCCCTGATTGCGGGGGCATAAACTGCTAGAATGTATTAATCTGGACCAGGATAATTTATAAATTGTAACACCAACGGACAGAATGTGCATCAGAGTTCATCCCCGAGTTGGTTAACCATAGAGTGAGCTGATTGTGAGATGAAGATTGCTGGCTATAATAAGTCGGATACTGCAACTGGAAATGAAAGCCATACGATAATGTCTGACTTGATTCCACCTCCCATTCGTGTGGGGGCGGTCTCCTATCTCAACTCGAAGCCTTTAATTGAAGATCTGGAGGATCTCGCTGAAAATGCTGAACTGATGCTAGATTATCCCAGCCTGCTGGCTGATGATCTGGCAGCGGGGCGGATTGACGTGGGATTAGTGCCTTCGATTGAGGTGATCCGGAACCCGGATTATGAAATCATTTCGAATGCCTGTGTGGCGACGCAGGGTCCGGTATTGAGTGTGAAAATGTATAGTCGCGTTCCGTTGGGACAGATCAGGCGGCTGGCGTTGGATATGGGATCGCGGACGAGTGCGACGTTGGTGCGGATCATGCTGGCGGAGCAATACGGTGTGTTCCCTGAAGTGGAACCGTTGCCCATTGAGCAGACGATCGAAGCGACGACAGCCGATGCGATATTATTGATTGGTGATCGTGCGATACATACGCCGGCAGTCAAATTTGTGGCGACCTGGGATCTGGGAGAAGAATGGTTACGCTGGACGGGCCTGCCTTTCGTGTTTGCGGTATGGGCTGTTCGCCGGGATCAGGAGACCGGTTCCTTAGAGACGACTTTGTGTCAGGCACGTGACCGCGGGGTGACGATGCTGGACGAAATTGCCCGTCGGGAAGCGCCCAAACTGGGCATCGAAGTTTCAGTCGCCGAAAGTTACCTGAAGAATAATCTGAGTTTTTATCTGGGACCTGCGGAATGTTGCGGGTTACGTTTGTTTCAAGAATTAGCCATTAAAACGGGACTTGCTCCCGAGGGAGTTCCTCTTGTCTTCCGAAATTGCATCTCTGCTGGATAAAGCGGTCGCCGGAGAGCGTCTGAATCGTGAAGAAGGGCTCCAGTTAATGGAGTCTCATGATCTGATTGCGCTGGGGCGGGCGGCTAACGCCGTCACGAAACGTCTGCATCCGGAGCCTTACCGGACCTATAATATTGATCGCAATATCAACTATTCGAATTCCTGTACTGCGGTCTGTGATTTTTGTGCATTTTATCGAACGCCCAAAGATCCGGAAGTTTACGTTCTCAAACCGGAACAGCTTTATCAGAAGATTGAGGAAACCATCGCGCTGGGAGGGGACCAGATTCTGCTGCAGGGCGGCCTGCATCCGACTTTGAAGCTGGAATGGTATGAAGACCTGCTGCGCGATCTGCGTGAGCGATATCCGACGGTGAATATTCATGGTTTCAGCCCGCCGGAAATTTATCACTTCACGAAACTCAACAATCTGTCTTTACGAGAAGTTCTGATACGACTGCAGGCCGCTGGTCTGGGCAGTCTTCCCGGTGGCGGCGGAGAAATTCTGGTTGATCGGGTACGGAAAAAGATTACGCGCGGGAAAGTGCTGACCGATGGCTGGCTGGAAGTGAACCGGGTCTGGCATGAGCTGGGTGGCATTTCGAGCGCCACGATGATGTTTGGTCATGTGGAAACGCTGGCCGAACGTATTGAGCACCTGGATCGTCTGCGCGAACTGCAGGATGAAACGAATGGTTTCTCTGCCTTCATCTGCTGGACGCTGCAACCGGATCATACCGACATGGATTATGTGCCCCCGGCAGGCGCGTTTGAGTATCTGAAAACGCAGGCTGTCAGTCGTTTGTATCTTGATAACTTCAAGAATATCCAGTCTTCCTGGGTCACGCAGGGGGAAAAGACAGGTCAGATGGCGCTGTTTTTCGGTGCGAATGATATGGGAAGTCTGATGATTGAGGAAAACGTCGTGTCTCAGGCGGGGACGACGCATCATCTGACGATTGATACCATTCGACGCTGTATATCGGAATCGGGATATATTCCGCGGCAACGCAATGTCTTTTATGAATATATCGATGACCCCGATTCTAATGGTCCTGCGAAAGGTTCAGGTCGCGTTCCTCTGCCGGTACTCAACTGAGAGAAAATCGATCAGAGTCACACCTCAAACAAGCCGATTCGCGGTGATAGGCTATGCTTGCTATAAATAATCACGTATAAGTAAGCCTCATCATTCAGTTTGTCAGCGCGATGCGGACACTCTGATTCCGCAGGCATTAGGGATAGTGGACGGATATGATTCACGTCGATCAGCTAAGCAAGAGTTTCGATGATTTGCGTCGTGGCAGCATTGTCGCCCTCGATTCCGTGAGTTTTGATGTCGAGGCTGGCGAGATCTTTGGTTTGCTGGGCCCGAACGGTGCGGGCAAAACGACGTGTCTTCGGATGTTGAGCACGGTTCTGCAGCCTACGGGAGGCAGGGCGACCGTCGCCGGTTATGACGTGCTGACACAGCCCCAGGATGTAAGGACTCATATTGGCTTCATGTCCTGCAATACCGGCATCTATGATCGAATGACCGCCTGGGAAATGGTGGAGTATTTCGGTCGGCTGTATGACATTGAAGAGAATGAATTACAGCAGAGGCTGGATCGCATTTTTACCACGCTGCAGATGCAGGATATCAAAGATGTGCTCGGTTCGAAGATGTCGACCGGGATGAAGCAGAAAGTCTCGATTGCGCGGACCATCGTTCATGATCCGCCGGTGCTGATTTTTGATGAACCGACGACCGGGCTTGACGTTCTGGTGGCGCGGGCGGTTTTGAAAACCATTGAAGCGCTGCGCGACGAAGGCAAGTGCATCATCTTTTCCACGCACATCATGCGGGAAGTCGAAAAGTTATGTGACCGTGTGGCTGTGATCTATAAGGGAAAAATCCTGGCGATCGGCAGTATTCCGGAACTGGAAGAACAATACCATGAATCGGATATGGAAGAACTGTTCTTCAGTTTAATTCAACAGCACGAAGACCAGCTGGCGATGAAGGCTCAATAATCCAGATGATACAGTGGAAGAATATCAAACTTATTTTGATGCGTGAACTGAAGGATCAGATGCGCGACCGGCGTACTTTGTTCATGGTCGCAGTGCTTCCGCTGCTGCTGTACCCGGCGATGGGCATTGGGATGGTACAGATGACTGTGCTGTTTTCCGAACAACCGCGCAATGTCGTGGTGCTGGGAGCCAAAGATCTGCCGGAGCATCCGCAGTTACTTGAAGGGGACCGCTTTGTCTCCAACTGGTTCAGGATGCCTTCCGACGCAGACAAGTTACGCGTCATCACAGACATTGAGCCTGTTAAAAAAGCCGCTGATGCGGCAGACGTGACTGAAGATGCGCGACGCCAGGACATTCTGGAACAGGCGCGTAAGCTGGAAGTGGTTCTTAGGAAGCACCAGGAATTACTCAACCAGTGGAGTCAGCTTGAAGACCAGGCAGACCGCAAGCAGGAAAGCGAGTTAGCCCGCGAAATTACAGCGACCAACGCACGACTCAGCAAGTTGTTTGCAGAAAGCCAGATTCAGGTTTTGATCCTGATTCCCAAGGGGCTTTCGAAGGAAATTGAACTGGTCAGTGCGAAACTGGCGCGGCATGAACAGATTGACTTTGATCCCGCGGATTCCCTGCGTCCTTTAATATTAGAGAACAACGCAGACGAAAAATCGATGATTGCCTACCGTCGTGTTGATGAAGCGATGGAAGCCTGGGAGAAGGAGATTTTGCGGGCTCGTTTGAGTCGGGCAAATCTTCCCGAGTCACTGCCGACTCCCATCAATCCGGATGTCATCGATCTGGCACAGGACGAACAACTGGCGGCGAATCTCTGGAGCAAACTGTTTCCGGCACTGTTGATTATCATGGCAGCGACGGGTGCTTTTTACCCGGCGATTGACCTGGGGGCCGGCGAAAAAGAGCGGGGCACAATGGAGACTCTGCTGATTTCTCCTGCCAAACGTACGGAAATCGTTTTAGGCAAGTTTTTAACCGTGCTGATTTTCAGCATATCGACGGCTCTGTTGAACCTGGCCAGTATGGGTTTCACGGGGCGGCATATGGTGAATCTGGCCGGTTCCGGCGCGCTTTCCAAGATTGGCGATCTGTCGTTTCCTTCTTATTCCGCGCTGTTCTGGATTGTGGTGTTGCTGATTCCGCTGTCTGCTCTGTTTAGCGCACTCTGTCTGGCGCTGGCGACATTTGCCCGCAGCAGCAAAGAGGGACAATATTATCTTACGCCGTTATTAATGGTCACGATCGGCTTGACTGTCTTCTGTTTATCTCCGGCTGTGGAAATCAATGCGTTTTACAGTTTAATGCCCGTTGTGGGAGTGGCACTGCTCTTGAAAGGGATGCTGCTTTCGTCGGTGAATGCGGGGATACTGTATGTGTATGCGATACCCGTTTTAGTTACCAGCGTCGGTTATAGCCTGCTGGCACTCTGGTGGGCCATCGATCAGTTTCAACGCGAGGATGTGCTGTTCCGAGAAGCCGAACGGTTTGAAGTCGGTCTCTGGTTACGCCATCTGATGCGCACCAAAGACGCGCTGCCCAGCTTTGCAGAAGCCGGTTTCTGTTTCGTGATCATCATGCTGTTACAGTTTGGTGTGATGAATACCATGAGTCAGGCCATTCAGATGGCAACCGATGCAGAGCGTCCGCTGCGGATGATGCAGCTCCTGATGATTCAGCAACTGGCGATTATTGCGACTCCCGCATTGATGATGGGCATCATGCTGACGACCAGCGTCAGAAAAACATTCCGCCTGTATCTGCCCAGTCTCGGATTTCTGGGAGTCGGGTTGCTGCTGCCTTTCGTGTTACATCCGGTATCGCTGGAACTGGCATCGAGTCTGGACTGGTTTTTCCCTGCATTGCCTGAAGGTACGGTAGCTGTCTTACAAAGCATGTCCGATCCAACTCAGCCGATCTGGTTGATTCTGATGGCGTTTGCGTTTGCACCGGCGGTTTGCGAAGAACTGGCATTTCGCGGTTTCATTTTAAGCGGATTTGGCCGTCGCGGACGTGCCTGGCTGGCGATTATTCTGTCGAGTGTGACGTTCGGTGCGATGCACATGATTCCACAGCAGGTGTTTAACGCCACTCTGCTGGGGCTGGCGTTGGGATTAATCGCGGTACACAGCCGCAGCCTGTTGCCGGGAGTGATATTTCACTTTATCTATAACTCCCTTTCCGTGCTGCGGGGGCGAATTCCCGAAACCTGGGTTCCTGAAAATGGATTACAGCATTTTGTCACGATGGGGCCGGACGGCCTGCGGTATTCCTGGCCGCTCCTGGTGATCTGTGTTGTTGTGGCGATTGTGTTACTGCGTTGGGTGATGCTGCAATCCAACTCGCGTGCTGACCAGATATCAACGACAACAGAATCTTTGACTTCATCTGCCTTTGATCGTCGCCTGACCGATACCAAATAAGGTTCTGACTGCTTATACTACAAGGCGTATTTTTTAGAACGCCTTCCCCCTTCGTTTTGATAAAAGCAGTATCTTGGAACGTCAGATCTTAAAAGCACGCTGGGTCTTCCCTGTTGAAGGACCGCCGCTCGAGCGGGCCATCGTGGAAGTTGAAGGCTCCCGGATTGCCGCCGTTTATGCCGGCGATCATCCCCGGGCCGTGGATCTGGGAAATGCTGCTTTGATTCCCGGACTGGTCAATGCGCACACGCATCTGGAATTCAGTCACCTCCCTCGTCCATTAACGCCGGCAGCTCCGTTCACTGACTGGATTCGATCGGTCATGCAGTCGCGTTTTGCAGGTTCGGTGCCTGTAGAGCAAAGCATTCTCAAGGGGATGAAGGAAAGTTTAGAGGCGGGGACGACCTGTCTGGGCGAGATTGCGACCAGCGACAAGAGCCTGCAGCTGTTACAACAGGCAGAGTCGGCTCCGCATGCGGTTGTGTTTCGGGAGTGTCTTGGTTTTTCAGCCGGTCGGATTGCAGAACAGGCCCGCATCGCCGCTGATTTTCTGGAGCAGATACCAAGTCGGAACGATTCACGTTGCATTCATTTGGGGTTGAGTCCGCATGCTCCGTACAGCGTGCATCCCGATTTATATCTGAAACTGATTCAACAGGCCCGCGACCAGGGCGCGCCGGTCGCCGTTCATCTGGCAGAGACGCCGGGAGAACTGGAACTGCTGGAATGTAAACAGGGGCCGTTTGTCGAACTGCTGACCGAACTGGGGCTCTGGGATCCGCAGATTATATGCGATGGGGCGCGGATGTACGATTATCTGGCGCCGCTCTCCGAATTAACGTCTGCGCTTGCCATTCATGGGAATTATTTTGGTGAAACCGAAATCGAATTTCTGAAGCAGTCGCCGCAGATCTCGGTCGTGTATTGCCCGCGGACCCATCATTATTTTGGTCATCGGCGGCATCCCTGGCTGGAAATGATCGGGCACGGCATTAATGTGGCGATTGGCACTGACAGCCGGGCGTCTAACCCGGATTTAAGTCTCTGGAATGAACTGCTGTTTCTGCGTGAGGCATTTCCGGATGTCGCCACTGATCTGATTCTCGAATGCGGTACTCTGGCCGGGGCGCGTGCGCTGGAAATGTCTCAGGAGCGGGGCTCGCTGGCAATCGGAAAACGGGCTGATTTGGCTTTGATTCAATTGCCAGACCATTCAGATCGGCTCTCAGGCAGTGATCTTTTGTTAAAATCCGGGTCACATGTCTCCCGGGTGATGTTGAATGGGGGCTGGGTCAATTGATTTCACAGAAAATCCCGTTACCCTATAGTCTCTAGCTATCGCATTTTGTGTGATGGGGATTCTCTGCCCGTCCTGAATGCGTGGTGATTCAGTGTCCGCTCAAGCGAATTTGTCTTGGAACTGTACTCTGAGCGAAGCTCTCAAGTGTTGCTGGGGAAACATGAAATGGAAGAAACAGTGTCAATCGAATTTGGTCAGTCCGTACCCCCACAGCTTTGTTCGTTGTCAGATGAAGAATTTCTGCAGGCGATACAATGGAAGTCAAAACCGACCGGGGATTTGATGAAAGGGGCCATCGCGGGGGATCTGAATCGATTCAGCACAGGGCTAGGCTCGCGCCTGAAAGAACTTTCGAAGCAGAAGAAGCGAGGCAAACACGCTTCCGAAATGCAGTGGGCGACGCTCTGGTCGGAAGAGGCAGTGGAAGAAACCTGCCGTACATCTGATTTGATCAATCTGATCAAGTCGGCCCGCGCGTTACCGGCCAAGCTTCAAAAGGCATCCAAAAACGGAAAGCGAAAAAAGACACCGGAACTGAGCTGGGACGAAGTCAGCCGTCTGCTGGTGGGCTGGCTGGATCAGGTGACCGTTTCGGAACCACTGCGGCCTTACGAGTTATTACTGTTAATCGAACTGATGGAAAATGTCGGTTTTCGTTTAGCCCCTTCGACACTGGTGAGCGTCTGGCGTCAGTCGCTTTTCGCCGCTGCCTCACTGTGCTTCAACCTGGAAGAGACAGACTTTTCAGAGACCTCTGAAGATCAGGTGATTCTGGTTTCTGCCGAATTGCCCTGGCGGTCCGGTTTTCTGTTCTCGGAAATTGCGGGCGCCAAGAATTTCCGCCAACTGGGTCAACAAAATCTGCGAGATTGTTTTTTTGACCGCACGGATACTGATGGCACCCCGCATGCAGATTTGCTGTCCCGTCTGGATTTCTGGTTGGCGACATTCACGCGCTCCTTATACACGGACCATGTCTGGGGCAAGCCGGTCTGGGACAAGGAAGCGCGCGAGCGGTTCCAGTTAGCGCTGGAGAGACTGATTGCTGCCTGTGATGTGACCGGAAAACTGGCACTGACTCCTACCCATTCGGTCGCCCATGATGTCCTGCTGGCTTTGGCCGCTTATTTTGCGGGTCTTCCCGGCAGAAGCGCGGAGCGGCAGTATTTGAAAGCACTCGCTTCCGAAAAAAAACGTTCTCAATTTTTCATTCAATCGGCGGGCTGTCCTGCGAGCGAATCTGACTGGTCTGAATATGCTGTCCTGCGGAATTACTGGTCGGATTCATCGAATTTGATGGCTGTGGCCTGGAATGGTGATTTACCAGTGCTGAGTCTGTCTGCAATGGGCAAAATGCTCGTTGAAGGCTGCTGGGATTTTTCGCTGACCGTTGACGGTCAGGAACTTTCAGGCGATGGTGACTGGAGTGTGGTCTGCTGGAATTCCGATGAGGATGCAGACTATATAGAACTGCATATGGAGTTGGAATCAGGATTTAAACTCGAACGCCAGCTAATGTTGCCGCGCAACCAGCATTTTGCCTTCCTGGCTGATATTGTGACGGGGACGGAACCTGCGAATCTGGAATACCGTTCGGTGATTCCCGTGACTCCGGGCATCACGGGCACACTGGATGGCGAGACCCATGAGTTATCACTCAAAGCCAAAGGGTTATCGGCGCGCGTTTTTCCGATCGGTCTGCCACAGGAGAAGGATTTCTTTCAGCCCGGCAGTCTGACGTTGAATGACCAGAGCCAGCTCGTGTTGCATCAGCAGGTCGCGTCAGCGAACGCCTTGTACGCGCCGCTGATTATCGACTGGGAACCGGATTTGAAGCGGAAACCGGCAGACTGGGCCACTCTCACCGTGAGCGAGGGGGGGCGCACACTGGCGCGGGACGAAGCGTCCGGGCAGCGTCTGCGAATTGGTGCACATCAGTTGTTGGTTTATCGCAGTCTGAAGAAAGGCCAAGTTTCGCGTGCGGTGCTGGGGCACAATACGCATTACGAGTCCGTGATTGGCCGATTTGATAAGAATGGCGATTTAACGCCTTTGCTGTTCGTCGAGTAGTTTGTGCGAAATACCGTGAATCTTCCCTTTCTCGATTGGCAGGGTACTCAGGGCTGCTGAGAATTCTTACAATGGAAATCGCGTCAGGCCGTCAGAGGCAGAGATCCGTTTAACTGAAACGATCACAATTAAGAGAAGAATCATGTCTGAAGATGTATTTACCGCCCTGGAAGAATTACAGCAGCAATCTCCGGAATCCGTGCTGGAACGGTTGATCAAAGAGTTAACTGCGCAGAAAAATTATCATCGCCTGTTTGACGCATTGCTGATGAAAAAAAAGCAGTCAATGGGCCTGCCTCTGCTGCAGCCGACTTCGTTTGATCCTGTTCCCGAAGAACAAAAAAAAGAGTTTGAGCTGGCTTATGTCGAAGCCGCCCGGGAAGTCGGCAATCTGTTCCTGGCAGAAAAACTCTATGCCGATGCCTGGCTCTATTTTCAGACGATTCAGGAACCAGAGCCGGTTGCCGCCGCGCTGGACAAGATTAATCCGCGGACCATTCCCGAAGGCAAAGTCGAAGAGCTGATACAGGTTTGTGTGTATGAAGGAGCGAACCCGGAAAAAGGGTTTGAGATCATGCTGCAGGTGAACGGCATCTGTAACACGATTACGGTCTTCGATCAAATGAACGCACAGCTCAATCCGGAACGCCGACAGCGGGTTGCGCGAATTCTCGTCGATCAGCTGTATGGTGATCTCGTACAATCGCTGCTGTATCAGGTTCAGCAGAAACTTCCGATGGCGCCGCCGACCGATAATCTGCGGGAGTTGATGGCGGGGCGGGACTGGATGTTCGAAGGAGGCAGTTACCATATTGATGTCTCACATCTGAATTCGGTAGTGCGCTTTGCCCGGCTGTTGTCGGACGATGATCCGTGCATGCCGAAAGTGATCGAACTCTGCGAATACGGTTCCCGTCTGGATCAACAGTTTCAATATCCGGGTGAAAGTCCGTTTGAAGATTTTTATCCGGCTCATACTCAATTCTTCAAGGCGCTGATCGGAAACGAGAATGATCGCAGCCTGGGGATTGCATATTTCGAGAAGAAGCTGGAACTGGAACCGGATCAGGAAGACAAGCAGATGATTGCCTATGTGTTGATCGATCTGTTGACGCGCGTTGATCAGAACGAGCGTGCGATTAAACTGGCGGAAACCTATCTGAGCCAGTTTGAAGATCCGAATACATTTTCCTTCACGGATTTGTGCCGAAAAACAGACCATCTGGACGTCTTGCAGAAAGTCGCCCGCGGCAAAGGGGATCTGGTGACCTTCGCGGGAGCGCTGCTGGATGCACAGAGTCAGGCGCAGCCTCAGGAATCTTAATCACAGCGTATATAAATGAGACTTCCGCATGTCCCACCTGCCCGTTAACCGTGCTGCCTGGAATCGGTTGGCAGAGATTCGCAGCCAGTTTACGAAGGTTGCCACCGATGAAGAGTGCCGCGCGCCTTTAAAAACGCTGGACTCCCGCGGCTGGCTGCCTTCTTCCGTCGAAGGGAAACAGGTGCTGTGTCTGGCGTCGGGAGGGGGCTGGCAGTCAATTCTTTATGCTTCCGCCGGGGCAAAGGTGACGGTCGTTGATCTGAGCAACAAGATGTTGCAACTGGATGAACAGGAAGCACGACGGCGCGGCCTGCAGGTACGGATTCTGGAAACATCGATGGACGATTTATCTGCGCTGCACGAGGCCCAGTTCGATATCGTGCATCAACCCGTGAGCACCTGTTATGTTCCGGATGTGGAAGCCGTTTACCGGGAAGTGGCGCGTGTGATGCGGCCGGGGGGGCTTTATATCAGTCAGCATAAAACGCCCACCAGTCTGCAGATTATGAATCGGGATCAGCAGAATACGTATGTGATCGGTCTGGAATATTACCAGCAGGGACCGTTACCCAAAGGGGACGATCGCTCATATCGGGAAGAAGGCGCGACCGAATATCTGCATCGCTGGGAGCAGCTGACAGGTGGTTTATGCAGACAGGGTTTTGTGATCGAAGATTTACGGGAGCCGGTTCGCGCTGATCCGAGCGCACCTGTGGGGCATTTTCGTCATCGGGGCCGTTACGTCGCGCCTTACGTACGAATCAAAGCGCGACGCCTGGAACAGTCTGTAAACAGCGAGCGCCCGACAGCGCTCTGGGTTCCGTAAGCAGTCCGGCTGTTATTCACCGTCATAGTGAATGAGCGAAAAGACATCACAGCCATTCATTTTTTCGCGCGCTTTCAAAAACGTCAGTTCAATCAGAAACGCACAGCCGATAATTTCCGCTTGCGAGTGTTTCGCGAGTTCAATACAGGCCAGAATTGTGCCGCCGGTGGCCAGTAAATCGTCCACGATCAGCACGCGATCGTCGGCATGGATGGAATCGGTGTGCATTTCCAGTGAATCCGAGCCGTATTCCAGTTCGTAATGGAAGGCCCTGGTTTCGAACGGGAGTTTCCCCGGTTTGCGAATGGGAATGAATCGTGCGCCCAGAGCGAGCGCCAGCGGTGCTGCAAAAATGAAGCCACGGGCTTCGGCTGCGAGGATGGCTGTGATCTGTTTGTCCCGATAGTAATCCGTCAGACGGTCGATGACTGCCTGAAAGGCGGCCGGATCCGCCAGCAGGGGCGTGATATCCCGGAAAAGAATGCCCGGTTTGGGAAAGTCGGGGATTTCGCGGATATAGTTTTTCAGATCGATGGTGTCATTCATTCTCTGGTTTGTCTTTCTGGGTTTCTGTCGTGGTTTGTTCTGCCGAAATCAGTTCCGGTAGTTTGGCAAGATTTTCTCTGGCCTGATTTACAACTTCCTGAGCTTTCTCATCCTGCTCCTGTTCGTATAACACAATCAGTGCTTTCCAGACGGCGGCGGCTTCTTTAAATTTCTTTTCGTTCACCAGAGCGTCTGCATTCGCCATTGATTGTGTCAGCATGATAAATCGTTCGGCTTTGTTGTTCGCATTCTGTTGTAACTCGCTGAGCATCTGCAAGGCGAGGTCTCGCATTTCTTTCTGGTCGGGCTTTTCAGGCAGGATATCGACCAGAGCCGACAGAATGATTTCCGCCTGAACTAAATTGCCCGTTTCCATATAATGCTGTGCCAAGGTTATGAAACGCTGTGGTTCATTTTGCGGTCCAGTTCGCGATCTGCGCTTGGCCGTGATGCCGGCTCTGGAACGAATTTCATAAGATTTGATGCTTTTCAGCCTCGGTTCCACTTCCGTTTTCCATTGCTCGGGATCTGCTTCCAGCAGTGGCAGCAGAAATTTATCGCGGGCGGTATACCATTCGGGATTTTCGGGCTGTTGCAGAATCTGCTTTGCTTGCGCGAACATTTCCTGCTGAGACAGCGCACGTTCCTGAAACCAGAAATAACCACCCAGCACCAGAACGGTGAGAATTCCGAATAAGAACCACGTATTGTCGAACAGCCGGCTGAGTCGTGAACCGGTGTTTTCCGATTCAAGTTGCGCCCGCATTAAACCCTGCATCAGGGTTCCCGCGCCGGCTCCCTGTTCGGAAGCCCCCTGCACCAAGGTGGGAGTTTCTGATGCTGCGTTTGTTCCGGAAAGCGCGTAGGTGTCTTCCGAGGTCGACATTTCATATTTGTTCAAAACATCCTGCAGGCGGCGGGAGAGAACGTACGCGTCCGGGAATCGTTTTTGCGGATCTTTTTCGAGGAGTTGGCACACGATTTCTTCGAGCCAGATCGGGAGATCGTCGACGTATCTTCCGGGCCGATCAAACTGACCATATCTCTGTTTTTGAATAATGGCCAGCATGGTTTTTCCGCTAAAGGGGGGTCTCCCGGTGAGCATGACGTACATCACGGCTCCCAGTGAATACAGGTCGCTCTGTCGGGAAACGCGTTTGCCTTCGGCCTGTTCGGGAGACATGTATTCTGCGGTGCCGATAATCCCGCCGGTGACGGTCAGCTTTTCTGTCGCGAACAACTGCGCGACGCCGAAGTCAGCCAGTTTGACGGTGCCATCGTCTTTCAGCATCAGATTGGAAGGTTTGAGGTCTCGATGAATAATGCCGGCGTCGTGCGCCGCTTTCAGTGCCGAGCAGATCTGGATGGAGATCTCGACAACGGTTTTCCAGTCGATGCGTTTTTCGCGGCGGAGCCGTTTGGTCAGAGTTTCGCCATCGACGTATTCCATCACATAGTAGTAGATTTCATTTTCCACGCCGCTGTCATAAAATTCAATCACATACGGATTGTGCATCTTTTTCAGGGCTTCAATCTCGCGGTGAAATCGCTCGACAAAACCGGCTTCCCGCGCGAGTACACCAGGCAGGATTTTGATGGCAACCTGTTGATCGGTGTGGACATTGGTGGCCAGATACACGGAACCCATTCCGCCGGCGCCAATTTTTTTGCCGATCAAATATTCGCCCAGCCTGTCGGGGGCCGCTTCGTGTTCGTGCGTATTCAAAGTTGCTGCTCGATCTTGAAAAAATTCGCCGCTGGTTTGTGGCGTTGTCTCAGAAAACGATAGATTAAAGGTTGTACAGTGTCAGGGAACAAGCAGAAGTCTATAATCTTATCGATAATTCACTAAGTTAATTCCCGTGTTCTCTATTATGGTTGAATCCATGTCTGATGCAAGAACGAAGGCAGTACTCCTGATTGCGCATGGCAGTCGCCGTGATGCTGCCAATCAGGATCTCGTCAAACTGGCAGAGATGCTGCGGGGGCGTAAACAATTTCCCATCATCGAAATTTCTTACCTCGAGCTGGCAGAACCAACGATTCCGGAAGGGGCCGCCCGTTGTGTGGCAGCGGGCGCAGCTGAGGTGCTGATGTTGCCTTATTTCCTCTCGGCTGGCGTGCATGTGCAAAACGATCTGGAACAGTATCGGGGTGAATTCACGACCTCGTATCCAGAGACCAGCTTCCGACTCTGTGCTCATCTGGGTTTGCATCCATTAATGCTGGAGATTGTGCTGGATCGCCTGAATGAGACGGAAGAACAAGTCATCTGATTGTCACAGCAAATAAAAAAAGGGCACTCCGAGGAGCGCCCTTTTTCTCGCAATGAAGAATCAGTTTGTGAACTTAGTTCGTTTTCGTATCAGAAATCTTACCGAAGGCTTTGAACGTGATGGGCTCACCACGTCCGGCAATCGTGACGGTGAATTCTTCCGAATAATCGCCGGGCTTATTGGGAGGAATAATTGTCAGCGGTAAAACATGAATCGGCTGTGATGCTTTTGGCATCCGGATTTTGAATGCTTCATCATTTGACTCGCATTCAATTTTATTGATTTCAAACGGTTTTCGACCACGCAGTACCACATTAACCGTTTTTTCCTGACCGGGAATCATCATGCCCAGGGAAACGATTTCCGGTGTGATGGTAATGTCTGATTCCACTTTCGCTTCCACCAGTAGCGGGACGGTCGTGAAATTGACATCGTTTGTTTTCAGCATGATCTGCTCACGCAGTGCGCCCAGTGGTGTTTCTGGAGCCAGCGTCAGTACCAGATTGTAATTCACGCGTCCTTCGCCACGAGCCGTTTCGACCGCTTTGACAGTCAAAGACGGATTCTTGGATTCGATACCGGTAATGGCCCAGTCTTCGCGGCCGGCATAACTGACAGCGACTGTGCTTTCCGCACCTTTGCCGACTTCAACGGAACCGAAGTTCGCAGAGCCGGGAGTGAAGACAACGTCCGTACGAATATAGGCGGTGATCGGAACTCGGATTTCCGCATACTGGGGAGCATCGATCGTCACAATGACGTTCGAATCTTTACGTCGCTGGAAGCGGGCGGTATCCATTTTGACCTGGATATAACCTTCTTCGCCTGGTTCCAGAAGGTTTTTGGAAGGTTCCGCAGCCGAACATCCGCAGGTGGTACGGACATTTGAAATATGGACAGGGCTATCATAAATATTTTTAATTTTCAGACGGTATTGAGCATCAGAACCGCGGGCGATAACACCGAAGTCGATTTTGTCATTGTCGAACATCTTCTGAGCCCATTCCTGGGCAAAAGAAGGCGTGACATTTAACACAAACAAAAACAGGCTCAGAATACCAAATCGGAAACTACTCTTGATTAACATTATTGAATCTCACTTCTGCAAAAAAAGTATTAACTTTGATGTATGAATAAAGTTGAGGCTTTGAGATTTGTTAACGGGTAGTTAAGTTAACCGATTTTTTCAGCACACAACTCTTACATCATATAGTGCAGAATCCATTCACAGAGACGTTTCACACTACTTTAAAAATTCGGCTCACACAAACTCCGTCGGTTGTCTGAAAATTCAGAAAACGAAAGAGTCTATCAGGCCTGCATGCTAGTGCCAGCATTATACTGCATTTATGTGTCCGAGATCAAATTTGATATTCAGATCATAAGTTATTGGCGTGTGTGACAAATACATCAGTCGGCATCGACACTTCAGGAGATGAGAATTTAGTGCTCATGTCAGGAATTGTCAATGTTGTCCGTTTCTCTTCAAAACTGCTAGCCTTTGCCGGACTAAATGGTCTAATCCGACCCGGTTCAACCCCTTTTATGCGGATGTTAAGGACGTCGCAAACAGTTACTATAACGGGTCTTGGGTGAATACAGGCTGCACGTGGATTTTTCATAAGAACCGGTCCCGACGCCTTCAATCCTTTTCGTTTATCAGCCGCAAATGCCATATTTTTGCAGGCTTCCCTAAACTGGGTGAATTGGATTTTTTACCAGTTCGGAAGGACTCCTAAAGCAGTAGATCTCGAATTCAAAATAATCGACTTTCTTTGAGATTCGTCCCCGCACGTCTTCCGCGGAGTGATAGGTTTTGAAAGAGAGTGTGCTTCGTTGCAAGTCGCTCTGACAAATACAACGGACAGACATTCGCGTCTGTCTGACTGCATGATAAGGAAGACGGGATGTCTTTCGCTATCAGACTGGTCTGGTTTTTCTCCGGGAGAATCAACTGGTTCGTTTCATACAAAATAAAAGTGTGTTGAGTTTGAGTGAATGATTATGAGAAGTGTCACCATGTGAGCGGTGATGGAGAGAACTTCAGTTCGGTCTCATTAAAACAGGGAGCAATAGGTTAAGATGAAAAAAACACAAACTGCCAAGGCAGGTCTAGCCGGACTGTTGGTTCTGGGAATGGCCTGGCTGGCGACGCCGGCCCAGTTGGAAGCGGGTCATCATAAATGCGGAGGTCATTGCAAGCAGGGTGGACTGTCACTTTTCCATTCCGGGAAATGTTGCAGTCCGTGGAAGCTGGGACACAAACACAAATGTAAATCCGGCTGTGGGGAAAGTTCCTGTGGCTGCGGATCAGGGTCAATTGCAGATCACTATTATCAGGGAGCCGTCTATGGCATGGGAAACAATTCGCGCGGTGGTTGCCAGTCGTGCCAGTCTGGAGGTGATTATTCTGGTCCTGATGGGATGGGAGCCGGTCAAGGTGTCTCGCCGCCCTTAGCATATCCGGGCATGGCGATACGCCCTACGATTTTGCATTATCCGGGAACGATGGGAACCGCGTATATGCGTCCCACGAGAACGATGCCTGCCGACGGTCCGGAAGGTCATCCCCGTGATGCAGGTTTGGATGTTTATGCACCAGGTGCAACAGACATTCGAGTTGTCGCGATCAATCGTCAGCGTGATGAAATGGTGGGCTATCGTGATCCTGCCAATGAAGACATCTGGGAATTTGTGACGAAACGTCCGTTGATTCCCGGCATTCAACACATTTATCAGGTGTATGCGATTTATCCGGAAACCGGGAATGTGCCCCAGACCCGACGTGTCCGGCTAATTATGGGACGAATTGTTGAACTCAGTTATAAGGAGAGTGCTGATCACACTCCCCAATAACATCTTGAGCGCCATCGGAGCCTGTGATCAGGGATTGCAGGCTGCGAAGTAACAACTGACGCGAGATGCGCGCTCAGAAGAGTTCCAATTCGTCCCAGTGCACCCACGCCTTGTTTTGAGCGCGGTAGTTTTTGAGCTGTGAAGACTGGCTGCAGATTAGCCAGAATGATTCCGCTCAGCTATCATGTTCAGAACAGGGCGTGTTTTTTTTGTGATGGCACCGCTCGCTCCATTCATTCCGTCAAGAGTTGAAGCAGGCTGATTCGTGAACGAAGTGGAATATCTGAGAATCATCTCAGGCCAGAGACAGGACTGGCGCGCCCGACTGCTGAAACCCTGCCTGCGGGTTTTCAGTCTGCCTTACCGTGCCGTCGTTGCGATTCGCAACCGGATGTTCGATTGGGGTCTGCGATCCATGCAGAGTCCCGCCGTACCGGTGATCAGCCTGGGCAATCTGACAACGGGGGGCACAGGCAAGACACCTTTCGTCGCGTATCTGACGCGATGGTTTCAACAACAGGGGCTGCAGGTCGCACTGTTGAGTCGCGGGTATCGTGCCTTGCCCGGCGCGGTGAATGACGAAAAACTTCTGCTGGATCGTCTTTGCCCGGGAGTGCCCCATTATCAAAACCCGCATCGATGTGCGTCTGCGACTCAGGCTGTCGCCGACGGCGCACAACTGCTGATTCTGGACGATGGTTTTCAGCATCGTAAGCTCGCTCGCGATCTGGACATTGTCTTAATCGACGCCGTTTGTCCCTGGGGTTACGGGTTCCTGTTACCCCGCGGCTTGTTGCGGGAGCCGAAGTCATCACTGCGGCGCGCGGATTTTGTGATTCTGACCCGCACCGATCAATGTTCGCCGGCCGCTTTGGAGAACCTGACGAACGAAATCGTCAGGATCTTTCCCCGCGATCGAATCGCGTATGCGGTGTTTCGGCCTGGGGGGCTGGTGAATGTCTCCGGCGAAACACAGTCCCTGGAATCGGTCGCCGGGAAAAAAGTGTGGGCGTTCTGCGCCATCGGCAATCCTGAAGGCTTTCGACAGACTTTGGAAAACGCCGGCTTCAGCATCGCCGGGATGCAGGTTTTCCCCGACCACCATCATTATTCAAGCGACGAACTGCAGGAAATGGGAACCCGGGCCGCGGCCGCATCGGCGGATCTGATTCTGACGACCGGTAAAGATCTCGTAAAAATCAGTGAACAGAAGTTTTTGGGAATACCGGTCTGGGCGGTCGAAATTGGTGCCGAAATCACAGAGGGGCGCGAGGCCTTTGAGAGAATTCTGCATTCTATTGTAAATGAAGTGTCCCCTGGATGAGAGAGTGGGGTGGAGCTGAGTGAGGCACAATTGGCTTTATTAACGTAAAAAACAATGTAGATCGTCTCGGAACGGGCCGCTGATCCGGAAAATTGAGGTAATCCTGTTTCATAAATACTTGATTTTGGGTCTTTGTTCTGTCATCCTTAAAGACTGACGAGCTTTCACATACTGAAGGTGGTTTGTAGAGAATACTGATCTTACCTGACTGAAACCTGCCCAAAATACGGGTCACGTGTCTAGAATGCAGTGTCCGTGCTCCTTCCCCCACGATGGTCTGTTCAAACATAATTCAAATAATGAGGTTTATTAATCATGCAAAAGATGAATATTAGTCAGATCCTTGTCGCCGCGATTTTAATTTCGGGGGTAGGTTTACTCTCGCCACTGGATGCAAACGCAGAAGGCTGGGGATCCGTTACCGGGCAGTTTGTCTTTGATGGTCCCGTGCCGAAACCGGTCATTCAGCGCACCAAAGGCGATCCCTCGGTCAAAGACTCTGCAGTTTGTGCTGCCGAAGATCACTTCAATAAAGATCTCGTGATCAATCCCGAGAATAAAGGGATTCAAAATGTCTTCATGTATATGCGAAAAGCCAATGACATTCATCCGGATCTGAAAGAGTCCAAAGAGAAGTCTGTGGTTTTCGATCAGAAGGGTTGTACTTTTTATCCCCACTCGCTGATCGTAAGAACCGATCAGAAAGTGCTTGTGAAATCAGACGATCCAGTGGCTCATAACACGCATACTTTTCCGATCAAGAATCAGGCCGTGAATTTTATTCTGGCTCCCAATGATCGTGAAGGAAAAGAAGTGGCCAATGTAATTCCGGAAATTCTGCCTATGCAGGTCAAGTGCGACATTCACCCCTGGATGACGGCTTACTGGTTTGTCACCGATCATCCCTATGCAGTCGTGTCTGACAAGGACGGAAAATTTATCATCGAGAAACTTCCTGAAGGTAAAAACGATTTCCGTATCTGGCACGAAAAAGTCGGTTATGTCGAACGCAAATTTACCGTCGATATCAAACCGGGAGAAACGCTGGACCTGGGCGAAATCAAAATCAGCCCTTCCAAGTTCAAATAAAAATTCGCTGTGTAAAAATTTTCTGTGATCGAAGAGATTTACAGACAAGGGCACGTCCGGCCGGGCGTGTCCTTTTTAATGCCATTTAACTGTTGTTGAAGATGGTGAGGTCGTGATAATCGTGCAAATGTCTCGCGGTTTCATAGCTCTGATTGTGTTGGGGACGATTTGCGTCTCGGCGAAGATCAGTCTGGCTCAACCGGAGCAGCAGGGTACTCCACCGAAATTTCGCGAATCCGTTTCATTAGACGTGAATAACGCAGTTCTCAAAAAGATGGGTTCCGTTCGCGATTATCTGGCTGAGCAGCAATGGAAAGATGCCGTTGATGTCTTAGTGCAGATTTCTGACGAATATGGCGACACGCTGTATCCGGAATCGACGGGCCGTTATCTGCGGGTGTCGGAATACTGCCAGAATCTGCTGGCCGGTTTTCCCCCCGAAGCGATTGCCATTTATCGTGAAAAAGCAGATCCTCGCGCCAAACGCTGGTTTGAGCAGGCACAGGCAGAATCGTCCGAGCAGCCGCTGCTGAATATAGTCGAACAGGCTTTAATGAGCAGTTACGGAGACGACGCCTTATATCGACTGGGTGAACTGGCCTGGGAGCAGGGGGCCCTTTCGCAGGCCCGAGCCTGCTGGAGCAAGCTGATTCCAGTGGCAGCTGTGGGGCAGCAGAACCATGATCCGGGAGTATTTCTTTATCCCGATACAGATCTGCCGGTGCCTGATCTGTTGGCGCGCCTGATTCTGATCAGTTTTTTTGAAGGGGATTTCCCGCGGGCTCAATTTGAGTTGAGTGTGTTTCAGGAGCGGTATCCCGAAGCCTCCGGAACGCTGGCGGGCAAAGAGGGGAATCTGGTCGCGTTGTTAACGTCGATACTTTTAGACCCTGCGTTGGTTTCACTGCCGGAGACGCGCCCGGATATGCACACGTTCGCCGGACATCAGACTCGTAATTATCGGGCGGAAAAGAAAATCGATGTCGGCGCGGTTGTGTGGTCTTTTCAGATTCCGATGGTGTGGGATCCGGAGTTCAGCAGCAAGCCGGCGTTTGGCCAGCCGATTCCTCCGGGTTTCTTTCCGGTGGTGCATGGCGAACATGTTTATTTCAATAACGCCGAACGGATTTATGCATTGAACTGGAAGAGCGGTCTGCCAGCTTGGTCAACCGATAAAGAGGCCAGCCCGATTATTTATCCCTCTGTTCTGGAAGGGGGGATTCGGCTTCCGTTTCGTCCGGTAGTCGGAGTTTCGCGGTTCACCATGACGATTGCAGAGGGCCGCCTTTATGCGCGGATGGGCAGCCCGGTGACCTCGGTTGCCAAAGATGAACGGCTCGGTTTGTTTTCGGATCTGGTTTGCCTCGATCTGGATCAGGGGCAAGGCAAGCTGCTTTGGAAAATTTCTTCTGCCCAGTTGCGCGAACAGAATTTTGTCTGGTCTTTTGAGGGCGCGCCGGTGGTATCAGGCAACAGACTGTTTGTGGTGTTGCATCGCGGTTTTCCGGAAGTGCAAACGAATGTGGCCTGCTTTTCGACTGAGACGGGGGAATTGCTCTGGAATCAAAAAGTCTGTCTGGCATTAAGGAATATCGACGAGGGAATTAATTATATCAGCCATCTGCTGCTGACCTTGGCGGAAGGGCAGTTGTATCTTTCGACTGATATGGGAGCGATTGCTTCGCTGGAAACGGGTGACGGCAAAATTAACTGGATCGTCACCTATCCCTCGCAGGAGGATGTTACCAAGCAGGTCTTAAGCGATCACATGAAAACCGGTCTGGTGCCGTGTCTGTATGACCGTGGGGTTCTGTTTGCCGCGCCGCAGGATTCCTCACTGTTAATGGCCTTCGATGCGGATTCGGGCCTGTTGCTCTGGCAGCGGGAATTCCCTGACCGGATTCGGGATTTGCTGGGAGTGAATCAGTCGACACTGTTTGTGAGTGGCGACCGACTGTTTGGCCTGGATCGAGCGACGGGCGCCGTCAAATGGAAGGTGGGTTATCGAGACCCTGAAGGCTTCGGTTATGGCCGGGGAGTTCTGGCGGGAAAATATGTGTATTGGCCTTTGCGGGAAGAAATTCTGGTGGTGGATGCCGCACAGGGGTTGCTGACGCAAAAAATTGCATTGCGCGCTCTGCACGGCGAAACAGGGGGCAACCTGATCATCGCCGGTGAGCAACTGCTGATTGCCCGGCCGCAAAATCTGACCGCTTTCGGGAATGAGAGCAGACTGCCCGCCGCTGATGATGTGAAAAAAGTTTCTGTGTTGTTAACGCAGTAAATCTGAATCTGAGTCTGTGAGAATCATTGGGAAACTGGCCGGTTGTCAGTTTACAAAAAATCAATCTGTAACTTTAAAACAAGGTGTTATGACATGAAGGTTTCGTATCGTCAATTTTCATTTTCAATGTTGAGTCTCGTTTGTTTATGCGGCCTGTCTGCGACCGCCTCCGGTCAGGTTTCCGATCCTCCGGGCAAAGTGGAAGTCGGCGATTCCGCGCCCGCTTTTACTGCCAAAGATGATCAGGGAAAAGGCTGGAAGTCGACCGACCACGTTGGCAAAAAAATACTGGTGATTTATTTTTATCCCGCAGATTTGACCGGCGGGTGTACCAAGCAGGCGTGTGGTTTTCGGGACGATATGAAAACGCTGCAGGGTAAAGACGTTGAGGTGATCGGTGTGAGCGGTGATTCTGCCCGCAATCATCAGCTCTTCAAAAAGGAGCACGATCTGAATTTCACGCTGCTGGCAGATGAAGACGGCGGTGTTGCCAAGAAATTTGGTGTCCCTTTGAAAGCCGGCGGATCGATCAAACGCACGATTGATGGCAAAGAAGAAACCCTGACGCGCGGCGTGACGGCTGCTCGCTGGACTTTTGTGATCGATAAAAACGGCAAGGTCGTGTTGAAAAATACCCAGGTGAAAGCCGCCGATGACAGCAAGGCGATTCTGAAACTGGTCAATGACTTAAAATAGTGATGTTGGTTTGTCCGGTTTGTTTTTGAATAACAAGCCGGCAAACGGCAGGGTACTCACCTGTAAAATTGGTCATTCGTACTCGACAGTGAATAGACTGGCGGCATACAATTGATTTTACGGGTGAGGTTTCTGTCTGGATATTCGGGGTGGGAGAAAATCGTATGCGTCGTGTCCGTTTGAATAATGTTCTGTCAGTGTTCGTCGTTTGCTCTCTGCTGCTGGCGGCGATGATCCTTGCGGGATGCGGGCAGACTGAGGATTCTGCGAATTCCCTTCCAGCGAATCCGGATGGCGAACTGGCTCTGTCTGCTGCAGTGCCGGGAAGTGAATCTGCAGACGATGCGTCGGAGCCGAGTGAAACAGGGGAGGTCGTTTTTCAGTCGGGGATGGAGATTGGCGGCGTGCCACTTCCGTTTGACGTGATGGATGTGACCGGCCCGAATCGAGGCAAGCATCTTTGTTATCGCTGTTTATACGGTGGACGGCCCGTGGTTGGTATTTTCGTACGTGATCTTGATGAAAACACGACAGCTCTGATCAGGAAAATCGATCAGGAGGTCGCCGCACATCAGGCTGAAAAACTGGCAGCCTTTGTTGTTGTTCTGACGGATGATCCCCAGTCCGTGAAATCGGAACTGGAAAAAGTTGCTGTTGAAAATAAAATCAAACATGTTCCTTTGACGGTTTTTGCAGGAGCCGCGGGGCCTGAAGGATATCAGGTTGCCAGAGAGGCGACTGTGAATGTGATGCTGTGGGAAGGGATGGTCAAAGCGAACCGTGCTTACCGGAAAGGTCAATTGAATGACGCGGGAATACAGGAAGTCATCGCCGATACCAGACTGATTGTGAACTGATGCCCGCCGGTTCCGATAGGATTAGGGGTTTCAATGCACGCTTGAGATCCATTTTTATATGAATATATTTTACAGGAAGTTGTAGCGCGTTATTTGCTTATGGTCTCTCTATCTCACCAAGACAGATTTGCCGGACATCGCCAGCACCGTTTTTCCACTCTGGCGCTGATCCTGATTCCGTTCATGATCTCTGCCGTTCCCTGTTCTGCACAGCCTTTTCGCAATCCAGATCCGGCGCAGGCAGATCAGCATGATCTCTTTCCGACCAGCCGTCTCTACTCCAATACGTTTAAAGATGCATTGAAGTTGATTGGCGAGAAAAAGTATACGACAGGTATACCGGAACTGCAGGCAGTGCTGGATGCACCCGAGGATTATGTATCCAGCGAACCCGGCGTAGACTTTCTCAGCCTGAAACAGATTGCCCGGGGAGTGATTTCTGAGTTGCCTGAAGAAGGAAAACGATTTTATACGCTGCAGTATGGTTCTACGGCGGAACAGCTTTTTAATCGATCGGTAGAGCAGGACGACCTTGACCTGATGCAGGAAGTGGTGCGTCGCTTTTTCTTTACCAAAGCCGGTGCCGACGCGGCATATACACTGGGCGCTTATTATTTTGAACGGGGAGATTTCTGGGCTGCCACACAGCAGTGGGAGGCCCTCAGTGAACGACCTGATCTGTCGAAGTCGAAGGAACTGATACTGACGTTCAAACTGGCGGTCGCCTGGTCTCACATCGGGAACCAGGGAAAATGTCGTCAGACCTTGATGAAACTGCTGCGTTTGACTGACGGAAAAACATTTGCTTTTCCGAATGGAACAAAAGTGACGCTGTTTGCGGCTGATGAAAATCCGGTGGAATGGTTGTCCCGTCTGCTGGGCACTCTGGACCTGAGCGCAGCGCAGGAACAGAAGAACTGGACCATGTATCGCGGCAGTCCTTCGCGACTGGCAGCGGCGGTTTTTGCTGTCCCCTCGGCGAAACCTGTCTGGCAATTTTCCACGATTCAGGATCCCGCTCGCGTTGATCAGGAAGAGGGGCCTCAGTTAGAGGAACTGCTGCAGAAGCTGGGCAAACATCGCCGCGAACACGTCGAAGGAGTGCTGCCCGCCGCCAGTCCGCTGGTGATTAATGGCAAGGTCATCTTCAGAACGCATCGTAATCTGAAAGCGGTTTCCTTATCTACGGGCGAACTGAGCTGGGAAACCACGATCACGGATCCGCTTTATCAGAAAATCTTAAAAGATCCCGATAATACGGACGAAGAATTTCTGGGGATCCCGAGGACTCCCCTGGAAAAGTTTTTGACACAGCGTGCCTGGCAGGATTACACGGCCGGACATTTGAGTTCGGATGGAAAACTGGTTTTCAGTGTGGAAAATGTAGGATTCATCGCGGGTTTTTATCATTTCAGCCAGCTCGATTCGGAAAATATTCTGGTGCCGAAGTCGTTTAACAGGCTGATGGCTTTTGAAGCGGATTCGGGAAAGTTTGTCTGGGAGCTGGGCGGCCCGCGTCTGCAGAATCCCATCAACTATTCCGGACACTATTTTCTCGGGCCTCCTTTACCAATCGACGGGAAATTATATTGTCTGGCAGAAGAGGGGCGGGAATTTCGGCTGCTGGTTCTGGACCCCCGGACGGGTAAAACGCTCTGGACGCAATCTTTGTTTCGCAGTGAGAACCCGATTGCCCGCGACTACACGACAGACCGTCGCGACATGGACCACGTTCGTCGCAGGCTGGGATTGAGTCCTTCAGCCGCGCATGGTGTGATTGTCTGTCAGACCGGCGCCGGTTGCACGGTTGGCATTGATGCGGTGACGCGCAGACTGCTCTGGAGGAAACTGAATGTCAGTACCGAGAGCCCTTTGAACCAGGCCTCTTATGCGCAGGATACCAATCAGAATGTGGAAGGCTGGGCCGAGTTTGCACCGGTGATTGTGGGAGATCGCGTGTTGATTCACTCCCGCAAGCAGCAAAACATTCAATGTTTGAATCTGTTTGATGGCACCTTATTATGGTCGCGACCTCGCCGGGGCAATCTGTTTGTCGCGACGGTTCATGAGGGAAAAATATTACTGGTCGGCAGGGATCAGATTGATGCAATTAAAATCAGCGATGGATCTTCTGCCTGGCCGAAATCACGCCCGATTCCTGCGCCCAGCGGCCGCGGGATTGTGGTGAAGAATACATATTTGCAGCCGGTTCAAACGGGTGAGATTCTGAGCGTGCGACTTGACGACGGTCTGATTCTGGCACGGACGCGAATTGAAACGGACGCATTAATCGGCAATCTCACTGCGTCTCAGGGAGTGCTGGTTTCTCAAAATGAGACAGAGGTGGTTGGCTTTCAATCGATGGATACCATCTGGGAGCAAATTCGTCTCGCCGATCAATCTACTAAACCGGAAGATCTGGCAATGGCCCAGCTTCTGCGGGGTGAGCTCAATCTGTTTGCCGGTGATGTCAGTCAGGCGCTGCAGAAAATTGATCAGTCGATTCAAATCAAACCCACATCGCGCGCGAAACGGCTGTATGCAGATATGTTACTGGAAAGCCTGGATCATGATTTTGACCAGACTCAAAATCAGATTTCCAAAATGGAAAACCTGCTGGTCGACGACGATCAACGCAAACGTTTTTTCCAGATTCTCGCGCGCAATTATCAGCAGCAGGGTCAGGTGGAAGCCGCCCTGCAAAATTATCTCAGACTGTCGGAACTTAAGAATCTTTTCAGTTCCGATAAGAGCAAAGCGAGTGCGTTTGTACGCACCGATCGCTGGATTCGTTCTCAGCTGGAATTAATGACGGCCGAGGCTTCAAAAACCGAACGCGATCAGATCAGAGCGTTCTTTTCCCGGTATATCACGGATCAACTCGTGAATGCCGATCAGGATGTGCTGGAACGTTTTCTGCTCTGTTGCGGAAATCTTCCGGAAACACAGCAGGTCCGGGTGGCTCTGATTGGACAGTTAGAGCAGGCAATTCATGAGTCTTCTGAAAAAGAACAGTCCTCGTTACGACGTCAATTAATGCAGCAGCTGGAATCTCTCCGGACATCAAAACAGCCCGTGATGGCCGCGTTTGCTACCGCGAAACTGGCGCAGATTTATCTGAGTTCAAATCGTTATTCCCAGGCTGACGAACTAATTGAAGAACTGGTCACGCGCTGGCCGGATGTCATCTGTATGGACGGTAAAACTTCGTTACAGTTAGCGCAGCAATGGAGATCAGAACCGGAATTCCGCAAGTGGCAGGAGACTGGCTCTGACTGGCCTGGCGATTCGGCTCAGGTTTATCGCGGCGAACAGACTAAAGGACAGAATATTTCTCTGCCGGTGGAAATTGTCGGCCTCTCAAATTCCCTGTTCGATAATTATCGACTCGAGGTCGGCCCGACCAGAGAGTTTCTGCTGGCATTTGACGGTGAAGGAAAACAGCAGTGGGCTTTCTCACTGGAGCAGGCGGGAATCGAAGTTCCCGGCCAGACTTATTTCTCCGCCAGAGTGTATCGGCAATATCTGGTTGTCAACTTCGGATCGGATTTTTTCGTACTGGATACATTGAACCGGGATGCCGACGACCGGCCCACCTTCTTGTGGCAACAGCGACTTATTGCGGGGGCACCCAGTATCCGCGATTATATTTCCATCGATCGTACCGGGGTGGCACCTGTAGAACGTGAATATATCGCACGCAACGCAGACCGCGAGTTGCTGGGGCGGATCGGTACTATCAATGAAGAGTTTCTCTGTTATCAGGTGGCCGACGAATTGATCGCTGCCGAGTTATTAACTGGAAAAATTTTATGGAAACGCCAGGGATTCGTGACCAGCAGCATCCATTATGGCGATGCCGCACATGTGATCTTCAGGACGGCGGAAGATCGTTTTGGACCCCGCTATGTAGTGTTAAGTGGCCAGAGTGGTAAAGTTCTTAGAGCTTTCAAACTGGAAGAGGGAGAAGTGCCGGTTTTTGCCTTTGATCGATACCTGCTGACACTCACGCCGGAAGCCGACAATGCACGCCGCCTGCGCTTAAAGGATTTATCGACCGACAAAGAAATCTGGAGTCATTCATTAAGTGCTTCCACCACTTACAGTCTGGGGCAAAATTACGAAATAGTGATGATCAATCCGGCAGGCCTGATTTCCATTCTGGACCTGCGGACCGGCGAAAAGAAAATGGAAGTGAAAGGGGAGCCGACTTCCGATGTGCTTAATGTACTGGCGCTGAGAAACGCGCGGCAATATCTGATTTTTGTGAATGTAAGATACATCGTGAAAAACGGGATGTCTTATCGCACGTTATCCGCTTCGTATCCCATTAACGGAGTCTTGTATTCCGTGGACCGGAAGACGGGCGAATTGATGTGGTCGTTGCCGATAGAAGCGCAGGGCCTTGATCTCTCGCAATTTCTGGACCTGCCGGTTTTGACGTTTGGCATACGCAAGTTTAAGGGGATGCCTTCCAGCGCGGGGACCCAGGTTGATTTGCAGGTGGTCGATCTACGGAATGGCGAAGTGGTATTGAAGGAAACGTCCATCAGTAATCGGCTGCGGATCTGGGTTGTGCCCGATGCAGACCAGAAAAATATTCTGATTGAGCCGTTCGAAATCAGACTCAGTTTCGAAGAACCGCCGGTGGCTGCGAAAAAACCGTAGCGGCTCCTGAAATCGCAATGATCAACCTGATTTCGGACTAATAGGTGTCCTGGTCATCGTCGTCGTAATCCAGGTCGTCATCATCGTCGTCATCTTCCCGATCGGGGTGCAACGGGCTGTCGGGTGAGAAAAAGAAGTCTCCCAATCCCATCGGCATCATGTTTCCGCCGAGGTTTTGTTTTCGTTTTTCTGACAGTGTCTCAAGGTCGAGCGAATCATCGCCCAGACAGCTTTTGAGTGCTTCCAGCCAGAGCACGTCTTTACTGAGCGGATGGTCTTTATCCTGGAACGCGCGTTTTAAGGCCAGACGCAAGACGTTAATCCCATCGCGGGTCGAGAAGTCCAGTTTGAGGCTATGCGACTGTTGCAGGAAATCGACGGTCAGATCGAGCATGTGCTCATTGGCAAAGGGCAGATGATATTTCAGAATCATCTTTTCATCTTCACGATTTGGATGTTCCAGCGAAATACTGGGCTGCAGGCGGCTGAGAATGTAATCGGGAATTTCGAACGTGGATTCATCTTCGTTCATGGTGACGGCACAACGAAACTCGGGATGTGCCGGTATGGTGACGCCCGCGACGATCGATTCCACATAGCGGCGATGGTCGAGCAGCGGTGCGAGGCTGGCCCATGATTTTTCATTCATGCGGTTGCCTTCATCGAGTACACAAATCCCGCCTCGAATCATTGCGGTGACCAGCGGAGAAGTGTGATAGGCAATCTTGCCGCTCTCGGCGAGTACCGGCGTGACCAGCAGATCTTCGGGTCTGGTGTCCGCCGTACATTGATAAATGTAAAGCTCCTGATTACGCGTTCGTGCGCCTGCGATGGCGAGCGAAGTTTTACCAATTCCCGGTGTTCCTACCAGTCGCGGCGTGAGGGGCATATCTTTTTCATCAATCACCAGCCAGCAGGCCAGCAGTTGTTTCAAGGCTTCATGTTGCCCGATCCACTCACCGGTTGTCTGGTCGGCGCGACCCAGGTGCAGGCCGACTCCATCAATTTCTACTGTGTTCGACATTTGATCGATTTCTATTGTATGAGACAGTCAGCGATGCTGGCGCGACCGATTAAAGGCCCTGAAGGAGGTTCTTTTTTATCAGCTTCGATTATAAGCGCCGGAAGTCGCTTCTGATAAGTCTGGCTTTCCCACTCTTCTCACATGATACAGAAATAGGCTGAAAAAACGGGGAGAGATGATTTTTTGGAAAATCATTAAGTCCTTTTTGGGAAGTAAGATAGCACGATTGCGACTCAGTGAACCGTTACGTGATCAGTGGAAATGTTTTTGTGATCCCGGAAAGCGTTTGTTAAGATATACAGGTTTCCCACATTCGATTTTTTGATAACGTGTTTTACGTTATTTCATTTCTGAAGTGAGAGCACACGTTCTCAACGATTTTGAATTCATTTCTTTTGTAGTGTGCCTCATATTCCTTGTGATTCTAAACGCCAATTTAGAAGGGGGGAGGAGCGATGGACAAGCCTATTCTCGCGAAGGACATCATGGTAACCAGGCTGGTTACCTTAACACCGGACATGGATGTTCTGGAAGCAATCGGGTTGCTGCTGAGCCATCGGATTTCAGGAGCGCCCGTGATTGATCCGGAACGTAGAATGCTAGGGGTGTTTTCTGAGCGCTGTTGTATGGATGTGTTGATCAAGGCCAGCTACGAACAACTTCCTTCTTCCCAGATCTTTCCTTTTGTCGATACCGAGGCACGCTGTATCACAGAAGATACCGACCTGTTGACGATCGCCCAGATATTCCTCAGCACGCCAACACGCAGACTGCCTGTCGTGCGTGATGGTTGTTTTCTGGTAGGGCAAATCAGCCGCCGTGATCTGCTGCATGCCGGGAATAAAAGCCTGAAATTTCGGACCACAATCCCGCAGGAAAAGAATCTGCTGTATTTGAGCGGTTTAATGAATCGGGAAGAATCGCCGATCTCCTGATTTCCTGTTTGCAGTGATCAGGCTTTTTAAGCAGGAATCACTCTTAAAAACCAGCTGGACCTGTTTCAGCTGGTTTTTCTCGTTCCTGACGGTTTGATTTTCGCAGCCGGTCAACTAAAATCGGGTCAGCAGCCGTTCCCGCTTGAGGGAAACGGCCTTGTAGCGGGTTCCAGCAAGGTGTTTTTTCACGCTGCGAGTGGGGCACGGTACAGATCAAAGTCTGTTTGATCGTAATCTCTAGAATATTCTACTTAGATAAAGCCATCTATTCGAAGGACTTGTAGCATGGACCAGGAAGAAATTTTACTCGACGCGGAAGAGAGAATGGACAAAGCGGTTCACGTTTTGCAGGGTCAATTGCAAGGCATCCGCACGGGTCGTGCTACGCCGGGACTCGTAGACTCGATTCGAGTAGATTATTATGGTTCGCCGACGCCCTTGAAGCAGATGGCGAATATCAGCGTTCCGGAACCGCAACAGATTCTGATCCGTCCCTTCGACGCACAAATGGTGGGTGAGATTGCCAAGGCGATTACGGCCAGCGACATGGGATTGGCCCCGAACACTGATGGACGCGTCGTGCGATTGAATATTCCTCCGCTTTCCACAGAACGTCGCCGCCAGCTTGTTTCACGCGTGAAAGAGCTGGCTGAAGAATCTCGCGTTTCGATCAGAAACATCCGTCGCGATGCCAATAAGCATGCCGATCAGGCAGAAAAAGATAAAGTGATGGGGGAAGACGAACGGGATAATACGAAGTCCGACATTCAGGAGCTGACCAAGCGATATGAAGGTAAAGTCAACAGTATGTCTGACACGAAAGAGAAAGAAGTCATGGACGAATAATATTTCGTTGCCTGATTTCAGCGATCAGCGTAAGGGCCTTGAGTTGCGTTTGTAAAATTATCATCAGGAATGCTTTTTAAATCGAAAGTGTTCAAAACAGTATCCATAGACCTCAAACTCCGTATTGAAAGAGACTGGTTCAAGTTTCCATGGCAAAGAAGACAATTGAAAATGTAGACGTTGCAGGCAAAGCCGTATTAATGCGTGTGGATTTCAACGTGCCTCTGGATGAGAATCTCAACATCACCGATGACCGTCGGGTGCGGATGGCGGTGCCTTCCATCAAGTCGGTCATCGATCGAGGCGGACGCGTGATTTTAATGAGCCATCTCGGCCGTCCCGCGGGAGACGGTGGCGATGCCAAATACAGTTTGAAACCGACGGCGGGCTGTCTCGGCCAGTTGCTGGGTCAGGACGTTGCTTTCGCGACAGATACGGTTGGCGATGATGCCAAAGCCAAAGTGGCAGCACTGAAAGACGGGCAGGTTTTGATTCTGGAAAACCTGCGATTCAATTCCGGTGAGAAAAAAGGGGACGCCACATTCGCCGGCGCACTGGCTGCGTTTGCTGATATTTACTGCAACGACGCATTTGGCACCTGTCACCGTACGGATGCATCAATGGTTGCCGTCCCGGAAGCCATGCAGGGAAAACCGAAAGTCGTCGGCTTTCTGGTCGCCAAAGAAATTCAGTATCTGTCCGATGTGATTTCCAGCCCCCAACGTCCTTTTGTGGCCATTCTGGGGGGAGCGAAAGTTTCTGACAAAATCAAAGTCATCGATAACCTCTTGGGGATTTGTGACAAAGTGCTCATCGGCGGAGCGATGGCTTACACCTTTTCGCTTGCAAAAGGCGGGAAGGTGGGAGACAGCCTCGTAGAAAAAGACAAAGTGGAACTGGCCAAAGAACTGATCGCCAAGGGGGGCGATAAATTGATGCTGCCCGTTGACACGCATTGCGGCGACGATTTTAACAGCAACTGTAACAAGGTTGTTGTCAAAGCCGGCGAAATCCCCGATGGTTTTGAAGGTCTTGATATCGGACCCGAAACGGCAAAGATTTATGCGGAAACCGTCAAATCTGCCAAAACGGTTGTCTGGAACGGGCCAATGGGCGTGTTCGAAATGACTCCTTTCGACGCAGGCACGAAAGCCGTCGCCCAGGCGATTGCCGACAGCGATTCCACCAGCATTATTGGCGGCGGCGACAGTGCTGCCGCGATTCAGCAGCTTGGCTTTGCTGATCAGGTTTCGCACGTCAGTACCGGCGGCGGTGCCAGTCTGGCAATGCTGGAAGGTCAGGCATTCGCAGCAGTCAACCTGCTGGATGAAGCATAATACGGTTCTCTGAATCAGGTTCATGAACATGGCACAAAACACAGCCCGTCGACAAGCGGGCTGTGTTTTTGTTTTGGGGGAGCAATGATGCTCGAAACCTGTAGGAGAAAAGGTTAGACTGGATACGAGGTATTCCTTCGGAGGGGAGCCCTTTGAAAGGGCCATATAAAAACGGGGTGGCACTGTTGGCTTGCCAACAGTGAGAAGTCTTTTGATCGTCAATGTGCATTTTGAGTTAGTGGTTGGAATTGAAAGTTGCAGTTGGTTGGTGGAGCTGGAATACACTGTTGGGCAAGCCAACAGTGCCACCCGGTTGATAGTGTCACCCGCAGGGTGTCTTCAGCTTCCATCGACTCATGAAAAAAGAAACATTCTTTTGAGAGATGGGGAAGGAAGCATGGCCACAGCGTTATTCACTGCAGAGCAGCTTGCTCAGTTTCGGCAGGATGGTTATCTGATTGTGGAGAATCTCTTCAGTCAGGAAGAAGTGACTCTGCTGGGACAGATCGGCCGTGCTGATCTGGTAATGCAGCAATCGACTTCCAGTCGGGCGGACGGCGAGGGGGGGGCGGTTAAACTTTCGGTCGACAATGAAATTCATGATGACATCTATGGCGCGATTGCCCGCAGTCAGCGTGTGGTCGATCGCATGGAAGCGCTGCTGGGTGATGAGGTCTATCATTACCATCACAAGATGATTCAGAAGGAAGCCCGCGTCGGCGGTGCCTGGGCCTGGCATCAGGATTATGGATACTGGTACAACAACGGCTGTCTGTTTCCCGATATGGGAAGCTGCATGATCGCCGTGGATCGTGCGACGGTGGAAAACGGTTGTTTGCAGGTGTTGCGGGGAAGTCACCTGATGGGGCGCATCGATCATGGTCCGGTGGGTGATCAGACCGGTGCGAATCCGGAACGGGTTGAGGCAGCACGCGAGCGGCTGGAACTGGTTTATTGCACGCTGGAGCCGGGGTCGGCTGTTCTGTTTCATTCCAATCTGTTACATCGTTCCGATCAAAACAAGAGTGAGCATCCGCGCTGGGGATTTATCTGCTGTTACAATACGCGGCACAACGATCCCTATAAAGAATCACGTCATCCGCGTTATACGCCTTTGGACAGATGCGACGATGCCGAAGTTCTGAAAGTCGGTCGTGCGCAGTGGGAACAGATGCAGGCACATCCTTCGGTATAGTTTAAAGCGTCTGCATTAGAGAAAATCATGTCCGCAGCATCAGATCGATCAGACAGTGATCCGAGTCGACAGAGCGCGCTGATCAAGCAACTGGCTTATGACGTCGGCTTCGATCTGGCGGGCATCGCGCCCGCGGTGACACCGGAAGGTTATCATCAGTTTCTGGACTGGCTCAATCAGGGTTATGCCGGCGAGATGAGTTATTTGGAACGCCGCAAAGACGCGTATCAGCATCCGCAATACGTCATGAGTTCCGTCAGAAGTGTCCTGATGCTGACGCTTAATTACCGAACGGAAGAGCCGCCGTCCATCACCGGGACAGAGGCGCGCGTTTCGCGTTATGCCTGGGGCAGTACCGATTATCACAAAGTGATTCGAAAAAAACTCAAACAGCTTTCAACACAGATTCGAGAACATTTTCCCGATTGTGAAACGCGTGGCATTGTGGATACGGCGCCTCTGCTGGAACGGGATTTTGCGCAACTGGCCGGCCTGGGATGGATCGGAAAAAATACGCTGTTGTTGAATAAAACCGAAGGGAGCTGGTTTTTTCTGGCAGGACTGCTGTTGAGTGATGAACTGGTATACGACGAACCGCACCAGAGTTCACATTGCGGCACCTGCACGCGCTGTCTGGATGCCTGTCCGACCGACGCGTTTGTCGAAGCGGGGACGCTGGATGCGCGGAAGTGTATCTCGTATCTGACGATTGAACTGCGTGATCAGCCGATTCCCAGGGAATTACGGCCGGGCATGCAGGATTGGATTTTCGGCTGTGATGTCTGCCAGGATGTCTGCCCGTGGAACAGTAAGGCGCCCGTCAGCCGCGAGTTGTCGTTTCAGCCTGTGGAATCGTTTTCGCCCGTCGACGCGATTGAGTTATTGACTCTGGATGAAGCCGCATTTCAGAAACGTTTTCAGAGTACGCCGATGTCTCGGGCGCGGCGGGCCGGGTTGTTGCGGAATGCGGCCATTGTGCTGGGAAATCAGGGGGATCACGCAGCGGTGCCCGTTCTGCTGCAGGCGATCTGTGATTCAGAACCATTGATTCGCGGCGCCGCAGCCTGGGCCTTAGGGAATCTGGGCGGGACGGAAGCCGCTGTTACGGGGCTGGAACAGCGGCTGGCAGTGGAGTCGGAGGCGGAGGTGGTGCATGAATTGCAGTGGGCCATCGAAGAAATCAAAAACCGGGGTGAATAAAGTGAAAAATGCAGATAGAATGTAGCGGGCTCTAATGGAAAAGTAGGGGGCCGTGTATTACGATCTGCAACAGACGTCAGTTCTGAATAATTCAACGCTGTGATTTTAAAACGATTCAGTAGTGGGAGTGAGAGATGGGTGAACAACTTCTCATCGGAGTGAATGGGGCCGCTGGCCGGATGGGGCAGCGCGTGGTGGTACTGGTTTGTCAGGATCAGGATTTAAAACTCGGCGCGGCTTTGGATTCCGAAAATTCCCCTCTGCTGGGCAAAGACGCCGGCGAAGTGGCAGGCGTTGGTTCTGTCGGTGTAACGATTCAATCGGAACTGACTGAACGTGTTGACGTGATCATTGATTTTTCCCTGCCGGCGGGGCTGGTGAAAATTGCCAGGGTCTGTGCGGAACGGCAGATTCCACTGGTCGCAGCGACCACCGGTCTGACGCCGGAACAGCGGAACGAGGTTCTGGTCGCTTCACAAACCACGCCTCTGATTCTGGCACCGAACATGAGCCTGGCCGTGAATGTGATGATGAAGCTGGTACGCGAAGCCGCCCATTCCCTGAAACATTCTCCCAATGGCGTGGATGTGGAAGTGATCGAACGCCATCACCGGTTTAAAGAAGATGCACCGAGTGGAACGGCGCTGCATTTTGGCGAAATCATCGCTGATGAAATGGGGCAGTCCGAGCACATTCATGGTCGACAGGGTCGACCGGGACCACGGCCCACCTGTGAGATTGGTTATCATGCGTTACGTACCGGCGATAATGTCGGCGAGCATACGATTGTATTCGGCATGATGGGGGAAACTATTGATTTAACAGTGCGGGGCCATACGCGGGACAGTTATGTCTACGGCGCCCTGGCAGCTGCCAAGTATCTGGCGACACAAGGCGCGGGCCTGTATACGATGGCCGACGTTCTGGATTTGAATTAAGCGGTTTATTTTAACAGGCCTTCCCGTTTTGCCATGTCCGTGAAATGGTCAAGAGTCGTACAGTCTGTAACCGATACAACAAGTGCGCTGGCTGCCGATCGACAGAGCGGGTTAAAGCGAGTTTTCCTGGGGGGAACGATGTGTTTCCCGGCCAGGAAGAATTCAGGGATTGAGCTCGTATTTGCTGTCAAAACAATATTCAGCCCTCGAAGGAACGAGAGATGAGTTGGCTTAAGTCTCTAGATCACAAACGCGTTCTGAAAATATTCAGACGGGACGCGTCTCTATCAGAACGTCGTTCAGAACGTCGATTTTCTTTTCTTTTCCGCTGGAATCAGACAACAAAAGTCATGGCGGGTCTGCTGGCGAGCGTCTTTTCGATGATGTCGCTGATTTCCTTTTTCGGGTCTTTAGAGGAGCAGGCAGCCGTCGAGTCAGGGGCAAGCCTCTCACCAGAATTAGGCACCAGTGATGAGCTTTCGCTGGAATTCGGACTGAACGCTTCTCTGCCAATGGGAGAACCGGGATCAGAGCCAACGGACTATGATCCGTTTGAATCGAAATCCGTGATCAGAACCGTCTCTGTGCAACAGGCAGTGGGTACTGCTCAAAATGATTCGGGCGTGTATCACGCGGTGGGACAGGAATTCGGACAGCAGAAAACAGGCGGACACGTCGAACAGATTGCCGGTGAACGGCCCTTTTATGTTTCCCGTGACAGACAACCAAACAGTCAGTTCAGGTCGACCCAGTCAGGGGCCGCCTGGCTGACAGGAGAAATAGAAGCCGCTGACGAGCAGCCGGTAAATGGCTCGGCTCGTCGTTTCAGGAACCAATAACTAAACGTGTTTGTATGGACTCCATACGCTACAACAACGCCCGGGAATCAGAGTTTATGTATCAGAGTTACTGGAATTTGCAGAGTGGTCCCTTCGAAGAAAAAATGGACCCGACTTTTTATTACGAAAGTCATCCCCACCAGGCGGGCTTGCTGAAGCTGCAATATCTGATTGAGAACAGCAAGGGCGCTGGGTTACTTGTGGGTGGTTCCGGCGTCGGAAAATCTTATCTTTGTCATGTTCTGAAAAGCCAGTTATCAGACATTCATCAGCCTTTTGTGCAACTGGTATTTCCCCAGTTATCGCCGATCGAATTGATTTCGTATCTGGCCGTCGAGTTAGGCGCAGAGGAAGCCGGCATCGAACCGGTTGCTCCGGGCAAAGATCGTATTGTCCGGGCGCTACACAGGCAGTTGCTGCTACTCTGCGAGCAGGGGCACAAGCCCGTGATTGTGATTGATGAAGCGCATTTGATTGTGGATCAGCGGATTTTTGAAACGCTGCATCAGCTCTTGAATTTTCAACAGACTTCCGAAATCGATTTTACTCTGCTGCTGGTCGGCGATCAGCTGCTGTTAAGCCATCTGCAACGCTCTGCGCAAATTGATGATCGGATTGCCGTTCGCTGTCTGCTGAAACCGTTTTCACTGGAAGAGACCCGCAGTTATGTTGAACATCGGCTCGAAGTGGCCGGTCGCAACGAGCCGGTTTTTGAAGAAGACGCCTTCCAGACACTGTTTGAGCTGACCCAGGGAAATCCGCGCAAAATCAACCGCCTGTGTGACCTGGGGCTGCTGGTCGGATACGCAGACGAATTGCCGCTGATCACTTCAGATGTGCTGGAAGCGGTCTCTGAAGAGCTGGTATCTTCGATCGCCGACTGATTCAACACTGATGCATGCTGACGACAGTCGCATCTTCTGCTACGCTGTCTGCGGAGAGCAGCGCGCTGCACTTCGCCTTATCGCTTTCGCACCTCCCCTCCGATGGGAGTTTGCTTTCAGCAGAGACCTTAGGATCTGCGGCTGGTTTTGAATGAAATTCGTTTTTATCGCGATTTTATTCAGCAAGCTTCAGGGGATCCGGACTGCTGCACATCCCAATTCCGTCCCGCTCAACGCAGGGGTTTTCCCTTAGCTGCAATGTGGCGTAGTCGGTGTTTCAACTGTTGTCCTACGGGGTTACTGTTGCCTTTAAGGGGACCGTGATGATCTTTCATCGTTTCACCGAATGCGTCCGATCCTGGCTGCAACAATTGAAGCTGCGATGCGTGTGTCTGATAGTGCAATTGTTTTGTCTGAAATTGAATATGTCGCGCTAATTTTTGTTTGTAAAGTAATTCATACCACTATCAATTAGAAAGCGTCGAGTTCTCCGCGCTATTCAGCCATCGTTCAAATTGGTATCGCTAAAAAAACTCGCCAAAACGCACTACGTTAAATGTGTTCGCTGATTCTGGTTCAAATAACGTCGCCGATCAAAATTTCGATCATTGCGTTCCGTGAGTCGCTCGAAAGTGAAGTCTGTTTTCTCTGTGTTGAGTTTTGAAATCGCGGCTCGTCTTTTTCCTCTATTTGATATCATAAAGGAAGTGAAACATGAAACGGGAACATTTGCTGAAACGTGGATTTACATTAATTGAGTTACTGGTAGTGATTGCGATTATCGCGATTCTGATTGCATTACTGCTACCGGCAGTTCAACAGGCGCGTGAAGCGGCCCGGCGTTCAACTTGTAAAAATAGTCTGAAACAATTGGGTTTGTCGCTGCATAACTATCTCGATACGCATCGTGTTTTTCCACCGGGGAACATCGGCCGTTGTACGACACCGGATTTGAACAGTTCGGGCCTGGTGATGTTGCTGCCATTCATTGATCAGGCACCACTTTATAACAAGTTCAACTTTAACGGAACGATGTATACGTGGGAGGTCTCCGGTTGTAACAGTGGTCTGATTGGAACACACGCAGATGATCCTTCGACGAATGGAAATCTGGCTCCTGTGCAGGAAGTGCTGCCTGCCTTCCTGTGCCCGACAGACCCGAATCCCACACGTATTCCACCGGCGCAGAGTTGTTATGCGCCTACCTCCCTCAATACCACGCACAGCGGTGCAGGCAGAACCAACTATGACTTTATCTCCAACTTGAACCTCTGGAATACCTGTGCTGAATGGAATTCCATCACTCTTCCGACGCGTGCCATGTTTGGTGATAACAGTACGTGCAGGGTTCGTGATGTTGTGGATGGAACCAGCAATACGATTGCCATGGCAGAGACAACGCGGTCCGTGCGTAACGGTAACTCAACCGCCTGGGGTTATCGCGGGCATACCATGCTGGGAATCAGTCTTGAACATCGTGGCATCAACATTTTCGCCGTCGACGGAGCAGCTACGGGAAAGCTGGATAGCTGGGGATTTGCCGGCAGTCTCCACAGAGGGGGCATTCATATTTTAATGGGAGACGGCGCGGTCCGTTTTCTCAGTGAGAATATTGATACCACCACCCGGATCAATTTATCACGGATCGCCGATGGCCAAGTTCTAGGCGAATTCTAATTCTGTAAATTAGTCTCATTGAATTCAAACTGATGAGGAGGACAGATCGTCTTGTCAAACCTTGTCAACGGCTCAGCTGTGATAGGAGAACCGGAGCATGTTACGTATCTGTCTTTTGATGATTTTACTGGGAACCGCCACAGGTTGTGGCGCGAACCCGGAGGCAAAACCGCTGCCTGCAACGGTTCCCGTGTCTGGCGTCGTCACCTTGAATGGTCAACCACTGTCTGCTGCGACGGTCATATTTATTCCTCAGGGGCAGACAAAGGGAACGGAGTGTCAAGGAATGACAGATGAGTCAGGGGGATACAGGCTGACACAGCAACATGGTGGGGAAGGAGCCCCTCCCGGAGACTACAAAGTCGTGATCAATCGTTTGCTGCGGGGGGATGGGACACCGCTTCCCCCGGAGGGAGCCGGAGCAGGAGGGATCGCCGTGGAGACGCTTCCCCGCCAGTATAGTGACATCACAGCAACAAAATTGACTGCGGTTGTGTCCCAAGCGGGAGGCGAATTCAAATTTGACCTGCAGGGCAAAAAATAACGCCGTTTGAAGGCTGCCGGAGAAGTGCTGGCAACACATCTCCGGTTTTTGTTGTTCCTCGCTCAATCGCTCCGATTTAAACATGGCAGACCCCTGCCAACAGACTCGGTCCACATGGCGCTGGAGACACTGCATCAACCCGGATCCAGGCTGGCCAGCGCTCATCGAATTGCCGGTTCCCTCTTTGTTGATGATTGTCTGTTGCTATTCCATTTTCTGTAGCTCCGCTTAATATTGCATAAAATGGTCCGTTTGCTCATTGCGCGGTGTGGTCAGGAAACCTTCCGAGTTTCAAGAGGTTTCTAATGCATGTGAATCGAATTTCTAAGAATGGCAATCATGCTGATTGTCGTGAGCGAGTCAAGAATATTTTGGGGCGTGTGAAGCAGAATGACAGCCAGGTGAACCTCTGCAGAATCAGAGTGAACATGGTGCGAACGCGTTTGATGACAGACGACAGGAGGGTGTGGCTCGAGAACTGCTTTGTCGTAGCCTGTCAAAAACGGGAGTATTTTTCGTCGGAGCAGCAACGAGTGTGATCTGTTTACAGGTGATGAAACTCTTCCCCTCGCGCGCGCGACACTTGGAACGCAGTTTAAGGGACGGCGGTTCCGAGTCAATCTGAAAAACACCCTTGTTTTCAAGGGGAAAATGTCATTGCCGGATTCCTGGAAATGTCCAGCGGATTTTAAAGAATACGAATTGCGACACGTGTGGATTTTTTTCTTGTGAGAAGGAATTCATGGCCACAGCCCCGCGGTTTTTCTACGGTTCTAGTGAAGTCTTGCTGAAAATGATGTTCAGCCCTTGCGAACGGACAGCCATCGGGCTCACAATAGTCGAATTCTTTTTTAGCCCGGATTCGGGTTTATTGCAGCGTTTTCAGAGCCATGCGGCCCCAATGATCGAATATGAGGGGGCGCTACGGTTTGGTTGAATACTCTGGTAGTCATCAAGGTGGATGTATCGATGTGGTCTTCGCGTCTGTTCTGGAAGCTGTTTCTGGTTTATGCCGGTCTCAATATTGCGTCTGCGATTGTCTTTGTTCTGATCGTTTCGGGCCGTCAGCAAGCTCAGGTAGTCGAGGAAGTGCAACAGCGCCTGCATGATTCTGCGATGATCATGCGCAGCAGCCTGGACGGAGTTTTTCAGCAGGGATATTCGGAGCGCCTGCAGGAAAAAATCAAAAAACTGGGTGATGAGACCGGTATGCGTCTGACTCTGATCGGTTTGGACGGCGTGGTGATTGCTGACTCTGATCAGGATACTCTGGAGCTGGTCCGGGGCATGGAAAATCATAAAAACCGGGTCGAAGTCATTCAGGCGATGTCTACCGGGGCTGGAGAATCGAAACGAATCAGTCCGACTTTAAGTGAGCCTATGCTTTATTATGCAGTCCTGTTCAAAGAAGCGGGGGAGCCTGAGGGCATCGTGCGGATGGCCATGACCATGGCCAAAATTCACACGGAGATTTCTTCCATTCAAAAATTGATCTGGAGTATTGCATTACTGGTCAGTTTTACGGTGATGTTGCTGACGTACTGGGTTGTGGCCCGGATGATCCGTCCCTTGACTATCCTGACCAACGCAGCCGAGTCGATTGCAGGCGGGGATTACGATCAAAAACTCTATTTTCCACAGCATGATGAACTGGGAATTCTGGCGCAGTCATTTAATCATATGAGTAAGGAAATGGCGGAACGCGTCAGGCAACTGCAGGCGAGCGGCGACCGCTTGAGTACCGTATTGGAAGGCATGGTGGAAGGTGTTATCGCCATCGATGCGCGCCAGCATGTGCTGTTTGCCAACGAATCTGCAGGGCGGCTGCTGTTTTTCTCGCCTGATCAGGCTCAAGGAAAAGCCTTGTTTGAATCGGTGCGCAATCATCAACTGCAAAAAGCGGTGACGGAGGTATTGAAGACTCTGGAGCCCCAGCGTATGGAAGTCGAACTGGAGAGCACCAGCGATCGGATTCTGGGGGTGACGACCACCCCTTTACCGGGAACTCCCTGTCCCGGACTGGTGATCGTTTTATTCGATATGACCGAACTGCGTCGGCTGGAGTCGTTGCGACAGGAGTTTGTCGCGAACGTTTCTCATGAATTGAAGACCCCTTTAAGTTCGATCAAGGCTTATACGGAAACGCTCATTCGGGGGGCGATGAATGATCCGGAAATCAGTCAGACGTTTTTACTGCGGATTGAAGAACAGGCCGACCGCCTGCATCAGTTGATTCTGGATCTGATCAGTCTGGCCAGTATCGAATCGGGAAATCAGGTCTTCGATATTATCAGCATCGAGTTGATGCCGTTTGTGGAATCCTGTCTTGTCGACCATCAAAAGGTCGCCGAAGCCAAGAATATTGAACTGCTGATTGAAGAAAAAGATCCCGGCATTAAAGTCAAAGCGGATGATGAAGGCCTGCATCAGATTCTGGGAAACCTGATCAATAATGCAATCAAATACACTCCCGACCAGGGGCGAATTACCATTCGCTGGCAGAGGGAGAGTGCCAAAATGGTACTGCTGCAGGTGCAGGACACAGGGATCGGGATTGAGGAAAAATATCAGGCACGTCTGTTTGAACGGTTCTTCCGTGTCGATAAAGCCCGCTCACGCGAATTAGGCGGAACAGGGCTGGGACTTTCGATTGTCAAACATCTGGTTCAGTCCTTCAACGGGACCATTGCCGTCACCAGTAAAGTGGGAGAGGGAAGTACCTTTTCCGTCAGGCTCCCCAAGGGCTAGTTGACGAGTTGTGGTTTTGTAAGTCTATTCATTTAAGTTGTTTGCGCGTTTTCTTTTCGCTCATTTCCAGGTTAGGGAAAGATTAAGTACTTCACGAGTTCTTAATATATTCTTAACAATTAGCGGGTATCTTAACGCACGTCTGAAAGAGGGTGTGTCAGGCGCCTGTTCGTTTTAGCTGGCCTGTTTGACACCTGGATTCAAAAGCAAACATCTTACCTGTTGACCAAACATACCGCTTGGGGAGAATCGCACGAAATGATCACGACAAACATAGGGAAAGTACTGGGGTTGCTGTGTCTGGCCATTGGAGTTTCCCTGATTGGCGTAGGCTGCAACGGTGAAAGCAGTAACAGTTCCGGGCCCGCTGCAAAAAATGCTGATGGAAGCAAAAAGCTTACCGGCACTGTGCAAATTGATGGTTCCAGTACCGTTTATCCCATCAGCGAAGCGGTTGCTGAAGAATTCCGTGCTGTGCAGCCGGAAGTGCGAGTGACCGTGGGAGTTCATGGAACCGGCGGCGGAATGAAAAAATTCATTGCCGGCGAAATTGATATCTGCGATGCCTCACGTGCGATGAAGGACAAGGAAGCAGACTCCTGTAAGGAACAGGGGATTGAGTTTATCGAGCTGTCCGTTGCCTTCGACGGATTGGCAGTGATTGTGAATCCCAAAAACACCTGGTGCGACTGTTTAACCGTCGGTCAGCTCAAAGAATTGTGGCGGCCTGAGAGTGATGTCAAGCAGTGGAAAGACCTCAATCCCCAGTGGCCAGCCGAAGAGATCAAGCTGTACGGGCCGGGTACCGATTCCGGAACGTTCGATTATTTCACAGAAGCCATTGTCGGCGAAGAAAAAGCAAGCCGCTCTGATTACACGGCCAGTGAAGACGACAATGTTCTGGTAACCGGGGTTCAATCCGATGAATTTGCCCTGGGCTATTTTGGATTCGCTTATTACGAAGAGAACAAAGACAAGCTGAAACTCCTGGGTGTCGATAGTGGTAAAGGTTGTGCCCAGCCTTCTCTCGAAACGGTTCGCGATAACACTTACGCCCCGCTTTCCCGTCCTCTGTTTATCTATGTGCGTAAGTCAGCATTGGAGCGACCTGAGGTTGTTGCGTTTGTGAAGTTTTATCTGGAAAACGCCGCTGCACTTTCTAAAGACGTAGGTTATGTGCCCGTTTCTGATGAAGTTGAAAAAGCAAACCAGGATGCCCTTAAGGGAGCATTGTCCAAGTGACAGAAAAACGTTCCGACAAAGAACAATCGATCGAGATGGAACTCAGTGAGGCAGCTGTTATCAAGCTGCCTCACTCTACGTCCTTAGAAAGGGCAGGAGGCGGCCTGATGGTCAGCCTGCGTCCTTACTATGAAGGATTGATTCATTTCATATTGTTTCTCTGTGCCAGTATTTCTGTGCTGGTCACCGTGGGAATTGTGATTGTTCTATTGTACGAGTCGGTTCAGTTTTTTTACGACGTTTCGATTATTGAATTTCTGACGGGCACCAAGTGGGCGCCCTTGCTGAAGCCTCAGCACTTCGGGATTTTACCTTTGATGTGCGGGACGATGCTGGTGGCCGTCGGTTCTGCAATTGTCGCAGTCCCGATTGGCTTGGGGACTGCCATCTATCTGAGCGAATATGCGTCTCCCCGTTTCCGTGATATCGTCAAACCAATGCTGGAAATTCTGGCAGGAATTCCTTCCGTCGTGTACGGTTATCTGGCTGTGGTATTTGTGTCCCCGATCATTCGGTATGTGTTTCCGAGTGCCGGCGTTTTCAATGCGGCGAGTGCCTGTATTGTTGTGGGCATTATGATTCTGCCGATGATTATTTCCCTAAGTGAAGATATTCTACAGTCGGTTCCACTTTCACTGAGAGGGGCCGCCTTTGCATTGGGGGCCAACAAATATGAAGTGACGGTGCGTGTGGTCGTGCCCGCTGCTTTGTCCGGTATTATCGCCAGCTTTCTTCTGGCGGTTTCGCGGGCCATCGGAGAGACGATGGCCGTAACTTTAGCCGCCGGTGCGACTCCCAAACTGACCTTAAACCCTTTGGAAAGTATTCAGACGATGACCTCTTATATCGTGCAGGTCAGTCAGGGTGATACGCCAACGGGGACTGTTGAGTACAGAACCATTTTCGCAGTGGGTTTAACACTGTTTCTGACAACGATGACGATGAACGTGATCGCTCAATATATTCTCTCCCGTGTAGGAGAACGTTACGAATGAGCACAAAACTGGATATCTATACAACCAAACGACGTGGTCGGTTCATTAACTTTCTGTTTACCTCAGTCTGTTTTCTGGCGACGATGGCCTGCGTCCTGATGTTACTGGTCTTGATCTGGAATATCATTCTGCAGGGTAAAGGGTGGCTGAGCTGGGATTTTATCGAGCGGCTGCCTTCTCGTTTTCCCCACAAAGCGGGAATCAAGTCCGCATTATGGGGAAGTATCTGGTTGATCAGCCTGACGGCTATGTTTTCTGTTCCTCTGGGAGTGGGAGCCGCCGTTTATCTTGAAGAATATGCTCCCAAAAGCAGATGGCGTAAATTGATACAATTGAATATTTCCAATCTGGCCGGGGTGCCTTCGATCGTATATGGGATTTTAGGACTGGGTCTGTTTGTACGGGCGCTGGCTTTTGAACGTAGTGTGCTTTCCGGTGCTCTGACTCTGACACTGGTTGTGCTGCCCATTATCATCCTGGCTTCTCAGGAAGCATTGAGGTCTGTCCCCGATTCGATTCGTCGTTCCGCGTATGCCTTGGGGGCGACGCGCTGGCAGACCGTCTGGTATCAGGTTTTACCGGCGTCCCTGCCGGGAATCATGACAGGTGTGATTTTATCGCTTTCGCGTGCGTTGGGAGAAGCAGCCCCTTTGATTGCAGTGGGCGCGATGGCTTATGTGCCTTTTGTACCGGAAAAACTGACCGACGAATTCACTGCATTGCCGATACAGATTTTTAACTGGACCGCGCGACCTCAGGAGGATTTCCATCACCTTGCTGCTGCGGGGATTCTGGTACTTCTGATCGTGCTGGTCAGCATGAACGCCATTGCGGTCTTTGTGCGTCATAAATATGGGAAAAAAATCCGCTGGTAAAATGCGGTTTTTAAAAGTAACAAGAAAAAAAATAATCATCGACACATATTTCATAAAAAGCATCTATAATTGGACTCAGCAAGGATTTTCAATCCATGGCTTCAACACCCGCGGTTAAAAAGATTATGCAACCATCCGATAAGGCGACTTCCGATTATTCAAAAGCTCCCATGGTTCGGCCTTCGATTCCAGAAGGCAAGGGCATGCGGACTGCCGATGAATTAGCGCAGGCCACTGAGAAAATCAGTGTGCGTGACATGTCGTTTTATTATTCGGAAAATCGTGCCTTAACAGATATTTCGCTTTCAATTCCCGAGCGCTGTGTGACGGCGTTTATTGGTCCTTCCGGTTGTGGCAAGTCGACGTTTCTGCGGTGTTTCAATCGCATGAACGACATGATTGAAGGCACACGGGTGGACGGGGAAGTTTTACTGGAAGGCCAGGATATCTACTCATCACGTACAGATATTGTGACGTTGCGAAAGCGGATTGGGATGGTGTTTCAGAAATCAACACCGTTTCCCAAGTCGATTTTTGATAATGTTTCCTTCGGTCCTAAAATTGCAGGTATCAGCAAGAAAAAAGAATTGTACGAGATTGTAGAACGCTCGCTGCAGCGATCGGCACTCTGGGATGAAGTGAAAGACCGTTTAAGTGAATCAGCGCTGAATTTATCCGGCGGTCAGCAGCAACGGTTGTGTATTGCCCGTGCATTAGCAAATGACCCTGACATTCTGCTGATGGATGAGCCGGCCTCTGCTTTAGATCCCGCTTCCACAGCACGCATTGAAGATTTGATTTTCGAACTCAAAGAACAATATACCATCGTGATTGTGACACACAATATGCAACAGGCAGCACGGGTTTCCGATCAGGCTGCCTTTTTCTATCAAGGTTTACTGGTGGAATCCGGGGCTACGGAAGAGCTCTTTACGAATCCCAAAAAACAGCAAACCGAAGATTACATTACCGGCAGGTTTGGATGAGCCAATGACAAAACATTTACAACGCGATATGGAATCACTGGAACGAGAAATCATCACTCAATCTTCTCTGGTGGAAGAGATGATCTCCAAGGCCAGTCGTGCGCTCTACGAAGTTCGAGTTGATCTGGCGAATGAAGTCATTGAGAAGGAACACGCGATCAATGAAAGCGAAGTCAAGATCGAAGAAGACTGCTTGAAGATACTGGCGTTGCATCAGCCGGTGGCTGTCGACTTACGCGAAACGGCAACCGTCTTGAAGATTAATAATGACCTGGAGCGGATTGCCGACCTGGCAGTCAATATCGCAGAGCGGACCATCGGACTTTCCCATTATCCGAATTTTCGTATTCCCGCCTCGCTGGAGCCAATGACCAAAATCACGGTTTCCATGCTGCGTGATGCGATTGATGCCTTTGTCGATTTTGATACTGAAAAAGCGCGCGATGTTTGCAGACGTGACGATATTGTCGATGGTTATAACCGGGAAATCATCAATGAGATTTATCTGTTGATGCATACCGACCCGGAACTGATAAAACCGGCGTTGCATTTTTTTTCATCAGCACGCCATATCGAGCGAATTGCCGACCATACGACTAATATTGCTGAAGACGTGATTTATTTAACTGAAGGCGAAATTGTTCGTCATCGTCATAAGCACACATTTTCCAGCTGACTTATATTTAACCAGGTGGTGTAAGAGAAAAGATATGTCAAAGAAACGCATTCTAGTGATTGAAGATGATCGTTCTCTCTCTGAAGTACTCGCATACAATCTGCGACAGGAGAAATACGATGCCGTTGTTGCCCTGGATGGGATGGATGGGCTGAGACAGGCACAGCTCAAAGCACCGGATCTGATTATTCTGGATTTGATGCTGCCGCAAATGGACGGGCTGGAAGTCTGTCGCAGGCTGCGGTCCGATCCTGTGACCAGTAATGTGCTGATTCTGATGCTGACGGCCAAATCAGAGGAGACGGATCAGGTTGTTGGCTTTACGCTGGGGGCAGACGATTATGTGACGAAGCCCTTCAGTGTCAAGATTCTGCTCGAGCGAATCAAAGCATTGCTCAGACGCCGTGAAACTAACGGAGAGGCCTCTGACACGATTGTGAGTCAGGGAGTAATGATTGACCGTCGCCGGCATCGGGTCATGATTGACGATATACCAATTTCGTTGACGCGGAGTGAGTTTGAATTACTCGAAGCGCTGGTCAGACAGCCGGGCCGTGTTTTCTCGCGAGCCGAGTTGATTGATGCTGCTTTGGGGGATGATGCTCTGGTTCTGGAGCGAACCATTGATGTGCATATTCGGGCATTGCGTCAGAAGCTGGAAAAACATTCCGAACTGATTGAAACCGTGCGGGGCGTGGGATACCGGTTTCGCGATCCTGATTCTGCCTTTAAAAGGCAGACATCGTAAGGTTTCCCCCCATTGATTGTCCCAGGCCTGCTTTCCCGGCAGGCTTTTTTTATGTCCTGCGCCAGTTTTTCCTGCTTGTTTGTGTTTGCAGTGCATGTTAGTTTGTGCGCTGTATTGGCCTGTGTGGATTTCCGCAGAGCCAAAATTTCTTTTTCATGTAGTTGACAGGTTATAAAAGACCGATATAATACATGTAGTTGAGACTGAGTCTCATAGTCTGCTTGCCACGAGATCAAACCTGAAACTGGGGTTATCGCGAGTCCCGCCTGAAGAACCCTGTAGTAACCAAGATTTTAACTCTCAATCAAAAAAAGCGTCTGCCACATTGGATGCGACAGACGCTTGGGTATGATGTGATATGTCAATCGTTACAGAGAGCAAGTTAGAACGAACAGCGGCGATTCAGACGCCTGAAATTGCCCCACGTCGTCGATTTCTCTGTCACTGTCTGAAGGTGACGCCTGAGGAAGTACAGCAATGTATCACGGCGACCAGTGCAGAATCGGTTCATGAAGTGACACGTGGTTGCGGTGCAGGAAAAGGTTGCACTGCCTGCCATTGTCGAATTAAAGACCTGCTGGTCGGGTCGTGTGACGATTGTGGCCAATCCAAACGGCGTTGTCTCTGTGCCGGTCAGGTCGACTCAGTTCCAGCCTGAATCCAGGCGATGATCGCGTCTCCAATGCGATTCGGCTCGAATATAATCGTTTATAGACGACGTAACCGTTCAGTGGAGTGTTCTGGATTAAACGCGAATCTGCTCTGCGAGGTAATTCTGGATTCCGACCTGCTTGATCAGTTCCAGCTGCGCTTCACACCAGTCGATGCTGTCTTCTGATTCGACGACCATCTGGTCCATCAATTCGCGGCTGCCGGCATCTTTTTCCTGATGGCAGAGTTCGATCGCTCCGTTATAGGTGGAGACTCCTTTGGTTTCGAGAGTCAGGCTGTTTTGGATCTGTTCTTCCACCGTTTTCCCGACTTGAATGACGTCATAACGGGCGATTTCCGGGACTCCGTCCAGATAAAGAATGCGGTCGATGATTTGATCGGCGTGCTTCATTTCTTCAATCGATTCATCATAGAAGTGTTTGGCCAGCTTCTCGAAGCCCCAGTCTTTACACATCTTTGATGAGATGAAATACAGGTTGATCGCCGTCAGTTCGATGGTTAATCCATCGTTTAAGGCATCAATAATTTTCTGACTACCCTTCATTGCTTTTACTTTCTCTAGTGATTTCATTGTAAGTCTGGCGATTCAGAGAGCCGGACAGGATTGATTCCGCTTTGATTATCTTCAGTTAAGGTAGTATTCGCGATTGGGCCAACTTCTTCCAGAGCGAAACTCATCAAAATTGCCTGTTTTTGTGTATTGAAACAAGGTCTCTCTTCAGATGTGCTGTCGGACGAAGGTTCCTGATACCGATTCTCAATACCAGGCGGGATTTGTTAAGGTTCCAGCTGCAAGAGCTCCACTTTGCGAAATTCAATGGGATGGCTCTCGGACTGGAGGGAAATGGTTCCTTTGTCCAACACGATGGGGGCTCCCTTTTCAATCAGCTTTTGGGCATCGGCATCCTGATCATCCAGTTGCGGTTTCGTATAGGAGAGAACCGTTTTGCCATCAATGATGTGTTTAATAATTTCATTTCCACGGACTTCTACTTCCACGGTCACCCATTGATCGCCATCATAGGTTTTCGAGCTGGAGTTCGTGCAATGCGGTTTGAAGAGTTGATCATTCATGACGACATGTGTTCCTGGAGTGCACAGGTTCGCCGTCGTACGTTTTCCCGAGCCTTTGCCTCCCAGTAACTGCACTTCGATCGAAACGGGAAATCGTTGATCCTTTGACATGCTTTCGGGGGTTTGGCCGTGGATCATAATCCCGCTGTTACGAAATGCCCACCCGGGACCTCCCTTTGATTGCTCTCCGGTAAAGCGATATTCAACACGGATGATATAATGCGAAAAGGAATCTTTGTAAAACAGATGTCCAAATTTCTCGGCGAATTCATCGTATTGGTCATAACCCACTTTCAGCAGGCCATCCTCCACGCGAAACGTATTCCCAAAGTTATCATCCGCATCATAACCGCGAATTTTTACGGTCCAGTCATCCAGGTTTTTCCCATTGAACAGGGGAATCCATTTGCCTTGTGGCTTGGCTTCTTCTGCTGACGCCGTGTGAGGCAGGCAGAGACTCAACAGCAGATACAGACAAATCGCGAGTGCTGATTTTGATTTCACAATAATGTTCCTTAAATCTCGGAGAACGTACGGGGGCACGCAGATGCCCCTTTTGACCGCCTGCCCGGCAAAATGTTGCACAGGAAATGAACTGCGATCCTTTTAGAGGAAAGAGGGTGCATTATAATCCGTCGCGCAGGAAATAGCACGGTTTTGTCAGTGAACTTTCGAGAATTTGAATACCACCCTGGATTTGAGCGTGAGCGGTAAAGTTCCAATCCTGATTGTCCGCGTTGTGGAATTCAGGGAATAAAAAAACGCCCGTTATCAGAGAACGGGCGTTTTTAATTCAGGTTGGTACCAGAGCACTGGTATCCGGGCGGTTTGTTGCCCTGGAACGCGTCCCATTTAACCATCGCGTCTCTCGTACTATTATACTCGGCCCGAATGGCCCTGGAGACGCTACAGTAAACCTGGACACAGGCTAGTTTTCTTTTTTAGGCTCTTCGCCACCTTCAGGCACTTCTGCGCCGGCATCGCCGGTTGTGGAACCAGCTTCTGCAGGGGCGTCTCCAGCGGGAGCACCTTCAGCAGCAGGTTTGGCGGGGGTAGAAGCAGGGCTGCCGCATCCGACGGCCCAGGTTGAGATACTGACAGTAACAAGCACGACGCAAAGTCGGCTTAATTTTGTCAAAGACATTGTATTGTCCTTTCCGAATCCTTAGTGGTTAAAAAATAAGTCAGGTGTATTCTGTCTGTCACAGACATTCAGTCTAAAAGCATTACAAAATGAGTTCCCTTAGATTTCAAGCGTCATAAAGTAGTTAAAGTCATAATTCAGTTTGAAATCAGTTAAAGAAAGAGGTTTTTCGTATTGAATGAGTCATTTCACGTCTTTTGCTTTAACAGTCGTGGGGAATGAGCCAGTTGGGATGACTTAATGGGCCAGTCAGATCGTCGATTGGGGAGTGCCAAAAAACGGGGAAAAGGTCAAGCATAAACTTCAATAAACAGGCGATTTATGGGGAAATGGCTGGGAAAAGGCTTTTTAGAATTCTCAAAATTTTTATGAGAAACTTTGATATAACAGTTTGCTAATTGGATAAGGGTTTGTCACACTAATTTCAGATTGAGGGAGTAAAAGGTTCATTTATAACCTTGTTTGGGCAAGCAGTCCGGTCTCTCATTCCTGAAAATTATGTTATTATTTTTGCGTCATAATACGCTGTGCGTATTTTTTCAGTGTGTCACTATTTTATTGCTGCTTGGCTCTGAATGGTGATCAATTAAAGAGTGATAATAAACTCCGTTTTATTGTCGAGAGAATTTTAAGCTAGAGGATGGGCTTTATGGCCACTGGAACAATTAAAAAAATTACCGAAAAAGGGTTTGGCTTCATCAATGATGGTCAACAGGATATCTTTTTTCATCTCTCATCACTGGATGGCATCACATTCGATCAACTCGTAGAAGGTCAAACTGTACAGTTTGAAACCGAAAAGAGTGATCGTGGCCTGCGTGCAGTTCGAGTGACTACTTCCGAGTAGAAGCCATTTCAATTCCACGCTTCTACGGTATTGTGTAATGTTCCCAGCCCCTGTATTTCGACAATGGCCTGGTCTCCAGGCTTGAGATACACGGGGGGCTTGCGGGCCATTCCAACTCCGGGAGGCGTGCCGGTAAAGATAATATCGCCTGGTTCGAGTGTCAGAAACTGAGACACGAACTGGATTACCTGTTCTATGGTAAAGATAAATTTATTGGTATTGGAATTCTGCAATACCTCTCCATTGAGTGTTAATTTGATGGGGAGGGTGTTGGCATTATTAATTTCATCTGCCGTTACGAGGTAAGGGCCAGTCGGCGCGAACGTGTCCGCTGTTTTTCCTAACAGCCACTGTCCGCCCGGTCGTCCTATTTGCCAGTCGCGCGCCGAAACATCGTGGCCGTTCATGTAACCTGCGATGTAATGGGGAGCGTCTGCCTCGCTCACGTTACGGCATGTTTTCCCAATGACCACCACCAGTTCCGCTTCATAGTCGACTTGCTTTGCAATCGCCGGGATGCGGATCGGTTGACCAGAACCGGTAACGGCACTGGAAAATTTGCTGAAACAGACTGGTTCATCAGGAAAGGGCATTCCCGTTTCTTCTGCGTGATCCCGGTAGTTTAAGCCTATACAAAGCACTTTTCCCGGATGGGGAACGGGCGCTAATAGTGTGCCGGTGACCTGCTGTCCCGCTTGTTCTGCCTTGCTGGCTGCCTGTCGGGCACGTTCCAGCCCTCCTTCCAAAGCGAGGATTTCTTTGAGAGAACGTGGCAGGCTTTCATCAAAAGCGTGTAGGTCAAAATATGTAAGTTCGTTGTCCTGGTCAATAACCGAGACGACGGTGCTTCCTTGTTCCGTTTTCAAAGTTGCCAACTTCATGCAGTTATTCTCCTCATCGCCGAATGTATAAAGAACAGAAACAGGCATTTCATGAATTGCAGGAATCTTATGCTGCCGCCGGTTACGAATGTAGTGAACGCCAGGATCTTATCAGAGAGTTTTTTTAGAATCCGGCATTGGAAAGGTTTTCCCGGCCTGGCTCTCAAATAAACGATACGTAAGATTTTCTTATCATCCAGGGAATGCTATGCTGGTAACAGTTGATTGCCTGCACTGAAGAGTGACAAAACATAGAAACAATTCCTGTTTAATTCTTTCAAATTCGGATGATATTATGACTAAAGCGACTTATAAAGATGCCGGCGTAGATCTGGATCTCTATCAGAAAGCGATGTCTTCAATTCATCCTCTGGTAATCAAAACTCATGCCGCACAAAAAGCGCGTGTGATGGATCTGCCGGGCGGCTTTGCCGGGCTCTTTCGTCTGAATAATCCGGAAAAGGCGGGTCGCAATTATCAGGATCCCGTATTGGTCTCGGGAACCGACGGGGTGGGGACCAAAATCAAAGTTGCCATCGAAGCCGGAATTTATAACACCATTGGTATCGACCTGGTTGCGATGTGTGTGAATGACTGTCTCTGTCTGGGGGCAGAGCCTTTGTTTTTCCTGGATTATATCGCCCTTGGCAAAGACGACCCTGATCGACTGGTCGAACTGATGGAAGGGGTCAGCAAAGGTTGCATCCTTTCCAAAGCGGCTTTGCTGGGTGGGGAAACCGCCATTATGCCCGATCTGTATGGCGATGGTGATTTCGACATGGCCGGTTTTTGCGTAGGTGTCGTGGAGCGGAACCAGATCCTGGACGGCCATGCGATCCAGGCAGGTGACGTGGTGCTGGGGCTGGAATCCAGTGGTTTTCATTCCAATGGTTACAGTCTGATCCGCAAAGTGGTGTTCGAGATGGCCGGTTTGGGAATTAACGATCCGGTTGAAGAATTAAATCAGCGTACGGTTGCCAGCCTGCTGTTGGAACCGACCCGGATTTATGCAGCCGCCATCGATTCCGTTTCCCGGGCTTATCCCGATCAGATTGTTTTCAGCGGGTTAGCGCATATTACCGGCGGGGGACTGGTTGAAAACGTAGAACGGATTCTGCCCGCCAATCGGCGGATCGAGCTGAAAAAATCCGCTTGGAAGGTTCCGGCTGCCTTTGGCTGGTTGCAATCACTGGGCGATATTGATGAGTCTGAAATGTTCCGAGTCTTCAATATGGGCATCGGTATGGTGGCCATCGTGCGAGCCGCTCATGCCAAGGCGGTCCAGGAAAAACTGCAGGCCGGCCAATTCCCGGTGCATGTACTCGGCAAAGTAACCGAAGGCGAAAAAGCCGTGACGCTGGTCTGAGAACCCATCCTCTGATCTGAAATCAAGATGTGTCTCGTCTCCCGAATCGCTGATTTGACTGCCCTCTTTTTCATGCGATATCTTCAGGAAGTTTACCGCTCTGAAATCGAGAGGGGTTGATGTCTGGTTGGCTTCCCTCTGTGCGTCGAGGAAGCGTGTTATCCCATAGAGTGATAGTGATAATTGGGGCCCAGGCGGGCTGACGTATTTGATTCTCACGGCACAATGGTGACCACGTGTCCATTTTTGGCGAGGTTCTCAGCCTTGCTCATCAAGTGACGCGGACTAAACGAATCTGGGCCATTCAGGGCATTTCACTGTTTCAATCTGAGCAAAACGTCAAAATTTTGCTTTTTTGAATTCAAATGGCTCAAATTATTTTCTTTTAGTGTTACAGAGCCTCACTTTCGTTCGAAAACTAATAATGACCCACAGGTCCGATATGTATACGAACGGTATCTTGTCGTCGATCGGTCCCGGATTTGGATCATTCAGTTCTATTTCGAAATGCAGGAAAAGAATCAATGGAACGCCCCACGCCAACAGGTATTGAGAGAACTTTTGACGATGACGAAATCATTGTCAGCAAAACTGATTTGCAGGGCCGTATCACGTATGCCAATCACATTTTTATGCGGGTGTCGGGTTACACGGAAGACGAGTTGCTGGGAAAACCACATAATCTGATTCGGCATCCTGACATGCCGCGGTGTGTGTTCAAGTTACTCTGGAATACGATTGATGCAGGCAATGAAATTTTTGCCTATGTCAATAACCTTTGCAAAAACGGAGACCATTACTGGGTACTCGCGCATGTTACTCCCAGCTTTGACAATTTCGGGAAAATCATTGGTTATCATTCCAGCCGTCGCGTTCCCGAACTTACTGCGATTGCAAAAGTCAAAGCCCTTTATCAGACCCTGAAATGTATTGAAGACTCAAGCTCTGACTGGAAGATTGGAATGCAGAATGCCACCGAAGCGTTGGTTTCCCGTCTGGAAGAGGCGGGGATTCAATATGACGAATACGTGTTTGCACTTTGAGAATTAAGAATGATCAGATTCAATCGGAGAAATGTTGTTGCGGTCATCTTGAAAACAAACTCAGTAACAAACTCCCATTATCTATAATTTGTGTGACAGAATGTTTCTGTCTGATCTAACAAAGGTGTCAGATGTTAAAACTGGAAACAGCCGAACGGAATACAGCAGACTACAATCCAGCATCAACAATCTCTGAAAAAGAACGTGCTGAACTGGAATGTTACCGCTACTGGATCAAAAACCTGGCTGATGTCTGTGAAGCAGCCTCGCAGGGAGATCTGGAGGCACGCTTACTGCATGTTGATATTGACGGTGATCTGGAGCGGGCGATCCGTTCTGTTAATGGGTTGCTGGATTACACGGATGCGTTTGTGAGGGAATCGAAAGCATCACTGACGGCAGCCGCCAACGGTAAATTTTTCCGTAAAGTCCTTTTGAAAGGGATGCGGGGAAGTTTCAAACAGGCGTCTGAAGTGATTAACTCCGCTGGCGAAAAAATGCAGCATCAGGTGCAAGAGATCGAGCAGGCGGCAAGCAAACGACTGGAAATGGCGGACGACTTTGAAAAAGAGGTTCAGGGGATCTCCACGATCGTTTCAGCCGCAGCAACACAATTGCATGCGACGGTTCAATCTCTCAAAGCGGTCACCGAAAGAGCCAGTCAGGAAACGACGGTGGCGGTGGACTGTGTCAAACAAACCAGCCATAACGTAAAAATCGTGGCACAATCCACCATCCAGTTGAACCATTCGATTCAGCAGATTGATCGCAGAGTCAAAGAGTCAGCGGAAGTGGTTCAGCAGGCGGTCAACGAAAGTGAACACGCCAAAGAATTCATGTCCGGACTGGTAACGGCGGCTGGTGACATCGGTTCTGCAGCTAAAATGATCGCTGACATTGCCAAGCAGACGAACCTGCTGGCGTTAAACGCAACGATCGAGGCAGCCCGTGCGGGAGACGCCGGTGCCGGGTTTGCAGTGGTGGCGTCGGAAGTCAAGAACCTGGCCCAAGACACCGCGAAAGCAACCAGTCACATTACCGAGCAGATTAGTCACATTCAGGCAATTGTAAACGATGCGGTTTCCAATATTTCCACCGTCAGCAGCACGATTCGAAAAGTGGACGAAATCAGTGAGTCGATTTCATCCTCCATTTCAGAACAAAGCCAGTCAATTGCGACCATTCATCAGAACGTAGAAGATGCTGCCGAGAAAACGGGTCAAACCACGGAAAGCATTCAGAATGTTTCTGCCACTGCCGAGGAAACTAATCATGCCACGCGGGATCTGTTGGGTGCCGCCAATGATATCTCACAGCAATCCGAAAGTTTGAACAGCGCGGTTAATCAATTTCTGGCAACGATCCGGTCTAACTGACTATAGTTTCAGGTGAATCTCGTTCTTCTCCAGATGACGGACGATGAGCCAGGTGATCCAGAAAAAGAGTACGAAACTACCCCAGGCATACCATGCGGGGGAGTCCCTGGTGGCGAAGGGTTTCACCGCTTCCATGACAAGGTCATGCAGAATATAAGCGACCAGCGCATTCGTCCCTAACGTGCGAAAGAGAGGGATCTGCCAGTTCCCCCGGTCGCAGGCCAGGTGGAACAGCAGATAAACAACCAGCGACAGCCCCGCGGTGAAAACCAGATACGAGAGCGTGCCCGCGCGCTGGCTCATCATCCAGTAGTTCCATTGTCGCTGCTCCTGTTCCGGAGGTTTTACGAACGGAGGTTCCGCCAGGTAAGCGGTGAATGGTTCTCCCTGTTTGGCTTCGATTTGTGCTTTGTCAGGAATGACCGGATGGGCGGCCAGTTTCTCTGATTTGATCGCGGGGTTCGTCTGATCTGCGACGGGTACGTCATAAAATCGTGTGCCACACGAGATGCCCCAGCCCAGCAGCATCAGAGCAAAGGACCAGATCAGGAATGGTTTCACGCGCGGCAGGCCTTCCGCTTCAACAACCCAGTCGCAGGCAAGTGTGCCGATGATCGCGGGAATGGTCCAGGTCAAAAACCCGAGTGGTCCGCCATCAATGCCGTTGGGTGGAGAATTGACCCATGTGAAATAAAAGTAATAAGACAAAACCACATGTGCGGCGGCTGAAAAAATCATGTAGGCGATTCGCACCGATGCCCGCGCCCGGATGACAGGCACAATCCAGAGTGAAGTGACGGCGATGTGCATCAGCGTCTGAAACCAGTTCCGTTTGAGCGGTCCCGCGATGGCATCCCATACGCCGATGGCTTGCAGTTCGCTCCAGTTTTTGGCGACAGGAGAAATACGATAGATGATTAATGAAACGAGAACCAGTCCCAGTAATCGCCGCACAACGCGCATGTAAGCCGAGAGAGCGCCTTCCGATTGTACCCGCCGCCCGAATGTCAGTCGAAAGGCAAACCCGACCGCAAACATAAAGTGCGGCATGATCGTGTCGGCATAACTGCAGTAGGTATTGTGATGTTTCAGCACGACCGGACAGACGACAAAAAAGCCCATGTAGTTTACCAGGAACATGCCGGCAACTGTGTAGCCGCGAAACTGATCCAGCGAGACAATGCGTTTTTTTGTCGCCGTAGAGTCTAACGGGAGTGGGGCTGAGCTTGTCATTTGGTCTGAGATTATCCTGAAAGAATGCAGGGAAAGAGAAGAATGTCAGTATTAATATACGAGTTGATGCCGGAAAAGAAACGCGAAGGGGGGAATTCTGAAGATTATTCAACCTGATTAAAGAATGTGTTTCCAGCGGGGGGATCGGGAAAGTTCAGATTCCGCGTGCCGTGTTTTCCTGATTGCGGCGATACGTCCCGGGGGTGATGCCGGTCTGTTTTTTAAACGTCACATTCAGATACTCGGGATGTTGAAATCCGGTGCGTTCTGCGATTTGGATCAGAGAGAGATCGGTCTCTTCCAGCAGCTGTTTGACGCGGTCGAGACGGATGCGCATGATTTCTTCGTGCGGGGAACGGCCGATGATTTTCTGGAAGCGGCTTTCCAGAATCCGCCTTGAGAGAGGCACCGAATTAAGCACATCCTGTACATTGATGCCATCGCAGGCATGCTGCCGGATGAAGCGGACGGCGTCGGAGATGAATTTATCATCAATGGCCTGAATATCGGTTGATTGTCGTGTGGCGATTCCTAACGGCTTGATTAAGTGCGCTTCTGAAGAGACCGTCTGGCCGGCCAGCATGCGATCCAGCAGCGCGGCTGCTTCGTAACCGGTAAGCCGTGTGTTGGGAATCACACTGGAGAGCGGCGGTTCCGAAAGATTGCAGAGGATTTCATCATTATCCACGCCGATGATGGCGACTTCTTCGGGAACCGAAACATGAATCGTACGGCATACATCCAGCAGTTGTTGCGCTTTGATATCATAACAGGCCATCACGCCCACCGGTTTGGGGAGCTGACGAATCCAGTCGGAGAGTCGCTGTTGTTCCTGCTCCCAGGGAATGTTTTTTTTGCGACCCTTTGCTTGTGGATATCTATGACAGACGAAGCCTGCGTCTTTGATACAGGATTGAAAATGATCTTCGCGCCAGCGGGACCAGTTGAAACGATCGTCGCCACAAAAGGCGTAATGCTGGAAGCCGCGTTCTACTAAGTGTTGCGCGGCCAGTGTTGCAATGGCGCGGTCATCCGTTTCTACCCAGGGGAGAGAAGGGGCGAGCCGTGCCGCACTCATGTCGACGGCGGGCAGGCCACTGTTGACAACGGCTTCCGCGATTTTAGTGTTTTCAATGCGGGCGATAATGCCATCGCCGTGCCAGCTGTTGAGCCAGTTCACGGGGACGTTGCCTCTGCCGTGTTCGGGCAGATAAATCGACCAGGGATGATGCTCGTGGATGTAGGACATGATTCCGCGCAGCAGTCCTCGCGCGTAGGAATTCGAAGATTCGATGAGCAGGGCGATGGAAGGTCGTTGTTTCATGGGCTGACCACACGCGAGTTGAAGGCTGATACGTGTCAATGTGATATTCTTAAGGGGGTCACGCGATGAGTTCTGCTGGAACTCGTATTGTTGCCTGTATTTACAGAGTGCGGACAGTTTCAGTTCGGTGAAATATCTCAATTTATTATGCGCAAGTTTACATGGTACTTCATTTATGACGTTTTACAATGAAGAAATGAACTTTGATCCGCCGGTGAATCATTGATCACAACCAACAACAGAGATACTTGCAGCGTAGAAGGCATGTCATGAGTGAGAAGAAGATCAATATTGCGATTGTGGGACTTGGTTTCGGAGCCGAATTCATTCCGATTTATCAGGCGCATCCTTACGCCAACATGTATGGGATCTGTCAACGGTCGGAGGATCATCTGAACCACATTGGTGATACGTTCGGGATTGAGAAACGTTATACCTCTTACGATGAACTACTGGCCGATCCGGATGTCGATGCGGTCCATATTAATACGCCGATTCCCGATCATGCGCCGCAGTCCATCAAAGCGTTGAAAGCCGGTAAGCACGTTGCCTGTACGGTGCCGATGGCGACAACGGTGGCAGAGTGCGAGCAGATTGTGAACACGGTCAAAGAGACCGGCTTGAAATATATGATGATGGAAACCGTCGTTTACAGCCGCGAGTTTTTATTCATTAAAGAGATGTATGACAAAGGAGAGCTGGGCAAGATTCAATACATGCAGGCCAGTCACCCACAAGATATGGAAGGCTGGCCTGAATACTGGGAACGCATGATTCCCATGCATTACGCCACACATGTGGTGAGCCCGGTGTTAGGCATGGTCAACGGTCGCGCCGAGTATGTGAGCTGTTTCGGTTCCGGTACGGTAAACGATGAGATTGCCGAAAAGTCGGGCAACAGATTCGCCGTGGAAACCTGTCATATCAAGATCAAGGATTCCGATATCGCCGCTCATATCTGGCGGTTCCTGTTCGACACGGCACGACAATATCGCGAATCAGTCGACGTGTACGGCACGAAAAAATCATTTGAATGGCCTTTAATCGAAGGGGAAAAACCGGTACTGCATACGGCGAAAAAACCGGAACCGGAAATTCCCACTCGTGTGGACGTACCCGACTACGCCCATCTGCTGCCGCCGGAGATTCAGAAATTTACCCGTGCGATCCACGATGCCGACCATCTTTCTTTCTTGCAGGGGGCCGGCCACGGGGGTTCACATCCGCATCTGGTGAATGCATTTCTGAATTCTCTGGTAGAAGATTGTGAGCCCTGGCCGAATGCGTCCTTATCTGCGAACTGGACCAGCGTTGGCATTCTGGCTCATGAATCGGCTGTGGCAGGAGGCGAAATCAGAAAGCTGCCCGCCTTCACGCTGGAGTAAACTGCGAACTTGAACACGATTTTCTTTGTCCGATTCCATCGACAAAAATTCCAATAAGTTACCGAGGGGAAATGTTATGGCTCGTTACTCCCTGTTTTTGATGCTGCTGGTGTTTGCAGCCCCACTTGATGCCGCTGAGGATTATACAGTCCATCAGTTTGAGCGGATGCAACTGGGGAAAACGTTTTATGCAGAGGGAGCGACCTTCGGCGATTTGAACGGCGACGGTCATCAGGATCTGATCTCGGGTCCGTATTGGTTTCAGGGGCCCGACTTCAAAACTAAGCACGAATACTATCCGGTCAAAGAATGGAATGTGAACGGGTATTCCGATAACTTTTTCGCCTTTGTGCATGATGTGAATCAAGACAAGTGGCAGGATATCGTAATTATCGGATTCCCCGGAAAGGAAGCCTTCTGGTATGCGAATCCGCAGGGTAAACCGGGGCACTGGGAAAAGTATCTGGCACATCCTGCCGTCGATAATGAGTCCCCCACTTATACCGACCTGACAGGAGACGGAGAACCGGAGCTGGTGTTTCATACGGCAGGCCAGCTTGGTTACGCGGGACCGGGAAAAGATCCGACACAGCCCTGGAGTTTTCATCCGGTTTCTCCCGATCTGAAGTATGGTCGTTTCACGCATGGACTGGGCGTCGGTGATGTGAACGGCGATGGAAAGCCGGACATCCTCGAAAAAAATGGCTGGTGGGAACAACCGACTGATCTCAATAAGCCGGGTTTCTGGACGCTTCATCCGGTCAGGTTTGCCGGTGCCGGGGGCGCCCAGATGTATGCCTACGATGTAGACGGAGACGGAGATCAGGATGTGATCACCAGTAAAGCCGCCCATGCGTATGGTTTGTCCTGGTTTGAAAATGTGAAACAGGATGACGAAATTACGTTTGTCGAACATTTGATTATGGGTAGCAAACCTGAAGAAAATAAATATGGTGTTGTGTTCTCCCAGTTGCACGCCGTTGATCTGGTGGACATGGACGGCGACGGGATTAAAGATATCGTGGCCGGGAAACGTTTCTGGGCGCATCAGGGGCATGATCCCGGTGCGAAAGACGCGTCTGTCAATTACTGGTTCAAAACTGTGCGTACGAAAGAGGGCGTTGATTTTCTGCCTTTTCTCATCAACGATCAATCGGGAGTGGGCACGCAGGTGGTTGCCGGGGATGTGACGGGAGACAAGCTGCCTGATCTGGTGGTGGGCAATAAATCGGGCGTGTATCTGCTGGTCCACAAAAAAGTCAAAGTCAGCAAGGAAGAGTGGGAGCAAGCGCAGCCAAAAAAGTTCGTACCCAAAAAAGTGTCTCTGAAAAATGAATTGAAGCCGGGTGAGTTTTTCGCCACGAATGCCGAAGGAAAACAAGTGAATGTTGACTTCGAGCTGGGCAATCTGAATGACTGGATTTCCGAAGGAGAAGCGTTTCAAAGTCAGCCTGCGAAGGGAGATACCGTGCATGCCCGTCGTAATGACATGCAGAGTCATCATCAGGGGCAGTTTTGGGTGGGGACGTTCGAATTTTTGGGAGACAAACCGGTCGGCACATTAACGTCGGCTTCGATCAAAGTGACACAGCCGTTTGCTTCCTTTTATGTCGGAGGTGGATCGCACGAAGAAACGCGTGTGGAAATCGTAGACCGGGCGACGGATAAGGTGATCGCCAAAGCCAGCGGTCGTAACCATGAGCAAATGCATCAGGAACTGGTCGATCTTTCGAAGCATCAGGGCAAGGAAATATTCATTCGTCTGGTCGACCAGCATCGTGGCGGCTGGGGGCACATCAACTTCGACCATTTTCGGTTTCATGAAAAGAAACCGGCGGCGTTAGCTGCGGTGAACAGCGGCGCGCCTCCCCAGAATCATACACAGAAATACGATGGTCTGCCTGGGCCGAAGGCTGCCGAGGTGATGACGGTGCCCGAAGGTTTTTCGGTCTCGCTGATTGCAGCGGAGCCTGATGTGCAGCAGCCGATCGCGATGACCATTGATGACCGCGGGCGTCTGTGGGTGGCCGAATCCTATGCTTATCCGAGCAAACAACCGGAGGGCAAAGGGAAAGACCGGATTCTGATTTTCGAAGACAAAGACGCGGATGGAAAATTTGAAACACGCAAAATCTTCAAAGACAAATTGAATCTGGTCAGCGGCCTGGAAGTCGGCTTTGGCGGCGTCTGGGTCGGGCAGGCGCCGTACCTGTTATTCATCCCCGATAAAAACGGCGATGATGTTCCCGATGCGGAGCCACAGGTTTTACTGGATGGCTGGCACTATGAAGATACGCACGAAACATTGAATTCCTTTATCTGGGGTCCAGATGGCTGGCTCTATGGTTGTCACGGCGTATTTACGCATTCCCGCGTGGGCAAGCCGGGGACTCCCGATGACCAACGACAGCCGATCAACGCCGGCATCTGGCGTTATCATCCCACGCGTCATGAGTTCGAAATTTTTGCGCACGGAACCAGTAATCCCTGGGGCGTGGACTTTAATGATCAGGGGCAGTGTTTCCTGACCTGTTGTGTGATCCCTCATCTGTTTCATATCGTGCAAGACGCCCGTTATCGCAGACAGGCAGGACAGCATTTTAATCCTTATACCTACGATGATATCAAAACCATCGCCAAACACCGGCACTGGACCGGCGGTCAATGGAATCAGTCTGACCGCGTGGCTTCGGATATGGTGGGCGGCGGGCACGCCCATGCGGGGGCGATGATTTACCTGGGGGGAAGCTGGCCGGAAAAATATCGCAATCAGTTGTTTATGAATAACATTCACGGTGCCCGACTCAATCAGGATGTGCTGGCACGGAACGGGTCAGGTTACGCAGGGGATTTCGCTCCCGATTTTCTGTATGCGAATGACCGCTCTTCACAGATTCTTTACCTGCGTTATGGGCCCGACGGACAGGTTTATTTTATTGACTGGTACGATACGAATCAGTGTCATCATCGCGAATTTCAAAAACACGATCGCTCGAACGGGCGGATTTTTCGGGTGGCCTATCAGAACGCCAAACCGGTCAAAGTCGATTTACAGAAACTGCCCAGCGACGAACTGGTCAAACTGCAGTTACACAAGAATGACTGGTATGTCAGACAGTCCCGCAGAATTCTGCAGGAACGGGGGGCCGATCCGGAAGTACACGCGCAACTGGCGGAGATGGCATTCAACAATGATGATGTGACGCGCCGCTTGCGTGCGTTATGGACATTACATGTGACGGGCGGACTCTCAGAACAGAAAATTCTGCAGGCGCTGAAAGATCCGAGTGAATTCATGCGGGGCTGGGCGATTCAACTGGCGCTGGAAACCGGCGTTCCTTCCCGTACGCTGCTTTCGAAGTTCGCGGAATTAGCGGTTCAGGATCCTTCCCCGGTTGTGCGGCTGTATCTGGGTTCCGCCGTCAATCGATTGCCTTTGGATCAGCGCTGGGAGATTCTGGCGGGGCTGCTCGGTCATGCTGAAGATCAGTACGATCATAATTTACCGTTGCTTTACTGGTACGCAGTGGAACCATTGGCGCCTCATGACATGCAACGGTCTTTCGCATTGGCGAAAAACGCGAAAATTCCCTTGATCGAATCTTATACGCTACGTCGCATTGCGGACATCGGTACTGAAGAATCGGTTGCTTTTCTCGTGCAGCAACTGGGGCAGGCAGAGACAGCAGAACGTCAGAAAGTTTTCCTGGATTCGATCAACAGTGCGTTACGCGGGCGCCGTCAATTCCCGATGCCCGAGCCTTGGGCGGCAGTCGGGAAGCAGCTGATCGAGAGTCCGGATGCTGCGGTGAAATCGCAATCCCTGGCGCTGGCTGTGACCTTTGGTGATCCGGCAGCGATGCAAAAACTGCGCGACATTGCCATTGATCAAAAAAGCGATCTGGCAGGTCGAAAATCAGCCCTCGTTTCGTTGCTGGGAGTGCAGGATCCCAAACTGGTTCCGATTCTGATTCCGCTGCTAGATGAAAAAATCTTAAGGCGTGAAGCGCTGCGGGGGCTGGCAGGATATTCCGATGCCGCGATCGCGCCCGCGATCCTAAAGTGTTATGGCCAGTTTGATCCGAATGAAAAACGGGATGCGTTAAATACACTCGCCAGTCGGGCCGCCTATGCTCACCAGCTGGTAGCGGCGATTGAAGCGAAGCAAATTCCTGCGAAAGATCTATCGGCGGAAATTGTGCGTCAACTGGGTAACCTGAAAGATAAAAACCTGAATGCAAAAATCGGCAAGGTCTGGGGAATTGTGCGTGAGACGGCGGCAGACAAGAAAAAATTGATTGTCAGTTATCAAACGCTGCTTGCCCGGCCTCGGCCAACGCCAGATCTGCATCTGGGAAGAGCCGTATTTGCGAAGACCTGCCAGCAATGTCACAAACTGTTCGGAACCGGAGAGACGATTGGCCCGGAACTGACGGGTTCGAATCGTGCCAATCTTGATTATTTATTGTCGAACGTCATCGACCCCAGTGCCGTCATGGCGAAGGACTATCAGCCGGTCGTGATTGTGACGGAATCCGGGCGGATTGTGACCGGCATCATCAAGAAAGAAGATCAGAATGCGGTGACTGTCGCGACCGCCAATGAAACGGTGATCATTCCCCGTGATGAAATCGATGAAATGAGCCTGAGCGATAAATCGATGATGCCTGATAATTTGTGGAAGCAGTTGAATGCGGATGAAGTACGGTCGCTGGTGGCTTACCTGGCCAGCGGACAGCAGGTTCCCATGAAAGCCACCAATGATAATTTGAAACTGTTTTTCAACGGTCAGAATCTGACAGGCTGGACTGGCAACAGCCAACTCTGGTCTGTTGAAAATGGTGAGATCGTCGGACGTTCGCCGGGGATTAAATCGAATGAGTTTCTGGTGAGTGATTTGCTGGTGGGCGATTTTGAATTGAAAGCCAAAATCAAACTCTCACCGAATGCCGGCAACAGCGGGATTCAGTTTCGCAGCACACTCGAGTCGAATGGTCATGTGAAAGGTTATCAGGCGGACGCCGGTCAAGGCTGGTGGGGCAAACTATATGAAGAGCTGGGCCGCGGGCTGCTGTTTAAAGAGTCAGGAGAGCAATACGTGCGCGAAAATGAGTGGAACGAATACCGCATTGTCGCGGTGGGATCTCAGATTCGGACTTATATTAATGGAAATCTCTGCACTGATTTGAACGATCCACAAGGGGCAAAGTCGGGGATCATCGCGTTTCAGATTCATTCCGGCGGTCCGATGGAAGTCCGGTTTAAAGATCTGGAATTACGTCTGGGTCCCATCGCTGATTAGAAAAGGCCTGTCAGCAGGCTGGTTCTCATTGGGAGGCCAGCCTGCTTGTCTCTATTTTAGATTGATCTTCAGACGCCGGAAATAAGCACTGAGTGCTCCGGTAAGGGGGTCGAGGGCTGTCTGCCGTCAAGCAAAGAAGCCACACTCAATGAGATACTGCACACTCTGTTTCACGCGGTTGTGATGTTCTTCCAGGGTGAGTTCGGGTTCCCCTTCGATGCCCTCGATTTCCAGGCTGTAAGGGCCTTCAAAGTCATGGTCTTCCAGGATAAAGCGAACTTGCAGGAAGTCGACACCACCCGCTTCACCGAGGGTGGTAAAGTTCCAGTCCTTATACTTGCAATAGGAATCTTTCAGATGCACGTGTTTCACAAAAGTCACTACTTCATGCAGTGATTCCAGGACGCTGGCGTGTCTGTTGTAATAATTAATGTTGCCGGTATCGAAGTTGAGTTTTAAGTGCGGGTGATCCAGATCAGTCATCGTGCGCAACATGCCAGCTGCATTCACACAAATTCCGGGATGCGTTTCAAAGCAATAGGTAATGCCTTTCGCAGCCGCGTAGTCTCCGATGTCTCGTAGATGCTGATAGAGCGTGTCCCTTTCTGATTCCTGCTCAATTTCCCCCGCACCTCCCACGACCAGACTGACTCCCAGTTGATGTGCCAGATCGAGTTTTTGTTTGATGATGAGAACGATTTCAGGATCAAGGGGGTTGCCACTGGTAATGTTACAACTGGAAAGTTGTACCTGATGTTGTGTCAGGAGGCCTTTCACGCGATCGATATCGCTGGGAGTGGAAGCATTCGTGAGGAGCGGAGTCTCTTTAAAGAACGAAGGGACACCATGCGTTTTGATGTTGAGTTCCAGGTATTCCAGACCGGCATCACGGATACTTTCGATGGCGGCGACAGGACCGAAGCGGCCATAGGAATTTGTCAGGCAAGAGACAAGAGCGGCCATGTGATTTACTTTCTGTATCAAGGATCAGCTAACAGTTATTGCAGTACTGCTGCTAGAATGTTACTTTGAGACAGCGGCAAATTCAAAGCCGGAGAGCTAAATCTTTTGATCTGGGCTTCCTCAGCACGAAAATGGAAGAGATTCTTACATGATTGAGGTACAGGAACAACTGAAAACGGCGTTGGCGCACCATCAATCAGGAGCGCTGGATCAGGCGGAACGAATTTATCAGCAGATTCTGGTATCCGATGGTCGACAGTGGGAGGCGTTGTATTATCTGGGAACGCTGCAACTGCAGCGCGGCGAGCTGGACTCGAGTATCACAAATTTTCTCAAAGTGGTTCAATTACAGCCCGAAATGCCAGATGTACACAATAATCTGGGAGTGGCCTACCATGCAAGCGGCAAGTGGCAGGAGGCAGGGGAATCGTTCGAGCAGGCAATCCGGATTCATCCGCACTATGAACGTGCCTATTTCAATCTGGGTTCCTTACTGGAAAGCCGTGGTTTATTAACGGAAGCTGCCCGCTGCTACAAAAAATCCTACGATTTGAACAAGGATAATCTGGAAACCTGCCAGAAGTGGGCTGATGTTTTGAAGTTGACGGGGGAATGGAAACAGGCGGCGGACATTTATCGGGAACTTCTGATCAAGGTACCGGACGACTTTAATATCTCGATGAAACTGGCCTATGTGTTAGTGCTGCAGCGTCAGTATGCAGAAGCGATTCGTTTGTACGAATCCGTGCTGGAAACGAATCCCGATCATTATCAGATTCTGGTCAGTCTGAGTTACGTCTTTGAATTAATGGGAGATGGTCCGTCGGCGGTGAAAACGGCACAGCGTTCGATTCAGGCGGCCCCGGATCAGCCAGAAGGCTATAACAACCTGGGGATTGCTTTCAAGCTGGAACATCAGATTGAAGCAGCGTGTGAAAATTTCTTAAAAGCACTGAGTCTGCGTCCCGATTTTGCAATGGCGGAGTTTAATCTTGCGACAATGCGCATGCTGCAGGGGGATCTGGCTGCTGGCTGGCAGGGTTACGAGCGGCGGGTCGACATCGATCCGACATCGCGCATGAATCAGCCTGGTCCACGCTGGCAGGGAGAACCGCTGGAGGGGAAGACCATCTTTTTATGGTGCGAGCAGGGATTTGGTGACACGCTGTTGTTTATTCGGTTTGCGATTGAGTTAAAGCTGCGCGGTGCCGCTCAAGTATTATTACTCTGCCAGACAGAACTGGCTGAACTCCTGAAAGTCATTCCTGAGATCGACCAGATTCTGATCGAGGGGGACGAGATCCCCGGTTTCGATTACCAGTCCCCTTTATTAAGTGTGCCTCTTTATCTGAAAACCAGCCTGGAAACGATTCCCGTAGGAGTTCCGTTTGTAATTCCCGATCCGGAACGACAACGATATTGGCACGACACACTCTCAAATTATGAGGGGAAAAAAGTCGGTTTAAACTGGTGTGGCAATCTCAAGTTTTCGCGGAACGAATTCCGCTCCATTCCGTTAGAGACATTTCTGCCTTTGAAGGAAGTGGACGGGGTGCAACTCGTCAGCCTGCAGCAGGTCAATGGTCTGGAACAGATTGAACCCCTGAAAGCGTCGTGGAACCTGTTGCAACCCGGCTCTGAATATCTGTCAGAGGCGGGCTCGTTCCGTGAGGCGGCTGCGTTGATTCAGAACCTGGATTTAGTAATTACCACTGATACCGCGATTGCTCATCTGGCGGGTTCTCTGGGAGTCCCTGTCTGGATTCTGATTTCAAAGATCCCTGACTGGCGCTGGTTACTTGATCGAACAGACAACCCCTGGTATCCAACGGCCCGCCTGTTTCGACAGGAAAAACTGGGTGACTGGGAGCCTGTGATTGCAGAAGTGCAAACGGAACTGAAGCGGCAATGGCAGCAGACTTGATCCAGTTTTTCTTTCAGAGTCCGAAAATGAGGAATAAACCTCTCATCCCTTTCGAGATTTTTTGACGAGAATCTAAGACATTGCCTGGATTGATGATCGGTGTCTCTGTCACTGCCTGCCGTTATGCCGGAGGGAGCTGATTAATCTGCCTGGGATGATTATGTCGGCAGTGACCGTCCGCGAACAAGCTTCCCAATCCACTGAAATTTGACCCTGGTTTCTTTTCGTAGTAAGTTTCGGGTATCTCTCTCCCTGCAACCCCCAGACAGCATTTCATGAGTCAGTGATTTTATTCAAAAACGCTGCGCTCTGATTTTATAGATCTTGATCTCACTGACAGCGACGTTTTATTGTTCAGTTGCAGAAAAATTAAAAAGAGCGAATCAACATGCGACAAATCGTAGAGGCATCCGAGAGTGATACCATTTTGACCGGTATGCGGGATTTGAAAAGTTCAGAGTTCGAATTTGACAAGCGGGAAGCATTTCTACAAGAGACGAAACGGTTTCCCTGTTTGCGTCGGATTCCAGAATTGAACAAGTTGACTGAAACAGTTGTTGCCAGCTGGTATCTTGAACCCGCAGCCATCAGCAGTCGCAAATGGCATCGGATTCCCTGCGAGCGGCCGATCGGTCTGGCGCTGTTCAATCGACAATCTCAACAACTGGAATCGGAGCTGCAGGTTGTCGAGGGGCGCAATCTTTCCATCGAAGGCATTTCTTTTTCCCATGGCAAACCGATTACATCACGTGAAGTTGCCATCACATTTGATCTGGAAAAACCGGTGATGGAATTTCTGGTAATCCGTCTGGCCTGGAGTCGATTTTCAGAGAATCACCTGTTCCAGAGCGGGGGCAAATTTCAGTTTCAGATCGAAGCGGCTGCGTCTCAATTCACGGGATGAACGTGCCCGTCAGTTCCATTTTGCCAGCTCGGTATGGACTTTTTGCAGCATTAGCTTGATATCAGCCTGTTCCGACTCGGGACAACTTTTCAGACAGCTTTCGAGTAATTCTACGGCAAGACTCAGTTGTTTTGTTTTAAAACTGAGGGCCGCCATGTCTTTTTTATGCGCGTTGGAAAGCGGATTCAATGCAAACAGTCTGCGTTGTATATTCCATGCTTTCTGGTAATCCTGCCGTTCTTCGTGAATGCGTTTCAAATTCATCAGCATCCGCACGATAATCTCGCGATGACTGGCCGGCTTTAAAAGTCTCGTGAGCTGACTGCGGGTGAATTCTCCCAGTTCGGCCAATCGCACCACACATTCCTCTTCCGTGTAGATGGCACCTTTTGCATAAGGGTCAATGAACAGCGGACCTGCCTGAGAGTCGTAACGTACCAGAAATTGTATGGGAGCAGCCACGCCCTGAATGTCGAGCCCCAGCTCTTTTCCCACCGCCATATAGATCAGAGAGAGTGCAATCGGTAGTCCCTGTTTTTTTTCAACCACGTGATTTAAGTAACTGCCTTCAGCCTGATGATAGCAAGTTGTATTTCCGACTAATCCGTGCTGACGGGCCAGACAGTCGACAACGCTTTTCACAAGAGTTCGATCATCATTGGCCAGCGCGACGCGGCCGGAAAGCTCAGCGGCCCGTTGTCGAATCCATGTATAAACCGCGTCAAATTGCAGTTCGGGTTGATCATCGCGGGCCAGTTCGAGCGCTGCCGTGGTGAGGTCGATATAGTTATCGTGATGCAGGAGTCTGGAAAATTCCCGGTCCTGTTTGAATTGAAATAGGTGTGCAATGTCCATCAATGACGGGCTTTACTTAGTGGCGTGTGGATAGTGGGCGTGAATGAAATTTAAAAGTGGTAAGAACGACTCTCGGCGTTCGATTCTTGTAACGGATTTGACGGAAATTTATCAATCCCATTCTTTCACTGTACAGTCTAAAACTTTCACTCTTTGTAAAAATGTTAAGACGGAGTTGTTCGATTCTGAATGTCAATGTCCGTTGTATGAGTTCCGGGTTTTGATTGATAAAGTTGTGAACGCGCAGCGAATTTTATCATGCCAGGCATCAATTGGTCAAATCGTATTGAAATAACCGGTAACATGCTGCTGCTTAGATTGACGCTCGTGGTGTGAGTCGACAAAATGGTCGAAACTCCGTTTTTCAGAATTACACTTTTAGAGATTAGAGTCTGGTACGTTCCATGCAATTTTTGCCTGTTGAAGAGCAATTGGCTGTCATCCGCCGCGGCGTCGAGAAGATCGTTCCTGAACAGGAACTGGCGGAAAAACTCAAATGGAGCCGGGAAACCGGGACTCCTCTACGGGTTAAATACGGGATTGACCCGACGGGCATAGACCTCCATCTGGGGCATACCGTTCCCATGCGCAAGATGCGGCAGTTCCAGGAACTGGGGCATCAGGCTGTCATTATTATTGGTAATTATACGGCGCTGGTCGGTGATCCCAGCGGGCGGGATGAAACCCGGGCCCGCCTCACGATCGAACAGGTTGAAGCCAATGCGACTGATTATCTCCAACAGGTCGGCAAAGTAATTGATCTGAAACACGCGGAAGTCGTGCGGAACGGCGACTGGTTCAGCAAAATGAATTTTGCCCAGATTCTGGAACTCTGCAGTAAAGTAACGGTAGCGCAGTTACTGACCCGCGACGATTTTTCCAAGCGGTATCGTGAAGAAGCCGCCATTTACCTGCATGAGTGTCTGTATCCGATCATGCAGGCCTGGGATTCGGTCGAAATCAAAGCCGACATTGAGTTGGGGGGAACCGAACAGCTTTACTCGTTCATGCTGGCCCGCGATTTACAAAAAGATCAGGGACTGAAACAGCAGGTGAGCGTGATGTCGCCGATTCTGGTCGGCACCGATGGCGTCCGTCGGATGGGCAAGAGTCTCGGAAATTATATCGGCATCAGTGAAGCGCCGTATGACATGATGAAAAAATTCATGCAGCTTTCCGATGACAGCATGCAGATGTTTTTTGAACTGCTGACCGATTTTCCACTGGACGAAGCCGCCGTCATTTTGCAAGGGCACCCCAAAGAAGCCAAGGTGCGGCTGGCGAAAACAATTATTACCGAATATCACGACGCGGTTGCGGCAGAAGAGGCGGCCGAACGCTGGCAGCGGGAAATTGGTTCGGGCGGGTTACCTTCAGAGATCCCCGTTGTTCAGCTCTCAAAATCAGAATTAAGCGATGCGGGAACAATGCCAGCCGCAAATTTATTGAAAGTGACGGGCCTGTGCGATTCCACTAGTGATGCCCGCCGTTCAATCAAACAGGGAGGGGCAAAAATGGGGGAAGAGAAATTGAAAATCGAAGCCCATGATCAGGCGATTCCCGTGGAATCGGGCCTCCTGTTATGGGTCGGCAAGAAACGATTCTGTCAGGTGGAATTAGTCGATTGATCCCGGATCGACCAGAATCGTCCCGGTTTTTTTCGCATTCGGGGGAATTGATTCCGCGCGCATTGCATTCGTGCGAGATACTTCGTAAAACTTTGTTTTAGCTGCTTAAGATAGCTCATTTTGTTCTCTGATACCCGTGTCTGGCATGGGGACGGAGACAGACACTTTTGGAACGAAATACAGAAAGCAACAGTAATGGCAACAGGTTTTGGAATTGTCGGCTGTGGCATGATTTCGAATTTTCATGCAAAGGCACTCGCAGAAATTCGAGGAGCCAAGCTGGTCGCCTGCTTTGATCGATTTGGGGCATCGGCTGATAAGTTTGCAGAAGCGAATGGTTGCACGGCCTATCATGATTTGGACGAAATGCTGGCAGATCCCGAAGTGGACGTCTTTACCATCTGCACTCCCAGCGGTGCGCACATGGATCCGGCTGTTGCCGCTGCGAAAGCCGGCAAACATGTTGTGGTCGAAAAACCGCTGGAAATCACGCTCAAACGTTGTGACGCGATTATTGACGCCTGCAAGAAAAACAAGGTTCAACTGGCAACCATCATGCCGTCCCGTTTTGGTGCCGCCAATCAGGAACTGAAAAAAGCGATCGAAAAAGGCCGCTTCGGTAAACTGACGCTCGGCGATACCTACGTCAAATGGTGGCGCACCCAGGAATATTACGACAGTGGCGGATGGCGTGGCACCTGGCTGATGGACGGAGGCGGCGCGTATATGAATCAGGCGATTCATAATGTCGACCTCCTGTACTGGTTCATGGGTGATGTAGCCGACGTCAACGGCATGACGGGCACACTGGCTCATAAACGGATCGAAGTCGAAGACACGGGTGTGGCAACCATTCGTTTCAAAAATGGTGCCCTCGGCGTGATCGAAGCCAGTACCAGCGTCTTCCCCGGCCTGCTCAAGAAAACGGAAATCTCGGGTACGCATGGAACCGTCATTATCGAGCAGGACGATGTCCTGCACTGGGAATTTGCGAAAGAGAATGCCCGCGACGAAAAAATTCGAACGGACCTGGCAAAGAAGAGCGGCAATACCGGCGGTGCCAGTGACCCGTCTGCGATTTCCTGTGCCGGGCACATCGAACAGTTGAAAGACTTTATCAAGTCGATCAATACCGGCAAAAAACCGCTGGTTGATGGAAACGATGGCCGTAAGAGTGTGGAAATCATTCTGGCGATCTATCAATCTTCCTGGACCGGCAAGCAGGTTTCACTGCCGCTGAAACGAGATCCGAAAATCCCTGCTAAGACAAAGAAAAAATAAGACTGGAACGGACGCCAAATTGGAAACAGGACGGGCTCTCAAGGCTCGTCCTGTTTTTTTATGTCGCGTGATGAGTGAATTACGCCTTCAGTAGCTCAAACTCGATACAGGCTAAATTTCAGACTGCTCGGCAATCACCTGCTGGCGATAAACGCGGATGATATATAAGAAACATGCGAAGTCATAAATTGTGTGCGTTGTGATCGGAATCAACAGATTCTGTGGCGGGAACAATACCAGCAGCAGGCTCAAATAAACGCCCATCAGAGTGGCGATGATCACATACACGCGCGTGATCGAATGCAGAATCCCAAACAGCAAATTGGTGAAGATGATTGCGATGACGACACCATATTGAGACGACCATGACTGCAAAACGCCGCGAAACAGCAGCTCTTCTCCCAGACCGATAAAAATCGAGAGAATGAACAGCTCCAGAATCGAACCGTTGACAATTCGGGGGCCGAGTTCATTCAGCAGAAATTGTGTGATCTTTTGAAATGCGCTGATGCGCGTGCGGACGGCAAACAGAAAAAACAGGAACATGGGGAGTGCTGCTGCGGCTCCGATGAGGAGGTCGGGCCAGCTCCAAGTCAGATTTTGCAGCGGACTGACACCCAATACCCAGCCCATTCCAAAGGCGATGACGATAAATCCGATCGAAAAGAGAGAGCCGCCCAGGATGAAGAATTGTTGTTCCTGCGCGTTGGTATCTTCAAATTCTTCTTCGTCATCCGAATCAAGCATGGGTAGTTTGTTCACTCTCTATTGTTGAATACTTTGAAATTATAGCACTGGATTTGCTGAAACCAAATCAAAATGGTGTAACCAAAACCGCCAGGTCTTCCTGTTTTATCACAGAGGGGCTGTTTGCGAACTGCATCTTGCAGAAACTCGCCATCTCGAATACATTTTCCCAATCTTAACAGGATGTATTGTGAATCGCAGGCTTCTCAGCGACGGACGATTGAGATTGTCGTGTGTTTATTTCTACAGCAGTTTACTCTTTTTCTAAAGAAGCGGTAGTGCAAGGATGCTGCACCGTTTACGTCAATGGATCTGTCCCGACTTAGCGATTGATCTGGGAACGGCTAACACCATCGTGTCCATCCAGGGCGAGGGAATTGCGCTGGATGAACCTTCGGTCGTGGCGCTGCACAAAGGGAGCCGCAAGATTCTGGGGAATGGAACTGCGGTTGGCAAACTGGCCAAACAGATGCTGGGCCGCACCCCCGATAGCATTATTGCGGTCCGTCCTCTGAAAGAGGGAGTGATTACCGACTTTGAACTCTGCGAGGCGATGCTGCGTTACTTCATTCACAAGGCCCGTCATCATTCGCGCGGCTTGAGACCGCGGGTTGTGATTGCCGTGCCTGGCAGTATTACCCCGGTGGAAAAACGTGCTGTGTTTAACAGTGCCGAACGTGCCGGAGCAGGCCGCGTGTATCTGATCGATGAATCAAAAGCTGCCGGGATTGGCGCCGGGTTACCGATTTCAGAACCGATGGCGAGTATGGTGTGTGATATTGGTGGCGGTACGAGTGAAGTGGCCATTATGAGTATGGGCGATACGGTGGTCAGCAATTCGGTGCGCATTGGTGGCGACAAATGCGATGAAGCCATTGTGGAATATATGAAGCAGCATTTTTCCATGCGTATCGGCGTGCAGACGGCCGAAGAGCTCAAACTGGAACTGGGCAGTGCTTATCCATTGGAGCAGGAATTGACGGGGGAAGTCAAAGGCCTGGATATCATCAGCAGTATCCCGCGCAAAGCCATCGTGACCAGCGAAGAACTTCGCGATGCGCTGCATGGACCGCTGGAGTCGATCCTGAATTGCTGTAAGCTAACCATCGAACAGTGCAAGCCGGAACTCGTGGCGGATCTGGCTGACAACGGAATGGTGCTCACGGGCGGTGGTGCCTTACTGCGGGGGATCGCATTTTATATGAGCGAACAATTGGGCATTCCGGTCCGGGTGGACGAAGATCCGCTTCGTACGGTGGCGCGGGGAACTGCGATCTGCCTGGAGCATCTGAGCCAATGGCGGCACGCCTTCGATAATGGTGATGGCGATTTTTAAAGGGACGGGCCTCAGTTTATGAAACGTGAGACGCGGTCATCGGAAATCAAGCTGGTTCTGCTGGCAATTCTGACAGGCATCTGTCTGTATGCGGTTCCGTCCGCCTATTCCGATCGCGTGTATAATTTGATTCGTGATGCCTCCAAACCTGGTTTGATTCTGGTTCAGCAGACCAGAGACTGGCAGACTCAAACAGCAGAGGTCTCTCCAGAGCAGTCGCGCGTGAAACAGCTGGAAACCCGTTTATCCGAACTGCAGCAGGAAAACCGGCGTCTTGAGCTGCAGTCCCTGCAACTGGCGGAAGACTTGCAGCACCTCAAACAAACGGGCGTTCCTTCGTATCAAACGCAGGCGGGCGAACGCCTGCTGGTGCCCGATCTGATTGAGGCGGAATTACTGGGCCAGTCATCGATTGCATTGTTGAAAGAGGGACAACTGCTCAATCAGGGGCGCGAGCGGGGTGTCTTTGAATCCTCATTCGTTCTGCAGTCCGAGTTACCACTCATCGATCAGGGGACGCAGCAGGGAGTTCAGGCCGGTTTTTCTCTTTACGCCGGTCAGGCTGTGATTGGAAAAATCAGCGAAGTGGGACGTTGGACCAGCAGCTTGATTCCCATCACATCGGTTGACTATCGAGGATCGGCGCGAATTGCCCGCAAGACAGAGCAGGGGCTGCAATTAGGCACCGATGGGATTTTAGTCGGCATGGGTGAAGGGAAATGCCAGTTGTTGCAGATCCCTCCCACCGAATCGATCCAGGTGGGACAGGAAGTTTATACGGGAGAAGTCGATCGCGAACTTCCGCTGAATATGCAATCAACTTTGGGACAGCCGATGTATTATGGCCGCGTGATTGAAGCCGAGCTTCCCCGCGGAGCCCCTTATTGGAAGATCATCGTCGAACCAGCCGTAAAACTTGCGGAAGTCAAACAGGTGAGTGTACTTCGGAAAATCGTCAATCCGCGGCGCATGCTGGCAAACTGAGTGAGGAACCGAATTGTGAAATGCATCAGTTTATTGTTGTTCTGTTATCTGATGCTGATCGTGCAGATCAGCATTGTGCCGGACGCGATTATTGAAGGCAGTCGGCCGAATCTGATTCTGCTCGTATTGTGCTTTGCGCTGTTTTGGCTTCGGGATACGCAGGTTTTTCTCTGGGCGATTCTTGCCGGGCTGATTTGTGAGACGTTTGATGCTGCGATTCCGGGGACAGGCATTCTACTTATGACCTGCCTGGTCTGGATGGCATTCCGGGTTCAAACTCATTTTCAAATTCGTTCACTCTTCAGTCGCTTTATACTGATGGCGGTGATGGCGTTTGCCTTCGACAGCGTATTTCAAATACTGAATGGTCTGGATGCGAAAACGTTGCCAGATCTGATTTCCCTGTCCCGACATGCGGCCGGTAATGCCGTGTATACAGCACTGGTGGGGTTGGTGCTGCTGCTGGCGTGCAACATCATCCAGCGGCTCATACCCGTTGACTTCGGGCAGAATCTGCAAAACAGAACAACGTATGAGTCCCGGTTTTCCCACTGATTCCTTTCTCGCGATTCAAATCATTTCCCTTCAGAAGAATAAATTTTCATCCCGATGCGAAATCGTCCCGGCAATGATCACCTGGCTTCAGAAAGCGATGCTTCAGGGCAGTCGTTTCAGGTGGATCGTATGCCCGGGGTACGCGTGGTTCTGCTGGGACTGATACTGATGCTCCCCTTGCTGGCGGTGAGCGGACGTCTGCTGTTCATTCAGTTTATGAACGCAGAGTATTTTTATTCGCAGTTTGGTCACACCACGGAATCATTCGAATCGATTCCCAGCCGCGATGGACGGATTGTTTCCATCGATGGCCGCGTGCTGGCGATGGACGTCGAACGGTTTGACCTGCAGATGCATTACCGCTGGCTCGAAGAACCGTCAAACCCGCGCTGGCTCAAGCAGCAGGCATTGATGTTGCTGGACCCCAAAGAGCGACGGGATGTGGAAGCGGTGGAAGCAGCCCAAACAAAGATTTTGGCCCGTCGTCAGCAGCTGCGGGATGAATTGGCGCTGGTGATGCGTGTGACACCGGATGAGTTGCAGGAATCATGTCGCAAAATTCAACAACGCGTGGAAACGATCATTGCCAGCGTTAATGAAAGAGCCGAGCAGGTGCAGACGGCAGCGCAGCCTCAAGAAACGGCTTCCGAATCGAAAGAGGAAACCAGCCAGAAATACCTGGTGACGTTCTGGAATCTGCTGAAAGAGACATTAACCAGACCCCCACGACGTCCGCAAAGAGATCGGATTGTCGTACGCGAGGAACTTGATTATCACACGATCAACACTGGGATTCCGCGGGAAATTGCGCTGGCCATCTCGGCACACCCGGAGCGTTTTCCAGGTATCAATATTGAAATCGCGACCCTCAGAGAGTATCCGCAGAAGACCATCGCCCCCCATGAAATCGGAATTCGCCACCGCATCGACGAGAAAGTTCTGGCCGACCGCAAACAGCGATTTCCTGAAGGAGATCCGCTTGATTATCAAGACGGTGATCGGATTGGCAAGATGGGAGTTGAACGGTCTTATGATCGTTATCTGCGCGGATTGCGTGGCTTGAAGCGGGTTGTTAAAAATCGACAGGGAGAAATCATTCGCACCGAGATCATGCGTGAAGCGAAGTCGGGCGATGATGTCGTTTTGACTTTGAATACCCGGTTGCAGGAAGATTTGCAGAATCTGCTCGACCAGAGTCTGGACGGTTTACAACCGAGTCCGGATGAGAGCCCGGATGAGAAAGCGAAGAGTTTACCGGAGATTTCTTCGGGCGGTTGCATCGTCGTGCTGGATGTCCGAAGCGGTGCGATTGTCGCGACAGCTTCGGCGCCACGCTACGATCTGAATCTGTTGTTGAATCCTTCACCGGACGAGTGGCAGGCAGTGCTCAATAATCCGAAACGTCCTCTGTTTCCGCGGGCGACGCAGATGATGCTGCCTCCCGGATCGACGTTCAAAGCTCTGACTTCCATCGCATTGTTGGAAAGCGGCAAGATCGATCCGGATGAACTTTACAGCTGTCGTGGTTATCTCGATCGACCTGATCAGCACCGTGATTATATCTATCGGCACTATGGAGTAGGGCATAACGACATTAGTCTGACACACGCCTTGAGTCAGTCCTGTAACGTTTACTTTTTTCAGGCGGCCCGCAGAATGGGACCGGAAACGATCTACCATTGGGCCGATCAAATGGGATTCGGGAAACCGACGGGCATCGATATTCCCGGCGAACGTGGCGGACATTTACCGAATCCGTCACCCACAAATAAAAAAGACAAATCACCCTGGTATCCCGGCGATACGTTAGGCGTCGCGATCGGCCAGTCACGCTTGACGGTCACTCCCTTACAGATTGCCCGCCTGATGGCGGTTGTCGCCAATGACGGTGAACTGATCGTTCCTCATCTGGCACACAGTATCGTGCCTTCTTCCGAATCTTCGACGACAACGCGACAGATGATTTCACACCCCCGTCGCTATGTGAGTGGCATTCATCCCGGCACGCTGGAACGTGTACGCGAAGGTTTAATTGAAGTGGTCGCCCACCCGCGGGGAACCGGATATAAAACCGTACGTATGAAAGAAATGACAATCGCCGGTAAAACGGGGACGGCAGAAACCGGCGGGGGAAAAAATGACCACGCCTGGTTTGCCGGATTTGTGCCGGCAGAACGACCGAAGTACGCCTTTGCGGTTGTCATCGAACACGGAGGCTCCGGCAGCCAGGTCGCGGGTCCGATTGCCAAAAAACTGGTGCAGTCGTTACTCGATATCGGCCTGCTGACTTCGAATGCTGTGAAGCTGCAGGCGAACTGATGCTGCACTCGCTTTATTTCTGATCCTGTTTGGGAGGGATCAATGCCTGAGGTTGATCAATGTGTAGATAGTGGCCGTGGTCGGCGGTGAGAATGACGACGGTTTCGTCCCAGTTGCTGTTCTTCTCAACCCAGTCAGTAATGACTTTGAATGCCTCGTCACCACTTTTGACGGCTCCGATAGAGTTATCGAGATTGTTATCGTGGTTGGCCCAGTCCACATCACCGGCTTCCACCAGCAGCCAGAACCCCTGTTTGTTCTGGCTGAGCACCTGGAGTGCTGAGTCGGTCAGTTCTGCCAGCGTGGGATTTTCCAGCCGGTCCGACGGGGAGTAGACTTCCGCACTGTTTTTTAATCCGGGAGCGGGCTGATAGTCGCCGTCGGCTGTCTGAAAGGGGAGATGCGCGGCATAGTTTTCCACGCCATAGACGCCTAACAGTCGCGTTTTGTTCTGAATGGCATTTTCTGTTGCCTGCTTCAATCCTTCACGGCCTTTTTTCAACGGAGTACGAACGGCAACAGTATATTTGCCGCCATTTTTGGCATCGGCTTTACTCAGGGTTTCTTCAGAAATGTATTTCCAGCCCGGCACGAAATTTTTTCCATGCGACTTGGCTCCGGTCGGTTTTTCAATGCTGCCAAAGCCACCGCCGAGTACCACATCCATCCCGGGGAGCGGAATTTTTGGATGGGAAATGGAAGTCTGTCCGAGCAGATCGCGGGCCAGATCCTGGTAATCATTTCGACTGACATTGTGGGCATAGGCGGCTGCGGGAGTCGCGTGGGTAATCGGAACGCTGGTGACAACGCCGACCGAGTAACCTTTCTGTTGTGCCTGGTGTGCAATCGTGGTTACCGGGGCGCCCGTGGGATCTACATTAATCGCGTTGTTATAAGATTTAATTCCTGCGGTCATCGATGTGGCGGTGTTTGCAGAATCGGGATAAGCATGTTCGCCGTAATTGTTGGCTGCATTTCCAATCAGGTATTTTTTATCGTTTCCTGCGGTCCAGGGGTCCGGTCCCCCTTTTGTAACATTGTATCCTCCCCGAATTTTACCGCCCGGGTTCAACGCCGTCTGCTGATTGACGTCGACATTCGTTTCATCATTATGGGGTGCGGTCACCATATAACCGAACTGTGAGGTACCTGCTGCGGAGTAGTCCTGAAAATGCAGGCCGGTGCCGCGTCCGCTTTGGTATTTGTCTCCCCCCGAATAATAGAGGGCGGCTGCTTTGGTGGTTTGCCAGTCCATGCCGTCGAAGACAAACAGAATAATGTTCTTCTTACCTGCTTTGAGTGCCGCCTGCTGCATTTCATACAGATTGGTCTGATCCAGATAGTCTGCCTTCGGATTCACGGTGTTCTCCGGCAGGAAACCGTAAATCGTCTCGAGAGATTTCTCACTGCGATAGGGACTGTTTTTGCCCGTATAGGTATTCAGGTCGATCCCTTGCGGATTCCCTTTGGTGCCAAATGTGTAAACGGGAATCAGACGTAATGAATGACTGGACCATTGCGTATAGTTTTCGGGATCAAAGCCCCAGTGTGCGACGGGGCTCTTTTTATTTTGAATCGCGGCCGTCTGTATCTTCCGGATATGATCATTGCCGGGATTCTCGGCTGAAACAGGTGCGACTATTGCCAGTAATATCAGCGCTAACAGGCTGGAAGAAACAGCGTGTTTCATTTGATCCTCTGAGTTTATTAGTAACCAGTAAGTAAAAGGCGGGGCCGGGAAGGTCTGGCTCTATTATACCCGGGATCAGCCGGGGTTTGTAAAGCGTGGGGGTGTGAAGCCTGTGTTAAGTTTTGAAATTGGAAATGAACATTGGTTACGAAAACTGGCGGATCTTCGGAAGAAGACCAGAGCAGGGAGCACGGTTGACCAAGAGTGATATCTTCCAGGGGCGTCTGTGGAATGGGAGAGGCCATGCCTGGTCTGACAGCCTGGTTTTTCGCATTCCAGACAGATCAGACTGCAGGCGGGCTGTCACTCTCAAAACCAAATGGCAAATCCGGGCTTAATTCAATTTAAAATCGAAGACATTTTCCCCGCTGGATTTGACTTCCGCAGAGAGACCGGCAGTATTGGGATCACCATAGCTTTTGGGGATCTCTAATTTCACGGTACTCTTTTTGGCTGCTTCTGTTCCGGGCATGGGAACTTCGCCGCCTGCCGTAATGGTGACCGTGTGTTGGCCGGGAATGGCACCAGGTAATTTTCCGGTCTTGAGAACATAAGAGCCTGAATCATCCGTCGTGCCGAACGCAGAAGGACCGGACTTCGGTATGAATACAACCGTGGCTCCTGACACGGGTTTCTCTTTCATGGTAACAATTCCGGTCACTGCCACTGTTTTCGGGACATCACCCGGAGCGCCACTACATCCAGTACAAAAAACGGTAACCACTGATAAAAATAACAAAATACGATGTCGCATATCGGCCCCTTAATAAAAATGCAACCTGTTAAACTTTAACCAGACAGGTTGCATCGGAATGAAAATTCGTGATAGACAGACGGTGATGAATCGGTCTAAAAATCGCCAACGGTTTCGCTACCTTCAATTGAAGCCAAGGCACGATAGAGGGCAAGGTCAATGTTTTCACTCACAAAACGGACGGCCCCGTCTCCCATCAGGAAATGTGCTCCCCCTTCATGTCGACTGGCGAATGAATAATTCTGAGGCCAGTCGGAAGCAGCAATCGTATTATTGATAAAGTGGTTTAACGGGACGGAACAGGTTGCCGTCGTCCCATTGAACCAATACCACCAGTTGTGCGTGCATTCTCTCGGCAGGCTTTCTCCCACGAAAAAAGTACTACTTAATCCATCTGTCACGTCACGCACTTTGGTTGTGTTGACCTTGCCCGTGGCATCTCCATTCCGGCACATATAACCATTTCCAAAGTCCAGTCCATTTGTACTACCGGGATTCCGTCCTCTCGGATCGGAATGCGTAAATGGCCCCCAGCCCCAGTTGTTTCCTGCAACCGCCTTATAGCTGGTAACGGCTCTCGTATCATTGAGATTGCTGCGGCCAGTTAAAAGTCCACTATCAACGCCAGGATCGCTCGGGCAGAGGAGTACGGTTAAAACCGTTCTGGAAACTTCCGAATTGGCAGGATCAGACAGGGGTAATCCATGATTGATTTTATTATAAACATTCGCCTGATCAATGAAGGGTAACAGGAATGCAATCCAGGTTAAGCCGCGCTGGGTATTATCATACCCGTCCGCTATGTGCTTGTAGCTCATCGGAAACATCCTGTGTGTTTCATGATAATTGTGCAGCCCCAGCCCGAGCTGTTTGATGTTGTTTTTACATGAACTTCTTCTTGCGGCCTCGCGCGCCTGCTGTACTGCGGGCAGTAGCAGTGCAATCAGGATGGCAATAATGGCGATCACGACCAGCAACTCAATTAATGTAAAAGCGCGTCTTGGTAATGGATTCGTGTGCACGTTTTTCTCCTTGGAAATTAAGGTATGATTCAGGATCAATAGCGACAAAAAACGGATGCTCAAAAGAACTTCTAGTTTGGGATCAAAAAATCTCTTACTGCTGGAAAGAGAAACACATGCGAATGCATGCTAACTGTGATAAACGTAAATATCGTACAGTAGTTCATTAATATACATAGGTATTAGGGGTCAGTCTACTGCTGATTGCCTGGTTCTGGTATTTAGTCGGAATAATAAACGCGGGCTTATGTGACTTGATTCATCAACGGCTGGTTTTCGATTGATGCCGACGCAGTGAGATATTTCGGGAAATGTAAGCTCAAAACCCCGGTCACCGTTGATGAAACTCCGTTAGGCTGGGGCGTGGGATGTGGTTTCTTGTCGGGAGCCGGGTTGACTGCCAAAGCGATTATGCAGACTCAGATCAGTGAGTTTGGCGGTTCAATTCAAGACTGAAATCAGCCGGTCGGCTATTGTGTTTACCTGAATGTATGAATAATATTGCCTGTTTATTAAGCAAATTTCTGGAATGGTATATGGTTTGCATTATTAAGATATTCTGTTTTCACATAGAATCCTTGCTAAATGAAAAACTCAAATCAGGAAATTAAGATGACTCCTCGGGAAGTGCTCGCCCTCTGTCGTGAACGGGAAATCCAGGCGATCGACCTGCGATTTATGGATTTTCCCGGAACTCAAAAACATTTCACCATTCCTGCTAAGATATTAGTAGAGAAGAGTTTCGAAGACGGTTTCGGCTTCGATGGTTCTTCGATGCGCGGTTGGAAGTCGATCAACGAAAGCGATATGCTCGTTGTTCCTCAACCTGAAACTGCGTTTGTTGACCCTTTTATGACCAATACACTCGTGATGACCTGTAATATTCAGGACCCCATTACCCGTGAAGACTATGCTAAAGATCCGCGCAACGTTGCCCGGAAAGCAGAAAGCTACATGCGATCTACAAAAATCGCAGATGTTGCCAATTTTGGGCCCGAAGCGGAGTTCTTTATTTTTGACGATGTCCGCTTCGATCAGAACGAACATGAGTGTTATTACCATGTGGACAGTATCGAGGGACAATGGAACCGGGGAAAAGCAGGCAGCGGTGCCAATGCGGGGTATAAAATACGATACAAGGAAGGTTATTTCCCTGTTCCGCCAGCAGATACATTACAGGAAGCACGCACAGAGATGATGCTGGCGTTGATGGATTGTGGCGTTGAAGTCGAAGCCCAGCATCATGAAGTGGCGACCGGTGGCCAGTGTGAAATCGACATGAAATATGCGCCTCTGTTAAAGACGGCTGACAACCTGTTGCGCTACAAGTACATCGTCAAAAATGTTGCCGCCAAACATGGGAAATCAGCGACCTTCATGCCCAAGCCGCTCTGGAACGATAACGGTTCCGGCCTGCACTTGCATATGTCGCTCTGGAAAGATGGAAAACCATTGTTCGCGGGTTCGCGTTATGGCGGCCTCAGTGAGATGGGCATGTATGCCATGGGAGGCATTCTCAAACACGCACCCGCGCTGTTTGCATTCTGCTGTCCGACAACCAACAGTTACAAACGTCTGATTGCCGGCTTTGAAGCACCCATCAATCTGACTTACAGTTATCGCAATCGATCAGCGGCGATTCGTATTCCAGTCCACAGTCCGCATCCGGAAAACAAACGCTTTGAATTCCGTTGCCCCGATTCCTCTTCCAATCCTTATCTGGCGATGTCGGCCGTACTGATGGCGATGCTGGATGGCATACAGAACAAAATCGATCCCGGTCATCCTCTGGAAAAAGATATCTACGATCTCAAGCCGGACGAACTGGCTGAACTGCCTGCGGTCCCAGCTTCATTAGAAGAGGCACTGCAGGCTTTGCGAGACGATCATAAGTTTCTGCTCGTCGGCGATGTCTTTACCGAAGATGTGATCGATACCTGGATCTGGTACAAGACCAGCCAGGAAGTCGCTGCGCTTCGCGAGCGACCCCATCCTTATGAATTCGCCATGTACTACGATATTTAAGTCGTAATCTCCGGGCACAAGGCATTCCGTATCGGCTCTCAATCCGATACCGATCGCGTTACGCATCAAGCGAAAATATGTGATTTCAGATGTCTTGCCTGGCCTGCTGTGTTACAATAAATGCCTGTCGATATTCGACCACTCGTTGAAAACCGCTTCTGAAACTGGCATCCGTTCCCGGAGACGTCCTTATGAAAAATGCATCTGGCATTTTGTTTTTTCTTGCGATACTCCTCTCTCCTCAAGTTGGTCACGCAGGCGATCCGGGATTGCACGATGGTTGGCGCGCAATGACGCCTCGTGAAGAACTCCGTCCAACGGTTTCGTGGGATGCGGACGCGGGGCCGACTAATAAAGGAGCCTACATTATCCAGGCAGATGGCCGGGAAGGTTTGATGGGGCACATTCAGAAGACGTTTCCTGTCGAAGGGGGGAAGACTTACGAATTTACCGCGCTGCGAAAAACCGAAGGCATCGATCTGGTGCGCCGTGCCGGAGCGGCCCGTTTGATCTGGCTGGACCAGGAAGGGAAACGTATTATCAGAGACCAACCCTCCTTCGCTTCCTATCGACCTGGTGAGCATCCCCGGGCGGAACCCGAATTTCCTGGTGATCAGGAAACAAACTCAGACTGGACGAAGGTAACCGGGATCTACCGGGCTCCTTCGCAAGCGGCTCAGGTTCAAATTGAATTGCATTTTCGCTGGGGGCCGCCGCATTCGCAAATCCAGTGGAGCGATATCAGTCTCAAGCAGACAGAAGATCTCAAGCCACGCGTTGTGAGGCTGGCTACGATTCATCATCGGCCGCAGGCAGGGAAAAAACCCAGCGATAAACCGGCACAATTCGCGAAGTTGATTGCGCAGGCTGCGGAGCAGAAAGCCGATCTGGTTGTGCTGCCCGAGTCCATTACGGTTTACGGAACCGGACTCTCTTATGCCGAGTCTGCAGAGCCGATTCCCGGTCCTTCCACAAAATATTTCAGTCAGCTTGCCAAACAACATAACCTTTACATTGTGGTCGGGCTGTACGAACGGGCTGAGCATCTGATCTACAATGTGGCGGTGTTGATTGGTCCTGACGGAGAGCTTGTCGGTAAGTATCGCAAAGTCACACTGCCGCGCGGCGAGATTGAAGGGGGCGTCACACCCGGGCACGAGTATCCCGTGTTTGAGACCCGTTTCGGAAAAGTCGGCATGATGATCTGCTACGACGGTTTCTTTCCGGAAGTCGCCCGCGAACTGAGCAAAAACGGAGCCGAGGTGATTGCCTGGCCTGTCTGGGGTTGTAATCCAATGCTGGGTGCAGCGCGTGCTTGCGAGAATCATGTCTACGTTGTGAGTAGTACTTACACGGCCGCTTCTGCCAACTGGATGATCTCCGCGATTTACGGACAGGATGGTAAGCCACTGGCGCAGGCCAAAGAATGGGGGACGATTGCCATTACCGAAGTCGATTTGAATCATCCGCTGTACTGGCAAAGTCTGGGAGATTTTAAATCCCAGATCGAACGGCATCGCCCCATCGTGGATACGAAGCCGTAATCGCGTATTCCAAGTCACTCAGGACGGTATGAACCCTTCAACAAGATTGCTTACGGGGCATCCACAACGTTACCGAATGTGTTGATGGTGGCACCGTTGTTGTTTATTGACAGGTTCGGCAGATCTTCAACCGTGATTGTTGATCCTGCACCTGCAGCGAAGTCCAGCGCGGTATCAGTCGTGTTCCCCATGACATCCATAAAGATGCTATCCGGTGAGAAGGTAGCGACATCCAGGCCACGACCGCCGATGCCGGCACTGCCATTTAGCAGGTTGTTATGTACCTGCACATTCGCTGAGGCACCCGTCCCGTTACTCATCAGAATTTCGATGCCATCGTCGAACACACCCCCTAATTGAGAAATCGCGTTGCTCGTGATAAAGACGTCATGGTCGGTGCCGCGATCGATGCCTATGGCGATACCATCGCCAAACAAGGCAGCAAGGTTGTCGTCGGAGATCGTATTTTGATTGATTGTGGTATTTGTGGCTCCGGTCGTATTCAGATTGAGATAGATCCCTGCACCAAACAGGTTGACCAGATCGTCCGAGTCGATGGTGTTTTGCGCAATGGTTGTGGTGGCGGTACCATTGTTATACCGGACGTCAATCCCGTTGCCGAATGCGCCTGCGGTATTTTGAATAGTATTGCCGGTAATGGTGGTGGTCATGGCGCCGGTCGAGTTACCGGTATAGACAATCGCATCACCGAATGCGTTAGCGATACTGGTGATCTGATTACCGCGAATGCGTGTTGTCACATCTCCGGATAAGGCATTCACTCTGATGGCTTGACCTGCCAGTGCCAGCACACTGGTGATTGTGTTATTATCAATGTCAACAGTCGAATTTCCATTGAGGGTGACATCGATACCTGTGGCGAAGCCGGTCGCAATACTTCTGATCGTGTTATCACTGATCGTGCCGTTTCCGGTACCACTCACCGAAATCGCATCGACGGCGGCATTGTTGATCGTATTGGAGGAGAAGTTGAAGTTCTCAACATTCAATCCGATGATACCATATGTCGTTGGTGAGTTGATGGTGGTGTTTTTGATGGTGACATTCTTCGAATCAGCAATTTGGACGGCAGAGAACCCACTGTTATCGAGTGTTCCCCCGTTGAGTGTGACGCTACCCGTGACCATATTGATATCGAGCGGTGCCAGGGTGGTGTTGCTGGTGTTCAACTCGGCGATGGTGATATTCGCTGAGCTGTTATCGATATCAACAGCAGTCGTTCCATTTGTGGTTGTGATTTGACCGAACTGAATGGTTCCGCCAGAATTCGCAATGACGACCGCATTACCGTTGGTATTCGTAATCGAACTGTTGGTAAAGGTCACATCAGCCGAATTGGAACTCCCCGTAATCGACACGCCCAGACCCCCCGTTTTTGAGAGCGGGGTGAGATTGAACGACGCGGGACCAGTTAAGTTGGTCAGGCTGATGGCTGTGCCGGCTCCGGTATGATTAATCGTATTGTTAGAGACCGTCAGGTTACCCACGCCGTTAGCGATAATCGAAGAACCGGCGCCGGTTGTTGTGATATCAAATCCGGACAGCACGCTGCGGTTATTCAGTGTGAAGCTACCTGTGAATTGCGGATTCACGCCGGTATTAGAGTCGGGCAGCTGGATCTGTCCGATCGTGGAAGTGATGAACTGAGTCGGTCCTGTTGAAAGTACCTGTGTGTTGTTTGCGAGAGTAAAGTCGCCTGTTTCCATGGCGTTGCGGTGATCGTAGACGACGACATTCCCTGCTTGTGTACGTGGATCAGCAAAGGCGGCTGCGAGTGTCGCATACGGATCTTCGTAGGAACCATCGCTGTTGCCGCCGGTCGCAACGTGCATGAAGTAAAACGGCAATCCCGTGGTCGGATCGATGACAAGCCCCCCATTCGGGTCTTCAATTTTCTGGTTGGCGACGACTATGCTGCGGAGGCGTTCGGGGCTTTCGCCGAGTCGATCCCAGGCTTTCAAGTCTGAACGAGGGCCTCCTCGCAAACCTGTAATGCTGGGCCACTGAATGCCGACGGAAAAGTTGACGGTCGTATTGAACACGCGGTCATTTTGCACGCCGAGATTCAGTGAGACCATATCCGAGATGCGGCTTTCGATGCGGGATTTCCAGCCCCAGGCCTGTTTGCTGCCATTTGCCTGAAAGTGATACCAGCCTGCATAAGCGCGAAGGTCCATCGAGTCGTTGCTATAGAATTTGGCCCCGGCTTCCATATCGAAGCCCTTCATCGCGGCCTGATAATAACGGGTAAACGTACCACCTGTCAGATGATGGCCGACGAACATATAGCTGCCGCCACTGGAATGGGTGGTTGCATACTGATTGCGTGTCTGGCCGGTAGGGACATACCAGTTGAGTCGCGCGTCCCAGATATCACCCAGCGTTTCGATCCCGCCGGAGACCTGATCAAAGCTGGCGTAACCAGCGTCGCGGGTGTCGTAATAAATGTAGGCCCCGATGGTTCGCTTAACTTCGGGAATATATTGGCGGGCACCGAAACCAACGTTCGAGCCCAGATTATGATTGTCGTCTCCCAGCAGCAGCCGGGCATCGATGAAGGTCAGCCAGTCGCCGTCTTCTCCTTCCAGCAGTGGGAAGAATGTATCAAAGGAAGAAAGTCCGCCGATGCGGCCGATCGTGTCGCCTGCTTCGTAGCGGTATCCGAAATGTGGTCGATAACGGCCAAACCAGGCGGAATCGCCGAACAGTTCTGAGACATCGCCGCCATAATTTTCATTTTCGAAACCAGGCTCATCGAACGCGGGATCAACAGGCTGAGCGAGAAGCGTACCCGGTACGCAGAAGGCGATCAGTAGAGCGAGGCAAACACGTTTCATGGAATCCATTCCGTAGTAGACGTAGAGTTATAAGATCTTTCGTCACAACGGAATGTGGGGCTGAAACGCTTCTTGCAGGAAGAAGGTCCAATGATAATAGCTTTTGGGGTCGGAGAGAATGGGGTGACATTGCCGGTTGTCGCGAGTTTGCATACTGGGCTGAGAGGCAGCATCACAAACAGAGATCCTGCAGGGATCTCTGTCCCAAATCGAAAATCGACTTCAGGAACCGGCGAAAACGCAGTGAGTTCCGATTTCACATTCCCAATCAGGCATTGCGTTCCTTGAAACTCCACCAGCGGTCTTGTGGTATGAATGCGACTGCGACCACGGCCAGTTGTGAAAGCATAAACAGTCCGAGCGCCATCAGGACTCCATCAGTGAAACCGTAAGAGTGCAGTCCGACGCCAAGCTCATTCACGCCAAACCAGGACCAGCTGGTGACGATATTGCCGCCAATGGAAAGCATTGCCAGGCCTCGATCCTTGACCATGCCTCCCCAGCGGGCGTGCAGCACAAGTGCGTTCCAGAGCACAATGATCAGCGCCCCGTTTTCTTTCGGATCCCAGCCCCAGAAGCGACCCCAGGAATCGTCGGCCCAGAGACCGCCGAGCACGGTTCCCACAAAACTGAGGAAAATGGCAAAGCAGAGCACGCCGTACAGCATGCGAATGATTTCTTTCCCTGCAACCGCCGTCATGCGCGGGGTACAGATTCCCCACAGGATATAAAATAGACCGAGCATACCTGCCACAAACGTAGCGGCATAACCGAGTGTAATACAGACCACGTGAGTGGCGAGCCAGAACTGGGTATCCAGAACCGCCTGCAGTACAGCCATCGTATCACCATCGCCGGCCAGCATGTGGGCGATGAGTAACGTGGAAAATCCAGCAACTGATGCCAGCAGGTTGCCGATACCCAGACGGTTCATGCGTTCGATGACGATTCCCGCCAGCACAGCACCCCAGCCGATAAAGACGGCAGAGGAGTAGAGATTGGTGACGGGAGGACGTCCCGAGATATAGATGCGGGAGATCAAGGCGAACGTATGGACGACAAACGTGAGTACGATCAGCCAGAAGGCGGCGCTGCCCAAGGGTTTTTGCCAGAACAGGAAGGAAATACAGACCAGCACAAAAGCGAGCAGATATAAAACCGAGCAATAATAAAACGGTTCAAAATGATTGAAGAATGCTTCGTAATCAATTTGAGATAGATTGGCATTCGTCAGGTCTGCCTGATGTTTTTTCAACCAGCTCTGATAGCTGCGGACTTCTTTATTGAATTCGTTCACATTGCCTTGAGAGTAGGCGACCAGGATTTTCGTCCAGGCTTGAGTGGCTTCGTTTTCTTTGTCTTTGGAGAAGCTGGCTTTGACCAGATCGCGTGTCCAGCCATAAGAGTACGTTTGCCACTCTTTTTCTTCTTCCCCTTCACCTCCCGGCGGAATGGAGCGGGGAGGATTACGGCGATCGAGCATGCCATGCCGGCGGATCGCTTCGATCAGATCGTCACGCGCAGATTCGGCACGGATATTCGGCGGTGTGAAGGCTTGGATGATTAAATCGACGGTGCCGATCTTACTTTCCAGATCGAGTATCTGAGATTGATACAGGCTGGTATTTCCCCGCCCCGCTTTACGTGCCAGATCGGCCTGTTTGGAGAGTTCGGGAATTTTTTCAGCGAAATCATCAAAGGAGTAACGGAAGCCCGCGCGTTTCTCGAGTCCGAGCGTATGCAGCAGTTCGGGGTTTTCAATTCGCACGACATTATATTCGAAGGCTTCGCGCGGTTTGGCGATGGTATCCAGCAGCCACTTGATTGCGGGTTCGGTTTTGCCCGCTTTGTCTTTGAAGTCCTGTCGACCGGAAATGATTCGCAGGCTGTTGCGGGCGAGGGTGTCGATCGGTTTGGAACGTCCCTGATACAGAATAGGAAGTTGTCCGAATTCATACAGATTCATTTCATTTGACGGCGTTTTGGGAATGCGGGCTTTACTCATCAGATAACCGCCAAAGATGACCAGGATCAAAGCGGGAATCAGCCAGGTATTCAGCGTAGTAGCGAGTCCTTTTTTCTTTTTCCGGACGGCGTCTTCTGCGTCACCGGCGGGCGATGACTGGCTGAGGGCGGTTGCTTCAGTGGTTTGTTTTTCACGGCGACCCAGGAATCGCAGCAGGGTGATCATGAAATGATACAGCATGCCGACCGCGACGATCATGCAGGAAACGTAGGGGATCATCCAGCCCATGTTGGTGACGACCGACAGGGTGGTCATTTCCTTCCCCGTGCGCGGGTCGGCGTGATAACCGCTCTGATAAAATGTTTCACCGCTGTAGCGGAGCGGGTTATTCATCCAGATTTTGATATCCCGATCGACGTTGGTCGTGGGATCCACCAGTTGAATGTCCGAGGAATAATTCATCACGGTGGTGGTGCCGGCGTAATCATCTTTCCGCACATCAATGAGTTTCACGGAATACGGTTTGTAGGTTCGTTTAAAGCGGATGTAAAGCTGATAGGGTTTGCCGTCAACGACCACCTGCTCGCCAAGTTCCTGCAGCGACATTTCCAGGCTGACCAGAAAGACGCCGAGAGACTCCGCTGTTTTTTTATCAATCACTTTAATGTAAGCCGCTGGAATGTCGACTGCACCACCTGCATCGGTACCGGTAGCACTGCGTGCCTCTAAGGCGATCCAGTCTTTTCCAACCCCGGTTGTGGCGGGGTTCTCAGCAAGTTTATTTTCTTCGGGCGTTAAAGAGGAAATTTTGCGGAGGGAAGCATTCTGATAATATTTGACCAGCTCATAGTCGAACGGGAGCTTCGGATCAGCAACGACTTCCTGCTGATTCGCCAGTAAGATCGATTTGGGAATGACGGTGACCCGGTCTTCTTTGGGATCAGTCTGGTCGATAATCGCTAATTCTGTTTCACGAATGTCATGGACGTAACTTGCTGTTTCTCCTTCCGAGATCGTCATCTGTGTTTCGACGGCCATGGTGCCGACCATCAGTTCACTGAGCATCATCAGCCCGACACCGCCATGCAGCAGCACAATGCCGGCCCGTTTTTTAAACAGGATGATACAGCCTGCCAGCAGTACAACGCCTGCAAAGGTTGCTTTGAGCAACTGCCAGAGAATGCGCATCGAGGAATCACTGAATCGGGCAGCCTCTCCCTGAGACAGAAACCAGACCAAAAGGCAGGCGAACAGTACGGCGACGCCGACAGTCAGGCAGCGTTCGACTTTGCGAAATGATTCAATCTGGAAAAAGAGCCAGATACTTCCGATGATGGATGCACCCAGACCAACTTCAATCAACGCCCATAACGCAGACCAGCTCAAGAGGGGAGTTTCCTGAAACCCATCTTTATTGGCTCCGCTGGCAATGACAGCCCAGGTCATCAGCAGACCCGCAACGATAATCGCCCAGCCGAAAGCGCGTCGAGTCCCTTTGGCCTGCACTTTAAAACGAATAAAGTGAGCAGCAAACAGGTTGATGCCCATCAGGAAACCGATCAGCCAGCCGCCCGGGAAATAAATGAAACCGGGAATATTATGCTGGCTCAGGTTCGGGAAAAAAGACGGGGGGAAGAAAACTTTGAATTCAATCTTGGCAATACCGGTGCGGAAGTATTCGTCGATGACGACCCAGATATCTTTGTTGACCTGCGCCAGCGTGCCGGCCAGAATAATAAAAATGGCCATCGCAAACAGCACTACGGTCAGTCGCAGCGAGGCAAAAGGCTGTAAGAATTTCAGGAACAGCTCATTAAAATTTGAGGACCCTGAACCGGAATCAGATTCAGGAGTGGCAAATTCGCTGGATTTATCGGAAAGAGTATTTGTCGACATGTTGATTTCCTGAAACTGAAACTCAATTAATTTTGTGTTGAGTAATTTGTTTTCGCAGCCTGTTCAAACTGGATTGCCTATTCAAACCGAATTGATTGCACAAACTGTTTGAAACGGGTCTGTTCCTGTTCGGCCAGTTTCGCGGGGCCGGTCAACTTGACGAACCAGGCCAGTTCGTCCCGATAAATAATCGCCCCCAGAATCGCCTGGGGTGGTTTGGAAGTTTCCGGGCCGATCAGTTTGACATACGTGGCTTCGAGATCGCCGGCTTTGAGTTGTTCAGACTCTTTGGGAAGATCGGCTTCCGAGATATCTTTCAAGCCGACCTGTCCCCGCCAGCGATTGATATTGGGGAGCAGGGGAGAGGCGGCTTTGGCCAGATCAATGATCGTGACTTCCGCGGTTTCTTCTCCTGCAGTGATATTGAAGGCGGCTTTTCTCATTCCGCCGCTGCGGCCCGGTTTCCAGCCTGCGGGGGTTTCATATTTTAGATTCGTGGCGCCCGGGGTTGTTGCCGGGGGATTCACGGGGCCGGGAGCGGGGCGCCCTGCACCACCCATCATGCCGGACGCGAATGGCGCACCGCTCATGGGGTTGTCGGCCATCATGCCTTTCAGACTGACAGCGGTAATCGTCTGATCGCCGTCTTTGAGAGTGAACAGTTCTGTATCCAGGGCAGGCGTCGCAGAAGCGGCCTGAATGTCCTTGGCGGTGATATCTGAAAGACCCACCTGCCCGCGCCAGCGGTTGATGTTGGAAAGCAGATCAACTTCCAGAGAATCTCCTGCAGGCAAGGGGATGACAGACAGTTCGACTGCGGGGTCACTGCCTTTGACTTTTAACGTCGCAAATCGCATGGAACTTCCCGGCGCCTGTTCCCAGTTTTCCGGAAGTTTCCAGGCAGGCTTGTCCCCTTTCAGGGTAATGGATTTCAAAAACTGGATGAAGGTCTCAAACTCGGCCTGTACCTGATCGGGAGCGCCGGTCATTTTGAAAAACCAGTTTTGTGAACCGCCGGGCAGAATCGCTGCCAGCATCCGGGCTTCCTTTGCGGGGGCAGTGGCGCTGTCTGAGCCAGCGGGGCCAACATTAGATGCCTGTTTCGGAACCGTATAAGAAGAGATCTCTTCCTGTTTGCCACAACCGGCGGGGATCAACAGCAGGAGCATGATGAAAATGGGGAGCGTCTGTTTCATGAGTTTCCGTCGAAAAAAAGTGAATACCTGTTCCTGCCCACTTCTGAAAGCGATTTTGTAGAAACAATGTCTCTCCCGACAAAATCGTGGCTGGCGTAACCGACTATCGGTTTATTTGTATAGAGAAAACAGAAAGTGAATCTGTAACGATGTTCAAGGAAGGATATTGTAGAGAAAGACGTGGTCTTCCGTCAGGGGTGTAAGTCATTATTTATTAGCTGTTTATGATGATTCGGACCAAGCTCGCTTCTCCCCCTGTTCGTCTGGGAAAGGTTGCTACTGTATTATAGTTCTTTGAGAACAGAAAAGTACACAACCAGTTTGGCTCTCCCCTCAAAATCCCGCTCATTTGCGGATGCTTGTCACCACAGTCTGCCTCAACGGATCCTTGACGAAAAATGGTTGAAAATAAGGTAAAAATTACAATGTCTTGCAAAAAAGTCACCAAAACGGTTTCTGTGAGCGTCGATTGTAAAAGGTTCCAGAGAAAATCCTATTTACAAGGAATACTCTTTAATGTATTTACGCGTTCTGGCGAATATTTCGCAAAATAATTGGTCCTTATGGTACGCAAGGTGCGTGATTTCAGATTACCTGTCACAAACGGGATGCCTGTCCTGTTTCTTTATCATACTTGTACATTAGGTACGGAACCGACATTTCAACGAATCAAAGTAGTTGGTCAGGAAGACCGGACTCGATTCTAAATTAAGTAATCCAGGTTACCGACAATTTGCCGGAAACAACCGAAAGGCATGGAAGCCGCATCGTGAAGCTAATTTCACAGATTTCTCCCGTTGACACGTTCAACGAGGCGCTGAATTATCGAACTGTCGAATCTCTTCAGATCAAGAGGGGGCGTCAGCCATTTTCTGCTCACGCAGGCATTGGTCATCAATCGCACCGCTCTGCTTCTCTGCGTCCGACAATCTCTCAGGTTGTCTGCGCTGTTCCGGGGAACCTCCCCGATTCTCAACAGACGCTTTGTAACGATACCCCTTTATCTGAATCAATAACGCAATCTGCGTTCAAACCAGCCTGTTTAAGGAATTGGTAGATGAAGTTTACGACGACAGTTGTTTTATCATTTCTGGTGATTTCCGGTTCCGCGAGTGCCGCGACTCCCAAAGGGGTGCTGCTGGACTTTACTGCGACCTGGTGTGGTCCCTGTCAAAAAATGAGTCCGTTAATTTCGCGTTTGAAGCGCGAAGGATACCCGATCAAAAAAGTGGACGTGGATCAGGAGCCGGAACTGGCAAAACGTTTTAACGTTTCCAGTATTCCTGCTTTTGTCGTCGTAGTCGAAGGGCGGGAAGTAGCGCGGTCTGTCGGTTCGACGACCGAGAGCAATCTGAGACGGATGCTGGCGCAGATTCCTTCCGCAGAGACACAGCAGCCTGCAAATTCTAATAAACAGAACCAGATGATTTTTGCCGCCAACGAGGACAAAGCGAATTCGACTGCAGAAGCGCCCATTCAACTGGCACAGAATCAAACCAAACCCGAAAAGAAATCGCGCGGGTTCAGTATTCCGTTTTTTGGCAAATCGAAAGAATCTGACGAATCGGTGGCTGTCGAAGAACCTGTGATCCGCGCTCAGTTTGGCGAGTCAGCTGGTGATCATTTACCCGAAATGCAACAACAGCCGACCGTCAATGACTGGCGTGCGAGCACGGTTCGTATTCGAGTCAAAGACAGAAAAGGCATGGATCTGGGCTCTGGTACGATTATTCACAGCGCCGTCGGCCGGACTCTGATTGTGACCTGCAGCCACATTTTCAGTGAATTGAAGAATGATTCTCTGATTGAAGTCGATGTCTTTCAGGGGGACAAGCACGATACGTATGTGGGCACCCTGGTTCGCTATAATCTGGAAGCAGATGTGGGACTGATTTCGATTCCTACTTCAAACGCCGTTCCTGCAGCGAAAGTTGCCGGGATAGAATATCAGGTCAAAGCGGGTGACGTGGTTGCCAGCATTGGATGTAACGGCGGTGAGTTCCCGACACTGGAAAAAATCCAGGTGACCGAACTGAATCGATTTCTGGGACCCGACAATATTGAATGTACGGGAATGCCTGTGCAGGGACGTTCCGGCGGCGGATTGTTTGATCGATCCGGTCGTCTGGTGGGCGTCTGTTTTGCTGTGGATAAAGAAGACAAACGCGGCCTGTATGCCGGTCTGCCTGTGATACACAAATTACTGGATGATTCCCAGTTGACGGCTTTGTATAAGCAGTCTGATATTCCAGAGAGCGCACCTGAAACCAAACTGGCAATGGCAGATCCTCGTGAGGAAATGAGATCGGAACCCAATCAGGAATTGCTGGATGAGTTCCTGGAACGGGCGATGCCCAGCCAGTCAGTGACGGCTCCGACAACCGGCAATCCCGATCTGTCTCAATTGCAGGCAGCCCTGGATCAGGCGGGAGAAGCAGAAGTGGTCTGCATCATTCGCCCCTTGAACAAACCGCAGTCAGCCAGCCGCGTGGTCATTATCAACAAAGCCAGTTCGAAGTTTGTGTCCTATCTTTCGGGTGAAGTGAGTAATCAGCCACAGCCGACCTCGGCTCGATTCAAGCCGGATGGAACGCAGGCACGCGAGCCACGCATGCAACAAAATACCAGGGGCGAACGCATCAGCCGCAGCCTGCCGCGTGTGGCCAGTGTGAATCGGCAAATTCCGTCTCAGCCGGAAGCATCTGGTTTCCGATCTCCTGCTTCATTCTCTCAGACTGCTAATAAGGCCAGCGTATCGAATCAGCAGAAAAGAGATAAAATTGAGCAGGTCGAAAATCAGCTGCAGCGCTACCGTCGCTCTGCTGAATCCCGCTGAGAGATTCTCTAACGAAAAAACTTTTGAAACTACCTGAGATTCTGGATCCCGCCCGAAAAGAAGTTACTTTTCAGGCGGGATTTTTTTGTTTTTCGCTTTCAGACTTTTGTTCTGGTGCCGTGCCCCTTTAAAATGCAGAGTCTGTTGATGCGATCAGCAGTACGACCTTTACGGTTTCTTCCCGTTGCCTGCCACCAGGAGACATCACGTGAACGCTTTGTGCAAACTGGCTGCCTGTTTAAGTCTGGTTTTGATCTCGACCACTGCTTTGTCTGCAGAAGACCTCAAGTTGCAACTGCGCTATCAGCAGGAAACGAGCAAAGATTCCGGCCGTTATCATCGCTTGCAGCGTTCGGAAAACTGGGACCCTCAGCAAACCGCGATCATTGTTTGTGACGTCTGGGATTACCATCACTGCCTGAATGCAGTCAACAGGCTGGCAGAGTTTGCGCCGCGTCTCGATAACCTGTTGAAGACGGCTCGCTCACAAGGCGTCACCATTATCCATGCTCCCAGTGATTGCATGCCCGCCTATCAGGGGCATCCGGCGCGGGTCCGCGCGATGCAGGTTCCACAGCAGGGAGCGGTGCCGGAAGGCATCGAAAACTGGTGTTCGAAAATTCCCAGCGAAGAACGGGCCGCTTATCCGATTGATCAATCGGATGGCGGAGAAGACGATGATCCCGCAGAACATGCAGTCTGGGCCAAGAAACTGGAATCGCTGGGGCGCAACCCGTCACTTCCCTGGAAGAGCCAGTCGCCGCTGATCACGATCGACGGCAAACAGGATTTCATCAGCGATAAAGGGGATGAGGTCTGGCGGATTCTGGAAAGCCGTGGCATCAAAAACGTGATACTGACCGGCGTGCATACCAACATGTGTGTGCTGGGGCGTCCCTTCGGGCTGCGTCAACTGGCTCAAAACGGGAAAAACGTGGTTCTCGTACGCGATATGACCGACACGATGTATAACCCAAAACGCTGGCCTTACGTGAGTCATTTTACCGGCAACGATCTGATTATTTCGCATATCGAAAAATATATCTGTCCGACGATCACCAGCGATCAGTTTCTGGGGGGCACCGCTTTTACCTTCAAGCAGGATCGCAGGCCGCATCTCTTAATGGTGATGGCAGAAGCCGAGTATGAGACCAATCAGAGTCTGCCCGAATTTGCCAGTAAACACCTGGGTAAACAGTTTCGCGTGAGCACCGTGTTTGCCGATGACAAGGACCGCAATTCCATTCCCGGTATCGAAGCCATCAAAGATGCGGACGTCGTGCTGTTCAGTGTCCGTCGGCGTGTCTTACCAAAACAGGCGATGCAGGCGATTCGTGATTTTGTCAAAGCGGGGAAACCGGTGGTCGGCATTCGGACCGCCAGTCACGCGTTTTCACTGAATGGCAAAGAGCCGCCCGCTGGTTTACAGGCCTGGCCTGAGTTTGACGCGGAAGTGTTCGGCGGCAATTATCACGGGCATTACGCCAACGATTTGAAGTCGGTGATTTCAATTATTGAAGCGCAAAAGCAGAATCCGATTCTGACAGGCATTCCGGACAAACCGTTCCCGCAAGCCTATTCATTATACGAAGTCTCACCGTTAGTAAAAAACACGACGGTTTTAATGACCGGTAAAATCGAAGGGAAACCGGTCGAGCCGGTCGCCTGGACGTTCAAACGGAAAGAGGGGGG